>Ga0272442_10000037_pt1 | contig 198649 bp, 168 predicted proteins | sample SSMForm2O_FD_200262 | JGI IMG/M metagenome (GOLD analysis project Ga0272442, IMG submission 200262) | Marine sediment archaeal communities from Little Sippewissett salt marsh, Falmouth, MA, United States - SSM-Form-2O | ecosystem: Environmental > Aquatic > Marine > Wetlands > Sediment ...
TTGAAGCTCGCGCTGTGGTTGCGACGACCCTTTTTCATGGTTTCGTCCTCCAGAATTCCCTATAATCCTATCGGACAAATCCACCTTATACCTCTGTCCAGTTTTTGGGGAGTATTATATAAAGACTTGAATTAACTACGACTGACATTCTTGTTCCCAAGTCTATCGACAATTTTAGCAATTCTCTGGGCACTTTTGCCATCTGTCCCGTAAGAAAGTCCTTTAAGTACTGCAGAGCCTTTGTCAATCAAAGTACTACGTATCTCATGGTCAAAAACTGCTTCTTTGATAATTGTCAATGTTTCTTCCGGTCGTTTAACTCGCATCAAACTTCCACTATCGATTATTTTCATTTTGTAGAACATATCAATATAGTCAATAATTACAACAGGTACATTATAAATCAGTGCATTCATGAACGTTGTAGAATTAACTGTAATCAGCAACGAGCAGAATGGTAGAATCTCGTCAATGCTTCCACCTTTATAAATGTGGTACTTCCCGTCATCAAGTCCCATGGCTTTAATACGCGATTTGACGTGTTCTACAGAATCGCGAGGATGTACTTTGATAAGCAATTCAACATTATCTATCTTTGATACAGTCTCGATTAGATTACGATAAATCATATCTTCGTCTTTTACTGAAGATGCTCCTGCACCACGCAATGGCTGCTGTGCAAAAAGAATGATTTTTTTTCCTGTAAGTTCTTTGAATTCCGGTGGAAGCGTGCAAGAAACAGACGAGTGAAGCATATTTTTAAAGAGATGATCGTACCCAGGCGAGCCGGTAATCGATATTCTTCTTGGCGGAATACCGTAATCTACAAAAGTGTCGGCCCATATATCTCCTGCAACTGCAACGATGTTGCATCTAAGCATTCCTAATCTGTACGCAAAAAGTTTAATATAATCAAAGGGGGGCGGGAGCAATGCTGCGGTGATTTTAACAATATGACGGAACAAAAACCCCAGGAACTTGGGAGATAGAAGCATCTTCATACTCGGCTTCTTTGGCTTTACGATAAAAGCTTCTTGCACATGCAGAGTAGGAATTTTTCGTTCTTTGGCAGCAAGAACAAAAAGACCGGGAACACCCGTATTTTTTAAAGTAACAACCAGAGCAGGTTTCAGACGACGCAAATAACGTCTTGCCCATAAGCGTACTTGATAATAAACCTTTAAGTATCGCAGGCGGTTACGTTCTATTATTGGTTTGCCTACAGGAATGCTTGAAAATTTCAGTCCCTTATTTTGATAAACAATATCTGCACCATAAGGATAAAGCTTCTCCATAGATAGAAATATTGGTTTCCATCCGAGTTTTTCACTTTCTTTGGCAACTGGTTCAAGCACAGCAATGCTATTCGGATTTTCAGCTGCTATAAAAAGAACCGTTCGTGATTTATCATGAAAAGGCAATCGTCTATTCCTCGCTATACTTTACGAAAAAGAATGTGAAGTAAAAAACGCAGATAGGTTTGCAGGTAATTGCGAAGCATTTCCCTGGCTGTTTTTCTATCTTTTTGATGAATAAACCTATACGCAAATAATATCAAAGCTCTGAGAAACATGCTTTTCGTGCCCAGGAAAAGACGTATCGGGAAATCCTTGAAAATGCCCGGATTACGAAGAAGCTGTTTTTGTATAACATAAAGCACCCAGTGAAGCATAAAGGCTCGGTCGCGGCTCATTGCCTCACTATGGACGCGATAGCGCACAAGAGGCTCATCTACAAAATCCGCAGTATATCGCTCGGCAAGTCGCATCCATAAATCATAGTCTTGAGTAGAAGGATTATCGGTATCGAAAAGTCCTACTTCTTCAAGACAGGCCTTTTTTACCATTACTGAAGATACAATTATAAAGGGATAGCAAAAAAGTTCTTTTAGGACATAACCCTTATAAAGCTTGGGACTGATTTTATGAAATTCTTTTCCCGCACCCGGTCCAAAAATAGAATAATCTGTATATGCAAAGCCGAGTTCTGGATTTTTATTAAAAAGCGCAACTTGTTTTCCTATTTTATCTGGAGCCCATAGGTCATCTGCATCAACAAACGCAACGAATTCTCCAAGGGCAGCGCGAATTCCGTTATTTCGAGCTCCTGATAGACCCATATTCTTCTGGTGTATTACTCTTATCCTGTCACCAAAACACTCTATTATTTTAGGCGTTTCGTCTGTTGATCCGTCATTGATTACAATAATCTCTATATTTTTGTAGCTTTGAGAAAGAACACTTTCAATCGTCTGGCGAATATATTGCTGTGCATTGTAGGCTGGAATTATTACGCTGATTAATTTGTTATTTTTCACTGATTTAACACCGTTAATATGAATTCTAAGCCCTCCTGCCACAATAATAGAGTCATGTTTATCCAGTTACAACTGCCAATTTATCTCAACTTTGTCTTTGTTGATTCCGCGTAGGAAGAAACGGCTAAACCCATGCCTGCCAACGACCAGAAAATTGGGCTGGTAGAAAGCGTGGAAAATGAAAACTGTTGTTGGGCAAGATAGGCAGTAATTCCCAGAAAGACTCCGAAAACTATCAGTCTGTCGTTACCATCCAATCCTGACAACGAACGCCATAGACTCAGAAGAATAAGCCCGATAACAACGGCAAATGGAACCAACGCAACCATTCCTCCTTCATAAGCTATTTGGAGAAATATATTTTCAGGCTTATCGGGCTTCGTTCTCATTATCCCTTGATAACCAAGCTGCACAGGCTTCGGAGCATGTTTCTGGAATACATCGTACATCGTATCCGGCCCCCAGCCGAATGCCGGGCGCTTCATTATCAAAACGCACGTGGCGCGCCAGATATATGTTCTTACATCAATGGATGATTCTTCAATGCTTTCAGTCCCGACTCCGGAAGATATGCGAGTAAGAATAGAAGGTCTTCCACTTGCTTCAGCATAATAACTGATTGCCAGCAAACATGTAATAAAAACGGCAACAAGTATAAAAACCCTCTTAACCTTGAAGAGCGAGCGCAACTGCACCTTTCTCCAGAGTGCAACTCCGGCAACAAGACATGCCGCTGCAAGGCCAACCCATGCGCCGCGATGATATGTTGCCAGGATGCAGGAGAAGATTATCGCCGAAGCAACCAGCCAAAGAAGGTTTTTTGATTTTTTTTGTATGTCACTTGCGCAAAGGTAAAACAGCACGGGAAAAGGCAGAACAAGAAGGAGAAAGGCGCTCAGGAAATCCGGATTCCCGCTTGTCGCGAAAGCCCGCCACCAGCCTGCCCGTATCCGGTCACGCGAAAGTATCTCCCCCCCCCCGAACTGCAGCAGCCCGTATGCCGAAGCGATTATTGCAGAAAATATGATTACGCGGATTAACTTGCGCGCATTTTCTCCCGAGCGAGAATGCCATGAGAAAAGAAAAAAGGCCACACCATATAATACGAACGCAAGCAAGCCTTCCGAGCGAAAATGGCGCCCCCAGAAAGCTTTTTGAGGGTGCGGTGACAGGATAACGGATAGCCCCATTGCAGCCAAAAACATCAGAACAACAAAATGCACTCGGAAGAATTTAGGAGGAATCCGTTTCCTGACTGACAAGTAGATAAAAAAAGCACCTGCAACAGACAAGAGAAACAAGCCCGTTTTCAACTTCGGCGCGTAATAGAAGTCATCAAATAAATCGTCTCCCGGCGAATATGCAAGCGGAATTGCAAAGAGGAAAACAGCCAGCACAATCGTAAGAGCCCGTTCTGCAAACAAGCTGTCCGTTGCTACATTACGTTCACTATTTACCTGATTCGATTCGGTCACGGCCTTTGGCTGCTTCCTCAAATTCAATAAAGCCAAACAACATGAAGAATATTACCAGATACATGCCGTATTCCAATTATTGTTTTAGCATTATAAATGAAGGCTCTCTCTGAAAAAATGATTGCGCCTTATATGTTTTGACGCAAGTGTGGTATCGGATGGGAAATCAATTTGACTTTAAGTATAACCTGTTATATTGTCTAATATTCTTCGACGCTCGGTGGAGGGATTTGCGCAGTTGGAAAGCAATAAAGAACAGGAACCAGGCCTGAAAGATTATTTTCTTGTCCTGCGTAAACGCTTCTGGTTGATTACCGTGTTGTTCGTTATTACAGTAACAGCGACGGCCATATATTCATACAGAGCTACGCCTGTTTACAAAGCCACCACGCTACTGAGAATAGAAAAGAAAATCCCCAAGATAATTGCAATCGAGGATGTCACGCCCGTTGAAGTTTTTCGGGACGAATATTACGAGACTCAATACAAACTGATTAAAAGCCGTAGAATCTGTTCCAAGGCATTCGAGAGACTCAACCTTGATAAAATTGAGAGGTACTCGGGAGCAAGCGACCCGGTTGGCAATTTCTGCAATGATATTGTGGTCACACCGATTATCGACACCTACCTTGTAACTGTGAGCTTTGAAAGCAAAATACCGAAGCTCGCAGCTAATATTGCAAATTCGGTGGCCGATGATTACGTATCGGAAGTCAGGCAGGAAAAACGCCTTATTTCGGAAGAAGCTGAAAACAAGCTGGGCGAACAGATTCCTATTCTTCGACGGAAACTAAAGGAAAGCCAGGATTCACTTAACCTCTTTGAGGAAAACAGCTCCGCCCTGTCATTCGAGAAAAGAAGAGAGATTATTTATATAAACCTCTCTGCGCTGAACTCTCAGTTTACCCAGGTCAGCCAGGAACTTGCCAAAATAGAGGCCCGGTTCAAATATGTTTCTGAAGCCACATCCGAGGAAGAAATTCTTTCGCTTCCCGACATCGTCAACAATCCTGTTATGCAGGCATACATGAAGGAAATAATAGAGCTTGAGGGAGAAAAGGCGAAACTGCTTCATACATATAAGCTTGAAAGCGACCCGATTAAAGCCATTCAGAAAAAAATCGACCTCATCGAAAATAAAATAACAAGCGAAGCCTCCAGGATAATAGCAAGCATTCGCAATGAGCTCGACACAAAAAAAGCGGAAAAAATCAACATACAAGCTCTCATGGACAAGCAGGAGGAACTGGCAAAAACTTTCGACATGCATATGAGCAAACATACCGAACTTAAAGCGGAAGTCGAGCAGAACAGGAAACTCTATGAAGATTTTGTGCAGAGAGAAAAAGAACTTCAGTCAAGCTCCAAGTTCGATTTCAGTACAATCCAGATTGTCGACAGGGCAGAAGTACCCACTAAACCAGTCTCTCCGAGAAAAATGCTCAACATATTCATTGCAGCCGTAATTTCCCTTCTTGGCGGCAGCGCCCTCGCATTCCTGCTCGAATATCTTGATGATTCGATAAAAGGCAATGAAGATATCGAAAAGTATCTCAAACTGCCTTTGCTGGGAATAGTGCCAAGCGCAAAACTCGACAAAAAAGATATAAAAGAAAAAGACCTAATCGCCCACAGAAAACCGAAATCAGAGGTTTCAGAGGCCTATCGAAGTATAAGGACGAGCTTGCTTTACGCCTCTCCAAACCAAAAGTCGAAAGCCTACGTCGTTACGAGCGCCGGCCCGCAGGAAGGCAAAACAACAACTGCAACGAACCTTGCCGTCGCTTTCGCGCACTCAGGCAAGAAGGTGCTTCTTGTGGACTCCGACTTGAGAAAACCAAGGCTGCACAAGACTTTCGATATGACAAGCAACACTGGCCTCACCAACTGTCTCGCCGGCGAATTAAAGCTTGAAAGCACCACTTTTAAAACTGAAATAGATAATCTCTACCTGCTGTCAAGTGGGCCTATCCCTCCGAATCCCGCCGAACTACTCGGCAGTCCTGGCATGGAAGAGTTGCTCGATGAAATGCGAGCGGCATTCGATATCGTGATATTTGACTCACCGCCTCTTGTTGCAGTAACCGATGCAGCAGTACTTTCGGTTCTCACAGACGGCGCCATACAAGTCGTCTGGGCGGGAAATACGAGTCGTAAAGTGGCCGCCCACGGCAAAGAAAAAATCGAAGCGGCAGGCGGCAAGCTGATAGGCGTAATACTCAACAATATGCAGCTTTCGCGAAGCGGTTATTATTACTATTATCCTCGCTATTACAAGTATTACGGAGACCAGAAGAAAAGCTCATCCTGAACAAGCTTCAATTGTCTTTGAATAGTATTCGCCTGTTAATTTCCCGTAATTCTTCAAGGTAAGATTTATTCGACGGATCCAGAGATATTGCCTTCTTTAGCGCCTCTGCTGCTCCCTTTAAATCCCCGTCTGCTTTTTTTGCGGCCGACAAGAGAACATAGTATTGAGCACTCGACGATGCCATGTCTATCGCCCTATCAATATATATCTGGGCAAGGCCGTATTCATTTCTTCGCATGGCAATTTTATAGAGAAGCAAATATGCCTCTTCAAATGGCCTTACCGAACAAAGGCTGAGAAGCATCTGTTCTGCCTCATCGTATTTGCCTAACGATACTTGGGTTTTCGCTATTTCGAATTCCAGGATTTCATTGCCCGGAGATGCTTTCCTCAGATATTCGAGTAGTTCCAGTCCCTCCGCCTCCCTGCCTGCTTTCGCATAGTCATCTCTAATCGCCTTGATGAGCCGCCCGGCGTTTATGCTGTTTTTCACTGCCTTTAGATACCCCCTTCGTGCATCCGAAAGTTTGCCCGTCATCAAATAGCTTCGCGCCAGGGAAATGACAAGAAGTTCATCACCCCCGTAAGAAATATCGCGAGCCGCTTTCATTCGCCAGGTCGTCCTGTATTCTTCAAGCGCTTCTTTCCATCGAGCCTTTCGAGCCAGGAAATTCGCAAATATGAAGTGTGCTTCGGGAATGTCTGGAACAAGTTTTCTTATATGTTCGTACTTGGTTATGTATTTCTCGACGGCTGCAATAGAGCGTTCGAGAAATGAAATATTGACTTCTGCTGCTATTCGAAATTCCGAAAATGCTTTTTGTATCAAGCTCGAATCTCCGGTCCTCCTCCACTTGTAAAAATGGAAATAGCCCATCTTGTATTGTAAATCAGGATGCATGGGTGCAAGCTTGCTAGCGAGAGAAAACTCCTTTTCCGATAACTGGTCGTTGCTCAATCGAGCATGAGTGATTCCAAGACGATAATGATACTTGCCGTTGTACGGTGAAATTTCCACCGCTTTGCTGAACTCTGATAAATCCGCTAAATAATCGGGACCATCTTTGGAGTTTTGCAATGCTCCATAATAATATATCTCCGGGTTGCCAGTATCAAGCTCAAGGCTTTTCTTCAAAAATTTCTTCTTTACTCGATTATCAACGCTGATTAATGCTTTACCCAGGTAATATTGAGCACTCATTGTCGTTATAACAGATATTGTGATAAGTGCGACAAGTAGAATACCAATGCCGGGAATCACGGCCAATCTAAATCCCTGCAAAGCCTTTTGCGCTTTTGAACGCTCATTTCTATTATTACTGCTCGTCTTTTCCAGAATTGATACGTGAGTTTTTTCTCTAATCCTTAAAACGCTAATGGACAACCCGAGCAAAGCGGAAAAGTATAAAGCGTTGGCCGGTATCTGCAGATTGAAATCCGCAATGCTATGCACAAGCATTGCAGTTACACCGGCAATGCAACCGGCTGCAATACTTCTCTGGTAAGTCCTCAGGGACCTTCTTTTCAGCAATTTGAAAACATACAAATACCACAGGACGATGAATCCCAGTCCAAATACTATTCCCGGCACCCCCGCATCAGAAAACAGGTTGAGATAATCGTTGTGCGCTTCGCCCCAGTGCCCCCCGCTCATTTCAAGAGACTGATAGCCGGGAGAAACGTGCGTAAAAGTGCCGAGTCCGGTCCCGGTTGCAGAATAATCCGCTATGATACTTCCAGCCATTTTCCAGGCGCCGAGCCTGCCGGAAACACCCTCTGTAACCAGCGAATATTTGTCAAGCAGAGGATTAAGTCCAAGCCAAATGCTTATGGCAAGCACAACTGCCACAATCGCTCCGAAAACGGCAATCCTTATTCCTTTTTTGTACGTTTTTCCAAGAAGGAACCCGAAGACTAAAAGCGATACAAGAAATGAAAATATTCCCATCCTTGATAGCGTAAAAATCATCGCGACCGACATGACAATTGCCGCCGTCAACGGCAGCAGCAGTTTTTTGTCTTCGAGCTTCTCCGACAGAAACGTAATTATACGCCTTCCCGCCGTGGAATTAGAGCCTCCCCGTTTTCGCTTCCCGATAAATACTATCGCAATTGCCAGAGGAATAATCATTTCGAGATAGCCTGCGAAGTGGCTGCTATTTACGTAAGTTCCGCTAACCTTGCCGCGACTGAATCTTCTCTTAAAAAGCGAAGGAAGCCCCTCGTTTGAAAGATACTGAAGCAAGCCGTAGAAAGAAAGAATGTAACCGAGTATTACGACTACAGAGATAATTAGCATAATATGATTGCGTCGATTCAGCGCGAAAGCGGTTACGAAAAAGACCACGGCACATGAGAGAACCCTGAAAAACCAAAGATATGTCGTATATGGAGAGGCTGAAATCGGAGAACCGCCGGTGACGCCGCAAAGCACGTTTATTTCATTCCTTTCGGGAGAAATGAATCCGAGCAAAGCGGCAGGCAGAGACACTACTTGGAACAATACATATACAAGAAACAAAACCGGCAAAAGAACAAGCAAGGTTCGCAGCCTCAAAGAATCGCCGGTTATTTCCTCAAGACGGCGGCGCGAATCCGACATCTTGACAAGTATCCAGGACAGAAGAAGCACCATAGCGGCTATTGTAAGCACTCCAATCTGCCAGTCCATAACGGCGCCGTAGAAGACCGGCCCGAACACGAGAATAAAAAGAAGACCCAGCAGAATCGACCAACTGCAGAAGGTCTTCATTTTGTTGTAATGCATATTATTTATGGCAGTCACGATTCAGAAATACCCGCTCAAAGCTATAATGAATCAATCCTGCCCCGAGTTTACCTAATCATCCCTCGAAACACAATCAAAGAATGCCAACCGGCAAAGTTCCCATCTTCACCTGTTACATGTCCCCTTCTTAATTAAAATCGTTCCCTTGCCACTTACTTCCTCTCTATTTCTACAGAGGGTTTAATTATCGCCGGTGGCACTTTCCTTGCTTTCATCATCTGGTTCTATTTTCTCTTTTACCCACTGTGAAGGCATTGGAAAATGCCTTCCCGGTCCGTCGGGCGGTTCGGAATCGAAAGCGAAAACCTTCTTGCCCCAGGCATGCCAATCATCTTGAAGCTTTTCAAAACTTGTCTCGATGTCCTCTTCGAGAACCTTCTCCAAATCCTTCCCCGAAGTAATGCCTAACGCTATCTTGTCCAGCCAGTCCGGATGCTCTTGGACAAGAAACGCCGTCAAAGTCGCCAACTGCAGGTAATTTCGCGTTGTAATTCGTCCTGTAAGCAATGTACGCAAAGGCTTGAAAAAACTTCGCCTTGTTATCGACTGATTGAAATTCCTCACAATCATGTCTCTGCCTATCGACTTCGGATAGATGCAAAGCTGGAGATAATTGGCAAGCCCCTCCTGAAGCCAGCTATGAATTCTCTGGCCCGGTATCAGTCTCAGTTCCCGCGTCGCAATCGCGTGAACAAGCTCATGAAACCAAACCGGCCTGTCCGCACCGTATCGTGCGCTGTAGGTAGATGCTGCAATATCTTGAACCGTATACCCGCCTGCACCGGGAGTTCCTATCGAAACGTTCCACGCATCACCGAGCCTGACATAGAAGTTCTTATATCCATCCATCTCCTTAAATATGATAAGAGATACCGGCGCATCCCCTCCTATCGGCCTTACGGCTTTCTTGAAGGTCGCTCTTATCCACTTACGAATCGGCTCGACCCTCTCGGATATGCTTTTCAAATCATTCTCAGATAGGTTTTCCAGGTCATCGGTCGCTATAAATACGCTTTCTTTGAGCATGCTCCTGCAACCGCCGGGAAAAGCAATCCCTGCAATCCACTCAGGTTTAGGCATCGCGCTCATCTTTCCACGCTCTCCGCCGACTAAACGAATATCGTCAATCCCGACGGTGCCATTGCCAATTTCAATATTAAGGACAAGGTATCTTGCCTCGGACCAGTCGCCCACCCTCTGATTGGACCATCGCCATACTGACAGCGGCCATTCAATCTTTTGCCAATCCTCACTACCTTGCATTTCGAACATACGTTGATATATCTGCTTCTCCTCTCCATTAAGAACATTCCATCTCAACTTCCATTCATCCCGGTCTTCAAGTGCAGGCAGCTTGACATGCGCTGAAAGCGATTTGCAGCAGGACATGTCCATGCCTTCCGGAAGTTTGAAAGTAAGCTGCACAGCCTTGCGCTCCCTGTCTGCCAGTTCGAGAACTTCAATTTCAAGAAATCCCTTGCCCGCAGGAGCATCTTCATTATCTTCTTTCAATTCGATTTCTGCTTGCTCGACCCTGAATCCCTCGGGCGTCGCCGTTTCAAAATCTGCCAGCAGTATTTCTTTGACCGTTTTTTCCGTCTTTTCCGTCTTTTCAGGCGATACCGGTACATCTTCCTGGCCGAAAGAAGTGTTGATAAAAAGAGGAATAATCAACAACAATATCAAAACTGTTAAAATTTTATTCGTCTTTCCCTCTTTCATGATTTCCCTCCAAGCTTTTCATTTCTCGCAAGTCACATTCCAGCTGCGACTTTGCCGGCGCAGCTGGAATGTGCGTAGATTATTGCATGTTACTTATTGTAAGGTTCTTCCTTCCGGGCTTTTCTCCACCATTTCTTCCAACTGGCTGTGCCGGTCTGAAGTTTTTCAATGTCCTTGCCATCTCCCTCGTAGGAAGGACCGTCTTTCTCTATTTTCGACAAGGTGGTCAAAATCTGATGCTGCAGTTTTATTGTTTCTTCATCCTCAGGATTTAGCTTTGTCTTCAGAGCATGCATAACATACTGAACAGCTTCTTTGTCCTTCATTTCTTCGAGTATTTTCAAGCCTTCCAGCTTCAACTTGAAGCTCCCCTGACAGCCGCCTACAATCTTGCCAAGAACTGCCACGGGTGGTATTTCTTTTTCTATCTTGGTGGGAAGCTGAAGCTCCATGCCGTTTATGAAAACCTTGTCGCCCTTTTCCTCGATTCTCCACGGACCTGCAGGCATGGGAATCTCTTCCCCATCGTCCATGACGATTTTGTTTCCCGCAATATGGTAGCCATCGGCACCTGTCCAGTAAGTGAGGTTGAGAAGCCCGCCGAGTATTTCAGCAACGAGCTTCTTGTCCGATTCCTCGGAAGGCCTGAGTTTCTTTATGAGATAAAAACCCGAAAGTTTGATTTTCTTCATCTCGTCAATTAGTCTTCTGACCGCTTTCTTTTTAGCTTCATCTTCTTCATCAGTGTCTGCTCTTTTTTTGTCCTCAACCGCATATGACTTCACAAGCTCGTCAATCTTCTTGCAGTCTTCTGGCGAAATCCAATTCAGCGCATCGAGTATTTTCTCGGCCCTTGTCTTGACTTCGAAATCATCAGAATCCCGCGCGGCTGCAACTGCCGAGAGTGCAGGTTCGCCTATCTCGACAAGCCGCTCCATCGCCTTGTCCCGCGCCTGCCAGTCATCCGATCCAAGCTCTTTAACAAGCGCCTTAATATCGGCCTGCGTCACCGCCTCGCTCTTTTCAACAGCCTCCTGCTCTATGGGCGGCTCTTTTGGAATCTCCTCCTGGGCAAAGACCGATAACTGCGCTCCGAGTATCAACATGACCGTCAATGCATAAGCAACGAATTTCATCTCTCGCCTCCTTAAAGCTAACAAATATCCTTACTTGTTCCTTCTTCTCCAGGCAGGCAGTTTTTTCTTTCTTTCAGCACGCGTGGGATTTGCTTTGTTTCCGTGCCACCACTGCTGCCATGCCTGAAGAGCATTCTTGAGTTCCTTCCCATCCTTGCCGGCAAGCGGGCAGGAAGGACCTCCTTCGGTAATCATAGGCAGAATTCTTAATATAGTTGTAAGCAGATTCCTGTCTTCTTCTTTGTCGAGTTTAAGTTTCTCTGCAGCCTGCATAATTGCGGGAAGCGCGTTCTTGATTTTTACGCTACCTATCATTTCAACTGTATTCGCTTTTATTTCGCTGCTGACTTCCTTTTTCTGCACGATTTTAGTCAAAAGCTCGCCCGGTTTTATTCCCTCAATCATTCTTCCGGGAACTGGCACGGCAACATTGTTGATTGTGACCGTCCCGTTGCCCTTTTGGCTTACCACCAGGCCTCCCGGTGGCCGCATGAACTCCAAGCCGTTTATTGTGACTTTGCCCGTTGAGACAGATATGTCCGGCTTTTTCAGCCCGGCTATCCCTGAAAGGATTTCCGCCACCTTTGCCTGGCGTGCCGGTTCTTCGGTGCCTGGTTTGAGCTTCTCAAGAAGATAAAAAACCGAATGTCTTATCCTCTCGATTCCATCAAGCACTTCCGATTCGAACGCCTGCATATCGGTTAGAATCGCAATCTTGATTTTGTCCGCAGTCGAGTTCGCGGTATCGTCGCCCGCTCTTGAAAGCTTAACGACCGCCTCGAGAGCTTGCTCGCCCGCTTCTATCAGTTTCCTTGAAGCCTCCTGGGAAACCGTCAAATCTTCGCTTTTCAATTGTTCGAGCCATTTATCAATCTCGATTTGAGGTGTTTTTTTCTTTGATTGGGCACCTTTTATGTACAAAGAAATCAAATCCTCGATTCTTGAAGCATCTTCCGGAGATACCCAGTGATATTTATCAAGAAATCTCTCCGTCCTTTCCCTGACTTCCATGTCATCCGTATGCCATGCCGCCGCCATTGCCCGAATGGCCGGTTTCCCGATTTCTATCAGCCTTTGCATTGCATCTTCGCGTGCCCGCCAGTTCTCCGACCCAAGTTCCTTTACAAGAACTATGATTTCTTTTTCTAATGTTGAAGCAGTATTCCCCGCAGGTATCATGGTTGAAGGAACTGCATCAGTTGCATCCTGGGCATACGCACTTGAAAAAACCAATACGCTTAGAACAATAGCAATCGCATTGCATTTTCTTTTACCAGCCAAAGTGATACCTACCGTCTCTCTCGTTTTTCTCCCACCATTCCGACCACTTGACAATCTCCTGCTCTATCTGGATAAATGAATCGTTTTCTCTCGGGCCAAAATCTTCTCCCGTCAACCTGCGAAGCGTTCTCGCGGTTTCAAGCAACAGGATACCGTGTGATTTCTGCAATAATCCTATCAGGGATTCCACCCCCCTGACTGTGTTCCTTGAGCCAATCGCGGCTATCGCACCCACTCGAAGCGATATCTTTGATTTTTTATTATATGCAAGAAGGCAGAGCACCGTTTCAGGTGAAGGCTCCAGAGACAGCAGCTTTGATTCAATGCTGCTGAGTATCGTCGATTTCCCGGACTGGTCCAGCGCGATTTTCACCTTCTTTTTGCCGCCGCTTTCTTCCGTGATAATCGTATCAACCTCTACCGCGCTCGTCGCAAGCCTTTCCACCCCACCCAGGAGAAGCGCCAGTATGTTCTCCCTGTCCCCTTCCCTTTTTTGAGAGAGAGATGAAACAAGGTGATATGATATGTAATCGATGCCTTTTAAAATCTCCGAAGAACTGAGAATCTGCGCCTTGAAAATATCCGATTTCACGTTGTTGTTCTCTTCCTCATATACACTGATACATTTCTCTATTTCAGCCTCGACAAGCTCTTTCTGTGCATCCGTAAGTTTTTCCAAGCCGAATGAAATCAGTATCCCGGCGGTTTTGCTTGGTTCGCTTTCCGATAATTCGTTGGCACTGACAATCCTGCAGGCTGCGACTAAAAGAACGGTGCAGAGAAAAAGCGTCGCTATTGTTCCGAATACCGCAGAGCCTACGCCCGTAACAAGCTCCCGTTCCTTGTCCAGTATGCCCTTGACCCTGTCTTCAAGCTTCCACCTCGGATGTGCAAGCCCTACTGTAACAGGTGCCCGGTGAAATATCGTCGTCTTCTGCGCAAGCTCAAGCAGCGTCTTTGAGTATGAAGTCGCCCTGCTGTTTTTAAGTACGTAATTGTCGCAGACCTCCTCGCGTGCCGTCGCCAACTCCCTGTTCATAAGTCTGACGAACGGATGAAACCACATGAAAATACCGGTAAGCCGCTGAAGCAGGTTTACGAAGTGGTCTTTGTTGATTATATGAGCGTACTCGTGAACCAGAACATCCGTAAGCTCTTCCGCGCTCAAGGAGTATGCTAGCGATTGAGGCAGAATAACGAGCGAATTGATGATGCCTATGGAAACAGGGCTGTTTATAAGCACCGAAGTTCCTGCAGGCGGAAGGCTCGATATCCCGAGAATCTCCCGCACTCGCTTCATAACCGCCTCCGCATTTTCCATCTCCAGAGGATGCACTCCCCTGCGAAGCGCAGCATGGACACCAAATCCGAATATGAGACGAATCGTGTAAAACGCCGCACCGAGAGCCCAGATGGCAAAAATCACGGCCAGCACAATGCGAAAAATGTCTGCCGAGGTTTCGCCGTCTATCGTCGCGACGGAATGGCCTGTTACTCCGACAACGTCACTCTCGGGCTTGGTTTCTGCAACTGCATCCCGGGCAGCCTCCTCGGCTTTTATTATTTCATAATAGTCGACCTTGCCTTCCACCTGAGAAATTTTAATGCTTATTAGCGAAACTCCGGCCGCATCCCACATCCACGCCAGCAGCGGGCTCAGAAAAACGCATACAAGCGCGCTCAGCCATACGGCATGCCTCAGCGCCGGTCGACGACGCAGAAAGAAACGCGAGACAAGCAGCGCAACCGCGACAATCACCAGAGCCTGCACTATCGCGTTTATAGCAAGCTCAAAAAAACCGTCACCCGGATATAACTCCAAGAGCCATCTCACGACTCCTCCTCCTCGGCCTTTTCAATCATCCTGCGAATCTGCTGGGCCTCTTCTCCGGATATGCCCCGGCTGTCCAGAAGCGCGAGCATCAGATCCTCTGCGGACCCTTCGAACGCAGTCTCGACAAGCTGAGACACCATCTGCCCAAGCACCTTCGACTTTTTCGGCACTGCCGAGTAAAGGAACCTGTTGCCCTCTTCCATGTGCTTCAGCCAGCCTTTTTCTTCGAGCCTCGTTATCAGCGTCTGCACGGTGTTTCGCGCAACCTTCCTGCTTTTGCAAAGTACTTTCCAGACTTCCGTAACAGTCACCTCGCCGCGGCTCCATACGACATTCATTATCTCGAGCTGCGCCTCGCTCAACGGCTGCCTCTCCTTGCTGTCTACCATATTGTCCTCCGGGAAATTCTGCCTACAACTGTAGTTATATACCTACGATTGTAGGCAATGTTGGACGATTTGCAAAAAAGATTTTTATTTTCCTACCGGGATGGCGATTCGGGGATGTGGATGATATTTTCGAAATCAGTGGCATCCCTTGATATTCTAAGGAGCAGCGACTGGTAGGGTTCGAAAACGAGCTCGATTTCCCGCTCTTTTCCAAAAGCGTTGAGAGTGATTATTTTTCTGAAATCTTCTTCCTGATACGATTGCCCATATTTCATCGGGTACTTGAGTTCTTTCGATTTCGGGTTTGCGAAAAAAAATATCATCTCTCCGCCATCGATTCGGCATTGAAATTCGGGAATATGATTTCCATCGATAAGCGGCGCAGCCTCTGACAGCATGCTTTTCACATTCTCAAGCGCGAAAAGTTTTTCGAGCCTTTCCTCGTAATCCTCGTTTTTCCTGAATCCCGGCTGTTCCGGCTTCCGCCTTACGCAAACGGGCAGCCCCTGCTCTGCCAAATGAAGAATACAATCGAGAGATTCCGAATCCAGCCATTCTACATCTATATATAATAAGGTGAATTCCGCTTCACCGACATTAAGCTTCCCATTGGCGTATTTTGCATCAGTCAAGAAATGCCCGGTCACCCACGTGGGATGATGGCCTGAAAGCTCTTCCGGGAACCTCTGGTACTGCAGCTCCCAGTGATAGTGCGCACTGGGCCTTCGCATCTCTTCGGGCAGAAGGTTTTTCATCAGGTTGTCTTCGAGCGGCAGGTAAACTGCAATATCGGTATAGCGTCTTCCACGGCGTAAAAAATCGCTTACTTTTTCCATGTAGGCGTTGAGCGCAGGCAACTCGCCTGCAAAAGCGCCGTCCGGTCCGACGTGCACCGAAGCGTAGAACTCGTTGTTCCCGCCCGGCGGATTGTACGGCATGCCGTGCCAGACAATCATGTTCACTCCGTTTGCAAACAGACCGTCCGCAAGCAGCTTGATATCGGCCGCATTCTCGCGCTTGATATGCGGCGCCGGGCCCGGGCCGGGTTTCCAACCGTAAAGGCAGGTGAACGCCTCGGCAGATACTATCGTCTTCCCTTCAATCGCCGCGGCTGAAGACGCGAAACTTGAAAAATGCGGGTCGAAAAGAATCGCCTCGCTCTCCGGAACGTCTGCCGCCGCGTACGCCGCCACAAGGTCGGTCGGCGCCCCGTGGCACTGGACTCTCGATATGCCGCCGAGTTTGTTGCAGATTTCCGTATAGGGTTTGTAGAACTCTTCGAGCACGTACTTCGCTATCAGTTTCCTGTAATCGTATCGGGCATCCGGATTGCCGTCCAGATTCGGCATGTGTTCGGTTATATCGTAGCCGTATTCTTCCCGGAACCTTTTCTCGAATCCTTCGGCCCAGAGATTTTCCGTCGCCACTTCCCACGAATCGCAGAAAAGCGCCGACGTCCGGCCCGCAAGCGCCTTCTCAAGCGCTCCGCCCATCTTCTCGGAGTATCGCTCCAGCGCCCCCCTGTCCAGATGATTGAGAATATACCCCTGCGGGGATTCACGGGCTTCCCATGATTTTCTCAGCCTCTGCTCGGAAAAATCGCCGCAAACGCGTGACGCATCTTCCTGAGCGACTATCGACCCGCCGAACGGCCAGAGCGTCCCGAAAGTGAAATCGCATCCCAGCCCGAGTTCCGCAGCATAGCTCTTCGCAAAAGCGACTATCCCGGACCACTCATCTGAAAGCCATTTCGTGCCCGGTTTTGCATCCGGCAGCGCGTATACCCACGCAATCTCCACCCCGCCGAAGTTATTTTCCTTGAGCCAATCTAACTGGTGTCTTACATCCTCCTCGCGTATCTCGCCGGAGAACCACCACCACCGGGTATACGGCCTCGAGTCTCTGTAACAGTCGTCAATCCTATCGCTCAATCGCCCGTCCGCCTGCGAAACGCCTATTCGACATCAAGATTCGTGATTCGCTCGGCAAGCTCGCGCCGCATGGTTTCTTCCTGCTCGCGTATCGTTTCGAGCTCTTCCTCGATCTTGTCCAACTCATCTTCCTGCGCTTCGAGCTTCGCAAGGTAACGATTATATAGCTTCGACTTGTCCGGCACGCTCGACAGGTTCGAGCGAATCTGGTCCTGGTCGCTGAAAAGCTCATCCTTGCGTGCCTCGAGTCTTTCCCTCTTGGTCGCTATCAGCTCCATCTCTTTCTTCGCATCGGAAATCTCCTCCAGCGCGGCCTTTACCTTGTCCGATGCCACGTCGCTTGAGATATAGAACGCCATGGTGCCCGAATCCATGTCCGTCAGATAGTAGTGCGACGAGTACACGTGCTCTAACAACACCACCAGCTTGCTTGTCGCGCCGGGCTCGACCTCGCCCTTGAAGCGCATGTGCGTGTCCGTCCGCTCCTCGAACTTGTCCGGTTCGATAAGCTCCCAGTCGCGGCTGCACGGATGCTCGACAAGCACCGTCTTCTTAGCGTCTTTCTTGTTCTTTATCAGGTACTCGGTCTTGGCCTGCTCCTTGTACATCGCCTGTATCACGCCGCTGGATATCCTCATAGAGAAAAGCGTCGTCGGCATGCCGTGGTTAATCGTTTCAATCTTGCAGGCGAGGTCCAGCGCGTAGCTCAGTATCCGCTCTTCTCCCGGCTGTATATTGGGCATCTGCACGTCGCCCCCGTAGACTCCCTCGTCGAAGACCGTCACCGGCCCCGAAAGCAGCGCAAGTATGCTCGTGTTCTTCATCTTGAACCCGTTGTACGGATGCGTCGGATGGTTTTCCGCGTTGAATATCGAAAGCTTGTCAGCCTCGATACTCTCCGCGAGTATCGGCAGCATTGCAGAGCTCTGCCTGCCTACGCTTACCGGCGCGTTAACCGTATATTGGAAAAGCTCGCCGACATCGCCGCCCGATGCCGCCGGCGCCATTGACGACGCTGCAAGCCCCGGGTCCGCCATCATCTGCATGGACAACGCCGCCATCACGGATGGCGCCGACTTCGACCTCATTTTTTTACGCGAAGGCGGCGCCATCGATTCTTTGGCGCATTCCGCCTCGCCGAACTCGTCGTAGTCGTCGAGCGCCTCTTCCAGCGCCTCCGCGTGCATGACGGGCCTGAGCCCCCCGTAAAGCTGCGGCTGCACCACCGGCCGCGGCAGGTAAAGCGGGGTGTAGAGGTCCTGTACGAACGAAATCGGCCTGCCCGCGACCAGCGACAGGTTGACGCCGTTCCAGTCACTGTCAGTCGTATTGTCCACAATCGCCCAGCCCTGCAGCAGCGGCTTTTCGCTCAGGACAAGCCTGTAGCTCGTCTTCCAGACCGGCGTTTCGAGTATGTATGAAACGTTCACGTTGCGTTCGCCGTCGCCGGCAAAGCTTATCGAGACTGCCCGCTTCTGCTTGTCGCGGCTCTTCGCAATCACCGCAAGCGCCTTGTTCATGTCCTCCTGCAGCACCCCGTCGAGTATTTTTATGTCACGGAGGTCCTCCACCGGAAACTGCAGTATCCCTTCATCCGTAAGAAGACTCAGAACGTCGAAGCTGACGAAATCGCCGTTATCCGTTTTCTTCGAGCGCGTCTCGACTCCGACTACCGTGCCTTCGCAATTGCCGTCCGGCGAAGCTATGCCGACGCGAACGCCCCGAAGCTGCACGAGAATGCTTGTTAGCGATGGGTTCTGCGCAAGGTCTAGCCCGAACGCCTGAAGCGCCTTGCCCGACGGGTCGTGCGAAGCGTAGCTGACGGCCGCGACCTGCCCGCCGTCGAGGTCCAGAACAACCATGCTCTTCAAGAGGTCGTTGACCTGCTCGGAACTGAAAGTAAGCTCGAGGAGCGCATCGCCGGTGACCTTCCCCGCCCTGCTGAAATACCCTACCCCGCTCGAAAACAGAACCACCTCGGTTATCGGGACGACCTCGCCGGATATTTTGCCTTCCTTCGCCCGGCTCTTCGCAGGACCAGCCATCGCATATCCTCCTTCTCCTGAATTTGTTTTCCTTATGGTTTAATCGGAAAGTCATATTATAGCGATATCGCCGGGAGATGGAACATGAGAACAATATTAATTCGGGCAGATCGTGTGATGTTTTTTGATTACCTTCTGTATGCCATCATGAGGCCGTCGCGAATCGGGACAATCATCCCGTCCCAGTCAGGGTCTTCCCTGATTATCCGCGTCACTTCCAGCACGCCTATCGTGCTCGGATTCACGTTTTCCTCGTCCCATATCCTGCCGCCCCAGAGCGTATTGTCTATGATAAGCACACCGCCGGGACGAAGCTTCTCCTTGATAACAGGCATTGCACCGGGATAGCCATCCTTGTCAATGTCGTTGAATATCAGGTCGAAAGGCCCCGCCGTCTTCTGCAGTGCTTCCACCGCCTCCGATACCTGGTATTCGACAATATCGCCGTACCCGAGCGCCTGCAGGTGTTCGCGTGCGCGGTTCGAGAGTTCTTCGTCCCATACCGTGTGATGGACCTTGCCGCCGCCGTTCTCGCTGACCGCCTTCGCGAACCACGCGGTCGAATACCCGAACCCGGAGCCGAGTTCGAAGATGTTTTGAGCTTTAATGAGGCGTGCTATTTGATAGCAGAAATATCCTGCGGCAGGGCCGATTATGGGAAACCTCTCTTCCCGCGCGATTTCCTCCATCTTGTAGAACTCCGAGTGCCGCTCCGGCACAAGGCTCGTAAGATACTCCTGCACTTTTCCGTACTCCAGCCCGGCCATATCAATCTCCCTTGTCTTTTCATTTTTTCTGTCGTCCGGTTTAAAATAACATGCAGGCTCCAACGCAGCAAGCTGAAATATCACTAGCTCTGGACAATAAGTTATATCCTTCTTTAACACATTTCCTTACGGTTGAAGGGGACTTTATTTTTTCCCATTAACCAAGGCGCATTAACTGATTAGAATTAATTCCCTAACTCCTTTCCCCGCAAGGACTTATAACTTTTTTGCAAAAAAATTTATTTTTCCTGCTTGGAGCACCCCTAAAACGGTGTCATATATATAGAGGAATAATGCATTCCAGACCGCCGGTTAGCTTCTTGTAGAGGGAAGCGCCGAAACGCGGCAAAACCCATGAAATCAACCACAGTCTGATTGTGTCTACAGTCGGTTTATATGAATAGGCTGACAGGCAATGAAACGGTTATTAAACCGCAGAGAAAAGGATGAGGATTATAGAGAACACAGAGGAAAATGGCCAATAGGCCAAGTAGCCAATAGCCAATGGAAAAGGAGTGGATGTCATTGCGAGCGAAGCGTGGCAATCTGATACTCGCGTAGCGAATATAAATGAAAAGATGTTTATAAAGACAATTGATTAGATTGCTCGCGTTGCTGCGCGGCGCACTCATCTCAGGAATTCAGGAGCGCAGGCCACGTCGCCGGTCACTTTGCTCCCGGCTCCTCGTAATGACAGTAATATGGCGATTATTAACGTAAATTAAGGCAGGATAAGATGTTACGACAAGCGACATATAGCAGATTAAACATAAGTCCTTTACAGGCAAAGGGTTACGTCAATCCGGCCGGCAAAAGTGCCTTCGGGAATGAAGATCGAGACCTTTACAAATCTGTAAAAACTCGTCGTAACTCGTTATTTGATAAGGGTTTAGTTTTACAGATGAAGAATTGGCCTTTCGTTTCGCTTGCTTGCTTGCCTCTGGCAAGTCGCTATGCGCAAAGCGAAACCCCGGCATCTCATCGAATTAGCAAGAATTCGATGAGATGCTTGATAAAAGCTGCAACAATTCTTATAATACTAAGTTTGTTATTATGCGGAAATAGCGTCATGGCTGGTTCAAACGACAAGTACATAGAGATTACGGGTGCGCGCGAGCATAACCTGAAAAATATCAGCATGAAGATTCCGCGCGACCAGTTTATAGTCATCACGGGAATCAGCGGCTCGGGCAAGTCGTCGCTCGTATTCGACACGATATACGCCGAGGGCAAGCGAAGGTATGTCGAAAGCCTCTCCTCCTACGCGAGGCAGTTTCTCGAACAGATTGACAAGCCGGATGTCGAGTCCATCGAAGGGCTGCCCCCGACAATCTCTATAGAGCAGTCCATGGGACGCACGAATCCCCGCTCCACAGTCGCAACGACGACCGAGGTGCATGACTACCTTCGCGTGCTCTTCGCGCGCGTGGGCAAGCCGTTCTGCCCCAAATGCGGTAAAGTCATACGCAAGCAGTCTGCGGAGGACATCGTCGACCAGGTCATGAAGCTGCCGGAAGACGTGCGGATAATAATTCTCGCACCCCAGGTCAGGGGCAAGAAAGGCGAGCACAAGGAGGTCTTCGCGAGGGTCAGGCGCGAGGGCTTCGTGCGGGTCAGGATAAACTCGGTCATGCACGACATCCGGGACGTTCCCAAGCTGAAGAAGACGAAGAAGTACACAATCGAAGCGATCGTGGACAGGCTTGTCATAAACGACAAAATACGAAGCAGGCTGCAGGACTCTATAGAGCTTGCGCTGAGGTTCGGCGAGGGGCTGATAAATATCATGCACGAGCGCGGCGGCAAGTGGAACGAGACGCTCTACTCCGAGCTTTACTCCTGCCCGGACTGCGGCGTGTCATTCGAGGAGCTTTCGCCGCGGATGTTCAGCTTCAACAGCCCCTACGGCGCGTGCCCGAAATGCCACGGCATGGGAACGACCCTCAAGCTCGACATAGACCTTATCGTCCCGGACAAGACGCTGAGCATCTCGGAGGGCGCCATCGCGCCGTTCCAGCGCAGCGGACGCAGGTTCGGGTTCTATAGCCGCGACCGGGTGCTCCACGCCTGCGAGCAGCTTGGAATCGACCTGCAGACGCCCTTCAAGAACCTCCCTAAAGAGCATCAGAAAGCCGTGCTTTTCGGCGACCGGAAAGGCCGCTACGAGGGAGTCGTCCCGTTCCTCCACAAGCGGTTCGTGGCAACTGACAGCGACTACCTCAAAAAGCGCATCCACGGCTACATGAGCGAATTGTCCTGCTCGGCCTGCAAGGGCGCGAGACTCAGGCCGGAATCGCTCGCCGTGCGCGTCGCGCGAAGAAATATCGACGAGTTGTCGAGGATGACCATTCTCGAAGCGCGAAAGTTCTTCAGCAGCCTGAAGCTCTCGGCCGAAGAGGCCCAGATTGCCAAGCTCGTACTGCGCGAGCTGAACTCGCGGCTCGGTTTCATGGAGGATGTCGGGCTATACTACATCACGCTCAATAGGAACACATCGACGCTTTCCGGCGGCGAGGCGCAGAGAATCCGCCTTGCGACGCAGATAGGCTCGGGACTTGTCGGGGTATGCTACTGCCTGGACGAGCCGACAATCGGGCTTCACATGCGCGACAACTCGCGGCTGCTCGCCAGCCTCAAAAGGCTCCGGTCAATCGGCAATACGGTAATCGTCGTTGAGCACGACGAGGAAACCGTCCGAAGCGCGGACCATATTGTCGATATCGGGCCCGGCGCTGGCCATCACGGCGGCAAGCTGATAGCGCAGGGAGACATAAAGAAAATCACCAAATCGAAGAAATCGCTGACGGGCCAGTACCTCGCGGGCAAGCTGCACATTCCGGTTCCCGAGCGCAGGCGGACGACGAGCTCGGTAAAATGCATCGAGGTGCGCAAGGCCGAAGAAAACAATCTGAAAAAAATCAACGTCAAATTCCCGCTGAATTCGTTCGTATGCGTAACAGGGGTTTCCGGCTCCGGCAAGTCGACTCTCGTCAGCCAGATACTGCTTCGCGCCCTGAGACGAAGGCTATTGGACAGCGGAGACAAGCCCGGAAAGCACGACAAGATACTCGGTTACGAGGACATCGACAAGGTAATAGAAATATCGCAGAGGCCGATAGGGCGCACGCCGCGCTCGAACCCGGCGACGTATTCGGGCGCATTCACGCCGATACGGGAGCTTTTCGCAATGACGAAGGGCGCGAGGATTCGCGGTTATACCCCGGCGAGATTCTCGTTCAACGTAAAAGGCGGCAGGTGCGAGGCGTGCCAGGGACAAGGCACAAAGAAGATAGAAATGCATTTCCTGCCCGACGTTTTCGTCCGCTGCGACGCCTGCAGGGGTTCGAGGTTCAACCGCGAGACGCTCGAAATAAGATACCGGGGAATGAACATTTCGGAAGTGCTGGACATGCGAATCGAAGAGGCGATGGTTTTCTTCGAAAACCACCCGAGAATCAAGAAAGTCCTCCATACCCTCAACGACGTCGGGCTCGGATATATGCGGCTCGGCCAGCCATCTACGACCCTTTCCGGCGGGGAAGCGCAGCGCGTGAAGCTGGCCAGCGAGCTGACCAAAGGCACCGCGAAAGGCACACTATACATCATGGACGAGCCCACGATAGGCCTTCACTTCGCGGACATCAGCAGGCTCCTCGATGTGATAGGCAGAATAATCGAAAAAGGCGGGTCTTTTATCGTGATTGAACATCATATGGATGTTATAAAGACGGCCGACTGGATTATCGACCTCGGGCCGGGAGGCGGAGAAGAGGGCGGAAGAATTGTCGCCGCGGGCACGCCGGAGGATATCTCCAAAATGCAGAAAAGCATTACTGGCAGATACCTCAAAAAGGCCCTGATATAAATATACGAATTACCGGGAGGCGAAAGAATGTATGAAGGCGAGGAAAGACGCAGATACAAGCGGATAAAGACGGAAGTCAGGGTGGATGTGGAGAAGTATGAATATACCCCGATGATGCTTTCGACGACGGGCGCGGCCTCGAAAGACGTGAGCAAGGGCGGGCTGCTTATCAGGCTGAAAAGGAAGCTCGAACCCGGTTCCATGATTCTCGCGAGATTTTCGCTGCCACATGAAAAGAGCGAGCTTGAGATTGTCGCGCGAGTCGTCAGGTGCGAAGAGTCCCAGGACTTCTACGAGATTGGCATCGAGTTCCTGGACAATACGCCCGAGGAGTCGGACAAAATCAGCAAATACGTGGAGACGGAGAGCGGACGGTTCAAGAAATCTTGAAAAGGACGGAGGGCAACATGTCGGGAGACTCGGGGAATCCTTCGATTGTCCGCGAGTAACCTTCCGGGATTTCTTCGTCATCCTCGAGGACAAGCATGTCGAGCGCGCCGCCGAAACACGTCTCTATGCAAAGCGGCTTTTTGCCTTCGTCGATTCTGTCTACGCAGAAATCGCACTTCGTCACAACCCCCTTATCCGGGTCGAACTGCGGCGCACCGAACGGGCAGACGAAAGTGCAATACCTGCATCCCATGCAGCGGCTCTCGATGAGCATGACTATTCCATCTTCGCTTCTCTTCACATACGCCTTCGCCGGGCATCGCCGCAGGCATTCGGGATTGGCGCAGTGGCAGCAGGCGTTTGATATGAACATCAGGTCTTTCAATCCTGCGTGAGGCGGGAGCTTGGCGACCTTTCTCCAGGTAACGGCAGAGCCCAGCCCCCTGCCCAGCTTGCAAGCCGCAGTGCAGCCGTGGCAGCCGAAGCATTTCGACGGGTCGAAAACAAAAAACCTCTGAGCCATTATGCCTTCCTAACCTGGACTCTGGCATCCTGATACGAAGGTTCGCCCCCGCAGCCGAACGCCTTCGTCACCTCGGGCTGCAGCGGCGCGAAACAGGGCGTAACCTCATTGAGTTCGGGCCAGCAGTCGTTCAGGCTGAGCATGCCCGGAGGCACTTCGTGAGTGAGCTCGACCTTCAGCCTGGCCTGGCCGCGGTTGTTATACATAACGACGTAATCTCCGTCGCTTATTCCCTTGGCGAGTGCATCCGAAGGGTTGATATGAAGCAGGGGCTCCGGCTCGAGCTCATGCAGCATCCCTATCCCTTTGTGCGAATCGTGGAAAGAGTGAAAATGAGTGCTCCGCCGGGACGAGATAAGGAGAAACGGATACTTCTGCGCTTTTTCCGGCTCCCTGCCCGGGCTCTCGAACGGCTCCGTATGTCTCGGAAGCGGCGGCAGCCTGAGCGGCTCGGCAACCGTGGAATAGAACTCGAACTTCCCGCTGGGCGAACGGAATACTCCGTCGGAATAAGCCTTCCGCGCCATTGGAACGCTTTCGAGCCCACCTGGCCTGCGCCCGAGGCGGTTCACGGTCATACCGGCGCAGTGATTGCATTTCAGCGCCTCGTTAAGAAATTCTTCCTTGGTCTCCCACGGGAAGAAATCCTCCCTATGACCAAGCCGAGCCGCAAGATGCTTGAGGAACTCAGAACATTCGACGCATTCGCCGCGCGGCTCCACCGCCTTCTCCATCAGATAGACTTTCTTTTGTGTCGCCCTGAGACCGAGCTCTTCGGCCCAGCACGTCGCTGGCAAGGCGAAATCCGCGACTTCCCTTATTGTCTTGTTCTCAAAAAGGTCCCATGCAGCAATCAGACCGACTTTTTTGAACGCCTTTAAAACCCGGTCATGTTCAGGCCATTGTGAAAGCGGGTTCGCGCCAAGAATAAGCAGCATGTCCACTTGTCCGCTTTCAAGAGCCTTCATAATCGAATTAAGATTGTTGGGCGCATAATCGCGGCTGGGCCGCCTGTCCTTTGCCTGAAGTTCTTCGTTGAATTCGATTGATTCGCCCCAAATCGTGCCGCCGCCAATCGTTCCAATATTTCCCGTAAGCGCAAAGGCGCAGAGTATGGCATGCACCATGATATAGCCGTTGGAATGCTTGCCCAGCGCTCCACGCGACAGGTTGAGACAGAGGGGTTTTTCCTTCGCCATTATCATCGCAAGCTCCTGTATCTGCTCTTCCGGCACCCCCGTAACCGCGGCAGCATACTCGAGCGTATAGTCTTTAAGAAAATCACTATACCATTCGAAGCCATAGGTACTGTTTTGCACGAAATTTTTATCATAAAGGTTGGCCCGAACAATCATATTAGCGACCGCATTTGCCAGAGCGGCATCCGTTCCAGGCCGAGGCCGTATGTGAATGTCCGAGAGTGCGGCCGTCTGCGTAACGCGCGGGTCAATCGTGATTACCTTGCCGCCACGCTCCTTGAGTGCCATTATGTCCTGAACCATATTAGCCATAGATGCGGCGGGATCCTGCGCCCAGTTGACAAGACAGGAAGAATGCTCTCCCATCTCCACCGGGTTCATCATGCCCCAGTAACCGCTTAACGTCTGCCCGACGCCCACATCGTACCAGCAGTTGAAATTCCCGTCCCACAAGGTCATGCCGAATATGTTTGCAAAGCGAGGCGTCAGAATCGTCCAGTTAACCCGTTGCACGATATTGCCATGTGAGTGAAAAAGCGCGTTTGCCTCTCTTTTTCCATGACGTATGTTGGCCGTCATGCGAGTGGATATTTTATTAAGCGCGTGCTCCCAGCTTACGCGTTTCCACGTGTCTTTTTTCCTGCCCTTGACCCGCTCCTTGGGGTAAATAAGCCTTTTATCGCTGTAGATTATCTGAGAGGCGGACTGCCCCTTGACACAAAGCCGGCCTCTGCCGATATCGTGGTGTGGATTGCCTTCAACGGAAATGACTTTGCCGTCCTTGACCTTGAGCGCCATGCCGCAATTGACGGGCCAGCAATTATAAGGACACGTAGTGTAAAACACATCCCTTTGCGGTTCCGCGTTCGGCTCGTTCATGACTTCGCTCCTTTGCGACTCGACGAAACGGACGGCGCAAGCCTTGCAAGCCTCGCACTACCGACTTCACCGGCGAACGTGGTGGAATATTCGCCGAAAAACGAGAATCGCACAAAAAGGTCGCCCGCAAACGCAAAACCCATCGCGACAAAGAGCCTGACGATATCGACCCTGCCAGAGAGCTGCAAAAAGATTGCATAGGGAACCAGCCTTAAAACGGCATAGACTACGCCCGTGAAAAGATGACCGAGGCGTTTCAGCTCGTTCAATTGAATGACGTCGAGAACGACTGGAATCGAAAACAGGTGGATGTATCTCCAAATGATGTCGCCGACAAACTCGCCGGTAAAGACATGCAGAATCAGGACGGCCTCGGTGAACCCGAGCAGAAACATGCTTGAGAAGAGCATGGATAGCGCACGAGTGCCCGTCCAAAGGCTCACACTTCTGACGATGTAGACTCTCTGGATTGAAAATACTCCTATTATTCCCACTCCCGTTGCGAGCCAGAAAGCATAGATTATGTATTGATCCTCGATTTTGTATTTGTCCTTGAAAAAAAACATGGCGGCGCTGAGAAGGTAAAGTCCGCAGGAGACCGACATTAGAAAAATTTCCCTGGAAAGCCATGATTTGAACAAATTGAATATGGCCCTGGGCATACGCATTTTTCGTCCGATATGCGCCGAAGAAATGAGAAAAGCCGCGGCAATAGTCCCGCAAATCACGAGTGAAGCGGGAAATATTATCGGGTCAAGCACGAACCGGCTGTATTTTTCACTCAATACGGCCCCTGCCCCGACTGCGGCAGGCGCAAGCGATGTAAAAACCGTAAGCGGCCATTCATCTCTTAACCGGGGCATTAACGATTCCCCCACACAATACAATCTCTTTTATCGAAATTCACGATACGGAATTCAGAAAGCATTAAAATGATATTCCCCCCAACACACTTAAATTATATATCCAAATAACCGGATACGCAAAAAGTAATTCTCACGTTAGCCGCGTATCCGATAACAACAACGGCAACGCAAGTTCCCGGGCTTAAAAGATTTGGAAGCTCAAGAATAAAATGAATCGGAACGGGTAAAACAAATGAGTATTGCTATAAAGACGGGTGGCTCAATTCCCTGCTCATTATTTCCGAATGGTCCAATACCCCGATTATTTTTACATTAACGCTGTCGTCGGAGAAGTCCAAAATCGCAAAGCTCGGCGGATTTTTTTTCTTATCATGGTGCTTCAAATGTCCCGGATTGATGTACCATACTGCGCCGATTTGCTCAATTCTCGGTTCATGCGTATGACCGTGAAGGAGTATATTTATGCTGTGGCTTCTCACAAGTTCTTCTGGGTCAAGGTCCGCCGGCAAGTCGTTGCTTTGCCGGTTTGGAGTATGAGTAAAGAGAACCGACCATACGCCGTAATCTTCAAGAATCCTGTTGGCCACGCCGGTGTCCTGATACTGGGGAGAAAAAATTCCGGGTACTCGCACGACACGCTTTCCGAATTGGTTGAGTATTTTGGAATCATCGTAGTTGTCGCCGAGATGCGCCAGAACATCCGCCGAACCCTTGTTCAGTGCGTAGGCTGCGGCGGTTTCAAGGTAATCGACATTGCCGTGAGTGTCGCTAAATACCGCCAGTATCACTTGTGCGCTCCTTTTTTAACTGGCGGGTACGCCCAGCTTCTCAAAAGCATCTTCCACGCTGTCGCAAAGAAGGAACAACGGAAGAAGTCCAAGCGTATCGAGCACGTTGCGAATGCTCGAAGTCAGCCCCACAATGGCTACCGCCTCTGTGCCTTCTTCTTCCTTCTTCCTGTTCGTGTAAGTCACGAGCAGTCCCAGCGCAGCGGAACTGGCATAAGCAACGTCGGTGAAATCAAGCACGATTCTTTTGTGTTCCTGCTTGTCCACCTCAGCCAGAGTGCTCTGAAGCTGGCGCGCTTCCTTGGTCTGGACGTATCCGTTGACGGTAACTATCGCCGCTTTCGGTGCAACGTCCCGGGTCTTAACGTCAACCTGCACTGCAAACCAGCCTTTCCCGAAGATTTACTCTTGTCGAAAGCCGAAATAAAAATATCAGGAGGACACCATTAATATCAAGCAAAAAGTAATATAGTGCTTCTCATTCTCCTGAAAACTTCCTGTTCAAATCGTTAACAATGGAATTAATGGCAGCCCTGAGCCCGGAAGCCGTCGGGCAGGAACCATAGGATGCGACCCCCGTTTCTCCCGAAGAAACGTCAACAAGCCTCGCATCAACCTCGAACGTGCTGTCGAGCTTGGAGATGCTTCCTATCAAAAGATATTCGACGCCGAGCACTTTTCCCAGCTCGCGCGCAGTCTCTGCATTGACTTCATCGGTCTTGGCAAACTGTTTTTCCTTGAGAATTTTCTGAATCTGCTCTCTCTCGATTACGGAGAATCTCTTAGACTCGACGAATCCAGTGGAGAACATCTCCTGAACGGTAGTCGTATAGTTTCCGGCCTCTTCGTTTCCCTTTCGGAATTCGAGACACGCCATCCTCGGCTTGTCCGCAACATCCTTATAGATGCGGATTTCTCCCGGCTTCAAAGGTGGAAGCTCTCCGCCCTCTTGGGGTTCGGCGACCGGGCTCGCCGGCTGCGCAACGGGTGCGCCCGAAACCGGCAGGAGGTTGAAATTATAAGATAGCTTGGGACCGTACGAGTTAAAGAGGAGAAGCGGCCAAAGGAAGAAAGCGTCAATAATGATATAAGTCCACTTCGGTTCTCCCTCGAGCCTTGACACGTGCGGACGGCAACCTTCCTTCTCAAGCCTGACGTCGAACGTCTTGAAAGTGGTCCAGTCCAGATTCACGGCGCAGGGAGTCTTGCCGTAACGGATACCGTTTATCTTGAGCTCGGCCCCTTTCGGGTTCGAGGTGAAGTAAACCGTGGAACTGCATCCGCTTCCGACAAAAAGGGCGGCAAACAGTATCAACAGGATGGCGGATTTTCTCATGTCAACAACCTCGCCTATCGCTTCAAACTCCGATAATCTCAACGTTGGCTCTCGGAACGCTAACCACTTCGCCCGAAGCGGAAAGTTTTGCTTCGAGCATTCTTACTTTCGAGCCGGTCCCAATTTCCTTCAACTCGGGCGGCAGCGCCGAAACGGAAGCGAGTTCGCCGAAATAGGGAACGCGAATTATTCTTATGTTCGTTCCGACTTCCAGTAACTGCTCCTTCTCTTCCTTATCGTCGGCCTCGACATCTTCCTCGATGGGAACGATAATTTCCGGGCGCATCGCCCCGGCGCGAATCTGGGTTGCGCCGTTGAAGGAGGCTTCCATGCCTTCGAGGTCCTTCAACAAATCGAAGGTCCTTTGCGCCATCGACATGCTTCCGAAGCCTTCCGTAACGACCAGAGTCAGGCCGATATCTTCCTGGCCCGTAATCGCCACGCCAATTTCATAGCCGAGGAAATCCGACAAGTCCTCGTTTACTATACCGCCGACGATGATTCCAATCCCGCCGGCCTCGACCGTCTTCTGAAGCGCATCGGCCGTAACGACGGCCCCTCCGACGAGAATCTGCCCCTTGCATTCCGAAGGAATTTTGTCAGCGGTAAGCGGCTCGTCCGGGCGGGCGACGACCATTTTTATCGTACCTATTCTCTCGCACCCGACGCCGAATATGCCTTGTATCAAAGCCCCTCTGGTCGTCACCGCGACGCCGTCGCCGGGAAATATTTCCGTTATCTTGCCCCTGATATAGGAATCAATCTCGAGCAGCTTGTCGGGCTCTCTCAAACCCATATGCCCGGTCTCCCTGGCGAAATACTCGACAGTCCCGTCAACGGGCGACTCGGCTTTCGATGTAAAAAGCCCGAAGAAAGTCTTCTTCAACGCCAGTACCTGGCCTTTTTCCAGCTTGTCGCCCTTTTGAACCCTGATTATCCCTTCATCGAGCAGCTCGATTGCCTCGAGCCCCATTTTCTCCGCAAGTTTGACGACTCGCAAATCTCCGGGCAGATAGGCCCTCGCAACCACGGTATCGGGATTGACCTTCTGGTTCAAATCCACCACAATCTCGCCCTTAATGGGGAGCTTGCGGATTTTAGTCACGCTCGCATGCTTTGTAACTTTCAAGCCCGGAGTATACGCTGTTCCCATGTTCTATGCTCTCTCCCGTCAGCCAGTAGGCAGGCCAAAAGCCTCGTACCAGCCCTTTATCTTATCAATACGCACTTTCGAGTCTTCAGGGAAAGCAAGAGGCCTGTTCCTGCCATCGAGTATGATGCCAGTCTCGCCCCCTCTTATCTTCGCCGTAATCTCTATCCCCGGCCCGGCACCCACGTTATACTTGCGCGCAGGAATCACTTCAATCTCGGCAGTCTCCTCAACCTGCAGGGGTACAACCTTTATCTCGTCTTTGATTATCTTGTATTCTTTCTTCTCGCCGGAAGATTTTTCCACTTTAACGGAGGCGAGTTGAGCACCATCTTTCGCCGCAGGCCCGACCGGCGAGATGCACGTTCCGAGGTATATCAGGCAGTCGCGCCTGAAGACCTGCATGGCGGCCTCGGGCATAACCTGCGCCAGCACGCCGAGCTGAGGCATCATGAAAATCGAATCGACGGCCAGTTCGGTTATTCCCTGCGGCTGGAAGGCGTCGATAATCATGAACGTAGCCTGGTTTCTGTCGGGCGCGTGCGAAAGCGCGCCTCCGCTTCCGACAATTATGCTGAGCCCCATCATGTCGATTAGCGACTGGCCGGTCATTTTCTGCGAAAAAGCGTCGGCGATTGTGCGCTGGGTCATGACTCCCTTCAAACCAACGGCAAGCATCCCGTGGTGTCGAAAAGCCAGACGCAAGGCCTCTCTCGCGGTGGCCTGCTCGATAATCAGGTCTTCCATTGTCTGAGGAATCGTGGTAGGCCGAATCATTTTATTTCTAAGACGGTTTTTGATGTCCTTCTCATCCGGCTCGAACGGAAGCCACTTTACAATATTCTCGATGCCGGCTTCGAGAAGAACGTTGCAGACCGAATAGGACATCCCGAGGTTGGCGCTGACCGTGCGGTTGAAGGTCTCACCGAAAACGGAAAAAACGTCCGTCGTCGCGCCGCCTATGTCCACCCCGAGGACATCGATTTCTTCTTCCTTCGCTATGGTCTGCATTATGTTTCCCACTGCGGCGGGGGTTGACATTATCTCCTCGTCCGTCCAGCTCATAAGCTTTTCGTAGCCGGGCGCGTGGCTCATGACGTGCGTCAAAAACACTTCGTGAATCGCGTCGCGTGCGGGCTGGAGATCCTCGCGTTCGAGAACGGGCCTGATATTGGGCACTATCTTCAGGTCGAGCCTTTCTCCGATAAGCTCCTTTATGTCGTCCTGAGCCAACGAGTTGCCGGCATATACCACCGGCAACCTGAAACCAGTTCCGAAACGGGGCTTGGGGTCGGCGGAAAGAATAGTCTCGGCAAGAGCCATGACATGGCTTTTAGTGCCGCCGTCGATGCCGCCCGAGAGAAGCACTATGTCCGGCCTCAACTGCCGCAGCCTCGTTATCCTCTCGAATTCCTTGCGCCTGTCGTCGACGGCCATCACATCCATGACAATCGCACCGGCGCCAAGCGCCGCCCGCTCCGCGCTTTCGGCCGTCATCCTGCGCACGACGCCCGCAACCACCATCTGCAAACCGCCGCCGGCACTCGAAGTCGAAAGGTATACGTCAACCCCGTCGCCTTCGGGACCGCCGCGCTTGATTATCCTGCCGTTATCGAGGATTTTTACGCCTGCAAGCTCCTCCACTTCGGTGACTGCGTTGACAATTCCTATCGTAACGTCGTCGAATGGCGCCTCCACCGTGGTCGGAGCCTCGCCCCTGACCTTAAGGCGATACTCTTCGCCTTCTTTTTCGATTAAAATCGCTTTCGTGGTCGTGCTGCCGCAGTCTGTTGCAAGTATTCTTTTTATCTCCGCCAACGGACAGTCTCCAATTATTTTGCTGAAACGTCTTTAAGCCTGTTTCCTGCCTCGCCTTAAAAGGTCTGCAATCTGCTAACATGAAACCGTATGTTAGCAGAAGAGCGCCTATCCGGCAAGCACTTTTAACCACTCGGTATACAGGAAGGTAAGCCTGTCGATGAAGAGCGACATACGCCCCTGAACGGTGGTTCCAAAAATAGTGCCAAAACATACCATCAGGAAATAGCGCCCGAGAGTTGAAGAATAGGGAAGAATCTTTATCTTGTCATGCCTGAAAGAAAAGAAGAAATAAGAAAGCACGCAAAGAATTACGACGATAAATATTATGTTATTGAAATTCGTCGCCGTAAAGACAACCCCGCCGCCGAATCTTGTCAGGAAAGGCTTGAAACTCTGCTGAATCTGTCCCCTGCCGGGAGTCAGGAGCAGGTTGAATATGCCCTTGAAGGAAAGACCCGCGCCCGTACCCATGAAGAACATAATGATTATTCTGCTCAGCCAGACCTTTTTCCTCGAAAGCTGGAAATACCACATAAGGCCGGGGAAGATTGCAAGCAACCAATACCAGTTCGGCGGCAAGCCGTCGGCGCCGGTGAGCTTGTCCCACCAGTTCGGCTTCAGAAGCTGGGTCCAAGTGAGCATCGTATAAAATCCCACGGACAGACCGACGAGGACATGCTCCAGGAACCTGTAGAACGGGTTTTCCTTGTAGAGGAAGGAATAGATAACAATGGTGCATATCGCGGCAACACCCACCATGAAGCGGTCGAAAAGCGCGCCGAAACCGCTCTGTCCATCCGGTGGAGATGCCATCGCCCTGAACATGTCAATAAGGATGTAAGCCAGGACTGCACCGCTGATAACAAGCACAACTATCAGCTCGGTCCTTTTCCTTGACGCATCATTAGCTTCGAGTTCGGTAGCCATTTATTCTCCCGCCATTTCTAAGCGTTGTTTCTCTTCGCGCTCCTGCTTGCGCTGGAATAAATATCCTACGTTGCCAAGCACCATCATTGCTATTATCCAGAAATGTGCCAGATTCTGCGAGCCGGACCCTCTCGTGCCCTTCCCGATGTAGCCGATTTGATGTTCGTACTGAGCCGCGCCGGAGAGCCCTTCCATCATTCCAATAAGCTGCCCCGAATCGAGATAAGGATACATTTCCGGCCCTATGATTGCCGTGCATCCGGTAGCCACGTCAGTGCCCGTTTCCGGCTGAAGATACTGTATCCAGGCCTCGACTCCGCCCGAACCGGTGACATGGAATATCAGGTCCACGTCCCTTATCGATTCCACGTTTTGCATCACGGGAACATTTCTAATCGGAGTGCCTTCGGTATCCTGGTTAATCTGGCTGTAAACATCCTTGATAAACGCCAGAAAAGCAGGCAGGTTCATCGGCTTGTAACCGAAATTGACCCAGTCTTCGCCGTATTTCTTGCCGTGTTCCTTTGCCCGTTTTTCCGCAATTGTCTGCGTAAGCATGGGGCCTTCCGGCGCCCATCCCATAATAATGAAAGGGATATCCCTCATGAAACAATGCTCTATCATCGCTTCCGTCTGGGGCCAGCATTCCGCCTGAACTGAAGGAGTCCAGTCCATTTGAAAGAATATGCACTTCTTTTTCGTCGAGGTTTTGTTGTAATCCGCAATCTGTTCGACTTTATTATATAGATTTTCCGTAGGTTCACTCGGGCGCATGGGAAGTTTTATTTTAATGAAAAACGGCAGCGAAACCACCACGAATACCACGAGGTATATTATCCTGCGGTCAATAGATTGAATCCATTCGTACCAGGGCTTTTTCATATTGTGGTCACCTTTTCTTGATTCACTATACTTCCCGGTCGAAGAAGGAACCTCTCTCGAGGCTTAACCAGATTCTCATCGAAAGGGCCAGAGAGCCCACCACCGCTCCAAAGAGGATTCCTCTCTGCGCCGCGGCGTTCCAGTATTTCATAAGCCATTCTCTGAAGTCCTGCAAACCGTATCCGGCCGGGAATATCATGTCCGAGAACCAAATCCCGACCGTTATCTGCCCGAGCATCACGATTACCGCGATGCTCATCATCAAGGCGGCCTCGAGGCTCTTGATTCTAAACGCCCTGTAAGCGGCAGAAGCCATGTAAAAAGCGAGTAGCGAGAAAATCGTCGAGTCAATCGGTACACGCATGTTTACGAAGAGGAATTCATATGACTTGTCCACCCAGTGAGGAGTGGGTGTTAGATAGAACCGGAGCAACTCCGCAAGGGCCATCACAATCATTGCAGTAATCAGCGCGACTGAATTGTAATACCCCGGTCTCGTCTTTAAAATTCGGGTCCCGTGAAGACGGACGAGATTTATCACGCCAAGTAAAAACGCGAAACCGCTGATTACAAGCGTAACCTGACCGAACGGCGTCAGGGTTTTTTCGATGCCGCTTTCAGCCGGCATGACCCATTCGACAAAGTAATAAAGTCCGCCTATGAATGTAAGAAAAATCAGTAGCTTCTTGCGCACTTATCTACCCCTTGCAATTTCTATTTTTCAAGCAGTTCTATCATCCAGTTGCTGTCCACCGAAGAGAATAGCGCCATTAAAACCATGCAAATAACGCCCAAAACGATAAGGACAGAAATGGTCATCTTGCCGATATCCTGACCCACGAGGCTGCCGAGCATCGTCGGCTCTTTCGTAAGATATGCGGTGGCAGCGTAATACTCCTCGCCTATAATGGTATAGTCGCACGCCGTTACGAAAAACGGAATCTGCATGGTCGAGGGCGTACCAGCCACCTGGATGGCCCCCACCTGGTTGCCTGCTTCCGCAAGAATCAGCGATTCCGCATAAAATGCCCCGAAGAAAAAGTTGGCTGCAACCTTCTCGCGATGCATTATACCGACGCAAGCCGCGGCATAGGGGAACTGGCCCGGCACGTAAAGGACATCCTCGTCGTTGAAAATATCCGTCTTGCCCTCGGCCGCATACGCCTCGCGAACCGCTTCTTGCGCAATCGGATAAAGAAGATAGTTGTTTGTCGGCACAATCAGCCGCAAATCGTATCTCGCACAAAGCTTGGCAACCTGGCTGAGAATCGCCATAGAACATAGGCCGATAATATCAAGCCTCGCGAGGCCCGAGACATACAAAACGGGTCTTCCCATTTCGGTCGCACGCCCGATAGCTTCGTCTATGGCTGCCAGACCTGCTATCGGACGGATGTAAATCTCGCGTCCCTTGCGTGCCACGAGTATGAAATAAATAATGGGCGCACAAAACAAAACGCTCAGCAAGAGCATTGTATATGTCGCGTGCATTATGACTCCTTGTTGTTACGGCCCGCAGCCGCTTTTTCCGGCGCAGACACGTTTGTAAGTTCTTCTATACGCTTTATAAGCATTTCCAGGTTCTCTCTCGAATTGAGAAATCCCGCAAAGCCGTCAACCCGCTCCGTGCCCATGAACATATAAAGCACGGGACCCAATATCAGCACAGCCTGAGAAAGAATGAAGCTGACGGGCTTGCTCATCTCGAGCATCATCACCGCAGGTATTTCCATCCCGGAAGATACCACTTTTTGAGCCAGATGCTCAATCATGGCATCGCGCTGTCTCTTCGTCACATCGAAGCCCGGCGTCACATCCTCGTCGGCCTCAGGAAGAGAGGTTTCTAACGGTTTCCACCAGCTCATTCCGGTTGTCTCCGAAATAAAGAAAAAGCCCTCTGAACGCCTCTGCCCGCGACGGCTTGGCAAGAGGGCTGAGTTTTACGCCTTTATCATCCAGATAGCAGTGGACTACTTTCGACCAGCGAATAAACTTCGTGCCGAATATCGTCCGCCTGTATGCAGCCTCGCTTGTAATCCAGAATTTCATGGGGAAAAAATAATCCGCAGTCGCAATAAAAAATATCCCCGCCGATATCAAGACAAGCACCAAATTGTCATATAAAAGGGCACCCACTGCCAGAATGGCAAGCATTGTGCACAACGCCAGGCCCGACTTGACAAACCCGTTCCTCGAAGAAAGATTAACTCTCCAAGAGAGCAAAATACCCTTGTCATCGGTAGTTTCCGAAACTATCGCAGCTTTATCTTGCCTTGCCGTCTGCAAAATAAGCGCTCCTCTTTTTCATCTCTATTTCTGCTATTTCCCGGCATTTTGCGTATTCGTACAAATCGCACATCCTGTAGAGTCCCCAACTGACATTCCAGTCGGGCTTCATGCGCAGAAGCACCATGAAATCGTTGACCTCATACTCCTCTTTGCCCTTCTCGACGCCTGGATTAATCTGGAACTTGACCCTCAGCACCAGCGACTGGCGGCCTGTCGCCGACCAGCTGAAACCTTCCGGGTCCGGGTACCAGTGATGCGTTATCGAGGCAACCACCTTCTTGCCGGCAACCAAGTTGCCGAAGTTTTTTTGATGTTCTACAAGTCTTTTGACCTTTGCCTCGCTCAAGCCGGAACTCTGGGCAGTCGGCATTCCTTCTGGGAACGCCCATTTTAGATATTCATCGGGCCCCTTCATGGCGCTCCATGAGTTGATGCAAGCGTCTATAAAGAGCGCCGCATTCTTCCTCATCTTCGCCTTGACCGTCCCGCTTCGGTTCTTTTCGCCCTGGAAAACCGAATTAAGCTCACCAACCCGCGCCTCATAAAGGTCGTTGAGGTCCAGGGAATCGCCCTTAATGTATTCAACCAGCATCTTCAACTTATTCGCGGTCGTCCCGCCTTTCAGCCAATCGAGCCAGACGGCCAGCGTCGCTTCATTGCTCACCATGCTCGGAAGCATTTCTTCGACCGGCTGAACAAGTTCCTCTGGCATTGAGATAAGTTCGGCATACTTGTCGATGAATTTCTCCGGCCGTGAATCAGGCTTCTCCGAAGCCTTCGTCAGTAAATCGACCAGTTCTTTTCTTGTTTCAGGCCGGGTCAGGCTTTTTCGAGCAAGCTTCAAGAACTCCTCGAATTGCTCTTGCCTGATTCTTTCGGGTTTCAGTAATTCTTCCCGTATTTTTCCGGCGATTACTTTCAAATCGGGAAGCTCCGGATTTTCTTTTTTAGATTTCGCGGCCTCTTGCGCGCCCTTCTCCAATGTCTGCGCGTCTTCTTTCAGCTTTCCCTTGGGCGCCATTTTCACAAGTTCGCCGACCGCCTTGATATATCTCTCTAAATGGCTTTTTTCGGTCATAGACCATGCGTTTGCAAGGTTCGAAAGATTTCCCTTTGAAAGCGCGGATTTCGAGTCATTAATCCTCTGCAACCCTTTCTCGGGGTCTTCGCTAACTATCTTCAATTGTGCTATGAATCTGAGGTATCGTGACTTTGGCGTGTTTATCGCCTTAATTATCTTCGAAGCGGGCTCTTGCCCATCTTTTACCGCCTTCTCGAGGATACTCTTGACCTGCTCCGCCAGTTCGGAATCCTCTATTTTACCCACAATCTCCCGCAACTTGCCTGCGAGATTCGCACGTTTATCAGCACTCAGTTCCATCGTGCTGAGTATTTGGGATATCTTGCCTTCAACGCTATTTACCGGAGAGGCAATGGCATTTTCCGCCTGCTTGCGCGCTTGCTCGGCCGCAATGCCCGCATCAAGCATTTTCTCCAGATTTTCAAGAGTTTTGGTACGCTTAATCTCTACATTCACAAGCCTCATCGGCAACCATTTCTTATCGCCGGAACGGTTTTCATATTTTATCAGGATTATATGCCTGGTGACTTCCTTCTGTTCTGCCCCTTCGAACGTTGTAGCGGCAAGACAGACGCTTCTGTCAAGAATTTTGACTATATCGGTCGAAGTCAGGCTTTTCATCCCGCTCATAAAAACGTAAAGGTCGGTTGCATCCTTTATCTTTCTGGCAAGCTGGGCGGGCTCGTAATCCTCGTAAATCAATGATGTCTGGAGCTTGATTATATTTGCATAATCCTCGGCCTTGTTCGCTTTTACGATATCGAACGTCTCTTGAATCGCAGCGTTAACCTGGCCGCGGTTCTTGATGTCGAGAAAAGCGTTGCTCGAAACCCCGGCTATCACGCTGGCTAAAAGCACTATTATAAATATCGTAAGATATTGGCGTTCCAAAATGCTCCTCCCTCAGGTTCGTCTTCGAAGTGAGTGCCGGATTCTAACAACGCCCCTCTCATCTGTCAAGCGAAACTTACTTCACAGCATTACGTTACGGGATTTCGGGGACGATATCAGGCGGCATGAAAATCGCGCGAATCGGCTCGTTCCGGACATCACTTGCCCCGTTGTTTCTTCTCCTGCTGTTTCTGGATTTTCGCCCACTCGTCGCGAAGGGAAACAGTCCGGTTAAAAATCAGCTCCCCCCCCGTCGAGTCCTTGTCCATCACAAAATACCCCTTCCGTTCGAACTGGAACCTGTCGCCGGGCTTTGCGCTCTCAATGAACGGCTCCACCTTGCAGCCGGCAAGCCGTTCAAGCGAATCTGGATTGATGTAATCCTTCCAGGTCTTCCCTTCCTCCGCATCGGTCGGGAATTCTCTCGTAAACAGGTGGTTGTAGAGCCGAACCTCCGCGTCGAGCGCGTGCTGGGATGACACCCAGTGAAGCGTCGCCTTCACCTTTCGCCCGTCCGGCGCATCGCCACCCCGCGTCTCGGGGTCGTAAGTGCAGCGAAGCTCCACCACCTCGCCTTTCTCGTTCTTGACGGCTTCCTCGCACTTGATGAAATAGGCGTACCTCAGCCGCACCTCCCTGCCGGGCGCAAGACGGTAGAACTTCTTCGGCGGCTCCTCCATGAAATCCTCTTTTTCAATGTAAAGCACGCGGGAGAAAGGCACTTTTCTCATCCCTGCCAACTCGTCCTCAGGATTATTTATCGCATCAAGTTCGTCGACCTGCCCCTCGGGATAATTCGTAATAACGACTTTTAGCGGGTCCAGAACCCCCATTACCCGCTGCGAACGCTTGTTCAAGTCCTGGCGAAGACAATGTTCGAGAAGCGCCATGTCCACCGTGCTTTCCACCTTCGCGACGCCTATCGTGCTGCAAAACTCGCGAATCGCCTCCGGCGTATACCCTCTGCGCCGCATTCCCGCGATAGTCGGCAGCCTCGGGTCGTCCCATCCCTCGACGCGTCCTTCCTTCACAAGCTCGGTAAGCATCCTCTTGCTCATCACCGTGTAGGTCAGGTTGAGTCGCGCAAACTCGATTTGCTGCGAATGGTGCGCTCCGAGATGTTCGAGATACCAGTCGTAAAGCGGTCTATGATTTTCAAACTCCAGCGTGCATATCGAGTGCGTTATCCCCTCAATCGAGTCCGATTGCCCGTGCGCCCAGTCGTAAGTCGCGTAAATGCACCACTTCTCCCCCGTCCTGTGATGCGACGCCTTGAGAATCCTGTACATGACCGGGTCGCGCATGTTGAAGTTTGGCGAGGCCATGTCAACCTTCGCCCGGAGCACCTTTTCGCCCTCCGCGAAGTCGCCGTTCTTCATCTTCTCGAAAAGTTCGACGTTTTCCTCTACAGTTCTGTTCCGGTGGGGACTTTCCTTTCCCGGCTCCGTCAGCGTGCCTCTGTATTCCCGAATCTCATCCGCGCTCAGGTCGTCCACATACGCCCTGCCGTCCTTTATGAGCTTAACGGCCCATTCATAGAGATTGTCGAAATAATCCGAAGCGTAGTACTCGTGCTCGCCCCAGTCGAAACCCAGCCAGCGGACATCCTCTTTTATCGACTCGACGTACTCCTCCTCTTCCTTCGTCGGATTCGTATCGTCGAAACGCAGGTGGCAGCGGCCGTTGTATTGCTTTGCAATCCCGAAGTTCAGGCAGATGCTCTTGGCATGCCCGATATGAAGATACCCGTTCGGCTCGGGAGGAAATCGCGTTATCACCTTGCCGCCCCACTTGCCCGTTCGAATGTCCTCTTCGACTATCTCGCGCACGAAATCCAGAGATTCACTTTCTTTAGCCATTTGGTTATTGCCCTTTATTCAATAAGCCTTCAGGGCAGGATAATATCAAGACGGCGCGATATTGTAAAGCGCATGGAATTTTTTCGTTATTTTTCGAGAATAAATTTTTTTGAGGTAACGGTTTATGTTAGACTTTATGTGTGGAACTCATGGCGATAATAAACTTTTCTCGAAAAGGAGATGGATAATGACGGATAAGGAAAAGAAGCAACTGACAACTGCCTGGGGCGCGCCCGTGGCAGACGACCAGAACAGTATCACGGCCGGCGAACGCGGCCCCGTATTAATGCAGGATGTCCACCTGCTTCAGAAGCTGGCACATTTCAACAGGGAGAGAATTCCCGAGCGAGTCGTGCACGCGAAAGGCACGGGCGCATACGGATACTTCGAAGTCACCAACGATGTCTCGAAATACACGAGGGCGAATTTCCTCTCGGAAGTAGGTAAAAAGACGGGGATGTTTGTCCGCTTCTCGACAGTAGGCGGCGAAAAAGGCTCTGCCGACTCTGCGCGCGACCCGCGCGGTTTCGCGCTGAAATTCTACACCGAAGAGGGCAACTACGACATGGTGGGCAACAACACCCCGGTCTTTTTTATCCGCGACACCATCAAATTCCCCGATTTCATCCATACGCAGAAGCGCCACCCCGTGACAAACCTTCCCAACGCCGACATGTTCTGGGATTTCCTCTCCCTGACACCGGAATCAGTCCACCAGGTAACAATTTTATTCTCTGACAGAGGAACCCCTCACAGTTTCCGAAATATGAACGGTTACTCCAGTCACACCTACATGTGGTACAACAAGAAAGGTGAGCATTTCTGGGTCCAGTATCATTTCAAAACCGAGCAGGGGATAAGTAACTTCACCGGCTCCGAAGCCATGGAAATGGCGGGCAAAGATCCCAATTACGCGACACGTGACCTCCACGATGCAATCGAGCGCGGAGAGTTTCCTTCATGGCGGCTTGAGGTTCAGATAATGCTTCCTGAGGACGCCAAGACCTACCGGTTCGACCCCTTCGACATCACAAAAGTCTGGCCGCATGCGGACTACCCGCCGATTGAAGTCGGCCGAATGGTCTTGAACCGCAATCCCGAGAACTACTTCGCAGAAGTCGAGCAGTCCGCGTTCAGTCCCGGCAACTTCGTTCCGGGTATCGGCCCCTCGCCCGACAAGATGCTTCAGGGCAGGCTCTTTTCGTACCATGATACTCACCGCCACCGTCTCGGCCCGAACTACGAGCAGCTTCCGGTAAACCGGGCCAAAGCCGTCATTAGCAACTACCAGCGCGACGGCTTCATGCGCCGCGACCTCGACGGCGACAACTACCCGAACTACTATCCGAACAGTTTCGGAGGCCCCGAACCGGACGCCTCGGTAAGCGAACCTCCAATCGATGTCGCGGGAATGGCGGCGCGACACAAGCCTGCTTATCCGCAGGACGATTTCGTCCAGGCCGGCAACTTGTTCCGCGAAGTCATGAAAGATACAGACCGTGAAAATCTTATTCGCAACATCGTCGGGCATCTCGGCATGGCAAAGAAGCGCATCCAGCTTCGCCAATGCGCGGTTTTCTACAAAGCCGATTCCGAGTACGGCGAGCGGGTGGCTTCGGGACTCGAGTTGAACCTCGACGAGGTCAAACGCCTTGCGGATATGTCGCAGGAGGAGCGCGCCGAAGCAACAAAGGAATAATCAGCGATTATATAATACAACGCACGGGCATCTCTTCGATGCCCGTGCGTTTTTTCCAGATATAAACAACAGGTTTTTCTCAAATCTTTCAAAGGACTTTTTCATTTCAAATAACTAAATCTCAGGAAAAATCAAATAGAACTCTCGACATATCCGTTTACTTTCAATATAGTAATTGCGAAATAAGACATTTCATAAATACAGTTTTTCCGTTGGAGACAGATGAAGAAGTTTTTTGAAAGCTTCGGCAAAAATATTATGGAGACTGCCAGCAATGCAGGCTTCACCTGCCTGCTTCTCCTTCAATCGATATACTGGCTCAAGGCCTTCTTCTCCAAGTTCAAGGAAATACTCCGGCAGATGTTCGTCGTGGGATACCAGTCCATGCCGGTGACTCTCATAGTAGGCATATTCGTCGGCTTCGTCCTCGCCCTCCAGACCGGGCTCTCGCTCAAGCCTTTCGGAATGGAAAACCTCATAGCGCAGATTGCAGGCGTTACGATGACTCGCGAGATGGGCCCGCTTATGACATCGATTATCCTCGCCGGCCGGGTCGGTTCCGCGATGGCCGCCGAAATAGGCTCGATGCGCGTCTCCGAGGAAATCGAAGCGCTCGAAGTCATGTCGATAAGTCCGGTCAAGTACCTCGTCATGCCCCGGATTGTCGCGCTTACCATAATGTGCCCAATTCTCACAATCTTCGCTAACACGATTGGCGTCATAGGCGCCTCGATAGTCGGGAAGCTCCAGATTGGGGTTCCCTACTATACCTTCTTCAAGGATGCTGCCGAGTTCATCGAGTTCAAGGACATCTACTCGGGTCTTTTCAAGGCCCTGATTTTCGGAATCACTATCGCAGTCGTAAGCTGCAGCCAGGGCCTCAGAACGAGGGGCGGAACGGTCGGAGTCGGAGAATCGACCCGCAAGGCCGTCGTGAATTCCCTGCTGCTCATACTTATCTTCAACTACTTCCTGACGAGCCTTATTTCGAGGATGTTTTATTGATATCCCGGACGGACTATTAAATGGCGATGATTGAACTGACAGGTGTTTGGAAGCGGCTCAGCGGATGGAACGTCCTCGCTGACATGAACCTGTCTGTAAACGAGGGCGAAACGTTCGTCATCATTGGGCGAAGCGGCATCGGCAAGTCAGTCACCCTCAAACATATCGTCGGCCTCATGAAACCCGACAAGGGCACGGTAGTGGTCGACGGGATAAGCGTGCCAGAACTCTCGCCGTCCGGACTTTCCGACTTCCGACAGATGTTCGGATACCTCTTCCAGTCCAACGCGCTTCTGAACTCGCTCAACGTCAAGGAGAACATCGCCCTGCCGCTGCGGGAGCACGAGCAGGTCTCTGAGAGCGACATAAGCGAACGCATCGCCGGCCGCCTGACGGCCGTTGAGCTCGCGGGTACGGAGATGCTTTCAATCGACTCGCTCTCAGGTGGCATGAAGAAGCGCGTCGCGCTCGCCCGCGCCGTCATCCGCAGGCCGAGAATCATTCTTTATGACGAACCGACGACCGGCCTCGACCCGGTCACCTCGGCCACTATAAACATCTTGATAAGAAACACTCAGAAAGAGCTGGGCGTGACATCAATCGTCGTCACCCACGACATGAATAGCGCATATTACGTTGGAGACCGCATCGGCCTCCTGCACGGCGGGCACCTGATACAGGTGGGAACTCCCGACGATATAAAAAATTCCGCGGACCCCGCGGTAAAGCAGTTTATAAACGGCCTTTCGGAAGGCCCCATGACGGACAAGGATTACGACAAGGACAGCGCTTAGCGCCCGCCAATGGCGGGCGGTCCCGTGAAAGGAAGCGACATGGGTTCTGAAATCAAAGTCGGAGTTATCTTCTTCCTCGGCATGATTATACTCTTCGTGATGACCGTTATCGTCACGGGCATCTCATTCTTCCAGGGCGGATATTCGTTCGACATCTATTTCGAAAACATCTCCGGCCTCGAAAAAGGAGGACGCGTACTCTTCTCCGGCGTCAATATCGGCACGGTCGACAACATAACGTTCACCAAGGAAGGCATTGTCAGGGTAAATATACGGGTCGAAGACGAAACCGTTTTCATTCCCGCCGACTCCGAAGTTACAATCGAGCAGGCGAGCCTTCTGGCAGGCATGCAGGTCGCAATTGCCAACGGTATTTCCAAGCAGCATATGAAGGATGCCGAGTTCATAAAAGGAGAAGAGCCCGCGGAATTCACAAAGGCTATTTCCAACGCGGCGACTGCAGCCGAAAAAGCGATTGATGACATTCGGGAACCGCTTAAAAATACCATCGAAAACATCGAAGGGATTACCAAGGAGATAAAAGAAGGCGACGGGACCGCCCACAAGCTGATTTACGAGGAGGAGATTTACGAAGACGTCCGCGTCGCGGCCGACAAACTCCGCAACATCCTCGCCGAGATAGACGCGGGCAAGGGCACCGTCGGCAAGCTCGTCAAGGACGAAACAGTCTACGAGAAGCTCGCAAGCACGCTCGAAGAGGCCGAAAAGGCGGTCAAGGGCATCCGCGAAATCGTCGAGTCCGCCCAGAAGGGCGAAGGCACGCTCGGCAAGCTGATAAAGGACGAAGAAGTCTACGACAACGTCCGCGATATCACCCGCGATTTGAAGGAGGCGACCTCCAAGCTCAACAAAGGCAAAGGCATCCTCGCCAAGCTCTTCTCCGACGAGTCGGAAGAACTCTACACAGACATAAAGGACACGGCCTCGGGAGCGAGCGAACTTTTCAAGCGCCTCAACAACGGCGAAGGCACCCTCGGCAAGCTCTTCACTTCGGACGAGGTCTACGACGATGTCAAGGAAATCACCGGCAATCTCAGCAAGGCCACCAAGCAGCTTACGACCACCGACAACACCCTCGGCAAACTGCTCAACGAGTCGGGCTTATACGACAAGGCGGAAACCACTCTTGACAACCTCGACGTCACGCTCGGCGCCGCCGCCCGTATGCAGGTCTTCGTCCATGCCGATTACTTCCATTCGAACCACCCCTACCAGGAAAGCCGCTCGAGAATCCAGCTCAAGATATGGCCTCACGAACGACGCTACTTCCTGATAGGCGGAACTTTCATGAGCGTCGGCGACGCCTCGCCTCTTATCGTAACCGACCCCGTCAAGGAGCAGCGGAAGCAGTATCTCGTATACGCAGACGCCCAGCTCGCATGGGTGCTCGACCTCGGCCCGTCGGCGACCAAGCGCGAGAACCGCTACCTCCTGACCGCGCGCGTCGGAATGCTCGAAGGCCTGCTCGGAGGCGGGTTTGACATCGACTTCTGGCGACACTTCCGCATTACCTGCGAGGGCCGCGACTACCACGCCGACGACCGCAAGCGCGACGAGCTTATCTACCCGTTCTACGCCCGCGCGTACCTCTCGATGAAAGTCCTCGACTACTTCCGCATCTACGCCGGCGCAGACAACGTGGTCGACAAGGCCGTCATATCCTTCGGCGTATCCATCGAGTGGGAGGACAAGGACATAAAGAACATCGTCGGCATAGCCGGAAGCGCATTCTAAGCGCCTATTTCTCGACTATCTCTTTTATCTCGGCGATAAACTTGTCGCTCGTCCGGAAACCCGTGAACTCGCCTATAAGTTCGCCCTTCGAGTCCAGCACGTAGAACTGCGGCACGTACTTGAGCCCGAAGAACTTTATCAAGTCCCTGTTATCCTTCGTCGGCAGCTTGACGCAGACGAAATCCTTCAAATATTCCCTGACGCTCAAATCCTTGAGCGTCGTGCTCTGCATCCGCGTTCAGGAGCTTCATCGCTCGTTCTTGGTAAAATAGACGAGCATATTCTTGCCCTGCTCTTCTGCCTTCCTGCAAGCCGTATCGTAGTCCGACTCCCATTCCAGCATATTCCCCTTGTCTTTTTTCATAAGCTCCTTGACGAGCTCCTTGTACTTCTCCTCGTTGCGGATATTGTCAAGGTCGCCGTCCTGCTGAATATGCCTGACATTAGTGAATCCGGCCTTTATACTCTTCTCGAAATATTCGAGCGCCTTATCGATTTTTTTCGTCAGGCTGTAAAGGCAGGCCAGGTTGTAAAGCGCGTTGTTGTCCTTCGGGTTGGCCTTGACGATTTTAAGGTATAGCTTTTCCGCCGCATCGTACTCCTTGGCCTGCAGCTTCTGCATCGCCTCCCGGTGCAGATTCATCATCTCTTCCTGCGTAAGCGTTTCGCCTTCCGCTTTTTTCTCCGGCTCCTTAACAGGTTCCTTCGCGGGCTCGGCTTTTTCAGGCTCTTTTTTAGGCTCGGCGACGGGAGCCTTCAGGCCGCTCTTCGCTTGCTCGTTGCCCGGGTCGAATTCGAGCGCCATCTTGTAATGCTTCTTCGCTTCTTCGGCCATTCCTTTTTCGGCGCACCACTTCGCAAGCTCGACGTGCTCCTTCGCAAGCTCCTTCGCCTTCTCCGCATACTCGCCCGAAGACTCGCCGGCTTTTATTATCCTGCTTATGCCTCGCCTCGCGATGTCGATTGGGCCGAACTTGGTTTTAATCTTCACACCCCAGTCGGCCTCCTCGAGTATCTCCCCCTCGATTTTCGTCCCGTCTGTAAGAACGATAGTGTCGCCGTATGCACAAACGGCAAACGACATAATTGCAAGCAGCAGTCCTACCCCCAACATTTTTCTCATAACCGCCTCCCAAATCGAGTCGAACAAAACATTACCTTCGCAAATCTTACATCCGATGTTACGTCCCAGACGCCCGACTGTAAGATGCCTCTTGGGATTTTCTTTCGTTTCAGTCTCCAGAATTTACAAATCATCATGACCTCGACCTCCCACTTACGGCGAGCCTTGTTCGGGCATCTTCGTCGCAAGTCCTTTGACAGCAACAAGTTACGCAAACCCTGTTTCGGCCGGAATTGACGTAAGTGAAATTACGAAAACGGGCGATTTGTAATTTTTTCGAAACGTTTGCAGGCTGGCCTTTTACAGTTTTTTTCCGTGCCGCGCGGTGCGGCTCACTGCAAAACGCCAATTATCATCCTCTCAGGCAGACGGGGCAGAATCCCCTCCCGTGTTTCTTCGACGCAACTTTCGATATCCTGTCTTTAGGAATGCCTTGTTCGAGATGCTCGGGTCCGCGCCCGCAGGCGGGGCAGACGAGGGGAACGGCCACGAGGCCACTGCGTCCTGCGCGCAGCATTGCGACGACAGATGCGGACTTCAGGCATTCGTGGTCTCTACAGCTCTCATGTTCTGCAATCATGGCCACGTCCTCTCTTGTCTCCGGTCTCCCAGCGGTGATGCATCTATATCGGCTCTCCTCTATATATATAGACGCTCTTTTTAGCCCCCAAAGTGTAAAAAAATGAAAAATCCGCCAAAATTTACAAAAAAGATACATTCCCTCCCCTACCCGATTTGCATTTTATAGCAGTTAGATTTTATAATTTAGTTGGAGGAGGTAACTATGAAAGCAATCGCATATAACTCTCGAACTAACAATCGCGGCATAGGATATGTTCTCTATCTTTCTTTTACTTTCGCACTTGTTTTTCATCTTTATGCATCATCCCTGATTGCACAGGAAGGAGTCGGGAGAAAAGCAATAAGTGACAGCATTAGCTTTAGCGCCCCAGTCGGTCCGGTATGGGCATTCGCATTGCTGATAATTCCGATAAATTTAACATTCGTTCTGCTTGCAATAGCATCGGAATTTTATGACAACAAGAAAAGAAAATGTCTGTCGGGGCTTACATGGTGCATTTATATTCTGCTCTGCATCGCCGCGGTTCTCTTCTTTATCAATACACCTGAAAAATTTTCCGATAACATTTTCCCAAGCTGGTACAGGCTGATGCCTCTTATAATAACAGGTATTCCTGCAGGTATATTGTATTCAAGAACTTCGCATGATGAGCTTCCTGTTATATTCATTGTAGGGGGTATTGCATATGCAATTATCTTCTTCTACATCGCGGGCAGCAATGTTTGCAATTTCTGATTGAACGTCACATACTTATAGATTAAACTTGTGTTTTAACCACTTTTATTCAAAAGGGAAAATATGAAAGCCGCGCTCTTTTTTATAATAAGCTTGGGATTATACTTCCTACTTGTCGTGAATTTTATTGATCCTGATATTTTATTCACGCCACCAATCCGGATTTTGATATACGTGCTTTGTCAGTTTTTCCTCTTTTACTTCGGCTCGAAATTTCTTCTTCGCTTCTTCGGTGCTTTTGCAAAAATACTTAAGAGATTCGAAAAAGAAGAAAAATAATATATATCTCAATAGCAGAGTTGATCGCTTATGTTGAATCCTTTTTATCATCCGCTTTATCCAGCTTGTCGTCCAGTTTCGGCAGTTTTTTCCGACCGGTGAAGTAGCCGATGCAGAGCCCGATAATTCCAAGCGCGAAAGCAACTATGAAACCAATGGTGACTGCCGTCTCGCTGCCTGGTGGGGGTGGTCCTTTTGGTGGCACCCCGGCAGCCAACAGAGCAATTGCGCCGCCGATAATGAAGAAAAGAAGCCCGGAAATTACGGCCCTGACTTCCCTCTGATGATGAGTTTCGGGCACTTGAAGAACCTGGCGCATCATGCGGCCTCTTTTCGGCACGTTGGCAGGAAGTTCGCTTTTCGGTATCGCTTCCGCAAGCTTTTGCTTTAGAGCCTTTTCCATCGCATGGCGCGCATCTCTCTGAACCGCTTTCATGGCCGATTTAATCGATGCCTGATTGTCCCAGTACATCTTGCCGCTCCGATGCTACTTTTCGAGATCTTCGGGGGAGAGCTGGCCCATGCCGTAGCCTGCGCCGCCGGGGAAGACGAACGTCCCGCTCTGGATGTACTTGTCCTTCATCACCTTCTCCTGCTCCTCGGACAAATAGCGCGGGAAAGTCTCGTAAGTCTTCATCCTCTCCTCGTAAAGCATTTTTACGATTTTGGTCATCTTCGAGTCTTTCGGCAGGAACGTGACGAAATGCTTCTCCCCGAACTGCATCGCCCTCTGGTCCTCCGGGTCCATCTTCCGGAGCATCCCAAGCTCCTCGGCGATATACGGCATTATGGTCGTCGAGATTTGGAGGTCGGACATTTTGAGAAGCTCCTCGTGCGTCTTCTCCTCGACGAAACCTGCCGCCCACTCGGCAAGCCGCTTGTGCATTCGCTGGCCCTCGTCCTTGAGCGCCCGGTTCACATCGGCGACCGAGTTCTCGTCCAGTCCGAGCTCTTTTACCGCGTAGTCGTTCAGCGGCCCGCCTATCGCCGTGAGTCGCTTCATACGGTCCATGATGTCACGCATCGCCTTCTCATCCTGGATTTCCTTGTCCGAAGCCCCTTTCGGGTCGAAATCGGGAAACGCTTCCTTGTACTTCGCGATGACGCCTGAAAGCTCTCCTATCCTGCCTTCAAGCTCGCCGGCAAGCTTGTCGTTCGAAAGCAGTTTTTCGTTTCGAGCCTTCAGTTTGCCAAGCTCGGAATCCCTTTCGGCAAGCTGCTTGAGAAGCCCGGCTTTTTCCTTTTCACAGGCTTGCATGTAGTCATCATGCACTTTGTGAAGATTTTGCAAATCGCTTTCCTTCTCGCCAAACATCTTGTTCTGAGATGCAAGCTCGTCTCTCAGCGGCGCCTCGACGGCGCTTGCGAAATAGAACCACATCCCTGCCCCGCCTGCGAGAATGCCTATTACAAGCCCTATAAGTACGTTTTTCATAAGTCGCCTCCCCCGTTTTTTTCGTTCGCCTTATTTTATCGCATATTTTCGCAGTGCGCCATTACAAATACGCGCGAATATTGTAACGGGTTTTTTGAATTGAGAATGCCGCGGAATTATAGCCGGATGCCCGTTTCAGGGCCGTTCTTCGAGCTTGAGCGTGACATCCACTTTTTCCTGCTTGCGAAATACCGTGAGTTTCATTTCCTGGCCCACGGCGTGGCTGCTTATGACGTCGCGGAATATCTGGACGGAGCTTATTTTCCTATCGCCCGACGCGAGGATGATATCGTTCCTCTTGAGTCCGCTCTTTGCGGCCGGGCTGTTGGGCACGACCTGAAGCACGAAAAGCCCCGATTCGAGCTTTAACTGGTTCTTCTCCGGGGCGACGAGTTCGCGGACGCTGACGCCGACGTAGGGCTGCTTCTTGCCGCGTATTATCCTGTCGCAGACGATTTTTATAGCGTTTACCGGTATCGCGAAATTGATGCCCTGGCTCAGGGCGGGGTCGTATAGTTCACCCGCCGCGGAGGCCCTGGTGATTCTGTCGCGCTTCGGAGTAGAGGGCTGACGCTGGTTACCCGGAGTCTTTCGCTTCAAGGCCGCGAGCTGGTCCATGAGGCTCGATATCTGGCGGTTGAGCGAGTCTATGAGCATTTCGACTCTCTTGAACGCGGCGGTCTTTATAAATGCGGGCGAGACCATGCCGATGAGCTTGCCCTCGGAATCGGCGATAAGCCCTCCGGGGTCGGCCTGCGAGAGCGGACACGCAATCTGAATCATCTCGGTATAGAACGTGTTTTCAGAGACGAGGGTGCGGTTCAGGCCGCTCACGTTGCCGTAGACTACGGTGTGCTTGAGCCCGCACGGGGAGCCGACGATTACCGCAAGACACCCGGCTTCGAGCTTGTCGGAATCTCCGAATTCCACGGGAACGGCGTCCCAGCCTTCGATTTTCTTTATTCTGATAATTCCTATATCCGCCTTCTCATCGACGCCGACGAGTTCGGCTTCGCATCTCCTGCCCTCGACGCTGACGGCGTAGATTTTCTTGGCATCCTTGACGCCCCTGGCGATGGTGGCGACGTGCCCATCCCGTGTCACGACGATTCCGGAGAAGTTGGTGGCGGAGATAATAGTATCGGTACTTCCGAACTTGTCCTTTACGCTGGACTCGCGGATTACCTGCAGGTAAACGCAGGCGGGCTTGACCTTCCTGACGACTTTGAGGTAGGCCCGTTCTATATCTTTGAGCTCCTGCGCGAGCGCGGTCCCGAGGAACGCGGCAGTCAGGAATGCAATAATAAGGAGCTTGCGCATCGAACCCACCTTTTAGAAATCATACTCGCGGTTGCTGTCCACGCAGAGTTCGCATTCTTCGAGCTCGAGGCCCGGCTGCTGGTTTTCGGTCTGGCTTTCAATCCAGATGACTCCCTCTTCCACCGAGCTTTCAACTGGCTGTTTCTTGTCATCGCCCACGTGAAAGAGGAAAACGACTGCCACGAGCAGCACTGCCGCCACGGTGGCTGCGCGCACGGCGCGGTGCAGGTATTTGCGAAGGAGCCTTCGCCTGGCCTCTGGCGCGAGTTTCTCGCTCAAGCCGTCCCAGAACTCGCCGAAGGATGGCGGTTCGGGGCCGCTGGATTTAAGCGAGGCCACGAGTTCGCGGTCCGCCCTGAGGGATGCGAGCAGCTTCCCGCATTCCGGACACGAAGCCACGTGTTCGTTTACCCGGGTGAATTCGGCCTCTTCGAGGTCTCCGCCCGCAAAAAGCGTCAAGAGTTTTTTCGCATCAGAGCAATTCATCTTCATTCTCCCCGCCGTCGTCCAAATCCGTATCTTTAAGCGATTCTTCTTTTTCCCAGAGCTTCCTGAAAATCATCCGCGCCCTGTGAAGCCTCCACCTGACGGTGGCGTGGCTCGTGCCGACGATACGCGCGATTTCCTTGCAGGACAACCCTTCGATGTCCCGCAGCGCGACAACCGCCTTGTACTTGGGCGCCAGCTTGTCAATAACATCCCTGACCTTTTCCCGAAGCTCCCTCTGCTCGATACCGTCGCCCGGCCGGCCGTGCCCGCCGTCGAGGTCTCCCACCGCGTCGAGCGAGACCGACTTGGAAACGCCCTTTCGCCGCAAGTGGTCAATCGATAGATTGGTCACTATCTGGTAGAGCCAGGTGTAAAAATTTCTCTTAATGTCAAAGCGGTCGAGCGAGCGATAAACCCTCAGGAACGCCTCCTGCGCAATGTCAATCGACTCTTCCCGGTTGCGCAGCATATTGAACGCAACCCAGTAAGCCCGGCCTTGATAGCGCTCGACAAGCTCCTTGAAGGCGTTTTCATCGCCCTTTCTTGTAGCCTGCACAAGCTCGCTATCAGATTTATCTTTCACCGGCGCGTCCTGGTTGAGATGTTTTCCCTTTCATCAGCTATTATATACCAAGCACACCGGTATAAAGTCAAACCTGCTGTATGAGGAAACTCTTTAATAATCTCAAGCTCCTCCATTCACATATACGGGAAATTCCGGCAAGTGTTGGGATTTTTGGGATTTTGTGTAAATTTGCGTCGAATTATTTGCCGATGCAGAAGCGGCTGAAAATCCTGTCCAGGATATCTCCTGCAACAAACTCGCCCGAAATTTCGCCGAGCGCGCCCATGGCTTCCCGCATGTCCTGCGCAACAAGCTCTAACGCATCCGTCGCGCCGGCGCGCTCCAGAGCTTCGCAAGCCCGCCTTACTGCGTTCCGCTGTCTCACCGTCAGCATCATCTCATCGGGGTAGCGCTCGACCTCGTTTAACAAAAGTTTCTCGATGAGTTTAACGAGTTCCGGTATGCCCTCGCCGGTGCGGCAGGAAATCTTATGGCATTCGGGCAGTTCGTCGGAAACGCCGAGGTCGCATTTATTGGCGACAAGCAACTTGCCTGAACCGATACTCTCGAAAAAAATCACCTCTTCGTTGCCGGGTTTCCCGTTCGCCTCTATCAGGAAAATGACTGCGTCCGCATCAGAGAGCGTATCGTCCAACGCGGACATGGCGAAGCGCTCCACTTCGCCGTCGGGAGACTTTTTCCCTGCGGCGTCGAGCAGGAGGACTTCGACATCCTCGAACCTCGCACTTGCGCTTATCACATCCCTCGTGGTGCCGGGCACGCCGGAGACGATTACCCTCTCGGTCCCGAGAAGCTTGTTGAAGAGCGACGATTTTCCCACGTTGGGCATTCCGCAAATCAGGACTTTCATTGCGCCGTGCGAAACCTCTTCCCCAAATCCCGCGCAATCCCGGAGCAAATCATGCGTAGCGCCAATCCGCCGCTTCATCTCACCCGAGGAAATGGGCTCGATATCATGGTCGCTGAAATCCATGGAAGCTTCGGCGAGTGCAAGAAGGTCTTTGAGCTCATCGGAAATGCTTGAGAGTTTCCGCGAAAGCAAGCCCGCCAATACGCGCCCTGCGGATTTCAGTTCCGCAGTATTTCTTGCATCGATAACGGCGCTCACGGCCTCAGCCTGGACGAGGTCGATTCTGCCGCCGAGGTAGGCGCGCCTGGTAAACTCGCCGGGTTCGGCAAGCCGGGCGCCTTTATCCGCAAGCGCGAGGAGCGTTTTCTCGACGAGAAGCGGCGAGCCGGGCAGATGAAGCTCTGCAACATCCTCGGTGGTATAGGAACGGGGCGATTTGAAAATATATGCCCGAACCGGCACGGAGCCGACTCCGGGAATATCCAGGACCGCATCCGCGGCATTGAAACCTGTCATTGATTCCAAAGCGGATTGAGGACAAAGAGAAGCTGCGATTCGGATTGCCTCGGGCCCGCTCAGGCGGACTATCGCGATGGCGGAATCGCCGGAAGCGCTGGATAGGGCGGCAATTGTTTCGCTGCCGGGCACGTCAGTCCCCCGTCTCCTCCGCCGCGAGCTTTCGCTTTATCATCTTCGTCTCCCCGAGGCCGACGAGGGTGGAAGTAAGGAAATAGAGGACAAGGCCCGAGGGCATGTTGTAGAAGATAAAGCCGATTACGAAAAGCATGATATACATGGTCATTTTTTGCTGCTGCGCCTGCTGCGGGTCGGCTGCTCTCGGCTGCGTCTTCTGCTGAAAAATCATCGCCGCGAGCATGATTACTGGGAGGATATTGACGCACGAAGTGCCCAGAATCGGAATGTTTCCGCCGAGATTGAAAAGGCAGTCGGGCTGCGAAAGGTCGTCAATCCAGAAAAGGAAATACGCCTGGCGAAGCTCTATCGAGAGGCTCAAAGCCCAGTAAAGGCCGATAAAAACGGGAATCTGAAGAAGCATAAGCAGGCAGCCGCCCGCCGGGAACATGGAGACGCCTTCCTCGCGGTAAAGCTTCATCGTCTCCTTAGTCAGTTTCTCGCGGTTGTTCTTCAGCTTTTCCTTGAGCTTGTCGAGCTTGGGCTTGAGCTTCTGCATCGCACGCTGGTATTTCTGCATGGACATCTGCGACTTGCGGCTCACGGGATGCAGGCAAAGCCGGACAATCAGGGTGAGTATTATAATGGCCACGCCCCAGTTCGGCAGAACGTAGTAGATGCCTCGCAGAATGGTGAGAAACAACTTGCTCAAAAAGCCGAACCAGCCGTAGTCAAGAATGCTGCTGAATCCGAAGCTCTTATAACTGTCGAGAACATCGTCCTGTTTCGGGCCGGCGAAGAAAAGATACTGGTGGACGACTTCCTCGCCCGGCTTGAGAGGTATCTCCTTGCTTACGAGAATCACTCTCATGTTCAGAAGGCCGGGAGGACCGACCGCATCGAGGTCTTTTTCCTTCTTGGAGCCGAAGGCCTTTTCAATCAAAATGCTGCTGACGGCACCGGATGTGATTTCATCCTCCGGCGCAAGGACGGCGGCAAAATACATGTTCTCGAGGCCGGTCCAGGAACCGCCCGCGGTATATTCTTTTCTCGGCTCTTCATCCGTCAGCTTTGTCGGCGGAATCTTGTCGACTTCGAATTTTCCGCCCGCCTTCCGGGCCACGACCGCTCCGCCGGGCGAACGCCTTCCCGTCTCATCAAGGATTCCGTTCGCCACCAGAATGCGATAATTCGGCGCAAGAGGCCCCTGCGTTTCGTTCTTCAGGGTCAGTTTAAACCGGACGTGATAGGACTTGTCCTGAAAAATTAACTGCTTTGTTATGGTAGGCCCGCCGGGAATTCTCGACTGCATAACGATTTCTCGGTCATTTTTCTCGAGGACCTTCCAGTTGCCGGCGGCAATATCCTCAATTGATTCCTGTTTGCAAAGCCTCAGCGAATAATCGCCCTCGTCTTCCGAAAAAATCAGCCCGAGAGGATTTTCACGCGAGTAGTCGGGATAGATATATTTTTCATCCCTTTTGTCCGTAATCGTAATTCTGTTAATGGCGGCCGAAGAATTGCTCCACCCGACGGTAAGCGTTCCCGTAGCCACTTCTCCCGTTTCCGGGTCGACGGCTGGCTCTTCCGGCAGTTCCTGCTGTTCCGGCTGTGAAGAAACGGATGGCGGCTCCTCCTGCGCTGGAACCGTTACCTGCGCCGGTTCCGAGGTTTTCACGGGGGTAGCGGGCACCTGTGGCTGCGGCTTGGTAGGCTGCGGCCTGGCGGCGAAAAAATGGAAATATACAAGGATTACCAGAAGCGAAAGTACTATGGCAATTATCGTGCGATCTTTTTCCATAAGCTTATATGCGGCTCCTGCCTCAAGCGCTACCGGCCCGTACGCAGGCGATTGACGAGATACTGGTCCAGTTCGGAAATGCTCTGCATAAGGGCAATGGTTTTTTCCATTTCGTACTCGACCCTTACAAATCTCACAGAGTTCCCGTCATAAAGAACATAACAGGCCCTGGGGTCACCATCACGCGGCTGGCCGACCGAGCCGACATTGATAATGGCTTTGCCGAGACCTTCGAGCCCCATCTTCTCACCGATTACGGGGCTTATAAAACCTTTCTCAGAAAAAATACCCGATACGTGCGTATGCCCGGCGAAGCAGACCCGCTCTATTTTCGAAAAGTTGATGTTCATCTTCTGCTCGTCGGTTATGTCGCCGGGAAAGATATACTCGCGCGTCGGGTCTCTCGGCGAGCCGTGCACGAATATCGCATCGCCATCCGCGTGCGAGCGCTTCAGGTCGCCGAGGAAGTTCCACCGCCACCTTTTCTTGTCCGGCGGCTCGTCCGGGTGATTCAACTGCGAACGCGTCCATTCTATCGCCCGCCTCGCCTTCTCGTTAAAGCCGAGCGGCTTGTAAAGCAGCGCATCCTCGTGATTGCCCATAAGGCTCACGCTGAAAAGGCGCGCCAGGTCGATGCACTGAAGAGGGCTTGGGCCGTAGCCGATTACATCCCCGAGGCATATTATATCGTCGACGTCGTGCCTGCTTATGTCTTCCAGCACGTTCCGGAGTGCTTCCACGTTCGCGTGTATGTCTGAAATAACGGCTATCATGTCGCCTGTTTCAACAGCCTCGTCGCAGGCCGTCAGCTTTCTCCATCCTGTTTCTTTTCCTCGGACTGCTTCGCCTCGTCGACAAGCATTATCGGAATCCCGTCCCTGACAGGATACATCCTGCCGCACTCCGTGCAAACGAGGAATTCGCCCTTTTCCTCAACTCCCGTCTTGCAAACGGGACAAGCAAGTATCTCGAGCAACTCCCTGTCTATCAACGCATCACCTCCCTGCTATTCTGAGGTGGAAAAAATATCAGACGGTCCAGTTCCTGTCAAGACAAAAGGAAAAGGGCGGATGCGCCGTAAAGTGCCCTCCGCCCTGTCAAATCCTTGCGGAATTGAATCAATAGGCTTCAACCCAGAGTTCGTAGTACGCCTGCGGGTGCGCGCAAGCCGGACAAACCTCGGGCGCCTCGGTGCCTTCGTGGACGTAGCCGCAGTTGTCGCATTTCCACTTGACCGGCTCGCCGCGCCTGAAGACCCGGCCTTCCTTGATGTTCGCGGCAAGCTTGCGGTAGCGAAGCTCGTGATATTTCTCCACCTTCGCAATTTCCCTGTAGACGGTCGCGATTTCGGCGAAGCCCTCCTCGTCGGCGACATTCGCGAAGTCGGGGTAGAGAGTTCCCCATTCTTCTTTCTCGCCATCTGCCGCGGCCTCGAGGTTCGCGAGCGTGTCGTTTATCTTGCCGGCGGGATAGGTGGCCTGTATCTCGACGGGGCCGCCTTCGAGGAACTTGAAGAACCTCTTGCCGTGCTCCTTCTCCTGCAACGCGGTCTCTTCGAAAATCATCGAAATCTGCACGTAGCCGTCCTTCTTGGCCTGGCTCGCGAAGAAGTTATACCTGTTCCGAGCCTGAGACTCGCCTGCAAACGACTTGAGCAGGTTCTTTTCCGTCTGAGTGCCTTTAAGGCTTTTTCCTTCCATACTTTGCCTCCCTCAAAAAAAATATGGTTCCCTTGACTTGTCTATATGAGACACAAACATACAGTCCAAGTCAAGTTTTTCAACGAATAGTTTTTACATCCCGAGCCGTTCTATCGACATTTTACCACGATTCGCGAGAATAAACGCCTCAGAAATGCGCGGTTTAAGGTTGACTAATCTTACATTTTAAGCTAATTTCTCTTTACAATGAAACTGATGCGGCTTATATCTTTTCTGATAGAAGTGCGCCACAGTTGAAATAAACATATTCAACCATCAAATTTCAGGAGCTTGAGGAGGATTGAGGATGAAGGAGAGATTTTGCGTTTTTGTTCTGGCTTTTATTGCGGCTCTTTTACTTGCGACTGCAGGAGCCGCCGTCGTATCCGCCCAGGATGAGCCGGTAGCGCCGGACGCTCCGGCCACACCTGAGCCACCGGCCACACCAGAGCCTCCTCAGGAAGCGCCCGAAGGCGAAGAGCCGCCTGAAGCGCCGGAAGCTCCCGACGAGCCGCCCGCGATAACCGAGGAGGAAGTCGAAGAGGCTGAAGAAGAAAAGCCCGCGCCTGTGACTTCGCTCCCATGCGACGACGGCGAATATCTCTGCGGAAAGGGATTCTTCTGGAAGACCGAGGATGGCGAACACAGCCTTCGCCTCGGTGGAAGGTTCCAGTTCACCTGGATACTTGATAATTACGATATACATCGCCCGACGCGTCTCGAAAATAACGCCGAGTTCGGCATACCCCGCGCCTACCTTTTCTTAAGCGGGAAAACTTTCAAGGAATTCAACTACACTCTCAACTACCGCATCGACAACGGCGTATTCGACGACTGGAAGCTTACGTGGATTCCGGCCAAACACAACGGCAAGCTCGAATTAGGCATGGGCAAGTTCAAGCCCTCATTTTCGAGAGAGTTCCTGACCTCTTCAGGCGGTATCAGTTTGGTTGGCAACAGCATCGCCGATTCCGCGTTCAGGCTCAACCGCGATAACGGCATTAACTTCCGCGGCAAACTCATGGAAGGCAAGTTCAAGGCGGACCTCGGATTCTTCAACGGTATGGCCGACGCCTCCACCGACAATACGGGCTTCATGACCTGCCTGAGGCTGCAGTACGATATCAACAAGCCGCCTGCGACTCAGGGCGACTTGGTGAAATCCGAAAAACCCGGCATCTCGTTCGGCTTCGCATACGCATTGGAAAACGACGTCTACGACTTCGACGGAAATAATATTTACGACGACAACACTTCCAGATGGACCTTCGACTGGACGCTTTACTATCAGGGACTCAACGTTATCGGTTCCTACTTTGCGAAAACCGAGCAGAATCAGAAGACTTCGGGCCCCGGCGACCCTCTGGAAAAGAACCGCAACTCGCAGGGCTATTCCCTCCAGGGAAGCTATTTCGTAATCCCCTCGAAGTTCGAGTTCGTCGTACGCATGTCCTACGTCGAGCCTGACACCGACGACACCCGCGCGAGGAAAGGCGGCTCGGGATGGAAGCACGAAGCGAGAGTAGGATTCGGATACTTTATTAATGGCCACAGCCTGAAGCTGCAGGGCGATATAGGAGTAATCAGGGAAAGAGAAGCGCACGGCAGCCTCGACGACGGCGAGATAAGGCTTCAACTCACCGTCAACTTCTAAACCGATATTCTTAAACATGACACCGGCGCAGGGTATTCCCCGGCGCCGGTTTTTTCATCAATTACTTTTCTTTTTCTACACCGTATAACATTTTTTCATATATCGATTCACCTAGAGGATACCTTGTGCAATATATTTGAGGTATAAAGTAGACACCTTTTATTTTTGTCTCAACAGGTTTGAATTTTTTCAGGGCTAATCGCTCTCTCACCGACCATATTAATTTACTGGTGCCCAAAAGCCACGCATCTCTTACGTTTTCATCTAAAAGGTTATAAGGCAGACATATCCTTAATATCTCGCAGTCAATTTCCAGTTTTAAATCGGAAACGAACTCGAAGTTGGATTCATGCCTGATTTCTTTGATATTATCTTCCTTGTCAACGTATGTGATAAGCGAACTCCTGTCGCCGGAAATCAAAACAGCTTTTTCCAACCCGTCGGCGGTACAGATTAACAACTGGCTTTTGTCATAAAAATCGATGTCGAACTGCAGCGAGGCGCCGTAAAATTTCTTCGCAAGGCTCAAATTGCCGGCCGCTTGTATTTCAAATATGAAGTCATCCTGTCCTTCAAACATGGCGATTCTTAATACCTTGAGCCCTTCCCATATCTCCAGTTTTTTGCCGGAGTATCCGAGTTTGTCATAAGGAAAACCGTGGTGCACGCTCCAATACTTAGGCGTTAGGTAAATTGATTCACTAAGCAGCTTGCGATTGACTGAACTGCAGCCAATCATCATCAATATCAATATCGCAACTGCCAACACACATCTCATTACATGCAACATTTCAAAAGCCCTCTCTGTACGCTACTTCAGATTCTTTTACAGACATTATTAATTGTACACTTTATTATGTTACTGGTGCAATGTTTTATGGAAAACCTTTATTAGACACTACGCCAGACAGGTAAGATTGAAGCAAGTAATTATTTTAAGAAATTTCAGGAAATTTATGATATTTTGCTTGACATATACGTATAATAGAGTAGAATATTGCTGAAGTTGAATGGTTGGTGCCGGATAGTAAAATTTAACTATTTGGCGCGAAAACGGGATTCAGGGGTGAAAAAAAATTACAAATCGCCCCCTTTTGTATTTTAGGGTTACTACGAAATGAGAGAATTAAGGGTAAACGTAAGTTGTTATTGTAAAAGGAGTTACGTTGCATATCCTAAAATAAGGGATGTCGTAAGTGGGAGTTCGATTTCATCTAAATTTGTAATTTTCATATCGAGAATTGCCGGTTTTGATGCAGGGAATACCTTATATTCGAAGAAAATGATGCATGGCTCGTCGATTGCCCGGGCTGGCCAAAATCACGAAATCGCCGTTGACGGGGAAGCAAAGCATATGTCATAATAAGCTTTTTATTCGCATTTGAAAGGGAGACTGCCGTGATAAAAATAAGTAAGATTGCCGTTCCAACCGACTTTTCGGAAACTGCCGTACGCGCGGTGAACCACGGCGCGCTGCTCGCCAAAATTTTCGGAGCAAGCCTTCACCTCGTCAACGTCATCGAGAAAACCGACTACATGAAGGATATCATCTCCGACATGCCAGGCGAGATACCCGAAGAGCTCGTCGATGCGCAGCAAAGCATCTACCAGTTCATGGAGGAATACGCGGACAAAAAACTCGAAGAGACGTCCAAAGGCGACTACGCCTGCTCCGCCCCGTCATGCCATACCGTCTTTCTCAAAGATTATCCGCCCTCGGCTGCAATTGCGAAATACGCCAAGAAAAACGAAATCGACCTCGTCGTAATGGGCACCCACGGCCGCACGGGAATTTCCGAATGGTTCTTCGGCTCGACGACCGAAAGACTCGTCAGGATATCGCCCTGCCCCGTACTGGCGGTCGGACCGCAGTCCGAGCAGCATCCGAAAGACGAGGTCTTCGACAATATTCTTTTCCCGTTCGACCTCTCCGAAGCATCGCGCCACGCCCTGCCCTACGCATGCGCTATGGCGGAGAAGTTCAACGCCAAGCTCAACATGCTGCACGTCGTAGAATACAGGAATCTGCCCGAAAGCTATACAGTTCAAGGCAGCGAAATATTCAAGGAAGTAACCGACCTCGAACAGAAAATTCTCGCCGAGATGGAGAAACAACTGAACGACCTGTACAAAGGCAGCCACTCCCTGAACGCCGAGATGACGGTGGAAGAGGGGAAGCCCTTCGAGAAAATTATCGACTTCGCCGAGGAAAAGGGCGCAAACCTGATTGTGATTGGAAACACCGGCGCAAACGAGACCCACGGACACAAGCTCGGCTCGACCGCCGAGAATATTATGCCGAGGGCCGCTTGTCCCGTGCTGGTGATTAACAGTAAGACACACGAGTTTGTTAAGTAGAAACGAGAAATGGACAACAACCTTGCAGGAAAAGTCGCGCTCGTAACGGGCGCATCGAGGGGAATCGGCTCCGGCATTGCCCAGGCGCTGGGCGAATGCGGCGCGGCCGTCGCCGTGAACTACCATACGAACCGCGACGCCGCGCTCGAAGTGGCTGAAAAAATCCGGCATGCCGGAGGCACGGCGGAAGCGTTCGGGGCGGACGTCGCGAACCCCGAAGACATCGAGCAGCTCTTCGCCGAGGTGCGGGAAAAGATGGGCCCGGTGGATGTTCTCGTCAACAACGCGGGAATTCACCAGCATCTTCCCATCGAAGAGCTGTCCTGGGAGGACTGGCTCAAAGTCGTGCAAGTGAACCTCAACGCGGCATTCCTTACCTGCAAGCACGCCATTCCCGGCATGAAGGAACGCCGCTGGGGCAGGATAATAAATACAAGCTCGATAAACGCGTTCGCCGGAACTTCCGTCGAATGCCACTATGGCGCGACGAAAGCGGGCCTGGTAGGCCTGACGAAGGCGCTCGCACTCGAGACGGCCGCGTTCGGAATCACCGTAAACGCAATCGCACCCGGTGCGATAGATACGGACATGCTCGACGCAGACAAGCCGGGGCGCAGGGAAAAACTGATTTCCAATATCCCGGTCGGAAGAATCGGCGTGCCCGGCGACATCGCCCACGCGGCAGTCTTCCTCGCCTCGCCGGCGGCTTCTTTCGTGACCGGGCAGATAATTCACGTAAACGGCGGCGAAGGCCTTTATTGAAGAAATGCGGAAGCCGCGGCGCGCCGCGGGGTATAACAATATAGCAGTAAGTACGCAGCCTGTTGTACGGAGGGTATGATGAATCGCAGAACGCTTCTGCTTGCCACTTTCACCGTTCTGGCGCTGGCCGTTCTTGCATCGCTCTGCGAGCCCGCATTCGCCCAGCAGGAAATGGAAAGAGAGGACATCAAGCAGTCGATTCAAAAGGCGGTCAAATGGCTGCAAAGCCAGCAGGCTGCCGACGGCTCCTGGGACTACCAGGACCAGCCCTTCAAGCTCGGCATCCATATGACGGACGGCTGCACCTGCTTCGTGCTCTTCGCCCTGCTCAAAGGGGGAGTTCTCCCGAACGATCCGTGCATAACGAAAGGCTTCGCCTACGCCAGGCCCAAACCCTTTCAGCACGTCTATACCGTATCGTGCCTCATTCTCGCGCTCGAAGCTCTCTATACGTGGGAGAAGCCCGAACCGAAAAAGAAAGAGAAAGAGGAGGCAAAGCCGGATATCGACAAGCATATAACCGAGCTCGTGGAAAAGAAAGACGAGACTGTGAAGAAATTCCACAAGAGGGTCTCGCCTGCGGACCGCAAGCTCATGATTGAGGCGGTCAAATGGCTCGTCGACCACCAGGAAACGAACATCTGGCGCTATCCCGGCGGAAGCGGAGGCAACGAGGACTGCTCCAATACGCAGTATGCAATGCTCGCGCTCAACGCCGCCCGAAGGCTGAAAATCCCCGTGCCCATAGATGTATTCAAAAAAGTCGCGGACTATTGCGTCAAGAACCAGGAAAAGGACGGGCCGGAAGTCGAGTGGTTCCCTGTTCCGGGAGCGGACAACTCGTTTGCGAAGCTCAGGAAAATCCAGGAACTGCTGAAAAAAGAAATTCGCGACCTGAACAGGGACTACAAGCGGCGCGTCCGAAAGGGCGAGCAGCCGCCCGCGGACGGCTGGACAACCACCGTCGTCGAGGATGCGCAGCGCAAGATGTACGGGGGCGAAAAGAAAAAAATCCGCGCCCGCGGATGGTGTTATATGTTCAACGACACCGAAAGCCAGGCCTGGCGGCTTCGAATAACGGGCTCGATGACGACCTCGGGCGCAGCCGCGCTTTTAATCGCGAAAGCCGCACTCGAGGAAGAGCGGGCCGCGGACAAGGCTTACATGGAAAAAATAAACACAGCCATCCGCGACGGCTGCGGCTGGCTGGCGCACCACTGGTCGACGTCGAGGAACCCGGCCGGAGAAGGAAGCTCAATTCACAAGTGCTACTACCTCTACGGGCTCGAACGCGTCGGGATGCTCGGGCTGATTCCCCGGTTCGGCAAGCACTTCTGGTATGACGAGGGCGTGAAAGAATGGCTGCGCACACAGAAAGCCGACGGCTCGTGGGACGCCGGGGGCGCCGGAACGTCCGGACCCGTCCCGGACACCTGCTGGGGCATACTCTTCCTGAAGCGCGCGACGACTCCGCTCGTCAGGATACCGGAAACCATCTATACCGGAGAAGGCCTTTTCGGAGGGCAGAAACCGAAGAAATAGGATTTCCACACATGATTATGTCTCGCCCGTGTGACATTTCTGTGATAACGTTGCCTTAATTGTTTCGGAGATGGAAATCGGAAAGACGCAAATGTTGCGACCATTTATAAAACTATGCGCATGCGCGGCCTTCGCGCTGCTGCTCTGTCCCGCTGCTGCGCAGGAAGAGAAGGCGATACCGCCGCTTAAGCCATCCGAAAAGCAGGCCGTCGAAAGATTCATTTCTCTCAAAACGGAAGAAGTGAAGAAAGCCGTCGAGTTGCACGACTACGATTATGCCATCAGGCTTATCGACGCGATACTCCTTCTGAAGCCCAATACAAGCTGCAAAGACAAGCTCAAGGAACTCCGGCTGAAAGCCTCGCGCGAGACGCTCCAGCAGAATGTCCTGAGAGTATATCTCTCTTGTGCAAGCAAATATCATACTGCGGGCGCAAACATCCGGATAAAGCTCAGGATAAAAAATCTCACGGAAGGCAAGGTGGTTCTCCCCGTTTATACGAAGGAAGCCCGCAACTTCATAGTCGTCACGAAGGACACTCTCGATTACGGCTTCCCATTCTCGACGCGGATGAGAAGAACCCAGCTCACGGTAAAGCAGGAATCGGAGATAGTGCTCGAGACCGGCCAGCTATGGGAAAAGACCTTCGACATCGATACCTCGAAAATGGACAGGCCGGCGCATTACGTCAGGAAATATGTCCTGCAGGCCGCCGTATGGCCCTGCGAGATAATTACCGATACGGAACGTTTCTCAAAAGCGCTAACGACGGGCAAGCTCGAACTGACCGTCGCGCCTGAAAAGGAGCTCGCGCTGGCGGCAGATGCGCTCGAGAATCTCGGCAATGCGCTCTCCTATATAAACGACGGCACAACCGTCCCGGAAGGGCTTGAAATAGACAGCCGGGCGCGGGCGGACGAAGTGATTTTTTACTCCGCTTTTTTCATAGAAGACGAACAAAAAGGCGACGCCCTGCGCTTGCTGTTCGAATCTCTCGAAAAATCCGCCGGCCGGACTTCAAGGATTATCATGGGCTCGCTGTCCGGCTTGACGGGCAAAAATTTCGGGACTTCAAAGGAAGACTGGCTCAAATGGCGGGTCGAGAATGGCAGATGAAGGCTTCGGGGCAGGCGGCATTTTTTGCAGAGGTCGCGTTATTCGTAAAAAAACTGTTTGACACGCAAACCCTGCTGTAGATAATACGAAGTTTCACGAGAAGCTGGAGATTCGAACAAATGCGAACCTACATGGCGAAAAAGGAAAACATCGAAAGAGACTGGTACGAGATAGACGCCGACGGCCAGATTCTCGGCAAGCTGGCCGTGGCCGCCGCGAAACTTCTCATGGGCAAAAACAAACCCATATTCACGCCCCACGTGGATTGCGGCGATTTTGTCGTCGTCGTCAACGCGGGAAGCATCAAGCTGACCGGCAACAAGGCGCAGACCAAAGTCTACCAGTCTTATTCCGGGTATCCCGGCGGCTTGAGAGAGCGCTCGTTCGAACACATGATTAAACACAAACCGGCGTTTGTCATTAGAGAGGCCGTTCGCAGAATGCTGCCGAAAAACAAGCTTGGCAGAAAAATGCTCAAGAAACTGAAGGTCTATAGGACTCCGAAGCACGAGCATGATGCGCAAAAGCCTCAGGTCATAACACTTGCGGATGTTAAATAAGAGGAGTACATTCAGTTGGCGACAAAAGCAAAAGTAGAGTATACATGGGGAACCGGCAGACGAAAATCCTCGGTTGCCAGAGTCAGGATATCCCGGGGAACGGGAAAAATCATCGTAAACGACCGGCCTTTTGAGGATTATTTCCCCCGCGAGCAGGACCGCGTCGATGTTACCGAGCCCCTCAAAATCACTCGAACCGCCGCCAAGTACGACATACTTGCAAGAATCGGCGGAGGCGGGCCAACCGGACAGGCGGGAGCACTAAGCCTCGGCATCTCAAGGGCGCTCGTAAAGGTGGACACCAGCCTCGAAGAGGCTCTGCGCGACAACGGGCTCATGACCCGCGATTCGCGCATGAAGGAACGCAAGAAATACGGCCAGCGCGGCGCAAGGGCAAGGTTCCAATTCTCGAAGCGTTAACACATGCCGAATCATTCACCTGCTCCAGAAGCAATCCGGCTGTTTGCCGGACAAAGGAGACCGTGGTGTTTCGGTTGACAGACGGCCCGATTTGTTGTATATTGTATAAAGGGTCGAGGCAGTTCTTCTCGCAAACCTTTTAGAGATTAAATATTAAGTTGCTTTAGAGAAGAGGGAGAATGCCCGACAAGTCAAAAACAGACGCTCTGGCTTTCGGACATCTGGCGCTTAAGTACGGCTATATTACACTTGAGCAACTCCAGGAGTGCGTTAATCAGCAGGACAAGGACAAGGCCGCCGGTGCAGGCAGGAAACTCGGCGAGATGCTTGTCGAAAAAGGCTACCTCTCGCGCGGCCAGGTCATAGAGATATTCAGACACCAGTCATCCGCGGGACGGCAGACCCATCTCGAAAACTACGAAATACTCGCCAAAATCGGCCGGGGCGCGATGGGCGCGGTCTACAAGGCCCGACAACTATCTCTGAACCGCATCGTTGCCCTCAAGATTCTGCCTCCCAAGCTGGCTCTCAATAAAAACTATATAAGCAGGTTCCTCAGGGAAGCGCGAGTGGCTGCCAAGCTCAACCATGAAAATATTATCTACGTCATCGACGTGGGCGAGTCCAAGGGCGTCTACTATTTCGCCATGGAGTACGTCGAGGGCAAGACCGTGGCAAAACTCCTGGAAGAGGCGGGCGTGCTGCCCGAACCGCAGGTCATAGAGATAGCGCTGCAAGTGGCGAAGGCCCTCGACCAGGCGTATTCATACGGGATAATACACCGCGATATCAAGCCTGCAAATATCATGATAACGACCCAGGATGAAATACTGAAGCTTTGCGACTTCGGCCTTGCCAAGGAGCTCGATTTAAGGTCTTCCGTCACGACCCACGGCACCGTGGCGGGCACGCCTTTCTATATCTCACCCGAGCAGATAAAAGGCGAGGAAGTGGATACGCGCTCGGATATTTACTCGCTCGGCGCCACGATGTACCACCTAGCCACCGGCGAACTGCCATTCCCCGGCAATTCGGCTCCAATTGTCATGGTCAAGCAGTTGCACGAGCGGCCAGCCCCCCCGAGGACGAAGAATCCGAAGATATCACGGGCGCTCGACGGCATAATAATGAAATGTCTCGAGAAAAATCCGTCCAAGCGCTTCCAGGCGCCTGCGGAACTTCTCAATTCCCTTACCACTCTCTCCGACCCCTCGAAGCGGAAATCGAAGTCGGGACACAGCCATCACAGGCACGTATCGGGCAAGCACCCCCGGCCCAAGCCGCCGAGAAGGCATAGGCGAAGGTTCTGATTCGAACCTGCCGCCGGAGCATTAGAAAACAGTCACTGCGGAAGCCTTGAACGTCAAATATACTTTGCTTCCGAGATTTATCCCGAGCTGATTGAATGATTCTTCGGTAATATGCGCCGTGAAAGTCACGCCCGCGTCCACCTCAAGCGAGACAAGCCCGCCGTGTGCCGAAAGTTTTTTTACCGTTCCTTCAAGACTGTTTCTCGCGCTCGAATGTATCTTGTCCGATGAAATAATTATAGCCGTGGGTTCTATCGAGGCGCGCGCAAAGCCGGGCTTTCCCGATGCCACGCTCAAGGCGACTCCGCCCGCTACGAGATAGAGCAAACCGTCCATCTCTTCGATTTCACCCTCGATGAGGTTCTCGAGCGCCGGCGGCGCGATTCTTCCATCCTCAAGCCTGACGACGTTGGCCGAAAGCCTGTAGGCCTGCTCCATGTGGTGCGTCGCCACAATCACGGTCGAGCCGCCCTCGCGAAGCCGCTCGACAGCCGATTCCACCCTCGACTTGTTCGAAACATCCACGTTGGCAATCGGCTCGTCAAGAAGCGCAATCTTAGGCCTTATTGCGAGCAGTCTCGCAACTGAAACGCGCTGCGACTCTCCCGCCGAGAGGCCGTGAGCGTTCCTTTCCAGAAACGGGCCGAGCGCGAGCGCATCCGCCGCGTCCCGGACCCTCCGGCGCTTCTCCTCTGCAGTCAAATCGCGGAAACGAAGGCCGTACTCGATGTTGCTCTTGACCGAGGTATTGAAAAGATAGGGTTTCTGAAAGCAAAGACTGATTCCGCGAATCGCCTTCAGGAATTCCTTGCGTGACAAACCGTAGAGGTCTTCTCCAAATACGGAAACCGAACCGGAAACCGGTCTCTCAATGCCCGCGACCGCACGAAGCAGCGTGGTCTTGCCGCAACCGTTGGCCCCCACGAGGATATGGATGCGCCCTTCTTCGAACTCAAGGCTTTCAAGGTCGAGAGCGCTTTGTCCGTCATAAACAACCTTCAGGCCTGCTATGGATACGGCGTTTTCAGGCATCATGACTCCCCCCTACCCTGCAGGTAACGGAGAAGGAAATTCATGCCAAGCGCGATTAGCAGCAATATTATTCCGAGGGCCATGCCGAATGCAAACTCGCCTTTCGACGTTTCCAGCGCGATTGCCGTGGTGATATTTCTCGTATGCGCAGCTATATTGCCGCCGAGCATCATGGAAATTCCCACTTCACCTATGACGCGTCCGAACGCGGCAGTGACGGCGGCCATTACCGCGAACCTCCCCTCCCAGAGCATCGCAAACGAAGTATGCAGCCTGCCTGCGCCGAGAGTTACGGCCGTTTCCCTGACAGACTTGTCAAGGGATGAGATTGCCGAATTCGTAAGAGCTATGACTATCGGAAGGGCCAGAACGAACTGCCCCAGAATCATCGCCTTCTTCGTAAAGAGAAGGTCGAGAGGTCCGATAATCGAGCGCCTCGTGATAAACGCGTAAATAAACAGACCCACGACGACGGTCGGAAGAGCCATAAGCGTATTAAGAAGAGTGATGACAAGCTGCCTGCCGCGGAAACGCCCCACGGCAAGGGCAAATCCTGCGGGAACGCCGACAATCGTGCAAAGGACGGCCGATGTGCAGGAGACCTGCAGCGAAACCGAAACTGCGGAATATACCTGCGCGTCGCCGCTGAATATCAGCTTGAACGCATTGACAATCGACTCGAATAGGAATCCAAAACCGCTCAAAACGACTTCCTACTTCCCGGCCGGAGCATCGGGATAGAAAAGAACCTTCCCGTCCTTCTTGAAGCCGCCTATTATCTTCTGGCCTTCCTCGGAAGTCAACCAATTGATGAATTCCATAGCTTCCTTGTACTTGGCATGCGAATGCTTTTCTGGATTGACGGCTATCACCCCGTAGGGGTTGAAAAGCCGCTCGTCTCCCTCAACGAGAATCGAAAGCTCTATCTTTTCCGCGTAGGCAATGTATGTCCCACGGTCGGTTATCGTATAGGCCTTTTTCTCGTCCGCAATCGTCAAAACCGCCCCCATGCCCTGCCCGGCGCTCATGTACCACGAGCCCTCCGGTTCGAGACCGGCGGATTTCCAGAGGATTTTTTCCTTCTTGTGTGTCCCCGAATCATCGCCGCGCGAAACGAACCCGCTCTTAGCCCCGGCAATTTTATTGAGCGCTTCCGCCGCATCTTTTCCGCCCTTAATGCCCGCCGGGTCCTCTTCGGACCCCACGATTACGAAATCGTTATGCATGACATCGCGCCTGTCGACGCCGTACCCGTCGGCCACGAACTTGTCCTCGGCCGCCCTGGCATGCACGAGTATCAAATCTACGTCTCCGTTTTCACCGTGCTTTATCGCCTTACCGGTACCCACGGCGATGACCTTGACCTCGATGCCCGTCTTCTTCGTGAATGCCGGCAACAGTTCGTTTAGCAAGCCGGAATTGTCCGTGCTTGTCGTAGTGGCCATCTTTATGCTTCCTGCCGCCTTAGGCGCCTCCGCAGCCGTCTTGTCGGTATCCGCAGGAGCATCTGCGCTCTCCCGCGTGCATGAGCACATCACGCAAAGCAAAGAGGCCGCAATCACGGCCCCCAAGAATAACCTTTTCATCTTCTCCCTCCTCATCCGAACGGATATATCCTGCAAACCGACTAAATTTAAAACTAAGTGAAACGGGATTATACTTTCGGGTCGGGCCGGCAATCAAGTCTTTTATGTCGCTACAGATATATTTTACGAAAGCGATAAAAAAAGCCCGGAGAGAATCTCCGGGCGATAAGTAACATTCCTAACCTGCGATTCGGCCGGTGCTACCTGCCGTTTCCATCACTTTCTCTTGAGTTTTTTTCCTCTATATATTTGTCGAGCTTCAGCCTGTATCTTATGGCGGTAATCTTTTTATGGATATCCATTTTATCGTGCTTTGTAGGCCAGTCGCCGTCGAAGTCATGGACGATTCCCTCGCTGTCCTTCTTGTGCGGCTTGAGGCCGTTCCACTTGTAAATCTGGATTGACTTCTCCGCGCTGCGCTTGCACATCATCTTGAGAATATCCGTCATCTCGGCGTATTCCCTCGGCCAGGCGATTGCCGCGAAATTGGCCTTTACCCGAACGTGCTCGGCAATCACTTCCTGCATCTTCGCGCGCCACGAGTTGTCGAGCCACTCGCGCCAGGCATCTTCGAGAAACGCGCCCGTCCTGTCGTAAAACTGGTTGGGATTTTCGCGGAGATATTTCCTGAACGCCTGCTCATCCACCGCATAGGCATTGGGATTGTCGGGGTCGATTTTATACTTGCCGTCCTTGTCTTTTTTCCTGAATTTCCTATAGAACTTGACGCTCGCTTTCACATATTTGGCTTCGAGCTGGTCGAAGAGCTTGCCGGAAGCCCAAAGCTCCGTAATCATGTCAACGTAATGCTCTCTGAGCTTATCGAGTTCCTCGTTCATCTTCTCCTTGGTCCCGACGGTGACGTACTTGTTCCTATACGCGGTAGATTCCGCCTTCGGGCCCAGAGCGGTCTTTATCACCTTCTCCTGCCTTCTGGACTGCCGTTTCGGGTCCACCTGAACCTCGAACTCGTAGTTCCCTGGAAAAAACTTTTTCCCTTTCCAGAGCTGAGATGCATCGAAAATCACCTCGAAGGCCTTGTTGCGTATCTTGACACGCCTGTTCGTTTCCGGCAACTTTTCCTCGTAGAACCGTATGGCGACCGTGACAATCGTATTGTCGGGATACTGGCTTACGCCTTTCATAGTGAAAGTCGGCCCGGCAGCCGTCTGTTTCACATCTATAGACGCAATATCCAGGATAAACGAACTCTTCGTCGCGCCCCTGTCGTCTACCGGGGTTGAATCGGGTAAGATTAGCGGCTTTTTTTTATCGCCGGGTTTCTTATCGCCGCCGTCCTGCGAAAAAGCGAACGTAGCGCCGAGTCCGAGCAAAAGCGCAATCAGCGCAAAATTTATCGCGAATCTTTTCACTGCCGTCTCCTACTCCACAATCTTTTCAAAAAGTATCACTTCCTCCCTCGGCAGGAAGTAGCTTATCGTAATCGAGTCGAAAACCGGGCTTACGGCGTCGGCGTCGTGGTCTTTGGGGATAAGCGCCCCGAGCGTCACCTCGTACTTCAGCTTCGCGGAGCCCGTCGCAGGGTCTCTGGCAAGCTCGTCGTTCGTTCCGGAAGAAACCGGGTTGCCCGCGTTGAGAAGCTCGACCGCCACGCCGGGAGCATCGCCGTCGCCAATCACCTCCGAAGCCGTTTTCCCGTGAATCGAGTCCATGAGTGATTTCTGGCCCGACTTGCCCACCGAGAACATCGCCGGCGCGTACGCCGCGTACTCGTAACCCCTTATCTTGACCTTGTCCACCCCGGGCGGGAACGGAATCGTGATAGAGTTGCCATACAGTTCCTCGGGCCTGTAACGCGAAGGCATCTGCGTGTTTTGTATGTTGAGATTGCTCTCGTAATACGTCACGAAATTGTCCATCGTCGCGTTCGCCGCTATTTCCACGTTCGAAGTGAACTTGAAAATTCCGCCGAACGTCCCGCCCTGGCGGCGGAAAATTCCGCCCAGCGTCAGGCAGTCCTGCGGGTTTATCTCGTTGAGTATCACGGAGATGCCCTCGTTGTACGTCGAGCATGGCGTATAGACATTGCTGCCTTCGCCGACGCAGTTGCCGTCTATGAAGAGGCGCATGCAGCAGTTCTTGTTCGCCCTGGACATCGCCGTATCAATCGAGCCATCGTTGAAAGTTATCATCACGTGGTGCCATTCGCCGGCCTTCCATCCGCCCCACGTATCGTGGTCGATGATTATATCCAGCCTCGGGTACATGCACTTCAGGTTGTCACCCGTGTCGGGGTCGGGCCCGGGAAGCGGCCGGCCGGTATCAAAGTCCGGATGAGTCGGCTTGGGCTTATACGGCTTGTCCTCGGGGTACGGGGGATAGCAGTCCGGATTCTTCGGGTCGAAGTCGGTCGGCGACACGTTGCCGGAGCTGTCGGCGAAGAACCCTTCGTAATATAGCCGCGTGACGCGCAGGGTGCCGTCGGTGTTCTTGAAGAAGAACATCTGCGTTCCACCCTTGTACGTCCTTCCCTGGTCGTCCGCGTCCTTCGGCGGCGCCTGTCGCTCGGTATAAGTCGTCACGCCGAGGTACGCCGAAAAAACCTTTTCCGTCGAATCGAACTGCGGCTTGACCCAGAACTCGAGCGCGCCCTCGTGCATCGGGATGTTCGTCGTTCCGGCCGGGGCGTTGTCCTTTGTGCTTAATCCCCCCGCCGTCGCGGCTGCCGCACGGTAGCTGAGCTTCATCTTGGTGACGGGGTCGCCCTTGAACTTCGTTACGAAGAACCCGTCGGGAAGCACGTCGCTGTCCTTGGGCTCCGGCCCGTATTCGAAGGCGTTGTTGGTGTCGGGGGCGGGCTGCAAGGCCGAGCCGGGAAGGCTCTCGGCAATCTTGATGTCCGGGTCTCCCACGTTGTAGTTCTCGGGGTCGAAGGGAACGTCGAGCTGTTTGTAGAGGTCGGCGCTGTCCGGAAACTTCTCGTCGGCCGGCTCCATCTCGATATAGCCCACCCTCTCGTCGCCATCGCCGTTGAACGCCTCGATGTTGAGCGGATACGTCAGAATGCCTTCCTTGTCGGCATCCTCGGCAAGCTCGAACTCCTTCTGCGTGCTATGCGTTATCGTCTCGAATATCTTGACGACCGTCCGCACCTTCGACTCCGCGACAACCTCGTCCTTCGGGTCAAGTATCTGGCCGAGGGAAATGATTTCGAAGTAGCCCATCGAGCTGAAGCAAAACTCCGTAGAATGCGCGTATCGGTTCGTCTTGTCGGACGGGTAGATGAGGTTCGCCTTGTCCACGATAAGCCGCGCCGCCACATTCGGGTTGAAGAAGTTTGGCCTCGCGTTCGGGTTGAAATTGGCCTTGAGCATATCGCGGGCCGCCCGCTTGTACCACGCCTTGAAGTGGTCAATGTCGCGGTCGTCGGCGTCGTGAAGCGAAGGCTTGTAAGGCGGCAGAGCGCCGTCGGGCACCACCGTGTCCACGAAATACTCGAAGTCCACGTAAGACCTGAACGGAAGGGTGTTGCGCCTGCTCATGATGAGGTCCGCTATCTGCTCGGCTTGGTCGAACGTCAGAGGCTCAACGTAAACGAATTCGATAATCTCGGAAAGGGAAACTTCTTCCTCTTCGCCGGAAGTGCTTGCATACTCTGAGTCGGCGTCTATTTTTTTCTTGGTGGTCCGGATGCCCACGTATCGCCCGCGACCGCCGAGGCCCTCCATACACGCCATTATGACTTCCTTCGGTGCGGTGTTTATATTCACCGGGGCGCGCTTCTCACACCCGTAGCCGCTCGGAACACTCGTCGCACCCGGCGCTATCGAACCGGTCAGAGAGTTTTCGTTAAGCCAGGAATTGGCCGTTATATAATCCTTTACGCTATTGTAAAGGTCGAGCCCCACCTGGTCGGCGTTTTCCGTGCCCTTGGCGCGCTCGCTCTCCTGGTAAAGCTCGAGGAGCTGGGTCTTTGAAGAAAAGCTTCCTGCCAAAAGAGTGCCCTTGAAACTGACAATCGCGGCCCCGCCCTTGTTGCCCTTGTAATCGAGCGTTGCCACCGGGTCGGCCACTCCCTTGACCTTGGCAATCGACCTGCCCAACGTGTCGAGCATCTCCGCCAGCCTCGGCTGCCTGCCGTTTAAATTGAGCTGACTGGCGCAGTCCATCACCTTGACTTTGTAAATATTCCCCTTGTCCTTGTAAGTTCCTCCGAGAGGACCTTCGTATGAGGGGTTGTCGGAGTCTTCGACAAGCGTCCCGTATGCCAGGTTGCCCGATTTGTCTTTGTAAACCCAGGAATCGCTTACCGAATCGTGCACTTCATCGATGGGGCGCCCGGTCATGGACTCGCGCAGGCTTATCTTGGCCCGCTCATACCCGCTCTCGGCGCAGAGCTTGGCCCGAATCATGTCGATGTAGTTGTTGGAGGCGTCGCTTTCCAGCTTCATTAGCCGCGCGAAGGTTATCGCCATTATCGACATGAGCGCCAGTATGCCCATCGCGACAATAAGCATGCTGCCGCGCATCCGGCGGCGAGGAAGTTCCCGAAGCCCGTTCATGGCCTCTCCTCTCGAGTTAAGAAATGTCCTGTTTTTTCCCGCGTTCCGTCTCAGTAGTTAGAGACGCGCGCCGCCGCGGGATAGTTGCATATTTTATCAAAAAATCGGGGCCGATTCCACTTCGGAACCGGCCCTCGTTTTTCCGTACGGTAAAGAGACCGTTACTTCGACACTTCCCTGTAGTGCCCGCCGGTCGATTCAGCAAGCTGCGTCAGGAACTGACGGCACTTGTCATTGTACTGCGTCGGGAATACATCCCACATGCTCGTGGTGGGATTCCAAACGTTCGCATTCGGGCAGGCCATATCCATTCCCATACCAAGCGTATATATTCTTGCGTTCTTTGTATTTTCAGATATTATTTTGGCCTTAGTCAAATCCATGCACGTCTGTTCCCATGTAGCATCGTTCTTTACGCCGCCAGTGTCGTAGCTCGTTATAATCTTACACAGGCAGTATGCAATCCCGCTAATATGCGTCGGCGCGCCGTCCGTAAGCAGGTATATCGCAGTCGCTGACTTCTTAGGTTCACCACCCGGCCCGGGACCTGGCGGAGGAGCGGTCACCATACTGAGCCCGACGGACATTCCATCGGCGGTGCTTGTTCCGCCCTTAACTTGCGTAAGTCCCAAGTCGGCGCCAGGTGAAGGGAGTTTTGCCTGCGACCAAGAAATGGCTGCGCTCTTATTATCTGCTGTAGCCTTTACCAACTGCTTGTTAGTCGGCCATACGGGCACATCAGACGTATCCTGGGCATGCCATCCAAATGGAGCAGGTACTCCTCCTGCAGGAGGCCATGCCGTCCATGAACTGCCATTCCAGTTAATGTCGGTTGAACCATTAACATAAGCACTCGAAGTGGCGAAACAAACAAGGGCAAACTTGATATTCTCTGAAAGGTTGTTGATAGCCTTTATCAACTCGATACGCGCCACATCTACTTTAGCCGCTCCGTTAATCGGAACGCCGCCCTCGTCCACGACAGACATTTTCGAAGGCCAGCGCATCGAACCCGTGCGGTCGATTACGAAAATAACTTCCGCAGCCTCGATAGGCTCTTCGAAAAATTCCGGCGGCGGGTTCGGAGGAAGCTCTTCCTCTGGCGGGGCTTCGCCGGGAGGCTCTTCTCCGGGCGGTTCTTCTCCGGGGGGTTCTTCTTCGGGCGGCTCCTCAGTCTCTTCGGGAACCGGTCTCTCGAGGGGCAGGTCGGGTTTAATACCCGACTTCGGAGTACTTGCGTCCTCCTGTGCAACGCTCTGGCACCAGAACATCGCAACCATGGCCGTCACTGCAAGAATCGTGAACAAAAGCCTCATCTCAACGCCTCCTTATATCTGGAAACTTTTTCCCTGATTTTCAACTCCCTTTCATTAAACGAGACGTAATTCGCATGCCGCTATTACTTTTTTTTCCGGAATTTTGAAAAAAAATTTTTCCCCTCCTGCAAGCCCCCTGCCAACCCCATGTCACTTGACTTTCGAGGCCCAAAGGCTTAGGATTGCGCTCAAATAGCCGAAATTTGGAACCTTGTTATGAACATGACCGCTCCCGAATCCGAAGCCCCCGCGAATGCGCCCGTTCGCAATCCCCTCAAGAGGCTCTATTTCTGGGTTCTCAAGTGGGCCGACACTCGCCACGGCCCGCTGGCTCTCTTTATCGTCGCCTTCGCGGAAAGCTCGTTTTTTCCCGTTCCGCCCGACGTGCTTTTACTGCCGCTCTGCCTCGGAGACAAGAAAAAGGCCTTACGGTTCGCCCTGCTTTGCACGATAGGTTCGGTCCTCGGAGGCGTGCTCGGCTACCTTATCGGGTATACGCTCTACGAGCCGGTCGCCGAACCGTTTATCCGATGGTCCGGCCTGACGGCGCAGTTCGAGAACGTCCGCGGACTCTACCAGGATTACGCGGGGCTCGCCGTGGCCGCCGCCGCGCTCACTCCCCTGCCCTACAAGCTTTTCACCATAGCCGCGGGGCTTTGCGGCATCAATTTCTTTGTTTTTCTCGGCGCATCCATCATCTTCAGGGGATTGCGCTTCTTCGCGGAAGGCGCGTTTATCTGGCGCTTCGGGGACAGTATACGGAATTTCATAGAAAAATACTTCTGGCTTGCGACGACAATATTTTTCGCGCTGCTGCTCGGCGGCTTCGTCCTTGTCAAACATATCGCCGGTACGCCCTCGCAGAAGACTCCTGCAATCAATATCCAAGAAGGAGAACCCGGAAATGGCTCCGATTAAAAGACCTCTGCGCATATCCGTCGCCGGCTCCGGCTCGGCATCGCCCGAAGAGATTGCTCTCGCCCAGCAGGTTGGCAGGCTTATCGCCGAACGCGGCGCCGTCCTCATCTGCGGAGGACTCGGCGGTGTGATGGAGGCGGCCTGCCGCGGAGCATCCGAAGCAGGAGGCATGACCATAGGCCTGCTTCCCGGACGCGACCCCGGCGCAGCCAATCCCCACGTGACCGTACCCATCCCCACTGGAATCGGAGAAGCCCGGAATGCGCTCGTCGCGAAAGCATCGGAGGCGCTTATAGCCGTCGGCGGAAAACTGGGCACCCTTTCGGAGATTGCCCTCGCGCTGCGGGCCGGGATACCTGTCGTTGCGCTGCATTCGTGGGAAATCGACGAGGAACGCGCGCAGCCTTTCATCCTTCATAAAGCGGAAACGCCGGCCGAAGCAGTCCGTCTCGCGTTCAATCTTATCAAAGTCCGAGCTTGATTATTTTGCCCGGTGATGTTAAATTTCATAAGTCGCGCGGCTGACGCCAGTGTGACTATCTTGCTCCGGGGCGTGGCCGAGTTATCTTGTTACATCTGTTGATGAGAGCGCTTTGCAAACAAGATGAATCAGGAACAAAACATTGAATCCGCCAAAATCCGCCCGAGCGAAAGATGTCTGGTTTGCGGGGCGCTCACAGGCGGCGCTGGCGTATTCTGCCCCAAATGCCGCTCCGCCGCAAGGTCGAGCGGCGCAGGCTCCGATTCCGACGATACCGAAGGCATGGACCTTGCCCAGCTCCAGGAGTCGGACAGCATAATCACCGAAAAGGGGATGTCCCTCGTTTACATTCCCCCCGGAGAATCCCTCATGGGCTCCAAAGGCTACGGCAGGAACGAAACTCCCCCTCACTTCGTCTATATCGACGGGTTCCATATCGGGCGCCTCCCCGTCACCAACTGGCAGTACCACGAATTCATGAAGGACACTGGCCAGAAGATGCCTGCCTTCATGCAGAAGCCCGGATATAACGACCCCGACCAGCCAGTCGTGGGCGTGAGCTGGCAGGACGCGTTCGACTACTGCAAATGGTTCTCCAGGAGAACGAAAAAAAGATATTCCCTCCCGACCGAAGCGCAATGGGAAAAGGCGGCAAGAGGGCCGGAAGGATGCCTTTATCCGTGGGGCAATACCCCGCCTTCGCCGGACAAGGCGCATTACGTCGAGGGACTCTCGCCGGGGCCGCCCGCGCAGGTGATAACCCATCTCGCCGGTGCCTCCCCGTTCGGCTGCCTCGATATGGTAGGAAATATCTGGGAGTGGACGGGAGACACCTATAGCGACTCCTACTTCGGCGAAAGCGATTACATCAATCCCGAGGGGCCGATAACCTCCAAGAAAAAAGTTCTCAAGGGCGGAGGAAGGGCCGGAAAAGGCAGCTTCCTGCGCTGCGCCCGCAGAATCGGAGGCGACTACGACCTCGCGACAAACCAGACGGGATTCCGCGTGGCGCGTGCAATCGAGGAGGAGGAGCTTCGAAGCCAGTCTCCCATGAAACTCAAGTACGAGGCCCGAACAATCGTGAGACAAGCCAAAACAGCCATTTCCCACAACCGCCGCCATCAGGCGATTACGCTCCTCGAAAAGGCGCTCGCGCTCAACCCCGGCAACCGCAATGCAAAACAGCTTCTCAACACAATGCCCAAGCTGCCAAAAGGCCTCGAACCCGCGAAAAACACCGAGTATCACCCCGCAACCGGCCTTCCCCTCAGGGCGTTCTGCGAATGGACTGGCTCCACAATGGTGCTGGTGCCGGAAGGCAAGTTCATCATGGGCCGTGACGCGCCGAACACCGACGAAGTGCCGGCGCACGAAGTTTACCTCGAATCGTTCTACATCGACACGTTCGAGGTCACGAACGAAATGTTTGCCATGTTCCTCGACATGCAGGGCATAGAAGACGGCCCCGAGGCGAGGCGGCTCTTCGAACCGAGCGACCAGAGCGTCATGTTTCGAGCGGGGCGCTGGGCGCCCGCCGCTGGACTCGAAAAACATCCGATGGTCTGCATCACGTGGAAGGGCGCGCAGATGTTCGCGGACTGGACCGGAATGGCCCTCCCGACCGAAGCCCAGTGGGAAAAAGCGGCGCGCGGCGCGGACGGACGGCTCTACCCCTGGGGAAACAAGTTCACCCCAGACCTCTGCAACTGCAAGCAATCCGGCATTTTGCACACAACACCCGTGAACAAATACGAGGCCGGCATTTCGCCCTACGGCTGCTGGGACATGGCCGGCAACGTCTGGGAGTGGTGCTACGACTGGTACAATGCACAATACTACGCGGGCAGTCCAGCGAAGGAGCCCCTGGGCCCGCCCTCGGGCGAAATGAAAGTGCTGCGAAGCGGCGGATGGGGCGCCGACGCATCTTCCATGCATTGTTCCGCGCGCTACTATGCGCCCCCGGAGATTCACATAGACACGCTCGGGGGATTCCGCTGCGTCAAGCTCTTCAAACCGAGAGAAGTTCCGGAAGAGACGAAAAGCCTCACAAAAAAAATCACAAAGGTTCTCAACAGGCCGATAATCGGCAAACGCCACTGGTAGGAATATAATATTGATGCGCGTATAATTGCGCCAACTCACATTCCTTGCGTCACGTTAGCGCAAAGGGCTTGTGTAGCGTTTGCATAGATGTTAATATTCCTACGGGGGAAGCATTCCGGTATTTGGGGGAAGACGGCTGATGCAGAACGGCACAATCTCCGAGGGAAGCTCGGGCGACGCACGCAAGCTCGTGAGCCAGGCGCAGGAGGCGCTCAACCGCAGTCTCGCCCTCCACGCGAAGAACCTCCTCGAAAAGGCCCTTGCGCTCGACCCCGGCAACAAGTCGGCGCTCGAGCTGCTCGCGACGCTGCCCGCTCTGCCCGAAGGCCTCTCTCCCGTCGAAGGCGCATCATTTCAGCAGGAAACCGGCCTGCCCGTGGAAGTGGTCTGCGATGCCTCTGACTCTCCGATGGTGCTCGTCCCTAAAGGCAAATTCACAATGGGAAGAAACGCCGGCCCGAAAGGCGAAGGCCCCGAGCACGAGGTCTATCTCAATACGTTCTACATCGACAAGTTCGAAGTCACCACGAAACAATACGTTGACTTTCTCGGCAAGGAAGGCATAAAGGACGGAAAAGCTACACGCGAACTCTTTGAAGAGAACGTCCACGGTATCGTCTGGCGCGGTGGACGGTGGCAGCCCGCCCCCCGTCTTCAGAAACACCCAATGGTCGCAGTCTCGTGGCTGGGCGCTTCCGCATATGCATCATGGGCCGGGCTCGACCTCCCGACCGAAGCCCAGTGGGAAAAAGCCGCCAGGAGCACCGACGGGCGCTCCTTCCCATGGGGAGAAGATTTCTCCACCTCCAAATGCAACTGCAAGGAATCCGGCGCCATGCACTCGACTCCCGTCGACGCCTATCCTTCGGGCGCCTCGCCCTACGGCTGCTGGGATATGGCCGGCAACGTCTGGGAATGGTGCTTCGACTGGCACTCACCGGATTATTACGCCTCCAGTCCGGACAGCGAGCCGCTCGGGCCGGCCAAGGGCGAGAAAAAAGCCCTCAGAAGCTGCGGATGGGGCGCGCCCGCGCAGTCCGCGCACTGCTGCTCGCGATTCTTCGCACCGCCCGAGATACATCTCGAAAAACTCGGCGGATTCCGATGCGTAAAGCTGCTCATCCGGCGCCCCGCCAGGGAAGAATACAAGCGTGGCCTCCTGAAAAAAATCACCACTTCCATACGCAAAAAATTCAAGACTGAAAAACGCACCAAATAGGCCCGCTCGCCCCAAAGGCGTTGTCAAGCCGGCGCTCTTCTGCTATCATATCGCCTCTTGAGCGTTTACGCGGAGTAAGGTTATGGAATTCGCATACCCGGCGGCGTTCGCTGGACTCGCCGCCATACCGCTTCTATTCCTGCTCAACCTCTATCGCTACCGCCGCCTCCGCGTCACCGTCGGCAGTCTTATCATCTGGAAGCGCCTCGCCGAGCACGCCGACACCCCGCCCTCCTCGAAGCAGCGATACTTCAACCTCTCGCTCCTCATGCAGATTCTTTTTATTATATTCCTCTCGATAGCGCTGGCCGGCCCGAAAATCGGTGCGCACGTCGGCGCAGGCAGAAGCGTTCATGTTCTCATAGACAGGAGCGCGAGCACCGAGGCAAATAGCTCCGGGAGCCGCGTCTTCGATAAAATCCTCCTCGAAGCTTCCTCGCTCATCAAGAAGCTTTCGCCCGGCGACCTCGTCCGCTGTCACGTCTCGCCCGGCCCTGCCGGCCTCCAGTCCGCCGGCCCTTTCGCGCCCGCCGAAGCCCAGGACTGGCTTAACGCGCTTTCACCGGTACAGATGGAAGGCGACGTCGCCGCAGCCGTCCTGAGCGTCGCCGCGATTGCCGCCCACGAGATTCCCGGCACACCTGAAAACGCCCAGGTTTTCCTATTCACCGACAGCCGTTGCAGCGCACCTGACTCGGTCAAAGTCTGCATCGTCGCGGCCGACCCCGGCAACTGCGCCCTGACCGCCATCGCCGCAGCAGGCGATGCTCGGGGCCTTCACATCTTTTTCAGAATCGCCAATTTCTCTCGGTCCGAGAAAACCGTCCCATGGTCCGTTAGCGGAAACTCCGGCCGGCGTTACGCCGAAAGCGGAGACTCCCCGCCCCTGCTCAAACCCGGATTGGACGAAGGGATAAGCGCACTCCTGCCCGCCGAGGCGTCCGAGGAAAAAGTGCTCGAGGTAAGGCTGACCGAGGCCGACTCCCTGCTCTCCGACGACGCAGCATACGTCTTCCGCAATCCTGCGGGCGAAATTGCAATCTCTTATATCGGCCGCCAGAACCCCGACATCCTGCGCGCCCTATCCGCAATACCCGGTGCCCTCGTTACGCTCGCGGAGTCGCCCGAGGATGGCTGCTCCCTCGCCGTATTCAACGAAGTCTCCCCCAAAGCGCCCCCTCCCTGCACGGCCGTCGTCATCGCCCCGCCGAACGGGATTCCGACACTCGTCAAAGCCGCCGATTCCGACACCTTCGAGCCTTCCGCCCCGCTCGACGGCAAAGGCTCCGACCTCGCCACCAACGATGCATGGGCCGAAAGGCTGACCGTCCGAAAGGCTCTCTCTCCCGTCATATTGAAGCAAACCCTTGCGACCTCCCTTCTCAGGGACGCCGGCGGCAGGGAGCTGATTGTTAGCTTCACGAAAAACAAGCTCAGAACGATATACGTGGGTTTCGGGCTGCAGGACACCAACTGGACCGACCATGTCTCCTTTCCAGTCTTCTGGGGACTTCTCGCCGAAGAACTCGGCGGCGGAGAAGAATGGATTGCCTGCAAGACCGGAGGCACCGTCACCCTGCCGGCCCGCGGTCTTGACAATATCCGCACTCCGGACGGCCAAATGCTCCCGCAGCCGCATAGCGGTATCCGGGCTGTTTTCTCGCCCGAAGCGACCGGCATCCACCGCGCCGTTTACGCGGACGGCGAAAAGCTCTTCGCAGCCTCGCTCCTGAGTCCTGCAGAATCGAAGCTCGAAAATACGGAAATGAGTTTTAAGCCCTCGTGGCTCAGGCCGCCCGGGGAGATGAAAAGGCGCGAGAAAGGCACGTGGCTCTGGCGCTACTTCGCCTTCGCCGCCGCGCTCGCGATGCTGGCAAGCTGGATCCTCTGGCGTGAAAGAAAAAAACGATAGAAATTACTCAGGCCGGATTTCTTAACATCATATTATATTATAAAGCAACTTGCTCAGGCACACAATCAATGCTCAGAATCCTCTCGGATGCCGCTTGCCGAACCCGTCCGGGTCCGCCTCGCGAAGCTTGTCCATCTGCTCCGGCGTCAACATCTCCACAAGCTCCTTCTCCGCATCCATTCTTAACTCCAGGCGCATCTTCGCCGCATAGGCGAGGTCGTTTCGCTCGCGCGCGACCTCCTGCATCTCGAGTATGCCCTCTATCTGCCTCGTCACGATGTCCTTGAACTGTTCAATCTGCACAGGCGTCATCTCGAGGAACTGCTCGACGCTCTTCAGGCTCTTCTTCGCCTTGTCCAGAAGCTCATCCTTCGTCTCGAATCTGTAGACGGCATTCTCACGCATCTTCCGGATTTCTTCCGCGATGACTTTCCGCATCGCCTTTCTGCCCTCTTCCGGCAAGTCGCGCATCGCTTCCGCCAGTTCGTCGCCTGACAAACGCCCGCTTGATAAAGACGCAGGCGGCATCGTCTCCCTCGCTCCTGCTGCACCGCCGGGAGTTTCCGGCTGCGATTCTTCCGCGGTCTCCGACTTTTCCCGCAGCTTGGAGAACAAGTCGTTCAGGTCGTTCACCCGCGTGGAGAGCGTTTCCGTATCGAGTTCCCTGTTCTGATGCGCCATACCAAGCTTTTCGACTTTTTTTGAGAGTTCGTCTATCCGGCCTTCGAGCGTTGCTATCTGAAATTCCTTTTTCTCGTTTTCGGAAATCGCGAGATTGGCGCTGACCGCGTTGTACCCGTAAACCGCTCCCGCACCCGCGACAAACGCCACCACCGCTATCAGTATCTTGGAAGACATGTAATATTCTCCTCGATCTTTTGATTCATAGTAATAGTCGAAAAGCCGACTTCTTATCTTTAATTTTGTCTAAACACGTGATATTGCACTTCTCTATATTTTTCATCATCGTATGCGTTAATAAGATACAAATCCTCTGACATTTCCTCTGCCGAAAGCTGGCCCTCCAGTTTCGTCAGATAATCTTGATTAATTTTCCACTCTCGAGCGTTTTTGCCAAAGGATATATGATTAAGGAAAAATGACAGGTTTTCTCTTCCAGCATAACTGATTCTTAATCTATTTGAAGAGTCTTTTATTTTATGAAAATCGAATACATAAAGTGTAATTTCCGTATCCGTTCCAATCGTACCTGTAAGAGCCAGCGGATAAACAGCAATATTCGAATTAAACCTCATAACAAGCGCCCTGACCATTTTTTCTTCATCTATCAACGGATCAGACACACTTTCTTCAATAGCTACTTTTGCTGTTAAAAAGCACCAGTCTCTCTTGATGTAATTGTCAAAAACTTTTTTGTCCTTTTCTTCGAATCTGTAACCGTTTTCTTTCATCCATCTGATAAGACTTTCGCCGTCCTTGGCCTTGATAACTTTCGCTTCGTATATTCCCGTTCTTTTCTCCATCAGAACTTCTATGCTACCCAAATGAGACGTGGACTTGTCCAAAGTTTCCTTATATTCTCCTTTCAAGGTTCCTTGAATAAAAGGAATGCCTGTAAATACTATGAGGAGAATTATTATTACGTTTCGGATTGCGGCAATCTCGGGATAAGGTTTAGTTGAAGACAACTTGAAAAAAAGACTTATTATTAAAGTCGTAATAATCCCTACTATACAACCGATAATCAAAACGGAATAAAATACATTCTCTTGTTCCGATTCCTGATTTGCTTCCGATAGTTGTACAAAAGCTGAAATTACTGCTATTACGGAAATAATAGCCCATGCTATCTTGGGAAGATGTCCCATCGGTTTCTCAAGAAGTCTTAGCACCAGTATTTTTATTCCGAGATAAATTAGTATCACTATAAATCCCATGAGAACATGTTTCGAATAATCCGCTAAATATACATCCTCTGGCTTGGTAGCCCCGTGAAGCAATTGAAATAAATAGGAGTAAGTGGTACTTTTACGCATATGTGCTAGCTCGGGAACCGAAGGCAGGGGAACAACCCAGCCGAAATCTTTAGGATCGCCCTCGTACTTGGATTGGAGTATCATCAATTCCTTCTTGCCATCGAACGCAATCATTGCGCGCTGGTAGGGAATCCCCGGCGGAACTGTATCGGGAGGGCTGTAAAACTTGCCATCCGCGTAAAGACTGCCCGTAAATACCAGAATAAAAAAGACTGCAAGAATTTGCTTCATCCTGTCCGCTCGCTCCTTCAATGAAAAACATTTGTCTCTATCATATATTAGCAGGTGTCTTACGGCAAGGTTCAAAATACATTAAAACAAGCATGCTTTTCACCACCTTATCCTCCCTTTGATTTGACAAGAAGGCCATCTCCGCTTTATTATTCTATTGGAAAGGATTCTGATTTGTGGAAAATATATACATTCCTGTTTTTAGTGATTTCCGTCACTCTTATCTCTGTCATAATACATATCAACAAGCCTTTCGACCCCGGAGTCAACCTGCCTGAGATTGAAGCGGGAAAACCATTCAAACGATGGCATGGAGTAGTTATTGGCTTAGACTCTAACGGGAAAATTCATATTGACGGCAAACCCGCAGGCGAAAACCCGGAAGAAGAATTAAAAAACAAACTCCGATATCTTGAAAAAAACTATAAATATCTTCGAAAAAGAATGCCTGATAGCGACAAAAGTTCGAATATAAGTTTTGTTCCGGTACTGATTTGCTTGGATAAAAACGATTCTTTTGAAAAACTACAGAAGATTCTCGATATAACATGCAAAACAGGTAACGCGAATCTCCACCTCGCGGTAAAAAGTAAAGATGGCTTCAGGGCGTTAAGTCTATGCATGCCTTTGTCCAACAAGTCGATATGTTTCTGGAAAAACTCTATTATAAGGCTAAGGCTGACTTCAAAAACAAAGGAGGTGCGGGCAAAAATAAATAATGGCATGAAGTGGCGCATCTATTCGCGTTTCCTGCCGATAATCAACGGACATATTATTATTGAAATGGATGAAGAAATTATCATAAAGAAAGGTAAAGATATTAATGGAAACGAATTGCCTGTTGCCGAACCAACCCTCTACGACACCATCGATCCGTTTTTTGATTTAATTACAAAGGCATCAAGCGATGTCGTCGCATTCATCGATATCACCGCTTCCGCTGATAAAATCAAATATGATTGGTTCGTGGAACTCCTCGTCAGGCTCGAAAAATCCGGCATAAAAGCATACTCCCTCTCCGCACCGGAAATGGATTATTAATCTGCCAGCATAATGCATCAAGACTCTGCGGAACTTCTATTTCTCATTTTCTTTCAGCCAGCGCGTAATTGCTTCGATGTCGATATGCTTAACCGAGCGGAAAAGGTCGCGGCGATTTATTATGCGCAACACGACTACTTTCTTTCGCTCCTGAAAAAATATGCTCCTGTAACTTCCTGTCTTTATCTCCCAGTAATCGGTGCCACGCAGCTTCTTTACTTTTCCCCGAGGCCACGGAGGCGTCTCAAGTATCCCGAGGTCGTCTGCAATCCTGATAGCCTCTTTATCGGGAAGTTTCAGCAAGTCGCGCTCGGCTTTCGGTGATATGATAACTGACCGCTTATCCACTGCGTTTTTTCAACTCTTTCTTTATAGTCGCGAGGTCTTTCCCGCCCTTGCGTTTGTACTCACTCTTCGCATCGGCAAGCTCCCTGAGAAGCTTCGGATTGCGCGCGATAATAAACTCTTCGATGGTGTCCTCGTCAATCGGAACGAGTGCCGCAATTGGTTTGCCGTTCCGCGTCACTATCGCATCCTGCTCGCCCAGCGAGTCTATCACCTTCGACCCGTTTATCTTCAAGTCCCTGATACTTACAAATTTCATTCTGAAATCTCCTGTGGCCTTATTGTCCTACAATAGTATACCATATTGTATCCGTTTGTCAAACGTTAAAATTGACAATTATCATCCTTTGTTTATCACGCTTGACAGAAATTACCCCTCGTGTTAGCATTTCGCCTTCCGTCGGAGAGGCGTTGATGAAGCTGGACGAAAGACGCATTGAATATCTGAAGAAATTCGCCGGGAAGAGGGATTTCCTCCTGGGCGACGAGGCCTGCGCATACGGCGCGCTCTTCGCCGGGTGCTCCTTCTTCGGCGCATATCCCATAACTCCCGCATCCGAAATCGCAGAAACCTCGGCGCGAGAACTGCCATTCGTGGAAGGATACTTCGTCCAGTTCGAAGACGAAATCGCATCCATTTCGTCCATTATCGGCGCCGCCTGGGCCGGCGCACGTTCCATGACCGCGACATCCGGGCCGGGATTCTCCCTCATGATGGAAGGCATAGGCTACGCCGTCATGACCGAAACCCCCTGCGTAATCGCCGATATCCAGCGTTCCGGCCCCTCGACGGGCCAGGCCACCAAGGGCGCGCAGGCCGACTTCTACCAGGCGCGATGGGGCACGCACGGCGACCACGAGATAATTGCGCTCGCACCCAACTCGGTGCAGGAGTATTTCGACCTGACCATAGACTGCTTCAACCTCGCGGAGAAGTACCGCACCCCGGTAATCCTTCTGGGCGACGGCGAGGTCGGCCACATGCGCGAGAACATAACATTCCCCGACCCCGAGTCGGTCGAAATCCAGCCGCGCCGCAAGGTTTCGGGCAACGAGCCTCACATGGGTTTTAACGATGACAACTTCAACGGCGTGCCTCCCATGCTCGAGTTCGGCGAGGGGACGCTTCGCCACGTAACCGGCTCCACCCACAAGCCCAACGGCATGCGCGACGTCGAGACGCAGTCCGTTCACGACAGGCTGGTACGAAGGTTGGTCGGCAAAATCGACAACGCACGCGAGGACATCGTCCGCGTCGAAGAAACCATGCTCGACGACGCCGAGGTCGCGATTATCGCCTACGGAGCCGCCTCGCGGCCCGCCATGGGCGCGCTCGAAGCCGCCCGGAAAAAAGGCCTGCCCGTTGGAATGCTCCGGCTTATCACGGCATGGCCGTTCGCTCAGAGGCAGGTAACCGAACTCGGAAAGCGCGTGAAGAAAATCATCGTCCCCGAAATGAGCCTCGGCCAGCTCAACCGCGAGGTCGAGCGCTTCGTCCCCTGCCCCGTCGTCTCGCTCCCCAAAATCGGCGGCCTGACCCACACCACATCCGAAATCCTCGCCGCAATCGAGGAGGCGCTGAAATGACAAAACCCGTCGAAAACCCGCTGCTTGACTACCTGAGACGCGATATTCTGCCTACGCCGTTCTGCTCGGGCTGCGGGTGCGGGACGGTGCTCAACCTCTTCGCCCGCGCGGTCCACGAATCCGGCATCAAGCCCGAGGACCTCGTCTGCGTCACCGGAATCGGATGCTCGTCGTGGATACCCTCGCCGTTCTTCAAGTGCGACACGCTACATACCACGCACGGCCGCGCGCTCGCGTTCGCGACCGGAATCAAGGTCATGAAGCCGCACCTTAACGTCGTCGTCATCGCAGGCGACGGCGACATCACCGGCATAGGCGGCAACCACCTCATCCACGCGGCGAGGCGAAACGTCGGGCTCTCCGTATTCCTCGTCAACAACTCGATTTACGCCATGACCGGCGGTCAGGTCGCGCCCACAACCCCGTTCGGCATATCGACCTCGACGACGCCCCACGGCTCGGTCGAGCCGCCGCTCCAAGCAGCCGAGATGGTCAAGGCCGCCGGCGCGGACTATGTCGCGCGATGGACGACTTGGCACGTCATGCAACTCAAAAAAGCCATGAAAAGCGCAATCGCGAAAGACGGGTTCTCGTTCCTGGAAATCGTCTCGCAATGCCCCGTGAGCTACGGCAAGGCGGTCAGGCGCCGCGAGGCAAGCGACTTCCTGCGCCACTACCGCGACAACTCAGTCCGAATCAAGGACGCCTCCGTCATGCCCGAAGACGAGCTTGAGAGCAAGATTCTCGTCGGCGAGCTTGCCGACCGCGAGAGACCCGAATTCGCCGTATCTCTTCGCGAAACCGGGCGCCACGCCAGAGAGGAGACGGCCAAATGATAGTGAGATTCACCGGCTTCGGCGGTCAGGGCATTCTCCTTCTCGGCCAGATTTACGGGGCCGCGGCCGCGCTCGAAGGCAAGCGCGCATTGCAGACCCAGTCCTACGGAAGCTCGGCCAGGGGCGGCGCCTCCAAAAGCGACGTGACCGTGCTCGATGGCCCGATTCACGAACTCGAAGCCGAAACGGCAGACGTCGTCGTCTGCCTGAGCCAGCCCGCATTCGACAAGTACGGCCCGACCGTGGCCGGGGGCGGAACTCTTATCTACGACTCCGACCTCGTAAAACCTCGCGAAACCCCGGCTTCCGCAGTCCTTTCCGTTGCCGCGACAATCACGGCCAAGGAGAAGTTCGGCTCCGGGCTTTTCGCCAACATGCTTATGCTCGGCTTCGTCTCCGGCGCCGCCGGCGCGGTCGACCCGGACAAGGTGCTCGAAGCACTTCTCAACCGGATTCCTCGAAAGACAGCCGAGAACAAGACGGCCTTCGAAACAGGCAGGCGCCTCGCCGCCGAGGCTCTCGACAAAAGGAGCGATTCATGAAAGTCAGCCTCAACATCAAACTCCAGCCCGCCGCCGACACCTTCAGCGCGGCGGTCAAAAGCGTCCTCGACCACCTCGGCGACAAGCGTCCCCTCTGGGAAATCCAGGGCCTCTCGGGCTACGCATTCAGGATTCTCGTCCACGAGGACGTCTGCCCCTCGGGCACCCATCACACCAACTGGAAGCACATCCACGTCGAAACCTTCCGCCGCCTCGGATGGGAGCCGCGCCTCTTTCTGCACATCGACTGGGACCGCCGCGAGTCCTTCGAGGCCAAACGAGCCGAGCTCCTCGACTTCGTAATCGCGACCCTCAAGGCGGGCAGGCCCGTCATTCTCTACGACATCTACATCCCCGGCTGGGCAATCGCCACCGGCTACAACGACGACACCCGCAAGCTCCAGGTCGAGACGTTCCTGAATATCTCCCACTGGCGCACCGTGGACTTCGACAAGCTCGGAATGTTCAACCTCCCGATTCTATACGCGCTCGACCCCGGCACCAGGCTCGAATCGCACGACCATCTCCGCGCCTGCCGCGAAGCGCTCAAGGACGCCGTACTTCATTACGACCTCAAGGAGCATTCCTGGCGCCCCAAGGTCCGCGACGGCCGCGAAGCCTACAACCAGTGGCTCAAAGCGGTCGGCAACTACCCCGACGCCAAGTGCATGCCAGAGGGCATGGCCGACTACTCCGCCAAGTTCACCGAGTGGCGCAAGAGCGCCGAGAAGTTCTGCAAAGAGGCCGCGAAGCTCTTCCCCGACAACAAGACCAAGCTCCTCGCCACGGCGAAGGAGTTCAAGGAAGAAGGCGCCGCTCTCTCCAAGCTCGGCAGGCTATTCCCCATGCCGGGAGGCCACGGCCTCGACAAGGGCAAAATCGCCCAGGCGAAGGTTCTCCTGCAAGACGCCAAGACCCAGTACGAGGCCGCAATCGCGACCATGCGCGTGCTCAAGTTATGACCCGATTTTCAAAGAACTCCGGTTGAACTACGCCGCGTATTCCTCGACGAGCGCCACTACCAGGGCCAGAATATCTTCGAGGTCCTTAATCGCGACCATCTCGACAGGCGAATGCGTATATCGCGCCGGGAACGCTATGGGCAGCGATTTCGGGCCCTGCACCTCGATTGCGGCCGCATCCGTTCCGCCGCCGGTGAAAATCACCTGAACCGGTATGCCCGCCCTCTCGGCGACCGTTTTGACCTCTCGCACGAAAGCCGGGTCGGAGATGTGCCTATTGTCGATGGCCCGGAGCGCCGGCCCGCCCCCCACGACGGCCGGGCCCATTGCAGGCTCGCTCGACGGGACGCGCCCGCTCGAAGCAGTGTCGACTGCGAATGCGTAGTCCGCCTCGAACTGGTGTCCGACAAGCTGCGCACCGCGAAGCCCGCGCTCTTCCTGGACGGTGAATGCGAAATGCACCTTTTTCTTGAGCTTTTTCTTCGCAAGCCGCTTTATCGCCATAAGCAGAATCGTACATCCCGCGCGGTCGTCGAGCGCACGGGCGGCGACGTACTTGTCGTTTATAATCTCGAAAGTCTTATGGAAAGTGACGGGGTCGAGGATTTCGACGCCCATTTTTCGCGCCTCGTCGCCGGAGTCCGCGCCTACGTCCAGGTGCATGTCCTCGAACTGGATGACCTTATTCATTTCAGTCCGGTCCGGCATAAGATGCGGTGGCTTTATGCCCACGACGCCCCTGACCTCGCCCTTTGTAGTCAATATTCGCAATATCCTGCCCGGCATGATTCGCGGGTCGATTCCACCAAGCGACTTGATGCGGACAAAGCCGTCGTCGCGTATGCCGGCAACGACCATGCCCAGCTCGTCCATATGCGCAGCGAAGATAATCCCGCCCTTGCCCTTGCCGATAGTCACGACAAGGTCGCCCATATTGTCGACGTTCTTCTTGACGCCCTTGGGCAGCTTCGACTCGACAAATTCCCTGACCGGGGTTTCGTAGCCGGTCACGCCGTGGATGTTCACCATCTCCTCGAGAAGCTCAAGCATCGTTCCCTCCTGAAAAAATGTATGCTTTGACATTCGTTTCGACATTTGTTTCATCCTTTATACGCCGAGCGCCGGCTTTTGTAAATATCCTCGCTTCCCGCAAAGCGATTCCTAACATAAAAAATTACAAATTGTGATGGACGTTTTTTATGACTTGCGTTGCGTTTGTTTCGTCAGATTTAGACGCAAGTTCTTCCGCAGCAAAGGGTTGCGCCGCGCCATCATCCGGCGGATTCGACGTTTCGGTCTCGGAAGCTTCGAGCGGATTTGTAATTTTTTCACCCTCTTCGAGCCGCTCGATGAGCGCTTTGAGCTTTTTCAATTCGTCCGCGCTCGCCTTCGATTTCCTGAACCGCCCGGCGAAGAATCGCGCGGTCATGGATGCAACCAATTGTTCCTCGTCCGGGGTCAGGTCTTTCGCATCTTCGGCTACTTTGAGCGATTTTGCAATTTGTGATGCGTAACGCAGCATGGCGATGTCCTGCAGCCGCAGTTCCCTCAGCGCGAAAAGCCGGGAAGCGACGCCGTCGGTCGCCTCGACCTCTGACCAGAGTCTGCGCGTTCGCGCACGTGCGTTGAGGAAGACCTGGGCGAAGACCTCGCCGACCGAATGCATCGCAAGCTCCGGGTTGCGCCCGCTTCTAATCTCGCGAACATCATTGTAGATGTCGCCAACATCCTCCTGAAGGACTTTCGCGATTTCCGAGGGCGAAAGCCCCTGCACCATAAGCGAACTGACCGACATCCTTCTTTCCATGACTTCGGCGTGCGTAAGCGCCATGACAACACCTCCTTCAAAAACAGGTTGTAAGGTTAGCGAATTCTGATAAACTTGTTACTGGAGCAACAAAGCAAAGGAGCTATACTGCGCTTGAGAGCTATCCTGCATATCATGAATGGCGCTGCAACTGCCCTGCTTCTGATGATATTCGGAACAATTTTATTTTTCGCAACAGCCAAGCTGGATGCGTCTTTATCAGAAGAAACATCCAAACTTCTTATTGCCTTTATTGTGATATATATTTTGATCAAAATCCCATTGGAAATTCTGTGGAAAAGAAATAAAGCAGCATTAAATCCTGAAGAAACTGATGTAAAAAGTGTCGCAACTATAAAAAAGGTTATCTGGTTTGCCGAAGGTTTACTGATAGTCGCCTTCATAGTTACATCATATCTCTGGAAACATGACAGAATCAGCAGACGACCGATGGATGGCCATATTATACTGGTAATATTATCTCTTTTGTTAATGGCCGTAATTGTAATAGGTTTTATTATCGAAAAGAGGAAGAAAAAGGTAGTTGGTGAATTTCGTAGCATATTTAAAGATTTGACACCGTTTCGTCTTCTTTTACTTCTATTTTTATTTTTGTTCCTGCTGGCAGCTTTGATTAGTTGGATTAACATTTTCCAGGGCACAACGGAAAAAAGAGAGGCTGGCAATAAAAGGACCTCAGTCATTGATAGTGTATTAGGCAATTTATTCTGGTTGCTGATTTTCGGAACATACACCGCATATATCAGCAAATGGGAGACGCGGGGCGGGAGAAAAGCGTGGCGGTTTCTTACAGTCGCGCAGGCGCTTGTGGTTCTCATTACGCTTCTGGGTATTCTGATATGGGTTTCCAATCCGGAAGGACAGATTTCCGGGTATTCCACGCCGGGAGAGCCGGGCAGTCTTGCCGGGCCGGTGGGTGTTATTTCATTGGGTATCGGCCCCGTGCTTGTCGGCATGGGCCTATTATTTCTCATAGTTTTCGTGATTGCCGATCTTGTGAGAAAGCCGGTCGGAGACGAGAATAAGGGGTAGGAAATGCTTTCGAGGCTGCTGGGATTTGTCGGGCGGTGGATGTTCATTTTCGCGATGTTCGGCGTACTGGTCTCGCTCGATGTAACGATGGTGGAGAGCGAGATTTCCGAGCTCCGGACGTATGCGCTGGCGCTCGGGCTGCCGGGCATTGCGCTTATGGTCATCGGATGGCTCAAGGGACGGGGCAAGCGCACCATGTGGCACATCCTCTCGTCCGGATACCAGTGGACTATGGCGTTCGGGCTGATATCGCTCGGGCTGGGGATATTCAAGCTGGACGCCGCCGACGCAGGCCCGAACGACGCGTATGTCCGGCTCGGTCTCGGCGCGATACTCATTGCGATATCCTTCGCCTTTTTCCTCGCCCGGAGAAAGGTCAAGGAACCCGAGGACTGATTTGCCATCCCCGGCGTGAACGCCGGGGCCTCGTTATACAATGATTCCAACATTTCTTCTGACATCTCCTCCAATTTCCTATCGTGCATAATTGCGCAATCGTGCACGATACCCCACTTCAAGCCATTGGTCATTACGAGGAGCGTAGCGACGCGGTCTGCGTTCCTTAATTTGAAAGATGAGTGCGCCGCGCAACGAAGAGAGCAATCTGATAAAATGAGAAACCATTTAGCTCGCTTCGCTTCGCGATTAGATTGCCGCGTCGCAGGCTCCGCCTGCTCCTCGCAATGACAAATTCTCCACCTGTGTTCACCTGTGTTAATCTGTGGTTCCTCCTTTCTTCTCTGCGTCCTCATCAATCCTCATCCTTACCTCAGCGGTTAAAACCCGCTCTTGACATCGCGCGCCTCTATAATACGAGGCGGCGTGACACACACAAATTTGACAAAACACTCATGCCAAAAACGCAAGTCGCCGTAAGTCGTTTGTATAAAGGGACTTGCGACGCAAAAAAAATTTCATTTTGGAGCATGTTTGTGGTATGCCACTTTTGTGACAAAATTTGTCACCTGAGTGTGCCGGTGCCACAGGCACTTCTGTTCTTGACTTTCGAGGCGACAAGGTCTTCTGAATTAGAGCCGGCGCGGATTAGTTTTTTGGGGGGTCGGGAAAACGTTATGGCGTAAATGCCGGACTCGGGCATGGCTATGAATCGCTTGCATTAACTGGGATAATAAGATTTACAAAAAATGTTTTAGACCACGGAGGCACGGAGGGCACGGAGAAAAACATAGAGAAGATAAAGTTTATTTTTGTTCCTGCGTTTCGATTGTGCCCAGCACCCCTGCCTTTTCGAGAGCGGATTTTATTCGGTCGGATCTATGTATCTCGTCGCCCTGAAGGAGTTTGATTTCAAAATATTCGAGGTAGGCATCTTTTTTCATACATTCGCTCACATCAATCCACGGACCACCAGGAATACGGACAGGCGGCTCTGAAGTGATAAGCTCCCCCTCGTAAACAATGCTTTCCGAATCCCGGACAACAAAAGGGCGATTCCTCTCGACGTTTGCTCTTATCCAGTAACAGAGATGTCGTAACGGGTCATTTTTCAATTTGAATTTCTGATTCTCCCAGTCGAAGATTTCAATGTTTTTCAATGTGAAAAGAATATAACCTGTCTTTTTATCAATCCATCGAAGCGATTCTCTATCATCATCAATCAACGGTATTAATCCAAGCATGCCCGGACCTAAATTCTTGGGATTAATTTCACCAAGCACGCCGGCTTCTTTAAGGCGGTCGAACAACCTGTCGGAATAACGGATGTCTTTTTTCTTACTAATGCAATAATATTGACTAATAGAGTAAAAAGGATGCGGAAAAATCAGGCCGTATGTGTATATGAAAGGCCCACTCCAAAAAATATCCTCCTGCTCGAAGATGTTACTGAAATAACCCGAGTATATAACTCCTTCTTTATCCCTGACCGAATAATAATTATAGCCGTAATCTTTTCGAGGAAATCTATTCTGCAGCCTTTTATCTGCTTCTGTGCTCAGTTTGAAAATCTGTTTGTTCCAGTCGAAGACTTCGATGTCCCGGACGGTGAAAAGAACTTCCTTTTGCTCTTCGTCGAACCAATGAAGCAGTCTGAGGTTATCGCTCGCCACTTTTTCTACACTGCTGCAGGCTGGGAGTAGAAGTGCAAGAGTAATTGCGAGTGCGAGAAGAATTGACAGATGTTTCATTGCCCCGGCCTCCTTTGTCTGCCATGTTAGAGTATAACAGATGTGCCGGTGGAATTCAAGGAGACGCAGTTTCTGGGACACGAAACGAGTTCATGTCCCCGGATTCAGAAAAAAGGGGACGTTACCCTTTTTTATGAGAAAAAAGGGTAACGTCCCCTTTTTGGGAGAGGGCGGCGGGGATGTAGATTCGGCTTGACATGCGCGGCGGGGGTTTGTTAGCATCGGGGTTTCACGCTTGGCAAATTCAACGGAGGCTCAATCATGTTCAGGCTCTCTCTTCTCACAGTCATAGGCGTCACGGTGCTTGTGCTGCTTTTCCAGGTCACTCAGGTGCCGGCCGACAGCAGAGCGGCGGAATTCTACAGGAGCATAGTCGGCGAGATGCTGGACGCGCAGACTGTGAAAAGCGACTGGAGATGGCATCCGGGGCCGCTGCCCGCGCCGGGGACCGAGGCGCAGAAGGGCGACTACGTAACGCTTTCGCCGTGGAGCGTGGACTGGAGCCGGTCGCATTCCGAGGGCAGGCGCCTGCCGGAGCCGCCGCCGATGCCCCGCACGCCAAAGGTTGTTAAAGCATCATCGAGGTTCGAGCCTATCATCGTCGCAACGGGCTACGCGCAGACGGAATGGCATCTCATGCGCGTGAAAGGCATAGAAGACCACAAGCTGCAGGAAGCTGTCGTAGGCGGTAAACGCATATCGAGCGAGTTTGCCAAGTTCGCCGCGGAGCGGGGCGAGGAGCCGGAGCTGCTTCTGCACCAGTGTTACATGCTGCCCTACACGGTGTACAGGTTCAGGGAAGAAGTCGACGTGCCTGCCGACTCGACCTACCCCCTGGGGAAGCGGCTTATGGAGATAGGCCCGCCGTGGGTCGTCTGGGAAAAGCCGTTCCTGATGTCGCAGACATGGTGCAAGGCGTCGTTTACGGAGACTTCGCCGAGCGTACGCCATATGGTGCCTGCGGGGAGTTACGTGCTCCCCGTGGTCGAGCCGGGAAAATAAAGCAGCAACCGGAGTTTCGCAACATGGAGCTTGTAAAATACCCCGACCCGATTCTCATGTCGCCTTGCGAGAACGTCGCCGAGTTCGGAGATGAGACATCCGGCATTGCGGACGCGATGCTCGAGCTCATGTACGAATTCAAGGGACTGGGGCTGGCGGGCCCGCAGGCGGGCCTGAGCAAAAAAATCGTGGTAATCAACCCGTCCGGCAAGCAGGAGGACGAGATTGTGCTTCTGAACCCGGAGATAGTAAATTTTTTCGGGGAGTGCAAGTTCCAAGAGGGGTGCCTCTCGTTTCCGGGGATTTACGCGAAGATTACGAGGCCCGACAAGGTGGACTGCGTGGCCCAGATGCTCGACGGGCGTGAAGTCTCCTTCAGTTGCGAGGGGCTGCTTGCGCGGATAGTGCAGCACGAACTCGACCATCTCAACGGGGTGCTTCTCTACGACAGGATGGGCCCTCTCGGGCGCAAGGCGCACCAGCGCGAGCTGCGGCGCCTTCGCAAGGAATACAGGGGCGGATGATGCGCGTCCACGAAGAGCTCGATACCCTGAGCCTCGCCGATTTCACAAACCCAATCGCCACCGTAGGCGTCTTCGACGGGCTGCATGCAGGCCACATAAAGCTGATAAGCGAGCTTCGGGCATGGGCGAAGGAAACGGGAGGCGAGAGCGTCGTCGTGACGTTCCGCGTGCACCCGCGCGCGGTGACTGCCAAAAGCGGGCCCACCCACATAATGAGCCTTCCGCACCGGCTGATGCTGATGGCGCGCGAGGGGGTCGACGCGTGCGTGATTCTGGACTTCACGCCGGAGCTTGCCGCGAAGAGCGCAGAAGAATTCTCGCGCGAGTTCCTGGCCGGGAAACTCGGAATCCGCGGGCTTCTCATGGGATTCGACGGACGAATCGGCAGGGGCGGCGAGGGGACGCGCGAGCGCATGGCGAAACTCGGGAAGGAGTCCGGGTACGAGGTGCGCAGGGTCGATGCGGTCATGCACGGCGGTTCGGTGATAAGCTCGACGCGGATACGGCGCCACATAATCGCAGGCGAGCTCGACGAGGCGCAGGCGATGCTGGGGCGGCCGGTGAGCGTCCTCGGGACGGTGGTGCGCGGCGAGGGGCGAGGGCGCAAACTCGGGTTTCCGACTGCGAACATGGACCTTCACCACGAGGCGCGGCCCCCGATAGGCGTCTACGCGGCGAGCGCGGTATTCGGCGAAAGCGAGATGCCGGCGGTCGTCAATATCGGCAGGCGGCCGACGTTCCACAAAGACGGCGCGGACGAGACAATCGAGGTTCATATTCCGGGATTCGACGGCGACCTTTACGACAGAGAGGTGGAGGTGCGTTTCCTGCGGAAGATTCGCGACGAAAAAAAATTCACGGGCGCGGACGAGCTTGTCGAAAGGATGCGCCGGGATGTTGAGGAGCTGCGGAAAATCACGGGCGGCCAGGCGTAGTCACTGCATCAGGCTGAAAAGCAAATCTTCTTTTTCCTCGTCGCTCAAATCGCCGAGATGGTACCTGGCAAGTTCGCGGATGGCGGTGTTGGAGAAGGGCTTAATCACATAGAACGATGCGCCGCCCTCGTAGCCTCTTGTGACGTCTTTTCTTTCGGCCTTGGCGGTGAGGACTATAACCGGCATATCGCTGAGCCGTACCTCGCGCTTGAGATGTTCGAGGACTTCCTCGCCCGTGAGACGGGGCATCATGAGGTCGAGGAACATGAGGTCGAACTTCCTGTCGGCGAGCATGTCGAGCGCATCCCGGCCGTCGGTCGCCTCGTGCACCTTGTAACCTTCTTTGGCGAGGATGGCGCAGAGAATCATCCTGACGTCCATCTCGTCGTCGACGATAAGAATGTTCTTTTCGCCGTTCGGGGAATCAGGACTCATTTTCAGGCTCCTCTCGAATATTATTTTCCGGCGAGGCGGGAACGGTGAAGATAAAGGCAGCACCCTTCCCTTCTTCCGATTCGACGCGGATATCTCCGCCCATCGCCTCGATGAGGGCCTTGCAAACGGCAAGTCCGATGCCCGAGCCCTGGTAGCCTGGACCTTCCTCGCGCGCAGCCTGGAAGAATCGATTGAAGATACTTTTTATGGCATCTTGTGGTATTCCGGGCCCGTCGTCGACAACCGAGACTTCAACCATGCCATCGAGCTTCCTCGACGATATGTTTATCGCCGTCCCTTCCGGAGTGTGGACGATTGCGTTGCTTACGCAGTTGCTGACGACCTGGGCGAGCGAATCGCCGTCAACGTAGGCCGAGATATCTTCGTTAATGTCGAGAGTGAGCGTCTGTTTCTTGTCACTGACATTTTTCTCCAGAAGCTCCACGACGGGGCCGATGACCTCGGAGAGCTTTCGTATCTTCGGGTGCATCTTGTATCGCCCGGATTCGAGGCGCGAGAGCGTCAGGACTTCGGTCGTAAACTGCGAGAGGCGATTGATGTTCCTGGCCATCATCTCGATGAACTTCCTCTGCTCGGGCGTGATTTCCCCGAGCGAGCCGTCGAGGAGCATCTCGACGGTCGAGCGAAGGGGCGTCATGGGGGTACGGAGCTCATGGGTAACGGTCGAGACGAACTCGTCCTTCAGGCGGTCGAGGTTTTTGAGCTCCTCGATGACGAGCCGCTTTGCCTCGTTTTCCCGTATAGCCTCCTCGATCTCCATGTGCTCGGTGATATTGGTAGTTACAAGAAGAACCTCCTCTATCTTGCCTTTACGCCTGACAGGCCCGACCTGCGTAGCATACCATGAAGTGCTTTCGCCGGGTCCAACTCCCTTAATACTATAATGCCCGGGCTCGCCCGTCTCATAAACCCGCTCTATGGTTTCTTTCACAATATCATGGAATTCCTTGTCGATACACTCGAAGTGATTCTTTCCCGTAACATCCTCGACACTGAGCCCCGATATGGTTTGATTGATAAACTTGATAATCCCCTCGCGGTCCACAATCATTATGATATTGGGGACATTCGCCACAAGCGAACGGAACTTCTCCTCGGACTCCCACCGGGCTTTTTGAGCATGTATGCGTTCGGTGATGTCCACCACTATTGAGCGGCTTTCCACAAGTTGACCGTTCTTGTCTTTCACGGGGTCCACCGAGAGAAGGCCATGAATTTCCCGCCCGTTCTTTCTCTTGTAAACCATCTCCTCGCTTGCACACGAAATCCCATTCTTGAATTTATCAAACAATTGCTTCGCTTTGGCCTTTGACTCATCTGCATACAAGTTGTAGACCTTCATGCTCTTTAATTCTTCCAGCCCGTAACCCAACAGATTCTCGGCCGCTTTATTGGCCTTGCCTATATGGCCGTCTAAACCAACGGAAAAGTAAGCAATTGGTGCGTTGCTGTACAGGTCCTTATAATTGGCCTCTGACTGCAGTCGCGCTTTTTCTGCGTAGTTGCGTTTTTCTCGCAGTTCCATGGTGTACATCGCGAATGAGATATCGCCTATCACTTCTTCGAACATCATCCTTTCTTCTACCGACGCCATATAAAATATGGGGGAGAGAACAGACAAAATACCGTAGATTTTCCCTTCATATTCAAGGCGGGCGCACAGAACGCCCGCACCCGGACACTTAAGAGAAAGAGGGCATCCCATGCAGGTTGAAGCGCGGTGGTCTATCGACACCACTCCGGGCTGATTCAAAGCCATTTTCACGCAGGGCACCAATTTCCCGCTTCTCAGGCGCTTGAATACCGGCAGAAATTCATAATCACCTGCGCCTGATTCCAAAACCTTGATGAACCTCCCTGAATCATCCAGCATCGCCGCCCATGCGAACAGGAAGCCCTTGGTTCCGATAAGCGTTTCGCATGTGTTTTTAAGCAGCTTTTCTCTGTCCTGTTCAGTAACAATAAGCTTGTTTACATTTCTAATGGCAAGAAGCATCGTGTTAAGGTGTTGTATCCTATCCATCGACTTCATGTGCTCGGCAATCTTCCCTATTTGCTCTGCGACCGCTTCTATCAACGCTCTTTCTTCTTTCGGGAATGGACCTTCGTCAGAATCGGGCGTTGCTTGCAGGCAATATACTTCTATGATGCCAACCTCGTTGCCCCGAATCCTGATATCAGCCGTCTGCTTCCAACTCGTGGCTGCGAAGTTGTCCGTCTGATACTCCTTATTGCCGAAGGCAACCCTCACACAGGTGATTTCCGGATAACGACAGGCAGCCGCAAGCAGAGAAGGCACGCTTTGCAGGAATTGCTCAAATGAAAGGCCGGGTTGCTCCGCAAGCCCGGAAAGATTGTAAAGACAATTCAGTTCCTTCACGCGCTCTTCAACTACTTCTTCGAGGTGACTACGGTATCTGCCGAGTTCATCCTCCGCCCGCCTGCGCTCGGTGATGTCTTCAATGGCAAGAAGTATCATCTCCTTCTTGTTTGATTCATGGCGGATGCGACGGGCGTTGAGCAGCATCGTCTTGTGCCCGATAGTCTCAAAGTCGTGGTCAACCTCGAAGCACTCAAACGGATTATTTTCCGGCAGAATCTTCTCCAGCAATTCCCGCAGCCTCGGAATATCCCATTGCCGGTTTCCCAGGTCGTATACAAGCTTCCCTCGCGTCTCATCAAGCGTCACCTCGAAGTTCTCGCAGAAAGGCCGGTTTGCCGAGATTACTCTGAGGTCCCCATCCAGTATGAGCAACGGCTCACGTACCGTCGCCACAATGCTCTCGGCATAATCGAGAGCATCCTCTTCTTTTTTCTCCACCTGGCTGCGCCCGGCGTCGTGGCGTTCATCCACCTGCCTTTCCAGCTTTTTGAGCTCTTCAAGCAGCTCGGCTTTTTTCATCTTCGAATAATTCAATGAGAAATACTCCCGGATAACGCAGGCATAATAACGGCACCTGATTCAGTTCCGCCATGCAATAGAAGCAGCGTCAAAGGTCAAGTGGCGGAGGGTCAAATTGTCAGCTTGCAGCCTTTACCTCTTTCAGCAGCACCTGCCCGCCCGCATGGTAACGATAACATTTTTCGGGCACATAGCAAGCCAATTAGTATGGAATTCATAAAATTTTACATACCGGCCGTTTCAGGCAAACCAGATTTAATGTTGGCGCGGCTGCCTGATGATGTAAAGCCTGAAATAACTTGTTTTACAGGCGGTTTTGAGGTAAAGTTAAGGTGCGTTTTTAAAGGATGGGCTTTATGCCGGAAGAAACGGGCAAAGAGAGAAGGAAGCGGCTTGCGTGGCTAATTGCCGGCGCGCTGGGCACGCTCGTCGCGCTCGCGGTCAACGCAAACTTCCTGCCGCGCGCGAACGACCCGATACTCAGGGGAGCCCGGACGCTTGACGAGATACGCGACATCGTCAAGGAAAAATACGTCCGCGACGTTGACGACCAGGAGCTTTACTACGCGGCACTTCGCGGGATGGTATCCGAGCTCGACCCCTACAGCACCTTCGTCTCGCCAGAGGACCGCGAGGACTTTATGAACAGCCTGCGCGGCGACTTCGGCGGGCTCGGAATCTACGTCAACATGCAGGCGGGGATTCTCACCGTAATCGCCCCGATAGAAGGAACTCCGGCGTTCGAAGCGGGCATACTGGCCGGCGACAGGATTCTGAAGGTGGATGGCGAGCCCATAGACGGCGTCACGATAATGGAAGCCACTAAAAAGCTCAAAGGCCCCGTCGGGACGGATGTGACGCTCGAAATAGTCCACCCCGGCGAGTCGAAAACCGTCAAAGTGACTATAACCCGCGCAAAGATAAAAATCGAGTCCGTCAGGGGCTCCCGGATGCTCGACCGCGAGGAGGAAATCGGCTACCTGCGCATAACGCAGTTCCAGACGGACACGTCCGAGGAGTTCGCCAAAGCCGTTAAAGGGCTCAAAGAGGAGGGAATGACGAAGCTGGTTCTCGACCTGCGCTTCAATCCCGGCGGCATAATGGCCGCGGCCGAAAAGCTCGCCGACGAGTTTCTCAACGACGGCGTCATCGTCTCCACAATCGAGAGAAGCGGGGCAAGAGAGACAACCGAAGCACGTCCCGGAGGCGTGCTTATCGGCGTTCCCACCGTGGTGCTCATAAACCACGGCTCCGCGAGCGCGTCCGAAATCCTTGCAGGCGCGCTGCAGGACCGCGAGTGCGCGATAACCATAGGCACGCGCTCGTTCGGCAAGGGGATGGTCCAGTCGGTATTCCCGGTGGATTCACGCCGCTCGATGCTCAAGCTCACCACCGCATACTACTACACGCCTTGCGGGCACTGCGTTCACAGGGGTGCAAAGTGCATGCACAAGGACAGGTTCTGCTATCACAGGAGCGAGGAAAAGGAACTGGAACTCGGCGGGCTCAAGCCCAGCGTCATGGTCGAAATTCCCCAGGGAATGGAAACGCAGCTTCGCAGACTCATGCACAATCGCGAAATCGAGCACCAGAAGCACAACACGGAAACGACCGAGGCATACGACCGCATGATAATGTCCCTGGACGGCCAGCTTGCGGCGGCGATAAAATACCTTAGAGACGCCGGTCTTTACGACGAAGCGCTATCGAAAATCGCCTGCGCCGGTCCGCAGCCGAGATAAGTATCATGCAGCATTTGCCATGTCAATCATCCGGTGAAAAATGAAAATAATCGGAATAGAGACATCATGCGATGAAACGGCTTGCGCGGTAGTCGAGAACGGGGAGAAAATACTCTCGAACATCGTCCTCTCGCAAGTGCGGCTTCACGGCCCCTTTTCGGGAGTAGTGCCGGAAATCGCCTGCCGCGCCCACGTACACTGGCTGACCGGAGTCGCCAGCGAAGCTCTCGACCAGGCGAAGATTGCTCCACAGGAACTCGGCGCCGTGGCCGTGGCGAACCGGCCCGGCCTGATAGGCGCGCTGCTTATCGGCGTCGCAGGCGCGAAATCCCTGGCCCTCGCACTCGGGAAGCCGCTCGTTTCCGTGAATCACCTTCAGGCGCATATACACGCGGCAATCATGTCGCACCCGGAACTTGCTTACCCCTTTCTGTCGATGGTCATCTCGGGTGGCCATACGGCAATTTACATCTCGACCGGCCCCGGCGAGAGCGAGATGCTCGGAGCCACGACCGACGACGCGGTGGGCGAATCTTTCGACAAGGTCGCCAGAATCCTCGGACTGCCCTACCCCGGCGGGCCCTCCGTATCTGACGCAGCGAAAAAAGGCGACCCTCGCGCCGTGGATTTTCCCCGGCCCATGCTCGGGCCGGACTCGCTCGATTTCTCGTTCAGCGGCCTTAAGACTGCGGTCCTCTATCGCGTAAGGGGCCACGACATGAAAAACCCCAAGGATTTCCCGGAATCGGACATCCCGAACGTGGCAGCCTCGTTCCAGGAAGCAGTCGTCGATGTAATCGTGGAAAAGGCGCTCCGCGCGGTCGAAAAGACGGGAATCCGGCGGCTCGCTATAACGGGCGGCGTGGCCGCAAATTCGAGGCTCCGGGACAAGCTCGGCAAAGCCGCAGACGGCGTGGACGTATTCTTCCCCACCCCGGAACTCTGCACGGACAACGCCGCCATGGTGGCGGGGCTCGCATTCGAACTTGTCGAAAAAGGCGAAATCGCATCCCTTGACTTGGATGCGTTCGCGCAGGTATAATCCCCTCGCAAGAATGGGGAGAACCAGATGCTGCATGCAATCATAATAGCCGGCGGAGCGGGCACGAGATTCTGGCCCGTCAGCAAAAAAGCCCGGCCCAAGCAGTTTCTCTCCCTCGACGAAGGCGGCAAATCGCTTTTAAGAATGACATTCGAAAGGCTCTCGGGCACAATCCCGCCCCAGCGCATTTACGTCGTGACATCCGCGGCTCAGCGCGACATGACCTCAAGAGACCTGCCCGAACTTAACCTCGAAAACATTTTCGCCGAGCCGGTTCCGCGCAGCACGGCTGCGGCGATAGGTTACGCCGTAATTCGCGTGATGCGAAACGATCCCCAGGCAGGCTTCCTCGTCCTGCCATCCGACCATCTCATCGAGGACAAGGACAGGTTCGTCAGCACGCTGACGGCGGGCGCGCAGGCGGCGGCCAAATCGGGCTCCATCGTGACTTTCGGCATCAAGCCCTCCAATCCCTCCACCGGCTTCGGCTATATCAGGAAAGGCGAAGAGTACGCCGATATGGACGGAATCAAAGCCTACGAAGTCGGCGGATTCAGGGAAAAGCCCGACGCCAAGACCGCGGCCGATTATACTGGCTCCGGGGAATACCTCTGGAACGCAGGCATATTCGTCTTCAAGGGCTCGGCTTTTCTCTCGGCCCTGGAGAAGCACCTCCCGAAACATCACGAAGCCCTCTCGAAAATATGCGAAAGCATCCAGTCGCGGGAGGAAGAGACCGTAACGATAAAAGAGTATTACGCGCTCGAGCCGGTTTCAATCGACTACGGGCTGCTGGAAAAGATGGAGAATATAAAAATGGTTGAATCGGATTTCGATTGGAAAGACATTGGCTCATGGTCCGCCATGGAGCAGGTGCTGGGCAAGGACAATGACAATAACGCCGCCAAGGGCGACAGCGTTATGATAGACTCCAAGGACAACGTCGTCATGTCCGAGGGCGGCGTCATCGCGGCAGTCGGAGTAGAGGGACTGGTTATCGTCCATACCCCGAACGCCACTCTCGTCTGCAAGAAGGAAGACGCCGAGAAGGTGCGCAGCGTCGTCGAGAAGCTCAAGGAAAAAGGGCTCGAAAAATATCTTTAGCATGAAACACTTCACTTTAACCGACTGAGTGGAAGCGATATATGTCCGAGAAAAACAGCGGCCAGGTCGAAAGTAGAAAATTCATAGCCGACTTCTCCGACGGCGACCAGGTGCGCGAGGTATTCCTCGTGACAGAGTGCCAGGAGAGAAGAACCAAGGATGGCTCGCCCTACCTGACGCTTACCCTCGCGGACAAAACGGGCTCCATAAAGGCGATTCTCTGGAGCTACATCCCGGACAAAGAAAACAAGGTAGCCAAAGACCAGTTCGCGCTCGTCCGGGGAGTAGTCGGGCTCTACAACAACCAACCGCAACTCCGGCTCCTTTCGGCGAAATACCATCCCGAAGAGAATGTGTCACTCGACGATTTCCTGCGAACGACGGAAAAAGATACCGGCGAGCTGCTCGCAAAAATAAAGTCGATACTTTCCGATGTCAGGGATACCGACCTCAAAGCCCTTATCGATACGTTCCTGGGCAACGGCGAGTTCATGTCGCTCTTCATGCGCGCGCCTGCGGCGCAGACGATGCACCACGCCTACATAGGCGGGCTTCTGGAGCATACCCATAATACGGTCCGGCTTTGCAAGGCGTTTTCGCTTATATACCCGCAGGTGGATGGCGACCTCCTGGTGACCGGTGCATTCCTGCATGACATCGGCAAGATTAGGGAATATACCTACGTTCGCAGCTTCGAGTTTTCGACTATCGGGCGGCTTAAAACCCATATGCTTCTCGGTTGCGAGATTCTCAGGAAGCATATTTCGATGACTAACGGCTTCCCTGAGAAAAAGGCCGTAAAGCTCGAACATATGATTCTATCGCATCACGGCAAAAAAGAATGGGGCTCGCCCGTGGAGCCGATGTTTGCCGAGGCAAACCTGCTCCACTTTGCGGACAACCTCGACGCCAAGACTTGCATGTTCGACGAAGCGAAGCGGTCATCCGGCGAAGGCGAGGAATGGTCGCCTTACTCGCGTCCGCTTCAGCGCAACGTTTACCTTGACTAATGCAACGCCATTGGAGAAGGATTAAATGAAAATCCGTAGCATTCTTTTCATTTCTACTCTTATTTTCCTGCTTTCCACTTTCCAGGCAGCAGCGCAGGAAAAGCCCCTACCGGAACCAACACAAATTGAACGGGAAAAGTACCGTGAGCTGATAAAAGAATCAATTGAACTGGCCGGTGAAAACGCTGCTCAAATCAAGGAATTTCTTCTAAAGACACCAGTTGAAAAATACAAGGAAGCCTCTTTTCTAATAGCACATATGGCGCCAAGCGATCTCGCCTGCGCAAGTTACGATGCGTTATGTGAGCATCTTGAATACGCATTCAAGACACGCGATCTTTTCCCATGGTCCAAGAATGTGACAAGAGAGCTTTTTTTACACTATGTCCTCCCAACGAGGGTTACGCAGGAACCGTTCGAGAGATGGCGGAAGTATCTTTTCGAAAGGGTTTACCCGCGAATAAAGCATACTGAAACCATGGAAGAGGCGGCAATTGAAATAAATTACTGGTGCGGCGAGCGCTTCGCCTACAAGCCGACCCAGGCGCGCGACCAGGGCATCTTCGAGAACCTCAAGCGCGGCGTCGGGCGCTGCGAGGAGATGATGATTCTCTACATCTGCGCTGCTCGCTCGGTCGGGATTCCGGCCCGGGCCTGTTCCACCCCGCTCTGGTCAACTTCCAACTCCAACCACGCGTGGGTCGAGGTCTGGTGCGACGGCAAGTGGCGCTACCTCGGGGCCTGCGAACCGGCCGACACTCTCGATACGGCCTGGTTCACCAGCGCGGCGCAGAGAGCGCCACTCGTCGTTTCAAGGATTTACGGCGTTCCGGAAGATATTTCGAACATCTACAGATTGAATAAGACCTCAGCTATTATCAACACGACTTCGGTCTACGCGAAGACCGGAACCGTCGAGATGAATATCGGCAAGGACATGGAAGCTTATTTTTACGTTTTCAACTTCGGTTCTATGCGGCCCTTTTCAAAGCGCGATGCCGATTCCGAAGGAAATATCAAAGTGGACTATGGGCCGGGCGAATACCTCTTCACGATAAACGACAAGGACAAAATCCTGAAATGGGGCAAAGTCAAAGTCGAGCCGGGGCAAAAAGCGCAGGTGGAATTCGGCAAGAGCGATTCGCCCGAAGGACATATGTGGCTTCGCTATATGAAAAAAAGCGATATCAAGAAAAAAGGCGGCAAGGAATCGGGCAAAAGAAAGCCCCTCCCCGAATACGAAGCTCCGCCCGACAATTACACGGTAAAAAAATTCAATCCCGACGAATATCCCGAACTCATGGGTAAAATCGAAAAATCAGAATTCAAGGAGAAGGCTTTAGAATCTCTGAAAAAGTCTCTCGGAAACTGCAATCAGATTGCCAATGCCATTCTGCGCGCCGGGGCTGACGACCTCGACGACCTTTTATGGCTATTGGCGAATATGCCAGACCTGGACCTCGTCGAAGCGACGCCCGAGTTGCTGCTCGAACATCTCACATACGCGAAAGTCGCAAAGCCGATGCCAGGCGGAAAATACGATGACATCATATGGCGGGAGCACGTCCTTCAGCCACGAACGGGTTACGAATCGCTTCGGCCGTGGAGAAAGAAACTTTTCAACCGCTTCCACAAACTAATCGGCAATTCGCTCACGGAAACCGCCGGGGCAGTAGACGAATGGACCTCGAAGAATATCGTTAAGTACGGCGGAGACCGCTCAGGAGCTTTTAAAGACCCGCTCCTGGTGGTTGTATCGGGCACGGGAAGCGAGGGCGAGATAAACGCCTGCACCACAGGCATCCTCCGGTCGCTGGGCGTTCCCGCGAGACTCAGCCCGAGCAGGCAATGGGTCGATTATTACGACGGGGAAAAGTGGCGGCCGCTTTCAAAACCGGCCCTTGAAAAGGAAACTGCGCCAGACCCGAAGGCTAATTCTTATATTCCGGGTTTCCTCGAAGTGACGTTCAAGCGAAAGGGCCTTCCGATGGAAGGGTTCGAGGATTTCGGGGCAGTCAAGCTTGGCGGAAAATACTGGGCGACCCAGTGGCCCGACAACAAGACAGACAAGGACGGGAAGGCCAAACTGAAACTGTTTCCGCCTGGGGATTACCTTTTCAACGCCGGAGTCAGGAACAGAAACGGCGACCCATATATTTTCTTCAAGAAAGTGAAAATCGAGCCGGACAAAACCACAAGCATCGAAGTCGCTCTCGACATGCCGCTGGAACATCTCTCGCGCGAAGACCTCGTAGTGCGCAATATTGGCAAAATGCCTGAAATCCAGACAAGATACATCTCGGCACCGGATGAAGAAAGCAAGGAGCCGTTTCAGCTATGGGTGTTTTTCACGCTGGACAACGAGCCGAGCAAATCCATGCTGCCTAAAATAGACATGCTTCAAACGAATACGCCGGATTTGCTGATTCTATATCTCGACCTGGGAACGGACGAAAAAGCCTTGAAAAATTTCAGCGACGAGCACAATCTCGCCGATTCCCGAAGCTTCGTGGGATTTGCGGACTTTGAAGATACCGTCAAGAAACTCAAACTGCCTATTAAAGACGGCAAGCTCACGGCAATGCCTTCAGTACTGCTTGTCGGAAATGGCAAAATCATCTTCTGGGAAGAGGGATTCAACCTCGCTATAGACCAGACTCTACAGCAGATAATCGAGATTTTCAGGAAAAAGTAGTACAAGGCTCAGGGCAAATTTGAAATTTATTCCTTGCTCCCGTATGCTTGGGCAATCTCGCCGCCGTAGATAACAACCAAAACCGAAAAGGCGATAAGCACTGCGAGCGCGAATATAATCATTAATTTCATACCCTGCCTTCTATCCCAGCTTCCAACCGTTTTCCTATGCGCGTGAACCGCGAGAAACACGTTGTAGATGGGAAGGATGGGAAGCAGCCAGATAAGAAGACCCAGTATTAACGATTGCAACACCCACCATAAAAGAAAGAAAACGACCGCGGCAACGAACCGGCCGGCGTAGAGATGACCCAGTCCGGGAATCAGGTAACTCAGAAACGCCGCCAGCCACGGGTCCCTTCCCCTGAGTCTGGAAAATCCGTTCCACTTGTTTACGGCGCGCGTAAAAAGCCAAGCATGGACGAGGGCGAAAAGGTAAACTGCAATTCCGAGGACGGCATAAACGTGAAAAGCCGTTAAAGTTAGTGACGGGAAAAAGAGATAATGCCAGGCACCGTAAACAAGTGCGAACGAAGCCGCCATGAAAGCCACACCCGAGACTAGCGCCCCGGCGTAAACCTGGCCGAGTCCGGGCAGAAAGAGCGACAGCGTAGCGGCAAGCCAGGGATGTTTTCGCTCGGCTATTTTCATAAAAGCGCCTCCACGATAGATGGAAGGATATCGCCCGCCCTGCCCTGCAAAGAAAGGTCGGCGCGGGAAGTCAGCGGGGTCGGGTCGAGGTTTATTTCAATTATCTTCGCACCGGCCCTTGAAGCGTAATCGGCGAACGAAGCGGCCGGATAAACCACGGACGAAGTGCCTGCAACAATCATGACGTCGGCCCGCGAAAGCGCCTCCGTGATTGACGAGAGCAAGACGGGGTCGAGCTGCTCGCCAAACCAGACGACGTCCGGCCTGAGCGGCGAACCGCAGCCGCAGAGCGGAGGCTCCGGAAGCGGAACAATCTCGTTGCGTTCGATGTGCCCGCAGGAATCACACCGGATTCTCCAAAGACAACCGTGAACCTCAAGCACGTCCATGCTTCCCGCCTTTGCATGCAACCCATCGACGTTCTGTGTTACGAGCGTGAAGCCGAAAGGGGCATCATGAAGCTTGGCAAGTGCATGATGAGCGGGATTGGGCTGGCACGAGCCAATGAGGTCTCTGCGCCAGTTGTACCACTCCCAGACGAGTTTCGGATTCGACGCGAAGGCTTCCGGCGTCGCTATCTCCTCGGCGCGGTAGTTCTTCCAGAGCCCGTCCTCGCCGCGGAAGGTGGGAACGCCGCTTTCGGCGGAAACGCCCGCTCCCGTCAGGGCGACCACTCGCCCGGACGACCTGAGCATCTTAACGGCCGATTGCATGGTTATATCAAGCACTGTTCAAACCGGAGGATTTAACTCGAGCCCGCGTTTATAGGAAAGACCTCGATTCGATTCGAGACCTCGGCGCCGATAGGCGTCGGGCCGCTCATGTCACCGTATGTATTTGTCAGAATAACGCCAATGCTGCCGTCCGGGGAATTGTAAAACGAAATTCCCGTCACGTAGCTTGCGAATATCTTTGTCACTCCGTCCTGCACTCTTTGGAGCTGCTTGGTCGTCGTATTGACGCTGTAGGTTATATCCGTGGACCAGAGCTGGCTGCCGTTCATTATATCAAAGCCGATAATTCGCTTGAACGTAATCTGCGAGTAGAGCGTCACTGAAAAAGACGACCCTCCCGGGATAAGTGGACCGAGGGTTTTGGCGCCCTGGCTGCCGCTGAATACCACGTTCACGAGCTGATAGTCTGTCCCCCTGAGTTCCTCGGCCATTTTTTGAAGGCCGCGCTGGTTGTGCTCCGAGACGACCAGGAAGTTCTCCGTCGCCTGGGCCGCGCGCACGTGGGAGACGAACAACTGGAGAATCGCGCCCGAAACGATGACGATTATGGCTGTGGAAATTACCACTTCCACAAGCGTGAAGCCTTTCTGGTCGTTCATCATAAAATCCCTTCTACTGGACCATCCGCCATGCGAAGAACTCCGGCCGGGAAGTCCCGAGGAAAAACGGCGGCGCGTTGCCACGCAGTTTCTGGTCGTACTGGTATATGCCGCTGTATGAATAGCCAGTGCCCGTGATGGGCGACCCGCTATAGCGGCCGTAGGAGCCGTTGAAAGTAAGAGAGCCCACAATCCTGAGGTTTCGCTTGACGAGACCGTCATAGTCATAACCGAACTTTCCGTTGGCGAGTATCGCCGCGTCGATTTCCAGGCTTGTACTTCCCGCGGTATCAACGCCGTAACGTATGTCGTTGGCCGCCACCAGCCCCACGGCTGAATTGCCGCTGTAATTCGGGTTCCTGACAAACTCGTTATTGTACCAGAGGTTTTTTTGCGAGTCCTCGAAGTAGTTCGCCGTCCTGTAGTCGTAGTAGTTGTCGCTCGCATCCTTATGCTGGTAGTACGGCTCACCATTGTTGTCGATGTAGATTATCGGAGATGAGATGGACAACTGCCCGTAAGAACTCTTGTTGACTAATGTAACGCGGCCGTTTACGCCGGCGATGTCGTAGGTGGTTCCGGACGCATGATGCATGGTCCCCGTAATTGTAACCTCGGAGCTGTCGGCCGCAATAACGCCGTTTGCGGGCAGCGCCAACTCGGTCGCTCCACCGTCGATAATGACCTTGGTAACATAACGCCCGAGAGCCCCGTTCCACCTTGTCACGAACTCGACGGAACTGCTGGCGACATATCCCGGGCTGGCCGTATCGTATAGGGCGCTTATGTCATTCGTCTCCGGCATGGGCCTGACATCCACGTTGAAATCATGTTCGCTGACGTACTTGACAGTGCCGTCGGGATTGTAAATCGTGAAAAGTTCCTCGAACGAGCCGGTCCCATAGAATGAGTAGCCGCTCGTAGCGGTCACGCCGTCCCAGAATTTCGCGGGCTCATTGGTGCCGGGATTGCGGCTGCCCTGATTGAAAGTCAGCGACCCGTTGGCATGCACTCTTCCGGCCACGGTGGTCTCGCCGAACGATATGCTGCTTCCGACGAAGAACATATACTCGGAGAACGGCTCGCGTTCCCTGACCCATACCTCGACAATGCGCTCGTTTCCTATCGAACCAACCGCGCAACGCGACTCGATGCGGTACCAAGGATTTCCCACCCCCTGGTTTGTAATCGTAATCGTTGCCCCCGTCGTCGCGAGTTCGGCAAGATTCGTCGCACTCAGGGTCGTGCCCGAAATGGACGAATGGTCCTGCAGCCATTTGTTCGTGCCGTTCGAGTTGTAGGACGACGCCCTGATGTAGAATTTGGCGTACTCTATCGCGGCGTTGGCGTTATGGAACGCCTGGGCGAACTGGTCGCTTTCCTTTGTCACTCTTGCCTGCATAGTCGTAGCGCCTATGACTGTCGTTACACCCGCAGCAAGAATCACCAGGGTGACAAGCACAAAAACCAGCACGCTTCCCCTGTCAGTAAACATTGCGGGCCTCCTTTCAGTTTATATTGTCCACATAAGCAAAAAACGTATGCTGTCTGAACGAAACTTCAATCCTGTAAATACTGCCGCTCTTCTGGCCCGAATCAAAATTGACCGTGACGTCCGTCACAGTTATCGTGCCGGTCTCGTTCGGAAAGCCGTCGAGCTGAAAAGAAAGCGGGCTATTGGCATGAAGGTATGCAATCGAGCCGATAGTAGTCGTTGTGCCCCAGTCGCGCTGCGACAGGTCCATAAGCAGGCTCTGGCACTTGGCGCGCGCATCCCTGTCTTCCTCGATGTATCGCGCGTGCTGCTGGCCCTGAAGGAGGGCCTGCCCGAGTCCCAGCGATGCAATCGCAAGGATTGCCAGCGCGATTACCACTTCAAGCAATGAAAAACCGTTTTCCACGGAGTCACCTCACAATTATTCGTCTTGGTCCGAGCCTTCGTCCCAGTTGTTTCTGCCTTCCTCGGCATTTTCTCTGATTTTCTGCCGCCTCTGCTCCTGCTCCCATATAGAATTCGCCTGTTCCGTTTCCCCGCCCTTCGTCTTTTTCCAAAGAATGCGATAACCCCTGTCAAGGGAGTTTTCACTCTTATTCCACTCCTGGTCCTTGTCCACCAGCAGTTCCGTCTTCTCTTCCGGTTCGGGGTCAAATATCATCAAGACATCCTGCGACTGCTTGGCCTCCTGTGATTTGAGAATATCGGAAACCACCCCGAACACGAAAAGAAAAGCAAAAATAGCCACGAGAACAAGCAGGAAGCCAGGCCCTCTCTTTTTTTCATCGAACGAAGCTTCCCTGCCTTTAACTACTCTCCGAGGTATATACCCCCAAGCCACTTGAAACCTCGATAGATACTACTTGCGTCGGAGCAGATATTTCCATGCGCACGTACTGCACGCATACTGCTCTTCCCCTTAATATAGACGTAATCCGCAGACCCAGTCAAATATAAAAAATGTAATTTATTTGCATGGATATGCACTTGGTTTTTCGCAAGACCTATCTCGTTTGCTCACACGGACTTGCATATCCTGCTGACAAGAAGCGAACCCGCCACGGCAAGGTCCTCGGTCGGAAGGATATCCCTGCATGTCGAATCGAAGAGGATATTCGCCTCGTTCGGGAAATCCTCGCACGCCTCGTGCAAAACGACCGAAATTACTATATTCGGAAGCACCCTGAACGTTGCGGCGGCATCCCCGAACTCTACTTCTTCGCCGCCGAGTTTTTTCGCAACTTCAAGCAGGGCCTTTTCGCGGCCTGTGAACGTGGCTTTCAGGCGCTGGATTGTTCGCCCTGCAAAAGCGGGAAAATAAAAATCTCCGCCCTCGAGCTCCCTGAATGAAATCCAGTCCCCCGAAGGCTTCTTCGAAGAAAGGTCCGTCAGGTAGTGAAGCACGAGCACCGCGAAGAATTCCGGCGCTTTCTGCCCGTTCCACCAAACTTCTTTCTTGTCCCTCTCCACGCAGAATTCGTCCCCGAGCATCTCGACGCAGAGCTTTTCTTCGGGGCCGAGATATGCGCCTTTTCTGTTAATAACCCCCTCGTCCGTCTGCTCTTCGAGCTGCGCCCACGCCTTGTCAAGCGCCGGCTTGTAGCCCTGGGGCTTCGGAACAAGCGCAAAATTAACGCCGTCATCGGTCAAATCCGTCACTTTTCAACCTCCACGCAGTAAAGGAACTCCTCTACCGTATCGCCGCTGTAAGACCTCTCCTCCGAATCGCCGTCGGAGCGATATCTTTTGTATCCGCGCGTGAGCTTCACGTATGTATTCTCTTTTCCCGCAGACCTGAAAATCCGCTCGATTTCCTCCTCGGGAATAAGACCCTCGGAACTGTAGGACATGAGAATATGTCTCGTTCCCGAATATTCGACCGCAGCTTTTATCACCGCTTCGAGCGCTCCGGCGCACTTGCCTTTCAGGCAGAAATCGCTTCTCATGCCGGAAAACTCTTCAATCATCCCGGTCTTGCCGCTTAAGGTGGGCTCCGCATCGAACCATCCGCGCGCTATAAGCTCCGGCACATGGTAGTTCGCCGCGTAGTCCCGCCGGTTGTAAGGCGGGTCCAGGTAAAGCAGGTCGAAATTTTCTTCGGCCGCAACTTCCGCCGCCGGTTTTCTATAGCACCGGTGAGGTTTCGCCGGCGACTGCAGCAGCAGGCGCGGGACTTTCATCTCGAGCGCCTTTCCCGGTCTGCCGCCGAATTTTTTTAAATACGCGCCGTAGACGCCTGTGGTATTCGCGGCCACATCGGCAGCATCGATAAGCGAAGCTAAAAGCACGTAAAATTCGGCCTCGGAGAGCAGGTCGTCGCTTTTCCATTTGTGAAGGAGCGTTCGTATCCCGTCAATTCGCGCCGCGTTCTCCGAGGTGAAAAACATCCGCTCATCCACGGGAAGCTCTTTATCCGAAGGCATGAAAGCGGACGGCACGCTTCTTTCCGACGAAAAATGGTTCCAGAAAAATTTCCTGTTCTCGTGGCCGGAGTTGAGATAGTTGATGACCCCGGCGAGCCTGCGGGCCTCTTCGGGAATCTCGGCATCGAGCGGGCTCCAGTCGGTCAGCATGGCTATCTCTGCCCTCGCGTCGGTTACGATACCCGCCTCATAAAGGGCATCGAAACGCGGGTATTCGCAGACCTCGACAGCGGCGACCTGAAATGCGTATGAATATTCCATAATGTCGCTTGAAACGACGGTAAAACCCATTTTCTTGAACATCGACGAAACTGCCGCCGTTCCTGCGAATAAATCGCACGCAGTCTCCGCGCCTGCGGCTCTTTCTTCCACCGCCTTCTCGATAAAACCGAGAAGCCGGGATTTGCTGCCAATATATCTCACATTCCCTCTCCGGATACGTATATATTCTCAGTGTAGCAGGATGCGCAGTATCTGGCAAGACGCTTGGCCGTTTCCGGAAGAAAAAGAGTTTCTTCCCCGCGGTCGCGGCGCCCGGGCGCGGCCTGACGCTTTTTGAATTGACAAAAGGCCTGATTCGCTTATAAAATTCGCCCGATTCGAAATCGGAGGAGCTCGCATGGCAGTCGCCGAAATGGAACTGAAGTCCCAGGAACTCGAAGCTATCGAAAAGTTGAAAAATACCTATACGGCTATGCGCGAGGAACTCGCCAAACGCATCGTCGGCCAAGAGGCAGTCCTCGACCAGCTTATAACCTCGCTTTTCTCCGGAGGGCACTGCCTTCTCGTGGGAGTCCCGGGGCTCGCGAAAACGCTCATGATTCGCTCGCTTGCCGAGCTCATGAACCTCTCGTTCAACCGGATACAGTTTACCCCGGACCTCATGCCCTCCGATATAACCGGAGCAGAGGTGCTCACCGAGGAAAAAGGCAAGTCCGACCGCTCGTTCAAGTTCCTTTCAGGCCCGATTTTCGCGAACGTCGTACTCGCCGATGAAATCAACCGCACGCCGCCGAAGACGCAGGCTGCCCTCATGGAAGCCATGGAAGAGCACCAAGTGACCGTCGCCGGCAAGGAGTATCAGCTCGACTTCCCGTTCTTCGTCCTCGCAACCCAGAACCCCATCGAGCAGGAGGGCACCTACCCCCTGCCCGCCGCGCAGCTCGACAGGTTCATGTTCATGGTCTACGTGGACTATCCCGACGAAAGCGAGGAGTACGATATCCTGCGCCTGACTACCACGCGCTACCAGGCAAAACTTGAACAGCTTCTCTCCAAGGAAGAAATCGTAGACCTCATACAAATCGTCCGCAAGGTGCGGATACCCGACCACGTCCTCGACTACGCAACAAAGCTCGCGCGATTCACCAGACCTACCAATCCCGATGCGCCCGCGTTCATCAGGGAATGGCTCTCCTGGGGCGCAGGCCCCCGTTCGGCGCAGGCGCTTATCCTCGGCGCGAAGGCGCGTTCCATGCTCTACGGCCGCTTCGACGTAAGCTACGAAGACATCCACGCCATAGTGCATCCAGTCATGCGCCACAGGATTATTCCCAACTTCCACGCCGAGGCCGAAGGAATCGCCGCCGACGACGTAATCGACATGCTGCTCGACTTCCTGCCTTATCCCGGCATGCCGGTCAAGCAGGTGAAAAAGACCTCTTTCTGGTCGAAGTTCTTCAAGTCGATTTTCGGCTTCGGGCAAAACGGGCGGGACACCTACCGCAAGTATTTGAAATAGTACCGGTATCAGCAATGATTGTTGGCATTGTCTCGGACACGCACGATTACGTCACTCGCATTCGCGATGCCGTCGAAGCCTTTGCCGGCCTTTCCGCCAATGCCATAATCCACGCGGGCGACATCGTCTCGCCTTTCGCGCTCAACGAACTCCTCAAGGCGAACATCCCGGTCCATATTGTCTTCGGCAACAACGACGGCGACAGGAACCACCTTTCCTCCATATTCCCCGCAATTCAGACGCCGCCCATGAAACTCGAACTCGGCGGCCGCAGGTTTCTCGTCACCCACGAATCCCATAAAGTTACGGACGATGACCTGGAAAACGCCGACGTCTTCGTTTTCGGGCACACCCACAAATACCTCTGCGAGCCAGGCCCGCCGCTTACTATAAACCCCGGCGAGGCCTGCGGATGGATTACCGGCTCGCCAACCGCGGCGGTCCTCGACACCGAAACGCTTAAAGTGACAAAAATCGCCCTTGATTAAATTTCCATCGTGCATCCTCGCGCTTTTTTTCGTCTAATCTAACGTCATGAGCTACAGGCTTTTTAAACCGAACAGGTTCATCTGCGAGCAGGAGCTGAATTCTTACGCATTCAGCTTCAAGGGCCCGACCGTCGAGTTCGCCAACCCAGCCACCGCGCCCGGCATCGCCGACAATACGACCGTGCCGGGGCGCTATTTCCTCTCGAAAACGCTCGTCGCCTTTTCCGCCAAACCCGGCCTGAAAGTCGAGCCGCGCCAGGAAGGCGATTCCGGCCCCGACGACTTCACCGTATCATGGCTCTACGGCTGCCCCCACCGCTGCGTCTACTGCCCGAACATCTACCTCTGCAAAAACTACCCCTACGTCTGCGCAGACCCGAGAATCGACGAGGTCGAAAACGCGATTCGCGCCATCGCGGCAAGCTGGCGGGGCGACCGCCCCTTCGTCTGCCGCATTGGCGGCCTCGGCGACCTCCTCGCCGTCGAGCATCTCACCGGCTGGCTCTCGCGCCTGATTCCCTTTTTCGCATCCGAAATCGCGCCCCACGGCCAGCTCAGAATTGTAACCAGAAGCGGCAACTTCGCCCCGCTCGTCCCGCTCGACCACCGCCGTTGCGTCGCAATCACCGTCCCCCTCGCGCCCGCGCGCCAGCTCGACTCCATGGAGCCCGGCGCAGCCTCGCTCTCCGCCCGGCTGAACCTGCTCACCCGCCTGATTGCCGCCGGATATCCCGTCCATATCTCCTTCGGCCCAGTCCTCGACGTGCCGGATTTCGAACGCCTCTACGAGCAACTCTTCCACCATCTCTCCGGCGCCCTGCTCCACGCCGGCGCGCCCTCCACGTTCGACCTTTCGGTGAGCTTCGAGATTCTCTCCGTGAAGCCCGAATCCGAAGGCGTAATCGCCGAAATCGCCCCGCACGCGCTCGACGGCCTCTTAAACCAGCGCATTGACGGATGCGCAGTTCTCGCCTATCCCGAAGAAACCAACTCTCGCATCGGCCGCTACTTCCGGCGCTTCCTCTCGCAGTACTTCCCCACGGCACGAATTATTTCTTAGCTATTCGAGCTATCCGCGTTATACTTCCGAAATGAACTTGTATACTGAAATCATCGGCTCCGTCGCAGGCGTCCTGACCACGCTCTCTTTCCTCCCGCAGGTAATAAAGACACTCAAGACAAAATCCGCCTCCGACCTCTCCCTCGGCATGTATTTCCTTCTCTCTACCGGCGTCGCGCTCTGGCTCGTCTACGGCCTCCTCATCGGTTCCTTTCCAATAATCGCCGCCAACGCCGTCACTCTCGTCATGGCCTCTGCCGTCCTCGCCATGAAGCTCAAATATCGTTAAGCTATATTTTTCCACCGACATTTTGAATTATTTTTTTTCTTAATCTTGACACGCATCCGGCAGAGCCCGTATTATTATTTCGGGTCAAAAAATCATTTCTTTTTCGAGGGAGGAATTGTTATGTCCAGGCGGTTTATGTCTCTGTTGTTCGTCTTTCTTGCGCTGGCCATTTGTTTCGGCTCGACCGGCTGCAAGAAAAGTGACGACGACCCGATTATCATTATCCAGCCCGACGTCGGCGGCACGCACTATTACGCCGTCTCGATGTTCGGCGACTTCGTGAAAGCCCAGGTCAACGAGACCTCGCAGCTCTATAGCTACCTCCAGCTCGCCGGCATCAACCCCATCGGAGTCGGCCAGGGCGCGCTCACGCCCGCTTCCGGACTGAGCACCTTCGCGTTTACCGACGCCGACCCCGGCGACGACACCATGTGGGCCCTGAATCCCGGCAAGTTCGTCGCCATGGGCGGCGACACCAACGCAATCCTCGGCGTCCCGTTAATCTCCACCCAGTACACCGTCGCCTCCGTCACCGGCATGTACAACATACTTTCCATGGACTACGACCCGACCGGCCCGGAGATAACCTCCGACTACGGCACGCTCGAAATCAACGCCGACCACACGTGGAAACTCTGGTGGAACCTCGACGGCACAACCGCCCCCGCCAGCAATGAAGGCAACGGCACATGGTCCGACGGCGGAAACGGCCTCGTTTCTATAACCGAAGCCACAATGGGCTATCTCGGCCGCATTGCCTTTTACCCGTCCGCAAACGGCAATATTCTCATAATGCATTACAACGTCGGCACGACATACGGCATGATTGTCGGCCTTCCCCAGACGACCGTCACGTCCGGCGACTTCGACGGCGTTTATGATGGAATAAACTCCGATGATACGGCATTCGACCAGATAACCGTCTCCGGCGCGACCGTCACCACCGGCAGCGGGCCCGTGACCCTGACCTTCGATTCGCCCTGGACAGGCATGATGGAGGGCTCGGGCGGCGAATACATTATCGCCAGCCAGGACGGCCTCGTTGTCGTCGTCTCGTCACTCGGCGGCTCGGTCGACGACAATATGACCCTGGTCGTCATTGAACAATAACGCATCTATTATAATAGTATAACCAGACCGCCCGGCTAACCCCGGGCGGCTTTTTTTAATTTGAATTTATCTGTCCTCGCTGGTAATGTTTACATTATTCTATCTCACAAAGGGAGAAACCGTCATGTTTTCAAGAACCGGCATAATAACAGCGTTGTTCGCTTTCGCACTGACGTCAATCATTTTTACCGGCTGCAAGAAAAAAGACGACAACCCCTTCTTCGGACCCTTCCCTCCTGCAAAAGCGGCTAACCCCTCCCCCGCCGATACGGCCACCAATGTCCCCGTATGGACCGAGCTCGACTGGTCGGCCGCTTCGGGCACCGATACCTACGACGTCTACTTCGGCACGAACCTGACATCCGTCACCAACGCCACCACCGCCAGCGCAGAGTTCAAGGACAACGTCGTCGAGGCCAGCTTCGACCCCGGCGACCTCGAGTGCCAAACAACCTACTACTGGCGCATCGACTCCGCCAGCAACGTCGCCACAACCACCGGCGATGTCTGGTCGTTCTCCACCCCCGGCCCCATCTACGTCGACGACGCCACGGGCGACGACCTCAACTCCGGCACTTCGCCCGCCTCGCCCCTCAAGACAATCCAGGCCGGCATCGACGCCGCCGTCGAGGGAACCATGGTGCTCGTCGTCCCCGGAACCTACTCCGGCGCCTCCAACATCAACCTCGACTTCGCAGGGAAAAACATCTGGCTCCTCAACTCCCTCTACCAGGTACCCACCGCCTCCAATCCCCTCATCGACTGCCTAAGCTCGGGCCGCGCCTTTTATTTCCACTCCGGCGAAACCCGCAACTCCCTTGTCCGGAGAATAAACATCACCAACGGATACCTCTCCGACCTCAACGGAGGCTCCATACTCATTGAAAACTCCAGCAACCCGACTATACGCGACTGCCTGATTACGGCCAGCACCGCAAGCGGCTGAGGCATCGACACATACGGCGCCGGGATTGCGTCGTTCAACTCCTCGCCCCTCATCTCCAACTGCACATTCACCAGTTGCCTTTACAGCATCTACGGCGGCGCCATCTACGCCGAAAACTCCATAATCACTATCACAGGCTGCACCATTACTTACTGCGGCTCCAACTACGGCGGCGGTATCGCCCTACGAAACACCGGCAGCTCCGGCACGACCATAAGCAGCACGACCATCTCCAACTCCTACGCCAATACCGATGGCGGCGGATTCTATATCTATAACTCCGACGTGACTATCAACACCTGCTCGGTCTCCGACTGCTCCGCGACCGACTGCGGAGGCGCGATACGACTCGCTGCCGCCTCCGCCATTATAAATTCCTGCTCCTTTACCGGCTCCGACGCCGGCACCGGAGGCGGCGCCGCACTGTCACAAGCCACAGGCAGCCTGCCCTCGTTTACCGACTGCATCTTCTCCGGCAACTCCGCCACCACGACCGGCGGAGGCGTACACTGCCTGGACTTCGTCAACCCCACCTTCTCCAACTGCCTCGTCGCAGACAACACCACAACCGGCACAGGCGCAGGCCTCGTTTTCTACAACAACTGCAACTCGACCCTCACCAACATCACCATAACCGGAAACAATAACACCGTCTCAAACGCCGGCGGGCTCTACGTCTACGAGTGCACGCTCGACCTCACCAACTGCATTATCTACAGCAACTCAGCCACAGGGCTCGGCGACAACATTGTGGTAGCAGGCGCGACCACCACTATTGCCAACCTCGACTACTGCTGCTACTCCAATGCCGCAGGCTCTCTCTCCGGTGGCGGCACATTCAACTCCACGAATTCCATTACCCTCGACCCGCTCTTCGTCACCGGCCCGGACGGCAACTATTATCTCGAACATCTCGCGGCAGGCGACTCCAACGACAGCCCCTGCATAAACGCCGGCAGCGCAACCGCAGAGAGTCTCGGACTTGACAGCTATACGACGAGAAAGGACGAGGCCGCGGACACCGGCACCGCGGACATCGGCTTCCACTACAAACCGTGAACCACTCACCGGATTGTCAATAATTCGGTGAGATGCCGGGGTTATGAATGTGCAGCAGTCATAACGAAAGGCTCTGGATGATACCTGAACCGCGGGGACATGAACTCGTTTCTACTGTGACGATTTTTCAATAATCGTCACATGCCGGATTAGGGCGGGGACATGAACTCGTTTCTACTGTGACGATTTTTCAATAATCGTCACATGCCGGGGCCAATGAATTTGTAAGAATTCATGGCGAAAGGCTCCGGATGATACCTTCTAACAAGAAAAATTATTCCTCTCAGAGTGGTGTAAACCCTTGCGCCCTAACGACTTACAACAATTCGTGAAAATTTTTTAAGAATTCTGCTTATTTTTCTGCAAGTTCCGGGTATAAAATACGTCGTAGATAACAAAGGACGAGGTCCTGAGTTTCGAAGGAATTCCTGGACCGGATAAAAAAGCAAAAACCTTCAGGAGGGCGATTCCTGAGGGTTTGTTTTTTAGGAGATAGGAGAAGTCATGTTTGATGGTTACGTTAGAGAAAGTATTATGCCACCATATGATAATATTGAAAGAGGTGATTTGGTAAATATTAGATTAAAAGAGGGAAGAAAAATAAGTAAAGGAAAAATTTTTGCAATTAACAAAGACAGTTTTGAAGTTGAATTTAATAATGAAACAATAAGAATTCTGCATTCAGATATAATAGAAATATATCGTATTCATAAGAATTAATGGCGAGAGGATATAGAAAATGACAAGAAGATACTGGGTAATCGCGCCTTACGATTCACGCAACCAGAAGGTTTACGACAAGGTCTGGGAATACGACCTTCAGAATGGCACAATCGCAATCGGCTGGAGGAAAATGGGCGATTTCTCCAAACTAAATAGAGAAGAGCTTGAAGCTAAGTATATAGAAACCTACGGGAAACGTTACATTCAAGAAATCAACTTGATCTGGAACTACTATCACGAGATTTCAATCGGCGACGTCATTATCGCCCGACATGGCAGGAAAAAATATGACAGCATCGGCACTGTCACAGGTAAGGCATATTACGATTTCGAGGAAGGTAAAAAGAGGGTAAGTAACCTTACGGATAAAAGTTACTCCAATTTCCTGAAAGTTGAATGGGATGGTAAACCCTTTGAGTTTGAAAAAATGGTATTCGGTTTCAATACCATGTATGAGATATCAGAAGAGAAATTCAAAAGCCTTGTCGGTGATATTACAGAGGACGAGGAACAGGTTACAGAGCAATCTCAGGAATTTGCCCTCGAAAAATATCTTGAGGATTTCATAGTCACTAACTTTGATGCGATATTCAAGGGCAAGCTTGAACTGTATCGCGACCCTGATGGCGTAATAGGGCAACAGTATCCCACCGGCGTAGTAGGTCGAATCGATATTCTCGCGGTTGAGCCGAAAACCAAGAACTTCGTAGTTATCGAGTTGAAGAAAGGCCGCAAATCTGACGTGGTCGTCGGCCAGATACTGCGCTATATGGGCTGGATTAAAGAAGAACTTTGCGAAGAGAATCAGGATGTGAAAGGTCTGATTATCTGTCGAGATGAAGATGAAAAATTGAAATACGCTCTGAAACCTGTCCAGAGTTTCATTGACGTTAGGTTTTACAAAGTCGATTTTCATTTGGTGGATTAGGAAGGTAAAAATGAATATCCAAGAAATAACAATTACTAATTACAAGTCAATAAATTCAGCTATAATTCACGACTGCAAAAGAATAAATATTTTCGTTGGTCGAAATGGTGCAGGAAAAACTAACTTATTAAATGCTATAAAATCCTATGAATATTTCGGTACATCTCCGGGAAGGAATCTTCCTAACGATATCACAGAAGATGACCTTTGGGTTAGTAAACAAGACTATTTTACAGTTTCACATAAATTGCTATTCGGTGGTGCTAATATTTTGAACTTTATAAAGCAACTCCGAGAAAAAAATAATACTATCCCAAAAGATATTTCAATAACAGCATGTACTGCAATTGTGAATATTAAAACCAAAGGCCATACCAAGGCTTTCCAACAAGAATATATTGATAAATTAAAAGCAGATACTCGATATAACCGTATTGGAGATTTTATTTCCCGAGAGTTTCAAATATATATTTCCAACAAGGTAAATATTCATGTTTTAAAGCCCGATGATATTGCAGCTAACAGTTTTATGAAACTATCTTATGACCCAAACAATATTTTAATGCAGAATTTTGGTAATTTCGTTACATGTCTTCACAATCTCCAATTAAATAAAGAAAAAGGTGACCAAATACTTGATAACATTGTCCGTCGAATTCAAACCGTATTGCCAGAAGTCACAGGCATACTTGTACAAGTAGAAAAAACATCTTTGGCCGGGGGCGAATATCCATTAGCAGTTTATATCAGATTTTCTGATAACAGAGTTATTAGGTTTGATAAAACAAGCGATGGAATTAGAAGAGTAGTTCTTTTAGCAACATTTTTTGAAACAAACACCCAAGAAGGAGTCAAGCATGAAATAGTAATACTTGACTCTCCCGAAACTTATCTTCATCCCGGCGCCCAGCGTCAATTAATGGATTTATTAATTAATCCTGACTTTTCTGGAGATAGACAATTCTTTATCGCAACACATTCCCCTGTTTTGCTTGAATTCATCGACAATGATTCAGTTGGAATTTACAATGTAACACGTACCCCAAAAGAAGGTACAAAAGTTGAAAAACTTGACTCTGATAGACTCGCAGAAGCATACTCTCAAATCGGTCATAGATATGGTTCCGCAATTCAAGCTGATGCGGTTATTTGGGTAGAAGGTCCTGTTGACATGGTAGTTATCCGTAAGTGTCTCTATAAGTATCCCGATTTTAATGGCAAGAATATTGAAGTCATGCATCTCGGTGGTGACAATATCAAGAGTAAAGACTTTGATCATAAAACACTGAAAACGATTAATCCTAATAGTTTTGTTATTATTGATTCTGAACTGAAAAGCCCGACTGATAATTGCGGAAAACGGGATAATTTTATCAATGCTTGCGAAAGTGATGATATAAAACCATCAAGAAGATTAGAAAGACGGTCTATCGAGAATTATCTTGTCGATGCAATTCCTGATGACTTGAAAAAAGGTTACGAAACTGGTCCCTACGATGATCCTGAACCCTTGAAAAGTCTCATTAACAGGCGCGATGTTGGCGGACTGAGCGAAGTCGCAGATAATTGGCTGGAAAATTGTCTCGAAGGAACAGATATTGATGAATTCCTGAAAGCGATTGAGGCTAAACTCAATGAACAAGAATAATTTAAGGAGCTACGGGAAAAACCTACCTGAAACCACCGCCCGGAAATGTTACAGAACCCCCTCGATATCTGTAAAAAAACGTCGTAAGTCATTGTGGCATAAGGAGTTAAGATTACAAAGGTATGATTTGGCCTTTCGCCATGGCGGCTTTGCCGACCATAGCCCCGGCATCGGAAACTTTATCGACAAAGTTTCCGTGGTGACCAATTATTATACACATGAAAGCGAGGTCTGAAATGGCAAAACGTGACGTTAAGAGAATCGGAATCCTTACCGGCGGGGGGGATTGTCCCGGGCTGAACGCAGTCATACGCGCAGCCGCAAAGTCGGCAATGAACCTCGGTTGGAAGGTCTACGGCATACGAAACGCGTTCGGCGGCATGCGCTCCGCGGCAAACTTCAAGCTCCTCTCCCCTGCCGATGTCCGCGGAATTGTCAACCGCGGCGGCACAATCCTCGGCACGTCGAATAGAATCAACCCGTTCGAGGTGGCCGACCGCAAGGGCGAGGTGCACGACGAGTCCGGCAGGGTCATGGACAACTTCCGCAAAAAGAAGTTAGACGCGGTTATCTGCATAGGCGGGGACGGGACGCTGCGAATTGCGCAGAAGTTCTACGAATTGGGAATGCCGGTTGTGGGAGTGCCAAAGACGATTGACAACGACTTGTCTGCAACCGTCATAACGTTTGGTTACGATACCGCAGTATCGGTTGCCACCGACGCAATCGACAAGCTCCATCCCACGGCCGAGAGCCACCGCAGGTGCATGGTCGTCGAGGTCATGGGCCGGTACGCGGGGTGGATTGCGCTTAACTCCGGCGTTGCAGGCGGCGCGGATGTCATACTCATTCCCGAAATTCCTTACGACCTGGACCGGGTATGCACCAAAATACGGGCGCGTGACCGCGAGGGTGCGGGATTCTCCATCGTCGTTGTCGCGGAAGGGGCGAAGGAAAAAGGCGGCTCGCTGCGCACGAAGGGCGCCAAGGAAGCGGGTCGCGAGGTGCGCCTCGGCGGGGTCGGCGAGTACGTCGCCTCGGAAATCCAGAGAAGAATCGGAAAGGAGACGCGGGCACTGGTGCTGGGACACCTGCAGCGAGGCGGGCATCCCACGACGTTCGACAGGCTGCTGGGAACGCGTTTCGGTGCGGCCGCGGTGCGGCACGTGCAGAAAAACGACTTCGGCAAGATGGTGGCGCTGGACCCGCCGGAAATCAAGGCCGTGCCTATAAAAAAGGCGGTATCTAAGATGAAGGGCGTGGGCGTCAAATCGGATGTAATCGAGTCGGCAAGGGCGATTGGCATTTCGTTTGGAGATTAGAAATGTATGATTGGCCTTTCGCCATGAAAAATAAGAATATTGGCGGACGGATGATGAAACTATATTTCAAGTCTGGCGCGAACCCGGGCGGCGAGGCTTTCGACAGTCTCGGGGCTGAGGCTTTTGCCCGTCCAGAGCCGAAGCTGCTCGACCGCCTGCGCGACGAACATCTCCGTGCCGTCTATGCAATTCGCGCCAGCCTCGGCCGCAGTTCGCAAAAACGCGGTCCCGCCAGCGCGGTAGACGAGGTCGAAGGCACTAATGCCGGGCTTGAAGAATTCCGGCGGCAGAAGCGGGTTGTCCTCGCCCCTGAGGCCTACGGTGGTGGCGTTTATGACGATATCGCAGGGCACGGAGGCGCGCTCGTCCCACGGAAGGGTCTGCACTTCGAAACGCGCGGCGAGGGTCTCGGCCCTGGTTTCGGTGCGGTTGGCAATCGTGACTTTGGCGCCTTCGGACGTGAGGGCGTAGACCGCGGCCATTGCCGCGCCGCCCGCGCCGAGGACGAGGACGCGCAGCCCGCGAAGCTCGCCTATGCGTTTTGCAAGCGGGACGCGAATGCCCGCGATGTCCGTATTATGGCCGTTGAAGCCGCCCCTGCCCCGTACGAGGGTATTGACGGCACCGGCCGCTTTCGCCTCGGGCGAAATGCTCTTTGACAATTGTAGCGCCTTGCGCTTGAAAGGCGTGGTGACGGAAAGGCCCTTGAGCTCGGGCGAGAAAGCCTGCCAGAAAGCATCGGGGTCGGACGTCTCGAACGGGACGTAGACGGCGTTGAGACCGAGCGACTCGAACGCTCCGTTATGAAAGACGGGGCCGACGGAGTGCAGCGCGGGGTTGCCGAGAATGCCGTAGACGGCGGTCCTGGTGACGACGGAGCGCACGCGGTAGGTGTTTTCGAGTAGCGAAATCGTCGGCTGGCCGGGCGCGGCCGCGCCGGGCGCGTCGAACGCGGCGTAGGTCAGGCGCGAACCGTACTTCCTGCCGAGCACCCGGGACGGTAGTCCGGCGGGACCCATGCAAAATGCGGAGGTCGGGACATCGGAGTCGCGATTGAGGCGCAGCATGGCCATGTTGTCTTCGGCGCCCTTCGCGGTGCAGACGAGTTTGGCGATTGCGGGCTCGAGCGCGTTTATTCGCGCGCGGATTTCGGTTATGTTCTCGGAAACGCGAGAGAAGTCGTGGTGCGAGACAATGAGCTTTGCGCCGCGGGGGTCGAAGCCGGGTGCGGATTCGAGCTCGATGTCGACGTACTTCGCCCCGAGGCCGCCGGCTTGTGAAAGCAGACTGAGGCGTTCGGCCTCGGTCCCGGCGAACTGTCCGCCGACGTGCTGCGGGCGGCAGGTGGCGATAACGGGCTTGGGCGCGGCGGCGATTAGGCCGGGCGGGTCGGCGTCGCGGATGCGGTCGAGTCGAAGCTCGAAGAGGTCGCAACGCGATGCGAAAGCGCGCATATCGGCGATGGCCGATTCGGTGTCGGGGCCGGTAATCGAGATTACGAACTGGTGCAAAAGCGCCTCCATGCGACAACAAAGGGGCAATATTACCGTCGAGAGTCGCGGCTGTCAACCGAAAGCGCCATCAGGAACGCGAAGCGGGCTACTTGCCCTGCTGCTGTTGTGCGCGCTGCATTGCACGCTGAAGATTCTGCTCGGCCTGCTCGACCTTTTGCATCAGGCTCTTGAACGACGCGAATTCCTTGCGCAGTTTGGAGAGTAGAATGCTGGCGTTGGAGAAGTCGTTCTTGTTGATTGCGGCGTTGGCCCGGATAAGCATGCTCTGGCCTTCCTGCTCGATGGCGGCGAGATTGTCCTCGGACTTTTTGAAGAAAGGAGACTTTATTTCGCCCTTCTTTTCGGCGTATTCGTCGCGGGCCTTGAGGATGGCCTGAAAATGCTGTATCGCCAGCAAGTAAGACTGTTTCTTCATGTAAGCTTCGCCTTTTTTGAAGAGCTTTTCGACGGACTTGAAGAATTTGTCGATTTCCTTGTTGGCCTTGTCGGTCTTGCGGAATGCGCCGGTGATGTTCGACTTGTCGGGCGTCTCAACGACCTTTTCGACAACCCTGCCCTGGCAATCGAGGAAGAGCACGACCGCCTCGCCGACGCTGACTTCGTACTTGCGAAGCAGTTCGGACTCGGCGTCGGAAGTGGCTTTCATGCAGACGTACTTCCTGAATTTGCTGGAGAATGATTTGTTGGGAATGACTTCCTTTTCGAAGGCTTTGCAGAACTCGGTCTTGTGCGAGCTATAGAAGTAGAGAAGCCCCGGCGAAACGTCCTCAAGCATTTGTTCGAGCCCTTCATCCGGAGCGACCCATTTCAAGGTGGAGTCGGAGCCTGAGATGAAAGAGTCCTGGGCGAACGCTGCAAGGGCAAACGCAAGAGCGAGGGCGGCGACCAACGGAATTCTTTTCATGGCAAAACCTCCTTAAACTGCAAGATGAATTATACACACAAGGGGGGCGGATGTTTCAAGAATATTGTTTTTCGAGCCTCAGCAAGAAAGTATTCCGACAGACTAATTAGCGAGAAAATTTCATTTCTTCTTGCAAGCCGGACGAACGTGTGCCATAATAAAAACCTTAAGTCACGCGGCGTAACCCACACCTTGGATTCAGTCCGCATCAGGAACACATGGGCCGCAAAGCAGTATCAGGAGGTTCCTATGGCGGGGAAAGTCTCTTCCCAGCAAAGCGGCAGAAGCAAAAAGCCCGAGCTTCCCGAAGAAGCGGTCAAGCTGCTGAAAGAGCATTACGAGGCGATATTCGAGCAGGCCAGCGATGCTATCGTCCTTTGGAGGCCGGACATGAAAATCACCGCGGTGAACCGGCGCGCTGAGGAGCTTAGCGGCCTGAGACGCGAGCAGCTTATCGGGCAGTCTATTCTGGAGGTGCTCGAGGAAGAATCGGTAAAAACGGCTGTCCAGAATTTCAGGATAATGCAGAAAAACGGCAGAGCCGTTCCGCCGCACATTCTCAGGATAAAATGCGTGAATGGAACAAGGACGGGCGAAGTGACGACCTCGCCCATCAAATCGGGCGGCAAGATTGTCGCGTTCCAGACGCTCATAAGGGATGTCTCGGACAAGATTGAGGAACAGAGAATACTCCAGGAAAGCGAAGAAAAGCTCCGCGTAACATTCAACTCCATAATTGACGGGCTGATTATAACAGACATGAACGGGAAAATAATCGATGCGAACGATACGGCGTTGAAAATCTACGGCATGAAGAAAAAGGCCGAACTGCTTGGGAAGATGCCTGCGGAACTTCTCGTCGAGGAAGACCGGGAACAAGCGCGCAAAGGCATGGAAAGAGTCATTACGAAAGGGTTTCACACCCAGGTTGAGTACAAATCTATCAAGAAGGATGGCAGCATTTTCCCGGTCGAGGTAAGCGCAGGCCTGCTGCACGACAGCGACGACAAGCCGACCGGTTTTATAACCGTCGTGAAAGACATCGCCAAACGCAAGCAGGCGGAAGAAAAGCTGCGCAAAAACGAAGAGAAATTGCGTTTGATGTTCGAATCGGTCGCCGAGGGAATCGTGATAACGGACCTCGAGGGCAACATCGTCGAGCTCAACAACAAGGCCCTGAAAATGGGAGGATACAAGAGCGCGAAAGAAGTAATGGGAGAAAGCGGTTTCAAGTTTCTTGCGCCGGAAGAATATGAGAGAGCCCAAGAAAACCTGGCAAACACAATCAAAACAGGCGCCGGAATGGCTCTCGAATACAAGGCTTTGAGGAAAGACGGCAGCGAGTATCCGCTGGAACTCAGCGTCACCGTCATGAAAGACAAGGATGAAAAACCCACTGGAATCATCTGCATCATGCGGGATATCACGGAGCGCAAGGAAGCGGACAGGAAGATTAGAGAATCCGAAGAGAGGTTCAGGTCAATCTTCGATAACGCATTGGACGGAATCGTGCTCGCGGATCTTGAGACAAAGGCATTCTTCACGGCAAACAGGTCTTTCTGCGAAATGCTCGGATATGAACTGGAAGAGATAAAAAAACTGCATGTAAAGGACATACACCCGAGGGAAGACCTCGATCATGTTTTAAGCCAGTTCGAAAGACAGGTCAAAAAAGAAATAACCCTTGCCGAGGACATCCCCGTTCTTAAAAAAGATGGCGGGGTTTTATACGCGGATGTCAATTCGACCCCGATAACGGTGGAAGGAAAAATGTATCTCATGGGCTTGTTCCGCGATGTGTCTGTGAGAAAGTACATGGAAGAGCAGTTCATGCGCTCCCAGAGGCTGGAGAGCCTGGGCATGTTTGCGGCCGGGCTTGCGCACGACTTCAAGGACTACTGCTCAAAGATATTCGGACACGCCTCTTTCATGAAGAACTCGCTCGACATGAAATCCACGCTTTACAGCCGCGCATCCGATTTGCTCGACACCGCGCAGGACGTGTCCGGACTCGTCGACCAGCTCAAGGCGTTTTCCGGAAAAAGCACTTTTCATCCGACGGTCATGTCCGTCGAGGCGCCGGTAAACGAGACGCTGCGGCTCCTGCGCAGGCAAATGAGGCCCAATATTAAGATTGAGGCACGCTTCAAGGCGATACCCGGTCTGATAAAAGCCGACTACTGGCACATCCAGAAAGCAATTCTGAACATACTGATAAACGCCAGCGAGGCGATGCCGACGGGCGGCATTCTGAGCGTCACGACTTCAAACCGCAATATCGACAAACAGTTTGCCAAAGCTTACCCCTGGGTAAAGCCCGGCCGCTATGTTGTCATCGAGATAAAAGACACGGGAATGGGCATGACGAAAAAAATACTCGACGCGATTTTCGACCCGTTTTTCACGACGAAAGGCAAGGGAAAAGGGGCCGGCCTGGGGCTTTCGATAGCATACGGAACGGTGAAGGACCACGGCGGCACAATCCAGGTGTCAAGCAAGGTCGGAGAAGGAACGACAACAGAAATTTATCTGCCTGCAGAAAAGAGCTGAAAGAACCGGGAGCGGAAGGTGAACGAAAAAAAGATGACGAAGACGCAGCTTATCACTGAGATTAAAAAGCTTCGCGACGAGGGGCATTATTTCCGGTCAGTAGCGGAAAATGCCCCGAATGTGATTCTGATTGCGGACAAAGACGGAACTATCAGCTACATTAACCGCGTTGTTCAGGGGATAAGCGATACTGTCGAGAATACTATCGGAAAATCCATTTTCGATTTCATACAGCCGGAATACATGGACAAAGTAAAAACAACTGTCGCAAGAGTGATGGAGACAGGAACGCCCGATTCGTACGAATTAGTCATGATCACACCACAAGGCCCGATGTGGTTTGAAGTAATGGTCGGACTAATCAGAAATAAGAAAACATCAGATTCCGTAGTCCTCATAACGACGGATGTAACCAAATACCGGCAGACGGAGCTTGCTCTGAGGGAATCGGAAATCAAGTTCAAGGCAGCCTTCAACGGGGCGACCGACGGGATACTCATCGCTGATACCGAAACGAGCACCTTCTTACTTGCAAACCGTGCGATATGCGAAATGACGGGATACGGCGAGAGCGAGATTCTAAAGCTCGGTGTCAAGGACATACATCCGCCGGAAAGCCTTGCATACGTTGGAGAGCAGTTTGCAAGACAGATGCGAGGCGAAATCAAGCTGGCAACCGACCTGCCAGTAAAGAGAAAAGACGGAAGCATATTTTATGCCGACGTCAATTCTGCTCCTCTTGAGCTGCAGGGCAAGCAATGCCTGCTGGGTGTTTTCAGGGACATGACAGAAACTAAAAAAGCCGCGGACAAGCTCAGAAAACGCGAAAAGGAGCTGACTGAGCGCGTGAAAGAGCTCAACTGCCTCTATGCGGTCTCAAAACTTGTCGAAAATCCCGAAACGTCAATCGAGACTGTCCTTCGCAAGATTGTCGAAATAATTCCGACGTCGATGCAACACTCAGCAACCGCATGCACCAGAATAACACTCGGAGAAAAAGAATTCAATACGGATAATTTCAAGGAAACAGACTGGAAACTGACGGAAGAGTTCCTTTCTCCAGATAGTGTTAGAGGGCAAGTGGATATCTGCTATCCTGAAGACCATCCTTTTCTCGAAGAAGAAAAGCTGCTCCTCAAGACAATTACCAGGGAAATAAAAGACTTTCTCAATCGAAAGAAAGCGGACAAGGCACAACGCGAGCTGGAAGCGCAGAAGATGGTGGTCGAAGAACTCAGAAAGCTCGACCGGATGAAAAGCGAGTTTGTGGAGATAGTGACGCACGAGCTGCGCACTCCGATGACTCCGCTGAGGTCGTCGGCGGAAATGCTTCTCGACGGAACGTTCGGCGAAATAACGCCTGAGCAGAGGAAATACATCGAGATGATGAAAAGGAACATCGACAGGCTCTCGCGATTCGCGACCGAAGTACTTACGTTCTCGAGGCTCGAGTCGGGCAATTACGTGATTAGGCCCACCGAGATATCGATAATGGCTTTGGCAAGGAACGCGGCCGAGCTTCTCGGGGAAAAGGCGAAAAAAAAGAAAACATCCATCGAGATTGAATTGCAGACGGAGTCTTTCGCTTACGCCGACCCGGACGCCGTATCCGAAATCCTGACGAACCTTATAAACAACGCCATAGTGCACAACCCCGAGGGCACAACTATCAACATCTCAAGCCAGCCAAATAGGGAAGGTTTAATTGAGGTGATGGTCGAGGACGACGGCAAGGGCATTCCCCCGGAATCGTGTGCCAGGATATTCGACAAGTTCTTCCAATCCGAGCGCGAGTACGGGCCCGGCTACAAGGGAACGGGTATAGGGCTTGCGGTATGCAAGGGGCTGGTCGAGGCCATGAACGGAAAAATCCGAGTGGAAAGCGAAAAGGAAAAAGGCACGAGATTCATATTCAGTCTTCCCGCGGGACATCCGGCGTAACTATCGTCGAATCATGACAGGAAAACCGACTCGAGGAGCCGTTCGAGTATTTCCCCGGAAAAAATCGAGAAGTTTCTGAATCCTATCTTGACCATCCATGCAAGCTCGCCGAGCGGGTTGCTTTCCGACTTGTTAACGAGGCGCAGATGGAGATATATCGTCTGCGGCTGCTCTCTCGGATTGTTGTGCTCGATTCTAAGAGACGCGGCCCCCGTCTGGTAGTTGATGCCCTCCGGGATAAAATGCAACCTGAAGTTTTCGAGCGTGAGCGTCAGTTTTTCGAGGTGCTCCGTCGTCGACTCGAAAATGGAAATCTTGCGCTCGACCGCGACGTATTCCCGGTTCGACCTGATAGGAGTCCCGGTCACCCTGCTCTCGATAAGGTCGAAAAGGTCTGTAACGTGTTTCTTGTATTGCTCGAAGAGCCGGTTCCTCTCGAGATATTCCTTGCGCGTCTTCTCGGCTTTTTCGCGGTATTTGCGGTTAAAGCGCTCCACGAAGGCTTCGAGCCTTTCGACGTTGTCTATTCTTTCTTCCTTTTCGACTTTTTCTTCCGCCATTATCCGGAATCCCCGATGTGTCGATTCTTAGTCGAAGTCGAAGTCCGCGGCGTCATCCTCGACGTTCACGGTTTTCTTCTTTTGTATCTCTTCGCGAATTGACTTGTCCACTTCGTCGAAAAGCCCCTGCCAGTCTACATCTCCCTCTCCCGAATCCAGCGCCGGAGCACCTGCCGAAACTTCTTCGGGCTTCTGCGCAGGCGCGGTTTCTTTCTTCACGGGTGCTTTTCTTTTCTTTGTCTTCGTTTCGGCCGCGACAAGCGCCTCCGCTTCATCGAGTATATCGAGTCCGCTTATTTCGGTCTCGGCCTGGGGTACGGGCGCCTTGGGCGCAGGTTTGGCTGCCTGGGGCGCCGGCGCCTTTTTAGCCATCGCCCTTTTCTTCATCTGGGCCACGACAGGTGCGATTGAAGGCCCCTCGATTTCCTTGCGGAGCTTGGCGTCTATCGGTACCTCTTTTTCGAGCATCGCCTTGACGTCGCGCGCCGTCGAGATGTAAATCCTCAGGTCGCATCCCGTAAGCTTCTTGATTTCGTGCACCACATCCTCGGGGAGGATGCCCGCCATAGCCACGATAAGCAGATTGCCGAATCTGTCAAGCGGGACGAAGATATATTTGTAGAGCATTTCAGTAGGCAGCAAGTCGAGGACGCTTCTATCCACGGAATAGGAATTCGGGTTGATATACGGAAACTGGAACTGCGTCGCCAGCGACTTTGCAAGGTCGTACTCCGTGATATAACCCAGTTCCACGAGCACCATGCCGAGCATTTTGCCCGTGTCTTTTTGTATCTCGAGAGCTTCGGTAATCTGTTCCGGCGTAACAAGGCCCTCGGACATGAGAATGCCGCCGAGCCGCTTTCTACCCATTTTTTGCAAATCTTCGAGCATGACCGTCCCGAACAAACTATGGTTCAAATTAATTTTACATTGGATAATACGATGTGTCAACCGAAAATCAAGAGCCTAATGTGACGTCACCACGCGTAGTTGAGGATAAGTCCGGCAAAATAGCATATCGCGACGATGATGGATATTATAGACACGCGCCAGAAGAGACGGCCGCTCTTCCCCTTCAGCCCGCAGACTACCGCGACGGTCGCAACAATGGCAAAAAGCGCGACAAAAAGGTGAGACCTGTTGTGCGTCTCGGGCGAGGCGAATATCGAGCCTTTCGTATAAAAGGCGTCAGAAACGCCGATTATCATAATGTTGAATATGTTGGAGCCGAAGATGTTGCCGAGCGACATGTCCAGGAACCCGAGCCGCGCAGCCGCAATCGTGGTGGTAAGCTCGGGGAGTGACGAGACGACGGCGAAAAAAAGCGTCCCTACGAAGGAATGTGCAATCGAGTAAGTAGCGGCGATTTCATCGCCGATATTGGCGAGGTATAGGCCCGCACCAACGATGACTGCGGTCGCAAGAACGCTGGCCAAGACCACGCCCGCAATCTTAGTGTCTGCGTACTTCAAAGGCTCGTCGCTCGACTCCAACTGCTTTTCCTTCCTCCTGTCGAGGATGTAAAGGTACGCCGTGGAGCCGAGATAAAAGAGTATTATCAGCCAGGAAAAAAGGTCCATATGCAATCCCGCGGGAGCAGTCACCCACGTGGGAGCATTCGCAGAACCGGCTTGCAGGCCCGCCGCCGCCGTTAGGAGCATGAGCATGCTGACAAGTCCCGTGGTGAGGGAACTCATGCTCGTGCGGGTAAAAAAGAGGCCGCCAAGAATTATTATATCGACGACTACGAGTATTATGAGATTGAATAGGCAGGAGCCGAGGACGTTACCTATGGCCAAGTCGGGCTCACCGACGTAAATCGTCGAGCCCAGAGAAAGCACCAACTCTGGCAGCGAGGTTATCCACCCGAGAAAAATCATCCCGACAAAGACATGTCCGAGCCTGAGTTTCTCGCTGAAAACATCCGCGTAACGCGAAAGGCGGCTGCCGGCCAAAACGATTAGTAGCGAAGCGGCCGCAAACCGCGTCCATAGCCAGAGATGTTCCATTGCGCCTCTAACGCTTAAAATTTAATGGTGCGACAACGCCATCCGCTATCCGTCCTTCCGCAGGACCGCATGCGCGGCCGCAAGACGCGCCACCGGCACGCGGAATGGGCTGCACGAGACGTAATTCATGCCGGCAAAATGGCAGAATATCACCGTTTCGGGGTCTCCGCCGTGCTCGCCGCAGATACCGATTTTAAGGTTCTTCCTGGTCTTGCGCCCTTTTTCTATGCCCATCTTGATAAGCTGCCCGACGCCCTCGACATCAACGGTCTGGAACGGGTCTCCCTTGTAAATTCCCTTTTCAATATATTCCGGGAGGAAGCTGCCGACGTCGTCGCGCGAGAATCCGAGCGTCATCTGTGTCAGGTCGTTTGTCCCGAACGAGAAGAACTGCGCGACTTCGGCAATGCCGTCGGCGGTAAGGGCGGCCCTCGGGATTTCAATCATCGTGCCGACGAGGTAGCCGAGCTTCACGCCGCGCTTCTTTATCACTTCGTCGCATATCTCGCGCGCCATGGAGTCGAGCATCGCAAGCTCCTCGCGCTTGCCGGCAAGCGGTATCATTATCTCCGGGCGCACGTCCACCCCGCGCTTCTTGACCGCGCAGGCCGCCTCTATTATGGCTTCTACCTGCATTTCGTAGACTTCCGGGTATGTGATTCCGAGCCTGCAGCCGCGGTGCCCGAGCATGGGGTTGAGTTCGTGCAGTCTTGCGACCGCCTCCCTGATTTGAGCGGGAGTCTTGCCCGTTGCCTTTGCGACTATTTCCTGCTCCTTCTTGTTATTCGGGAGAAACTCGTGAAGCGGCGGGTCGAGCAGGCGAATCGTCACGGGAAGACCGTCCATTGCCTTGAAGATTCCCATGAAGTCTTTTTTCTGGTGCGGGAAAAGCTTTTTCAGAGCTTTTCTGCGGCCTTTCTCGTCGTCGGCGAGAATCATCTCGCGCATCGGGGTTATGCGGTCGTCGCCGAAGAACATATGCTCGGTGCGGCAAAGCCCTATGCCCTCGGCGCCGAACTTCCGCGCCATTTTGGCGTCCTGCGGCCTGTCCGCATTCGTGCGGACGCCGAGTTTCCTGATACCGTCCGCGTACTTCATTATCTGCTTGTACCACTTGTTCTTTTCCGGGTTCGCGGGAAGAAGCGCGAGGCTTCCCTCGTAGACTCTTCCGAGAGTGCCGTTAAGCGTAATCCAGTCGCCCCTTTTGTATGTCCTGCCCTTGACACAAAGCGTGCCTTTCCTGATATCGATATCGAGCGAGCCGCAGCCCACGATGCAGCACTTGCCCCATCCGCGTGCCACGAGAGCCGCGTGGCTGGTCATGCCACCTTTGGCGGTCAGTATGGCCTGCGCGGCGTGCATGCCCGCGACGTCCTCCGGTGAAGTCTCGTCCCGAACAAGTATGACTTGCTCGCCTTTCTTTCCCTTCTCCTCGGCCTCCTGAGCGGTAAGGACTATTTGCCCGGCCGCGCCGCCCGGCCCCGCAGGCAAGCCCCTGGCAATCTCGCGGGCCTTTTTCTCGGCTTTCGGGTCCACCATGGGATGCAACAACTCGTCGAGCTGCGAGGGCTTCACCCGGCTTACGGCAGTTTTCATATCAATAAGTTTCTGCAAAGCCATCTCCGCCGCCATTCGGACGGCTGCGGCACCGTTTCGCTTTCCGGTGCGGGTCTGAAGCATCCATAGCCGGCCATCTTCTATGGTAAACTCGACGTCCTGCATGTCCCTATAGTGCTTCTCCAGCCTGTTTCTTATTCCCACAAGCTGTTTGTATAGCTTCGGCATCCTCTCTTCGAGACTTTGCAGGTGCTTCGTATCGGCCGTCTTGCCCTTTTTGTTGAGGGGATTGGGCGTCCTTATGCCCGCGACGACGTCTTCGCCCTGCGCGTTGATTAGCCACTCGCCGTAGAAGGCGTTTTCACCGGTCGCCGGATTCCTCGTGAACGCGACGCCGGTCGCCGAGTTTTCGCCCATATTGCCGAAAACCATGGTTTGTACGTTGACGGCCGTACCCCACTCGGCCGGTATGCCCTCGATTCTCCGGTAGGCGATTGCGCGTCTGCCGTTCCATGACTGGAAAACCGCGCCGATTCCGCCCCAAAGCTGCTTGACCGGGTCGTCCGGGAACGGCTTTCCGAGCACTTTCTTTATCTTCTTGCCATACGCTTCAACAAGTTTTTTCAGGTCATCGACAGTCAGCTCGGTGTCGAACTCGTATCCCCTGCTCTTTTTGAGCTTTTCAAGCTCGTGCTCCAGCTGGACGCGAATGCCCTTCCCCTCCGCGGGCTCGTGACCGGCCGCCTTTTCCATGACCACATCCGAGTACATCTGCATGAGCCTGCGGTATGCGTCGTAGGCGAACCTTTCGTTGCCCGTTATCTTCGCGAGACCCTTGACCGTTTTCTTCGTAAGTCCCACGTTCAGGACGGTCTCCATCATGCCCGGCATGGATTGGCGCGCCCCGGAACGAATGGACAAAAGCAGCGGGTCTTTCTCGTCGCCGAACTTGCGGCCCATTATCTTTTCGACCTTGCGTAGCGACTTTTCGACCTGCCCCTTGAGCTCGGCCGGGTATTTTTTTCCGTGTCCGTAGAAATATGTGCAGACCCCGGTGGTAATGGTGAAACCCGGAGGTACGGGCATTTTGAGGCTCGTCATCTCGGCCAGGTTGGCGCCCTTGCCGCCCAGAAGCTCTTTCATTTTCGCGTTGCCGTCAGCCCTGCCTTCACCAAAGAAATAAACATATTTCCCAGCCATTGAAGCCTCCAAGATGATGAAATGGTAATTTCAACGGGAACATCGTCAAGAATTATAATAAAGCAAATATACCAGTCTCCCGTAACGTGTCAAGAATATTGCCCCGCGCTACGGCTGCGAGATAACATGAAGCTGGTTTATCGCCATGTCTGTTTCCTGCTGTGTCGTTGCGCTTGTCTCGGACCAGAGGATATCCACCGTATACGGTCCGCCGTGTGCACCCATTCCGAAAAGCGCCACGAGACTGTCCTGACAGCCGGTGCCGTTGGAACCGCCTATAATGCGCGATATTGTGTCGGGGGTCACGCAGGGACACGTCACCCTCACCACGGAGCCGATTCCTGCCTTGTTTGTTGTGTTTCCGACAAGCTTGACTTTCAGCCAGTTGTACTGGTCGTGGTTGTTCTTGTAGAGGTAGACCCTGTCCGCAGCCGTGACGAACAAATCGGGCCTCCCGTCGTTGTTGTAGTCGGCGATTGCGCAGCCAAGGGGGTTTTGCGCCGAGATAGCGGCAAATGCAGCCACGTTGTAAAACGCCCCCGTCGTATGTCCGTTGTAAAGCTGTCCCCAGCCGTCGGAGCTGCAGACAAAGAAGTCAAGCTGGGTGTCATTGTTGTAATCGAACCATGCGGGGCAACGAGGCTCGTAACCGGTATTGATAAACGAATCCGGGTAAAGGTCGGAAAACTCCGGCACTCCGTCCAGATGCATGTAAAGATGGCTGTTATCATTGTAAATGGAAGGCGGATTCAGCAGCTCGTTTGTCACGAGAAGGTCGAAGTCCAGGTCGTTGTCGTAATCGCCCCATGCAGCGCCCGTACTCAGGCCGAAATTGCCGGAATAATTTTCGTTTTCCCCGGCGACCCTCGCGCCCATACCGACGTCGGTGAAAACTCCCGAACCGTCGTTCTGCCAAAGAAAGTTCTGGTCGAAGAGATCGTTTGCGACGAAAATATCGAGAGTTCCGTTCTCGTCGTAGTCGCAGCAACATACGGCGTTGCCGATAAGCGCGGACGCGGCGGCAATTCCGCTTGAAACACTCGCGTTGGTAAAAGTGGAATTACCATTGTTGATATAAAGCCTGTCATGGTCCCCGACGCCGCTGCCCGGCCAGGTCTCGTGATTCGCGACGTACAAGTCGATATCACCGTCCCCGTTGAAGTCGCCCCAGGCGCAAGCCATGGAATTGGCATTATCCGAAACACCTGCGGAGGTGGTGATGTCGTTAAACGTGCCATCTCCGTTGTTGTAATATAGCCTGTCGAGGCTGTTCGAGGATGCATCCTCATAGCCCGAGCAGAAGAGGTCGAGGTAACCGTCGTTGTCGATATCCGCCCAGGCCGCGCCTCCGCCTCCGGCCGTTGCATCAATCCCTGCGGCCGATGTGGTATCGGTGAAAGTTCCGTCGCCATTGTTCTTGAATAACCTGTGACCGTCAAGTATCAGGTCATCGTTCGCATCTCCGTCGTAGTCGCCCCATGCAACATATGTGGCGGTAACGCCGGTGAATCCGGCGGCGTCTGATACTTCATCGAATGCGACAACGTAAAGCGGCGGCCCCTGGTACCAGGGGGCGTCATCATCATCTTTTTTACAACCCAAAGCGCAAGTCAAGAGTGCAACAAGCGCGATAACTGTCAGCAAATGCATTTTGCCGTTTTTCATTTTATTCTCCCCCACAAGCATGGAATACGACTTCTGGAATTATTGCAGATATGAAGAGCAACTTCAACAATTATTGCCCGCAATGCTCGACCGTCATATGGCATCGAATACTTTATTCAACAATTGACTGCAAAGCATTCGAAGCTATAATTACGGCATGTAAGGAACTTCTTTTCCATTTTTCGGGAGGTGAGAGGTTATGTTTAAACTGGCCCTGTTATTTCAGGAAATACCGACGGAAGCTCAGGAAGGAATGAAGAAAGGCCTGGAATACATCGAGGACGGACTTCCTCCCGAGGCTGCAGGCTTGCTTGCAGCATTCGCGGGCGTCATGCTTTTCGTCTGGCTTGCGATTTACGCCTATATGGGTCTCTGCTTGCACCTTATCGCAAAGAAAACGAATACGAGCCCGGCGTGGCTTGCATGGATACCGATAGCCAATCTGATTCTACTTCTTATGATTTCCGAGAAACCAATGTGGTGGATAGTCCTCGCATTCATACCCATTATCAACATCGTGTGGGTAGTTCTCTGGATATTAGTCTGGATGGCGATAGCTGAGAAAAGAGGAAAACCGGCTATCACGGGTGTTTTGATGATTGTGCCAATACTGAATATATTCATACTCGGATACCTGGCTTTCTCTAAATAGAAATACAAAAAACAGGCGACGTTTCAAAAAATGAAATGCCGCCTGTTTATTTTTAGCAAACCCGGTCAGAGTTTGAAGTCACCCTCGTGCGCAGAACTGAGGAACTCTGCCAATAGATCGATTGAAGCCTGTATGTCTTCCTTGTGCGCCATCTCGACGACGGAATGCACGTATCTCGTCGGAACGCTTATCGTGCAGACGGCGACGCCGCCGCGTGTGCGCTGCATTGCACCCGCATCCGTCCCCCCTCGGGGCAGAATTTCGAGCTGGTACTTGATTTTCTTTTTCTTCGCTATGGCGCGGAGTTTCTTGACCAGTTTCGGATTCGAGAGCGAGGAAGAGTCCTTGACCTTGATTGCCGTCCCCTCTCCGAGCACGGTTATCTGCTGGTGTTTGCCCACACCCGGCAAGTCGCAGGCAAGGGTCACATCGAGCGCAATGCCCACTTCCGGGTCGACGCCAAACGCGCTCGTAATCGCCCCGCGAAGCCCGACCTCCTCCTGGACAGACCCAACGGCGTAGATATCGGCCTGATTGTTTTTCACTTTTTTCAGCGCCTCTATCATGACATAAACGCCGACCCGGTCGTCGAGAGCCTTGCAGCTTACGGAATCGCCTATTTCGGCGAAAGACTGTTCGAAGACGACGGGGTCGCCAATCTCCACAAGCTTCTGGACCTGTTTGCCCGGCAGGCCGAGGTCTATGAAAATCGAATCGATTTTGATAGGCTGCTTGCGCTCCTCGTCGGACATTATGTGGGGCGGCTTGGAGCCGATGATTCCGCGCAGGTTCTTTTTCCCGCAAACCCAGACTCTCTGGGCAAGCGTGGTCTTGGGATTTATTCCGCCCACCGGGTCCACTCGCAGAAAGCCGTTTTCGTCGACATGGCTGACTATAAACCCGATTTCGTCTATGTGAGCCGAAACCATTACCCTGCGGCGCTTGCCGGCAGGCCCCTTGCCTTTCTTGAGGCCTATCACGTTTCCGAGCAGGTCGGACTTGATGGTAGTGCAGGTCTTTTTAAGCTCGCGAACCACAATCGCGCGGATTGCTTCCTCGCGGCTGGAAACTCCCCTCGCCTCGCATAATTCCTTGAGCAGCTTCACGTCATCCTCCTAAAAGTCAGAGCTTCAACCAAAAAAGTCGGAAGTAAGAATCATCATCTTTGCGGCCGAGGCCGAGAAGGCCGGCCAGTATCCGGAAATCGTAGCCATCCTCGTCGCTCTTGTAGCTGGCAACTCCCAGAAGAAAATGCCACTGCGTTTTCGTCAGGTACTGTCTGTGGTGGAAAAGCAGCCCAGCCGCCACGGAGAACGTGCTTTCGGCCTCCTCATCCATCGAAAGGCGTTTCCTGTACGAAAAAAGCGGGTGAACCGCCACGTACTTATGCCCCGGCCTCGAGCTGTAGTTGAATACCGGCCAGAGCCTTATGCTCGTATTGTATCCCTTCGTCCAGTACTTGTTGAACTGCACGATCGTCGCCCTGCGCTCGTACTTGAAGAAGGCAAGCAGAAAGGGAATCGATATTTCGTAAGTATCCTTCGATTTTATGGAGTGAATCGAAAGCAGCGGAAAAGCTATGTCGTACCTTTTTTCGTCGCCGTCCCGAGTCTTGCTGACTCCCACCGGCCAGATGTGTAAATAGACCGCGCGCGGGTTGCTGTGATACCAGAACAAGGGAGGCAGCCAGCAATATCGCGTATTCAGCTTGATTTTTCCGTCTTCGGGGTCTTTCTCGTAAATCTTGCCGTAATAAAACGGGAAAAGATGGAACTGTTTGTTCAAAGGACCGAGTCTCAGTTTAATGAACGGCCAGACAAAATCCACCTGCCTGTCGGCCGGTTGGTCGTTGATATCGGTATCCGGGTCCCAGCGCCGAGTGTATCTGAGCAGCGGGAATCCGTAAAGGGTCCGGTGCCAACCCGCGCCGCTCGAGTAGCCGTAAATGGGCCATAGGTGCCAGAGCCTGGCTTCGGGGATTTTTATGTCCCAGTAAACGGGAAAAACAATACTGGTTCGCGACTCCTTTTTCTTGAAGTGCCAGAAGACGGGGAAAAGAACGGCGGTGTTTTCCCATTCGCCCGCGACGTCAGCCCAGAGCAGAGGGAAGATATGGAAATGAAATTTTCTACTACCCTTGTAATAAAGGACGAACGGCCAGGGACACTCGACCTGCTTCGCATCGTTCTGGTAAGACGTGTACCTGAAAAACGGATACAGGAGATAGTGGGTCTCGTACTGCTGTTTCCTGTTCTTGTAGCCGTAAAGTGGCCAGATATGCGTTATCGAGTAGTTGTCGTCCCTATAGCGATAATAGAACGGGAAAAATCCCGCCTTGAAGTGGTCCTTCGTTTCCCCATAACCCCACCATCCGGGCAGCCCGAAACCGCTCGCGGGCGCAGGAGCTTCCGTTTGCTGCGCAGATTCTTCCTTCTCATCCTCCGTGAAAAGCTTGGAAAGCATGATATCAAACCGGGCATGCGTTCCGTCCGAGGCCAACGATACTTCGCACGCCAGCAAGAGGACAAATAATGCAAGGAAAGGTATTGCAACTTTCAAAGATTCAACTCCCCAAGTATGCGTGAATTGTTCATCATATTTATTATCGCCGGGACTGTCAAGGCATTTCGAACCGTATAGAGTCCCGTCAGTTTCGTTGTCATGTTTCCGAGTGCCGGACCATGAAAATGAAGGTTGTACTGCACCCATGTAATATGTATGATAAAAGCCTTGCGGGTGAAAAGAGAACAAACATGAAAATTGAAATACCAGGCGGGCAGCCGCTCGAACTTGCGAACCTTCTGCTCGATTTTAACGGAACCCTTGCGCGAGCGGGCGAAATTTCGGCGGCGACGAAATCGCTGCTTGAAAAAATCGCCGTGTCTCTGAAAATATACGTCGCCACATCCGACACTCGCGGAAACGCGGCCGAGGCATGTTCGGGCCTTCCGGTAAAAATGCTCGCGCTCCCCGGCGGGATGGCTGCGGATGCCGGCAAGCTCGATATACTCAAGGAACTCGGCGAAGAAAAGACCGCGGCAATAGGGAACGGCAGAAACGACGCGCTCATGCTATCGCGGGCGGCCCTCGGAATCTGCGTGCTGGGCGGGGAAGGCGCCCACAAGGCTGCCCTCGCCGCAGCCGACGTGCTGACAGGTTCGATTGAGAACGCGCTTCTTCTCCTGGCCGAGCCGGTGAGGCTCGTGGCGACGTTCAGGAACTGAAATTTCAAGTTAAACCGGCGGAAATTTTATCTTTGGAGGTTTTATGGGAAATAGAGAAGTTATCGACCCCTTCAGGGGCATGGGAATGGACAGCCGCATCAAGAAGATTATCGCGCTCTGCGTAGTGGCGCTGGTTGTCCTGATTATTTTGACGCTGATTACAATAACAAGCGTCGGCGAGAAGGAAGTGGGTATTGTTTCGATAAGCCTCGGCGACAATCTGCCGGTAGGCCGCGTGATTGCGGTAAACTACGAAAAAGGCCCGCAGGCCTGGATACTCGGGCCGGGGTATCACTTCTTCTACTGGCCATGGAAATACGACATCAGAAAGGTCGATATCACGCAAATTCCAGAAGGAAGCGTGGGAATCATTAACGCCATCGACGGCAAGCCTTTGCCACCGGGCCAGACATTCGCGCCGGAATGGCCCCAGGATAAATATGAAAAAATGCTCGATTCGCAGTTTTTCTTGACTGAAGGTGCCGGTTTCAAGGGCCCACAGACTACCGTGCTGCCTCCGGGCGAATACCGCCTGAATACGGAACATTTTAAAATAAAAATCGTCCCTGCCATGAATATAGGGGTGGGTGAAGTTGGCATTATCAAATCCAACGTCGGAACGGAATCTGAAACGGGAACACTCACGGTACCAGACCGTACTTACCGGGGAATAGTTGCCAAGCCTCTGTCGAGCGGTATGTATTATCTCAATACGGATGCTTTTGAAGTCAACAAGATAACCATTCAGAAAGAAACTTTGAAATTCAATCCCCAGACCATGGGCCAAATCGGAGGCGGCCAAATTACCGTTCGCAGCCAGGACGGCTTCGAAGCTCCGATTGACGTGGATGTAACGTATCAGATTGAAGAGCGCAACGCTTCTGAGATAGTAGCGCGCTTTGCTGATAACGATGGCCTTGTGGACCGTCTCGTCACGCCCGCCATCCGCGCCGAGTTTCGCAACGCTGCAGGCAACGTGCCGATGCTTAACTTTATCCTCCAGCGCGAGCAGCAGGAACAGCTTGTGCTTAAAAACCTGATTCAGAGGCTTCTGCAGCACAACGTAAAGATTCACGAGGTTTATATAAGAGACATCGATTTCAGCAAGGACCCGCAGCTTGCAGCCCTTTTAAAAACTCAAACTGACAGGGAAATCGCAGACCAGCAGAAAGACACATATATTCGCGAGCAGAAAGCCGCCGAGGAAGAAAAGGTTCTCAACCGTAAGGCACAGGAGGCGGAAGAAGAAAAGAAAGTCGTCATCGCCGAGCAGATGATAAACATCGCCTCGAAGGAAGCTGACGCGGCCGAGAAGAAGGCAGACGGCGAAGCCCGTGCAATAGAGAGAACCGCCCAAGCCGAAGCCAAGAAAGTCGAGCTTCTCGCCGAAGCCGAAGCTCAGAAAGAAATCAAGGTTGGCCAAGCCAAGGCAGAGGCCTATGCCAAGCTGGTCGAGCAGCTCGGACAGGAGAATATCGCCCTTATCGAGTTCCTCAAGGAAATCGGGGGACAAAATATCAAGGTCGTTCCGGACGTGCAGGTTTCCGGAAGCGAGGGAGGTTCGCTGCTTGACGCGCTTATTGGCAGCTACCTGAAAAAGCAGGAATCAAATAAGAAATAATTTGCCTGTTAAAAAAAGCCCCGTTCGTAGTGAGCGGGGCTTTTATCATGCTCATTTTATTATGGTGAAGTTTTCTTGGGTACCGTCTTGGGTATTGGCCTGGGTACTTTCTTTGGTCTTGACGATTTGTTTTTCTCCATATATTCTTTCAAAAAGAGGTCATCGCTCATTATGTCAGCGATACCGAAAGTAACCATGCCAACGGCAAAATCGAGCACCTCCAGCAGGCGAACTTCCGCCTCTATGCCGACCATCAGCGCATATGCGCTGAATCCGACTTCATCGTAATGTCTTTCATACTTCGTTTCTTCCTGCGACTCCACGAACACGATATCCGAGGGTGCACCGAAAAACACTTGCCTCGAAGAATTAACAGGCTTGAATGTCCCGTTTACAGGCTCCCTGTTCACACTCCGCTCCGTACCGAAAGGCGATGGATAAACCCACGGAACCCAGTCGGAAGGCACGAAGGGAAGCGAGTACGATTGTTCCTTGTAAACGCCGTAATCCCTGCCCTTGAAGCCGACTACATACTTTTCCGACCAGCCAAGACCGGTTTGAAAAACCTCGGTGGCTCGAACGTTGGCTTCAAGGCCTATGCCCATATTGCCGGACAGGCGAACGCCGAACATGTCGACAAAATCGTTGGCCCTGTCAGCAGTCCACATACCGACTGCGCAGCCGGAGCCCGCAGACAGTAAAATACAAGCTCCCAAAATTAGAAGCAGTCTCTTCAGCACCTTTCACCTCCCGCAAGCCGGGTGCAATCTGCTCGTAATGACTCATGAATAAGAAAAAATACAATAACCAAAACAGATTAATTTGTCCACACCATTTCCAACCTTTTTTACTTGCAGCAAGTGTCGTTTTCCGATTTTGCCCCGAAATTGAATTTCCATCGAGCCGTTAGTTTATTCCGTATTGTAATCCTTCGGCTTGACAATCGCCGGGAGAATATGATAGGTAATCCGGTTCGTAGCGGCAAAATTTCGGGCGCTGGCCGCCGAATTGCGGATTGTAATCGTTTCAAGAGAACAGGAACTCGAATGAAACTGCCGGACCTTGTGTTGATTCATGCTCCCTCGACGTTCAGGAATCCGGCAGGATTTGCACTCCACGGCATGATAACCGCCTCGGTTCCCTCCACCCCCGTTGTGGAAATGTACCCTCTCGGTTTTCTGTCCATCGCTTCCTATCTCGAGAACCGCGGCTACTCGGTCGCCATCAGGAATCTCGCCCTCGTTTCATCCGTTTTTCCATGGTGCAAACCCGCGAGATTTATCCCGTTCCTTCGAGGGCGGGTCGTCGGAATAGATCTTCAATGGGCGGGCACTACGGACGGTGCGCTCGAGACGGCGCGCGCCATCAAGCGGCACTCGCCATCCACTCCCGTAGTCTTCGGCGGGCTCACCGCTTCACATTTCTGGAGAGAGCTTCTCGAATATCCGCAGGTCGATTTCGTATTACGGGGCGACAGCACGGAATTGCCTTTTTTCAAGCTCCTCGAAGCCCTGCGCCATCGAAATTCTCTTCACTCCGTTCCCAACCTTGCCTGGCGCTCCGCACAAGGAGTAATCGAGACCTCCGGTATCATGCATGTCCCGGCAAGCCTCGACGAGCAGTTCCTCGACTACGGCCTGATATTCAGAGGCAGCGCCCGGCGTCTTGACCCTTTGGGCCCGCTCTGGGCCATTCCTTACAGAGACTGGCTCGCAAATCCCTCGGCAGCAGTACTCACACAGAAAGGCTGCAGGCACGGCTGTCTATTTTGCGGAGGAAGTGCAACCGCCTATGCTTCACATTCCGGCCGCAGACGCCCCGCGGTGAAATCGCCGCCCGCCGTAATCCGCGAGTTGAAAAATATCGCGGAAATCATGAAAGCCCGCGTATTTCTTACCGGTGACCTGCGCGACCCCGGCGAAGAATATGCGAAAGAGATTTTCGAGAACCTGGAAAAGGAAAATATCGACAATCCGCTTATTATCGAAACCATGTCCCCCGCCCCGAAGGAATATTTCGACCAGGCGGTGAAAGCATCAGAAAAAGTGGTTTACCAGATATCCGCCGATACCCATGACGATTCGCTCCGGCGCAGGTTCGGGCGAAGATATACGAGCAACGAGCTCGAAGAAACTCTCGGGAACGCGCTTAAGGCCGGATGCAAAAACGTGAGGGTTTTCTTCGGCATCGGCATGCCGGGGCAAGACAAGAAGTCCGTGATGGAAACGGTCGATTACTGCGAATCGTTGCTTGAAAGGTTCGGTGGAAGCGGGAGATTCCATCCGTTTATCTCCGCCTACCTGCCTTTCATGGAGCCGGGCTCGCGAGCCTTCCGAGCCCCGGAAAAGCACGGCTACAAAAATTACGCCTCAACGCTTGAAGACTTCGCGAGGCTTGCGCGGCAGCCCTCATGGCGCGACACCCTCGGTTATCGCACGGGCGAGATGAGCAGGATAGAAATTGTCGAAACCGCCTATGAAGCTGCAATAGCCCTGAACAGGATTCACGAGAAATACGGCCTCATCCCCGGCAAAGCAAGGAAACGCGAAGAGCTGCGTTTGAAACGGGAACTCGATGATATCAGGTCGGGGACAGTAAGAAAGAAATTCTGGCTCGAGGGCGAATCTTCGCTCTACTCGCCCGGTCTAAGGGGCAACCTGAAAAAGCTTTTTCTCATACGACCAATGGGCATCATCAAGGAATCCATCAAGGGCCTTGCCGGTATCAACATGAACCGGGACACTCGCCCGTCCAGCAGGAAAGACAAAGTTCATCCCGGGGAAGCCCAATAGCCTCTATCATGTCGTCTATGCGCTGGTATGCAAGAGAGGTGACCTCTAGGTCCTTCCCTATCAGCTCCACCATTTTCTTGTACTTGGCGGAGTCGGGGTCGAGGTATTCGGAAACATCTTCAATGTCCGAACCCTCTATCTCCTTGATAGCCCTTCTCGCGGCCAGCTCGTTTATCGAACGCGTCGAGCGCCCGTATCCGCAGGGAAACATGAGCGGCGGACACGCAGGCCTGACGTGAATCTCACTTGCGCCGCAGTCCCAGAGCTTCTTCACGGTATAGTTTTTCAATTGTGTTCCACGGACTATCGAATCGTCGCAAAGGACTATCCTGTTTCCCTTAATGACTTTCGGCACTGGTATCAGCTTGAACTGCGCTATCTTGTCGCGAATCTCCTGCGATGGCGGAGTATAGCTTCGTCCGTAACCGTCGGTATACTTGACAAGCACGCGCCTGAAAGGCAGACCGGATTCCATGGCGTAGCCTATCGCGTGCGCAGTGCCGGAATCCGGAACTCCCGCCACGAGGTCAGCTTCTATCGTATCTCTTTTTGCAAGAAACCTCCCGCTCATTTCCCGCACGATTTCGACCGGTATGCCATCGTCGTACTCCGATGCCGGGTATCCGGTATATATCCAAAGGAAGGCGCAAACCTGTTTCTCTTTTCTGCCTTCGATAATCGTTTGAATCCCCTCCGGGCTCAAGAGCACTACTTCGCCCGGCTGGAGAATTTTTTCGACATTGAACGCAAGATTCTGGAACGCGCATGTCTCCGAGGCGACGGCTTGCATCCCGTCTTTCTTCCCGATTACCAGGGACGTATATCCAAGCCTGTCGCGCCCGGCGTAAATTCCGTCCCTCGTCATAAGCAAAAAGGAACACGAACCTTCGATACTGTCAAAAACCTGCTTTATTCCCTCGGTTATAGTATCGTTTCTGGCGATAATCTTGCCGACAAGCTCCGCCTGGTTGATTCGCTCGTCGACCATTTCGGCGAAAGTCCCTCCACCAGCCTCGAGAAGCTTGTGAGCCAGAGATTCCGCGTTGGTAATATTGCCCGTACATGCGATTGCAAAAGGTCCGAACTTCGAACCGAGCGTAAGAGGCTGGGGGTCCAGGTCACTTATGATGCCAATACCCATTTTGCCCGGCATGGTCTTGTAATCGTCAAAAAATCTCGACTTGAACTGAGAGCGGCTGGTAGAGTGAATCTTCTTCCTCAGAGTGTCTCCCCATACGGCAAGCCCGCCGAACTGGGTTCCCAGGTGAGAATGGTAGTCGGTTCCGTAGAAAAGCTCTTCCGTACAATTCGAATTTGATATGACTCCGAAAAGCCCGCTCACTGCCAGCTCCTTCCTGAAATTATATTGCGAAAGAAACGCGAATGTTACTATATTGCGCTGCGGGTGTCCAGCTACTTCCCTTCAGCCGCGCTTCTGCGAATGATTATTCGTATCATGCGCCTTTTGGCAGGCTTCTTTTCCGGCTGCTTTGCCAGTTTTTCAATGCTTCTTTCTACAAGTTTCTTCTCGTTTTCCAACTGGTTTTCGTCCGAATATTCTTCCTTTTTCGCCCCTTTTATTCCTCTTTCGAAATTCTTTTCAGCCGCGTTTTCAGGCTTCTTGGATTTGCGAGCCAACGAGCCTTTATCCAATGCCTTTTTGCCTTCATCGGAGCGTCCGCCCGTTAAACCTGGTGCTGCCTGCCTTCGAGTCGTTTCATCGGTTTTTTCCATCTCTCCCGCCGACTTGGCTTGTTCCTCCTCGGGTGCAGGCTCTTCAATCTTTCCACCCTCTGAAGACTGGCTCGATTTAAGGTAGTCGAGTTTTTTCAACATTTCCGCGTAGACTTTTTCATCCACGCTTGCCAGAAGAACCACCGTCCCGGACTTGCCTGCCTGGCCTGGCCCGGCGTCTCCCTCAACGTCGGGTAAAATCTCGTCATCGCCGATTTTGATATTCATTCCTGCAAGAAGTTCCGAAATTCTGTCGACCGTTCCACCAACGTCCCGCGTCTCAATTACATATTCTTCTATCCCGCTCGCCGCATCTCCGGGAGAGGTCGGCTTGGCGGGTTCGGATTTTGTCCGGTGCCGACCCGCCCGCGCAACTGACTCCTTCCCGGCGTTTTCGGCAACTTGCGGCTTCTCCTCGGCTTCGAGTTTATCTTCGTCCCATTCGGATCGCCCGTTCTCTTTGGCCTTGTATCCGAATTCTCCGCTTTTGCTGGCCGCAGACCGCGTTCTATTGGAATGTCCGTATTCCCCCGAATCGCCACGCTCAAGCGCAGGAGATGGCGCGGCCGGTGCAGTCTTGCCAATTTTGCCTTCAGTCTCCCGTGGCATCTCCGGCGCCGCCACGTACTTTTTCGAGAAGTTTTTGTCTTCGCCTTTCGATAGCGCATCCATATCTTTCGATTTTTTATTATCTTCACTCAAAGCGCCAACTGTTACATCCAGGTTTCTATCCTGCCGGTCGGCGAGCATGAAGGTGGCGACGACGGCGACGAGCACGAGGGCTGCCGCTGTAAGGAGCGCGAACGCGCCGGGCAGACGCACGCGGCCCGGCCGGCGGGCGACGGCAGAAAACACCCGTCCCCTCAATGCGGCAGGCGCCTCGACCTTCGGCAGGGAGCGGACAAGCCCAACCGTCGCACGAAGCGACTCGAGCTCGGCACTGCAGGGCTTACAGCCCTCCAGGTGTCTCTCGATCAACTCCGCCTCGCCCGGCTCCATCTCGCCGTCAAGGTACGCGCTCAACTCTTCTCTTGTCTTCTCGCAGTCCATTTCAGTTCGCCTTTGCCTGTCTCCTAACCACTTAGACGCTCGACAAGCCCGCAGGTTCGCAGCTTCCCGGCTTTTCCATCTAAATCACAGGAATTCCTCCAGTCTGTCGCGCAGCGCCAGGCGGCCGCGGTGCAGCCGGGATTTCACCGTCCCCCTCGGTATCTCCAGTATCTCCGATATCTCATCGTAACTGAGTTCCTCAATATCCCTGAGAACCACGACGGCCCGCAGCTCGGGTTCAAGGATGGCTATCTCGCGGGCTATGGCGTTGCCGAGTTCTTTCGAGCTCGCGGCCGAGGAACTTTCGTACCGCTCGTCCGCTATCTCGCACCTGGCATCGGGCTCGCCGTCCGGCTTGTCACCGTCGAGAGATACCGATTTGCGGGAGAGACGCACGGCGGCGCTGCGTCTGAAGCTCAGCGCCGTGTTTACCGCTATGCGGTATATCCATGTGTAGAACCGGGATTCGCCCTTGAAGCCTGAGAGCGAGCGGTAGGCCTTGAGAAAGGCGTCCTGCACGATGTCGAGAGCGTCGTCCTCGCTGCCCACGAGCCGAAGGACGGTATTGAAAAGCTTGTTCTGGCAGGAGTCGAAGAGCCGCTCGAAATCGAGCCGCGCTCGCGTCTCCGGGCCTGTTTTCGGCAGTGTTTCGCTGTCGCTCACTTGCGCAGACACCTCGCTGACGATACGCCATACCATGACGGTACTCTGTCTTTCACCGAATAATACGCGCCTGTACTCAGGGTTTCAAGAGCTATTCCGCACATGGCATCGCTGGCGTGCACATAATGTTGATTAATGTTTCTTTTGAGTAGTCAGGAGTTGATAATTTTCTTTATTTCGTTGCCTATATAAGTCGCACTCTTGTTCGTTTTCGTCATTACAATCACCGCGTCTTCGCCGGCGATTGACCCGATGAAATCTTCCCATCCGGCATGGTCGACAACATAGCCGACGAAGTTGGCGCTACCGGTAAAAGTCTTTATCATTATAAGATTGTTAGAGACAAAGACGCCGATGACGAACTTGCGCATGGCGGAAGAAAATTCAGCCTGGCTTATGCTCGGCTGATCAATGTGGTCGGGAAGGGAATAGCCTGCCTGGCTTTTTACCAGACCGAGTTCCGCGATGTCGCGCGAGAGAGTGGGCTGTGTGATTTTATGGCCCATCTTGCGCAATGTCTGTGCAAGCTCGGCTTGGTTCTTAATCTTATTCTTGCCGACGATGTCTATGATTGACTGCAGACGCTGGCGTCTCGTCATAAGTCTCTCCTTCGATTTGAAGTTCCATGTCATAAAGTATACGAATAATATACATAAGGAGTGAATAAATTTCAAGGCATTATGAATAAAAAACCGATTGAAAATACCTGTCAGAAAAGTCTGGAAATAAGAATTACTAATATCGGGATGACAAAGAAGGCTACAATAACATAGATAATCGGAAATTTTCTGGAGCGCTCGGATATCGAACCCATCTTCAGGGCGCACCATATGGGTATTTTCCGCAATGGAGTGGGGTAAACGATAATGACGCCGAAAAGATTGAAAAGAACATGGGCGAACGCGATTACCAGTCCGCTGAAGCTCCCGGTAAGAGCGGCAAGCAGCGCGGTTACGGTTGTGCCTATATTGGCTCCGAGCGTTAGCGGAAATACCTGCACTACGTCAATGAGGCCTGCAGCCACAAGCGGTACAAGTAGCGAAGTGACGACTGAGCTGCTTTGAACAATTGCCGTGGAAAACAGGCCTACTATTATCCCGACAATGCCACCTCGCTTAAGTGTCTTGTTGAATACGACCGCAAGACGCCCCATCATAATAATCTTCATCGTTTTTGTGAGACGCACCAGTGCGACGAAAAGCAGCAGACCGGCAAGTGCGAGTATCAATATTCCCGAAAGCTTTTCGCTTAGGCTCGCTTCCTCGGTCAGGAGGTTGACAATAAAGTGTGCTGAAGGGGCGATGACAGCTTTGACCGGACTTGTAAATGTCAGGTTCCCGGCGGTTTCGCCCGCATGGGAGAAGATTCCTGCGAGTGCAGTTGCCAAGTTCTCAAGTGGGTGAAACATCCACTCGATGGGAAATAGGAGCAACGTAACGAGAAGATTGAAAAAGTCATGAACCGTGCTTCCCGAAATTGCCCTTCCGAATTCTTTGCGAAACCGGAAAAACCCCATTGCCACGATGATGCTTGTTACGCTGGTGCCGATATTGCAGCCCATTACCACCGGTATCGCCGATCTTACGGAAAGGGATTGCGATGCAACGAGAGCGACAACGGTTGAAGTGACGGTCGAAGAACTTTGAACGATGCTCGTTGCCAGGATCCCGATAAAAAGCCCGGTTATCGGACTGCTCGTATATTCAAAAAGAGTTTCGGTGAATCCTTCTCCGAAGAGTTTGAACGCGCTGCTCATCAGGGTTACGGCAAGCAGGAAGAGATATAGCCATACAATTACCAGCAGTAACCTCAGGACGGTTTTTTTTATGGAGTCCTGCTGGGTATCAGGTTTTCCCAAAGTCAAGAAAAGCTCCCCAGTGTTCGGGATTGAAAACTGAATTAAAGAACCTTCACGCGAGGTATCATACAGATTAAAATGTATAAGTCAACCATGATAAGTATGCGCGAAAAGCTTGTGTTTTCTCCTTAAATTTTGTTCATTATCCTGCGATGCGCACGGCTTTGTCTTGATTGAAGTATTGGCGGGAATTAGAATAGCTACTGCGTATTCAATAAGTTCAGGAGATTTCTTGGGCGCGAAAAGAGAACTTAAATCAACGGATGCGAAGCTGATTCTCGATTCAGTTGCGGACGGAGTTTTCGCTATAGACAGCGAATGGCGCATAACCTATTTTAATAAAGCTGCTGAAAAGATTACTGGATTCACCAGGGCAGAGGCTGTCGGGCAGCACTGTTATAATATCTTTCGGGCATCATGTTGCAGGGAAGGCTGCGTTTTGCGCCAGACGATAGAGACGGACAAGGAAATTACAGGGCTGAAAGTAGATATTCTCGACAGGCAGAACAAAGAGAAACCTATCAGCGTATCGACCGCCGTGCTCAAGAATTCTTCAGGCAAGGTTACGGGTGGCGTGGAAATTTTCAGGGACATGTCTGTTGTCGAAGACCTTCGAAGAGAAATAAAAAAAACCTACAGTTTTCGTGATATGGTCAGCAAAAACCATAAAATGCAGGAACTATTCGCACTTATTCCGGATGTCGCGACGAGCAGGGTGCCTGTCATGATTCAGGGGCCGACAGGTTCGGGAAAAGAGCTTCTCGCAAGAGCAATCCACTTTGAGAGCCCGAGGGCGGAGGGCCCGTTTGTAAAAGTTAATTGCGGCGCGTTGCCCGATACACTTCTCGAAAGCGAATTGTTCGGACATGTCGCGGGTGCCTTTACCGATGCAAGGGCGGGGAGAAAGGGCAGATTCGAACTTGCAGATGGGGGTACTATCTTTCTCGATGAAATCGGTGACGTATCACCCGCGATGCAGGTGCGGTTGCTGAGAGTCCTTCAGGAAGGAACGTTCGAACCTGTCGGAAGTTCGGAAAGCATAAAAGTGGACATCAGAATTATTTCAGCCACAAACAGGAATTTAAAGGAACTCGTCGCTCAGGAAAAGTTTCGTGAAGACCTTCTGTACAGAATTAATACCGTCGAATTCAATCTCCCCTCTCTGAGCGAGCGTCTTGAAGATTTACCTCTTCTTGTAGATGAATTTATAACCAAATACAACAATCTTACCGGCAAGGAGGTTGGTTTGCTTTCGCCCTCGGCCATGAAAATGCTCATGGCTTACGATTGGCCGGGCAATATACGTGAACTTGAACATGCCATAGAACATGCCTTCGTACTTGTGAAGGGAGATACGATTAGTCCTGAGCATCTGCCGAACATGCTATTGAAAATTAGTAATAAGAGTGTTTTAGCACCTTTCGAGCGCGGCGAAAAACAGGTTATCCTCGAAGCACTTGAGGCAAGCGCTTACAATCGCGAACAGGCCGCCGGGCGTTTGGGCATATCTCGAACTACCTTGTGGCGCAAGATGAAACGCTTTAATATCGAACATTGATGTTTCATGTCTGAAACGTAACGTTTCGCTGAAGTTTCACGCGTGAAACGTAAAACCAAATTGTATTTCGGTTAGCAACACCACTTAACCTCTTGTGGCATATGACGTTATGTGGCTTTCATTACAATATGGCACGCGGTTTGCGAAATAAACTGCGGAGGATTGAAATGCTTGTTGCGATACCGCTATTCCGGGATGAAGTGTCGCCGCGTTTCGGTTATGCAACCGAAGTAGCAGTGGCGACGGTCGATTCAGGCGAAGTCGGTGAAATCAAACGTTTTGCCATACCGGGTCGCGGAGGCAGGCAGGTTTTGTCTTTGCTGGTTTCTCTCAATCCTGAGGTTATTATTTGTGGAGGTATTCATGGCTCTTGGCAGGTAATGCTTAACCACCACGGTATAAGCATATTCTGGGGCGTAATCGGCAGATTCGAGGATGTTTTCAGCTCTTTTGCCGCTGGCAAGCTTGAGAACAACCAGTTTGTTTGCTCCGGAAGAAGTAATGGTAAAAAACGCAGGCGATGCGGGAAGATGGGCAATAAGAAGAAAAACACATAGGTAAGGAGGTTTAATATGAAGATCGCGATTACTTCGACGGGCAAGGAACTCGGTTCTGCGCTTGACGGAAGGTTTGGCAGGTGTTCCTTTTTCATTATCTATGATACGGATGCAGGCAAGGTATTGGAGGTAATGGAAAACTCTGCCGCGCAGACGGCAGGAGGCGCTGGCATACAGGCGGGGCAACTCATTGTCAACAAGGGCGTTCAGGCGGTGCTTACGGGGAACGTCGGACCCAACGCCAGTGGTGTATTGTCAAACGGAGGAGTACAGGTATACGCGGGCTTTTCGGGTACCGTTCAGGAAGCAATAGACAGTTTCGGGTCCGGCGGCATGTCGGCCGCATCAGGTCCGACTGTACAGAGTCATGCGGGAATGGGTGCGGCCACGCCTCAGCCGCCCGCGAATCCGCCGACAAATCCACCGACAAATCCACCCGCCGGCATCCCTGGCGGAGGCATGGGTATGGGTGGAGGCGGTCGCGCAGGCGGTGCTGGTATGGGCGGAGGCCGAGGTATGGGCATGGGGCGCGGTGGAGGTGCAGGACGAGGACGAGGTTTCGGAGCCGGACCGCCTGCAGACTGCGTTTGTCCCTCATGCGGCGAACGTGTCGCGCATGTGCCGGGAACTGCATGCCGCAGCATGGCCTGTCCGAAGTGTAACACCGTAATGGTTCGAGGAGATTAAAAAACAAGGAGGTTTATCATGCCTGGTTTTGACGGAACGGGTCCCCAAGGACAAGGAACCATGACGGGGCGTGGAATGGGATACTGCGTTACACCGGTGGATTCTACGAGAAATAGAGCGGGCGCAGGTCTTCCGGTAAATCAGAATCCCAGGCCGCTAAACGGAAGAGCTTTTTTTGCCGGAAGAGAACTTGGCCTTGGAAGAGGACGCGGACGCGGCGCGGGTCGTGGTCGCGGAATGGGCGGCAGGGGGCGCAGATGCTAATATCAGTGGCAAGCGGCAAGGGCGGGACGGGGAAGACCACAGTTGCCACAAGTCTTGCCCTTGCGATAAAGAACAGCCGCGTACAGCTACTCGACTGTGACGTGGAAGAACCGAACGCCCATTTGTTTCTAAAACCGCAAATAGACACGACGGAAACCGTTAATGTCTCCATACCTGTCGTTGATGAATCCAAATGCACGCATTGCGGCAGATGTGCCGAGGTATGCCGGTTTAATGCCATTGCGGTGTTGCAGAAGCAGGTGATGCTTTTTCAGAATCTATGCCATGGCTGCGGAGCCTGCATGCTGGCTTGTCCGGAGAACGCCATATCCGAGGGCGAGCGCGAGATAGGCGTGATTGAAGCGGGTTCCTCGAACGGGGTCGAGTTTGCGCATGGAAAGCTCAATATCGGAGAGGCAATGTCTCCGCCTCTTATCCGCGTTTTGAAAAAACGTATCAACGGCACGGGCGAGACGATACTCGATGTTCCGCCGGGAACTTCCTGCCCGGTAGTGGAGTCGGTCAGAGGCTCCGACTTTGTGCTCCTCGTTACCGAGCCCACGCCGTTCGGGCTCAACGACCTCAGGCTCGCGGTCGAAATGCTTCGGCTGCTCGGCCTGCCGCACGCGGTTATCGTAAATCGTTCCGGCGTGGGAGATAGCGGCGTGGAAGACTACTGCAGAAGCGAGAAGGTTGATATAATTCTCAGAATTCCTTTCGACAGGAAAATTGCCGAGGCGTATTCCAGGGGGATTGCAATGCTCGAGGCCGTGCCCGAATTCGCAGACAAGTTACGTCAGGTCTATGAGCATGCTTCACGGAAGGCGGTGAAGCGATGAAACAGATTTGCGTAATAAGCGGCAAGGGCGGAACGGGTAAGACGATTCTGACCGCCTCGATGGCTTCGGTCGTTTCGAACAAGGTGATGTCCGACTGCGACGTGGATGCGGCCGACCTGCATCTTATTCTTCATCCTCGGATAAAAGAAACGCATGAATACTTCGGAGGATTCGAGGCGATAATAGATGCAGATAAATGCATTAAGTGCGGCAAATGCGAGGATGTCTGCAGATATAATGCCATAGAAGATTTCCAGGTCGTTTCAGTTGCCTGCGAGGGCTGCGGTGCCTGCGAAGTGGTCTGTCCGGAAAATGCCATTAGTCTTGAGGATGCGCAGAGCGGGCACTGGTATGTTTCGGATACCGAATATGGTCTGATGGTTCACGCGAAGCTGGGAATTGCGGCTGAAAACTCCGGCAAACTCGTATCGCAAGTCAGACAGAGGGCGAAAGAAATCGCGGAGGAAAAAGGGCTCGAATACGTTATAGTAGATGGTCCGCCGGGAATCGGCTGCCCGGTCCTCGCAGCGCTTACCGGGATTGACCTTGCCGTGATTGTATGCGAACCGTCGCTTTCGGGAATACACGACATGGAGCGTGTCCACGGCGTCTGCTCGCATTTCGGAATTAAGGATTCCGTCGTGGTCAACAAGTATGATATAAACCTCGAAAACACCGAGCAGGTTGAAAAATGGTGCAAGGAAAATTCGGTACCCTTGATTGGCAGGATAAGGTTCGACCAGGCGGTCACGGAATCTCTCGTGGCTGCAGTTCCGCTCGTCGAACATTCGCGGGAGGGTGCAGCCTTGGACATGAGACAGGTATGCGATGAAATTATCGAGCTTGTCTCGGATTCTTCTTGAAAAGGATGGATAATGCCGCTTTATACTTATAAATGCGAATCCTGCGGAGAATCGTTTGAAATTTTGCAGTCCTTGCATGATGCCGATAATCCCGAGTGCAGGTCGTGCGGCAGTTCCGACGTAAAACGCGAGGTCTCCAGGCCCGCGCCGCCGGTGATAAAGAAGAGCGCTGATACGTGCTGCGGCAGTCGCAGCGGCTGCGAGAACCCCAAAAGATGTTGTGAAAGGCAGTAAGGTAGGGCATTGGAAGTCAGGTACGGCGAAAAGCTGATTGAACACTTCAGCAATCCGAGGAATTGCCGGATAATGCAAGGCTCGGACGGCTTTGGGAAATTCGTTTCCCCCGGCTGCGGCGATTCCGTCTGGATATATCTGAAAATCAGCGGTGAGCACGTATCGAATATAACATTTCAGGCATTCGGGTGTCCCTCGGCGATAGCATGTGGGAGCATGCTGACGGAGCTGGTGCTTGGAAAACACCTCGATGATGCGGCTCAAATACTCGATGAACATATAATTAGCGCCCTCGGCGGGCTCCCCGAAGGAAGGGAGGAATGCTCCGCAATTGCGGCGCGCGCGCTTCACGAGGCTATTTATGACTATGTTTTCAAGAATGGAAAGGAAGGCGGAAAGTGACCCAGCAAAGCGATTCGGGGGAAAAGAGTGCTTGCGGTTCCTGCGGACAGTCGGACTGCTCGGCGAAGGAAAAGAAGCCGGACGAAACTCTCGAACAGTTTATGGAGAGACAGGCGTTGCAGGAGCGTCTCTGCAAGATTAAGCACAAAGTCCTCGTCTTGAGCGGCAAGGGCGGGGTCGGCAAAAGCACGGTTTCCGTGAATCTTGCGGTAGCGCTTGCGGAGCGAGGGAAGAAGGTCGGCCTGCTCGATATAGACATCCACGGCCCCAATGTCCCGAAAATGCTCGGTGTCGAGGGGGAGCGGCTTGGTGGAGAGCCGGACAAGCTAATGCCATTTCACTATTCCGACAATCTTTTGCTTATGTCTATAGGTTTTCTTTTGCAGGACCAGGATTCCGCCGTTATCTGGCGCGGGCCTTTGAAGTGGAACATTATCAAGCAGTTTATCAAGGATGTGGAGTGGGGAGAACTTGACTACCTCATCGTGGATGCACCTCCGGGTACGGGTGATGAGCCGCTCTCGATATGCCAGCTTATCGAGGATGCTGACGGAGCGGTAATAGTAACAACGCCCCAGGAAGTCTCGGTCCTCGACGTGCGCAAGTGTATAAACTTCTGCGGGCAGACGCGGACGCCCGTCCTCGGTGTCGTCGAGAACATGAGTGGTTTCGTCTGCCCACACTGCGGCGAATCGACCGACCTCTTCAAAAAGGGCGGCGGTGAAAAAATGGCTGCGGAGCTCGGCGTGCCTTACCTCGGCTCCATTCCCATAGAACCCGCGGTCGTCGAAGGCGGCGACAGCGGAGCCCCGATTGTCAAAGCATCGCCTGATTCATTGGTGGCAAAGGCGTTTGAAGGTATGGCGGACCAACTCATAAAGCAGGTTGAAAAGTAAACCAAAGGAGGAAAAGTATGATTATTGCGATAGCTACGGAAAACGGCATGGTTGCACAGCACTTCGGCAGATGCCCGCAGTATACGCTCGTTACGTTGGAGGACGGAAAGGAAACGGGCAGGCAGGTGGTTGACAATCCGGGACACGAGCCTGGATTCCTGCCGAAATTTCTGCATGAGCATGGCGCAAACGCCGTTCTTGCCGGTGGGATGGGCCCGATGGCGCTGAACCTTTTCAACGAACGGGGCATACAGCCTTACGTTGGAATCTCCGGTTCCATAGAAGACGCCATTCAGGGTTTTCTCAAGGGAACTCTCAAAGACGGCGAAAGTACCTGCCATCACTAAGGGGATAAAAACTCTTTGCCTGGCAAAGATAAAATTTTCAAGTTCAGGCCGATCGGGGTGATTCATACTTCTTTCAAAGAGAAGGTGGGCGTCCCGATTCAGGGTTTTCTGGCACCTGAAGGGCGGGGGGCCGTCGAGGTCTATCCCGAGTATGAAGAAGGTCTGAAGGATATCGAAGGCTTTTCTCATATTATCCTGGTCTACTGCTTTCACAAATCAAAGGGTTTTGACCTTCTTGCAAAGCCTTTTCTCGACGATGTGAAGCGCGGCGTATTCTCCATAAGGGCGCCCCGCAGGCCCAACCCCATCGGCATAACGGCGGTCAGGTTTGTCAGGCGCGAGAAAAACATCCTTCACGTTGCGGGCGTCGACATGCTCGACGGGACGCCGCTTCTGGATATAAAGCCTTACGTTGCCGAATTCGACCGCTTCAAAGATGTGAAAAAAGGTTGGACGAAAAACAAGCTCGAATCTCCCTCTCGCACTCATGCGGACGAAAGGTTCGGCGAATAATAATCGGGTCTTGCAATGGACAAGCTTGAAAGCAATACGAGTTTCAGGCTGATGGCTCTTTTCCTGAGATTCCGCGACATATTTATGCCTCCCGGTAGCCTGCTTGCCGAAGCAGGGATTAAAGAGGGTGCGAGTATTCTCGATTACGGCTGCGGGCCGGGAAGCTATTCTATCAAGGCCGCGCAGTTGGTCGGCGAACGCGGCAAAGTCTACGCGCTTGACATCCATCCTCTTGCCCTTAAAAAAGTCGAAAAAGCTGCAAAAAAGAAGGAGTTATCCAACATCCGGACAATCTTAAGCAATTGCGCAACCGGCCTTGAAAGCGCTTCGATGGACGTGGTTCTGCTTTATGATTTATTCCACGACCTCAAAGGTTCGGAAGCGGTACTGGAGGAGATTCATCGCGTCTTGAAACCGGAAGGCGTTCTTTCTTTCAGCGACCACCATATGAAAGAGGAAGGTATTATCTCGAAATTGACTGAAAAAGGTTTGTTTGAATTCTCCGGGAAAGGGCGAAGAACCTTTACCTTCCATCCCCTGAACAAATAATTCTACGGGTATTTCAATATCTCAATAGCGCTGCGATATCGCCGACCGCCGCCAGGCCGGGAATCGAATCAACGAAGTCAGCCTTCGCGCCGGTCATGGTGAGCAGTTCCACAATCTCGTTTATCATGTCGACCGTAAAGAGTGATTTCGAGTTGCAGTTCGGGCATGTTTCGGGAAGCCCCGCGATGAGATTTTCGCATTCGCGGCAGCGCAAACCTTCTATTTGCGCATCCCGGGTTATTACTGCAATCTCGACCCGGCCTCTCCTGGCAGCTTCAAGAACATCTCTGGCGCCAGCTACCGCAAGGCCTTTGCGAAGGTATTCGCCCTTTATTCGCTCCCATAGCTGATTCTCCGACCGGCGCTCCTCTTCGAAAAAGAGCTCGAAAATCTTCTGGTTTACGAATCTCGTGCGCTTGCCCAGGTCCACGGCTTTCTCGCCTATAAGCTTCCTTGCAATCTGATCGGGAAGAACCTTGCGTATTTCGCTAATCGTTTCGCGGGAGCCGACGAGGAGAACGCGCCGGAAATTCTCGTTTTTGTCAAGCTCCGAGAGTTTCTCGGCAATATCCTTCGCGTAGAGAAGAAGCTGCTTGTCGCGACGCCTCTCGTATCTCTGCTGCGACCAGCCCCCTTTCTTGACGTGATTCTTTATATCGCCGTAGATTTTTTCTTCCGACTCCCTGCTGGCCGACATTACCATGAATATTCGCGCTACCTTGTTGTCGGCAATCACGACTGCAAAATTCTCGTACTCGTCCTGCAGCTCCGCCAGCGGCCGGATGTACGGCGAGGAATCCACCACAAGGAGGTCTGCTCCTGCGCCCGGCGTGCCCGCATCCGAATCGGCCGCTATTATAGCTTTGGTCAGCGAGGGGCCGGGGTGGCCTGTCTTTCCTCGCACGCCTTCGATTACTATCGGCCATGTCTTCAGGAAGTCCAGCGCCCAGCAGGCGAAAATGCACAAACCACCCGATTCGATGGGGTTCTTCTTCAAATATTCCCGAACCATTTTTATGTTTTCATCGAAATGCTCCAGCTCGTCTCCGTTATCCTGCAGCATGGAGCGGGTCTGCTTGATTCTCTTCTCGAGTCTCTCCAGCGATTCCGGCCGCGACAGGTAAAGGCTCAAAAAAGCCCTGTCAGGCCCGCTGACTTCCGCCAGTTCTCTAAGGTTTATTTCGCCAAACACAGCAACCTCGGTTTCGTTGAAAGAATGTAGTCGTTCGTTCGGCAGGTATTGTACACGGCGGCTGCACGTCTTTACAAGCTGCAAATAATACAGGGACAGGGCGGAACGCCGCGGCATTCGCTGACCGGAGAGATTTTTCTGGCACCGGCAAATTTGCATTTTCTCATGTTTGCCGCTAACGAACCCGGGCCTTCGTGAGTATATATTTATATTAAGGCATTAATATGGGGGCAGTTCTTATGGCATTGCGAAAGATATCCATCTCTTTTTTAGTTGGCCTGATAGCTTTCTTGATAGTTTTCTCTCCCGGTGTCGCGTTTGCGGACGGCCCGCCTGAAGTGGACCCGAAGGCCGTCGACAAGGCTGTCGAGAAGGCCGTGAAACATATCCTGAGCAAAGCCAAGCAAGGTGGCTCCTTTGATGGAAGATACAGCACGAGTTACCCGATGGGTTACAACGCGCTCTGCCTGCTCGCCATGCTCAAGGGCGGAATCAACAAGAAGCACGACATGGTCAAACAGTCGCTTGTGTTCCTGCAGAAACAGAAAATCAACAAGACCTACGGCGTCGGGATACTGCTTATGGCGCTCGAAGCATATTATACTCCTCCCAAGAAAAAGAAGCAGAAGAAAGAATCGTCCGACTGGCGAACGACCGTAGTCGAGCCTCCGCAGAAGCCCAAGCCAAGCCCTCAAGGAAGAAAGTGGGCGCAAATGCTCGCAAACTGGCTCGTACAGGCTCAGATTCATAGTGCCTGGACTTACAGCGATTCTGGCCATACCAGCGCGCGCAACCCCATCCCCCGCCGCGACAACTCCAACGCCCAGTATGCCCTTCTTGGCCTGCTTGCCGCGAAACGGCTCGGATGCAAAGTGCCCCGGCAGGTCTTCGAAAAGTCGCTGGAGTATTTCCTCAAAATGCAGGAGACGGACGGCCCCGAGGTGAAAAGGTTCCCCGTTCCCGCTTCGAGCGATGACCTTTTCCGTAAAGAGCCGGATAACCTGACCGGGAAAAAGAGCAAGCCAAACGGAGGCACCACGGTCTCGGGCGGTGGCGAAGATGGTTCGCCGGGAGAAAACGGGATGCGCGACAAATATATGGCCCGTGGGTGGGACTACGCGACTTCGAAAACCATGCCCGATACATCCAATTCCCCCTATTGTTCTATGACTGCGGTGGGAGTCGCCTGCCTGATTATCACGAAGAGCGAGCTTATCGAGACATCCGGATTCAAGAAAATCCGTGACAAGGTCAATATCGGCATAGAAGACGGCTGCGCATGGATGGCCAAGTACTACGACCCGAAGGTGAACGTGAGGGTGACCTCGACGGGCCCGAGGACAGACCGGGATGCGTGGTCGAGCCAGCATTACTATTTTCTCTATGCGGTTGAGCGATGCGGAGTGTTTTCCGGATGCGAGAGATTCGGGGAAAAATACTGGTATCTCGAAGGTGCCAGGTATATTCTCGACAAGCAGAACCCGGACGGAAGTTGGAACGAGCTTGACTATAAGGGCAATCCCGTAACCAGCGCGGACTTATGCCCGACGTGCTTTGCGATACTCTTCCTGAAACGCGCCACCGTGCCGCTCAACAAGCGCCCGATTTTCACCGGCGATGACCTTTTCAAACCGAAGAAAGGCGAGCTTATCCCTCCCCCGCCGGAGAAAAAACCGGGAAAATAACCGCTTTTACGAAATAAACGGTGAATGATTTCGGCGTGTCTTCCTGAAAGCCATGCAAAGCGAAATCAGCAGGAACGGCAGAAAATAGCCTGCAATATCTTCGGGACTGGCTCCCGAGTTCTCGGAACCGCTGATTGAGCAGGAGCAACCACCCTCGCTTTTGGACGGAGGAATGTAGACCGCCGTGAAAAGGGCCGTTACCGTCTTGTTGCCGTCAATGTTGATTGTCCCCGGATTGTCGATTCCAGTCAAATCACCCTGCCATTCGGAGAAACCCCATCCGAATGACGGTTCGGCCGATACGGCAACCGAATCCCCATAATGGTAAGTCGCCTGCAGCGGGCTGGCCGCGACAGTTCCGCCGCCCAGAACGTCGAGCGTGAGTGTATATTCGGTTTGAACAAAGACTGCCGTTATTGATATGTTATCGTTCATAAGCACGGTAGCGGGGTTGGCGGAGCCCGAGAGGCTGCCTTCCCAATGGTCGAATGCCCAGCTTGTGTCGGGAGTTGCCGAGACCGTTACCGAATTGCCGTAATAGTATACTGCCTGCAGCGGGCTGGCCGCGACAGTTCCGCCGCCCAGAACGTCGAGCGTGAGTGTATATTCGGTTTGAACAAAGACTGCCGTTATTGATATGTTATCGTTCATAAGCACGGTGGCGGGATTGGTTGCGCCCGAGAGGTCGCCTTCCCAGCGGTCGAACTGCCAGCCGGTGTCGGGAAGGGCTGTCAGTTCTACTTCCTCTCCCGAATCGTAGAGCGCCTTGTCGGGGTCTGCGGATACGGAGCCGCTCCCGGAACAACTCACGCTTAGCTCGTATTTGATTTCCACCGTCACCTGTTCGGCGAAGAGAATAGCATTGTTTGCCTCGTCGGTTTCCCCCACTTCGTTTTCGGCATCGATAAGGCAGCCCAAATAATATGTTCCTTCAGGCACGCTCTCAGGGAATAAAACACTGATTGACTGAGTTTCGAAATCAGCACCAAATCCTGGCGATTCATATCCCCCTATGAGGTAGTCGCTGTCCGTAATGTTATCGTCCGTCGAGAAGTAGAAGCTCGTTTTATGCGTTCCTGCGGGTATCGGGCCCGTGCGCCCCACATCCAGACCCATTGAAAAAGTCTGGCCAGAGCAGACGGTTGTAAGGCTCACGGTATGGTTCGCGTTGTCAAAAAGGTCAAGCAGCGGGTCTTCTACCGCAATCGACTTGATTTCGCTCCAGCTGCTCGTATAGGTTCCATCGAAGGCACGGATGCGGTAGTAATATGTTCCCACGCCACGGCCCGTAACGTCGTAATATTTATCGCTTATCGAGGACGACAGCGTGCTCCAGTCGTATATCAGAAGACCGCTGATTTCGATATCGTCAACGTAGAAACCTTCCAGGGTGTCCTGATGGCTGTTATAAGACCTGAAGCGTATTCGTATGCTCCGACCTGCATAAGTCGAGAGGTCTATTGTCTTTTGCACCCATCCGCCGCTGTTTCCCGAGAATGTTGCGGCTTTTATCCATGTCGAGCCGCCGTTAAGGGAAACTTCAAAAAAGGAAAAATCGCAGCCTTTGCTTATTCCGTCTTCAATATCGTACCAGCACCAGAAACTGACCTGGCCTGTGCCTCCAACCGACAGAGAATCGGCGTATTCCAGCGAGTTGTCCGTGTCCACACCGTTTCCTCCGTAGAAGCTCTGCGAGGAGGAATATGACCTTGCTGCCGAAACTGTAAAGCCCGAGGCCAGCCAAAGACTCGTGCCGGATTCGGCATTGTCCGTTATGCTATTCGTGATGCTGGTCGCTTCCTGCAGTTCGTAGTGCGTTGGCGCGTCGCTTCCGGTCCAGAGAGGGGAGTAGCTTCCGTCGTAATCCGGCGAGACGAAATCCAATAGGTCCGGGGCGTCGAGCGAAACGTCCAAAGTTAATTCGGCGGTGGCCGTATCGTAGCTCGCATCTTCAACCTGGACGGTGAAAGTCCAGCTTCCCGTAGCAGATGGAGTGCCTTGAATCGTAGTTCCATCAAGTGTCAGTCCGTCCGGCGGCGTGCCGGATGAAATCGACCAGGCGTATGGTTGCGTTCCGCCACCCGCTTCGAGAGTCGCCGAGTAGGCTGCGCCCGCCTCGCCGTCGGGAAGTACCGCGGTCGCTACGTAGAGAGATGGATTATCCGTGACCGTGATATCCGCTTCGAAGGGGTGAAAATTGTGCTTGGTCGCAGTCAGCTTGAGCGTTCCAACTGTTGCGGGGTCGATGATTGCCGAGTACCCGCCATTTTCGTCAGCCTCGCCGTAAGCGTAGACTTCGTCCGTCTCGCCGACTGTTTTCCAAAGGCAGACTACCGCGCCCGGTTCTGTCTTGATGTAGATGGTCTGGCTTCCCGGTGCGATTTCCGAAGGATGAATGACGGACATGGCCTGCGGGTTGCTCGTCCAGACAGGCAGCTCCGGGTCGCCGATAAGGTTGATTCCGAGCTGAATCCACCTGTAGGGATTGTAAGACAAGCATTCGCCCGCGTGTTCCCACTTGTGCTCGGCGTAGGCTTCGCCCAGGTGGTGCAGGTCTTCCCCGAGCAGTTTAAGGTAGAATGTCCTGTTGAGAATTATCGACCGGCCGCCGAGGTATGAATACGGGTCGCCCCACCCGTAACGGCTGCACCCGATATACGCCACCGCTCCTCCGCCCGCATTTCGCGTGAAAGCCTCGCTGAGGCAGGAAGAATCGAACCAGTTCGTATGGCATGCGATTGTGTAGATTATGCCGCATTCCAGGTCGTTCGTCTGGCTGGATGCTTCGGCTATTCCGAATTCGCCTCCTCCCTCCATTGACCATGCTCCGACCTGGCCGTGCGTCATCATATTGAGCATGCCGTGCCCGTTGTCGATTTCCGATTTGAGTGCCGCGGCCGAAAGATCAAGGCTCGGAGTCGTATCGAAGAATTCAATCATGTCGGGCGACCAGAACGGCGCTATGCAGTCGTCGTACATCCTAAGCGACCACGTATGCACGTCACTCTTTCCATCGAAGTTGCTCCACGTCCTGATTCCCGTCAGGACTATCTCCCTTCCGAAATTCAGGTCCGGAGCCCGCCTCTCGTATTCCAGCGTCTTGTCGACGAACGCCTGCGCGTCGGCTGCATTCCCGCAGCTGCAACGCCCCACCAGAACGTCCGGCTCGAGGTCTATCGTGTCGCCGTCCGCTTCGAGCTCGGCGCACATCGAGTCGCTGTCGTCGTTCCAGTCCACATCGTCGAGCCCCGCGTAGTAGAGGTCGCATGGAACGTTGTTTTCGGTGTAGTAGTAAGCCTTCAGGTAGCACCCTCTGTGAGGCACGGTGTCGATATCCCCGCCGAGAAGCACGTAGTCTGTCCCGTTGTTGTTGACGTGGTCGATTATGCAGCGCTTAATCTTTTCCTGCGTGTCCGCGCCCGTGTAGTCCGTCTCGATGGATTCCACCGTGACGATTTTCGACGGCAGCCCCTTCTGCTTCTTCCAGTCTGCAAGCGGCTGGAACGCGTCCTTGTAGGCGTCGCAGCAGATGATAAGATAAGCGGCAGGCCCGCCGTCCGCGAGCGGCCCGGACGACAGCGCGCTCAGAGCAGGCGTCCAGCAGCAGTTCGCCACCTCGTCGGGATTTTCCACCGCCCGCTCCAGCATTGCCCCGAAAACCTCGCTCCTTCTCGCCGGTCTCACCTCGGAGTCCGGTTCCTCGCCCAAAGTATATTCAACCTTGAGCGTCATTTTGCCGTGGAAAAGAAGCTCCTTCGACTTCGGCAGGTACTGCACCGGGTTCACGCGCAGAAAGAATATCTTGCATCCCCGCATCATGCCGGTTCTGAGGTACTGCACCTTTTCGGCGGGGAAGGGCGCATCGCCTCCGTAGATTTCTGCGTCCGGCTCCGTCGCAGGCGGCACCTCGCCCGGCGGGCACTCCGCCCTGACAAAGTCGAGCTCGTAAGGGCCTGCTAATTTCTCTGTAGTGCATGCTGAAATGCTCGCGGAGTGAAATACCGCGTTTCTCGGGACCGCGATTCGCACGAGCCGCGAAGGCACTATCGGCGCGCCCTCCGGGTCGGCGGGGTAGACGCACTTCGGCTGCCGGAGAACGAGAAAATCTCTTTCCCCGTTTTTCACCGTCTTGAGCGCGCTCTTGTCGAATCGCAGTTCGATATCTTTCGACTCGGGGGCGGGCTCGCCCAGCGTGAAGTCTGCAGCCAGGATTGCAATAATTACAAGGATGACCGAAAGACAGGAAATCAGTATTCTCTGCATTTTACCCCCGTCGCCCGGAAGATGAGAACTACGGACACAAAATCCCCGCAGGATTGTTAGCAGAGACGCATTCCGGGTATGAATCATGCGCTTTTTCTAAAAAAATCCCACCCATTGCATAAAATTTCTCTTCTTGACCCTCAACATATTATAGGTTAATATTATTGTGCAGATTTGCTCAAAGGAGGTAGTAATGCGGGGCAATGCGGTAAAACTCGCGATTTTCCTTTCACTCTTCATTCTTCTCGGCTGCGGCAATATAACCGACCTCGGCAGCTCAGGCGGAGTACAGGTGCCCGACAAGGTCACCGGCCCGCAGCCCAAAAGGAACACCCAGAACGTTAGCATCTCGACCGCCCTCTCATGGCAGCCTGCAGAACACGCGATTACCTACCGCGTATACTTCGGTTCTACAATGAGCCTCGCAGCTGTGATATCAGGAACCACCTGGGATCCGCCCGGCGAGCTGGCATACGGCACCATTTACGAATGGCGGGTGGATTCTGTCAACGCTGCAGGAATAACGACGGGCGACACCTGGCGCTTCAGGACCGAATACGGCCCGCAGCCGCCGACTGCCGGCTTTACCGTCGACACCACCACCGGCGCTGCGCCATTCTCCGTAAACTTCACCGACACCTCCACCGGGCTTGTCACCTCGTGGGCGTGGGACTTTAACGGAGACGGCAACACAGACTCCACCATCCAGAACCCATCCTGCACCTACTACTCGCCCGGCACCTTCACCGTTAGCCTCATTGCCACCGGCCCGGGCGGAACGGATGTCGAGACCAAAACATCATATATAACTGTTTTGGCCACGCTTCCATCAGCAGACTTCAGCGCAGACCCGCTTGCCGGCCCTGCGCCTCTGACCGTCGCGTTCACCGACCTCTCGACGGGCACGATAACCGGATGGAACTGGGACTTCGACAACAACGGCACTGTAGACTCCACCGTCCAGAACCCGACTCATCAATATTCCTCCGAAGGAACATACTCGGTCAAACTCACGATAGACACTCCCGCCGGCCCGTTCGTCAGGACAAGAACAGACTACATAACAGTAAGCTCCGCCCCCCCGCCTGCGCCGGTGGCGATGTTCTCCGCCACTCCCGCATCAGGCCTTACTCCATTAATAGTCAGCTTCACCGACGAGTCCACCGGCAGCATAACGGACTGGGAGTGGGACTTCGATTACGACGGCTCGTTCACGGCAGATTCCACAATCCAGAATCCCACGCACCTCTACAACTCTCCTGGAACTTACTCCGTTGCGCTTCGCGTTACCGGACCGGGAGGAAGTGACACATTCGTAAGGTCGAGCTATATAACGACAACCTCTCCGCCATCCCCGCCTGTTGCAGGATTTTCAGGAACTCCCACATCAGGCACCGTTCCACTCGAAGTTGATTTCACGGATGAATCCACCGGCATAATTGATTCCTGGCTCTGGAGCTTCGGAGATGGGACGACGAGTATCGAGCAGAACCCCTCTCATACCTATACCTCAGCAGGCACTTATACCGTCGGGCTGACAGTAACCAACACCGGCGGCTCCAACGGGGATGTCAAGCTAAACTACATAACTGTTACGGAAGTCGCTCCGGTTGCAGGATTCAGCGGCACTCCCACCTCCGGCAACGCGCCATTGCTGGTGAGCTTCACGGACGAATCCACCGGAAGCGTCTCTTCATGGCTCTGGAGTTTCGGGGACGGGACTACAAGCATCTCGCAGAACCCGTCGCACAGCTATGGTTCCGCAGGCGCTTATACGGTGACGCTTGCGGTAAACGGTCCCGGCGGCAGCGACATCGAGACGAAGAACGATTATATCACGGTATCTCCTTCAACCGCCCCGGTCGCAGACTTTGTGGGCGACCCGCTTACCGGCAATGCTCCTTTGCTCGTAACATTTACCGACCTGACAAGCGGAAGCGTCGATACCTGGGCGTGGGATTTCGACGGCTTCGGCGTTGACTCGACTGCGCAGAACCCGACCTTCCTCTTTTCCACTCCCGGAACGTACACGGTCAAGCTCACGGTCTCCGGCCCCCAGGGCAGCGATTTCGAAACAAAGACGAATTACATAACAGTCAACTGGCCTCCTCCTGTCGCAGATTTCATTGCAGATCCTTCGTCCGGGCTCAAGCCGCTTGTCGTAACATTTACGGACGCCTCGACGGGCAACGTCACTTCATGGGAATGGGACTTTGACAACGACACTATCGCCGATGCCTTTACCCAGAATGCGACGCATATCTTTGATACCATCGGCGACCATACTGTGACGCTTACAGTCACAGGTCCCGGCGGCACGGATAGTTTTTCGGATACGATTCATGTCACAGCTCTTCCGGTCGTAACTGCTATCACGCCTGCGCCGGAAGAGGTGCTATCATCCGAACCTTCGGAAATATTTGTCACGTTCAGCAAGGAGATTGATGCAAGTACGGTAAATTCAACCAACTTCACGCTCCTTGCCTCCGGCGGAGATGGAACGTTCGACGACGGCAATGAAATCCCGGTCAGCCTCTGGGCGGTGACGCAAACCGCGACAAACATAGTGAAAATGGACCTCTTCGGCGCAAGCCTGCCGGACGATGCGTATTTGGTGACGGTTCATGGAATTGCTTCTGGTAACTGGAGTTCTCCGGTCAATGTAACCGAACTTAATACAAGCTCTGATGATTTTATGGGCTCTGTGAGTCACAACGGTCTTACGTTATACTTACATTCAAACAGATCTGGTGGAGCAGGAGGTACTGATATTTGGAAAAGTACAAGATCTGAAATAAATGCTACTTGGGAAACACCTGTAATCGTTTCTGAACTGAGTACGACCGCATGGGATGGAGATCCCTTCCTTAGTGACGATGGCTTAACTTTGTGGTTCGCTTCCGACCGTTCAGGAGGATATGGATATCACGACATTTGGGTTTCTACTCGTACTATTTTAACTGCTAACTGGGGAACTCCTTCCCACGTGCCGAGTGTCAATTGTTCTTATAATGACGACAGACCTTCCGTAAGCCCTGATGGTCTTACGATATGGTTTGCTTCGGATAAGTTTCCTGATACAGGCGGTGGATGGGATGTTTGGGTTGCTACCCGTCCGGATAAAAGCTCGTCGTGGGAGGGACGAACAAGCGTATCCGAAATCAAGGTTTCAAGGGAAGAATATGCACCTTGGGTAAGTCCAGACCAACTTACGATGTATTATTCTTCAGATAGAGAAGGTGGTCTTGGCGCATATGATGTCTGGAAGGTAACCCGCCAAGATAAATCTTCTCAATGGGGCAACGCAACTAACGTATCGGAAATAAACTCTACAGAAAATGATTATCGGGTATGGCTTAGCTGGCATGCTTCTACTTTGTGGTTCTCTTCAAACCGCAGTGGCGGTCTCGGTGGTTCAGATATCTGGAAAATTGAACGTGCTGGCCCCGTAACTGATATTTCTGGTTATGCTCTTGACGGCGAGTTCTCCGGTACATTTCCCTCCGGCAACGATATCGAAGGCGGCGATTTCAATTCAAAGTTCTATATTGGTGATATGCCTGTTGCATCTTTCACAGCAACTCCTACAGAAGGCACGGAGCCATTATCCGTTGCCTTTACAGACAGTTCATCAGGAATGATTAATGCATGGGAATGGGATTTCGATAACGACGGAACGGTGGATTCGACAGTCCAGCACCCGACCCATATCTACGATACGCCCGGACTCTACAGCGTCAAGCTGTCAGTTTCAGGCCCGGTCGGAACAAACAGCACGACAAAGACTGGATATATAAGCGTCTACAGTACTCTTAGCGATGTCATATACGTTAGCGATGAAAGCGGTTCTGACTCCAACGACGGCCTGACATGGCCGACCGCTGTTAAAAGCATACAGGAAGGCCTGAACAAAGCGACTGCCGGATGGACAGTCCTTGTTGCAGATGGAACATACACCGGCACAAGCAACAGGAATCTCGACTTTGGAGGTAAATCAATGCACCTCCTGTCATGCGGTGGTACAACGAATTGTATTATCGACTGCCAGGAAGCAGGTAGGGGATTTTATTTTCATTCAGGAGAAACAGATTCTTCCATTGTTGAGGGCTTCACTATCCAGAATGGGAATGTTGTTAACGACTACGGTGGCGGTGTTTACTGTGTTGCTGCATCACCCACTATACGAAAGTGTATAGTAACTGGTTGCCGCGTAGATTTCTATAGCGGTTATGGGGCCGGAGGCGGAATAATGCTGAATAATTCAAGTGCAATTATAACAGCTTGTATAATAACGGAAAACTGGGCAAAAGACGAAGGTGGAGGTATAAGTTGCACCAACTCAACACCTCTGATTGTTAATTGTCTTATATCTAAAAACACCTCCACTTATGTAGGAGGTGGAATTCAATGCTACGACCACTCGGATGCTATAATAACTAATTGTACGATAGTCGAAAATAATGCGAACTATGGTGGCGCTCTGGATTCTTACAACTCCGATCCTGTATTAAGTAATACTATTTTATGGGGTAATCAGGCAGGTGGAACTGGTAACCAGATTTGGGCTTATGATAGCGGTTCACTGGTTATGCTGAACAATTGTGACTACTCGAATGTGGGAGGAGACGTAGGTGGAAATGGTTCAGTAACGCCATCTAATTGTATTACACTCAATCCGCAGTTTGTTGATGCAGGAAACCAGAATTATTGCCTGAGTGAATCCTCTCCCTGTATCCACAACGGGAATAATTTGCTGGTTCCCGGCGGAGTTACTACCGAACTTGATGGCAATGCGCGCATTGTTCATGTAACTGTCGATATGGGGGCGTATGAGAATCAGACAATCGGGAGCTGGAGACAGAAGCATCCCTCAAACAATCCCCCTCTGCGCAATGCTCACGCAATGGCTTATGATTCCGCCCGAGGCGTTACTGTTCTCTTCGGAGGATTGAGTGGCAGTAGCGACTTGAATGACACATGGGAGTGGAATGGGACTGATTGGACTCAGAGGTTACCTTCAAACAATCCGCCCGCTCGTGGGCATCACGCTATGGTTTTTGATTCTGCTCGTGGCGTAACAGTGCTCTTCGGTGGTGATAGTAACGGTTCCTGGACAGGCAGAAACGACACATGGGAATGGAACGGATCCGACTGGACTCAGAAGTTCCCGACAAATATTCCACCATTGCGCTATGTTCATTCAATGGCATATAATTCCACCGCTGGAGTTACTGTGCTTTTCGGAGGTTGCTACGGCGCCGGTAGTTACCGGAATGATACATGGGAATGGAACGGGACTGACTGGACAGAGAAATTTCCTGCAAATAGTCCTTCTGTGAGAAATGCTCATTCGTTAGTGTATGATTCCGTCAGGGATGTAACAATGACTTTCGGCGGGTATGGTGGCAGCTGGCTCAACGAAACTTGGGAGTACAACGGGACAAACTGGACGCAGCGCTATCCCGCAAACAGTTCTTCCGCGCGGGCTGTGTACGGGATGACGTATGACTCTGCCCGTAATGCAACTGTTCTGTTCGGAGGATGGAACGGCAGCAACTTCGATGATACATGGGAATATAACGGAACGGACTGGGTGCAGATTAACCCGGTTAACAAGCCAACCGCACGGTTTCTTCATTCTATGGCGTACGATTCGGACCGCGGCGTAATGGTCCTGTTTGGTGGCCGGAATGGCTCGACTAACTTCAATGACACCTGGGAATACTAGTCAGTAAAATCCAAATTCATCTGTCATACGGGGCGGAAAAATCACGCCCTGAGAGACTCGAAAATATTACGATTATTTTTCCAGATTTTGAAGATTTTTGTATGGATGCGCGCGGGGATTACGTCTATACACACAGAGGAATTTGTGTCTTCCGAAAGCCCGGCGCACATACCGGGTAAGCGCACTAAGCGCATGCAAATCCACCGTGAAATAAATCCATTGTGGTATTTTAGGTATATGGGGATAGTAAAATGTATAATTTAGCCTTTCGTGTCGGCTCTGATAGAGTCCGCACCCCGACATTTCGTCAATTTATTAACAATTTGACGAAAGGGTATAATTTGCCTTTCGTTGCAGGTGGGGATTACATCTTTGCCGCGTGTTTTCGCTTCGCGAAAGCCAAGCTCCCCAAATCCGCGGATTCCTCTTTCAAGGACCCCGCGGTATCTGTAAAAACTCGTCGTAAGTCGTTAACGTATAAGGATTTAACTTTACAAATGTATAATTGGCCTTTCGTTTCGCTCGCTTGCTTGCCTTCGGCAAGTCACAACGCGCGACTCGAAACCTCGGCAGGTGACACTTTTATAATAAAAGTGTCACGACTATTGAAATTATGATAAGGAACGGGTAATATCAAATGTACGGAATAAATGATGGAGACGAGTTGTGATTGAGATAAGGACAAGGATATGGGACCTCGTGGCAAGGTTCTTTGCCGCGAAAAGCACGTTCCGCTCGCAGAGGGAGAACTACGAACGCATTGTCGGGAACTATGCGAAGAAGCGCTCCGTCGACCGGCGCGACCTGCATCTTACGACCCACGAGATTGCCGGGCTTCTGGACTTCAAGGCGCTCGAAGACCTGCGCGACAACCATCTGTGGGAACTCAAGCAGATGTCTCACAGCATATTCAGGACGGACGACAAGACGGATATCTTCGACAAGTATATATCCGACATATATCACGAGGTGTCGATTCTCAAGGAAGAGCATTATACCGTCATGACTTATGCGCCTGCGTACGAGGAGGGACTGCACCTCGACCTGGCCGAGAGAGACAAGATTCTCGAAGAGGTTCACCAGCTCTTTCCCCGGAAGATGGAACAAATTCGCAGCCTTTTCGTGAAGGCGTATTCCAGGCTCCAAGAGCTGCTGAAGCTATTTCTCGACGAAAGGATTTTTGTTCGCTCGCTCTATCTTTTCGGGAACGATGTGCTCGGCAAGGCCGGCGAGGGCGATATCGCTGCCCTCTACGAAAAAATCTACCCGAAGGGCGGGGCGGTCCAGGGTTATTTGAAAGTTGCTCAGAGCTTCCACGAGTCGGGTTTCTACGAGAACGCCGAGGAAGCTTTGAAAAAGGCGAAATCCGCACTTCGCAAGTCGAAGCTGCCGGATACGGAGAAAAAGAAAAAGCGCGAAGAGATAAATCAGCTCGCTAAACTCACAATTGCCGCGCTCGCTAAAATGCAGGTTTTGTAGGGTTGGTGAAAGGATTGAATATGAAATTCGCTCTTTTATGTGCGCTGCTGCTCGTGCTGCTTGCGGCGCCCTGCCTGGCGCAGAGCAGTTCGCCGACGAAGATGAAGGAAGCGAGCGCCTCGGGAATGGCCTACGGCTCGATACTCATTGCGCTTATTATCATGATTGCGCTGCCGTCGGTGGGGCTCATGCTAATTGCAAAGGTAGTCGGTCTCGGTGTCGAAGACATCGGAATTGTCAGATGCGTCTATACTTCGCTGCTATTCTTTGCAGGAGCAGCGCTTGTTTTCTACTCGGGTGAAGGACTTGCCAAGGGGATTGAAAACCCGCTTGAATTTTTCAGAGTGACCGAACTGCTCATTCGGCTCGGGATAGTCTTTGTGCTGGCCATTATCCTTATCAAGTTCCTTATGTCGAGCACCCTGGTGCGCGCGATAATCGGGTCGATTTTCTATCTCGCAGCCTATTACGGCTGCGTCCTGCTCTCGTGGGTGATTATTGTGCAGGCCGGTGCGCAGAACTTGCTTAAAAGCGGCGGCGGATAGCGGGCCGAAAGTAAAAGGGCGCGTACTCGACGCGCCCCGTTATCGCTGCCCGGCGAAGGTGAATTAGCCGCCTCATTTGACCTCGAAATCCGCGTCAATTACCTCGCCGTCGTCCGATTTCGTCTGGGTTTCGCCCGGCTGTTGTCCGCCCGGAGGAGGCTGGAACCCGCCCGGCCCCGGACCCTGGCCTTGACCCTGGCCGCCCGTAGCCTGGCGATACATCTCTTCGGCCACCTTGTGGAACTTCTGCCAGGTCTGCTCGAGAGCCTTAATCTCGGCGTCAATCTGCTCCGGCGTTCCCGTCTTTGCAAGCTCGCGTAGCTTGTCTACGTGGGCCTGTATCTCGGTCTTGAGCGCCGGGTCAACCTTGTCGCCGAGTTCGTTTACCTGTTTCTCGGTCTGGTAAGCGATTGTGTCCGCCCTGTTGCGCGAGTCGATTTCCGCGCGCCGCTGTTTGTCATCGGCTGCGTGTTCCTCGGCGTCCTTGCGCATGTTCTCGATTTCGCTTTCGCTTATGCCGCTGGAGCTCATAATCCGTATCGACTGCTCCTTGCCCGTCCCGAGGTCCTTGGCTGACACGTTGAGAATCCCGTTCGCGTCAATGTCGAACGCGACCTCGATTTGCGGAACCCCGCGCGGCGCCGGCGGTATCCCGGCGAGCTGGAACCTGCCCAGCGTCCGGTTGTAGGACGCCATCTCTCGCTCGCCTTGCAGTACGTGAATCTCGACCGACGGCTGGTTGTCGCTGGCTGTCGTGAAGACCTCTTTTTTGCGGGTCGGGATTGTCGTATTTCGGTCGATTAGCCTGGTCATTACGCCGCCGAGCGTCTCGATTCCGAGCGACAGGGGCGTGACGTCCAGAAGCAGCACGTCCTTGACCTCGCCCGCGAGCACTCCGCCCTGTATCGCGGCTCCGACCGCGACAACCTCGTCCGGGTTGACGCTGCGGTTCGGCTCCTTGCCGAATACTTCCTTGACGACTTCCTGCACTCTCGGCATCCTCGTCATACCGCCGACGAGAACGACTTCGTCTACCTCGGACTGCTTGAGCTTGGCGTCGTTAAGCGCCTGGTTGACCGGCCCTTTTGTCCGGTCGATAAGGTGCGCGACCATTTCCTCGAACTTCGCCCTCGTCAGCTTGACCTGCAGGTGCTTGGGCCCCGACTGGTCGGCCGTGATAAACGGCAGGTTGACCTCCGTCTGCGTCGAACTCGAAAGCTCGCACTTCGCCTTCTCGGCCGCTTCCTTGAGCCTCTGGAGCGCCATGGGGTCGTTTTTGAGGTCTATTCCCTGGTCCTTCATGAACTCGGCTGCGAGGAACTCGATAAGCACCTGGTCGAAGTCGTCGCCCCCGAGGTGCGTATCGCCGTTCGTGGAAAGCACCTCGACCACGTTGTCACCCACGTCGAGAATCGATATGTCGAAAGTTCCGCCGCCGAGGTCGAAGACCGCGATTTTCTGGTTAGTTTTCTTGTCCATGCCGTAGGCCAGCGCGGCTGCGGTCGGCTCGTTAATTATTCGCTCGACCGTGAGCCCGGCAATCGTGCCCGCGTCCTTCGTCGCCTGGCGCTGCGCGTCGTTGAAGTATGCGGGAACCGTTATGACCGCGCGCTTGACCTCTGCTCCGAGATACGTCTCGGCCGTCTTTTTGAGGTCGCCCAGCACCATTGCCGAAATCTCCGGCGGAGTGAACTGCTTGCCGTGGACCTCGACCTTGACCAGCTCCTGAGGCCCGCCGACAATTTTATAAGGCACCAATTTTTCCTCGGAATCCACTTCCGAGTGTCTGCGGCCCATGAAACGCTTGATGGAAAAGACGGTATTTTGCGGGTTGGTAATCGCCTGTCGCTTGGCAATCTGCCCGACGAGCCTCTGCCCGTCCTCGGTGAAGCCGACGACCGACGGCGTGATTCTGTTGCCCTCGGCGTTGGTGATGACCGTCCTCTTGTCGCCTTCCATCACCGCGACGCAGGAGTTCGTCGTCCCCAGGTCTATGCCGATGATTTTCTCTGATACTGCCATTTCATCTCTCCTCTCGTCAGATTAATTTTCAATTTTTCATTATCTGCACAAACTAAATGCAAATGCCATGCCGCGGGCCCGAATGAAAAAAAATATTAATCCCGGTGCATTACAGGGTAACGTAACCTCTTTGACTGCAATAACTTACCGAATCGTTAAAAAATCAGCAATTCGACGCCTGACAAAGGACATTGCCATATCGGCACTCTCATATTTGAATGGTATGCCAAATTGGCGTGATGAGGTATGGTCAAGAGGCTTATTTATCTTGGTTTTGCTTATACCAATCGAGCCAGAGTTTGGAGTCTTCTCCGAAGTCTTCACCTGTAATATAGGCAAGTGCTGATGAGGCAGACTGCCTGAGCCAATCCTGCTCATCTTTCAGCGTTTCTATCAGCGGCTCTATTGCCCGCTTATCTTTAATACAAAGGAGTGCTTGAGCGACGGAGCATCGCGAAGGATAGTGCTTGTCTCGAAGGCATTTTATAAGCGGCTCGACCGCATCTCCTGAGCCGATTTCACCGAGTGCTTCCGCCACGGCAGATGTTGCCAGCCAGTTCCAATGGTCTAAAGCCCTGATAAGCGAAGGAACGGCCGTTTTTTCTTCAAGCTCTCCGAGTGCCCGCGCCGCACTAATGATGACTTCAACTTTTTCGTCTGTCAGGATTTCGCATAAAATATCGACACAAGCCGTATCACCAATTTTCCCGAGGGCTTCGGCAGATGCGCTCCGGACTCTCCAGTCCTCGTCTTTCAGGTTTTTGACAAGTTGTTCTGTTGATTCCACGTGCCCGATGTTGCCCAGGGCGCGGGCAGCGCATGCCCTGACGGAAGGCCGCCAGTCCATTAACGCGTCGCGAAGAGATTTTTCGATGGTTTCATTCCCGAGCCATCCGAGAGCATCGGCTGCCGACGTCGCTACTTCTTCGGAGTTATCGTTGAGGAGATCGGCAATCGGTTTAGCAGCCTCCGAATCACCAATCATACCGAGAGAACGGACCGCGTTGAGGCGGACCTTGGAATGTTCATCCTTCAATGCGGCAAGAAGAGGTATTAATGCTTTGGAACCACCAATTTTTCCGAGAGCCTTTGCACAGGCGGCACGGGTATTTTCATGCCCGAGTTTGAGCGTTTCCAGGAGCGAAGAGATGGATTTGTCGGAGCCTGTTTCTCCGAGAGCTTCGGCTGCCGTGGAACTTATCAGCCAGTCTTCGTGTTTGAGCAATGATTGCAGCCGGTCGATTGTTTTTTCACTTCCAATCATGCCGAGTGCCCAGGCGGCCGCAGCAACGATTTGGGTATTATCTTGTTTCAAACATGACAAGAGGTGGTCTGTTGCCTTGATATTTTTTGAATAACCCAGCGATCTTATGAGCCAGTGCCGTGATTCTGTTTCGACTTTTTCAATTGCCTTGATAAGCGGTTCGACGTTATCGCGGCAGATTGAACCGAGCGATTTGGCGGCTTCAAGCTTTATATCAATGTATTTGTCATCGAGCATCCCGATAAGCGGTGAAACGCATTTATAGCTGCCGATTAATCCGAGAGTCTTCGCCGCTTCGAAACGCACTTCAAGATTTTCGTCATCAAGGGCAGTTACAAGCGCATCGGTCGCTTCGTCGTTTCCTGCGTTTGCGAGCGCGCGGGCGGCGACCTTTCGGATTTCGGGATTCTTGTCTTCAAGCGCCTGGACAAGTGCTCCCGATGCTCTTTCATCTCCAATGCAGCCGAGCGCCCGGGCCGCCGCCAGTTTCGCATCGCCGGTTTCCTGCACAAGCATATCGGTAAGAGGGTCTTTGGCCCTCCAGTTTCCGATAAGCCCGAGTGCTTCGGCGGCTGCCGAACGGACTTTCATATTTTTATCGCGTAGCGTTTCAATAAGCTTTTCGACCGGTTTCTCACAGCTGATTTTCCCGAGAATTTCCGCCGCACCGGAACGCACGAGAGCGTTTTCATGCTCAAGAGCCTTGGTTAAAGGGGAAATCGATGCCAATCCCAATCTGTAGAGTTTTTCAAGTGCCTCTTTGCGTTCGTCTTCTTTTTCTGATGCAGTTTTTTCTATAAGGCTTTTTATCTGCTCTTCCGGTTTTACCTGTGCTATCAGGGGAATCTGATATTCAAGACAAATAAACGCTGCTGCAATGAAAAATATGCATCTTGTTCCTGAGTTGAGCTTAGTCATCGTTCTTGCCCAGTATCACTGTAATGGGGATTTCTTTTTTGCCGCGCATTATCTTGAAAACGACCTTGGCGGTGTTGGTGGAAGAGTTCAGGAAATCTATCATGTCGTTGTATTTTCTTATGGGTTTTTCATCCGCCCGAAAGAGAATGTCGCCTTCGCAAAGCCCCGCCTTATCGGCGGGTGAATCATCTTCAAGGTCATATAGAATAATAGCATCCTCGTAGTTCTCGAAACGTACTCCAAGGTCGGGACTGTCCCAGTTTTTAAGCTTCGGGCGTTCATATCTCTGTGAAAGGAGCCAGTCAATCCAGTTGGATTCAATAGATTCGAGTGGGTTGCCGAATGTCTTCTTCCAGGCAATCCTGCCGGTCGAATCGCGGGTAAAGGTTGCGCAGTAGTTTTCGTACCACTTCTTGAGGTTTCCGGTATCATAGAGGTAGGCAAACATTCCCCTCGACTGGTCGTAATGAAGCGAACGTTCGTACTGATGAAACTGGGTGTAAGAAAGGCTCAGCATGTTTTTCCATTTCACAAGCCGTCCGCGGCATGCGGCTTTTCTTAAAGGATCGAAACTCCTGTTGAAAATGCGAGGTTCGGCCGCATCTGCCCTGAAAGTACAGGATTCGAAAAGGGTTGCAAATCCTTCGTCTATGTAAGTTGGCGCATCAATCCTGCGTGCTTCCATGTCCGCATAATGGAGCGCATGAGTAAACTCGTGGTCGAGGGTTTGCCCTATGTCTCTGCAGATCAGGTATCTGCCGCAATGCTGATAATATCCGGCCAGTTCCTTGTTAGGAACTTTTTTCCTGAAGGCCTTTTTATCAGGACAGATTATGGTTATGAAATATGAAGGCTTGTAATCCCATGCGAGCTTGTACTGGATTTCGGCCAGTTTCGTGAGATGTTCTTTCATTCTTTCGAGAACTTCGAGACTCTGGTTAGTCGCAAAAATCAGTTTGCGTTCCTCGTTTATTTCATATGTGTAGCCTTCCCCAAAATCGTTTTTCAGGTCTCGGAGCTTTGTTTTTGCCGCATGGAGCTGATAATTTTCCTCTTTCTCGATAATCTCCGCATATCCCGGGAGGCTGCGGATCGCGTCGAACTCCGGGTTCTTTTTTATACGGTCAAAATCGATGAAACCAGCAGCTATGGCTTTTCGCAGATGAAATATCGCCTTGGAATGCCTGTTTAGGTGCGAGTAAATACATGCGGCTCCATATAATGCGAGAATATTCTTCGGCCTTGCCTTGAGAATTTCCTGATATTTCTCAAGTGCTTTTTTGTATTCGTTCTTCTGGATGTAATAAGTTGCATGCCAGTCTATCTGTTCAACTTCGCGATCCGTTAGTTTCCCGACGGGCTCGGGCCATTCTATGGGTGCGATTTCTGATTTGTCTGAGCCGGTCTTCCGGCCGGAATCGACGCTGCCGATCACGGGTTTTTTCTCGATAATCCTGCGTTCGAGTTCTTCTATGTCCATTTTGTTTATAGTCAGGGCGCCGAGCTTCATGCGTAGAACGACAGACTGGTCGTCTTCTTTTTCAATCTGGCCCCGGAGCTTCCTGCCGTCCGAAAGTAAGATATGGACTTCCTCTATCTTCATTGTTTCTATCATGCTTTTGGGCAATACGACTTTTGTCTCTTTCGTTTGTATTGTAATCTCATCATTGCTTTCGGAAACCAGCTTGCCTTCGAGTCTCTCTCCGCTTTTCAGCTCGAAAATATCACCGGCCAGGGAAGGGCGTGCAAAGAGGAAAATGAAAACCGCTATGTACTTTATCTTTGTCATTATATCCCTGCTGTCGATTGCTATCTATCAATTAGACGACATAAAGATAAAGAGGTGGCGGGCTTTTTGCCAGGATTTTATTGACAACTAAAAAAGCAGGACCCCCTTTATAAGGAGGTCCTGCCGGGGTATGGGGTGGTATCAATACCTCGCTCTACCAAAAGACCTTTTATGTCCGAAATGCCTGGATTTCTTTTTCGGCGCGAGTTTTCTCAGGCGGACGCTTTCGGCATCCATCGGGATTTCGCTTTCATGGCCGCCCCTGCCGCCTGCGCCTGTCCGGAACCCTCCTCGCGTCGACCTGTAGGCCGTCTTCATGGCCTGCCTGAAGAACTTCCCACCTGCTCCTGAGCCGCATGCTATCATCTCTCACCTCCTTTGCTCTTCCTGCTAAAGAATAGAATGATATTGCAGGCCCGGCCATTACAAAGGCGGGCTAAATTTGTAATGCAACGGCAATTGCGTCAGGTCGGGTTTTATTCTTCCGGTTAAGTGAATTTATCCGGACGGGCTGAGGGATGGGGGCGTAGTTATTATGGAGATTGGAAAGCCCCGGCAGGGCGAAAAAGGGAACCGAAAAGGTTCGAATCCTTATTCTCCGAAGTCCGGCTCCTGGCAGCGCGCGGGGCCGGACGTTTTTATTCCGAAGGGGATTCGGAAATCACGAGTGCGCTGATTTTCGCGAGCGTCAAGTCGTCGATGTCGGTGAACTCGATTCCTATGTCGAAGAATTCATTCTCGACGATTTCTTCCACCCGCACGACTTTGGCCGTAAGGGTGAAAAGCTCCGGCGAGTCGGGCAGGTAGAATTCCAGCTTGACGGTCGAGGCGAGTTCGAGTTTTTTGTCGGTCGTGATGAGCAGGCCGACCGCGCTGAAGTTGCGTGAGCAGGAACGTTCGATTTCTTTTATCTGCCTTGTCTGCGGGTCGACATACGAGAGGTCGACGGCGACTTCCTTGGGCAGCCTCTGGTATCTTCTTTTTTCCACGGGATACCCTCCTTGACAAAAATATTCTACCAGAAGAGGCATTTGAATTCCATGATAAAAGTACGGTGAACTCTTTTTCAAGGCGCGGCCGGAGCGTATTGCGTATTTGACGATGGGCGAGTATAATCGGCGCGGGAGGCGAGCTTTTTGGAATATGTTACGGACAACGACTACGATTCGCCCGGGCCGGCGCCGGGTCGCCGGGCTGGCAGGGCGATAATAACGCCGCTGCTGCTGGCGTTGTTTCTCGTGATTTATGCGGCCATGTCGTGGCAGGCGCGAATCTGGAATATGTCTTTTAAAACCGCCATGACTTCGCCGTTTGGCATGGGGTTGCTTCAGAAGTTCGGAGCCTTGATTCCGGGGCGCGTTTCGGAAAACGGCGAGTATTTCCGGCTTGTGACGAGCGGGTTCGTCCACCTCAACCTGATACATCTGATTTTCAACGGGTACTGCGTATTCAGCCTCGGGAGGGCTGTCGAATATTACTACGGCGCGCGCAGGATGTTCGTGCTTTTTGTCGCCTGTACGATAAGCGCCAACGCGTTTGTTGTGGTTATGTCGCCCGAGGCGCGAATTCATGTCGGGACGCTGGGAGGGCTTTTCGGGCTCGACGGCGTACTTCTCGGTTTCGCCCTTCGCAACCGCAGTTTTCTCGATTCAACATCTTTCAAAAAGATGATTTATTCCGCGCTATTCTGGCCGGTTCTCTGGGTCGGCCTGTCGCTTGCGATGCCGGACTTCAGGGGCGGAGTGGAAGGATTGCTGGCGGGATTCGGCGCGGGAATGGTGCTGGGATTTGCGTTCAAGGCGGTGAAGTTCCGGGCTGCAAAAGGAATATCCGGCGCGGCGACGGCGCTTTTTATCGGGGCGGTGGCGTTTTGCGCAGTCGGATGTCTCAATCTTCTGGCCGCTTCCGGTCCGGTCAGCAAGCCGGAGTTGAAAATGCACGTCTGCGAGGAGGGCGGTTTTCAGATACCCGTTCCGGACGATATGGAGCCGGACTTATTGAAGGGTGAATTGAGACTCGGCAGGGGAAGTTGGATTTTCTGCAGAGTGGCGTGGCGCGAGAAGGGGGCCTACGATGAAATCGAGTCGCTCGTGAGGCAGGTGATTTTCGACAGGAATTTCGAGGCGGACAACGACGGGGATGTTCAGGATGTGCATCTCGTGGAGAAGCGCGAGTATAGCCCCGGCGCGGAAGAAGGCGCGTTTTTCGTCCTTTCGATGAACGTGAAAGGCGATGAGATGCTTTATGCGCAGGCGGTATTGATTAATGACGGGCAAGTCTATACAATAACGTTTTATTATCCTGCGTCGGACGAGCTTCGCCAGGAGCAGGTTGACGAAATGATAAACGGTTTCGGCTTTATCGAATCGGCAGGGGATTAGCTCTGGAGGGAGTCGTGATGGCAGTCCCGTTTTTGAATCTTGTGAAGCAATACGAAGGCATCAAGGAAAAAGTGGACGCCGCGGTTGCCGAGGTTATGTCGAGCGCGAGATATATCGGCGGCCCGAACGTGACGGAGTTCGAGAAGGAGTTCGCCGACTATTGCGAGACAAGCTGCGCCGTCGCCTGCGCGAACGGGACGGACGGGCTTTATCTCTCGCTACGGGCGCTCGAACTCGACCCGGGCGACGAGGTCATCACTACTCCTCTAACTTTCGTGGCAAGCCTGGGTGCGATACGCGAGGCGGGCGCGACGCCGGTGCTGGTCGACGCGAGAGAGGACACTCTCAATATAAACGCGGACCTTATCGAGGAAAAAATAACCGACAAAACCAGGGCGATAATGCCCGTCCATCTCTACGGCCAACCGGCGGAAATGGACAAAATACTCGATCTGGCGGACAGGCACGGACTCGGCGTAGTGGAGGACGCATGCCAGGCGCACGGCTCGCGATACAAGGGCCGGCGGGCCGGCTCTATGGGCACTTCGGGTTCCTTCTCGTTTTATCCGACCAAGAACCTCGGCGCATACGGCGACGGGGGCTGCGTTACGACGAACTCCGAGAAGTTTGCCGAGGCGATACGCTCCATCGCCGACCACGGGCGCACGACGTGGACGCACCATGCGAAAGAGGGCATTAACAGCCGTCTTGACGCGATTCAGGCGGCAGTGCTCAGGATAAAGCTAAGACGTCTCGACGAGTGGAACGAAAGGCGGAGAAAGCTCGCGGGGATTTATCTGGAGAGCCTGGCGAACATTCCGGAGGTCCGCACGCTGAGTATTATCGAAGGTGCCGAGCCGGTTTATCATCTTTTCATAATACGGGTCTCGAGCCGCGAAAGCGTTATGGAGAAGCTGCGCGAACGGGGCATCGGTTGCGCGATTTACTATCCCGTGCCCGCTCATCTTCAGCCTGCGTTTTCTTTTCTCGGATACGGGGAGGGAAGTTTCCCGGTGGCCGAAAAAGCGACGACGGAAGTTCTTGCATTGCCTTTGTATCCCGAAATGGACGAGAGCCAGGTCCCGGAAGTCTTGGTTGCATTGAAGGAATCGCTTTAGGGGGCGGAAGCCTACTCTTTCACATCGGCCTTTCCGATTTCGCCGGCCAGCCCTATCGCGAGCTTGGTTGTTATCGGGGCGATAATTTCAAAAATCAGCGTTGTCGCCGCCACCGTATTGATTACGAGTATGGAAAGCTGTTTGCCCTCTTCGCCGAAGCTGGAAAATTCCTTCAGCACGAGCAGCGCGAGACCGATTGCCACGCCGGCCTGGGAAACGATTCCGAGCCAAAGATACTTGCGAACCACGTCGGGTACCCGCGTAAACCTGGAACTCACATAGGCTCCGAAGAGCTTTCCGGTTACTCGCGCCACGACGTAGACAATGCCGATGAGTCCCATGGCATAGAGCAGGGTGACGTTCAGATGCGCGCCAGCCAATACGAAGAAGAGCACGTAAATCGGAGGCGTGACGGACTGGAGCGCGTCGTACGAGCGCTGGCCCGCCCTCCAGGATAGGTTTATGGCAAGTGCTCCGAGAACGAGGTTGGAGAGGATAAGGGATACGTGGAAAAGATTGCAGAGGCCCGCGCAGACGAGGACGACGGCGACGGATATTATAAGTATGTCGTTTCTGCTTCGGATTCTTCGCGTAATTATTATCAGGAGGATGGCGAGCGCCGCGCCGAGGCCGATTGCACCGAGAGTTTCGACGAATGCCGTGCCAATGTGCCCGACGACGCTTGTACTTCCTGCGCCTTTGAAGAACGTTCTTGCGGCCGCGGCCGCGAAGGCGTATATGATGATTCCAAGGCCATCGTCGAGACCGACGACCGCCAGAAGCGATGTGGTGAGCGGTCCCCTGGCGCGGAATTCCTGGAGAACCACAAGGGTGCCTGCAGGGGCCGACGCGGGTGCGATGGCTCCGAGTATCAGGGAAAGAGGCCAGTCGCCCGTGAGCATATAGACGCACGCGGCGACAAAGACAAAGGCGCAGAGCGATTCCGCCAGAATGATAAGAAGGATTCCCTTGCCTACTTTGGTGAATATCTCGCGCCTGAGCTCGCTTCCGATGGTGAACGCGACGAAGGCAAGCGCAATGTCGGCTACGATATCCATAGAGGAGATTGTGGAGGAATCGAAGACGCTTATTAGCGAGGGGCCGAGCAGAACTCCGGTGATAATATATCCCACCACGGCGGGGAGCCGGATTCTATTGGCGAGCTTGCCTGCAAAGAATGCGAGAACGATTGCGAAGCCGACAAGGAGAAGAGTGATATCCAGTTCCATCAGCTTAAAACGCCCCTGCGTAAGCAGTCATCTCTCGTAATAATGCATATATAGGGATAGTAGAGAAAATAAAAAACCTACTACATGCTAAAGCCGAGTGCCGACAAGTCAACATAAAAATTGGCTTCATTATTGGCGCAGGCGTGAACGGGGATGTTATACTAATTGTGAATTTGAAGAATTTCGGCAATAAAAGACAATAAAAGTCAATACAGGAGAGATGTTCCTTCGTATAAATATAGAGCGGACAAGGTCTGTATATAGGGGATGAAGGTCTAACTTGAAGACGGATGTCGAATGACTTTGCTTCAGTGCAAAAAATGCAGTCATTTTGTAGAGCTTGAGGGCTCGGCGCCATCGCGCCTGAAATGCCCGAGCTGCGGGGAAACTCTGGACAGTTCACGCGACTCGGTAGAGCCTTTCGCCGAGACTGTCGAGGTAGAGATGCCGCCGCTTTCTTCCCCGCGCCGTCCTTACGGCGATTCGACGGTTTATATTCCTCCGCCTGCCGCTCGCCGGGGGGACGAGTTCGGCAACTACAAGATACTCGACGAGATTTCGCGCGGTGCGATGGGCATCGTTTATCGCGCCAGGCAAATCAATTTGAATCGGGTAGTGGCGCTGAAGCTGCTTATTGCAGGCGAGACGGCAAGCCAGGACCAGATTGAGCGCTTTTATAGGGAGAGCCAGGCTGTCGCCAAGCTCAGGCATACCAATATCGTACCCGTCTATGACATGGGGAAAGTGGGGAAACAGCACTATTTCACCATGGAATATGTCGAGGGCAAACCTCTCGAAGACATGATTTCGCGAAGGGGAATGCCCGAGAAGCAGGCCCTTGACATTATCGAGCAGGTGGGCAGAGCGCTCGAGCATGCGCACGAGCAGGGCATTATTCACAGGGATGTCAAGCCGGGAAACGTGCTTGTCAGGAAAGACGGCCACGTGCAGGTGATGGATTTCGGGCTGGCCAAGGAAATAAATACCGGCCGCAAGATGACGCATTCGGGCGTTACCGTAGGGACTCCGCACTATATGTCACCTGAACAGGCACGCGGGTTCAGCCGAGGAGTCGATGAGCGAACTGATATCTACAGTATGGGGGCCGTGCTTTACGAGCTTCTGACAGGCCGTCCGCCATTTGACGGAGATAGTCCGGTCGAGGTCGTGTTGAAGGTAGTTCAGCAAGAGCCGGTATCAATCAGAAAGCTGAAGCCGCGCGTTTCGAAGGACCTCGAGACTGTAGTGATGAAGGCGCTGGACAAGGATGTCTCAAGGCGCTACCAGAGCATAGGCGAGTTCCTGGCCGACTTGGAGAGATATAGGGCGAACGAGCCGATAAAGGCGAGGGCGTCGACGTTCGTTTATAGCGTCAGAAAAAAAATAAACAAGCACAAGGACCTGTCGATGGTGATATCGGCGGCGGTCATAATCCTATCGGTAGTCTTCATACTCCTTGAGCACCGTGCGATAATGGCGGAACGCAAGCTCAGCAGCCTGCGCAAAGAGCAGCAACTCGCGGCGAAGCGTGAAAGCAATTTGAGAGAGGAAAAGGAAAAGCAGGATGCGCGCAGCGAGAAATGGAAGACGGTTTTCAACGAGCCGTTCAGCGGTTCGAATATCGAGCAGTGGGCCACTGCGGGCGGGACATGGGAGCCGATAGACACATTTTTGGCCGGGAGTGCGACGGAGCCGGCGAGCCTTGAATTCGCGGAACCTCTATGCGGCAACGTCAGGATTTTTCTCTATTTCATGCTTGGCGCGCCCCTCAGGGGGCATTTCGGGGTTGGAGTATCGTGCGTCGAATCAAGGAAAGATACCGGATATGAAATCCTCTTTACCCCGGAGAAGCTGAGATTGGTTAAAGACGGGCGAATAAAGAATGAAGTGCCGTTCAAGCTGCATGAAAACAGGCAGTACGAGCTGCTTTTTTTAAGGGAAAACGACGTGCTGATTCTCGTATTTGACGGGAGTGAGCTTTTAAGATTCAGGGATTTGGACCCGATAACGGGAACCGACTGCTCGAAGTTCAGGTTCCTTCTGAGCGAAAGCAAGGTTTATATCGACGACCTGAAGATAGAACTCGAATCGACGCCGATGGTCGGCTCGCCTCTTATCGTCGCGGACAAGCTTTTTATGGAAGGGTTTTACCAGCCGGCGATTGAAGTTTACAAGAGAGTCGCGGAAACGGCGCCGGATGCGAATATGGCTGCGGAGGCGCTCTACAAGATGGGGCTTGCTTATGACAAGCAGGACAAGACCCAGGAAGCGGTGGAGTGTTTCAACCAGGTCAGCGCTCTTTACGAAAACTCCAAGCACGCTTATCCGGCACGGCTGCATCTGAGCTTGTCATATCTGAAGAGCGGCGATTACAAATCGCTGGAACGCGCCGTTGGGATGTACGGAGTTGACCCGTTCCTGAAGGATGTTCTGGCCGAGACGCCCGTCGAGGCCTTGAGTTCCTACGTGGCACAATTGAAACCGCCAGATGATACGGGCGAACCGGAGACTGACATACTAAATCTTGAAAACTATATAGCGCTAAACAGGCTTTTGCCGCAGGAGCAGCGCGATTCCAACAGGCTCGCCGCCGCCCAGCTAAGGCTTTGCGAGGTCTTTCGTTCCAGCCATAGATATGCGCAGGCAACCGAAACCTGTAAAGAGATAATTTTATCCGGTCCGGATAAGGCCGAGGCGGTTTTTGAGGCGCGCTACCTGCTGGGCAGAATAAAGATGGATATCGGCGATTACGCGTCTGCTGTGGACGGATTCGAAAAATGGCTCAAGTTATATACACCAGAATCAATGGCGCGTGAGGCAGCGGGTAACGTGCTGCGAAGCGAGGGCCGGATAGTAAGGGTCCTCGTAGGCAGAAAAGGCCGGGCGAATTGGGAAAACTACGTGAAAAAGCTCATCCAAGCGCAGCGTTCGCTGATGATAGCGTATGTAGAACTTGGCAGACTGGAAGATTCGCTCATGCTGGCGGAATCAGTTATTGTCAACATGAGAATGGGCGTCGAGGGGAAGACCCTTGAGACTTACATGCTTTCACGCCTTGACCGGCAGTTTCATCATGAAAGATGGACAAATTTCTGGAAAAGCACGCTGCTTTCAATGCAGGGGTCATATAGGGAAGCGATAACAAGCCTTGACCAGTCGTACGGGATATCGGCTGCGGAAGGCGCAATCCCGAGAATGAGGCCTGGGGCGACCGAAGAAGAGCGTCGCGCCGTTCTCAAGCAGATTGAGCGCGCTTTTGGGACGGACGAAGAGACGTCCAATCACAACACGCGGGTAAACATAATGAGGTTCGTGGCTTATCTCAAGCTCGGAGACCGGGCGGAGGCTTTGAAACATCTTGCGGCGTCGCTGGCGGAAAACCCGGACTTCTTCGGCCCGGCCACTCCGGGGGTTGCGGCGATTTTCACGCGCGAAGTTCTACCGGACGAGGTGCCAGATAATGTTCCGAAAAACGAGCAGATATACTGCTATATAGCCGGAATAGCCCTTTTTGCGGCCGACAGGAGGAACGAGGCGAGGACATTCCTCGTTCGTTCGGCAGGTACGAAGAGCTGGTGGCCCTATAATCTTGCTCGAACCGAACTGGCTCTGCTCGATGCCGGCGGTTCTTTCTAAACAAACCGTTAAAACATCAATTGCGATTTCGTTAATCGGCAAGAGTTCATCCGTGAGTGGTATTTTACGAACAAATATAAAATGAGTGGAATTTGCATATTTAAAGCGTGTATGATGATTTCAGGAAGAAAAAGAAAAAAACTGCTGTTTTGTGAAAGGGGCGTGACATGAAAAGAGTTGCGATTATCGCGCTTGTTGTTTTGACTGTTTCGACATTATTCAGCTTTGCGCTGGCCGGAGATTTGAGCAAGCTCAAAGCCAGGCTTGCGGATGCGCTCAACAAGCAGGAGTATACAACCGCCGCATCGGTAATTGTCGAACTCGGCGAGGAAAACTCTCTCGAAGCTGCCAAGATAATAATTTCGGTGGCGTTGAATCCCAAGATAGAGTCGCAGGATGTTTTCAAAGCAGCCAAAGAAGCGCTTAGTTCGATTACCGACGAAAAAGCCATAAAATTCATATGCGATAGCGCCAAAAAGTCGCGCGAATGGCGCCTGCGCATGTTTCTTGCCGAAGTGCTTGGCGAGATGAAAGGGGCCGCCGTAGTCGACGCCCTGATTGCCATGCTGGAGGACAGGCAGCCCGAGGTGATTCGCGAAGTTATTCTTTCTCTGAAGAAGCTCGACGATATCAAGGCCGTTGACGGGCTTATTGACGTCCTTGAAAAATTGGAAAAAGAAAAAGGCCGGCCTTGGATAGAGGCGCGAAAAGCTCTGACGGCGCTGACGGGCGCTGACTACGAGACGGCGCAGAAGTGGCGCGAATACTGGCTTGTGAGAAAAGAAGAGCTCAAGGCTAACCCGGAAACCGCAAAGCCTAAGATGGACGGCGACATGTCGACCTCGCTGGATGAAGAGGTAAAGAAGGCTCCCAAGTTCTTCGGGAAAGAGATAATGAGCAGGCGGATAGTTTTCGTGATAGACACTTCCGGTTCGATGATAATGAAGGACCGCGGAACGGGCGGAGGTGAAGCCGGCGACGCCAAGAAGGGGGCCAGCGAGTACTCGAAGATGCCGAAGGACCGGATGAGAATCGAAAGAGCCAAGAACGAGCTGAAAAAGGCGGTTGCAGGACTTCCCCCAGCGGCGAAATTCAATGTTATTGCTTTTTCAAGCCACATATCGCCATGGCAGAAAAAGAAGCTTGTGCCTGCCAACAGCAAGAATAAAAGAGCCGCGATTGCGTTCTTTGACAGGTTCAGTGCAAGAGGGGGCACTTTTACCGATGATGCGCTCAAAGAAGCTTTCGCTAACATGGAGGCTGATACGATATTCTTTCTTTCTGACGGTGCGCCCGAGAGATATCCTTCCGCGCGCGGCCAGGAAAACCCGGACAATATAGCTCTTATCGACAAGATTCTCAATTTTGTCCGGAGCGAAAATAAGTTCAGGAAGGTCAAGATATTCGTCTTCGGGTTCGACGGTGAAGGCGTTTGGGACCCCAACATGGGCGAGAAACCGCCTTACCATCAGAAAGCACAGCGTTTCATCGATTTCATGAAAAAGCTTGCCAACGAGAACGGGGGCGAATACAAGTCCATTAAATAGCTTATAAAATAGACAACAAAGGTCTTGCCGTCGATTAATCGCGGCAAGGCCTTTTTGCATAACGCCGTTTGCCCGAGTCTGCTTTTTATTTGACTTGTACGCCGCATGCATTAAACTTTACTTAGCCTGAGTGGATTTTGGAGGTAGCATATAATGAGATTTATTATTTTCGTGCTGATATTCTCTCTTGCTTTCGCAGTGTCGGCGACGGCGCAGGAATTGCCGCGAGATGGCTCCGAAGGCGAGAAGCAAGGAGAAACGTTGGCGGATTTGAAGAAACAGGTTGCCAGGCAGGAAGATACTATCAAACAGTTGACTAAGGAGCTCGGTAACGCGCTCGAAGCGTTAAAGAAGCTTCAAGCCGGCCAGGAAAACGGTGAGAAAAGCGAAGCGACCGGTACGGAGCCTTTCGCTCCGGTAGAGCAGAAAAGCGAAGAAAAGCTTGAAGGCAAGATAAACAAGGTACGGATGGACAAGAAGCTCGTGCTTCTTGATATCGGAGAAGACAACGGCGTCAGGCAGAACGATATTTTCGACGTTTATCGTGCAAGCCGAAAGATAGGCATGGTAAAAGTGTTTGTCGTCGTCGATGGAAGCATGTCAAACGCCGGAGTTGTCGAATGCGAAGTCGATCCGATACCGGGCGACAAGGTTGTTAGAGTCGGGCACGAGGAACCGGTGGAACCCGTAGCGGAGCCGTTGCCGGAACCGGAGGAATTTGCTGCGGGAGAGGAAGCGGATTCCGAGAATAAGGGCGACGTCTTAAAGCGAGTTGAAGTGCTTGAAGGCCTGCTCGCCGACCTTGCGAAGCAGGTGGAACGCCTGCAGGCGAGGCTCGAGAACAACCGTGACGCTTCGGCAGAGGAAAGAGTGCGTCAAAGCACTCCTGTTTCTGAGCCCGCCCGCCTGAATCGCCCCGCCGAGCTTGATGCGCAGATTGTCCAGGTGACGGACAAGTACGTATTTCTCGGAGTAGGGAAGGAACAAGGGATAAAGAACGGAGACGTATTCATAATCAAGCGCGGTATCCGCGAAGTGGCGACCGCGAAAGTGACAAGCCTTATAGACGACATGTGCAAGGCCGAGATAGTTACCAAGAACATGGATATCTCGAAGATGACGGACAAGGCATTTCTTCAGTGACCGCGAAAAGGACTAATCTCTAATCGCAGCCTGCCATGCCTGCATCAAGTTTTGCTTGCGGACGCAAACGCGGTGCTGGTAGAATCTCCGAGTTCGGAGAACCTATGGCGAAACCACATATGCAGTCGGACCCTGATGTTGCCGCGATGAAACGGCTTGCCGCGGGCGAAGAGTCCGCGCTTGCTGAAATTGTGGAACGTCATAAAAAGCGGGTTCTCAACGTGGCGTATCGTTACGTCGGCGACCCGGTGGGAGCCGAAGACCTTGCCCAGGAAGCGTTTATTCGCGTTTTCAGGGCGAGGAAAAGCTACAAACCGAGCGCGAAATTCAGCACGTGGCTTTACCGCATCGTAACCAATCTCTGCCTTTCCGCGCTCAGGAAAGCTCAGGTCAGGAAGGCCTTCTCACTCGACAGCGGCCTGGAGTCGGATGAAGGAGAATATCACACCGACAGGTCGGCGCAGGAGAACGATGGCCCCGAGACCTCGATCGAGCGGGAGGAACTTGCCGGAATCGTTCGCTCGGCGGTCCAATCCCTTCCGGAAAACCAGCGCATTGCCATAATACTTAATCGCTATGCCGGTCTCGGATATCAGGAAGTCGCGAAGTCGATGAATCTTTCCTCCGTGGCGATTAAATCGCTTTTGAACAGGGCAAGGAACAATCTGAAGGAAAAACTTGCTTCTTACGTGGAGCGCGGAGATTTGAGAACAAAAATTTGAAATAAAAGAGAAACTATTTCGAATTCCGGCAGTTTATATATATGGAACAAGAGGAATTGAGACATGAACTGCACAAAGACAAAGAAAGACCTTGTGGCATATCTGGACGGCGAGCTTGCGGACGGCCGGGCGACTGCGGTCCGCGACCACCTGGAAAGATGTCCCGCATGTAGGCTCGAAGCGGAGAGGCTTTCGGCGAGCGGAGCGATTCTGGATGAAATCGCCGATATCGAACCATCCTCCGATTTTCTCGAGAAAGTGATTGCCGGAGCGAAGTCGTCGCCAGCGCCGGTTTCCAATCACGGTCTGCTTATTGTGAGACGATTTGCCGCTGTCGCTGCCGCCTTGATTATAATCGCCGTCACTTTCTGGCTCGCATGGCCCGGCGCGACTACTTCGGAGCAACTTTCGCCGGAAGAGCAGGAGATTGTCAAAAACATGGAAGTGCTTGAGAATATGGAGCTTCTCGAAAACATGGATTTGCTGACGGATTTGGAACTTCTGTTGAAATACGAGGAAGAGGATTTCGAGAGTTCGTAACGGTGCGAAGATGAAAAATGGATTCTTCATATTAATCGGGTTGCTGACACTGCTTTCGGCGGGGATATTGCTTGCGGATGGCAAAGCCGAATCAGTTGTCGCGAGGAATCTGGATAAATGGCGCAGGCTTTCACCTGAAAAGCAGCGCGAATTGCGTGAGCGGCTCGAGCGTTTCAAGAAGATGCCTGACAACGAAAGAGAGGAGCTTCGCAAGAGGTTGGCGAGGTTGCACAAGCTTTCAGACGAGAATGTCAAAGAGCTGGAAAAACGCTACCGGAACCTTCGAAAATTAGACAAACAGGAAGAAAGGCGTCTCAGGCAAAAACATCAGAAATGGCTTAGTTTGAAAAGGCGGCTTTTTAGAGACCTTCCTCCAGAGAGGCGAAAAGAAATCGATGCCATGCCGGAGGAAAAGCGTAAACAGGAAGTTGAAAAATTGTTCCACAGGCACTATAGGGAAAGAATTGAAAAATATCTGCGCGCGCTACCCAGGGAAGAGCAGGAGAAATACAAGAACATGTCCTGGGAGGAGCTTGAGAAAAATATGCGAAGGCTGATGCGCCAGCGGGGATTGAGAAAAAAGGCTGAGACCGAGGAATTTCTCAAGTCGCTTGGTTCCGAGGAGCGGAGGCGTCTCGACGCAATGCCTGAAAAGGAAAGGACGCGCGAGATACACGAGCTTATGCGCAAGAGGCAGGGCAGGCCTGCGCCTCCTGCGATGAGGATTAAGGAACTCCTGACTCCCGGGCAGCGAAAGATAATTGAATCTCTACCGGAAAAAGAGAGGCCGGAAGCAATCAGGAGAATGATAAAAGAAATCGATGAATCCCTTAGGCCTGTCAGGGAAAAGCTGGCCAGGATAATTGAAAAAACCAAACCGGTGCATCGCAGACGCATGCTGGAAAAACTGCGTGATGCCGTTCAAGGGAGCTTCACGGGAATCGAATTGCCGGAGGGCTTTACGCCCGATAACGTCGAGGTTCTCCGTTCGCTGCCGCCGGCCTGGATTGAGAAGCTTCTGGCACCCTTCCTGAAGGGGCCCAAGCCACCCGTAGAGCGGTCGCTGCCGCCTCCCGGCCAGAGAAAACATCCGAGGAACAAAAGCCAGTAAGCCTATCTTGCGTATTCTATGATTCTCGTCTCGCGCAGAAGCGTTACCTTGATTTCGCCCGAATATGCCAGTTCCTCCTGGACTCGATTGGCGATGTCTCTTGCGAGTTTCGAGGAACCGGGGTCGTCGACGATTTCCGGGTCCACAATAACCCGGACTTCGCGGCCCGCCTGTATGGCGTATGCGTTTCTTACTCCGTCAAAAGAGGTCGCTACGCCTTCGAGCCTTTCAAGACGCTTGATATATTTTTCCAAGGTCTCGCGACGCGCACCGGGCCTCGAAGCAGAGATGGCGTCCGCAGCCTGGACGATTATCGCATACGGGCTTGTGGCCGGCTCATCCTCGTGATGGGCGGCAATGGCGTTTATGACTTCCGGAGCTTCCTTGTACCGCCGTGCGAGGTCGGCGCCAATCTGCTGGTGCCCGCCCTCCATTTCGTGGTCAACCGCCTTCCCGATGTCGTGCAGGAAGCCGCAGCGCTTGGCGAGCTTGACATCGAGACTGAGTTCCGCGGCGATTACTCCGCTTAAATGAGAGACCTCGAGGGAATGGTTGAGCACGTTCTGGCCGTAAGAAGTGCGGAACTTGAGCCTGCCGATGAGCATAATTTCGCGAGGATGCAGCCCGTGGATATCTATGTCCATGCAGGCCTGCTTCCCGGTATTCATTATCAGCTCGTTCATTTCCTTCTTCGTCACTTCGACGACTTCTTCAATGCGGGCGGGATGTATTCTGCCATCCGCGATGAGTTTTTCAAGAGCCCTTCGGGCCATTTCCCTGCGGACGGAATCGAAACCCGAGACGACGACCACGCCGGGCGTGTCGTCTACGATAAGGTCGATTCCCGTGGCTTTTTCGAAGGCGCGGATATTGCGTCCCTCGCGCCCGATGACCCTGCCTTTCATCTCGTCGTTAGGCAGGTCGATTGTAGAAACGACGATTTCCTGCGTATGCTCGGCGGCGACGCGCTGAATTGCGTTGGCGACGATTGTTCGCGCTTCGCGGTCGGCATCCTCGCGCGCCTTGTCGACTTTTCGGGAAATCAGTATAGAGACTTCGCGGTCAATTTCTTTATCCAGCTTGTCCAGGAGAAGCTGTTTGGCCTCTTCGCGCGAGAGGCCACTGACCTTGTGAAGAACCTGCCGCTCCTCGTCAAGAATTTTGTCGAGGTCTTCCTCTTTTTTCTGCAGCTTGTTTCCGCGGTTTTTCAGGTCCTGCTCGGCGCGCTCGATAAAGCGCTCCTTCTTGTTCAGGATATCGACCTTATTATCGAGGCCGTCTTCGCGCTTCGATAGCCTTTTTTCCCAGGAACGCAGCTCGTTTCTTGCTTCCTGCAGTTCGGTTTCAGCGCTTTCCTTGCGCTTAATGAGGTCTTCTTTAGCGGAAAGTTCGGCTTCTTTGACGGCATCGTCAGCCCGCTTCTTGGCATCTGCAACAATCTCGTGCGCTTTTTGCTGGGCGGCTTTTCGCGTGATGGTGCCGATAAGATATGGTAGCAAACCGACTACAATACCCGCTGCTGCCCCTATAACCAGTGTTAACCAAGGATCCATGAGACTCTGCCTCCAACTGTAATTTTAAAATTATCCAATACCCTTACGAGTTGAAGAGCGGTCTGAAAAATGTGTTTTTGCGGAAAAGCTATCTATGCCGACTGCCGGCAGCGTCCGAGACGGAAAGATGCCGGGATAATCCGAAATATCCGGAAATCGTCATTAATTGTGATTCTGTTTTCGACATTTTATTTCACTGACAGCTTTCTACCGTAATAGCGGGGAAACCTGCGTGGGCAGCATAAATGAGGAGGCCGATATGCAGAAAATCAGATAGAACTAATCCTCGAGTATCGCAATACTGATAACTTTAATAACTTCTATCTTCTTATCGCCCCATTCCTTCTCGACAATTTCACCTTCGACTCCGACTCTTTTGCGAAGATAATTGTCGAGATTAATGCTGGCGTCTGCACTGACAAGGTAATATCTGGGCTCTCCGCCCCCCGTAACGAAGAGGCGGTGCGTCGCCGGCGGCGAGTTAAGAAGTTTTCCAATATCGTCGACATAACCTTCCGCCGTGTACTTGGGTTTTGGTTTAGAGCCTTTTTCAAGCGTCTCGATTAATCCTTGGTATTTCTTTTCAATCTCCTCTTTTTGCTGCTTGTACAGCTCGTAGATTTCCTCGGCATTCTTCAGCTTCTCTTCAAGCTCTCTCTCCTTTTTCTTTTTCTTATCTAAGATCTCATTGAGATCTTTACTCTCCTTTTGAAGCGCCTCGATTTGCCTGTTAAGCTCGGCAAGCCGCCTGGCGTACTTGTCATCCTCGTCGCCACCATCCTGAGTGTTGTCAGGTACCCTGACCGGGTCCCGGGTGACACCGGCGCTGTCGTCGACTTTCACGTATTTAGCAAAAACATACGCCTTAAAGCCCTTGGGAGGCCGGATTTTGTACCAACCTTCCTTCGAGCCGATGATAGATATTTTATCTCCTTTGTTTACCTGTCCGACAACGACGTCAGATGCTTCTATGCCGGTGCGAACGTTGACTTTTTCACCTTTTATTACGCCCGTGGTTTTGCCGCCTTCGGAAGACACGGCGACAAGGGTCTTGCTAATCCACAGAATTATATCCTGCGGCATTTCAATTATATACCAATCGCTTTTTTTTGCGATTACGTTTACTTTAGTTCCTTTGCGAAGCTCGGTAAGAATTTTGTGGCTGGTGCTCGGGCCGGTTCTGACGCGAATCTTGTCGCCTGAAAGCACGCCCGGTTTGACGCCGTTGTCCTGTGCAAATGCATATGCAGAGATAAAGGAAAATACGGCCAGTATCAATAACGTTGTAGATATTCTTTTCATAATAACTGCCTCCCTACAGAGGCTGCACTTTATCTGTTTCTCCGCGCGCGAAATCCGTAATAATTCAGACTTATGCACGGAATATTTCATTTGACAGAATTATATGTGCAGCCTTCGCCGATGTCAAGTAGTTTCCTTATCTATATCGGCAAAACAATCGGAGCGTTTCCAATACAAACGCCCGGAAATGAAAAAAAGTCGTAACTCTTTAAGAAATAAAGAGTTGTGCTGAAGATTCAGCGTTAAAACCGGACACGGTAAATTTAACCGGAATTATTCATCTTTCAGCGATTTGTCGATGGATTTTGCAATATCGTGAAGCCTGAAAAAGATAATCCATATTTCGCAGGTGATTCTCCAGCCTATGTTTCCGAGAATCAGCGTGACAATTCCCGTAATCAAGGCGTAAGTACTGAAAACTCCGGTAATACCGAACATGGTTGCCAGAGCCATGAGCGTTATGGCGAGGGCGCCGAGGACGTAAATGATTTTGATAAAGGGCCTGGTTATAAACATTTTGAACATGAAGAAGTCGGCAAGCCAGTTTTCCGCCGCTTCCGCCTGGGCTTCCATTTTCGCTTCGGATTTTTCCTCGCCGCCGCTTTTTTCTTCGTCAGGCATTTTCCACTCCTTAATCGACAGGACAATTTTCTTCCGACAGTAAACTACCACCAAGCAAGCTTGGTGGCTTTTTCTAGCCGAACAAGTTCGGCTTATCGTTTGCACCCTCAGCGCCACGTTGCTCTTTGATGTATCGCCGTA
>Ga0272442_10000038_pt1 | contig 197646 bp, 184 predicted proteins | sample SSMForm2O_FD_200262 | JGI IMG/M metagenome (GOLD analysis project Ga0272442, IMG submission 200262) | Marine sediment archaeal communities from Little Sippewissett salt marsh, Falmouth, MA, United States - SSM-Form-2O | ecosystem: Environmental > Aquatic > Marine > Wetlands > Sediment ...
GTCAAAGGGTATCAGAAATTGGGATCATATTGATACTGTTTATTTGAACCCTGCTGACATGCACAAAGAAATAAGTAAAGCAGCTTAAATGAAAACCTTCAGGTGACAACTACCTTGACAAACGGCGGAGGTGATACCCCTCATCAGGTAAAAAAATAGAATTTCAATAAGCTTAAAGGCAGTCGAGGGATAATACCATTACATGTTGAAAGGTCAATAAAAAAACTGAAGGGCGTAATTTGCCTGAAAGCTCAAGGTGTATTTACAGGGACGTGTTGTCTGTGGTAGAATTTTTAATTGATTTTCACATGCAGGCAGACAATCACACACGTAAATTAACGGTAACCCGAACAGGAGACATGAAATGATGAAACGGATGAACATTCTAAGAAGAGCACTGGCATCGGCAGCAGTTTTTACAGCACTCTTTTGGGCCGCGTCGGTTTCGGCTGATCAATCCGACAAACTCAAGCCCCTGCTGGTGGATCTGAAGGGCTGGCAGGCTGAAACGGCAGAGGGTGCAGCCATTGACATGGGCGGCATCAAAATGATCAATGCCGTCCGCAACTACACCAGCGGCGGCAAATCAATTGGTGCAACGATAATCGTCGGCAGCAACGCGATGATACAGGGGCAGATGCAGTCGGTAAACGTTGAAACTGCCGAGTCAAAAGTTACCACCTCTGAACTCGACGGGTTCAAGGCAGTGAACTCATATGACAAAAACGAAAAAAGCGGTGGCATTGTCATTAATATTCTAAAAAAGGACCCGGACGGCTCGATGTTTGTGATAAGTTATTCAGGCATGGCACCTGACGAGGCATGGGCCATTGTTAAAAACTTTGATTTGAAAAAAATAAAAGAAACCACAAAAGGCCTGCTGAAATAGACAAACCGGGTATAAGAAACACCATATTGTTGTATTTATGTGCACTAAAGCATGTAGTATTTGTTGCGTTAAAAAACGGCGGGGTTATCAGCGCCCCGCCGTTTTTTACACGGCAATCCACGGCATTTGTTTACTACCTGTTGAAAAGCCTGAGAAAACCGCTTTTTTACAGCGGGAAAATATGCCCTGTTAACAGACTGCCCCATTTTTTAAGCAGTGTAAAACATATATTCCCACATCCTATCCTGTTACGAGGAATCTGCCCGCGTCGAAAACCTCCTGCAGCCCTTCGCTGTTTTTCAGGACAACACCTCTTTTTTGCTCATCAAGGCCGTGGAGCAGCCCTTCAAATCCTGAAGCAGACACGGCTTCAACGGTCTGTATCCGGTGAACTTTCAATGTGCCGATTACCCGCTGCATATGGTGGTCATACATGTCAACCTTGGGGTATCCCCAGGTGCCGATAACCATGGCCCGTTTCCCGCCCGGGAGGGTTCCTTTCATGCCCGGTCCTTCAAAGCAGTCCCACCGGTCCAGAAAAACGGCCAGCTGTGCCGATTCCCGTGACGTGTAAACCGGGAACCCGATAACAACACAGTGTGCCCGGCGTATTTCATCATACAGCGGCGTCATATCGTCTTTCACCGTACAGGTGTACGGCAGGGTCTTCTCTTTACACTTTCTGCAGCCGATGCAATACCCGATCTTCAAGTCGTTGATATAATACTTTTTAGTTGCGGCCCCGACGCTTGCAGCACCCTCCAACGCCCTGTCGATCAGGATATCTGTATTGCCGCCCTTTCTGGGACTGGCACAAAAGGCAATAACAACAGCTTCTGCAGGCGGGACGGCCGGTTTTACCCCCGATGTGTGAAAAGGGCTGTCCCACCTTTTTATCTCTATGGGTACCTTGTTGTATGCCTCAGGGTCTTCAAACATGGCGCTGAATTCTTTTTTAAAACCTTCCGGATCTTCAATCATTTGTACCAGCGGATCAAGATCATGCGGAATAATATCCTCAATTGCCTGCAGCACAATTTCCCTGGAGATTTTTTCAGCACCACGGCAGGCAGCTATACAACTGCACTGCTCCTGCAGCCTTTTTCGCCACATGGGCTGGAGAATTACTGTGACACAGGTTAAAAACTTTTCAAAAAAATCTTCAGCATCTTTTTCCCAGGCAGTGGTTTTCATAATGCCCCCCCTTTTTTAAGGAAAATAATCGGTTTGTGCATCCGCGTGGTGCCTTTTTCGCTGCCGGCCTACAGGGTCGTCACGCTTTTGTTTGTTTCTTCCACTCATACGTTCTTGTGAAAAAATTCGGGTGCTTTTCCTTTAAAATAATATGGTGCGGAATTACTTTAATGAGCGTAAGGGCCTCGATTCCTTTCTTGATCAAGTTCTCCGCCTCTTCAGCGGACATCTTTTGTGCCTTTACATAGGAAGAGGCCATTTTTTTAGCAGCAGCATCAAGGGCCCACTTTTTTATTTTGGCTTTGAACAGCCGTGGATTGTTTCTCATGGTAATAAGTTCTGCTTCGGCAAAAATCTGAAGGCATTTTTGCAGTTTTGAATGGTCGGTGTGGTCATAGATAAACGCTGATACTTTAGAATTTCTTTTTATGTTCGCAATTTTCTTGCCGGGCTCCCCGAAAATGTAGATGGTAAGGCCTTCGTTGAAAAACTCAAGGGCCGTGGCCCGGGGGACATCCTTATAGGACGTGGCAAGAACAAGAGCATTCCTGTGCTTTATCCCGCAGCTGTGTTTCCCCGGCCTGGGGTCGATCTGACCGGAAGTAGCGTTCAGGTAATCTATAATTTCTTTCTTTATGACTGCTTTTGATTTTTGTACACCCATTGCTGTACCTCCTCTGTATAGGTTATCCGGTTATTTAAACGTTCTGGTAGATCAAAGTAAAAGTGGATAAAGTATGTAAGCGTCATTGCGAACCGAAGGTGAAGCAATCTCTCAGCATATCCTAAACCGTAGGGACTGCCGTCCCGCCGTGGCGGGACTCCTCGCAATAACGGATATGTCACCAGCTTTATATAGTCCCTATATACCGGTCTATAGTAATGTGTAAATTATCTAAATAATATGAACCGGTATTAGTCGCTTATTGACCACGGTAGGGCTTGTATTAAAACGCTACGGCAGCCAGTCCTGTACAATCTCGATCTGTTTCGTACAGCCGCACACGGTCACGGCACAGGTACCCGCCGTGTCGGGCCGCAGTGCTACTGCCCGGAAAAAAGTTTAATGCGTGCCGGTGCCCGGCCTTTCGCATCAAATAACATAATGTGTTTGGTGTCCACCTGTTTCATTATCTGCTGCATGGTTTCTATATACAGCATGGTTCGCGCGCCGCCCCCCTTCTTTTCAACCTGGCCCAAAAGGCTGATAAAACGGCTCGCGTCTCCTTCGGCCCGCAGAACGACTTCACGTTTATAGGCCTCAGCATCCTGAAGCAAACGGTTTGCATCGGCCTTTGCCGCGGGGATTTTTTCATTACGGTAAGCCTCTGCCTGGTTTATCATTTTAATCCGGTCGATGCCTGCTTTTACCACATCGGAGAATGCCTTTTGTACACGATCGGGCGGTTTTATGTCACGCAGCTCCACAAAGGAAACACTGAGCCCGCTTTGGACCTCCTGCAGTCTTTTTTGCAGTTCCCGTTTTATGTACCGGCCGATCTCCAGCTTGCCCCTGGTCAGCGCCGTATCAATGGGTTTTCCTGCAATGCAGTGGATAATGGTGTTCGCTGCCATGTTGCGAAGCATCAGTTCAGGCTTTTGTATGCGAAAGACGTACCCGAACGGGTCGGTAATGGTATACTGAATAACACACAGAATGTTTATGAGGTTGTTGTCCCCCGTAATGCAGTAGGTGTCCAGGCCGGTCATGCTGGAAAAGGCCCGGGCCGAGCTGTTTTGCGGCGAATACATTGAAGAGAAATCATCAATGACTATCCGGTTGATTATCTTGACCGGCACTTTTGTCACCCGGTCAATGGGCCACGGCAGGGCAGCGTGAATACCCGGCTGGACCGAATCATCCACAACCTTTCCAAAGCGCTGCAGCATCGCGATTTCATTTGACGATACGGCATAGATGCCTGAGCAAAGATACAGAATTCCCAGGCACAGAATGATCCAGCGCAAAAAAGGTATGATAGTACTCCTGGTTTCCCTGAAAAATGCTTTCATTGTCCTGTTCGCCGACGTGTTACTGTTTGCTGCCTGTGGGGTCTGAAAGGTATCTGAAGATTGAAGAATCCGTAGACAGTATCAGCGTGCTTTTTTCATCCAGTATTTCTTTATATGCCTCCATGGACTTGGTGAATTCAAAAAACTCCTGATCCTTTCCATAGGCTCTGGAATAAATCTTAAGGGCTCTCCGGTCCCCTTCCCCCTTTAACATCTCCGCCTGTTTGTATGCTTCGGCAAGCAGTTCTTTTACCTCCCGGTCGGCGCCGGCTTTAATCTTGGTTGCCTCCTCCTGTCCTTCTGCTCTGAACTTCATGGCCTCTTTTTCACGCTCCGATTTCATCCGGTTATAAACGGCATCGGCAACTATAGAAGGATAGGCGATCCGGCGGATTCCTATCTGCACCACCTCTATGCCGTATTTCCCCTGTGCGCTTGTATTGGTATTGGACAGAATCCGTTGTTCGAGCTGTGCCAGTTTAACCTTGCCGGGGTTGATGTTGATAATATTGCTCAGCGTGAAATCCCCCAGGGCGTTTCCCAGCTGGGAGTTGACCATGTCGCCCAGCTTCTGCACCGCTGTCTCTGTGTTCACCAGTGACTGAACAAAAAGGAGCGGATCGCGCACATGCCAGCACACATAGCATGTCAGCACTATGGGGTTCTTATCTCCCAGCAGCAGCTGAATGGGACGCGTGGTAAAGGTCTGATTGCGTCGCTCGATCCGGTTTACGGTTTCCAGAAATCCGGGGCGTTTCCAGTGGAAGCCTGCCGTTGTAATCGTAGCGGTGGGTTTGCCGAACTGGGTCAGCACAACATATTCACGTTCGGAAACCGTGAAACAGCTCTGCGATATGAACAGCAGTATCACGGCGATTACCGCGCCTGCGAAAACCAGTGCTCTCACTGCTTGTTACCTCCTTTTATACCAAGGGGTGTCATATTTTCAAATCCCATCCAGATTTCAGGATCTCCCACGGCCGGATCAACAAAAACCTTGGTCGTGTTCTTCATGACATCCTGTATCATCTGCAGATGCCGTCGCGACATGGTAAGCCGCTTTTCCGCTTGTGTGTCCGGCAGCGAAACGCTGAACCGGCCGGCCTTTCCTTCCGCCCTTTTCTCCCGGTCGTTAATATAGCCGCGTGCCTGCTCAAGCAATACGGCGGCCCGGGCCCGGGTTTCAGGAAGCGCTTTGTTCCTGTAGCCTGCTGCCTGATTAATGATTTCCTGCTTCTGCTGATAGCCGGCAATGACGCGTTCAAATGAGTCGGCCACCGACATGGGGGGATGAATATCCTTGAAGTTTATTGAAACGATTTCTATCCCGCTTTTCAGCCTGTCCAGACTGTTCTGGAGCCGTGTGAACATCTCCTGCTCAAGCGTTCCGCGATGGGTGGTTGCGATGGCGTAAAACCGCTCTCCGGCAAAAAGAGCCGTTGCGATTCTGTGACCGGCCTCGTTGAGCAGGCGCTTGGGCTCGGTATGTTCATAGAGATAATGGAAAATATTTTTTATGCGATAGTGCACCACGATATACGGGTAGAAAAAATTATTGTCACCGCTCAGAAAAGGTTCTTCGGTGCCGTGCCGCCTGGTCCACAGCAGTGCCATTTGCTGTGCATCGCCGATATTGCCGATAGGGAGTTTTTCGATGGAGCGGGCTTGCAGCCTCCTGACCCGGTCAACAGGCCACGGCAGCTTTACATGGATGCCGGGGCCCACCGGCTCTGCGGCACGTACGGGCCTTCCGAAACGTTCGACAACCGCTTTTTCCTGTATGCCGAGCGTAAAAAAGGATGTCGAAGCGTAGGCACAGCCGATAAGGATAATAACAATCGTGATGACTATTTTATATGAAGATCTGAAAAGCATTGCCCTGCCGAACCGTTCCTCACAAAAATCATCAATTGCGGCAGCCGCTTGTTGCCCTGCATCGCGATTAAACAAAAGCCCGACAATCTCATAGGACCGGTATCTAAAAAGATACTCTTTTTCATGGCGGAAAAATACAAGGCCTACGTTAAAGAGTGTTTCCAGCGCGAATGACAAAATAAAAAGAGCAATTAATCCCGCCACCCAGCGGTCAAGGTCGAGCCCCATTGCATATATGACCAGAGAAAAGCCCGTCAGCAGTGAGGCAATCATGTCCGCCCGGGCATGCATGCCGTCGGACACAAGGCCGATAGAGCCCTCTTGTCTGCCGACACGTGTCTCAAAACGGTAAATAAAATATGAACCAACCGAAAAAGCCAGAAAGACAAACCCGGAGATAAGCGGCCTGCTGATGGGCATTGCTTCCGTATATACGGCCTTTCTGAGAAGCATAACCGCGATAATGGTCAGCAGAAGTCCGATTCCCAGTGAAACAAAAATTTCCATGCTGCCGGTCTGTTCCTCCCGGCCGGAGGCCTCACCACCGTCAGGGTCTGTGCTTTTTCGGCTGTTTTTAACGGAATGGCGTATCGCGACAAATATGAGGAGACTCGTTGCAATGTCTGAGAAGCTGTGCCAGGCCTCTGCCAGGATTGCCATACTGCCCGACAGAGCGTAGAGGAAAAACTTGATGCCGGTGAGCAGAATGTTCATGATCGTTACTGCTGCGGCAGTTTTTGTTCTGATATCGAAATCTTTTGTCGTGCGGTGAGGTGTCTGCTCGGTCATGTCTTTAGACGTATGAAAGCTGTACACAGAGAACGATTATAAGCTGCTTATAAAAAGGGCTCCTCCCAGCAGCACTATTGCGATGCATCCGGCGAATTCCATACCGTTTGCAAGAATGAGACGCATGTTTTGTGTTTTAAGGATTACGTCCAGCAGCAGCCGGCGCGACAAAATGGCGGCAATACCGGCAAGCGATATGGTAACGGCCATGCCCGCTGCAATTGCCAGGGCCAGCAGTATTCCCAGCAGGAGCATACCCAGAGACATACTGAAAATCAGCAGCATGATGGTTCCCGGGCAGGGAACAATACCGGCTGCCAGGGCAACGGAGATAATGCTTTTGTTGGAACCCGTGCTCAGCCCCTCACCGTGGGAATAATCGTGCGGACTGTGATGCGTTTTGTTTTTAATGCGCAAAAATAAAAGGGTGAGCCCGATCAGCGTTATAAGCGCGTAGCTGATAAGCGATATGGTTCGGGTTGTGTCCTCAACATGATTGAGAACGGTACTGCGTACCACGCTATAGATAATCAGCACCAGCACTACGGACGTGCCCACGTGGATGAAAGCAATCAGGTTCCCCAGAATGGCCCCCTTTTTCACGTCGGCTTTTTCTGAAATGAAATAGGAAACGGCAAACGCTTTACCGTGCCCGGGGCCCAGGGCATGGATGACCCCGTATAAAAAAGCAACGGCAAACAGCAGCACGATGATTTTAATCGAAGGATCTTTTTTCAGCTGACGGGCAAAGCCTGATATCTTTTCATGCAGCCGGCGCTGGGCTTGTGACAGGGTACTGAACGCTTTTTGCATTATTGCCGGATAGAAGGACCGCTGTGGGGTGACTTTTTGCTCTTCCTTTTTCGGGGCCGTCAAAAACGGATTGTCGGCGGCATCAGCCCCGGGACAGAAAAGCAGGCATGCTATAAGCAGGAAAAGTGCTCTTGTGGTCATGGGTCTATTTCTTAAAGGTGACAATCAGCTCCACCGGTGCGATCTGGCCGAAGTAGAACGTCTTATTGAAATTCTCGACTTGCTTTATACTGCTGGTGACGGTTCCGGGGGCCGCAGTGTGGTCGCTCTGATAATCCACGAGCAGCATGTCCGTATAATAGGTTTCGTCATACATTGCCACGGTGACGTTCCTGGGAGCAGCGCCTGCCTTTACGTGACAGGGAATAAAAAACGAATAGATAATTCTGTGATCTTTAACCCCGGCCTGAAAATCTTTCACATACACCACGTCAAAGGCCTTTTTGCCGATGGTGATATAGGTGAAATAGTTATAGTTTTTTAGATTTGCAAAAGCTCCCTTGCGGAGCTCCTCCACTTCCGCCGGGGCAAACGCGCCGTCCTTGTCGGCGTCATATCCTTCGATCATGGTGCTGCTGAACATTTCGTCGAACACCCACCGTGCCCTGACACCCGTCATCCCGGTACCGTCGAAGACGATCCGTACCGTATTTTCTATGAAGATATGCGGGTGTGCGCCTGCCGTGCACGGCACAAAAAAAATCATCAGTATGACCGAGCCGATCAGCCGCATCACTGCTGCACCTTTTTTGATTAAAATCACCGCTGCATCACTCTTTTTATGGACACGGTGCATACATTTTTTTCCCGTCCGGTCAGGGCTTCCCTCCCCCCGGATCACTTTGATCGATAGCCTATAACAATTCTACGGCAGAGTCAACAACCTACCGTGCGGCTCCGGCAGGTGGTGAAGAGCCTGTGTGTGCGGATGCTTTTCCCGGGCAAAAAACCATAATAAATTACTTGACAGACAGAAATCACTGCAGTATTTTAGCCACAAGAAACATACTAACTAGTTAGTATATTTAGGAGGTTTGTTGATGTCCCGGAAAAGAGACCCCCAGCGGCGCAGGGAAGAAATATTTGAGGTGGCGCTTAAATGCTTTAATCAGAACGGATACTACAGAACTTCTATTGATATGATTGCCGAGAAAATGGGTCTGACAAAGGGGGCGATCTACTGGTATTTTAAATCCAAAGAAATATTGTTCATTGAACTTTTTCGTTACATCGTCAACAAAGCCTTTAAAGAGGCGTATGAATCCATCGTGACCCGGCACATTACCTCACAGGAGCTCATGAAACTCCTTATGAAAGAATCAGTTGCACAGTTTATTGAAAACTTTGAAGTGTATAAATTTATTATAGAGTTTATAGCAACCGGCGTACGGGAGAAGAATATACGCAGGGAACTGGATAACTTTTACCGGTTCAGGATAGACCAATACAAAAGAATAATAGCGGGCGGCATAGAAAACGGTCAAATCAGGGATATGGAACCTGACAGTATTGCCTGGTTTTTGAACTATCTTTCCATCGGTTTTTTCATGGCCTTTTTAACGTCGGACAAGACTGCTGATATTCATGCGCAGCAGAAAATGAACATAGATATCTTTTTTAACGGCATAAGCAAAAACTGATCATAAACAGGTGAGTGATAAGCAGAATGATTACAAAAAAATTAAAAAAAATCCTCGGCAGTGACTTTGTGGAAGACGGCTCTTGCGTAATGCAGGAGCATTGCTGGTGCGGTTCAGCCGTAACGCCGCGCATGCCTGAGTGCGTGGCAAAACCCCAAACCCGTGAGCAGCTGCAAAAAACTCTTCGGGCGGCCGATGAAGCCGGCGTACCGGTATACCCCCTCAGCTCCGCAGCCCATTTTCTGGGTTCAGCCGATTTCTCTGCCGGCGGCATAGCACTCGACCTGCGCGCAATGGACCGGATTCTCGCCATCGATGAGCGCAACCGCACCGTCCGCCTTGAACCGGGAGTGACCTTCGGCCGGCTTCACGAAGAGCTTGCAAAACACAACCTGCAGGCACTGAATCCCTTTTTGCCGCACAGGGACAAATCTGTTCTGACCAGCAGCATGGAGCGGGAGCCCATGGTCGTCCCCAAAACCGAGTACGGAGAAAAGGTGCTGACCATGGAGGTTGTGTTTCCCTCCGGGAATGTGTTCCGAACAGGATCGGCATCGGTGGGAGAGCCCGGTGAAACACAGGCCGACCTGGTGGGGTTCACCGGTCCCGGCATTGATTATTTTCGGCTGTTTAAAGGCGCCCAGGGCACCTTCGGCATTGTCACCTGGATCAATATGAAAGCGCCGTGCCGCCCCGTTAAGAATAAATATCTTTATGTTCCCTTGCAGGAGCTAAACGGCGAATATTGTAATTTCCTGTATGCTATTCAAAAGAAGATGATCGGCGCGGAGTGCCTTGTGTTAAACCGCTTCAACCTTTCCGTCATACTGTCGGAAATGGGCGGCGGCAGCAGAAGCAAACTGGCCGCCGTTTTGCCGCCCTATCTGGTTATACTCTGCCTGTCCGGCATGCAGCGGCTTCCCGAGATAAAGATCGACTATGAAGAAAAGGCTGTGAGAACAACAGCGGCGCAGTATGGGCTGACACCCGAGGAGGGGATATCGGGGGTAAAACTTTCCGAGGACCAGATAACGGCCATCCTGACCCGGCCGTGGAACGGTGATGTTTACTGGAAAGAAGTATTCAAGAAAGGTTTCTGTGAAATATTCTTTTATGCGCCCCTTAAAAAAACATCCCTGTATTGGCACATGGCAGCAAAGGAAGCAGCAGCCGCGGGATATGCGCCGGAAGAGATAGGGCTGTATGTGCAGCCCATCGAGCGGGCACGCGCCGCATATATCGAGTTGCGTTTCCATTTTGACCCGCTAAACAGTGCGGAAAAAACCACTGCCGTGTCCGTTTTTGAAAAATGCAGTCAGAAAATATTTGCATCAGGAGGCCATTTTATCAGGCCCTACAGCCCCTGGGACGACATGGTTTTCGGCCGCAACCCGGACCTCAAAAAAACCATACAAAAGATGAAGTCTGTCTTTGATCCCAACGGCATCCTTAATCCTCCTGTATTCTGTTTTTAGAAGCGCAAAAGAATATGAAACGACATTTTTTATCGGAGTAAAAGCACATGAGCTTAGAAGACTATAAGTGGGATGTTTATAACTGCGTTCGTTGTTCAAACTGCAAGTGGATACCCTCATATGCCGTTAAAAATATCGAGCATTCTCGGGTATGTCCCAGCATCAGCCGCTATCTGTTTGATGCATACTCCTCACAGGGACGACTGGATCTGGCCCGCAATATTTTGCATGGGGAGCTCAAATGGGAAGACTCACCCAAAATTCTGGACATAATCTATAAATGCACCCTGTGCGGCGGCTGTGACATCTTGTGCAAAAACTGCAACGATCTGGAACCCCTTGCGGTCTTCGAGGAACTGCGCGCCAAGTGCTTTGAGGACGGCGTAGCGCCCCTGCCGGCCCACAAGGCAATTATCGACTCCCTTAAAAATTATGATAATGTCTGGCTGCAGCCGCGAACCAGACGGGACGCCTGGGCGAAAAAGCTCAAAATCAAGAATGCCGCAAAAGAGCAGTGCGAGGTGCTCTATTTTGTCGGCTGCACCTATTCCTTCAAGCCCGACCTCTATCATATTCCCCAGAACACCGCTAAAATTCTCACAAGGGCCGGGGTTGATTTCGGTATTCTGGGAAAAAACGAGCCGTGCTGCATGAGCCCGGCGCTGCGTGTGGGAGACCGCAGGACGTCCCATGAGGTTATGGCAAAAAACGTGGAACTGTTTAACCGGCTCGGGGTAAAAACGGTTATCACGTCCTGTGCCGGCTGTTACAGCATGTTGAAAAACGATTACCCCGGCGTTGCAGAGCCCTCCTACCAGGTGCTGCACACCATTGAATATATTGATCAGCTGATTGAGCAGGGCAAGCTTTCGTTCAGCAAAACCATACCCCTTGAGGTAACCTACCACGATCCCTGCCATCTCGGCAGACGAGGAGAGCCTCACCTTGCATGGGAAGGTACCCGGGGACGTTTCGGGATGTATGATCCGCCCAAAGAACTGCGGCGGGGAAATCTCGGCGTTTATGAGCCGCCCCGCAGAGTGCTTAAGAGTATTCCCGGTGTTACCCTTACAGAAATGGACAGGGTCAGGGAATACTCATGGTGCTGCGGATCGGGCGGCGGTGTTAAATCGGCCTACCCTGATTTTGCGGTCTGGGCTGCCGCACAGCGGGTCAAGGAGGCACAGAGCACGAACGCAAAAGTCCTGGCCACATGCTGTCCCTGGTGTGAATCAAACCTGCAGGACGGTAACAGCGAGCTGGGAAATCCCCTGGAAGTCTTAGACATAACAACGTTAATTGAGAGGGTGCTGTAAATGGAAAGAGAATTTACCCGAGAAGCATTCAATGAATTAAAGGACCTGCTCGGTGAAGAGTATGTGGAGAACGATCCGGGGGTCACCCAGGCATATGCAAAACAGCCGTGGCCCGAAGCACTCCTTGTCATGCAGCGACCTTCAGCCGTGGTGCTGCCGGCATCCACCGCTGATGTACAGGCCATTTACAAACTGGCCAACAAGCATGATTTCTCCGTCATTCCCGCGGGAAACTACAACTGGGACGTACCGCACGCCAGGGGCACGGTTATTGTTGATTCAAAAAGAATGAACCGCATTATCAGCATAGATGAGCAGGCACAGTTTGCCGTGGTGGAACCGGGGGTAACCACAACGCAGCTCCAGGCCGAAGCAATGAAAAAGGGCCTGATCTGCAACGGGAGTTTTGCCGGCCCCAATGCTACTATTCTGGCAAACAGCATCTTCTTCGGCGCAGGCGGTGCAAACTACCGGCTGGGCTGCGGCAGATCAGTTCTGGCCATGGACTGGGTCACGCCCCAGGGAGACTGTATACGGTCCGGCTCACTGGCCTCGCCGGGGGATGACTACTTCTGGCCCGAGGGTCCCGGCCCTGACCTGCGGGGGCTTTTACGCGCCTTTTTCGGGGTTATGGGCGGTATGGGCATGGTGACCCGCATGGGCGTAAAACTGCTGCCCTGGGTCGGGCCGAAAGAGCCGGAGCCTGTGGGGCTGCTGCCGGACAAGCGGTTCTTCTTACCGGAAAATCTTTTCAGGTTTCATCTGCTCCGCTATCCCACCCTCGAGAAACTGGGAGATGCTCTCTATGAAATCGGCAAGGCTGAAATTTCATGGATGGTGCAACGGCTTCCCGGGATATTCTGGCCCATGCTGGCAACCACCTCAAAGGAAGCGTTCTGGCGTGAATGGAATTCCGGCTATTACCACAAGGAAGCACAGAATATCATCATTCTCTGGAACGTCGCCTGTACTTCAGAAGAGCAGCTTGCCTATGAGGAAGAAGTGCTGGGTCAAATTGTTGAAGAAACCGGCGGGGAAGACCTGCCGAAGGAGCACAAACTCTACCGCATGTTTCCCTCTGAAGAGTGGCTGCGCGTGAGCAAATCAGGCAGAATTATGCGCCCCGGAGGTTCCCATAATATCACCATGTGCGGCTTTGATTCCGTGGACAAGGCTATCAAGACCGCACAAAGAGCAGATGAGGTGCGCAAGCAGTTTAAGGAATCTTTCCTTGATGACGGAAACTGCGACTGGATCTGCACCTATGATTTTGCCTGGGAAGCCGACGCTGAATGTATAATCCTTCCCGAGGTGGACAAGGAAAACGCGGCCAAATCAATGGAAGTGACCCAGGCAGGTATCGCTGCCGCGCTGCAGGACAAGCTCTACACCGTTGTACAGGTGGCTGAAACGGCGCCGGTACTTGGTCCTGTTTATGGGAACTATCACGAACTGCTTAAAAAAATCAAGCGGTCCTATGATCCCAACAATGTGGCAAATCCTCCCAATCCCGTCAATATCGCAGCAGAAGAATAACAATAACAGCTAAGCCCCCGCCTGCACGTTCACCGAAACGCACGGCGCAATAGCCGCTACCTTTTTAAGGCCGTATGCAAACAACGCTGTTGTTTGATAAAAAAAAACTTGCTTATTTAAATATTTTAGGTCAAACTAATTTTGTGCTGCATGTATAATTTTTTTGTATTACTACAAAAACACTGTAGCTACTCAAGGGATGTATGTGAAATCGTGGCAAAAGAAGACAACAACCAGCTGAGTGCCAGCCTCGAAGATTATCTGGAGACTATTTTTCTGATTGTTCAGAAAAAACAGGCGGCCCGGGCCAAGGACATTGCCGATCAGCTGAAGGTAAAGGCCTCTTCGGTTACGTCAGCCCTGCGGCTGCTCTCTGAAAAAGGTCTCATAAATTATGCGCCCTATGATATCATTACCCTGACAACTGAAGGTGAGCAGCTGGCCCGTGATGTGCTGAAACGGCACAGGACCCTGTATGATTTTTTAAAGAACGTTCTGGGAATCGACGAGCAGGAAGCCGAAATAGGCGCCTGCAAGCTGGAACATTCCATTTCTCCCGTAGTCCTTGACAGGCTAATCAGCTTTGTCGACTTTGTGGAGCATTGTCCCCGGGTCGGCACACAATGGATCAGGGAATTCGATTCTTTCTGCCTGCGCGGCTCCATGGGGGAAAACTGCGAGGATTGTATTGCCGATTGTCTGGAAAAATTTAAAAAGTAATGGAAAAACAGCCCCCACAGACACTTAACGTCCGCTAGACTCTGTGTAATGTTCCACATCAAAGCACTTTTTTCATGCAAGCCGACTCTTGCAGGGCCGATAAAACAACGCCCCTTCCCGCAATTCCAGAAGCTGAACTATTCTATGGGCAAAAAGTCCTCTTTAAGAAAATTAAATTTACTAAAAAAGCCGTGTAGAATTACCCTTTTTAGACTTGACTAAGTTTATATTTAACTTATAATAATATTAGGTTTACTCAACTTTATCACACATAAGGCCTTTAAGGTGATATTCAACAATGCGGCCCATCGATAAACAAAACCAAGCAGACACGAGAGTTAGGAATCTCGCCGACATAAGGCCGGGAAAACAAGTACAGCTTGTGGACATAGATGCGGGACGAAATCTTAACAGCCGTCTTCTGGCGTTGGGGCTCATCAGGGGAACACACATCAACGTTATTACCAACCAGGGGCAGGGTCCCCTGCTGATCGGTCTGGGCGAGAGTCGCATGACAATCGGCCGGGGCATGGCAAGGAAAATAATGGTCAGATAATTTTTTTGATCACAAATTTAGACTTATCTAAAATATTTACCTTAAACTTTATAAACTCAAACAGCACAAGAAACGGTAATTTCATGAAAAAACAACATTGTCTCAGACAAATGAAGGTTAAACAGAAAGGCGTTATTGTCGCAGTAAACGCCAAAGGAGAGCTGGGACGCCGCATACGCGATATGGGCCTGGTACCGGGAACCGGACTGATGGTGGTGGGAAGGGCACCCCTCAAGGACCCGGTGGCCCTTCGTCTGCAGGATTTTACCCTGACGCTCCGGAACAACGAAGCAGATTACATAACCGTGGAAACCGAGGGAGAATAAAGATAACAATGAGCGATACGTTGACCGTTGCCATTGCGGGCAATCCCAATGCCGGCAAGACCACCCTGTTTAACGGCCTGACCGGAGCGCGACAGCACGTGGGAAACTACCCCGGCGTAACCGTGGAGAAAAAAGAGGGCAGCTTTGAGCACAATAACGACAGGCTGCATGTGGTTGATTTGCCCGGGACATACTCCCTGACCGCCTATTCCCTGGAGGAAGTCGTGGCTCGCGACTTCCTGGTGAACGAGCGCCCCGAGGTGACCATCGACATCGTGGACGCCTCCAACCTTGAACGCAACCTCTACCTCGCGCTGCAGTTCCTTGAGTTGGGCATACCCGTTGTCATCGCACTTAATATGATCGACGCGGCCGAAAGCCGCGGCATAACTATTAATGCGCAGAAAATCTCTGCGCTGCTGGGCGTTCCGGTCATCCCCCTGGTGGCCCGAAGCGGTAAGGGAAAAGGCAAGCTCATGGACGCTGCCGTAAGCGTTGCACAATCGCGGCAGAAACGGCAGCCCTTTGAGATTTCCTACGGAGAAGACCTTGACAGCGCCCTCAGGGAAATGGAGCCCGTCATCGACCGGGCGCACTTTCTGACCGACACGTACCCGGCCCGATGGACGGCGTTGAAATATCTCGAGGCGGACAAGCAAATTGTAAAAAAAGGCCGGGAAGCCGATCCGCTGGTTGCCGCGCAGCTTGAAAAAATTGTCGAGGGGGTAACAAACCATATAACCAAAACCACGGACACCTACCCCGAGGCGCTGATAGCAGATCATCGCTACGGCTATATACACGCGATCATGAAACAGGACGTCCTGCAGCGTGATGATAAGAACGACCGTATGTATGTTTCCGACATGATCGATAAGGTGCTTACCAACCGACTTCTCGGCCCTGCTATCATGCTGCTGGTCCTGATGGGCCTCTATCAGTTTACCTTTACCTACAGCGAAGTGCCGGTGGGATGGTGTGCGTCTCTGTTCGGCCTTCTCGGCGATGTTGTCGACCGGGTCCTTCCCGACGGCCTGGTAAAATCACTGGTCATATCAGGGGTTATAGACGGTGCCGGGGGCGTCCTGGGCTTTGTACCGCTTATACTGTTCATGTTTTTCGGTATTGCCATTCTCGAAGACACGGGGTATCTGGCCCGGGTGGCCTTCATGCTCGACCGTGTTTTCCGGATATTCGGGCTTCACGGCAGCTCGGTGATGGCCTACATTATTTCAGGCGGCATTGCCGGCGGCTGCGCCGTGCCGGGTGTCATGGCCACCCGAACGCTTCGCTCACCCCGGGAGCGGCTGGCGACCCTGCTGACCGCACCCTTTATGAACTGCGGCGCCAAGCTTCCGGTGATGGCGCTTCTGATTGCCGCTTTTTTTGCCGAACATGAGGCCCTGATGATGTTCATGCTGACACTGCTGGCCTGGGCTGTGGCCCTGCTTGCGTCCCGCCTGCTGCGCTCAACCATCATTACCGGTGAGTCGACCCCGTTTGTAATGGAGCTTCCGCCCTACCGCATTCCCACCGTCAAGGGGTTGCTGATTCACACCTGGGAGCGCACATGGCAATATATCAAGAAAGCCGGAACCGTGATCCTGGGAATTTCCATTCTGATCTGGGCCATGATGACCTTTCCGGGGCTCCCGGATGAAACCGCGCGGCAGTATGAACAGCAGCGCGCTGTTGCCCGTTCCGCCCTGCCCGGTGCCGCACAGGAACTTGCTTCAGCAGCCGAAGAGCAAGAGCTGTCACCGGCAGCAGAATCCCTCCGTGAATCCCTGGAAGCAATCGACCGCAGGCAAGAAGAGGCAACCCTGCGTAATTCCGTTGCGGGACGCATCGGTATCTTCCTTGAAGGCCTGAGCGGACTGGTCGGCTTTGACTGGCGCACCAACATAGCGCTGGTAGGGGGATTTGCGGCCAAGGAAGTTATTGTATCAACCCTGGGAACGGCCTACTCCATGGGAGATATCGATCCGCAAGAGACCGGTGTGCTGTCCGAAACCCTTGCGGCATCTCCCAACTGGAGCCCGCTGGTTGCGCTGAGCCTGATCGTTTTTGTCATGTTTTACGCTCCCTGCTTTGTTGCGGTGGTCTGTATAGCCCGGGAGGCCGGCTCATGGAAGTGGGGCGCCTTTTCCATGGCCTTCAACACGGCCCTGGCATTCGGGCTCTCGGTTGCGGTCTACCAGGTGGGAGGGTTGTTCGTGTAGATTGGTCTGTTTGTTTCGTTGTGTGATATGTATATTTCATCAGTCACCATAAAGAAGGACAATACTATGCCGGACCGCAAGAATCCAAAAACCATACACCATGAACACAGGGGAAAATCTTCTGAGAGCGTAGTGGATAAAAACGCAATTCTGGCACATTTGATGATTATGCCGGGGGAGGCCGTTCTTGATGCCGGGTGCGGTAATGGCTATATGACGAAACAATTCGCACAACTGACCGGCATCACCGGTACGGTCTTTGCTCTGGACCCGGACCCGCTGGCAATAGAGCATTTGAAAGCAGAAACAAACGACGGCGTTATTGAACCCTTTATCGGAGATATAACAAAAAAAACAAAACTGGCCACAGCGTCTATTGACGTAATCTACGTGTCAACGGTAATTCACGGGTTTTCACAACCACAGATGGAAGGATTCCGGAAAGAGGTAAAACGCCTGCTGAAGCCTAACGGGAGACTGGCTATCGTGGAAATAAAAAAAGAGGATACTCCCTTTGGGCCGCCTATTGATATACGCTACTCAGCAGAGGATCTCAAACAAACAATAGGGTTAACGCCGAAAAGCACAATCGACGTGGGACAATATTTTTATATGCAGCTATTTGAAAAATAGTATCACACATAACCATAAACGATTCCTTTTGGTAAAAGACAATGGACGTAATCATCGCTGTTATCATTGTGGTCGCAGCGGCTGCCTATCTCGTCCGGCGATTCATCAAACATGGTCCCGGCAGCAGCTGCGGGTATAACTGTACATCCTGCCGCCCCAAGGCAAGGAGTTGCCCTCCTGGTGATCTCCAAAAACGGAACAAAGCGTGAAGTGAATGCAAAGACAGATTTAACCGGCAGGAAGTTGAGAGGATAGAGCGTACACGGTATCCAATGGTTACATCCGTTTTCATCGTGAATCAGGAGTAACCGATGTCCCCTTGTCACCTCATGCGCTGCTGATACTGTTAGTGGTACTCCCGTAGTTCAGCATCACTGAATATCCGGTCAAGGGATTTGAGATCGTAGTCTCCCCGGGGAATTTTTCTGAGCTCATCAAAGGTCGTGATGCCGGTGAGGGCCATGCGCAGCCCCTCTTCAAAAAGCATATTCATCTGCTCTATTTCCCGGGCCTTGGCGGCAATAACGTCGGAGGTCTCCTTGTTCAAAATAAGCCGCTTAATGGCCGGCTTGACGGTAAGCAGCTCAAACACGCCCTGTCTGCCCGCATACCCGGTGTTCCTGCACCTGCTGCAGCCGACGGCCTGCTTTATGGCAAACCTTTTCAGATCTTCGAGAATACCCCGGGCAACATCACGGTCAATGCCCAAATCCTTCAGCTCGGCCTTTGAGGGAACATACTCACGGGCGCAGTGCTTACACACCTTTCGCAGCAGGCGCTGGTTGACTGCCGACACCACCGTTGAGGAAACAAGGAACTGGTCAATGCCCAGATCAACGAGACGGACAACTGCCGACGCAGCATCATCGGTATGCATGGTGGTAAGCACCAGGTGCCCCGTAAGGGCGGCCTGGATTGATATCTCCGCGGTCTCAAGGTCTCGCACCTCACCGATTAAAATAACGTCCGGGTCCTGGCGCAGAATGGCCCTGAGGGCACGGGGATAGGTGAATCCGGCCTGTGGCAGCAGAGAGCTCTGGTTGACATAATCACCGGCTTTAAATTCAACCGGGTCCTCAACGGTCACGATGTTGATGCCTGCCCGATTTATTTCGTTGACCGCCGCATACAACGAGGTTGATTTGCCGCTGCCGGTCGGTCCGGTAACGATAATGATTCCGCTGGCCTGATTAATGTTGTGTAAAAAATCCTTTTCGGTTCGGGCGGACATTTTGAGGTCGAAAACACTTTTTATGGCTGATGCCTGCTCCTTGTCCAGCACCCTGATTACCACCTTCTCCCCGTGGATGGTCGGGAATGTTGAAACCCTGAAATCTACGGGCCTGCCGCTGACAACCCGGGAAAAAGATCCGTCCTGGGGTGTGCGCTTCTCTTCTATTTTCATAAGCGATTTCTGCTCGCTGCCCATGACTTTAAGGCGGGACACAACCGAGCTGAAATGTGCACAGGGAACGGTGGTGATGACGTTCAGCTCGCCGTCCAGACGCATCCTGACGTGCACCTGCTTTTCATGGGGCTCCAGGTGAATGTCGCTGGCAGCATTATCAACGGCAAACGAGATCATCTTGTTCACGATTGACGAAGCCCTGTCAAGCTCATCGATATTAAACGTGGCCAGCAGGCACTCCGCCGCCCCGTCATCGCTGTACATCTTTTCTATCCCTCCATCAAGGGCTGATGCGGTCGTCAGAAGGGGGGTCACATGACAATCGGAAAGCTGCTCAACTTCAGTTATGGTAGCGTCATCAAGGGGATCGATCATTGCAAGGGTAAGCTCGCTGGTGTCGTCGTCTGCCAGGTAAAACAGGGGGAGGACCTTGAGGCGCCGGCACATCTCGACCGGGAGAATGTTGCTGAGGGACGTGTCCACGATCGTGTAATCATTTTCGGCAATATTGAAAAAGTCCACATCAAGGTGTGCGCTTAAAACGTCCAGCAGGCGGTCCTCGGAAACATAATCGAGCCTGAGCAGCGTTTCTCCCAGGGGCAGGCACAGTCCCTTCTGCTGCTGAAGGGCTTCATCGAGCTGCTCCGGGGTAATTACCTGCTGTTCAAGCAAAAGATCACCCAGCCGCATGTTTTCTTTCATGTAATTGTCTGCTCCCTGATAAGCTCAAGGCCCTCTATTTCATGTTCGCTGACGACAAACTTCCGGTCGGTCCTGGTTATCCGAAGAATCTTGCGCACCGCCTGGGTAGGCGACGCAATAACAAGCTTGCCGCTTTTTGTCTTCAGGCAATTGTAAAGCGCTATACAGGCGCTCAGGCCCGAGCTGTCCATAAAACACACATTGCTCAGGTTGAGTACGATGTATAAAAAACCCTTTTCGATAAGGCTTTCCCATTGCTCCCTGAACGCGTCCACGGTAGCGGCTATAAGGTTGCCTTTGGGATTAAGAATCACCACATCCCCCTGAACACCAACGGTTATTTCCATCCGGCTATCCTTCCATGTTACACGGCATCATTTTTTTTGTAAGGGTAAGAACATTTTTCCCTTCTCTATACTGGTATTTCAGCTCGTCAACGGTGCTGCGAATAATGGTCAGGCCGTAGCCTCCTTCCGGCATGGCGCCCGAAGGGTCTTCGGAACGCTCCACAACGTCCGACGTGGGATCAAATTTTTTGCCTTCGCTGAAAATCCTGAGGACAATCTCCCGCGACGAGACGGCAAGCTCCATATCTATTTTTTTTGAGCCGGCATATTTCACCACATTGTTCAGTGCCTCGACAACCGCCAGGCATAAGTTGCAGTCGCCGCATGCATCCCGGGATGCATGCGGCAGGTACTCCCTGCACACTCCTGAAACAACGCCCCGGACCAGATTGACGTTTTCCAGGGTCGAGGCAAAACTGAGGGAAAGGCTACTCATGACAATGCTGCCCCCTGGTTATGGTAACAAGCGTCATATCGTCGCAGAAACTGCCGCAGGCAAACTGCTCGACATCGTTAAGAACCGCCTCGATCATTGTGGGTCCCGGTCTGTATTCTGAAAGAAGCACCTGCAAACGCCCATCGCCGTATTGGGTGCCCCGACTGTTTTGTGTTTCCGCAAGCCCGTCAGTATAGAGAAACAGCGTATCGCCGGAGCTGAATTCCAATGAAACCGTTTCCCATGAATCACCCACGTCCCAGCCCACAAGGGGACCTGTCGAATCGATGGTCTGAATGCCCGCTTTTTTTATCATAAACACGGGAACATGGCCCGCAGAGATAACATGCAGCACATCTCTTTCACGTTCAATAAGCACATACACCATGGTAAGGTATATGCCGTTGCCTGACGCCATCTCGGCAAACAGCCGATTTGCTTCTTCGACAATTTCTGCGGGAGACGACATGGTCTGCCCGAGGGAGCGGAATATGCCCTTGCACGCTGCCATAAGCAGTGCCGACGCGGTGTCATGGCCGGACACATCGCCGATCAAAACGTGCACCTGTCCCTCCTTTTCCCATGCATCAATAAAATCCCCGCCGATCTGGTTCGAAGCGCGGTAAAACATGTCTACGGTAAGACCGGAAAAATTCAAATCATTCGGCAGAAGATTTTGCTGGACCCTCCTGGCAAGCATCCGCTCTTTCTCCAGCACTGCATTTTTTCGCGAAAGTTCGTTGGTGAGCGTCGCAACCTTCAGATGGGTATTGATACGGGCAAGCAGTTCACTTTTATTAAAGGGTTTGGCCACAAAATCGTTTGCCCCTGCATCAAGGGCCTCAATCCATTTTGTTTTATCACCTTCCCCGGAGAGCAGAATAATGGGCAGGGTAGCAAGGTCCGGCTGTGTACGGATTTCACGGGTAACTGAAATGCCGTCCATTACCGGCATCCATAGATCAAGAAGTATGAGGTCGGGCCTGTCCGTCCCGATGGATTCAAGGGCGTCCCGGCCGTTTTCGGCCATGCTTGCGGCAAAAACAGAATCCTCATCAAGGTATTCCTTGAGCAGACTTCTTGTTTCGGGATCATCGTCTACGATAAGTATTTTATTCATTGTGCTCGCGCAATATGCTTTTCCTTATTTTCATGAACGGTAGGGACCGCTCACGAACCGGTCCCTTCCCTGCTGCTTTGCCTCGTAGAGATAGGTGTCTGCAGCATTGATCAGGGCTTCGGGTGAAACATCCGGCGGTGCGTCTGCGTGAAAGCTGGTTACCCCGAAACTGGCGGTAAAACGGGTCGTGTCCCGGGAGGTTTCTCCACAATGCTGAGATATCGTGGCTTGAAGGCGCTCAAGCATCCTGCAGGCACCCTCAATGCCTGTTTCGGGAAGACATATCAAGAATTCTTCCCCGCCGTATCTGCTCACCCAGTCAACATTGTTGCGTATTGTCGCCTGCATATGCTGCACAAAATTCTTAAGGACACGATCACCGACATTGTGGCCATGGGCATCATTGATCTTTTTAAAATGATCTATATCAGCCATCACAATGGAAAACGGGTGGTTGTACCGTCTGGCACGGGCAATCTCCTTGGGCAGCGTACTGTTGAGATAGCGCCGGTTAAAACATCCCGTAAGGGGGTCGGTAATCGACAGGATCTTTATCTTGTTTGTTGCGCGTTTTCTTTTTTCTATTTCCTTCTTCAGTTTCATGTTGGCTATTTCAGTCTCAACGGTCAGAGAATTGGCCCGCCCAACAGCAGCCTGCAGCTGTTCATTGGTGTTTTGAATTTCATGTATCAGTTCCTTCTCTTTTTCCATGCGCAAAATGCGGGCCTGCAATTCACGGACTTCGAAAGGTTTAGTTATATAATCAGCAGCACCTGCGTTGATGATATCAACATACGCATATTCGGAGGAATATCCGGTCATAATAATAAAATCAGGCGAAGAGGATGTTTCTTTAACTTCCTGCATGAATGTAAGCCCGTCCATAACAGGCATAACAATATCGGCAATGACCAGGTCGATTTCATTGCCGTCAAGTATGTTAAAGGCCTCCCGGGCATTGGATGCGCTCTCGCAATGATATCCTATCTGACTGAGATATTCCCGGGTCATTTTTAGAATGATCTGATCATCATCGACAATCAAAATTTTCTTATAAAATCGTTCCCCCATTGCTTTCCCCCGTTATAATTCTTTGTGCCTGATTATACCCTGTTATGTGCCGTATTGTCCAGTCAGTTATAGTGCACGCAGCATAATGAAACTTGCAATATCGGAACAAATATCCTAAACTGTATGGTCTGTTTAAAGCCCCTTGTACGACTATATATAATTCAATAACACAGGATTGTTAACAATAATTAAAAGGAGTGAAAAATGAAAATGCATGTCCCCATTACGGCTGTTCTGATCTTTCTTACCTGTATCTGCCTGTCATGCGGCACCCCATCAAAAACCCCGGAGCAGGTCATCACACTGAGTTACAGTATATTCTTCCCGCCGACACACGGGCAGTGCAAGGCCGGTGCTTCGTGGGCAAAAGAAATCGAAAAGCGCACTGACGGGCGCGTCAAAATCAATGTCTATCCCGGGGGAACACTGACCAAGGCCAACGAGTGTTACAACGGCGTGATTAAGGGCATCTCCGATATCGGCATGTCCTGCTTTGCCTATACCAGGGGCCGCTTTCCCCTGATGGAGGCGGTTGACCTGCCCCTTGGATATCCCAGCGGCAAAGTAGCAACCTATGCGGCAAACGAGTTTATCACGGCAATGAAGCCCAAAGAGCTTGAAGACGTAAAGGTGCTGTATCTGCACGCACACGGCCCCGGCCTCCTGCACACACAAAAGCCGGTACGGACCCTTGATGATTTAAAAGGCATGAAAATCCGCTCAACAGGTCTCAGCGCGAAAGTCGTGGAAGCACTGGGGGGAACCGCCGTTGCAATGCCCCAGGGCGCTACCTATGAAGCATTGCAGAAAGGCGTCGTGGAAGGTACCTTCGGCCCCATTGAAACCCTTAAGGGGTGGCGGCAGGCAGAAGTGATAAAATCCACAACGGACTGTTTTGCTATCGGTTACACAACAACTATGTTTGTGGTCATGAATAAGGACAAATGGAACAGCCTTCCCCGGGACATTCAGGCGGTGTTCGACGATGTCAGCAGCACATGGATTGACGTCCATGCGGACACCTGGGACCAGGTGGATGTTGAGGGCAGAAACTACACAAAAAGTCTGAACAATGAAATAATTACCCTTCCGGATGCCGAGCAGCAGCGATGGGTGAAGGCGGTAGAATCCGTTATCGGAAATTTTGAAAAAGCCGCACAGGACAAAGGCCTGCCCGGCGACAAGGCCGTGGCAACATTGAAGGAATTGATCAGTGCGTGCAGCAAGAAAATTTCAGGCTGAAACAACCTGTTAAGAACACACCGGCGGCCCGCCGGCTGCGGGCAAACGGGAATGATACCCAATGGTGCGCATAGAGAAAACAATTCTTTCCTTTGCGGTAAAAACAAACTGGATTGCGGCCGGGGCGGTTGTGGGCATGATGCTCTTAACCACCCTGGACGTTGTCCTGCGTTTTTTTCGCCATCCCATACCCGGCACCTATGAAATTGTCGGCCTGCTGGGAACGGTGGTTATATCCTTTTCACTGGCCTACACCTCTATTGAAAAGGGCCATATAGCAGTTGAATTTCTTATCAGAAGATTTTCTCCCCAGGCGCAGGCGTTGGCAAACGCCTTCAACGCCCTCGTTGCGGCACTGCTTTTTGCCGTGATCGCATGGCAGAGCATCTTGTACGCAATGGACCTCATGCACAAAGGTGAAGTATCGCTGACTGTACAGATGCCCATCTACCCGTTTGTATTCGGCATTGCCGCGGGATGCTCGCTTCTTTGCCCGGTATTGTTTATTGATTGTATAAAAGCAATAAGAATGTACAGGCTGCGCAAAAGCAAATGATGCGTGTTGACACGTAATTATCTTCAGGGAACACCTACATGACGCCAACGGTTATCGGCATTATCGGTATCGCCGCTCTTTTCCTTTTGATCTTCTCAAGAATGCCCATTGGTTTTATAATGATAATCGTGGGGTTCCTTGGATTCGGCTCTATTGTGTCCTTTGATGCGGGTCTGAGTCTTGTTGCCAGGGATGTATATTCGGTATTCAGCTCCTACAACCTGACGGTTATCCCCCTTTTCGTCCTGATGGGACAGGTCGCCTTTCATGCGGGGATCAGCTCACGGCTTTTTGCCGCAGCCTATAAATTTATCGGTTTTTTGCCCGGGGGACTGGCCATTGCAGCGGTGGGAGCGTGCGCGGCCTTTGCCGCCATCTGCGGTTCCACCAACGCAACGGCAGCCACCATGGCCGCAGCGACCCTGCCGGAGATGAAACGCTATAACTACCGGCCGGAGCTCGCCACGGGAGTTGTTGCCGCAGGCGGCAGCCTGGGCATTTTGATCCCGCCCAGCGTTATCTTTATCGTCTACGGCATCCTGACCGAACAGTCAATCGGCAAGCTTTTTATTGCCGGACTTCTGCCCGGCATACTGCTTACCATACTGTTTATTATCACTATTCTTATCTGGACCACCCTGAAACCCGATGTAGGTCCCAGGGGACAGGCGACGTCCTTCAGGGAAAAGCTGGAGTCCCTTTCCGGCCTTGTAGAAACCCTTATCCTTTTTGCCCTGGTGATGGGGGGCCTTTTTGCCGGGATTTTCACGCCCACCGAAGCCGGTGCCATCGGGGCCTTCGGATCAATCGTGCTTGCACTTTTCAGGCGCAAACTCACCTGGGACGGATTTGTCTGTTCTCTTTTCGAGACAACACGTATCACCTGCATGATTCTTGTGATTGTTGCCGGGGCAACGGTATTCGGCCATTTTTTAGCGGTTTCACGGATACCGTTTGATATTGCCACGTGGATTACCGGCTTTGATCTGCCCGCTTCCGTCATTATGTGCATGATCATTTTTGTTTATCTCATCGGCGGCTGCTTCATCGATTCCCTGGCCCTCATCATGCTCACCATACCCATTTTTTATCCCGTTGTCACGCGTCTCGGCTTTGATGCACTGTGGTTTGGGGTTATTATTGTTCTTGTGACACAGATCGGGGTTATCACCCCGCCCGTTGGAGCAAACGTATATGTGGTAAGCGGCGTGGCACGGGATGTTCCTCTTGACGTGATTTTCAAAGGAGTCGTTCCTTTTGTAATCGCCCTGATAGTGGGAACCCTGCTGCTTGTTCCTTTCCCCCAGATAGCCCTGTGGCTGCCCGCACTGGTGAAGTGACATAAAGCTAGCAAGGCTGGCAGGCTTACAAGCTTGTTTGCTAGTACTTCATGTAGTGGAAAGGCTCGATCTCTGAAAGCTCCTGGGATGCGAGGGTCTCAAAACCGGCTCCGGCAAGAAGCGCCTTGACACCTGACGGATCGTTCACGTCTATCACGAAGACAGCATTTTTCCGGCTTTCAATAACAAAGCCGTATGCATTTTCAATGTTCACCTTTTCGTCGGCAAGGAACTGTACAAGATTGTCCAGACCGCCTGGTTTATCCTTGATCAGCACGGCAATAATCTCTTTCAGGGTTACGGCGATGCCTTCTTTTTCGAGAACCTTTTTGCCCCGTTCGGGATCATCGACAATCAGGTTGAGAAAACCGGAATCGCCGAATGATGATATCGTGGTTGCCCTGATGTTGATCTTCTCCCCTGCAAGCAGTGTGGTAACACGTGCAAGCACGCCTGGTTTGTTTTCCGCAGGAATGGTGAGCTGGTAGGCATTCATATCTGACGGACTCGATTTGCTGGTAGCGTTTTAGAAAAGTATAGGAAAACAATACACATGTGTCAATATAAATGATATTTTGCCGCGCCTCATGGCCTGTAGTGGACTATTTTTTCAAGGTTTTTCTTCACCCGCAAGCAATCCCGCCTGATCAAGCCAGGGGATAAGATCATCCAAATCAAGATGCGTCAGCGTGTCTCTCGTAAACAGGCCGGTTGATACATCCCACGCTCTGGCCCGGTAATAGTCATCCATGACCCTGTTAAATACATCTCTTGAAACCGTTGCCCCTTTGGCGGAAAAGAGTTCACCATCGCTGCCCGGCATTATCAACTCAGGATTAAAAAGCCCTACAGGCGGGTCCTGCTTCTGAAGGGGACGGGTAAAGTTGAACTCTTCAAGCACGTCATCCTGCCGGCCCCGTCTGCCTTCGCGCAAATAGATGGCCCTGCAGAGATTGACGCTTCGCTCGCCGGTTGTGAGATACGCCGCCTCGTCCATATCCTCACCGGTAACAGCGCAAAAGAGCCGTGCCTCAAGAGACGGGTCGCCGACCCCGGTTTCGCTGGTTCCTGAAAAGTCAATGGGCCAGAACCAGTCGCAAAGGATAAGATTTTCCATGGCATATGACCGGTTCTGTATGAGAGCAGCCGCTTCACCTTTTTTTTCGGGCGTGTTGAATTCAGCCGCCCGTTCATCTCCCCAAAACAGCTTTGCCAGAGTGCGAAGCTTGGGGGTATCAAGAAAGCCCATCATGCCCTCCGTTCCCATCCAAACCATCCATTTTACCATGGGAAAACTCACCCGGTGCAGCTGGGTAATTGGGTAGACCGGTTCCGTTGCATAGATAGGGGCGGTGGTAATGAACAGGCGAGGATTGTAATAATCCGCATCAAATCCGGCTTTTGTTACCATCGCGTCAATCAACCCATCGGCGCCCAGTTCACGGGCCGAACGCCGGCTTCCTTCGGCCAGGAGGTCCCCCACGCCGCTGCGGCTGACAATCAGGTTTACCAGAGCCTCAACCCAGTCAGGTGTCCCCAGTTCATCAGGGTGCAATCCGGTCTCTCCGGGATCGACCAGCCCCCGCCGTATTGCTTCCGGAAGCCAGTTTATCAAAAACCGAAGCTCCAGCACACAGAGCCCGTGTCTGTTTGCAAGCTGGGTGGCATGAAACGTAGCAGCTGCCATGCGGCCTGTCCTGTCCATCTCCTGCTTATAGTAAAAATAGGCCGAGACGCAGGCCTTGCGATATCCCTGTTCTCCGTTTTTACATGCATACAGCCCCCTGCGACAGATCCCCGGACAGCCGTAGCAGGGAACGTCTTTTATTTTTTCCACATCTTCAAGAGCAATTTCGTTCCAGTATCGGCCCGATGATTCATCCTTCCAAAACGCTGTAATCTCCTTTTTCAGCGCTTTGAAAACTTCCGGCCGGGCGAAAGAGAGCGAAACGTTATCAGCCCGTACAACAACCGCCTTCAGGCGTTTGGCGCCCATGACCGCGCCGAATCCCTTGGTTGCCGATATGCCGCCGGATCCCATAATGGTGGCAAAGCGCACCTTCATCTCACCTGCACTGCCTATTGCCACAACACTGGCCGCTTCTCCGTATCGTTTTTCCAGCACCGCAATGGTTTCAAGGGCGTCCTTTCCCCAGAGATCACCGGCATCCTCAACAGAGCACATGCCGCCGGGCTCAATCACCATTACAGCCGGTCTCCCTGCGCTGCCCGCAACGACCAGGCCGTCAAGGCCGGCCCATTTCAGTGCCGCTCCGAACCTGCCGCCCAGGTTCCCGTAAGCATACTGCTCAGGCAGTGCCATGGGTGATTTCCCCAGCACAATCCATCGTGAGCCGGCCGGAGCCTGGGTGCCGCCCAGGGGGCCGTTTATAAAATACAGACTGTTCTCATCATCAAAGGCTCCGGCACGCTCTTGCATCTCATCCCAGTACATGCGGCTGGCAATTCCCCGCCCCCCGATAAAACGGTGCGCGTACGGGGCTGTTGCAATATCTGATACAGTCCCGGTCCTGAGGTCGACACGGACAATCCTTCCCGTCCACCCGGATGTGCCCTCCATGATAATCGCTCCCTTTCAAAAAAAGCCGACGTTGCCCCACCGTATTCTTATTATTCTTCAATAATAAATAGTCTGTTTCGGCCCTGCTGTTTCCGGGGGCGCGGCTTTATATTTTCTTATAATAGTGTAGCAGATTCTCCTATAAAAAAAAAGGCAGGGTCACATAAGAGCCCTGCCGTGTTTTACCGGTTACTATTGAATTCTGTTGCACGTCTTGATACCGACAGCTGTGCTCAGCGGGTCGGCGGCACGCCCGCCCTCACCCGTCTGCGATTGTGTCGGCAAATACTGCATAAAGGATTTTTTCAGCTGACCTTCTTTTTTCGATCTTTATAAAGCTTGCTGAGGCGTAATGCTCTGCATTTCGGGCACCCGGACCCCCTGTTCCTGTCTTTAATAATGGCAAGCCACACATGGCCCTTGTCGCATTTCCACCATACTTTTTTGTTGGAATGGGGTGTAACATCCCGGGGAGCAAGGCCGCTGTTTTTCTGTGCATGCCACTCTTTTGCCAGTGAGGGATTATCTGCCTGCAGGTTGTTTTCCTTTGTTGCAAACCGCTTGGAACAATACGGACAGCCCGTTCCATGATTTCTGTTGTTGGGCGTGGCAAGCCATGCATGGCCTTCTTTACAGATCCACCACACTTTCCTGCATGAATTGGGTGTCAGATCCCGGGGGGTCAATTTCCCATTTTTTGTGGGGTGCCATTGCTTTGCAAGGGCCGGGTTAAGTGTTTCCAGGCAATTATCACTGCAGACTTTCTGGCCGCTGCAATACGGACATCCGGTACCATGGTTTCTGCTGTTGATACTTGCTTCCCAGGAATGCCCTTTTTCACACTGCCACCAGACTTTTCTTCGTGAATATGGCGTAAAGTCCCGCGGCGTCTTTGTCCCGTTTTTGGTCTTATGCCACTGCCTGCACAACTGAGGATTTGCCACCTGGAGGTTGTTGGTCTTCGAAGGAAAGTTTCCGGCACAGTACGGACATCCGGTGCCATTGCCCCTGCTGAAGACCCGGGCTTCCCATTCATGCCCCTCCTTGCATTGCCACCAGACCTTTCTCCGGGAATAAGGGGTTATTTCCTGAGCAGTTAACGGTGCATTTTGGGTGGGATGCCACTCTTTGGCTACAGCGGGAAAAACGGTCTGTAAATTATACGTGGCTGTTGCCTTTCGTCGTATTCCTTTACGCATATTTTTCATTTCTTTCATCGGTTGTATCGCCTGCCTTTCTGTAACATCGGTTTCCATTGGTCAGCAAAAAAAGGATAACCACTCCGGTATAGCGAAATACCGGAAGTAAAGAAAAATGCACGATGTCCCTTCGAGTGTTTTTTGCTCCTGAGGAATAAAAAAATACATTCAAACAAACATTGTTTTAATAAATTCAAGGCCCCAGGGAAGGAAAGGGAGCATACCACGAATCAGACATACTAATCAGGCCAATCCACGAACCTGCGCTAAAAAAGCAGCTGAACCCTTTTCAGCCAGCTATAACAAGGCAATTGTAGTGCGGCACAAGAAAGCAGATTAAATGTAATACTATAAAATCTTTCTCTTCCCCTTCTTCTTTTTTATATTTATAAAACAGTTCTCAAATCCTGTCAAATTTAAATAGGGGTTTTCCCCTATATATCGTAACTCCCGGGTTAAAATTCCCTTAAAATTACAATAATCGGGATAAAATACTATAAAAATGAAGTTATTCACCTATTTGTCTGTTCAGAAATGTTTGCTATACTGCCGTTTATGACCATTCCCTCTATCTCATTGAATGCCATATACACGCTAACGCAACAATCGGGGAAAAATGCTGAAAAACCGCCGGACAGGATTTACGCTGACAGAAGTGATGGTTTCCCTCGTGGCAGCTTCCATTGTAACTGCAGGAGCGTATGCAACCTTTGACTATCAGCACAAGTCGTATCAGCGGCAGGAACAGGTTGCCGATATGCAGCAAAACCTCCGGGCAGGGCTCTATTTTATGCTCAGAGAGATACGTATGGCAGGCTATGATCCTACACTGCAGGCAGAAGCAACAATTTTAAAAGCAAACAGGGCGGAACTTACGTTTGAGGCGGACGGCAACGTGGACGGGGACATAGACGACGATACCCGGGAGATCATACGTTTTGCCCTGACAAAAGATGCAGACAGGGACGGAATTGCCGACAGCGAAACCTGCAATCTCGGGCGCGAATATATACGAAGACGTGACGGCATGGAGACCAGCGCGGGCCTGCACAGCCTGGCACGAAACCTGTCGGCCCTTGAATTCTGTTATCTGCTGGACAACGGTACCGCCATGACAACGGTAAGCGATGCGGAAAAGCGCGCCCGGATACGCGGGGTTATTGTTTCCGTCCTGTTCAGAACCGCACGGCAGATACAGGAACAACCACAAAGTGCCCGTACGTATGTTCCCGGGTCTCAGGATCAAACACTGACACCCGACTTTTCCGGAACTCGTTCATCTGTCTGGGGTCCCTTCAGCGACCGGTATCAGCGAAGGCTGGCAATAACACGGGTGAGATGCCGAAACATGGGACTGAATCCTTATGAAGACTGAGGTGCAATGATGACAGAAAAGCGCAAAGGCATTAAAGCAAAAATTAAGGGTTTGAGAAAAGAACTGCGTCAGATAGACCGTGAACTGCAACGCCTTAACGACAAAAAGCTGAAAAGAATCCTTTTTCTCAGCCAGCTGCAAAAAGAGTACAACTCATAGGACAACCGTCGTTTAATGCAGTTTTCTTATTGACACGCAACCTTGCCGGTCTTATACTTTCCCTATTCTAAAAAATCTTCTGGAACTCTGCTGCTGCTTTCCTTGTGGCTTCCTGCCTGAGAACCGTTTACACGAACACGGCCCAATGGAAACCCGGTCTGCGATTCATTTTTTCGTTTACTATTCCGACTTCTGCTCATAAAGGATTAAGTGCTGTGAGGCCCCGACAGGCTCGTTTTCCGGCTAAATTGCGGGCTGTTCTTCTTCTGTACACATCGGTTTTTCAACAGGAGGAACAACAATGTCTCGAACAAAAACAGTGCTTGTTTTAACAGGGCTTGTCCTGGTCGGCATGATTATTCATGTTCCGAATATTCATGGACAGGGCGGGTGCGAAGTAGAGAATGTGGGCGATGCTGCCCCGAGTTGGGATGAACTGAGAAACATTGCTATACCGTATGTACTACCGAAGGAAATCCTGATGGAGCGCATACCGGACCCGGCCGACTTTGCATGTGAGGATATCATTGAGAATATGAATGCTTTACTGTCTCCGTATGTGTGTTGTACCTACCCATGCAGTTTCGATATTGTCGGTGATACTACAACAGCGTTGAGAATATCAGCGATAAGCAATGACGCTTATGTACTGATAGACGACAATGCACATACGATAAAACTGGCGTCACCAACGGTCCCCGGCCTTGAAACTCACCTTACTATTTACGGAGAAGGCCCGGAGTAGCGCTCCGCTATGGGATTGCTTCCACACTCTGCAGTGCTGCATCATCGAGAGCAATTCACAGTATATCATAGCCGGATTATGTCCCCCGTACCGTCATCCCGGACAAGCGTAGCGCGGTCCGGGATCCACCGAAAGACGAAATATCTGGATCCTGTATTAAATACGGGATGACAAAAAATTCTGTCATGCCGGCTTTGAGCCGGCATCCAGAAAGCAGCAGGGATTAGGGGAGGTATAGCAAAATGTGAAATGCTCTAAAAGCAGATTCCTGCACTCTCAATTCTGTGAAAGAGTCACAAGCACCAGCTCCGTTCTTCCCCTGCTGTCTGGGCCGGTGCCGTCATAGTGTGCAACCAGCACGATCAGGCTGTTACCGTCGGGCGACCAGGCGCTGTCTGAAACGGCGGTCCGCGGGGCCTTGTGGTGCAGGTGGTTCGGGTCGTTATAGAAGGTCAGGCGCTGCTTGTTTGCCCCGTCGGCGTCCATGATCCACAGCTCGGTGGCCAGGTAATAGCGCCAGTCAAGGGGGCCCATATCCTCGGGAAACTCGACATCAAGCCCGGCGCTGGACATCCAGGCAATCTTTGTTCCGTCCGGGGACCGGTGGGCGTGTTCGTCCCAGTCTGAAAGGGACGCAGTCAGCTGCGTGAGGTTGCCGCTGTAAACATCAAGCTCGTAAATGTCCATCCCGGTCTCATGCTGCCCTTCCAGAAGATTTCCCGCAAACATGATGCTGTTATCATCAAGGGAAAAGCCGTGGCTTTCGTAAAAGCAGGACTGCTCCCCTGGATCAAAGGTTTGGATGTTGTCAAGGTGCGGGTGGTCGAAGCCGTCGTCGATGAAGTCCGCCGTCTTCATGACCCATTTTCCCCAGTAGGTTCCGGCATCATCTGCGATCCGCTCCGCCCAGAAAAGCCGTGTCCCGTCATGTGAAAACTGGGGGTGAATAACGGCCCTGGCGTTCCAGTAGCGCGTTCTGTAATCGGTGAGCTGATAAAAATCAGAGCCGTCCGCTTCGGCAAGCCACAGGTTGCAGTTGACACCCCTGCCGGGCTTGGCGATGTCGTCGTATTGTTCGGGCAGGTCCTCGTTTTCCGCGGTAAAGACGATATACTCTCCCGAAGGGTGCCAGGCAGGGTTCCCGTTATGCTTCCCGGGCGCACCGGGGGTGTTGTGGGTCAGCCAGGTTTCATTCTCGGGATCGTCCATGCTGAAAACAACCACGTCATAGTAGCCGTCATACAGCTGCCTGGCAGTGGCGATAAGGTTCTCCCGGAACAGCCAGTCAACGCTTTTCCCGTGATTCTTGATCGTCGTAATATCGACGGAGTACAAGGGTGCGCCGTTCTTTTTTGTCTGTTCTTCACAGGCAAAAAGGCACAACGTTAACAGAACCAATACAATTGATACTTTCTTTTGCTCGAGAACCATGATATTTCTCCTTTCATTGTTGTTGTTAATTTATTATCCTTGTACACATCCGGGTAACAGACTGTTGCTGCGTCCTTTTGTTCAGTAATTGCTGAAACAGACGGTAAACATCCCCAAAAAAATTACGCTCTCCAAAAAAAAATCAGGGATGTTTTGACTTTTTCCGGGCATTAACAGGTTGAAAGGCGATCCTTTTGACGTAAGATAAAACCATAGCCCCGATTGTGCCGTATGGATTTTGATCTAGAACAATTACTGCAGGGAGATGAGCGTGAGTGGCAGGTTTTTACCCACCGGGTAACCCCGGTTATCTATTCCGCTGCTCGGAAAATCCTCGAAACCAGGCACGGGCACGCGCAGCCCGGGGACATATATGAAATAGTCCAGGAGGTGTTCATGATCCTGGTAAAGGACGACTATCGGACACTCAGGTCCTTTTGCCCGGAAAGGGCCCGCATAACGACATGGCTGACGGTGATTGCCATGCGCCGGGCCGTTAAATATGCCGATCAGCTGAAGAAGGCCCCGCAACCCGCTGATGTGTCCCGATACGGCGAGTCCGCCCATGCGCCGGACACACCGGCATGCGACATAGAGATCCCGGAAAAACTGCTGACCCCCAGGCAGCGGCTGGTCATGAAAATGTTCTACGACCGGGACATGAGTGTCGAGGAAATATCACGGGTCCTGAATATATCTGCGCAGTCCGTGCGCAGCACGCGGCATAAAGCGCTGCAGAGGCTGAGGAAATATTTCAAGGCGCAAAGTATTATGACCTTTATCTTGGTCATATTGGATCTAAGAAAATTCTACCGCGGGAGAAAAGTAAAACGATGAACCGGGAAAAAAACCTTTGGAAACGCTACAAATCCTATTCGCCCGCGGATGCGGGCCAGTGCCCCGACCACATGGACATCGCCGCACTGGCCGAAGGGAGACTGGGCAGGCGCAACAGAAAGAGCATGTACCTGCACCTGTCAAACTGTGATGACTGCCTGGATATGTATATTGCCCTGCGGGAGCAGCTTGCAGCGGAACAAAAAGCGTCAGGTGGTTTTAACATTAACTATGCTGTAGCAAAACTGCGGGACTGGTATTCCCTGCACACGGCTCCTGGGTTTGTCCCTGCCGCGGGGGCTGCGACCCTGATCATAGTATTTGCCGCAACCACCGGTTTTCACACATTCAACCATCAGCACTTTTCGTCAAATGCCCTCAGCGCAAGCATGAACTTTGAGGTTGATCAAATAACCTTTCCGGAGGAGTATGAACCGTGACGAATACTAAAAAACGATTACTGATTTTTTTATGTCTCCTCTCTGTCTGCTTTAATCTCTTTTTCATCCTCGGCTACATTGTCTCCCGGCATACCGCCCGGACCCTGGCAACACCGGCCGGCAAGATAAACCTGGTCGCTAAAAAGCTGGAATTAAACCAGGATCAGAGGAGAATTTTTGAAAGCCTGACCGAGGAGGTCCGGTCTACCTCTCTGCAGTTGAAAAAGAAACACCGCGCTGAAGTCGACGCCTTCTGGAATGAAATCGTCAAACCCAGTCCCGACCCGAACATTGTCGCATCCGGCATAGATCTCTACGCGAACCTGAACACACAGGTAAACGAGATGAAGCTGAAGGCGCTTGTCAGGTATCTTGATAAACTGACTCCCCGGCAGAGAGAAAAATATGTGAAACTTTTAAGAAGAAAAAGCAAAAAAAATTAACAAAATCACACAAGTCTGCAAGCTGACAAGCCGGCAGGCCAGCAACTAAAAACAAAAACCTTATTTTGTTCGATTCTTATGTTTTGCTTGTCAGCATGTTAGCTTGTTCGCTTTTTGGCCTGTCAGCCGACCGGCTTGTTAGATTTGTCGGGGATAGAAAGAGGAGGGCTGATAATGAAATATGTCACTTCGTGTTGTATTACCGCTTCCTTTGTCTTGCTGCTTACTGGCTGTGACGGGGCCTCGTGGCAGATCGATACAGTGGACACTGCCGGCAACGTCGGCCAGTACTGCTCCATCGCCGTTGACGCAAACGGCAGCGCTCACATTGCCTATTTTCATCATGTCGGGGACGAAAAGATCGGGGACGGCACTGTTCCCTACGGTGATTTGAAATATGCCTGCAACGCCTATGGCCAGTGGGATACGGTCACCCTGGACGCGGGGACCGGCCTGACTCCCCGGATCTCTATCGATCGCTATGACGCGGTTCACATCGTTCATTCAAAGCTCGATGCCACGGATATTGCCCGGTTCCTCGATCTGAAATACACCACCAACAAATCGGGCTCCTGGGAGACAATTACCGTCAGCAGCGGTGTCGTCAAGGGGGTCGATGCCTCTGTTGCGGCTGATTCGACGGGCAGCGTGCACATAAGCCTGCGCAACGAGGAAGGTGTCGGCACCACCGATAAGGGATCTCCCGGCGGGATGCGATACGTTACCAACGCCGGAGGACAGTGGACATGGGTCGATGTGGACACGAGTCCGGCAGCGGGAAATGACACGGACATTGCCGTTGACGCAAATGACAGGGTGCATATCAGCTACCTGGACAAGAGCGCCGGCCTGAAGTATGCGACAAATGCCGGCGGCTCCTGGGAGGTGTATAGTATTGATACCGCACCAAACGTCGGCTGGAACACGTCAATTGGAGTCGACGGCAACAATGCGGTCCATATCAGCTATTCCGACCCCTCACCCGTGCTCGATCCCCCGGGAAACGGCACCCTGAAATATGCTACCAACATTTCGGGAGCGTGGACCACCCGCATTATGGATGATGAAGATGCCGGCCTATACACCGGCATTGCTGTTGACGGCAGAGACAGGCTCCACATTGCCTATTATGCATACGACGGCGTGACAGGCAGCCTCAGGTATGCGTCCAACATCTCGGGTTCATGGGCACAGGAGACCCTTGACGCCACGGGCATTGTCGGACTGTTTTCTGCAATTGCTGCTGATTTTGATGGTATGCTGCACATTTCCTATTATGATTACGCCAACCAGGAGCTCAAATATGCCGAAAAGGAAGTGATGCTCCCCGATTACCAGGCGGGGCTTTCGCGCCACAATCCCGTAAATATGGTGAAATAGCCCATAGAGTGCACCTCCCGGGGTGTCCTCCGTTTTCGTTTGATTTTTATTGACACACCGGTCCGCCGACCCTATACTTTCAGCATCGCAATGCGCTTCAAAAGCTTCATCTTGATTTTCCCCCGTCGAATATTTTAACAATATTAAATTTGCAGCATGTGTAGAGTAATGGAAGGAGGGTTCAGTCATTATGAAAAAAATTCTGGTAGCGTATTTAAGCCTTAACGGTAACACGCAGCGGCTTGCCGACTACATGGCAGAAGGGATCAGAATCAGCGGCTGTGATGCAGAGACAAAAAAAATAACCGAGATCAAGAGCCCCGATGATCTTACAGGCTATGACGGCTATTTGTTCGGCTGTCCGACCTATCACCGGGATATGCCCCAGGCGATGAAATCGTTCCTGTTTATTGCAAAACAGGCCGGCCTGCAGGCAAAGGCAGGCGGTGCTTTCGGTTCCTACACCCATTCCGGGGATGCCCCGAAAATTATTTTTGACACCCTGGAGCACGTCTTCAAGATGAAGGTAACGGCACTGGGATCAATGAATGTGCTGGAGGACAAGATAGATACCCAGGAATATATCAGGGCCTGTCACAACTATGCCAAGGCGGTCTGCGAAGCAGCCTAATATCATGTCCTATGTATACCTGTAATAAGCACTGAAAATTTGTACCGGTATTGCCGGGTGGGCCGCCTGTATGGAAGGGTCCAAGGGGTCAAGGATTTATCAAGGGGCCAAAAACACAAGCAAACAAGCTAGCAAGCGCACAAGCTGACAAGCTGAAAAATGGATAAAAAATCCAAAAACCACTTTGCTGGATTGCCTATGTTCAGGTTGTCTGCTTAGCACCACGATTTTGCATCTAAATATGCCTCAAGGCGAAAGCGTACGAATCTTGTTTTGTTCGGTTTTAACATTAGGCCGGCAAATCTGTTACTCCGGTTACTTTGACCAAGGATTGTGAATTGGAATGTTGCCGGCTTCAAAGTCACTGACGTTTCTAGTAACTAAAACGAGGTTATGAGTATATGCTATGGCCGCAATCAGACCATCTAATGAAGACATTGGTTTGCCGTTTTTTTCAGCATTTCCCTGGATTACCCCCCAATTCTCTGCAACAGTCAGACTTATTGTATAAATTCTGTCCCGGTAGTCTTCAAGCAACGTATTAAGCCAATTTGTTAAGTTGTTTTTCCGCTTGGAATCTGAAAGCTTGGTCAGGCCTTTTCTGATTTCACCTATGGTAATAACACTTAAATACAGCCGTTCAGTAGGAATACTACCTAGCCAATCGATTACTTCTTTAGTCGGTGATGGCCTGGCCAGTTCTGATATAACACAAGTATCTAACAAATAATTCAAAACTCCATACTCCTCGGGATATCTTTTTGTCGCTCAATCTCAAATTCATTGCCCATTTTGGGGCAGCGAAGCAAAAATTCTTTGAAAGACGGTTTATGCGAGATGAGTTTTTCGTATTCTTCGACAGAAACAACAACTACTGCTTTTTGGCCTCTTCGAGTTACAAACTGCGGACCTGATTTTAGCGCATCATCTACGATTTTGCTGAATTTTGCTTTCGCATCCTGTAATTTCCATGTTATTTTCATTTTAGCTCCATTATTTGATTTATCACACTAGTCAGTCTAGTCATTAAAAAAGTGTTTGTCAATTGAAAATATTACATTATAGATAGCAGGGTCGGGTCCATTCATAGTATTCAAAAAACTTAACAATAGTGTCGTATTTACTCGTTTTCTTGGCTTACAAGGCCATTTTGGGCATCAAAACCGGTTCTGTAAGAAACCTTTGCCTACCAAAGAGGATAAATGTTTTTTTGCGCCAGATGCATCCCCTCCTTTTGCTTAGCACAACGATTTTGCATCTAAAATTGACCTTCTGCCCCCTTAAAACAGGCTTTTTTCTGCATTTTATTAATATTTCAGTTACTTACTCGGGTCCGACCCCATTAATATACTTATCGAGTTAAGTCAAACGTAGACCTGACCCCTAATCTTGACCCCTAATCTGACTGGTGAAGCCGAAGGTTATGCCTTGTCATTGATAATGTGTCCACATCCTAATGACTTTAACAATTTTTTCGCCATCAAGAACCTGATATACAAGACGATGTTGAATATTTATTCGCCGAGTAAAAACCCCGGATAAATCACCCAATAGCTTTTCGAATGGGGGAGGGGTCTTAAAAGGATTTTCACGAAGAATTTCAATCAGCTGTTCAGCTTTCGGACGTAGGCCGGCAGCGGATAGTTTTTTGGCGTCTTTTTGAGCCTGTTTTGTAAAAACGACTTTCCACATTACCAGTTAAGTTCCTGGGTGCATTTCTCCACCGGAGTGGCTAAACCTTCCCGAATTGATTCTCGCATACCGGGGATATTCAGAAGAAAGATTGTTTCCTGTATGGAACGCCAGTCATCCTCTGAAATAAGCACGGCATTCCCGCGCCTGCCCTTTATGATAATTGGCTCATGCGAGGACGCTGCTTCATCAATAAGCCTATATAGCTTAGCTCTTGCTTCGGTGGTTGTTAATGTCGGCATGATTTTCTCCTGGTACAAGGTGATTTTAAATTAACGGTACGTATTTACGTACGCTTTGTCAAGTGTTATTATAGGGGGGGGCTAAAAAAAAGGGCGGACATGCAGCATACAGCTCATGTCCGCCCTGGATTTTCTGTCGTGTATCCGACGCGCAGCGCTACTCTGTCTGGTTGTCGGTAGCGTTGTCCGGCGCGTCAGGTTTTTTCTCCTCTTCTTTAAGCTTGTCAATCCCGGGACAGAAGGCCTCGATCTCGTAATCTTCAACGACAAAGATGGTATCAATACCCTCTGCCTTTACGAAGTGCTGGAACGCGTTCTTGTCTTTCCCGATATAGAGCACCTTTGCCGTGCCGTCTTTGAGGGTTGCGGTAATGGTGCGCGCGGGGGTGTCGAGCCGGTACTTGGTTTGGTTGTCCTCGCCGAAGTCAACAGCGTCAAGCTCCGCAAAATTTTCTACGGCATCCTCAACAGCGCCTTTCTTGGGGGTAAAGGTCTCGGGAGCCAGGACCTGCCAGGTGCTGTTATCGTCCTGTTTGACATGCAGGATCATGTTGCCCTCGACTTTGTATTCGGTGATGTCGTCCTTGTTGAAAGCAAATATCGTTTTGTTCCGCCAGGCCTTCAGGTCCTGTTCAAAGACGGTCTTCAAAATAGCATTGACCAGCACCACCTGGTCGGAACCCTTCTTGCTGACATAGGTGCTGAAGATATCGGGCCCGCTCTTGCCCACATGTAAAGCGGCCAGGGTGTTTTGTGAGGCATCGTCCATCTGTACCTCGATTGCCTTGCCCTCGGTAACTTCAAAGGGCTCGAAATTTTTCGGATTTCGAGACACAACCGAACGGATTTTCATTGACGCAACGGTCTCGAGCACCTTGTCGATAGGCTTCTTATCAGCGGCGAACGTTTCGTTGTCAGCGGTAACCTGCCAGCCCTTCGGCTTTTTGACCAGGTCTACCCTGCCCTTTTCAGGGCTGCTGATAATGATGGATGACACGGCATCTTTCTGAAACCCGGAAAAAAGATCGAGGGGTTCTTTTTTCTTTTTACGCCCGGCGGGATTTTCAATAAAAAAGTACAGAATTATGAGTATGGCAAACGTTATGGCAAGAACTGCAGCCCTTTTTGCATTCATACATCTCTCTCCTTCCAAGGGAAAACTATTTCAATGTAATACCGACTCTTTTTCGTCTGCTGCGAAGATAAAACTGCACAAGCCCGAACAGTGCAAGAAAAACGGAAACGCCGAACATATTTACATAGCGGAAAAAATTGCGCACGCTGTCCGAAACCACCATCAGGGGCCGCTCACCCGCCTCCCTGGAGCGCACGCCGATAAGCTGCTCGCCGAAGGTAAACCAGTCCACCGCATTGAGGAAAAAATTCCTGTTGCCGTCAAACTGCTCGGCAAAATTGTTGCCGATAAAACGTGAATTTCCCACAACGATAATTTTTGTCGCAGGGCTCTCCTTGATAACGGTCCGGTCCTGGTCGGGCGCTATTGCCTGCTCGCCGGCTTTCGTGGCGTTGTCCTTGTCTCCTGTGTCCACGGGCGGTATGTCCTTGTCGGCGAAATAGCTGGCGAACGTTCCGCTCACGGCTACGGCCATGACGCGCTGCTTCATATTGGCCGGGGGAGGCATCATCTCCCGGCGCGGGGAAAAGTCAAAGGCTCCCTCCTGGACCCACGAATACTCCGTTGTCTTGGCCAGCACGGCAACCTCTTTATCTTTTGTCTTTTCCTCATCGATTTCAACGGGGCTTGCCCAGGGCAGCACCATGCTTTCGAGGCTGTTGATGATGGGATGATCCGTTTCAACGCTCTGGCGCACCGTCTGCACCCAGAACGGATAGGGAATAAAAAGATTGTAGGGGCCGCTCTGGAATGAGGCACTTGCGTTCAGCCGGTCCTGAACAATGGTCGGCGGAACCGTTATGCCGTAATGTTCAATCAGGTTCTCCACAAAGCATCCCATGGGAAGGCCCCTGAGATTTCTCTGATCAATATCAATGGTATCAACGAGAAAAATTGCTTTCCCCCCGGACATAATATACTGGTCTATCTCAAACAGGTCTCTGTCGGTAAGCTTTTTGGGGCCCGCCACGACCAGGACCGCAATATCTTCGGGTATCTTTTCACCCTTTGAGGTTTCAACTTTTCGTGTGAAGTACTGCTCTTTCAGCTCATTGTTGATGGTCCCCAGCTCTCTCATAAGGTCGGGCTCACCATGGCCGCTTAGAAAACCGATTGTCTGCACGTCGGAATTCGTCGCCCTGAGAATCTTGCTGGTAAGCTCATACTCCAGTGTCGCAAGATCGGTAAGCGCCGGGATTACCTCCTTATTATCACCGTACAGTACCGCAAGGCCCATGTACACGTTGGTGACGGCGGCCTTATCTTTCTCGACAATGTTGAGCGTAAGCTGCGGAATGCCCATAAATCGCAGCTTTTGCTGAATGGCGGGATCGCTTGCCGGATCAATGTATTCTATGTCGATATTGCCTTCCGAATAAATCCGGTACTCCGTCAGCATGTCCTTTACCTGGTCGGTAATGGTCACCAGGTAGGGCGGCAGCTTTTTTGACAGATAGACTTGTATGTTCACGATATCGTCAAGCTCCGTGAGGGCCTTTCTCGTGGAGTCGGCGATGGTATACTGCTTGTTCTCGGTGAGGTCCATTCTGAAAAAGTGCCGGTAGGAAAAGGCATTAATAACCGCAAGGATACCCAAAGCAAGAACGGCGACGATGAAATAATTTGTTCCTGATGTTACTTTTTTAAATCCCATATCTTTATATCCTTATCTTCTGCGTTCAATAGAAAGCTGGTTTAGAAAAAGGAAAAAGCCGATGACTGAGAGATAGTAAATAATATCCCGCGAATCGATTACTCCCCTGCCGATACTCTGGAAATGCGCTCCCAGGCCAAGGAAGGACAGAAGGGGAATAATCTTGTTGGGCATATTAATCAGCACAAACGATTCCCCCACGATGAGCAGGATAAAACAGATAAAAATTGACACAATAAAGGCAATGATCTGATTTTCGGTAATGCTTGAAGCAAACAGCCCGATGGCCAGATAGGCGCCGCCCAGGAAAAAGGCCCCCACATAACCGCCCCATAACGGCCCCACATCAGGATTGCCCAGCAGCATTACGGTGATGGGAAGCGTAAAGGTGAGGCTCACCGTGAGCACCAGAAAGATGAACGACGACAGGAACTTGCCGATAACGATCTCATAGTCCTTAACCGGCAGCGTCATGAGCATCTCAATGGTACCGAGCTTCTTTTCCTCGGCCCACGACCGCATGGTTATGGATGGGGCAAGAAACAGAAACACCCAGGGGAGCAGCGCAAAAAATGTTCTCAAACTGGCCTGGTTTGACAGAAAAAACGTCCTGAAGAAAAGCCAGTTGGCAACAACAAGGAACGATATAATGAATATATAGGCAATGGGTGAACTGAAATAGGCTTTAAACTCTTTCCAAAAAATATGTCCTATGTTTTTCATGTTTCCTCTCGTGTTGTCAAATCAAGAAATACGTCTTCCAGATTTATTGTTTTCCGGTAAAGTTCATTCAAGCTCCAGCCGTTGTTCGTTACCAGATAAAAGACCGCTTCGTTGAGGTCGTCCTGGGTGTCAACGGTCAGCTCGAACCGGTTAATACCGTTTCCTTCGCCTAGGTGCTGAACATCGGTAACCTTCTCCATTGCACCCAGAGCTTCCTTTACGCCCTCAAAAGGCCCCCGAATGCTTACCAGAATTTTCTGCCCGCCGCTTGCCAGGGCCGCCAACTCCTGGGGCGTACCGCTGCCCACCAGCTTTCCCCTGTTGATAATCAACACACGATCACAGGTGGCGGCGACTTCAGGCAAAATATGTGAGCTCAGGAGAACCGTTTTCTCCTTGCCGATTGATTTAATAAGGTTTCTTATCTCGATTATCTGGTGGGGATCAAGGCCTATTGTCGGCTCATCGAGAACCAGCACGTCGGGATCGTGGATCAGCGCCTGGGCAAGACCCAGCCTCTGCCGAAACCCCTTTGACAGTTCGCCCACATCTTTTGACAGCATCGGCCCGAGACCGCATATCTCAACCACCTGTGAGATCTTCGCCTTGGTGGACTGTTTCGGGATATTGCGCATGCGGGCTATGAATTTCAAAAAATCAAGGGTCCCCATATCCATATACAGGGGGTTGTTTTCCGGCAGATAACCGATCCGCTGTCTGACCTGTATGTGTTTTTTGCGAATATCAAAACCGGCTATGCTTGCAGTACCTGCATCAGGGGGCAAATAGCAGGTAAGAATGCGCATGGTAGTTGACTTTCCGGCGCCATTGGGACCCAAAAACCCCAGCACGTCACCCTTTTCAACCCTGAAGGAGATATCCTGGACAGCCTTTGTTGTCCCGTAGCTTTTACTTAGATTTTCAACCTCTATCATGGAAACCTCTTTTGTGTAATCGGTTTACAGGTTATGTACCCCACGCGTGCACCGACAAACGAAGTGCCCGCATACTCATTTGTTGCCTGCCGGGGTGTCCTGTCCCGTTCTTGCGTGGTTGCGACGCAGGCATGATGTTGTCAATAAAAACGGAAAACAGACAGTCGAATAAAAATATAGGGTAATTAAATTGTGAATTTTATTAAGGGCTGTGATTATTGTCAAGTGAATTTTTTTTCTTTCCCTGCTCATACAAAATACGATAACGGATGCTGCCGTCACTTTTACCTTTCCGCAGCCCGTCAACAATACCAGCGGCAAGGCTCCTGCAGAAAAAATCACTGTCCGCGGCTGCGGCTATGCTCTGGCTGGCCTTGCAGGCAATCTCATTCATCAGGCGCAGTGCCCTCAGCCGGTTTACTTCGCTGAGAGGTGCGAGATCCACGGTGGCGATCCGGTCCCTGTATGCTCCGGGGCCTGACCTGAGAACGTCCTGCTTGTATTTTTCAAGAAGCAGCTGAACCTGCAGGTCATCGGGAACTGTTCTGTCCAGCGCCGCAGCGCTGTAGCGGTAAGCATTCGTGCCTTCGACAGATTGCAGCTTTTGCTCCAGCAGCGCGCGCCTTACCACCACGTCTTCAAGTTCCCCGGGGCTCCCGGGATTTTGTTCCCGGTCTTTGAGCAGGGATAGTTTTCCCCTAAGCGCGTCCATGGTTTGTGCGTTGTAAAAGGTCCCTGTGTCTTCATCAACCCTGCATTCAAGCACCCCCACGTGGGTTCCCTTTGTCCCGGGAACAAAGAGCGCTGTAGTACCGATGACCGTGGGGTCAGTGAACGTGCCGGCGGCATCCGCTCCCATGATAAACGTGATACCAGGAACCTGCCCGGCAATGCGCCTGTTTTCCTCAATGCTCAGTTGGGAAAGCAGAATGACAACCGCACAGTCCTTCTCCCGAAGCTCCTTCACGACGCGCTGTGCGGCGGTGAGGGGATTGCCCACAGCAATGCCCCTCGGCGACGGCGCTGCCGTTCCGGCAAGGCCGAAAATACCGATTTTAAGGTTCTGTACCGATGTAAGCACATAGGGAGCAAATATAAGCTCTCCGGAACCCTGAAGCTGCAGATTGGCCGAAACAAGGGGCAGGGACAGCTTCTTTTCCTTCTCCTTGAGAAGTGGTATACCCAGCGCGCAGTCCCGCACGCCGACATTAAGGGCGTCTATTCCCATAGAGCTCAAAGCAGCAAGCATATAGTGCGCCTTTGTCAGCTCGTTGGCCCGGGGCCGGTCGCTGTGGCCGAACAGGCTATCGCCTGAATCAAGCACCAGCACCGACGGATACCGCTGTTTCGCCTCAGCGGTAAAAGAAGCCCGACGCGACAGCCCGCCCTTATCCCTGCAGCCGCATCCCGATGCTTCAAACACCCCCCGGGTGCTGTTAGCGACCAGCACGGTAAAGTTCTTCTGAACCGGTACGGGCTGCTGCTTGATGATCACGGTTTTCGTTGCAGAACAGCCGGTACAGAAAATCAGAAAAACAACGATAGAAACCAGATGGTTGCGAAAAAGGGACATGGTACGCTACCTGTAAAAAGCTATCCACGTGTGTATCTGTTTATAATATCATGTTTATAGCCGGCAATGAAACATAAAATTTCACCCTACCACCGCCAAAAACTGCACGTTCGCAGGGCACTGCCCTATTATGCTGGTGGGAAAAAACTTAACAGACAAGGACTTCTTTTGGGGAGGGGAAGGAACGAAAAAACACGTTAGAGATCAAAATCTTTCAAATCAAATATATGCTGAAGCCGGTACCGTAGCCTCATCAATCCTTTTGCTTCAAGAACCCGTGCGCTTTCTCTGTGTCTAATGCCCAGCTTATCTGCAATCTCCTGCAGTGTCATATCGCGGTAAAACCGGTAAAATATCACCCACTTTTCCTTGTTCGGCAAAACCCTGACCGCTTTCATTATCAGCTTTCTTTTGTCAACAGAATCAATATACTCTTCACCATCAAAACGATACATTCTGTGGGACGTTTCTCGTATTAATTCCCTGCTTTCAAGGTTTTCAATTGAAACAAGGGGTGCATGCTTTAAATTCTTATTAACATAGGACATAACCATGCCGAACACCCACCACCATAGATATGTCTTAAAGCTTGCTTCCATGCTGATGTCATATTTATTTAAGGTTACCTCCAGGCCGAAAGATGCCTCCTGTAAAAAGTCATCGATGTTGAAATCAGGGTACCGTTTCTTGATAAATTTGACCGAATTTTTAATATAGGGCAAATATTCCTGCCAGATTTTTCCTGTTAGTTCCTTTCTAAGAGCACGGTCTGCATGCAAGCCGCTATATGACTCTCTCAAAGAAAGGTACATGAGTACGTTCTGACTGGCTTTTTCTTTCATTCTATTTTGACCCAATACGTGTCCGGCGATAAGCATTAATGAAGCAAACAATGATATGACAATGCTGAAAAGATGTCTACAGGTTCGGGAAGTATAGGATAAGCGTATGTGTGTGTCAAGCACATTTCAGCCGCGTGATTGTCACGAATGGTACGGCTCCGATACGATTCAACGGAGCGGTGTACAACAATTGCACCGTCCCGTCAACTGCCTGCGTGAAACATTGCTAAAGATTTGTTTTCCCTATTATCATGTTTGTGGTAGTATAAAAAAATACAATGTGTTTGATAATCCATTCTAAAATGTAGCCATATGATTCATCACAGCCGGTTGTTTAAAAATACACTGTACAGCTGTATCACCATGCTGCTTGTACTGCTGTTTGTCGGCACCGCCCGCGGACAAGCAAACCTGCCGTCCCGACCCCGGGGAGCGGTACATGATTCAGCATCACTCATCACACCCCGCATCAGGGCCGCCATGGAAAATCTGTCACGTGAAATACTGCAAAAAACGGGAACTGCCGTTGTGGTGGCAACCGTTACCAGTATCGGGGACAATAACATCGACATGTACGCAAACGAACTGTATGAACGCTGGGGCATCGGGAAGAAGGGTGAGGACAGGGGCGTTCTCATACTGCTGGCCCTCACGGAGAGAAAAGTTCGTATTGAGACCGGCTATGGTGTTGAAGGAATTCTGCCGGACGGGTTGGTGGGCGGCATCCTTGACAGCTATATCGTCCCGTTTTTTAAAAAAGGCGAGTACGGCAAGGGGCTCTTCAACGGCATGGCTGCCGTTGGCCAGGTAATCGCAAAAGACGCCGGTGTCACCATCGGGGAAGGATACCGGCCACGGGCTCCGGCCCAGACCCGCAGAGTACAGCGGCGGGGATCGGGAATTTTTCCCCTGCTGATTTTCCTCTTTTTTCTGTTTTCCCTGTTTTCCCGAAGAGGCCGGGGAATGCTTCCCCTGCTGCTGCTCATGGGCATGTCCGGCGGCGGGGGCTTTGGCGGCAGCAGGTTCGGCGGCGGCGGCTTCAGCGGCGGGTTCGGAGGATTCGGCGGCGGATTAAGCGGCGGCGGCGGAGCGAGCAGGGGCTTTTAGCTAACCCTGTCTGCGTCACTGTTTAACCAGTGTTTCATTTACATGCAACGAGCATATACATTTGGAGCAAAAGGATGTCTAAGATACCATCGAAACCGGAAGAGATTTTTGGTGACTTTGCCCACGACTACAAAGAGGTGTTCGGGGCCGACCTTATTTCCATTATTCTCTATGGAAGCGCCGCCCGGAGCGAGTACGTCCCTAAAAAATCGGATATTAACTTCATGATCGTCCTCACGGACGAGGGTATTCACGCTCTGGGCAAAGCCCTCCCCCTGGTGCCGAAATGGCTTAAGCGGAACGTCAGCACGCCGCTGTTTTTAACAAAGCAGTACATCCGGTCATCTCTTGACAGCTTCCCCATTGAATTTCTGAACTTTAAGGCCGCCTACCGGTTGATTGCCGGGGAGGACGTGCTTGCCGATATCAGCTTTGACAACGCTCTGCTCAGGCTCCAGTGCGAGCGAGAGATCAAGGGAAAGCTGCTCCAGCTCAGGGAAGCCTTTCTGGAAACCCAGGGAAAACGGCAACGGATTGAGGGGCTTATAAGCCTGTCGCTTTCAACCTTCTTTTCCATCTTTCAGGCTGTTCTGTTTCTCCGGGAACGGGACCCGGCAACGGATAAACGGCACCTCATAGGTATCGCAGCCGGGGAAACGGGAATCGACAGCACGCTTTTCCTCAACCTGCTGGCTATAAAGGAAGGAAAAAAGAAGCTGACGACAAAGGAAGCTGTTCCTCTTATGGAACGCTATATTAATGAGATTAAAAAGCTGAGCATATGGATCGACGGGATTGAAACAGACGGATAATCCGAAAGGCAGGGCATCACCCATAAAAGAGAGGGGACAACCACCCAAACATCCCTCATCACGGTAATAAAGGAGGCTATCATACATGAAGACACACCTGCGATTTGTTGTAATGATGACCGTTCTGCTGTACCTGGCATGCGCTGTCTCCGGCTGCGGCACCTACAATAAACTGGTAACCCTTGATGAAGAGGTGCAGGCTGCATGGGCCCAGATCGAAACCCAGCTGCAGCGGCGCTACGACCTCATACCCAACTACGTGGAAACGGTCAAAGGATACGCCGCCCACGAGAAAGAGGTGTTTGTCAAGGTGACCGAAGCCCGCTCTAAAATAGCCGGCGCGCAGACGATACCTGAAAAGATTGAGGCCAACAACAATCTTTCCTCTGCCCTGAGCCGACTTATGGTTGTTGTTGAGCGCTATCCCCAGCTGAAGGCAAACCAGAATTTCATCCGGCTGCAGGATGAGCTGGCAGGAACGGAAAACCGTATTGCGGTTGCCAGAAGGCGCTACAATGAAGCGGTCAAGCTGTACAACGTATCTATCAGAAAATTCCCGTCAAACATGATGGCCAAAGCCTTTGATTTTGAAAAGGCCTCTTTCTTCGAGGCACCAAAAGAGGCGGCAGCGCCCCCCAAAGTGCAGTTTTAGCGTTTTACTCCCGGCAGGTGGCACCTGAACGCACGTCTGTTTATCGCTGTTACTGCGTCACCTTTGTGGGGTTTACCGGCTGGGGCGGCGCGGGCGCTGAGCGTTGCAGCGGCACGGTCGTGCATTTCTTTTTACCCATAAGCCCGTCCTTGGTGTAATAGGTCCCCGGGTCCTTGAGGCTGATGGTACCCTTTGAAGTTTGGGTGGCTTCTCCTACATGAAACTGCACCTCCAATACCAGGTCATCTTTACACAGGGGGCTGTTCTTGTCAAAGCTCCAGCAATAGCCCTGGGCGTATTTCAGCATGTCCGCCGGGTTGGGCAGCGGCACCCCGAAGGTAAACCCGCCCACACTCCCCGTAACGGCCGTGTAGATGATTTGCCCACCCTGCACACCGTTGAAAATGCAGAAACTGTCTACAACCTCCGCGGCGCCGGCAGCCCGGGGCATCAGCAGTACCGCCACCCCGAGTGCCATTGTCATAAGTAAACCTTTTTTCCTGCTCATAATGCTTCCTCCTTTTTGTTTCGTGGTAGCACGTTTCGTGTCATCATACAAACAGGGTATACATGTTGTATGCCGCTTTTCAATCACGGGTGATGCCACCACGCTTCCGCTGTTTGTATTCGCATGATTTATCAGGAAATTTCACGGCAGTGGTGATGCAAAAAACCATGATTTTTGTTTTTCGGCATCCAACGCACATGCCAACAACGCTGACACCTGCCACCACTGTTGGATGGGGAGGTGATGTCAGCCCTTGATCACGCCCATGGGCCTGAGACGGACAACTTTTTTCCCGATGCCCGCGGCATGTACCACGTCAACAACCATATTCACGTCTTTGTAGGCCTCGGGCATCTCTTCAACAAGGGTCGACCTGCCGGCGGCGCGCACAATAATGCCCCTGTCCTCAAGCTCGCGGGCAATGGCTCTCCCCCGGGAGGCCTTTTTTGCCTGGTTCCTGCTCAGGGTGCGCCCGGCGCCGTGGCAGGTGCTTCCGAAGGTTTCGCTCATCGCTCTCTCGGTGCCCACCAGCACATAGGAACAGCGGCCCATGTCACCGGGAATGAGAACCGGCTGGCCCGTTTTCTTATAGGTGTCCGGCACCATGGGGTGCCCCGGGGGGAAGGCCCGTGTTGCGCCTTTGCGGTGGACACACACCTTTTTCTGCTCACCGCCCACACGGTGGGTCTCTACCTTTGCAATATTGTGACACACATCATAGACCAGCTCAATGTGAAGCTCCCGCTGTGAGGCGGCAAGCACCTGTTCAAAGGTTTCACGGACCCAGTGACCGATAATCTGGCGGTTGGCAAAAGCATAGTTCGCCGCGCAGGCCATGGCAGCAAGATAGCGCCTGCCCTCAGGCGACGGCAGGGGAGCACAGCACAGCTGACGGTCGGGCAGGTGAATAGCATAGGTGCGGACGGCAGTGAGCATTGTTTTTATGAAATCATCGCACACCTGGTACCCGAACCCCCGGGATCCGGTATGAACGGTGACGGCAACAGCTCCCAGGTGCAGGCCGAGGCATGCGGCAGCCGCATCGTCATATACTTCATCGACATAGGCAATTTCAACAAAATGATTTCCCGAGCCCAGGGTTCCCAGCTGAGGACGCCCCCGTTCAAAGGCCCGCTCGGAAACCGTGGTACAATCAGCGCCGGCAATGCATCCCCGGTCTTCTGTATGCTCCAGGTCCCGGGGAGTGCCGAATCCCCGCTGAACCGCCCATCCTGCTCCCGCGAGCGCGACCTGCGCGCATTCCTTCCTGGAAAGCTTCAGGTCCTTTCTCTGTGATCCCACGCCTGAGGGGATATTACAAAAAAGCCCCTCTACAAGAGCTCTGATATCGGACAGGATATCTTCCCGTTTGAGTGCCGTTCGGAACAGTCTGACCCCGCAGTTAATATCATAGCCGACACCTCCCGGCGAGACAATACCCGTCTGCATGTCGAATGCCGCCACACCCCCGATGGGAAATCCGTACCCCCAGTGAATATCGGGCATTGCCATGGAACTGCCCAGAATGCCCGGCAGGCAGGCAACATTGGCCACCTGGACAAGGCTTTGATCAGCACATATTTTGGGAATCATCGTCGAACAGGCATAGACCACGCCATGGGTGTTCATGGAACCGTGCCGCGGAACAAGCCATCTGTTTTCGTCGATTTTTTCAAGAGCAATATTGTTGCCGTTGTCCATGGTAACACAAGAGCGTAAAGTTAACAGGTGTTGTGTCAGTGAAGTCCCCGGGGACATGGTACTGCGTGGAGAAGCTGCTCAGCGGCGCTGTCGGTAAAGGTCCTGGTCTACAGTGCTGTACATCTGTTCAACATCAAGCCGGTTATCGAGGAACCTATTTATGTGTATAGCAGCCCGTCGTCTGTTTTTCAATACCTCCCTATACCCAATGTACAGAACATCAAAATTGGGCTGCCGGGCAAGCCACTGCCGTACCCTTTCAAGATGAAGGCGAAACTTCTCCCCAAGTATTTCGTCTGTGGTGCTGCCCCCGTCCTTTCCGTCACGCTGGAGCATGGCCATCTGGGAAGCAAGGACCTCCTGCATATCTCTTTCCATGAAGATGACCTTGTAGTGGTGCTCAGGGGGCAAATGCTCAAGCAGCATTGAGATTACTTTCACCGCTTTGCCCTTTGCCAGAGGCAGCCAGCCGGTATCGGTTTTAAGCTGCTTTACCCGCTCAAATTCATAATACCCTTTGGGATTATTTTCATCGGCCTGTCTGCGGCGGTCCGTAAGGGGCTCAATCCCACCCGCCGCAAGCATGCTCATCATCATGGATGTTCCTGAACGGGGAAGCCCTGAAACAATGATTACAGGGGTATCATCAGACGATGCTTTTCGCTTAAAGAGTCGTGAAAACAGTTCCATGCCATCTAATAAAAAATGTTTGGGTATAAAAAACGCTAAAGCATTCGCCCACGGTGTAATCGCATGCACAAGCTGCCGTTTATTCTGCGTCTATGGACGAGCAGCGCCCACTGCGCCACCGGTAAGACACCGCGCAACCCCCAGCAGACTGCCTGCGGCAAAGACCACCGCACGCATAAAAATAATTGCGGGTGAAGCGATACCGGCCCAAAAATCCTTTTGCAGTGCCTTTAGGGCAAAGGGTACAGAGGACAGGCACACACCTGCCCACAGCACGGCAACACCAAAAAAAAGCTGAGGAAAAGCCAGGCTCAGCAGGAACACCGGAAAAGAAAGGGCCATAAGCAGGGTTTGAATCTTGACCGCCTTGGGGGTATAGGAATCCTTTACGGCCTTTTCAGGATAGCGCCGGTACACGATCATGCGCCAGTATCCCCTGCCGAATTTCAGCCTGAGATATTTTATAACAGTATCAGGATGTGTGTGATACACACATGCTTCCGGGCTGAAGAGCATCATGTGTCCCGCCGTTGCCAGGCGGTATGACAGATCGGTGTCCTCGTTGTTGGCAACGGGGAAGTTTTCGTCGAACCCCCCCATATCAAGAAATACCCGCCTGTTAAAAGCAGCGGCGTAGGTGTCCACCATGTCGATCGATACACTCCTTTTCAGCAGGTCATACCGGTCCTCAAACTCTATCTGGGCAAACCGCGCGGCAAGGCTGTGCTGCTTTGTCTTGTACGCGCCCTTGACGGCCGTCACGCGGGTGTCGCCGAACGGGCGAACCATCTCCTCAATCCAGTTCTCCTGGGCAATGCAGTCTGCGTCGGTAAACAGGATTATATCACCTCGCGCCAGCGCGGCCCCCCTGTTCCTGGCAGCAGCCGGGCCCCGGTTGGGCTGATGTGCGTATGTGCAGGAAAATGCTTTGACAATTTCGGCTGTCCGGTCGCGTGACCCGTCATCAACCACAATAACCTCATAGGTGTCGGCGGGCATTGTCTGGTTTTCAAGGGCGTTCAGGCAGGAGGCAATGCTGTCGGCTGCATTGTAGGCGGGGACGACAACCGAAAAACGAACAGGCGGCAACGACGTATCGGGCTCCACCGGTTACACCCCCGATCCCATGACCAGATGTTTGAAAAAGGTCCGGGCCGCTTTGAGTGTGCGCCCGATTTCTGACGGTTTTTTTATGAGCTGATACAGCTTATACATGATGTAGCGCGGCCGCAGGTAGAACTTTCTCCTTCCCAGATCGCACAGCCGGACCAGCTCCGGCGGGGTCAGGGTCTCGTTTCTCACGACACAGTTATGCAGGCCTTCTCGCGTGATCCACTGCCGGTAGTCTTGTGTGGTAAGCCAGCCCTGCCGGCGGTACTGCTCATAGGCTTCCGTGCCCGGATAGACCATCACCGGATAGAACTGAACCGTGTCCGGAGAAAGCCGCAGTGCAAGATCGATGGTCTTATGAATTGTCCGGCGTGTCTCACCGGGAAAACCGACCATAAAGCAGCCGTGAATCAGCAGGCCCGCGGCCCGGGCATCTTCCATGAAGCGGAACATCCTTGGGAGCTTGGTTCCCTTTTGCATCACATTAAGGATCTCCTGCTCCCCGCTTTCAAAGCCCACACACAGTTCACGGCACCCTGCCGCTTTCAGCTTCTGCATGGTTTCCCGGTCAAGATCGATACGGGAGTTTGCCGTCCACGGAATGCGGACACCCCGCCGAATGACGGCATCGGCAAGGGCGATACATCGTTTCTTGTTTGCCGTGAGCGTATCATCTTCAAAGAAAATGCATTTCACATCGGGAAATTCACGCGCGATAAATTCCATCTCACCCACAACATCATCGATGCTGCGGAAGCGGTACCGCCTGCCGGTAAGTGTCTGGGGATAGACGCAAAAGCTGCATCTGAAGGGACAGCCCCTGCTGGTAATAAGGGTAACCATGGGATACAAAGCGTTTGGGTTGAAATAGCCGGTATAGTCAAGATGCCTTTTATACACCCTGCTGACCCAGGGCAGCTCATCAAGATTTTCTATATAGGGCCGGTCATCTGTATGTTTCACCCCACCCGTCGTCCTGAAGGAAAGGCCGGCAACGGCCTCCAGGTCTGCTGCGCCGGGCATGCCGTTATCGGTACGTGCAAGCAGGCGGGCCAGTTCCCGCACGGTGTACTCATATTCCCGCCGGGCAATGGCATCTACGGCAGTGCTCTGCAGCAGCACTTCTTCTGCACAGGCAGACACATGGGTTCCCACCAGCACGATAAACGACCGGGGCACAGCTGCTTTCAGCCGCTCCGCAACACCTATATCATTATCAATACTGGGCGTGCTCGTGTCCATAACGATAAGTCGCGGCGTGAGGCGCTGAGCCGTCCGTACAATATCACGCGTGTCATATCCCCCGGCCGGTGCATCGGTTACTGTTGTCACGTGGCCATCCTGCTCAAGCACGCCGGCACAGTATGCCAGCCAGATGGGGAAATATATGGTTCCGCTTTTGGTGACGGCGGGGCTTCGCTGCGGTCGCGAATATTTCTTTAAAAACGGGGGGTTCAGCACCCAGACATTCATGGTATAGTCCTGTTACCGGTTTTTCGTTTCATAGAGTTTGCGGATCAAGGTGTCATACTGATTGAGCTGTTCTTCAAAAAAGCCCGGTGATCCGGTAAAGCGTACTGCCTGTTTCGGACAAACAGAATAACAATACAGGCATTTGATACATCTGTCATCAGGTTTTTTCAGGTCCCGGGGCAGTTCACGCCCCAGGGGGCATACGTCTGCGCATACGCCGCACTGATCGCATGCCGTCTCATCAAGCACCAGGCCGCTGCACGACATCTCTTCCTTCAAAAAAACATCCTGGCGCAGGCCCGTCTTAAACAAAAGGTGGCCGAACCAGTGGGTTGCGGCAAGGTATGAAAAAAATCTGGTGTTTCTGATGCGCAGGAAAAATTTCTGCCGTTTGGGACTGTGGATGAATGTGGCAAGGGGGCCGGCTTTCGGCGGTTTAAAAGCCTTTTCATAACGTGTACTATCAAGCTGTGCACATGCGGCAAGGTGATGCTCTGTCAGGAGCCCCTTCTTCTCAGCCAGAGCAAGGGTCCTGACGCGTCGGTAGTCAAACCCGGCAAGGCGGGCACACACCAGGTCGATATAGTACGGGTCCGTACCGACAATAAGTACGTCTGTGCGTACCGGAGTTCCCCTGGTCGGCCCCAGCCCCTCCATGGAAACAAGGCCGTCGACGATGTGCAGGTCCGGCTTAACGGCGTCATTGATTCTCAGTATATTCTCCGGCAGGTTCTCGTGTGTCTTCTTCTTGTTTTCCTGCCCGACGAGGCATCCCATGAGGTTTTTAAGACAGACGCTCATGCCGTTTTCAAAATGGGTTTTCAGTTTCGGCAGGTTGATAAACAGCGCTGCATCAACACAGTCCCTGGCAACCGATGCAGTCACCGCCTTGTCAAAGGGTATATCGTAGGGCTCGGCGTAGTTGAGGTCTTTTACCTGCACCCCGTAGTAGCGCGCCAGCGCGTCAACCTTGAGCCGCGCAATAACCCCGATTCTGTTCCGGTAAAAACCGCTGTTTGTTCCTTCACCGATGGTTATGTCGGAATATCCCTTGTCCTTTAAAAAGGCGATTACCGCGCTCAGCAATCGCAGGTCGGTGGTGTTCCCGGTAAGGGCACTCATATTGCTGTTGAGGTTCGGCTTCAGAAGTATGCGCGCTTTTCTGTCCGGAGGAAACACGCTGCCGTACTTCTGCAGCACGGCCGGCAGCCGGTCGGTTATGTCCTTAAAAGAACTACAGGGGGTAATGTCACATGTTGTGTTCATGGTGTGCTTTCCGTATCTTTTATATGGCGGCCTGTCATATCACCCGCGGCAGCGCCAATGTGTCTGCCCTGGGCACGAAGCGCTGCGACAAGATCGTTGCATACGGCAAAAACATCGTCCGGTTCAATGGCGAGCATACAGCTATGATAGGTCTTGTGGGAGCAGGTTGTTTCGTCACAGCAGAAGCGGCAGGGAAAGTCCTTTTCAACCACACGCATGTTTGTGCCATAGGGCCCCGTTTCCTTTGATTTTGACGGACCGAAGAGGGCAACGGTGGGAACCTTCAGTGCAGCGGCAATATGCATGGGCGCGCTGTCATTACAGATAAAGATATCGGCCCGGGAAACCAGTGCCGCGAATTCACGCAGCCCGAGGCTGCCGGCCATGACGATGGGACGCTGCTTCATGGCAGCAACAATACGACCGATCACAGCGCGATCACCCTCCGCACCGAATATAACAAGGGGACTGTTGTACGCTGTTATAAGCAGGTCATATAAACGGGCACATCTGTCCTCCGGCCATGCTTTCAGCGGGACCCGTGAGCCTGGATGAACGGCGATGAAGGAGTCTGCGAGTGTGTGCCGGGCCAAAAGGGCGCTGCATTGTTCCCGCTCATCATCGCTCAAGTACATGCCCCACTCAACGGCATCGCTCTCATCACAGCCCAGAAACCGCGCTATTTCAAGGTGATAGTCTACCCGGTGGTTTCTCCCTTTGCTGGGAACAATATGGGACAGAAGGAACCCTCCCCCGCCCACATCATGGCTTATCCGGTGTGTTGCCTTGAGGGGAAACACCAGCAGCAGCAGGTCCCTGATATCGCCCCGGGCCTCTATAACAATATCAAAACGTTTCCGCCGCATCTGCTTCATGAACGAAAAGTAGGCCCTCTTGGGTGTCGGGTAGAACCAGAAAGGACTGTAGGTTATAATGTCATCGATAAAGGGATTGTTTTCCAGCACGGGCCGTGCGCTCTCAGATGCAAGAAAGGTGATACGGGCCTGTGGGAACCGCTTTTTCAGGGGCTTGAGAATGGGCAGGCTCATAACCACGTCCCCGATATATGCCGAGCGGACAATGAGTATACTGCTGATGTCTGCAGGATTTATTTCCTTGTTGTGTCTTGTGAGCCGCCGGGGGGAAAACAGCACACTGCCCGCGATATCAGCAGCTATGACAGCAGCTCGTTTCTTTCTATTAATGATCCTGTACATGTTGTTCTCCCACGCACCGCCTTGTTAAAGCACGACCTCTCCCAGCAGGTTCTCCTCGTCAAACTCCTCCCAGAACTCCCAGAGCGCCGGATATGCCCGGACATATTTTTCCAGCACCGCAATGTATGCCTTGACCCCTTCTTCCTTTGCCCTCCCCTCAAGCGGTATCGGCCGTTCAATAATGACCGTGTGTCTGCTGCCGTCCCGCACCACGAAGGCCGGGACCATGGCGGCACCGGTACGCAGTGCCAGTGAAACGGGATTTGTGGGAAAAAGCATTCTCCTGCCCAGGAAATCAAACGGGGCAAAGCTCCGGTCCATGCGGGCCCTGAGGCCGCTCCCATCCGCCGCAATGATCAATAGTTCATTTTTTTTCAGGCACTTAAATGCCGAGCGCATAAATCCGTCTGCCGGGATGAAATGGGCGGGTATGCGCTCTTCGATGTTCATCCTCATGCGCTGGGCAACGTTCTTCTGAACAAAGGTCAGTTCATCGCTGCGCATGTGGTAATTGATCTGGTTCACAGGGTACCCCCGTGTGCCCAGGCCCACCTGTAAAAGCTGTTTCGCGCCGAAATGCGATGTTGCCAGAACCACTCCCCTGCCCTGCGCAAGGGGCCGGTCAATGTGCTCCAGCCCCTGAAAGGACACAACCAGGTCAAGATTGGCACTGGTTATCTGGGGATATTTAATAAATTCGAGAACCGTCCTGCAGTGGTTTTTTAGATTATCGGTGAGTATCTTTGCGGTCTGCCTTTGGCTGCCGGCACATACCCCGGATATGTTTTTCAGCATCCGCTGTCTTCTGCCCGTTCCCGAAACAAGATAGTCAACCGACCCCAGTATTCCGCCGATCCGGTATACCATTGAAACGGGCATGAGCAGCACACACCACCTCAGCGGATACCAGAAAAAAATTCTGCCGATGTCTTTTATAAGGTTTCGATGCGCTATCATAACAGCACTTCCGCATGGGTGCAATCGAGTTGTTTTTGAAGAAGTTTTAGTATACAATGAAAACCCGTACCAACGAAAGAGTATAGTTATAATATGATACCGCCTTCAAGTCAATAACGATACTGCTCGCAGTCCGCCAATGGACAAAAACTGATCAACAGGACCGGAGAACACAAAAGCATGCTGTTTACTATCGGCAGAAAAACACGGAGGCTGCTTGCACCCGCTTACTTTTCTACCCTTCCCTACTGCAATTATATTATCAACCTCATACGGCACTACCGGTTTACCGGCCGGTACATCCCCCGGGAATTCTATATTGAGGTCACCAACCACTGCAATGCACAATGCATTATGTGCCCCCATGAAAAGATGAAACGGAAACGGGGTCATATGCCGTGGGATATATTTACCCGCATTATCGACCAGTGCAGACCATTTGAGGGAACCGGGCTGTGGATGAACCTGCACAAAGACGGAGAGCCACTTCTCGATCCGCTGCTTTTTGACCGTATCGGCTATATACGTAAGACCCTGCCGAAAAGCCGCATTCAGTTCAGCTCAAACGCGGGACTGCTTTCGGACTCCATTGCGGATAAATTGCTGCAAAACCCTCCCGACACCGTTGTGTTCAGCGTTGACGGTACAACAAAGGACGTCTACGAGGAGATCAGAAAAGGGCTTTCATACGAAAAAACCGTGGGGAATGTGGACGGTTTTTTGAAAAAAAAGAAGGCCTCCGGCAGCGGGCCGAAGGTGTTCATGCAGATGGTGGTCAACGAAAAGAACATGCACCAGCAGAGCGCTTTCCGGGAACGGTGGGAAGGCCGGGCGGACAGGATCGTGTTTAAAGGCATGCACAGTTTTCTTGTGCAGGGGACATCAATACACGGAACCGCTCTCAGCGATCGGATGCTGTCCCGGTGCCAGCAGCCGTTCAGCACCATGATCATATTCTGGAACGGCGAGGTCGGCCTGTGCTGCTGGGATTACGACAGCATGCTGCGTCTGGGCGATATTGGAAACAACTCCCTGCTGGACATTTTCAACAATGAAACGTTCGCCGAAATTCGGGCTGCCATGCTACAAAAGGACTGCAGCCATATTACGCTCTGCAACGCCTGCTCGCGCATATATGGAAAGGACAACCCGCTGTTTTTTAACTGCTCATGCGGGGACTGATCTGCTGTATCGTGTCACGGCTTCCGGCGGATCTTCCCTTTGAACACGCGTTTAAAATCCCTGATCTCATCGTGCGTAAAGGTCCGAAGGACGCCCAGCATAACGGGATAGGCGGCGCAGAAACCCGCGGTCGCCACACCCATGGAAACCGCTGGTGCCGTGAGATGCATACCGATATAAACAAGCAAACCGGCACATGCCGGCTTCCACACAGCACGGTGGATGGGCACGGACCCGAAATATCTATGCAAAAAATAGAAGCCCACACAGACAAGGCCAACCGATGAGCCCAGATAGGCAATACTTGCGCCCACATACCCGAAATAGTGTATGAGCGGTATACCCAGAACCACATTCAGCACCAGCGCCACCCCGTTTCCCACTGCCATGACCTTCTGCTTTTTGATGGAAATCAAGACAAAGTTGAGCAGCGCATTTATCAACAGGGGAATAAGCAGCCATATAAGTATCTGAAATGAACAGGCCGCGGGGATAAACTCCTTGCCGAAGAGAAGCCCTGCCAGCTCTCGGGCATAGATGGTCACATACACGCAAACAGGCAGGCTGATGATTATAATATACTTGAAGATTCTCAGGTACGCCTCGTTCATCTGTTTGAAGGACGAATCGTTGTGAGCCATCCGCGCAAGGGAAGGAGCAAAGGCCATAAGGAAGGAGAAGGGAAACATGGTCAGCGGTGCTATAATACGCTGTGGCGCCTGGTAAAAGGAAACCTGCACAAAATCCTGGAAGGCTTTTAACAGGAAGACATTGATGTGGCGGTATCCCTGGCCGATAAACGTAGACAGTGCAACGGGAAATGATTCTTTGAGCATATGGCCCATATGCCGGCCGTGTGCGCGCCATTGCGGTCTGAAAAATTTTCTCTTCAGGATGGCAAGGGCTGCGAACAGCCCCGCTGCATGTGCTGCGGCAAGTGCTGCGAACAGGCCGGCAAGGCCAAGCGAGCCGAGAATGGCGGCAATGAAAAAAATGATTGACAGACTTCTGGTGAGCACGGTTATCAGCAGGTCATAGTGCATGCGCTCATAAGCGGTAAAAACGCTGGTGACTGTTTTTGTCATTACCTGGAAGGCCTGGTACAAAACCGCCAGGCACAGGGCAAAAAGTACGTTCGGGACCCCAAGGCCGAAGGCCAGGGCTATCGGCAACGCCGCCATGAATACTGCCAGGGTCATCACGCCGTTGACCATCAGGCCGGCGGTAAGATAGAGCGGCGCCTTCTGCCTGTTGATGGAGATATCACGTATGAGAATCCGCGCGCACCCGAACGCCATCAGAGGGGAAAGCGCGGCTGAGAGGGCCCAGAGAAAGGCATAGATACCGAAGCCCGCAGCACCGAGATAGCGGGTAGCAAGGGTTATAATGAGTATTCCCGACAGGAGTTCCGATCCCCTGGCAGAGAAAACAAAAATTGTGTTTTTCGCTATACGAGCGGGAGCATGTTCCATTCAGCCAACCTGTCTGTACGCGGGAGGTATTGCCTGCTGCGACGTGGCAGCGCTACTCAATATAGCCCAGATCCCTGAGCCGTTTCTCTATCTCCGAGAGTTCCTCTTTGGTATACTCTTGCGGGGAGTCCTGGACGCCGGTGGTTCCCGGGCCGCCCGCGTCTATGCGAACGGGATTGTCCTTCAGATATGCCGGGTCAATGGCATCGGTAATCACCCTGCCGTCCATGATGCCGGGCACCGGCACGTCGGCCAGATACAGCAGGGTCGGCGCAATATCCTCTATACGAACACCCGCAATCTCACGCCCGTGAAAAATGTGGGGCCCAGCCAGCAGGAAAAAACCTTCATCAAGGTGCTTCCCGGAAAGCATCTGCTCTTGAGGATTGCCCTCCGCAGCAACGCGAAGCGTGCCGTCGGTCTCCTGAAACGCAACTCCCTTTACATATACACCGTCATGCCAGGTAACCAGAAGGTCCGGGGCACTGCTGGTGCACGGGCCGTCATAGAGCTCTTCTTTTTGCTGAACCCGTTTTACCACCGGTTCGCCGGACCCGGGATTTCGCCACTGCAGCAGCCTTTCCGTGATATACGCACACACCTGCCGGTATTCATCTCCCGGTTCAACGGTCCCCGCGGGCTCCCGCCCCTTCATATTGATCCATAGTTCAGTCCGGTCCCGGGCGCAGTAGGCTTGGCTGCTCTGCCAGGCAATATCGGAAAACTGGAGGGTTGCCTCAACCATATTCCGCATGCCCGGAAAAAGTTGAAGCAGGCGCTCCTTCAGTCGCCGCGAGGTATGTTTCTGCACTACGCGGTAGGCCGCTCCCGCTGTCTTCTTAACCGCTGCCGCCACCTTATTGCGCAGTACTGACCCCAGGGCTGCTGCCTGACGGTTTGCGGTCTTCAGGCATCCGATGCTGATTAAAAAATCACGCAAAAAACCCACACCGCCCTCCGCGGCGCCGGCTCCGTGGTCGGATAATAAAGCGTACACCGTCTCATCGTCCCCCAGGCCGGTAAGGCTGCCCACCGCTTCATCCAGTTTCTGGTACGTGCGGCGAACGGCATCCCGGTAGTTCTCCGCGCCCTGCTCGTGATACCGGGGGTGCGTCGGATCATGAAAGTGCCAGAAATAGTGCTGCACAACATCTGCCATCCTGTACACCACCACCAGGACGTCACATGCATAGTGCTCCTGCAGGTACCGGAGCGTTTCGGTCCTGGCATCTATTGCCTCAAACCCCTTGGAGAGTGCGCTGTCCATGTTGCCCGCGGCAACGTAGCCGGTGATGCCGGGCTCGATCATATACTGCAGCCCCCGCTCCTTGACCTCCTTTATCACGCCGGCAGGATAGCTGAACCCCCTGCTTGACGTGCCGGGGGCGTCCAGGCCGGCAAGCATAAAGCCCTTGACCGGGTCGGCCGGATAGGTCATGGGGACGTTCATTATGCCCGTTGCCTTTCCCGCCTCGTTCAGACGGGTCCAGAAACGCGGTGTCCGGCAGTCCCCGCCGTTAAGATACCGTATGGTATAGCCGCCCGGCAGCCGCTCGTAGAAATAATAAATGCCGTGCTTTCCCGGGTTGCATCCGGTTGAAAAGGATGTCCACGCGGGTGCGCTGTTCATGTTGGGGACCGTGCGGTGCTGACCGAATGTGCCGCTGCTCATAAGCCGGCCGATGTTGGGCAGAAAACCGGCAGCTGTCCACTGCTGTAATAAAGGATAGCTTACGCCGTCAAGCCCGATGACGATCATGTTTGCTTTTTTAGGTTTCATGATAAACAAGTATCCTGTTCTTTCTGTAATGATGTCTCCGTGTATGGGTCCCGCTGCGTTCAACAGGTTAATCAGGCCCCTTCAGAGCCCGACTGACTATGCTGAAACCGCTCCCGCGGTCTGGGTAAAGGGTATCGGTTCCTTATTTTCAAGCTCCCGCCGGGCCAGCGAATAGGTCGTGCAACCCAGGGAAAGAAACAGCCACACGGTGCTCATATACTCGGAAAGATACACAAGGCACATGAGCCCGATACCGGTAATAAGCACGCCGAAAATAAACGCCATGCTCTGCATATAGCTCTCCTGGTAGCGTATTATTGTATAGAAGGATCTGATCAGTGCACCTATTACATATAAAATTATAAGGAATCCTGCAATGCCGAAGTCAAAAAACAGGCCCAGAAACAGGTTGTGCGGGTGGCATCCGACTTCCTGTTTGGTGGAATATTTATAGCCCCCGACGCCCAGGCCCAAAAGTGTCAGGGACTCTTTCTTCAGCGCGTTAAAACCTGCCGACCAATAGGTTATCCTGCTGTCCACGGTATCACCCTTGTTCATGGTAAGGGTTAAAACACGAACCCCCTTGTGCGCGCGTTTGCTTGGACTCAACCGTTCCGCAACCAGAAACATGGTTGCGATAACAAGTGCAATGACAACCGCGGTACGGATTACCCGCTGCTCCATCCTGATGCTCAAAGAGACAAACAGCCCCAGCATGATCACCAGCGACCACAGCCCTACCCGCGTTTTGGTAAGAAACTGTACGTAGAGAAAAAGCAGTATGACACCGTAAAGAAGCATCACCCTCCAGCGCTTCTTCTCGTTCAGCAGAAGGCCCACCGCAACGATGATAAGGCAGGTCATCAATACCGAGGTTTCCTGATGCCCCTCAAACAGCGACCTGGCGCGGCTGGAGGCAAGGGCCTTGTCCGGTGCCAGCCCAAGGTCCATTTCAAATCCCTTGAAAATTTCTATTGTATGGCCGTAGACAAAAAGGCTCTTTTCCGGATCACCTCTGAGGCTTTGATAGGGGATGGTGGTGACGGCAAGGACAACGCCCGATGCAACAAGGCACCACATAAGCCCCCGGTGCAGCCTCTCGGTGTTCACAACGCGGAAAATTATAAAAAACGTGATGATGTTGCTCATGAGATAGTAGAAATAGAACAGGTTATATGCCGGGTTGGCAGGGCTCCAGAAAATGCTCACAAAGCTGTAGCACATCAGAAGGAGGACGGGGACCAAGAGAGGGTTCTTGCGCGCATCGTCGCTGAAGAAACCAAGCAGTTTGAGCAACACAAAGGGAACGACTGCCAGGGGAGCGATCATCACAAAAAGGGGCATTGCATCAGACCTGATAAACTCGCTTGAGGTAAAGCGCACGGCGGGATATTTAACCCCGATGAGCGGAAGGAAAAATACAACCCCGTATATCAGCCAGTGAAACCGCAACAAAAAAACGATGACTGCGCAGCACAAAAAGAAAAGCAGTATAGCCGTATGCCAGGGCAGCATCACGCAGGCACAGCCCAGGACAATCTGAAGCAAAACAATACAGCCCCATTTAAGTCTGTTTGACAGGGAAAAATCCATTCGCGTTCCTCTGGTAAATACGGCAAAAGGGTATCAGTCGGTCCAGACAATATAGACCGGCTGTATGCCTTTTAAAAACCGGTATATATGCACATGTTCGCCGAGCCGCTTCGTTTCTATACTGCGCACATCGGCGCCCCGCAGGGCTTCAACAAGATGTTTGTAGGCAAAGTATGCCAGCTTTTTATGAGACGTTCCGTCGTTAAGCGGAGAATTTATAAGCCCGACATTATCAAAATATGAATCAGGCCCCGCATTTCCATAGTTGTGCCATTCAATAAGGCGCACCCAGAACATCCGAGAGACCCCGAGGCTCATGCCGTGGACAAGAAGCTTGACCAGCTCCCCTGCATGTTGTTTCTCCGAAATTGCGAGCATGGAGGTCTGTGTTTTTCTCAGAAACGGTTTGCCGCTGTAGGAGGCTATCTCCGTCATCCAAACGGGTGTATCTCGATAGCCGGCCGCGGACAGCCGCTTTTGTACGTCCCGGATATACTCTGTGAACTGACTGAACGTTTCCATTGTCTCGTGCTGATGAAAAAACCAGTGGCAGTCAAAAACATCAAAACAGCGATTCCCCGCCTGGGAAAGCTCCTGCAAACGGGTGAAAAAACGCGACCAGAACTCCTCCTTGAGTGCCATGGGGCGGGAAGCACCGCCGGCTACAACCAGGGCGTCGGGATCGGCGCCTTTAATCACCGGGTAAGCGGTACACAGCAGGTCCGCGAAACGCTCCGGTGTATCCGCCCATGAAATCTCCAGGTCGGGCTCGTTTTCAATCTGCCACGCATCAACAAAGGGGTATCGTCTAACGACTTTTTCCAGGAATGCTTTGTACGCGGCCATATCCTTAGGCAGCTTTCTGCAGCCGACGCCGCGCCCCCGTCCCTGGTCCCATCGGTTGAAGCTGATGATATTTACCAGCATATGCATGCCCTTGTCGCGGGCTTCGTTGAGAGCCGCATCCGGCAGGCTCCAGTCAAAGACTCCCCGTTCAGGCTCAATGATGTCCCAGACCATGGAGCCCTTTGCAGGATACCGAATCCATCCGATCCCCAGATCAAGAAGGCGGTCATCGAACTGGTCGATATCATGTATCCCGAAGGGCAGCTCCTTCTTTCCCGCCGGTGCAGGGACAGCTGCCCGCCCCGGCCCGAGGATCTCCCTGATGATCACCGGTGCTGTGCCCACCTGTACGGTCACCTTCCCGTTTTCTGCGGGAAGCTGAAAGGCATGAAACGCCGCTTCAGGGGAAGACACATTGATTCCTGAGTCAGCATCAGGTACCGCTGAGATAACCTCCACAGATGGTGACCCGACACTGATCTGCACGGAAACGGGCACCCGCTGCACGACAGGATCAGACCCGCTTTTTTCAGGAACCGCACCGCCTTCAAGCAGGGCACGTGCATCCATGAGCAGCCGTGCGCACTCCTCCATTCTTCCCTGCTTCATGGCAATACCTGCCTGGTCGTCGAGGGCCCGGGCCCGGGAAACATCTTGCCCGTCACCGGCCTTCTGCTCAATCAGCTCCCGGACGGCCTGTTTTCTGTTGAGTATTTCAGCAAAAGGCGTTTTGCGGCCGGGAGTCTGACTGACGCTTGCATTGTCACCTGCTTGTATGCTCTGGGAGCATGCCAGTCCAGCTCCCAAAAGCACCAGGGAGATGATAAGCGATCGCACGCGAGTATACTTCATGTAAGATTCCTTCCTTTCTGCCTTTTTTTACAGGGGCACACGGAAGCACAGCGCGTCAGCTGTTGTTTGCCCCCGGCAGCACCGCTTACACGCCGACCCTGCATCGGTGATTGAGGCCCCTGATTATATCGAGCCACTTTGCTGCTGCTATTTTAACATCATACACGTCTTCCGCTTTGCGGCGTCCGTTGGTCCCAAGAAGCGTCCTCAGATCAGGATCATGTATGAGCCGGTGAAGCGCTTCCTTCAGCGCTGCCCGGTCATTTTGCGGAATCAGCAACCCCGTCTTATTGTCATCTATTACCTGTCGCGGCCCGACGCAGTCGGATGCTATTATTGCCAGGCTGCTTGCCATGGCCTCCTGGAGCACCATGCCGAATTTTTCATCGTGTTTTGCCGTCTTGATTGACGGCAGGACAAGGATGTCGGCCTTTTGGAAAATGCCGGCAACTTTTTTCCTGTCCCGCACAAACCCGAAATACGTTACCGGATATCCCTGCCGCTGCATCTCCTTAAGCGCTTCAGCGTAGGGCCCTCTGCCCACAAACCAGAACTCGGTGTTGTCCCAGGCGCCCTGCTTGATTATATCGATGAGCAGGTGTACTCCCTTGTGCTGCTTCAGGTGGCCGGTAAAAAGCACCCTCAGCGTTTCCGACGAATCCCGGCCATCGCCTGGACAAAAAAGATCTGTATGCACTGCATGGGGTATATGGTGCGGTTCGGCGCCGTAGGCGGCCAGAGCCGTGCAGGGCAATTCATTAACACTCACGCATGCTGTCCCATCCAGGAACCTGCGCCAGGCACGTTGCCGGTACGTGCCGAGCAGTTTGTGTGAAAATCGCTCTTCGTCCCAGGGCCACGAGGTAAAATAGATACAGGTGTGCCGCCGCTTCAGTCCGGCAAGGAAAAATGTCAGTTCACTGAACGGCTCGGCCCCGATGATAACAATGCTTCCCCGGGACATAAGCAGCCTGGCAACACCGACAAGATTCCTGTATACCCGCATAAGCGGGCTGTGTTCTTTGTGCAGCATAATCTTCACTGCCTGCTTGAAAAAGGAAAATTCAAGATACTCCATGCGCACGGCGCCCTGCTGTTCCAAATATGTAAAGCAATTGCTGACTGCCCTGTCTTCTATTTTATTCGGCTGCAGACTGATAATGGGATACGGCATACTGTGCCCGCTAAAAAAAAGCTGTTTCTCGTGGTGTGCTGTCACCGCAATACCGGGGGGACACCACCTTCTTGTATTTTCTTTCTGTTTCTGCCGAGCACCGCCTTGACAAGGGGTTTCAGGTAGTGCTCAATGCATCCAAATGCATATATAATACTATAGTCGAAAAATAACGCTGATCGCTTACAGTAAAACAGCCTGTTAAGGTCTTTTTCATTATGGGGCAGCAGCTGTTCGTCTTCACGGATAATACCCTCACGCAGTGCCGCACGCAACATGCGCGTATGGGGCATGATACGTACCCAGCCCAGGCCGAACACCCGTCCCCTCCCCCGCAGGGCCAGGGGGATTTTAACAAAAAACCAAAGCGTCTTTGCAAGGTCTCTCAGGGACATACCGGGCAGCAGAAAAAAATTATATCCCGCCCGCGCCCCGTGTGCCCGCGATATAATCCGAACAGTCCTGTCTATGTCCTTTTCGGTAATCTGTTTGCTCAGCCGGGCCAGCATCCGGTCGGTCGCCCCGTCGGGGGAGAAGCCGAAATGTACGCATCCCGCCTGCTGTGCAAGATCCACAAGCTCCCGGGTTGTGTTTTTTATTTCATACCATGCGTTCCATTGAACATCCAGCCTGCGTCTGATTATCTCGCGGCATATCTCCCGGGCATGGGACTGGGGAACGTTAAAAACATTGTCGACAAAGGAAAATTTTTTGATCCCCAGGCTGGTGAGATATTCAATTTCGTCTACAACCTTCTCAGGAGGGCGCAGGCGCACCCTGCCGCCCGTCAAAAAGGGATAGTTGCAGTAGGCGCAGGTCAACATGCAGCCGCGCTTGCTCTGAATCCCTATGTTGCTGCCGTTAGGATCATCATACCGCTTTATGTCGATTATTTCTGGCCCTCTCAGGGGCATGGGCAGGCTGCTGAAATCAGGCGGCGGCCGCTCGCCGGTAAACATAACGGCTCCGTTCCGGCGGAAATAGATACCCCTGACCCTCTCGGGCGCCTCCAGGTTGTCCAGCAGCTCGGAGGTGCTTTCCTCACCTTCAAGAAACACACCGAAATCGCACTCGGGGACCCGCTCCATGATAGTGTGTGCGAAGGCTGAAAAGCCCGGCCCCCCGAACACGACCACGGTATCGGGTTTTGTATCTTTTATCAACCGGGCAGTCGGCCGCACGGTCTTAAAATAGAAAAACCGGTCGGCCCGCTGGGTGGTATCGATATTGCGGATTGAAAGCCCGGCTATATCGGGCTTATAGTCGTTAATATGTTTCTGCAGCATTGCAAAGGCCCGGTCGTGCTCCCACAGGTTGAGGTCGAGTATTTTCACCTCGTGGCGTGTGTCCAGCGCCGCGGCAAGATACATCAAGCCGAGGGGAAAAATGGGGGCTTCTTTTCCGGTCCTGCCCAGATGGGCTTGCATAAGGAGTACTTTCACATCACGTTCTGTTGCTTGTGAGGTTTACGGTTTACGGTCGACAGGAAAACTGCTACCTTTGTATGTATCCTGCTATGACCCGTGCAAGCAGCCGGTTTCCGTATTCGTTGGCATGATGGTCCAACGCAAAGGTAAGCCGGGGCATATCGGGATTTTGCTTGTACTGCTTCAAAAAAATATCCACCGTGGGTATAAAAACGGTATTGCCCAGACGTTGCGCAGCAAAGCCCTTGAGTGCCCTGTAAGCCTTATATTGCTGAGACGATTCTGCCGCTGCCGGTTCCTGGGCAAACCCCGGGTAAAAGGCAACATAAAGGGCAACCCCGTCTTTTTGCGTGACGGCATCAAAGTAGGTGAGCAGCTCCTTCATTCTTTGAATGTTTTTTTCAGTATAATAATCACGTGATCTTTTGGATTTCAGCGGGTTTGCGTCGGGTTTGTTTATCTGAAGCCTTGACGGCACCGATACGATCAGCTTGCATGCATAGGACGTCAGATTGAAATTCACTTTAAACGTCCGCTTCCAGTGCTTCACCGGAGATATGGCGTTTCGTGCAGGTTGTATATAGGACACCTCATTGTCGTCGCCTAAAATGCCTTTGCCGAAATATCGCACATATTCAGACCCGTAATCCGTGCTGACATTATGGGGAAGGTCATTGGCACAGATCATATAGATTATCTTTGCCGGACGAAGCTTCCTGAGCTTTTCAATATATTGAATAATGACCTGCTGGGTATCATATGCCCGAACCCCCGCATTAAAAACCGCATACCCGCTCCCCAGTTCTTGTGCCAAAACGGCCGGATAGGATTCTTCAAGGGGCACTTCCAGCGCGGCGGTGGTTGAGTCGCCTACGGCAAAAATGAGCTCGCGACCTGCGACGGCTGTATTATTATAGGCAGCCGCTGCCCTGAATCCCAAATTGTTAAAGTAGATTCTGTTTTTAAAGGGGTTCCAGAAACGAAGCCCGTAAAAGCACGTGAAATTGTTTTTGTGCACGTGGCCGATCGGGTGTTCCGCCGAGTACAGGTCAATATCCGTACTGCTTTTGTGAATATTTGAGACCACAAAATCAATCGCGATAAACAGAAAACAAAAAACAACATACGTAAAGGCAAGGGTCTTTTTTGGATTGCGGTAAAACCAGCTTGCTGTGGCCCTGTCCCTGGTACCCATAATATGCCGACGCTGATTAAAACTCATAGTCAAACAGTGCTATTGTTTTATGAAACCGTTCAGCAACGATCTGTCGTGTTTCATCGCTGTAGTATTGCCTGTATGCTGAGCGCTTGGTGCGATTTACATGGGGCAGGCTGTTATAGGGGACTCCTATCCCCTTGCAGATATCCTTCCAGTCCTCCTCCAGGTTTTCAAACCTGGCAATAAAATCTACGATCACTTCTCCGTTCTCTGAATACCAGTCGAACATATCTCCTGAGTATTCGTTGATCATTGTTCTGCCGAACGGCGATTTAACAAATGCGGAAAAGCTTCCCAGGCGCCTGACGGCTCTCACATCGGGATCCAATAATTTTTTGAGCTTGGGTGCCGTCTGCAGCCACCAGGTATAGCTTGAAACCATCAGGTCCCAGGGGTTTCTCACACAGGTGAAGGTAAAATACTCCAGCCACAAACGCTCGCCCACCATACTTTTTACCTGTGCGGCCGTTGCATGCTTTGAAATGTTCGGTACTTCCTGATCCGTTTTCTTCGGCAGGGCGTTTAAGGCCTCTGCAATACTGTTTCCCGCTGTTTTTGGAATGTGAATAAAAACAGCGCGATAGTCATGCAGTATTCTCCTGTGTTGTGACAAAACCCTTCGGTAATGGGAAAACCACAAATGGCGTTTGATCCGAAACAGGTTGTCCTCTAAGCATTTTATTTTCACGTCCGGTCACCTTCCGGCAGGGCCGCCGTTTCAGTATGGTTTTGCGATCTGATATCCTCACCTTTGATAATCTTTTCCGGTATGCCGGTTACCATTTCCCGTGCACTGTCCGGCCCCGCGACAGCTGCAAGTGCAGCAAACCCGCTTTGCAGTGGATAGTCGCCGTTGGGACATGCATGAACATCACTGGCCACCATGTGAATAAGCTTTTTGGCCAGCAGTGTTTTTGCAGCTTTTTGCACCCGTCGCCCGTATGCACCCGTAATGCTGCCGATATTCAGCTGGGTAAGCACCCCTTTTTCGATAAGCCCCTGCAGCCTGTCGGGGTTTTTCTGTATGTCGAAATAACGTTCAGGATGGGCCAGGATGGGTACGACACCCTGTACACTAAGGTCAAAAAGCGTCTGCTCGGTATACAACGGTATTTCGTATACCGGGAGCTCAACCAGAACGTATCTGCCGGTACCGTTTAGTGTTAAATCTTTTTGCTCCTCCAGCCGGCGCCCCAGCTCAGGGGCCAGAAACAGCTCTGCTCCCCGGAGCAGTTCAATAGTAATCCCCTCCTGCACAAGCCGATTTTTGACCGCGGCCAGGGCATCACCGATCCCACGGTCGTTGTATACAGATGCGCTGTCAACAACATGGGGTGTTGCTACAACTTTTGTGACACCCGCGTCGGCGGCTTTTTTCAGTATCTCCAAAGATGATTCAATGGTTTGGGGACCGTCATCAACACCGGGGAGAACATGCGTGTGGATGTCTATCACTTTTTTTTGTCCGCGTAATAGCCGTTCTTATAATTATAATAGTAGTAATATCTTCCCATCCCGAGGCTGAACTTGTTGAGAACAGCTCCCAGGGACTGAATATTCGCATGTTCCATAACATCCTTCTCCTGAGACAGTGCCTGCCGTGTTTCTCTTCCGCTTTCTATTACTGCCAGGGGCGCATCGACACATCCTGCGAGAACAATAGCGTCATTTGCCACAAGGACGGGAGGGGAGTCCAGAATAACCGTATCGTATTGGTCACTGAGCTCTTGAATCAGCTGTCGCATCTTTTCCGATTCAACCAGGCGAGCCGGGTCCGGGGGAACAGGACCGCTGCAGAGGACCAGCAGTCCATCGATATTTGTTTTTTTAACTGCCTGGGCGACCGTTACCTGCCCGGTCAGAACAGAGGTGATCCCGACCGAGTTGGACAAGCCGAATGTCTCATGAATGCGCGGCTTGCGCAAATCCGTATCCATTATCAATACCGTTTTGCCTTCATGGGTCATTGAAACAGCAAGGTTAATCACGGTGGTTGTCTTTCCCTCACTTGCGATGGCACTGGTGACGATTATGGTCTTTACCGGCTTATCAAGGGTTGCGTATCTGATACTGTTGCGCACCGTCCTGTATGCCTCGCAAACGGGATCTCTGGGGTCCCTTTCTGAAATCAGGACCGGATCCCCGCGTTTAAATTTTGGAATTGTACCCAAAAGGGTCATTCCCTGAGCCTTTGCCTCATCAGGAGTCTTTATTGTATCGTCTACATAATCAACAAGGAAAGCAAGCCCGAAGCCGAACATAAGCCCGAGCACAATGCCCATGACGGCATTGAGGAGTATGTTGGGGCTTGTGGGCTTGTCGATATCAGGCACCGGCGCCGACTCAACCAGCCTGATATCGGAAAGGGTCATGGCTTCGGCAATGCTGATCTGGTTGATATATTCAAGCAGCGAGCTGTAGAGCTCCTGGTTAACAGCATATTTCGAGCCAAGCTGGGACTCGATAAAGGCCTTTTGAGGAATGGCATACAGATATGACCGATGGGTTTCGATATCTTTGTTGACGCTGAGCAGGTGTGCTTCAAGGGCTGTGATCTCCCGTTCAAAGTCCTGGGATTCCCGTGACAGTTTTTTGAACACCATCACTTCCGCGCGCAGTTCGCTGCGGGTCTTTTTGATCTTCTCGGTAAGTGCCATCACATCAGGATGCTGGCGGGTTTTATCGATGAGCTGCGCAGCAAGTGCCAGCTCAAGATCGGTAAGCTGCTTTTTGAGATTTTCTATGTGAGGATTTTCATCAATGGCAACACTGGAAACGGTCTGCTCATCCTGCCCCTGTGCCTGGGCTTTAAGTGTTGTCAGCTTTGCTCTGACCTCTGCAAGGTCGATTATGGTCTGCTCTTTTTCCGACATCAAATCTGCCATTTTGTCAACGGCTTTCTGGGTTTCCCGTTCCAGATCAACAGTCGCTTCAGCAATTTTGAAACGCCGTATTTCTTCCAGGATATCAAGATAATCGGCTTTTATGTTTTTAATCTGTCCCTCAATGAACTCTCTGGCACTTTTATACTCCTGCCGACGGTCTTTCAGGTTCTCCGTAATGTACACATCGGCAAGGGTATTGGCAATCATGGATGCCTCGTCAGGGTCCGTTGAGTTGGCCTTTATTTCAATGATGTTGACTCCCTGCAGCTGTTCAAGCTCAACGTAGGGCCGGGGCCGTATTTTCGACATAATAAGGCCTGACTTTAAAAGCCGGTCGGGCTTCATGAGGCTCCCCTCGTTGTTTCTCAGCTGAAGCTTGTAGATAATCTTTTCCAGTATGGGCTTTACCTTGATGAGTTCCATATGTCCCTCAACATCCGTCTCCTCCTGGCCCATCAGCGGAGAAAAATCCCTGAGCCCGATACCTGAAAGAAGCGATGATGCAGTTTCAGACCCCTTAATAAATATTTTGGCGGATCCTTCATACACGGGAGCCATGAGGTAGCTGATACCCAGAGCGAAAAAAAAGATAACAAGAAACGCCTGAATGATAATCCATTTCCTGTTCAGAATAATTTCCCAAATTTGTCGCAGTTCCATAACAACTCCTTAGCAGGTTGTTGAAAAGTCTTTCTATGACAGGCTGTTCAAAAATACCGGGATGCCCGTTAAAAACCCCTTGTTCGGGAGCATACAAAACATGACGCGCAAAGCGTACGTGCCTGTGCGTCGCAGTGACGAATATTTTGTACAGTCCCGCCATGGCGGGACTGATGGGTGTTGTTCAACAGCCTGTTAGATCCCCATTGCCTTGAGGGCCTGTACTGCATTATAGCGAACATAGACATTACTGCTTTTTAAGAGCCCGGTTAATGCGGGAACGGCACGGCGATCACCGATGTTTCCCAAGGCCCAGATTGCCGTGAGCCGGACGTCCCTGTCGTCCAATACGGCTATCAACGGGTCCACTGCCCGCGGGTCCTTGATTTTCCCCAACGCTTCGACCACAGTTTCTCGTATTGCCCTGTCCTGTTCTTCAAGCACGGCAATCAGTGCTTTTACTGCATGCTCGTCGCAAATTTTTCCCAGCGCTTCAATTGCATTTATTCTGATATCTTTGGGTGTTCTTTCCTTCAAAAGCTCCACAAGAAGCGGAACCGCTGCCTTGACCCTGTTTTCACCCAGGTTGTAAATCGCCATATTTTTGAGCGCACGGTTGTCGCATGTTAAATCCTGCAGCTGTTTTTCCGCTGCATCAAAAAAACAGCCTGACATAACGACAACCAATACCAGCAGTGCACCGGTCAAACATGCTTTCATATCTGTGCCTCTTTCATCCTTGTGTGATACGTGTGTGAACAGTAATCGCCTTCATATGATACTCATACCTCATGCCGCAGGCATCTGAATGGTCTTGAACAACGGCGCGCATACCATGCTCATTCCACCTGTAACATTTTTTTGTTGATTTTTCCACCCCCAATCCGGGGGAGCGTCTCCCTGAATTCAACCATTTTGGGCACTTTGTAACGCGCCATGTGTTCATTACAAAAGTGCATAATTTCTTTATCGGTAATTTTATGCCCGTTGTGCAAAACAACAAATGCCCGCGGCACTTCACCCCGCATTCTGTCGGGCATGGCAATTACGGCGGCCTCCTTGACGGCCGGATGATTCATCAGCACCTTCTCTACCTCAAGCGGATAGACTGCCAGGCCGGCCACCTTCATCATACCGGTTTTCCTTTCCACAAAATATATGTTTCCGGCCCCATCCTGTTTTGCTAAATCACCGCTGTAATACCAGCCGTTTTGAAACAAGCGCCGGTCCCGCTCTTCAGCTTCATGGTACCCGCTGACCACGCCGGGACCTTTGAAAGCAAGTTCCCCCACCATGTGCGGCGGTGCTTGCTTACCGTCCTCATCAATAATTTTTACGTCATAGGACCGACAGGGCGTTCCCACCGATCCGGGCGCGTGCGTTCCGCCGGGGGAGGTCGCAATGGCTATTCCGGTGGTTTCCGTGCTTCCCCACACAGGCAGGATAGGTACACCGAATCGGTCCGCAAAACGCTCAATAAGATCAGGCTTGGTAAACATGCCGCCGCTTTCAGGAATCCTGAGTGAGGTGAAACCGTATCGTCCCGACCGGGCAATTTCCAGAAGTGTTTCATACAAGGGAGCAACCCCCATGAAGCAGGTAACGCTGTGTTCGGAGATAGCATGTGCAACAGCCCTGGGCCGTATGTTGTCTAAAAGCACCATGCTCCCCCCCAGATAAAGGGGGCGGGCAAAGATTTCATGCGGATGCGCAAATGGTGCAAACAGACACAGATGAATGTCCTCGGCGGTCAGCTGCAGTGCGTCAATTGCCCCGTGCGTGTTCCAGAAAATATGGGCGTGTGTGGTAACGGCCCCTTTGGGTTTTCCCGTGGTGCCTGAGGTATAATTCAGGTACACCACGTCGTTTTCCGTAACGTCGGCGGCGGGGTTGGACGAGCTCCTGTTGCCCAGGATGTCGCTCCACACATAGTGTTCTCCGGCTCCGGAGCCTCCGGTACAGACAATGGCTGTTTTCTTGCCGGCCGGCAGTGTTCTCGTGGCAAGCAGGAGAAATTGTTCGTGCACAAACAAAAAACGGGGGGCAAGATTCTTCAGTACGTCTCTGATCTGTTCTTCATGCAGCTCGAAGTTGATCGGCACAACAATGCCCCGGGCCTTTGCTGCTGCAAGAAAGCAGATTATCAATTCAGGCATCCTGGGAAGCATGAGACCGATATGGTCTCCCGGCTCCAAACCGTGTGTCGTCAGCGCATGGGCCAGTCGATTGACCGTCCCGTTCAGATCCCGGTATGAAAGGCGGCTGTTGTGGTAAACAATGGCCGTCTTGTCCGGAATATCCCTGGCATTGCGCTCCAGAACTTCCACAAGTGTCATAATCCTGTTACTGTTCAACCGCACCTCCGCTGTTTTTGCCAAAAGGCAAATTTAAATGTTCTATGGTGCTCTGTGTTGGGTTCCCGGTATCTTGTTCCCAGCCGTGCAGGCTGTAATAGGTATCAAGCATCCGGTTAAAGGCCGTGTTGTCAATCAGCTCCCCTGCATGGGGTCCGTCGGGCATGGGTTCAAAATACCGTTGGGGCAGGCTGTCATGTTTCCGTGAAATCCCTTCGCGCTGCAAAAACAGCCGTTCCATCGTCAGGATTCGCTCACCCGCTGTTATGAGTTCATCCGTTGAAAGATCCATACCGGTGGCGTAAAATATCAACCGGCCGAATTCCTCAATGCCCAGATGGTCGGTGCTGTTGAACTTCTGGGCAAAACGGCATATCCCCAATGCATCGGCAAGGGCATACTGTATTTCAGACCACCAGACCATAAAAGCTTTTCCCCGATACGAGGTTGGGTCCCCTGAAACCGGTTCTCCCAAAACACGTAATAAATCATCCTCGGACAGATTCAATGCTTCCAGGGTGGGGCGGCTTCTCAGGTGATCACCTCCCCGGGTTGCCGTGGCAACACCCAGGGCAAACCCCTTGTACGCCCGCACATCAACCGAGTCTGACTGGGGAAGATATTTTGACCACGTGAGATACTGCTCTGTTCCGCCCCCAAGGGCCTTGGAAGCAATCCGCGCCCCGTCTGCCAGCAGGTTCCCGAATCCCTGCCGGTGGATAATTGCCGAAATAAGCTGCTTCACACATGCCGAATCGCCCCACTGCGGCCGCAGTCCCCCGGTGTCGGCTTCGGTAATAATGCCCCGTTGGAACAGCTCAATCACCCATGCAATAATATTGCCCGCTGAGCTTGCATCAAGACCGGCGCGATTGAGCATATCATTCATGCTGAAAATGGCATCAGTATCACCGATACCGCACACGGGTCCCAGGGAACCAAGGACCCCGTATTCCATGCCGTGCACTGTTTCTTCCCGCCCGTCTGTGTGCCGGAAGGTGTAGCTGTGCTGACACCGTATGGGACAGGAAAAACAGCCTTTTGACTGCGTTGCGTATCGCTTGATATACGCGGCCCGCAGCGCCCGAGCCTGTTTAAAAACACTGTGCTGTCCGTTGCGGGCGCGTACGATTCCCATGCGGTTATGCAGGTCAAACAGAAACGGTGTTCCGTAACGGTGCAGAACTTCTGTCGTGCGCGTCTGCTTAATGCGGCTGACAAGCTCCCGTGAGTACTGCCTCATTGTGTCGGGATCTTCCAGCGAAAGCCTTCGGGTGCCCTTAACGACAATGGCTTTTATTCTCTTTGACCCCATGAGGCACCCCATCCCCGTCCTTCCAGCGGTATTCTTGAGGCCATGGCGTACCGTGGCAAACCGTACCAGGTTCTCACCGGCAGGCCCTATTACCAGGGCCTGGGCCGATCGTCCGTGTGATTGTTCAAGAATGCGGGCTGTCTCCAGGGTATCTTTGCCCCAGAGATGAGACGCATCCTTAAAAAAGACGCGCCCGTCATGTATAAAAATATAGACGGGGGTCTGTGATACTCCTGTAATAACAATATGATCATACCCGGCCTTTCTCATGCGGGCTGCAAAAAATCCGCCGATATTTGAGTCTCCCAGCAGACCTGTTTCAGGTGATTTGCCGGATAGCGAACACCGCGCTCCACACGGTGCCGGCGTGCCCGCAAGCAGACCGGCACCTATAATCAACGGGTTTTCCGGGCCAAGAGGCCGCGTGCGGGATGAGGTATTTTTACACAGAAGATACATATTAATGCCTCTTCCTCCGAGAAACAGGGACCGTAGTGTAGGGGAAATTTCTTCTTCGGTACACGCTTTGGCAGCGATATCGATAAAGACGAATTTTTGATGTTCACGCAATCCTGCAGGCTCCCTTAATGCTATTGACCGATTACGATGGTCTGTTTTGAATCATTTGTCTTCCGATGGCTGAAAACATCTTCCAGCGCAGGCTCAAGAACAATTCCCCGTTCCAGAGTATACAGGGGCCGGATGACCGAATCCAAACGATCAAAAAAGCGCTGTACATTTGCGATGATAGAGGTGGGAACATAGACAATATCGCCTCTGTGCAGCAGGACATTCTGTTCCGTGCTCACCTTGCTGAGAAATTTCTGCAGATTGAGGCACATGAGCTGGGGATTGTCCAGCCCGCCGCGAATAAGCACAATATTGCTCTTCTTGGCGTCTGCAGTAAAACCCCCCGCTTGCACAATTGCTTCAATGAGACTGGTGGGCCTGTCCATAGTAAAAATACCGGGACTTCTAACCTCCCCCAAAACAAAGACTTTTTGACTTTGCATAGAGGTAATCCGAATCGACACCTGGGGATTTTTTACATACCGAGCTAGTGCTGCTGTAATGCTGTCTCGCAGGGAAAAGATGCTCAGGCCGGCGGCTTCCACATCACCGACAAGGGGAAACATAATTCTACCTGATGCATCAATCAGCGTTGTTCTGCGCAGATCATCATGGCGGTATACGGCTATTTCGATTTCATCACCTGTTCCGAGAATATATTCAGAAACCCTGAGTGCGGGCAGCTGTGGCGCATCACGCTCACCCCCTCTTGTAACGTGCAACGAACAGGAACAGACAAGCAGCCATCCTGATATGACCACAAATGAAAAAAATATTCTACGGTTCATAGTTAACCCCCTGAAATACTTACTTAATTTTTCACATCCACGTTCCTGCCAAGGTTTGCAGTGTATAGTCAAAATTATTATTATATATAATATATATTAATATTTCATTAACCAAATTCAAAAAAAGCTAATATATAATTGTGGAATAATCAACTGTTTTATGCAAGACCGAAAAAAGCCTTATCAGCATACACAGGAATTGCGGCCGGCACGGCTCGTGAAGAATGTAGTATTATAGAAATTTATATATATTATTTCTTTGTTAAAGGATACGGGTACTGGTTCCGCCGTAGTATCCCGTACCTGCACGGCTTACAAGAACACAATAGTCTGTCCGTCTATTTATATGCTGCTCATTGCGGAAAAACAGGTCATATGTCCGGCCTGTAGTGTCCTGCACACCAGGATGCTGGATTTTGACTGGTGATTTATCGGTAAATAATATATAAATAAAAGGATATAGTAACAGTAATTTCATGTGAGCAGGAATATTAGTGGAAGCATTCTCTTTTAAACATGTCCCCCATACAAATGGAGCGCTGCGCCCCTATGAGCCCGCTCTCATGACGCTTCTGCGCATTTTTGATGCCCTGCTGGGGGTCGTATGCTTTATCGGCCTGAATGTCTATTTTAATATAAGCCCCCTGCACCTCTGGGAGGTTTCTCTGCTTATCTTTTGTATGGCCATGATCTCATTCCATGAAGCAGGCATCTACCGCTCCTGGAGATTCTCTTCACTGCAGCATGAATTTTCTCAGATTTTCTGGGGTTGTTTTGTGCTGTATGCTTTCCTGGTTTTGGTGGGCTATCTTTTAAAAGTTGCAGATGAATTTCCGCGCCATGTTGTCATCGGCTGGATGATCATATGGCCGGTGGGTATGTCCATGGGCAGAACGCTCATCCGCTCAATTCTCAGGCACTACCGCAAACAGGGCCTGAATGTGCGCAGGGCCGTTATAGCAGGCGCCGGGAAGATGGGCAGGCGGCTGTCCACGGTCATTAACACCAATGCCTGGTCGGGCACACAGCTTTTGGGTTTTTTCGATGACAGCATAGACCACCCGGTTGACGGCTTTCCGGTTCTGGGCAATCTTGCCGCGCTTCCTGAATTTGTCCGCCAGAATGATCTGGACATTGTATATCTTGCGCTGCCGCTGCGGCTTGAATCCAAAATTCAGGGACTGCTCAGGGACCTGTCCGACTCAACCGTTTCTGTTCACCTTATACCCGACATCCTGTGCCTTGACCTGTTCTCCGGCGGCAGCCTCAATTATTTCGATAACCTTCCCGTCATTGAGCTGAGGGACACACCCCTTCGGGGTATTAACGCCCTGTTTAAACGAATGGAAGATCTGATACTGGCAAGCTGTATCCTTATGATTACGAGCCCCCTGCTTTGTGCAATTTCACTGATTATAAAATGCACATCCCGGGGACCCGTGTTTTTTAAGCAGTGGCGTTACGGTCTCAACGGGAAGCCCATCGTTATATATAAATTCCGCACCATGACGGTATTGGAAGACGGCTACGAGTTTACCCAGGCCTCCCCGAATGATGACCGTGTTACCCCGTTCGGCATGCTGCTTCGGCGCACGAGCCTCGACGAGCTTCCCCAGCTTTTTAACGTACTGCAGGGAACCATGTCGCTTGTGGGTCCCCGCCCCCATCCGGTGGCCATGAATGAAGAGTACCGAAAGAGAGTGTACGGATACATGTTGCGCCACAAAGTCAAACCGGGCATTACCGGCCTTGCACAGATAAACGGCTGCCGCGGAGAAACCGATACACTGGACAAGATGAAAAACAGGGTCCGTTTTGACCTTGAATACCTGCAGCAGTGGTCACTTGTGCTCGATCTAAAGATTATAATCACGACGCTCTGTAATGGTGCATGGAAAAGAAATGCCTATTAGCAGAAGGCGTCTTTAGAGCCCCCTTGGAGTAACATTCATTTTCTTTACTGCTGTGGTATATACATTAAACCTGACGGACAACATATAATCTTGCTGATTGTGGAGTAGCATGAAACAAAAAAGCGTTATTATACATGCCGACAGTATGCCCATTGAAGGTATTGTCGACCCGGGACCGCACCAGACATATCAGAACCCGCGCGTCACTGTCGAAACGCGGGAACTGGGGCAGCTGCTTCCCGACAACATTCGTGTGGAGATGGTTTACGCGGGGCTGTGCGGTACCGACGTTCACCTGGTTGAAACAAATCCTGAAACGGGCTATATTCGCAGTTCCGCTCCTGCGCAAATACCACCCGAGGGCAGAATAATCGGTCATGAGGGGGTCGGCAGGATACTTGAAATCGGCTCACACGTGCGCCATGTAAAACCCGGGGACTATGTAACCTTTGAGTCCATCATCGTGTGTCACTATTGTGATGTATGCAGGAAGGGTAAGTTCAACCAGTGCCGGCACGCAAAGCTGCTGGGGCTCGAGGAGGACGGTCTTTTTGGAACCATTGTTGATGTTCCCGCAATGCTCACCCATAATGTCAGTGCCCTGGCACACGATGAACGGGGGCTCAGGGCCGCTACCTGTGTTGAGCCTGCCGGGGTTGCCTATGTTGCCTGCCAAAGCAGCCGCATTACCGGCGGAGATGTGATTGTTGTGTTCGGCGCAGGTCCCATAGGTCTGTTCTCGGCAATTATCAGCAAGGTTGTGTTCGGCGCCTCGGTTGTACATGTTGTTGAGCCCGTGTCCTTCAGGAGGGGGTTTGCAAAGAAGTGGAGTGATTATGTCTATGATGTGGAGGAGTTTTTCGACACCTTCCCCCACCCTGTGGATGTGGTTATCGAGGCCTCCGGAAATCTGAACAACATAAACAGGATATTCAGACAGGTAAACGTGGACGGCCGTGTCGTTCTTCTGGCCCGAAGCGGGTCCCCCCTGATGCTTGACGCAGTGGACCATATGATTACCAATGCCGTATCGGTTATCGGTTCCCGCGGTCATCTCGGGGGTGCGTTCACCGACATTCTCAACCTTTACAAACAGGGCCGAATCCCGCTCGATGATATCGTTACCAGCGTTGTCCGGGGGCCTGAAGCCCTGTGTGGTTTGCTGCAGTCAACGGACAGCGTTCTTCATGAAAACTGCAAAGTACTGGTGAGCTTTAACGGGGATACACCCTAGCCGGGAAGCACAGCAGATCCTGCAACCGTGTGCACCACTACCCTCCAGTATCAGGCATGTCGCCCACTATCGTGATACGTTCCAGTGCGCACACACCCAGGCCGTACCGTGCTGCAAGATGAAGATGATTTTCACAGCTGCTGAACGGGGACGCGGGATAGACTGCCCCGGGATCGAGGCCCATCGACACACAGGCCACTGCATCGGCTGCAACAGGATCAGCTGAGGCAATGAGCAGCCCGGGCTCTTCAAAGGAAACGGCGGGAACCCACGGCCCTTCACCCCCGGCAATGGTGCTTATTCCGTCAATAAAGGAAAAATCCACCGGAAAGAGTCGGGCCAGGTCCACTATGGACCCGGGGATTTGGGTCTTCGCATCGGGTACATGAACATATGGTGTCCGCGAACCGGTTGCGTTCCGTCCGTACACCTGTATCGGCATAAGCCCGATCAGGTTTTTCAATGATAGACTGACACCGGCCATGTTGTGCATTTTAAGCTTGGCTGCTGATACCAGGCAATCGGTTTCAAACAAATGCCGATGTGCGGAAATGCTCGAAAATGCCCGGCCGTTATGAAGGGCAGCCTCCTGAAAACCGCTGTGCGGTGCCGGTCCGTTCAAATCAATCAGCCCCGCCCCGAGATATGATGCGACCGCATCATAGCCGATGGCCGCAAAGGCCTCCATGGAATCAGACGGCATGGTTGATCCTTCGACAAGGGTGATCCTGCCGGCCCCCAGATCAATAAATGCCTCGGCAAGGGCCTGTACGGTGCGGGGATGGGTGGTATAGGTCACGGCCGCAGGAAGGCCCAAGCACTCAGCGGTGGCCACTATATTAACCTTTATGGAAACGCTGTCACCGGTACTGAAAAAAGGCTTTTCCTCATAGAGTGTCTGGACCATTGTCTTTACCGCGTCCTGTAGAACGGGGTAGTTGTCATGTATTTCCTTTCCACCGGAAAATCGCTTCAGATAGACGGAAGCCGATGCTTCCTGGGGCACGCAGCCGCTCAGTGTATTAAAAACCGGTCCCGCAAGAAGCAGGCTGCCGGTGGTTTTAAGAAAAGCGCGCCTGGTAAGATTGCCGTCGGGCATGGTCCCTTTTGCCGTTTTATTCATACGTCAAGAATAACGGTTGCCGTCCATATCCCGCCCTGTTCTTCAATGCTCAGGCAGTGATAGGTAATCGCCTTCACCGGGGTTTTGATGATGTGCTCTGCCTCTCTCAACGCTTCTCCCCCGGCATCTGCAACAAGGTTTTTTTCGTTCATTTCCAGCACGCTGAAGCTGCTGAACAGCACCAGCTCCGTATCGAACACATAGAGAAGGCTGCCGAGCCATTCAACAAGGAGTTCTTCCAGGGACTCCCGTTCCAGGCGGAACCTGCGCCGGTGCCGGGGAGTAACTGCTGCTATATCGGTTATGACATCAAACAGCGCATAGCCGGCATTCTGAAAAAGCTCTGCCTGGCTTGCGCCGAAAATGCGCAGCCCCACATCAGCGGTATGGTCTACAAGCTCGTACTTTTTCATACGCATCAGATTCCCGCCACATCGCTTTTGTCTATAAACATGCGGTGCCACAGCTCAAGTATCAGGAGGGCCCATATCCGGTAGCTGTGATCTGCCCTCATGGAACTGTGCTCGTCAAGGAGACGCTGCACCGCCTTCGGCCTGAAATATCCCCGCCCGGCACAGCGGCTGTCAAGAAGAATGTCATAGGCAAGGGGCCTGAGCTCGCTGCGGAACCACCGGTTCAGCGGGACCCCGAACCCCATCTTTTTTCTGTGGAGTATTTCCCGCGGCAGCAGGGAGGAAAATGCCTTTTTCAGGATATATTTTGTCGTCAGGCCGTGCAGCTTGAATGTTGCGGGCAAAGCGGCGGCAAATTCCATAACCTTGTGGTCAAGAAACGGTGAGCGTGCTTCAAGGGAATGTGCCATGGTGGCCATATCCACCTTTACCAGCAGATCATAGGGCAGGTACATCATGACATCGGCAAACAGGTTTTTTTCCAGGATTGTAGCGGCATCAGAACGTTCATACAGCTCAGCAGTCAGTGCAGCAGAGTCCCGGGCAACGTTACGCATAAACGATGGCGCATAAAGCGCCTGTTTCATTTCATGATTAAAGTAGCAGAGCCACTGAACATAGCGGTACGGGGCGTCATCAACGGCACCGTCAATAAAGCGCTTGAAGCGACGGATTGTGCTCCACCGGTATTCCCTGTAGGGCAGCACATTCACCGCTTTTTTAATGATTTTCTCCCTGAGTACGCGCGGTATTTTTACGTAGCCGGCGGCAAGGCGGTCGGCTACGTATCTCTCATATCCGGCAAAAGACTCGTCCCCGCCGTCCCCGTTCAGGGCCACGGTTACATGCTGACGGGTCCGCTCGGCGACATACCAGGTAGGGATGGCCGACGGGTCCGCAAAGGGCTCATCATAGTGCCGGACAATCCCGGGGAGAATGTGCAGGGCATCGGGCTTTACTATAAACTCGGTATGATCTGTGTTAAACAGCCGGGAGACGGTTCGGGCATAGGGCAGTTCGTTATAATCGCCGTGCTCAAAGCCTATGGAAAAGGTTTTAACCGGTTGGTCGGTAAAGCGGCTCATTAAGGCCACAATGGCACTGGAATCTATACCCCCGCTCAGAAACGCGCCCAGGGGAACATCGCTGCGCAAACGGATCCTCACAGCCTCGCCGAACACATCAAGAAACTGCCGGGTATAGTCATGAAGACCTGACGGCGGCACGGCATCTTTGTATGACAGGTTCCAGTACGGCGTGATCGTAACATTGCCGCCGCGCATAACAAGGCTGTGTGCCGGCGGCAGTTTTTGTATGTCCTTGCATATGGTCAGGGGGCCGGGAACATACTGGTAAGTCAAATAGTGGTTTATGGCCCGGGTATCCACATCCGTTGCTACACTGGGGTCCTGCAGCAGGGATTTGATCTCTGAAGCGAACAAAAGCGCGCCGTCGGCAACAGTGTAAACAAGGGGCTTCTGGCCCGCCCTGTCCCGGGCGAGAAACAGCTGACCTTCCCTGCTGTCCCATATGGCAAAGGCGAACATGCCCCTGAGCATGGAGACACATTGCGTGCCCTTTTCTTCGTACAGGTGGATAATTACTTCCGTGTCGGAATGTGATCTAAAGACGTGCCCCTGTGCCTTGAGCTGGTTTCGCAGCTCAAGAAAATTGTAAATCTCTCCATTATAGACAATGGAGATGGTTCCGTCCTCATTGGTCATGGGCTGGTGCGCGGCAGAAGAAAGGTCAATAATGCTCAGGCGCTGGTGTCCCAGCCCCACATGGCCCCTGACCACGGTTCCCCTGTCGTCAGGGCCGCGGTGGCGCAAAACACCGGTCATGGCGTCAAGCAGTGAGGGGTCCACACTCCTGGCGGTATCAAAATAGATTTTTCCACATATTCCGCACATATCTGCCGTCCGGGAATTGATAAAGCAGGCAACAACCTACCTGCAGAAGTGCTCACAGAATAAGCAAACCATAATCACCGGGCAATGTCAAAAAGTTCATTGTCTGCGGCAATCCCGTGCACAGAGAAACGCTGTGTGCGAATCGTCAACAAAAAAAAGGCTTGAGCATACTACACTCAAGCCTTTGGAATTGTTGCATGACACATACTGTTACGGTGCTTAGATGCCTGCCTTGTCCTTCAGCACATCAACCATGTCGGTACGCTCCCACGTAAAGCCTTCCTCCTCGCGGCCGAAATGCCCGTACGCCGCCGTCCTGGCGAATATGGGCCGCAGCAGGTTCAGTTTTTTAATGATTTCGGCGGGCCTGAAATCAAATACCTCAACCACTATTTTTGCTATTTCATCAGGCGGTATCGTGCTTGTCCCGAAGCTGTTGATCATCACCGATACCGGACGGGCAACCCCGATGGCATATGCCAGCTGCACTTCGCAGTGTGTGGCCAGCCCCGCTGCCACGATGTTCTTGGCTGCATACCGGGCCATGTATGATGCCGATCGGTCGACCTTTGACGGGTCCTTTCCTGAAAAGGCACCGCCGCCGTGGCTGCCCTGACCGCCATAGGTATCGCAAATGATCTTGCGGCCTGTCAGTCCGCAGTCTCCCATAGGACCCCCTATAACAAACCTGCCGGTGGCATTGATATGAAATTTGGTTTTCTCGTCCATCATCTCCGCCGGGATAACCTTCTTGATTACTTCCTCGATGATTCCCTCCTTCAGCACCTTGTCCTTCACCTCAGGATTGTGCTGGGCAGCAATCACCACCGTGTCTACCCGCACCGGCTTTTTCTCCAGGTATTCTACGGTTACCTGAGACTTTCCGTCCGGCCGCAGAAAATCGAGCGCCCCCTGCTTGCGCTCGAACGCCAGCTGCCGCGACAGCCCGTGGGCATACTGTATGGGCATCGGCATCAGCTCCGGCGTTTCGTTGCACGCAAACCCGAACATCAGTCCCTGGTCTCCGGCCCCCTGCTCATGGCCCGTGCGTTCGTCCACTCCCAGCGCGATGTCCTGGGACTGCTTGTCAAGTGAGTTCATAACAGCACAGGTCTCCCAGTCAAAGCCCATGGCGGAATCATTATAGCCGATGTCCTTTATTGCCTCCCGCACAATATTGGGCAGGTGCACATAACAGTCTGTTGTAATTTCTCCCGCAATCAGGGCAAGTCCCGTGGTTACCAGGGTCTCGCATGCTACCCGGCATTTTTTATCTTCCGCCATAATGGCATCAAGTACAGAATCCGAAATGCGGTCCGAAACTTTATCCGGATGTCCCTCGGTGATTGATTCCGAGGTGAATAAATAGTTCGTCATCGACATGGTTCTCTTGTCCTCCAGAAAATAAAAAGTTATCGTTATTCCTTTGAAAATTATATCTTATGAAAACTTTTTTAATAAGTCAAACGAAAAGACAATCGCGGTATTTTCATACGCTGCATGCGTGTGTGGCGATGAGTGCCTTTATTAATTCACCTGTTTATGCTATCATGCCGGGAAATAACCTGTTTTGCTAAAGATTGAAACATGGAGACCTGAATGGAGCAGACGACAAGAGTTGAAAAGCATCTTATGCAAGCCGGCATCCATGCCGTAAAAAAAGGCGGCGCCGTGCTTATGAACTCCTTTGGGAAAATACAGGATATTTCTTACAAGGGCACAATCGACCTGGTAACGGAAACAGACCGTCGCTCGGAAGATGCCGTTGTAGACTTCCTCTGCCGGGAGTTTCCTGAACACGGAATCCTGACCGAAGAGCGCGAAGAACGTATTACCGGTTCTTCAACCCGTTGGATTCTTGATCCCCTTGACGGCACAACAAACTACGCCCATAGCTACCCCTTTTTCGCTGTATCGCTTGCCCTTGAAAAAAAGGGCCGGGTAGTCTGGGGAGCCGTTTATGATCCCCTGCGCGATGAGCTGTTTTCCGCAGAGCTGGGCGGCGGAGCGAACGTTAACGGACACCCCATACGGGTTTCTGCCGCTGCCGACCTGGAAAAAAGCATGCTTTGTACGGGATTTCCTTATGATGTGCACCACAGCGAAAAAAATAATATAAAGAACTTTATCAGCTTTATCAAGGTGGCCAGGGCGATACGCAGGGACGGGTCGGCGGCCCTTGACCTGTGTTATGTGGCAATGGGGCGGTTTGACGGATATTGGGAGATGAAACTGAAGCCGTGGGATGTGGCTGCCGGATGCCTTGTCGTCACTGAGGCAGGGGGCAGGGTAACGGCGTTTGACGGCGCTCCCCTGGACATGCTCCGAGGTGAGGTGCTGGCTTCAAACGGCGTGATCCATGATAACATGATCCGGATACTTGCCGGCAACAAGGACGGTGTCGCGTGAAAGGCTTCATCTCTTTTTTTTCGATCCTGTTATGCGGTGTACTTGTTCACCCTGCCGGCTCCAGGGCTGATATATACAAATACGTTGACGAAAACGGGGTGATCCATTTTACCAATACGCCGACGGACAAGCGGTTCCGGATGTTCATGAAAACCAGCGCCGGCGTCCCGCATCGGGAGCAGCGCTATGACACCATTATAGCAAGGCTGTGCCGCAAGTATGCCGTTGACACAGCGCTTGTTAAAGCGGTTATCAAAACCGAATCAGACTTCAATCCCTATGCCGTGTCCAAAAAGGGGGCGCAGGGACTCATGCAGCTTATGCCGCACAAAGCACGTGAACTGAATGTGTCCGACCCATTTGATCCCCGGGAAAATTTACAGGCCGGTATCAGCCACCTAGGCACCCTGCTTAACCGCTTTGACGGTGATGTAAAACTGGCCCTGGCCGCATACAACGCAGGGGAAAACGCCGTGCATAAAAACAACGGTGTCCCTCCCTTTTTCGAGACACAGGAATATATCAAGCGCGTTTTAAAATTCAAACAGCACTACGAATAGGGGACGTATCGTTCGTGTCTGAAATTCTGGTTGAGGTACTACGCGGCAACAAAACGGAAAGTGTTCACCGGGGCAGCATAGCGGTGGTCAATCCGGCCGGAGACCTTGTCTGCGGCGTGGGAAATCCGCACACTGCAATGTCCATGCGCTCCTGCGCAAAGCCTCTGCAGGCAATTCCGGTTGTGGAGTCGGGGGCCGCACAACATTTCGGCTTTTCAGAACGTGAGCTTGCTCTTTTTTGCGGCTCGCTTAACGGCCAGGACTTTCAGGTTCAGTGTGTCCGGTCTGTTTTGGACAAAATCGGCCTTGGCCGGGAGCATCTCGCGTGCGGCGTCCACAACCCCTCTCACCGGCCGACTGCCGCAGCCCTGAGAAAACGGGGCGAAGCGCCCGGACCGATGCACAACAACTGCGCCGGGAAACACGCTGCCATGCTTTCTTTGTGTGTGCATAACGGCTGGCCTGTTGAAGGGTACTGGGAGCTTAACCATCCTGTCCAGCAGCTCCTTCTGGAAAAAATCTCGGAACTGACCCGCATACCGAACCACCAGGTTGACGCGGCCGTAGACGGATGCGGGGTTCCGGTCTTTTTTGTCCCTCTGAAAAATCTTGCCCGTGCATACGCCCTTCTTGCGGTTTCTTATTATCAGGGCGATGATAATCTTTCCGCCCCGCAAAAAGCCATAAAAAAACTCATGCACGCTGCCCTCTCCCACCCCGAGATGATTGCGGGAGATCAGCGTATCTGTACCGACATCATGCGTACGACCCGAAAAGATATGCTTGCCAAGACCGGTGCTGAGGGCGGCTACGCGCTGACGCTTTTTACGGAACAATGGGGCATAGGCGTTACGATAGATGATGGAGCGCCACGCTCACTGGGCCCGGTAATCATAGAAATTCTCTATCAGCTTGACCAGTTGACCGGGGAAGAAAAAAGGAGCCTGGAACCGTATCATTGCCCCCCTATCACCAACCACCGCTCCGAGCAGGTCGGCATGCTCAGGCCCTCGTTCAGGCTTGTTTGAATGCACAATCTGTTTAGCGGGAAAAGAAGCAGGAAGAAGATCCTTCCTGGAACATATACGGGGCTGTGTATGAAACCAAGAACGCTATTTCCCGGTGGGGGCTTTGCCGGGCAGGCAGAAGCACCGTAAGGTTTTCATTATAGGATTGGAGCTATCACGTTATGGACAAAATTTCAATACAGGTAAAAAAGCTTCCGGGCTGTGACGATATTCCCCTTCCCCGATACATGACGGAGCATGCCGCCGGCATGGATATCTATGCTGCAGTTGATTGCACGGTTGTCCTGCAGCCGGGAAAGCGCGCGCTCATTCCCACGGGTATTGCCATCGCCCTTCCCCTGGGATATGAAGCCCAGATCAGGCCCCGGAGCGGTCTGGCCGTTAAACACGGGGTTACCCTTCTCAACACTCCCGGAACCATTGATTCTGATTACCGGGGCGAGATAAAAATTATCATGATCAACCACGGTGAAAAACCGTTTTCTGTGGGCAGGGGTGACAGGATTGCACAGATGGTACTACACAGGGTGCTGCGGAGTGAATGGCTGACGGTTAGTGAGCTGCCCGACACTGACAGAAACGACGGCGGCTTCGGTCATACGGGCAGCTGACGGGCGTGCAGCGCCCGGGATGCGGGGTTTCTTCACCAGGGCAGGCAAGCATCTTCAGCCTTCAAGCCGCAGACTTTTTATTTCCGTCCCGATATCACCGCCGTAGCGCGGGCCGATATTTGCTACAACCCGGGATGCATAGAAGCTGGCGATTTTCCCGCTTGCTTCCACCGAGTATCCGTTGGCAAGACCGAAAAGAAGTCCTGCCGCATAGGAATCACCCGCGCCGGTGGTGTCGAGTGCTGTTACCATAAACGGCTCGACCCGCAGCAGTTCCTTATTAAAGCTCAGAATCGATCCCTTTGCCCCATCGGTAACAGCAATGTTGGTGCACATCCCGGCAAGTGCCTGTACTGCCTCCCGGGTATCCGTGGTTCCGGTAAGGGCCTGTGCCTCCTTGGCATTCGCGAAAAGAAGGTCAACGTCATTGTGTATGAGCTTTAAAAAGATATCCTTATGCCGTTCGATGCAGAATGCATCTGATGCGGTCAGTGCGATACGGACATTGTTTTTTTTTGCCGTTTCAACTGCCGCCATAAGTGTCAAAGTGGCCACCTCACTGTCAAAAAGGTATCCCTCGATATAAACGTATTTACTGGATTTGAGGAGTTCCTCGTCAATATCATCATAGGTTATTTCACTGGAAACACCCAGGCAGGTGAGCATGGTTCTCTGGGCATCATCAGAAATAAGCACAATACAGGTACCGGTCATGCCGTCTGACTTTCTGCCGCTGAAAACAACCTTGCTTTCCTTCATAAGCTCTGTATAGAGTGTCCCGAACCGGTCATGGGCAACCTTTCCGCAGAGCCCCCCCTGCCCGCCGAGATGTGCGACGCCGAACACCGTATTTGCCGCACTGCCCCCCGCAGCCGTGTGCAGGCGCTCTCTCACCTGGTCAAGCTCAAGGCTTGTTTCGCCCAGAAGCGTTGTTACTATCTCCTCCTGCCGCTCCCGCTCGGTAAGATACATATTCCCCTTTTCCACGCCTATTTCACTAAGAAGAGAATCTTTTACATGCACCTGAATATCTATCAAAGCACTGCCGAAAGCATAGACATCTACATTCATGATTATCTCCTTTTTTATTTTTTTATGTCGGTCCGCACCGGCGGCGGGAGAAGGATGCTGTAGGCAAGAATCCGCAGGCTCACGTGGGCAGAAACAGTGAAGATTTCTTGTCCACAATTTTGCCTCTTCTGCCGGAAACAACCAGTGAGTCGGGGGGCACGTCTTTTTGGACGATAGAACCTGCGGAAACCCCTGAGCCGCGGCCTACGGTAACCCCTTCGAGAATGATTGACCCGGCACCCACCACCACCCCTTCCTCAAGGGTTACTTTTCCGAACTTGTGGGGCGGCACATCACCTTCAAGCAGCCCCACATCATCCCGGACGTCACGGGCAAGCCCGTGGGAAATAATCTGCACCTGGGGCCCGAGCTGGCACCCCTTCTGAATTTCAATTTCACCTGCGCCAAGAAGTATCCCGTAGGGGCCGATATACACATGGTCGCCGATTGAAATTCGGCCGCCGTGATCACACCACGCGCCCCCCCCGCAGTGCAGCAGCGTGCCTTTTGAAACATACACATGCAGGCCCAGAAAAAGCTTCTTCCTGTTCAAGACCAGGACATCTTCCTCAATGGTTGCGGTAGGATTGCGGGATTCTATTTTATGAAGGTCTCTCAGGCGTTTATATTTCTTCAGGAAATGCCTGACATACCATGGTAAAAAAGCTGTGCTGCCCACTGTGGTACCCCTGTGCGATATGAATATGACGGCACCCCTTACTTACCAGATAGCCACCCCTTTGTCAATCACCCTTGACAAAGGGGTGATACGTTATGCCCCCCGCTTATCCCTTCCGGGGCGGGACGGCGCTTTTTCGGCATACGCCGGTAAACAACCGGGTGCAGAGCACCGGGTCCCCGGCAAACAATAAAAAGGATTGTTTAATTTTTTGGGCATAATATGGTAATACATGGATTCAAGCAACCGGGAGTGAGCCCGGCATAAAAAAGCTTTCGGGGATCTCCCCGCCCGTATTTCGTCATGGGGCGCTTCAATGTCGGCAACCCGATACCATACACATCACATTCGTAGTGATTATAATGCAAAGGAAATAGCATGAGCATACTTGTTTCAGAACTACGGGAAATCGGACAATTCTTCCGGCGCAACTCCCGGGAAATGGTTGTTATATGCGCGGCCACGCTTTTTCTTATTCTCCAGCGCTATCACCCCGTGGGCCCGCGCTACGCAAGCCAGTTTTTCTATTTTGCGGTTTTACCGCTGCTCACGATTGTTATTGTGCTGCGCAAGAACCCTCTTGATTTCGGGCTCAGGCCCGGCAATTTCAGGATATGGGGCGTTCATGTCGGGGTGACCATTGTCATTGCCTTTGTGCTTCTCTATAGTGCATCCCACATCCCGTCCATCAGCGGATACTATGCAAAAAGGGGCTTTAATCTGCTCACGTATACCGTTAAGATATCCGTGATCCTCCTGTCCTGGGAATTTCTTTTTCGCGGGTTCCTGCTTTTCGGGCTCAAGGACAAGCTCAGGGAGGCAAGCATTCTTGTCCAGATGGTTCCCTTCGCGCTGCTGCACATCGGCAAGCCCGAGGCTGAAACCATAAGCTGTATTGTGACGGGGATATATTTCGGCTATGTTTCCTACCGCGGCAATTCCTACTGGCCCGCCTGTATCATGCACCTGTTCATTAATATTGCTTATGTACTACTGGTAAACAGGTAGTATACTTAAAAAGGATTTCCCCTTCAACGGGGTATTAAAAAAGTTTTTTTGAAAAGCTATTTGTGATATATTGTCTGCCGGAATTATTCTCTTAAACCACCAATAAGAAAGGAGATGACATGGCAAGGGAAAAGAACGGTTTTTCATGGATTCATTTCATAACGGTAGTGTTGATGGGGACGTTACTGGTCTATGGTGCCGGCTGGTGTGAAGAAAAAGCGGTGGAGACGGCCGAGGAGGAAGAAATACCTGAAATTTTCATGGGACAGAAAATGGCCGACGACCACCAGGAGGTGGAGTCGGGGGCGGGATGCATGGAGTGTCATAGAATCAAGGTTGATGCCGAATCAACAGCCACGCACCGCTTTCTTCAGCAAAAGGGTGCTCTGAAAAATGACGATATCTGGAAGGAGATTGTTGCGTTTTTCGGCCATCGAACAAGCTGCGTGCTGGCCACAAACATCAACAACGAGTCCTATGTGACAACCATTGATTTTGCCGTTGATCCCGTTAACCGGGTATTTTACGCCCTGTCTGAAAAGGGCACGCGAAAGCTCAACCAGATGCGCACGAATCCCAATGTCGCACTGGAGTATCACAAAACCCAGGAATGGGAAAAAAACACCTTCCGGTGCCTGCAGATGCGGGGAGCGGCGCGGGTTTTCAGCGCGGATGATCCTCAGTTTGAGCAAGGCCTGAAGGTCTTTAATCCGGATAAAGTTCCCCATGATGTCATCAAACGGGGCATGGACATGACGTGTTTCACGCCCCAGGAGATCCTTTTCTATGACGTGCTGCGCAGGGACAAGGGGTCGAATATTTTCCAATTATGGAAACGCTAAAGCGGGACGTAATACGGGGACAGGCAGGCACTGTCTGTCCCCTAAACCGCCCGAACAAACGTGATATGATACTGCGACGCCCGCAGCGGGGACTCGTCGAATGCGTGCTCCTCGTTAGCGGCACAAAGACCCGGCACACCCCCGGTACGTAAAAAATTACCGTATCTTCCTTTTAAAACCTGCCTTTCCCGACACAATCACCACGCCCTGCCGGGGGATTTCCGGTGTATACGTATACGTAATCAAACGGACTGCAGATTAATCTGCTTGACAAATCTTTTATGGTGCATTATAGGCAACAAGTATTTCTGAATGCTCATGTAAGAAAGGTTTTTTATCGTATCATGAAAGAACGATTTATCGTCTCTGTTGAAAACAGGCGTATCGTGGGAGATGTGTATTTCCCCCCGCTCGACGCGCCCCCCTTTGTTATAACCAGCCATGGTCTCTACAGCACAAAGGAAAGCGACAAGTTTACCGAGATCGCCGGCCGTTTTACACAAAAGGGGCTTGCCGTCGTCCTGTTCGACTATGGCGGTTGCGGCGAAAGCACCGGCCACATTGCCGACACTACTGTCTCGGGACGCTTTCTGGAACTGGAAGAAGTTGCACGTTTTGCCGCAGCGCACCGGAAATTGGGCAGCAGGTTCGGTATTTTAGGCAGTTCGTTCGGCGGATTTCTCGCCCTGCTGTATGCCGCCAAACATCATGTCGATGCGCTGTGTGTCTGGGCAACCCCCTACAAGCTCTACGAAATATATGATAATATTTCAGAGGAAGACCTGCAGCTGCTGAAAAAAGATTTCTTTACCGACGCGCTCACCTATGATCTCTCCACACAGCTGGAAAAAATCAAAGCTGTTCAGATCATACAGGGAAAAAATGACGAGGTTGTTCCCTGGCAACACGCCCATGAAATTTTTTCCAGGGTGCGGGAACCAAAAAAAGTTGCGTATCTTCCTCAAGGAAATCACTCTATAACAGACCCCGAAGACCGCAGCCGTTCAATGGATATAAGTCTGGCATGGTTCCTGGAACATGTTACTTAAAAAACCTTTACTTTTACAAAAAAATAGTCGATAAATAAAAAGACTATATAAATCTTTGAGGTAAAGAGGGTGCGTCATGAAAGTTTATTCAACCGAGCATGTTCACGGTATTAATCAGGCCAAGAACGCCGGGCACGGCAAAACCGGGGACACCTCCTTTGACACACTGTTACGGCAACGCATTGAAAACGCAACCGTTTCCCCATCAGGGACCGCAGCAACCCAGGGGCCTGACAGGACTGCAGGCGTGTATCTTTCCCCGGATACAGCACTCGACAAATCTGAAATAATGTCACGTATTGACGCATTTCTCGACACATTACAGCTCTATCGTGACAAGCTGGCTTCACCGGAAAACACACCACGCGACCTCGCTGCCGTGATTGCCCGGATGGAATCCGAGCATATGGAACTGCAACAGCTTTCGGACTGCCTTGCTTCTGATGATGATTTGAGGCCGCTGCTTGAAGAAACACTCATACTATCCACGGTGGAAATTACTAAATTTAACCGGGGCGATTACATTCCAACATAACGGGGTTGGCGTGTGGTAATCAATCCTCTTTATTCAGGCATTGCCGGAATCTACACAAATGCGATGCGGGCTGCAGTAAGCGCAACAAACATCGCCAATGCGAACACCTACGGGTATAAGGCTGTCCGCGCTACCATTGAGCCGTCCGTCGTCGGTTTGCCGGAAGTAAAGATTACGGAACGAAACAGACCTAACATAATTCTTCCCAGCCCCGAAGGTCTTCCTGAGGGGGAAAAATTTATGCAGATGTCAAACGTTGACCTGACGGAAGAATTTGTTCAGATGAAAATCGCCAGCTACGGCTACAGGGCCAATGCCAGTGTCATACGTGCCCAGGATGAAATGATAGGAACCATACTTGATATTATGATCTGACACTGCTCACCATTAACTACTTACCGGGCTGCATATATCCCATGGGAAAAGAACATATTCTAGTTGTAGAGGATGATCGGGATTTCAGGGTACTGTTGGTGGAACTTCTGTCTTCTCTCGGCTACCAATGCCATGCTGTCGAAAACGGCAGAAATGCCCTTGCGGAAATCAGCAAACAAAATTTCGATATAATTATATCCGACATCAAGATGCCGGAAATGGACGGCCTGGAGCTTATCCGTGAAGTCCGCAAAAATTTCACGGATTTACCCTTTATTGTCGTTACCGGTTACAGTGGTGAGTACTCCTATGACAGGGTCATCGGAGCAGGAGCAAACGATTTCATAAAAAAACCTTTTACAAGCCGGGAACTGGAAAGCAAGCTCGTCCGGATTTTCAAGGAACGAAAACTGGCTAAAGAAAATCAGATATTACTGCAGGAACAGGAGCACACCAACAAAAAGCTCTCCACCCTGCTTGAAGCAGGCCTGACACTTACGGCAGAGCTTGATCTGGAGCGTCTCTTTCCCCTCATTATAAGCCATGTCACCGAAGCAATGGAAGCCGAACGGACAAGCCTCTACCTCATTGACTGGAACAACAGGGAGCTGTGGACAAAAGTGGCGGAGCAGGTTGAGCAGATCCGCCTGCCCCTTGGTGAAGGCATAAGCGGCCGTGTTGCCGACACCGGTGACACAATCAATGTGGATGATGCCTGGGGACTGTCCTTCTTTAACAGAGAGTTCGACATTAAGCACTCTTTTCGCACCCGGTCGGTTTTATGTATACCCGTTTATAACCGCACCGGGGACCGCATTGCGGTATTGCAGGTAATTAACAAAAAGGGGAAAGACCGGTTTGAAGAGGAAGATGTGAGCCTGCTGAAATCCATGTCCTCGCATGTGGCCTTTGCCCTGGAAAATGCACAGCTCATGGATGAGCTGCAGCTGTCTTTTGAAAGTTCCATACGAACACTTTCCGCCACGGTTGATGCCAAACATCCCCTGACCGCCGGCCATTCACAGAGGGTTACCGATTATTCTCTTATGATCGCCCGGGAAATGGGTCTTGATTTAAAAACATGTGAAGTTATCAAATATGCCGGCCTCTTGCATGATATCGGCAAGATCGGTATCAAGGACAACATAATGCTCAAAGCAGGGCCTTTTACGCCGGAAGAACGCGAGGAAATGGCGGAACATACCATTAAAACACTGAAAATACTCGAAAATTTCCGTTTCCCCAAAGCACTCGATGACGTACCGTTTGTGGCGGCACATCACCATGAAAAATTCAACGGCGAAGGCTATCCTGACGGCCTGAAAGAGGAGCAGATTCCCCTGGTTTCACGCATTTTAACGGTTGCCGATGTGTTTGATGCCCTGACGTCCCCCCGGGATTATCCAAAATATACCACAAATAAAAAACTCGGGTACGACCCCATGCCCATTGAGAAGGCCATATCAATCCTAAAGAGCGACTCGGGAACCCACTTTGATCCCAAAATTGTTGCCGCATTTCTTGTGTGCCTGCCCCGGGCACTCCTGCAATATCGTGAAACACACTTTCCGCCGTCATATATTGATAAATCCATCGAAGCCCTTGCCCCCGGTCTGCTGAAGAAAAATACATGACAGCTTACCCTTCAGCTCCTATGGAATTCTATGTGCTTGTCCTGTTGTGCGGTGCCACGGTTGTCTTATCGGCACGGGCCGTATGGAAATACCTGCGCACCGGCCGGGAACACCGTGTCATCAAAAAGAATTTGACGGGCCTGCCTGCAAACAGCAATACTGCGGCCATAATGGAAATCAAGACCCGGCTGGCATCAAGACAAACGTTCAGATTTATTGTGCTGGGCGATACCCACCTGGATTTTTCCACAACGAGCAGTATCATCGAGCACGCAGGCCGGCACAACCCTGATTTTATCATCCATACAGGTGATTTTGTCAACAACGGTACGTTCCGTCAGTATAAAAAAAATATTGATTATTTTGAAAAGCTGCCCCTTCCCATCCTGGTCTGCGCCGGGAACCACGACCTTGAAAACTACGGGATCAGGTGTTTTTCACACCTGTTCGGCCCGCTCAACTTTTTTTTTGATGTAAACGGGCACCGCTTTATCTTCCTGAACAACGTGAGCAGAACGGTAAACACCGATATGCTGGAACTGCCGGACGCCGGGTATCACTACAGGCTCTCCCGTGGTCTTGACCGGCATCTCACAGCATATATAGAACCGCTGCTGCAGCAAAGCAGCAGCAGCTTCATAATCATGCACATGCCTCCTCCCGTCAAACCCTTCGATTTCTACTGCTTTGCACGAAATGCAGATACGTTCATCAGCCTTATGAGTTCCCATGCAGAACGGATTAACGGGGTATTTTTCGGGCACATTCACGGTTTTGGAGAGATGGTGTTTCAGGGGGTGTCCTACATAAACGCGGGAGGGGGAAGCATCCGCAATATCGGTCACAAACAGCAGGAAGGTATCATCCGCAGGTACAACTATGTTCTTGTTGATGTAGGTGAAAACGGCGTTTCTCACCGTGTCTGTTTTATCGATAAGTAGGGAACTTCCTGCTCCCACGGATTACTCCTGTTTCAGCAATCCGCGTTTATGCAAATCACCGCAGACAAATCCGAGCCCAAGGTTTTCCAGACCGGACGCCTTTTGCAGGCCGGTCCCGGGGTCCCACTGTCGCAGCCGGTAATACTCGTCTTTCATCCGCTCAAAGGCTTCGGGCTCAACGGTTTTCCCTTTCCGGGAGATGATGAGGCTGCCGGGCCCGGGAAGCTCGAGGTCGGGATTAAACAGGCCGAAAATCCCTTCAGACGTTTCAAGGGGCTCCCGGAAATTAAATGCGCACAGGCTGTCGCTGTCTCTGCCGGAGCGCCCCTCCCGTGCCATTATTGCGCGCTGCAGATTAACAGACCGCGCCCCCAGGCGGTAGTAGTCGTCCTCGCCCAGCGTGCTTCCGGTTACTGCATGAAAGAACCGGGGCACAAAGGTCGGGTCCCCCATATGGGCTTCTTCCTGGTCGGTGTCAAGAAGGGGAAAAAAGCGGTCACAGGCAACCATGCTCTCCTTTGCATGGGCTCTGTTCTGGATAATACATGCTGCCTGCGCCTTGCCCTCATAGGAGGAAAAATCAACGGCCCGTTCACCGCCCCATGCCCGTTGTGCTATGGCCCGCAGATCATCCGTGGTTATCGGTGACATGGCACCGGAGGTAGTGTGCCACAGCGCCCATTTGAGCAGTAAAAAATTGACCTCATGGAGCTGGATAATGGGGTTGCGGGGTTCGGTTGCATAAAAAAGCCCTGTTGTCAGAAACACCCGTGCGCCGTACGCATCATTTATATAGCCTGAAGAGGTGACCCTCCGCGCGGCAATCTCCTCAGCCTCGGGCCCCCTACTGAGTGCTGCCCGTCTGGTACCCTGTGCAAGGACCTCACCTACATTCTTCTTTGAAACGATCAGGTGAGCAAGTGCCGTTATAAACTCAAGGCTTCCTATTTTCGTCAGGGGCAGCCCGGTCTCCTCTTCATCCAGCAGCCCCTTTGCGAAGCAGTCTTCAAGCCAGTGAATAACATTGCTCATCTCCCCTGTGCACAGTCCGAAACGATCGCACAATGAGGTTGCCAGGAAGGGAACGCCGGTTGCTTTGCCGTGACAGGGCTCATCCCAGGGGGTGTAAAAGTAGGTTGACGCGCAGGTTTTGCGCACCTCTTCACGCCCTGAGACATGCTTGAAGAATGCCCGCATGCATCCCGCGGGGCATCCGTAACAGGGGGCGGCCCTGCGGTACTCAATGCCCTGGATCATAGGCTCGGTCATGTAAACGCTTTCGTTTAATCCCTTGCGGAGAAAACGTGCACGTTTGTTAATGTTTTTCAGTTCGTCGGGATATGCCACGTCAACCCTGCTGCTGCCGCGAACCACGATTGCTTTCAGGTTCTTTGAGCCCATTACCGCGCCCATGCCGTTTGAAAGGCTTCCTCCCTGGTCTGTTCGTGCAACGGCAAAGCGAACCAGGGCTTCGCCGGCGGGACCGATGCATACCGCCCGGGCGCTGCTTCCATGCTGCTGCCTGATCTTTTTCAGAGCTTCTTCTGTTGAGAGGCCCCAGAGGCCCCGGGCGCTTCTGATCTCAACCCTGTCGTTTTCTATAAAAATATAGGACGGCGCCTGTGCGCTGCTCCTGATGATGAGCGCGTCATATCCCGCCTGCTTAACCGCCGCTCCCAGGAACCCTCCCCCATTGCCGAATCCGTACTGCTCGGGATACAGCAGGGGGGACTTGGCAACCATAACCCAGCGGGAACAGGCTGTGGCCGGTGTTCCGGCAAGCGGTCCGGGCAGCAGCATCAGAACATTTCCCCGGTCCAGCGCACCGGTATTGCAGGACATGTCATCCCAATACAGCCGGGCACCAAGGAGCCTGCCGCCGATAAAATCGGACACATAGTCAGTGCTTTGTGTTATTGCAGCCTCTCCCGAGCCCAGATCGACATGTAAAAGCCTGCCTGTCCAGCCATGCAGCCGTTCCACGGTTGTTCCTTTCAGGTGATTGTACGTTACAGCCGGGCGCCCCCGGAGATCTCTATAATCTGTCCGGATATAAAGGCAGATTCATCGGAAGCGAGAAAAAGGGCACAGTTTGCCACGTCTATGGGCTGCGCGACCCTTCCCAGGGGATATCGCTCGGCACAGTCCTGGGAAAGGGCGTCCCACATTTCCTGGCCTACCACATCCTTGATGGCGCTCACCTCGACAAGGGCCGGCGCCAGTGCATTGACCGTTATGTTATACATCCCGAGTGCCATGGCAAGACTCCGGTTGAAAGCAAACACGCCTCCCTTGGACGCTGCGTAGCTGTACTGCATCGGGCTGCCCCGGTGTACCAGGGAACTCATGTTGACGATCTTTCCATACTGCTGCTCCGTCATGATCTTGGACGCCTCACGGCAGCACAGGATACAGGACTTAAGGTTGACATCTATATTGACGCTCATTTTTTCATAGCTGATATCCTCAACGGCACACATGGGTTCATAATCCCCGCCTGCAATGTTTGCAAGAATATCCAGCCTCCCGTACCGCTCCTTCACCGCGGCAAACATCCTGACGATATCATCCTCCCTGGTCACGTCGGCTATGATCATTGAGCACGCGCCCCCGAGCTGCTCCACCTCCTGAAGGGCCTTCTTGCAGCCCTGCTCATTGATATCACTGAGAATGACCGCGGCGCCTTCTTCCGCAAAACGTTTTGCCGTTGTTCTGCCGATGTCCCCGGCCGCGCCGGTGACAAGGGCAATCCTGTCTTTAAGTCGCATAGCATTTCTCCCTTTTTCTCATATGAACATATATACCGAGCGCCTTACTACCACATGGTCGCAAAATTATTAACGTATTGCGCGGTTGATGTAATATGCGGTGCTATGGCTGAAAGCTTTTCATAGGGATAGGTAACGGTGAGCTCGTTTTCAGTCAATCCGATAAAAAGTCTCCAGGAAAGATCACTGGTGGAAAAACTCGGTTGCCCGGTATAAAAAGCCTGCCTGATATTAAAAATGCACCCCCCGCTGCCCCCGTAGCCCGATACCAGCTCGCCGACATATGCGTGAATGCGCATAAAGATGTCCGCCTGTTTGGGTGTGCAGAATATAAGCACCAGGTCGGGTTCTTCGACCTTGCTCAAGGGGCCCACAACAAGACACGCGTTTTTCTTTTCGGGAACCTTTATGGTATTGATGCATTTTTCATAGAAATCCATGGCAGTATCTATGTCCCTGTGCAGCGGCATCTCTTCTATAAAGCTTTCAACCGCCTCGCGGAAATCCTTCCGGGAAAGCTCGCAAACGCCCGTTGCGATGAGCCCTTCATAGCACTGATGGTTTTCCCTGGTTGTGTAAAACATGCTCCCGTCCTGCAGGACCTGGCCTATCTGGGCACACAGGCCGGGGATTGCCACACCCTCATACCGGGGTATATCCCCGGGAATTTCCTTGAGCGCCTTGAGTGCTACAATATCCTTCTGTATGCCCATGTCTTCCTTTAATGCTTTTTCGATTTCCTGCTTGGTCATACGTGCCCCCCTTTCTTTACGGCAGCATAAAGCCTGCCCCGTAAAACCATCATGACCTTTGTCCTGTGATGAATGATCCGGGCCGGAAAGCAATTGTCCTAAAACAGGGCTTTCAGGCTGAGCTCTGCAAGTTCCTTGCCCACAGCGTTTTCAATCATTATACCGCCGGGATCTTTCTCCTTCATGTTTGTTCTGATGGCGTTTTTGCGTTCATTGAGCCGTTTCATATACTGCTCGGGCCGGGGCTCGTCTTTTTCCCAGAGGCTGTGGTAGATATTCAGATAGTCTGTGGTCAGCTGCAGCAGCCTGTCCTGTTTCTCCTTGGTGCTGGGATGGAAATCGGCATTAATGTAATAGGGCGATACCATGGCACGAAACCAGTTGGGGTCACGGTTGGATATGTCGGGAAAATACTTCTTTCCCTCATCATACGCGTCTTCCAGCGGTTCCAGATACTGCTCCATATAGGGAATATCGCAGATGCAGTCTGCCGTTGGGTACAGGTCTATAATAAAATAGCTCCCCTTTGCGCTTTCTGCCCAGAAAGATGAATAGATGGGAAGGGCATGTTCATCATCCGGCCATATTGCGGTCATGTAGGTCATAAGCTTGTCTTTGAATGACTGTACCGCAACCACTATCTTTTCCAGTTTTGGTGCTGCATAGAGATATTTCCAGCTCCACAGAATGGGCCCGCCCTTCAGGTCCCAGAGGGGGGTGACATCAACGCCCTTATATGTTTCCATCTTCTTACCACCGAATTTTTCTACCACCTTCAATAGTTCATCGCCGTATGGCGGAAAAGTAAACTCTCCTGTCATTGGTATGCTCTCCTTCTATTAATTTTTTTATTGGCCGCCCCGAACCTTCTGCACGGGGCGGCATTTCGTGAATACTTCAGCGAGCCTGCCGGGTTCTCGTCACCAGTTCGCCAAGGATTAAAACCCCAGTTCGTTTTTATACTTCTCAACGACACCGGCCGTAACACGGGTATGCTTGTGTTTGCGCGCATACTCCTCGGTGCCTTCAACGGCCTTTGCCTGAAATTCGGCGGGAACCATCTCAAGCATCTCTTCGGCATCCTCATCCCACTGCATGTGAAAAGCAGGTTTCTTGTCTTCTTCGCCGCGGCCTGCCTGTTCATGCATCTCGGAAAAGAGTGTGGCATATTTTGCCTTGAAGCGCGTGGGGGTATAGCGCCGGGTCACCTCCTGCAGTATTGTCATGGTAACCGATGAGTTCTGCTGCAGGGCAATCTCATCGGCAACCTGATGAATCTTTTTGATGGCAATGGAGCGGACAAAATGGGGCAGCATCTCGGCAATTCGTCCCAGCGCCCGCTCAGCATCAATTTCCCAGGCAACCTCGCCCGACGATATGGTTCCCTCCATCTCACCCTTTGTTTCAATAAAAATTTTCATGTAGATTTCATTCCCCACTGATTCAACGAGATTTTTAGCACCCATAAATCCCATGAACGGATGGTTCTCCGAAAAGATATAGCCGATCAGGGGAATATCGGCAAAAAGAAAGTTTTTAAAGCCAAGGTCTGTGGTAAGTTTCAAATCGTAGTAATTGCCCAGGATAATGGTGGGAGATTTTTCAACCAGCAGGTTCTTCTTCTCGTCGATGCTCGGGTTGACCACAACAGTGTCGCACACCGCCCCCACCTTTTCTGCGGCACTGCGGGAACCAACCGTTGCCATACAGATATCCATGCCCATCTCACGGGATAAAAAGCTGCTGATCCCAACGCTGTAGGTATCGCAGTTGTCGGTTGAAAGGGCTGCGCTTGATTCAAAAAGCGTATTGGAGACCAGGAGCGACGTGGTAAAGTCAAGGGCGCTTTGCATCTCCTGTGCGAGGTATGGCTTCACATCAACACCAAGGTGCCCGGCCACCTCTGCGAGCCATGCCGCTGACTGTCCGAACCCGATGGGAATGTGCCGTGCCGTATAGGGGATACCGAAGCGCCGCTCCATTTCCTGTGCGGTTGCAACTCCGCAGTCATCGGGGTACATGCACACGTTGAGTCCGCCCCGGGGCGCGTGCGCAATCTCTTCTACGGTGCTGTCTGCCGTGAGCACCGCGTTAACCCTGATGCCCGCGTTTGCAAGCATTCTTTTCAGCTCAAAAACGTCCGCCCGCCAGTTGAAGGTATTATAGGTCGGCCCGATGAGATTAACCGATGCCCTGTCCCGCCGCTCTGCAGGCTCCATTACATCAACAAGGCACAGAAGGCCCTGCTCTTTGCCCTCTGCCAGGGAGGCACCGAGCGGGGGCCTGACCACAACGGTCCTGTCAAAACCGACTTTCTTGACGATCCCCTCAACATCATCGCCGGTAATTTCAATAACAGGTGAGGTGACCACAATAATTGCCCCGGGCTTTTGCGCCGCCGTTTTCAGCAGCACCTTTTCAAGCCGGTCCTCCGTGCCCATCATAACATCGGCATAGGAAACAAGGGTGCTGAACATCTCGGGCTGCCATTCGCTGCACAGGGCGTTCATGTGCTGCATCATGTAGCATCCCGGGGGCGCGTGAAAAATTATCCTTGCATCCCTGATCCCCATGAGGCTCCACAAGGCACCCTCAAAGGAAGAAGGCCGGTGGATTTCCTTCATGGTCATCCCGGTGGGGCCGCGAGCCTTTTTTGCCCGTACTGCATCTTTTCCCGTATCAGTCATGCACACCTCCCCCATAGCGGTTCATCAGATCATGCCACTGCTGAAAAACAGGCCGTTTGAGGTTTTCAAAGAAATGGTCACCAAGGTCAAGGGCATAATCGTAGCCGTATTCGTTCAGATAATTCTCGTTGATGAGCACGGGAATCAGCTTCCGGGTAAGCTCGACCCTGCCCTGAAAATCGGCAAACACCACATCGGGGGTGTAAAGGTCAGCGAGCTGTGCCACCGTGTCGAAATCATCCTCGTGAAACGTGACAGCGCCGCCGTAGCGCTCTTTCATAATTTCCTGCTCCTGCTTGACAAACCGGTTGCGCATGGAGGGTACGACAACAACGTCGGCGCCGAACTCAGCCAGTACCTTTCCGATGGACATTTCATTTGACGGGCCGCTCACCAGAAGCACCCGCAGCTTTTCTGCTGCAAACTGCTGCCTGATTGCCTGCAGCCGGGAAAGGGCTCTTTGTTCCTCACGGGCGATAATTTCAAGAAGCCTGCCGTTGCCGGTAAGTTCCGCAACGCCGCGCAAATACTCAGAGGTTCCCTTCACGCCCACGGGCATTTCTATATAGGCTGTCTTTGCGCCGAAGCGCTTACTGATTTGTTTGCAGGTCTGGTAGGGAACAAGCTGAATGGGACACAAGAATTCCGCCTGGACGATTTTTTCAATCTCATCAAGGTGCCCCGCGGGAAAGGCAAACGTGGTAATGCCTGCTTCCCGCAGCAACGAGGTGAGAACACCAAGGCTGTCGGCATCCTGTCCGGCCCGGCCCAGGACCCCCACCGAGCCCCTGACCGTTTCACCCGGTTCAAACACGTCAACGAGAGCCTTCCATGAAGCGTCGTTTCCCCGGGGCGTGGCATGGGGATGATTAAACCCGGTTTCACACCAGGTAACCTTCAGCTCGGGGATCTCTTCCCTGAGCTCCATGACGACACCCTTGACATCTTCTCCGATAAGCTGGGGCACACACGTACTGATGACGACAACAATCCTGGGCTTATACTGTTTGTAAACATTCCGGATCTGCTCCTTGAGGTTCTGCTCACCCCCGAATATCACTTCGCTCTTTTGCAGTGTTGTGCCTATGGTGAGAAGCCGTGACGGCCTGCAGAACATGGAGCCTATCTGGTTCCCGAATGTGCAGGCCTGAGGACCGTGGAGAATGGGTATAACGCCTTCAATTTTGCCGAGATTTGCAAGGGCGATACATGAAGAACAGCAATGTTCATAGCATTTTAGGGGCATAGAACCTCCTGACGCAAACAGCCGGCTCCGGAGGGACCGGCTCTGTTGTACGGTCCCGCTATGACGGGATTTTCTTCTGCATCCCCGTGCGGAGACGGGGTTTTTCAGCCACGTGGTTTTCAACCCTGGGGCAACGGTAAAGGTTATGCCTTCGCCTTGGACCACCATGCATGCAGGGTTTCAAAGTTCATGGAGCCGGGAACCGCATAGTGGTCATTTTCCCATATGGCATCGGTAAGCCTCCTGAACGCATCACACTCGGGTGAATCCGGATAGAGCTGAAAAAGGGTAACGCCTTTGCCTGAACATTCCTTGATTTTTTCACTGTACGGAATAAACCCGACAACCCGGGTTCCCAGGCGTTCGGCAAATCCGGTCAGGATATTTTCTTCGTTTTTCAACTCTCTGAGGTTACCGATAATCCCTCCCAGCTGTGCCCCTGATCGTGCGTTAAAGCGGGAAACCGCTTTGCAGATGTTTGAGGCGGCAAACAGGACTTCAATCTCACCGCTGCTTACAATATAAATCTCATTTGCATGTCCTTCCCTGATGGGCATTGAAAACCCTCCGCACACCACGTCTCCCAGCACGTCATACAGCACCACATCAAGGTTCAACTTTTCAAACACATCAAGGTGTTTCAGCGTTTCAATGGCCTCCACAACGCCCTTGCCGCCGCACCCAAGCCCGGGGTCCGGCCCCCCGCTCTCGGAACAGTATATTTCACCACTGCACTCGCTGGTAAGGGGGCTTTCAAAGACGACCTCTCGCAGTGAAATATCCTGCACCTTGAAATCATTCTTTCTGAGTGTTCCCAGCACTGTCTGGGGCATCTTTCCCCTGAGCAGAAGCCGTGTGCTGTCATGTTTCGGGTCACACCCCACATGAAGCACCTTGAGCCCCTTTGTGCCCAGGGCAAACGAAATATGTGATGATACCATTGATTTCCCGATACCGCCCTTGCCGTATATTGCCATCTGCCGCATAACGTGTCCCCTGTCTTTCCTTTTCAGTTTATGCACACCACATGTCATACATACTGCAGCCACCACTCATACAGCTCTTCAAAGTCCATTGTCCGCGGAATGGTCAGATCGGTATTATTATATACTGCTTCACCGATCTGCCGGTACAGTGCGGCCTCATCCGAATCAGGTGCTCCGGCAAATACCGTCTTTCCCTCCCCGCCGCACTCCTTTACCGTCTGGCTGTACGGAATGATCCCGATAATCTGCGTGCCTATCCTGTCGGCGAAATCCCTGACCATTTCACGCTCGTTTGCAACACGCCGCAGATTAATCACGAGCCCGCCCAGCTTCGCTCCCGAGCGTTTTTCGAAACGCTTTATTGCCTTTGAAACATTGGTTACCTGATACAGCGCCTCGAGTTCACCGCTTGCAACAACGTAGGTTTCCCGTGCATAGCCCTGACGAATGGGCAGGGAAAACCCGCCGCACACCACATCACCAAGAATATCATAGATGACCACGTCCAGCCCGAAATCCTCAAATATATCCTGACGGGTAAGGGTCTCAATGGCTTCTATGACTCCTTTTCCTCCGCAGCCGACCCCCGGTTCCGGCCCCCCGCTTTCAGCACAGTATACCCTTCCCCCATCGGGAAACCTAAGGGGTGATGTATAGACAATCTCTTCCGGCGCGACCTCGTCATACTCAAAATCTTTTTCTCGCAGCACGTCAAGAATGGTATGCGGGAAATGCGTCAGCAGCGAGCGCGTGCTGTCATTTTTGGGACTGCAGCCGACCTGCAGAACCTTCATGCCCCGCTCTGCCAGCGAATAGGTAAGGTGGGACGCTACCGTCGATTTCCCGATACCGCCCTTCCCGTAAATGGCTATCTGCCGCATACATAATCCTTTCCCATGGTTTGATTGTACCCCTTTATCCCGTTCCGTTCCGGCAGATCACAACTGCCGCAGTATCGCGTGGCGCTCCTCCAAAGCCCGCCTGTTCCGCATGTGCACAAAAAAATTTTACTGGTTGTTCAGCTTGTGAAAAATCTCCGTTGCCTTCTTCAGGGCATTTACAAGGGCCTGCCGGTCCTGCTCGCTCAACCTGCCGAACGTGTTTTCAAACTCTTCCATCCTTTTTTCGATGAACCGCCTAAAAAGCTTTTTCCCCTTGGGGGTCAGGCGCACGTATACCACCCGCTTGTCTTTTGTGCTCTTGTATCGTTTGGCAATTCCTTTTTTTTCAAAACCATTGATAATAAAGGTCATGTTGGGCAGGGGCAGGTGGGCATTTCGGCTGAGCTCGCTGACGCTGTATTCACTGTTCATGTCGATAAAGGCAGACATCCCCTTCAGCTCAAGAACAGAAAAATCAATCTCTTTACTCATGCCGGTTTTGTTCAGCGTCTGTCGGTAAAGCTCGGCAAAAAATTTACCCGCAACAATGATCTGCTCTTCTATGTTTCTGTATTTATTATATTTTTCCAGCATTGAAGATTACTCTTTCGGGAAGGGATAGGGCCATCTGCATTGTTACATAAATAATTATATATGTAACTATATTGACGGTCAAGCAAAATGTGCACCATGCCTGATATATTTTGAGTAGAGCAGTGTAATGATTTTCACGCCCCGTATGCGGTGAGGGCTCATGGAGCGCCATGAATGGGGTAAAGCGGAAGAGAATTGAGAAGACAACCCTATCAAAAATAACGGTGGCCTTCTATACAGCCGATTTGTGCTAATACATTTTTTTGACAAATTGAAGCAATGCAATGACACTGTCAATTTGATCTGTGGAAAATGTAATGGTAATCCCCTCAAATATTTGTTGCCTGTTGTGCGTGTTGCCCGGCCCTAATGAAGAAATTTCAAACGGAAATTCACTATGCTGTTTCTGGATTTCGTTAAAATGGACAAGCAGATCTGGCGTGATAGTAATTTCATTCAGGTTTAGTTCCATAATACGTCCCCTTTTTTGGAGCTTTTACTTCTTTGTGTAATAACAGTGTAATCTCCCGGTTTTTTGCACGATAAGCAGGGTGTTTTTTAATAGCGGCACGTTCACCCGAACAGTCGGCCCTCAGTACAAAAACTTTTTAATACCCACACATTTATACGGGGTGCCGGAACTGTTCCTCAGGATGGTTCCGGAATCAGTTACCCTTACGGTGCCGCCATTTTTAGTAACAATCCGGTAGTGCAGCATATAAATATTCTCAAACTTCATACTGCGCTGCATCTCCTTCCTCACCGCTGTGCGGTCCTCAGGGTGAATAATTTTTTCCCATTTTTCAGATGACAGCGGGGTCTCATGCTGCTTGTAGCCCAACTGATTATGAAACCCCCCATACCATTCAAGCGTGTCTGAAATAATATTCAATTCATACGCACACTCAAAAGGAATTATCGGACGGTTTGCCTTCTTGTTTTTTGTTAATATATTCTCATGGATACTGCCGTGTAAACATAATCCGTAACTATCGTGCAATACTCCTACATCATTCAACACTGCCTGTTTCATATCCTTTTCCCCCATATATATCAATGGACGTTGCCGTGTTGTTAGCCCGGAAGATCAACGTTCCAAAATTATTCAACCATCAGCCGTGAAAGAGATTTTTCAATTGCTTCAACTGAAAACGGTTTGTGGATGACATCCTGCACACCGGTTTTGTATGCCTGGGTCACAACATCGTCGGTTCCGTAGGCGGTGATAAGTATTTTCAAACAATCCCCATGCGATTTCTCAATCGCATGAAAAAACTCCAGGCCGTCTATTCCCGGCAATCTGTAATCAGATATTATGATGTCAAAATCCTCTTTCCCCAGTTCTCTCAAGCCTTCTTCAGCTGTTTCAACCGCATGCAGGTCACAGCCCTCGTGCTCAAAAAACAGGCTCAGCGAATCGCGTATCCATTCATCGTCGTCAATAACCAGCAGTTTCATTTCTTTTAGTTTGTCGAAAATGTTCATCATGAATCCTTGTGCGCGAAATACATACCATCACACATGCTGCGTCTCGTTAGAAGTAGTATAGAAATGTCTCTAATTTTTCAGCTTCCACCGGATCATACGATATACAGACATACAAATACATAAGCAAAAAAAGCACCCAGAGTAAAAGCAGCAAGAGTTCGGGTGTGCCTTTGAACCCGATCACCGCCTGTAACATTTTTTTACACTTAAAAAAAACATCGTTGTGGGTATGAAAAAATCTTTCCGTTTTAGCTACCATGCTTAACATAACGACCTCCTTCCACGTGCGCATTCGTTACCTTGTAAGGAGGCATATACCATGCCATGCACCTGCTAATTTTTTTTACTCGTTGATTCAGCTAGTTATGTTTTCGTGATAAGAAAACAGCACTGCAGCACGCCAGTGCTTGCAAAAATTTGGATGTTTTTTTGTGAAAATTCGCACACAATACGTCGTAAAAATTATTTATGATGCTCGCCGCCTATCGAAGATCCCGCTTTTTTATTGCGGGACCACTGCTTATCGCGTCCTGCAGCATCCATAATGCGCGATTAGGTACTGTGCTTCAAGGGATTGAAAACTTTTTTTATCTCCTGGTTTTCGAATTCAAGATATTTTTCAAAACAGCCCATAGTAGAGTACGTTACCAGCCGCTTAATACCTGTCAGGGATTGCGTATTGATTTGACCGAAACGCAGCGCTGCTGCCAGCGCGCTTTCTTCGAGAGCATCCGCAGGGACAACCTGCTCTACAATACCATAGGAAAGTGCCTGTTGTGCCGTGATCTTTCTGCTCAACAGCAGTATCTCATAGGTTTTTCGCGGCCCCACGAAGCGCTGCAGCAGAAACGGCAAACCGCCCTTGGGCAGCATACCCATATCAAGATAACTGTTATAAAAAACCGTGTCTTCAGCCACAATACCGTAATCACAGGCAAGGGTCAGGCTTAAAAAAAAGGAAATTTTTTTACCGCAGCAGGCATGAATAACAATTTTGTCCAAACCCATTATGTTTAAAATAAACTGGTTAACAACATTGCACAACCGGTGAAAAGCAAAACTTACCTCTTTTGTGCGTTCTTTAAGAAAAAATTTTTTATAGTCCTCACTGTTGCAGCTTTCATGGGACGAGTCGATCACAACTGCTTTAATCTCATCTGCTTTATTGATGCGTTCGAGGCACGCAAAAATCTTTTCTCTTTTCGTGAGGTCGGTTATGTCGTTAAAGAAATTTCCGGTGAGTCGTATGCTGACTACGCTGTCACTGCGTTCGGTTATAAAATCAGGTGATTTCTCTGAAAAAATATTGTTTTCCATGTGAAACTCCTGTGCACTAAGGGGAAAAATCATATCGGCGCAGCATCTAAAGCTGATTATTTTTTATATGCCGCACACAGGGTAAAGGCAGGGCCGATACGTGACCCTGCCTTCGGTATGGGTTTTACGTGTACTCAGCAGCAAATCTACTGGACGATTATTGTACCGTCATACTCCCGGGCGCGCGTGTAGCCCGACGTGGTATATTTCGGCATGGTCCGTGCGATATATTTAAATTCACCCTTCTCAACAAGGCAGAGGCTGGCCACTGCTCCGCTGGGAACTCTGTTGGAAATAAACGAACCGTCCTCATCCACGACAAAATGGACCGGGCTCTTGCACGCCACTGTTATCTGTTTTCCCACGAAACAGATTTCAAGGGGTACTTTGGCGTGGTTGATCCATACCACTGTGGTACCGGCCTTAACCGTTACGTCCGCCGGGCTGATGTTACCGGAAGCATCAAGATGAATGACCTGATGATAGTGCATATTCTTCTCCGGCACAATCTTCTCCTGTGCGGCGGCGAAGCCGGCAAGTACAAAAACAACCAGGATAGATGCTGTGAATAGAATGTTGCAAACGCGCATAATGCAGTCCTCCTTTTTAGTGTTATTATATGATACTTACTTCACGATAATTTTTCCTTTAAGCTGCCGGGGCATGCTTGACAGGTGAAAGGAAACGGTGTGTGCGACAAAATCATATTCTCCTTTTTCAACAAAGCACAGGCTCGCCCGGGAGCTGTCGGGAATTCTTGACGACGTGAATACCCCGTTGTGATCGGGGAAGAAATACCGCGGCTTTTTGCATACCAGGTTGACCGCTTTTCCGACAAATTCAATTTCGATCGCCTGATGCGTGTCGTTAAACCACATGACATTCGTTCCCGCTTCAATGGTTATGACACCGGGATCAACAGAGCTGCGGCCCAAATGGATCCTTTTATATGTTTTATTATATTTTCCCGGGACTATCTTTCCTTCCAGTGCCTGTTTAGCACAGACGGTTCCTGCAAGCGAAAAAACAATGGTTATAATAAGAACGCCTGCGAATCTGAGTAATTTCATGATGAAATCCTCCTTTCTTTGTATTGTATACGGTTTGCTGTTGGGTGATTGTTACAGATACATTGCACACAGCCCTCCTTTCTTTTCCGGCAGCATAATACTGTACTTTTTTTTCGGTAGCTCCATACCATGATCGCAACACCTCATACGCGTTTATATGCTGCACCTTAGTGCACAATAATTGTCCCTTTGAAACTTTTGTTCTTCTTCGTGCCCGGTAACAAGCGGCTCACATCAACCGCCATATAATCAAACACCCCTTCTTCAATAAAACAGATGCTTGCAACTGCTCCCCGGGTGATTTTTTTTGAGACAAATGTTCCATCAACATCAACAATGAAATTTTTCGGGTTGGAGCAGACCAGTCTGATCTGTTTGGACGTGAATTTAACCTCCATGAGTCTTTCTGTTGCGTTTGACCAGACCACCGTTGTGCCCTTTTTGATTCTTATTTCCGGCTTTGTAATCCCGTGTTTCTTGTCGAGAATAATAACTTCAGAAATTGGAATTTTACCGTCCGTCAGTATGTTATTTTCCTGGCACAATGCCGTACCGGCAAGGGGGAAATATCCGCAGGAAACCGCTACCAAAACAGCCAGGAAGATTACATAATGTGCTTTCATATTGTTGCCTCCTTTCTCATATAGTAAGATTCATGACGGTGTTGTTACTCATCCCTTACCTACTGTATCTGTATGGATTAACAACCAAAACAGGTACGGTTGATTTCTTCATAACGTTTTCAGCCACACTTCCGAAAATAGTGTGTTCAATTCCCGTGTATCCATGGCTTCCCATAACAACCAGGTCAATTGCCTCTTCTTTAATCGTTTTAATAATCTCTGTAGAAGGCATTCCTGAAACGATTTTTTTGTGAACATGAGTGCAGCCGTGAAAATATGTTTGACAAAATGTGGTTAAAGCTTTTTCAGCCGAATGAAAGATTTCGGTCTCTCCGACATTCAAAAAATCATAATGAAGATACACGTTGCCGCAGTATTTAAGGTCCTGCACAACATGCATAACATAGATTTCGCTGTCATATTTTTCGGCCAGTGAAATGACATAGTGCAGAATCTTCGATGCATATTCTGTTAAATCACAGGCAAAGAGAATTCTTTTTATCTCAAACACGGCCCATAGTTCCTTTCTTCATTGTTGCTTGTTGTTTCGTTCGTTAAACACCCAGAGCACAGAGTGTGCCATGATGCTTACATTAAAAAACGACTGTTAAATCAGAATATTACGTGACCGGCACAGAATACCCTGTTTTGCCTTATGGCTGAATGTACAAAAATTTGGAAATGTTGTTTGCCAAAAATGAGAAGTGCTAAATGGAGGGCGCCGACAGGTGTATAAAAACTATTTGCACAGTATGTAGTATGTGAAAAATTTATTGACAATAATCCTCTTAGTACCGACAATTTTGGGACGCTGCACTGGTGATACTTCATGCTTAATTTTTTTTAAATACTACATGCCTGTTTCAGAAAGCTGAGCACATTTCTTAAAACGTGGTATAATCACCGCCGCAATACCCTGTAGCATCGTCATAACAGGTGTGCTGCCGGTCTTTCTGATCAGCAGCCGGATAACAAAACCAGACAGAGGAGCGAAAATTGGTACCCGAGAAACCCGATAACGATACAACCCGGGAAATCAATGAGCTGAAAAAGATTATACAAGAACGTGATGAGCGTATTAAGGAATTAGAATGTCTTTATACGCTGTCCCATGTAATACAGGACGAAAACCTGCCGTTAAAAGAAATAGTAAAAAGAACAGCCGAGCTTATCCCCCCCGCCTGGCAATATCCTGAAACAACCTGCGCGAGGATAGTGCTGGGAGCGGAAGAATATACAACAGACAACTTCCGAAAAACTGCGTGGAAACAGGTCGGCAGTATCGTTATACAAGGCAAGCAGCATGGTGTCGTAGAGGTTTATTACCTTACAGAGAAACCCGAAGCCGACGAAGGCCCGTTTCTCAATGAAGAGAGACGTCTGATTGATCTTATCGCCGAAATAATGGGAAAAGTTTCGGAGCACAAGCGCGACCGGGAAGCGGTGCGGGAAAGCGAAAGACTGTTTCGAACGCTGATTGAAAATTCTCTCACGGGAATTTCTATTATTCAGGACAATCAGGTCGTGTATCAGAATCAGGAACAGGAGCAGATACTGGGCCCGCTGCCGCGTCCGTATAAGTTCCATGATTTTGAAGATATTCATCCTGAGGATGCCGGAAAGCTGAAACAGTTTCTTGTTGCAATAACAGCGGGGAAAATTGAAAAATTCGACACCGATTTCAGAATGGTCTCGTCAAAAAACAGCAGGGCAGCGGACGCACTGAAATGGATTGTCTGCCGGGCCAGCACAATTTCATACCAGGGGGAAAAAGCACTGTTGTTTAATTTTATGGACATCACACGGGTCAAGGAACTGGAAAAACTGGTAACGATCCAGGACAGAATGTCCTCCCTGGGAAGAGTGGCTGCGGGTATCGCGCATGAGATAAGAAACCCTCTTTCAGGCATAAACATATACATCAACTCTCTTGAAAAAATGTATACCGGCAACGTTAAACCGGAAACAATTGAGAAAATTTTTCGACAGATAAATGCTGCTTCCGCTAAAATAGAATCCATTATAAAACGGGTTCTGGATTTCTCCTCTCCCGGCCATCCCAAACTAATGTTGTCGGACATCAACAATCCGATCAGGGAGGCCATTAATCTTGCCTCTGTTTCGTTGAGAAAAAGCGATATTATCCTCAAACATGACCTGGCTTCGGATATCCCCCCATGCAAAGCCGACCCCCAATTGATAGAGGAGGTAATGCTCAATTTTATTACCAATGCAGCCGAGGCCATGAAGCATGTCGACAGTGAAAAGATACTTTCCATAACGACGGCGAAAACCGGCAAGAGCATTGTAATAAGCATTGCGGATTCCGGTCCGGGCATCCCCGAGTTCCTTCATGATAAAATTTTCGATCCTTTCTATACCACAAAAAAAGGAAGCTCCGGCATAGGGCTGAGCATCTGCCATAGAATCATTACAGATCATGGCTGGACCGTTGAGACAGGGGTCAGTGTGTTTAACGGGGCGGAGTTTAGAATTTTAATACCGCTACACAATGGAAATCAGGGGCACTGATGGTTTCATACTCTTTGTATGTTATTGATGATGAACAGTCCATACTGGACGGGCTGGTTATGCAGCTTGAAAAAGACTACGCGGTGCAGGGATTTTCAACTGCCGAGGCCGCAATGGACACCATGAAAAACGCCCCCCCGGACCTGGTGCTTTTGGACATCGGACTGCCCGGCATGAACGGCATTGAAGCGCTTCGAGAGATTAAAAAGCTGTATCCCGACATACTGGTCATAATGATAACCGCTTTTGAAGATATAAACACGGTCATCGCTGCCATGAAGCTTGGTGCGTATGATTATGTGGTAAAGCCCATCCATATGGACGGGCTGGAAGTGACTATTCATAATGCGCTTGAGAATATCGCACTGAGAAAGGAGGTACGGTTCCTGCAGCAAAAGTACCTTGCAGAAAATCTGCCCTGCTTCATTGGTGAAAGCAACGCGATACAGGAAGTAATGGAATTTATCGCCAGGGTGGCAAAAAGCCCCGATACACCGGTTCTTATTCTTGGGGAAACAGGTACCGGCAAGGAGTTAATTGCCGGCGCCATTCATTACAGAAGCCCTAATTTTAAAGGACAACTGGTTACGGTAAACTGCTCCGCCATTCCCAAGGACCTTATTGAAAGTGAGCTTTTCGGTTATGAAAAGGGGGCTTTCAGCGGTGCCCATCCGTCGGGCAAGAAGGGTTTGATAGAAGCGGCACAGGGCGGAACGCTGTTTCTGGACGAAGTGGGAGACTTGAGTTTGGAGGCACAGTCAAAACTGCTCCGTTTCCTCGAAGAGGGGGAGTTTTACCAGGTGGGCGGGACCACAAAAATAAACGTAAAGACCAGGGTTGTTTCCGCCACAAACAAAGACCTCGACGGCATGATGGAAAAAGAGCTGTTTCGAAGGGACCTGTTTTTTCGCTTGAGTGTTGTTAAGGTACAGGTTCCCTCGCTCAAAGAGCGCCCCGATGATATTATTCCCATTGCAAAATATTACCTTGCAGAATTCACTAAAAAATTCGGCAAAACCTTTTCGGGTATAGCACCCCGGGCAGTAGAAGCGTTAATGTCACATGCCTGGACAGGCAATGTGCGGGAATTGAAAAATATTATTGAAAGGGCCGTGCTTGTCGGCGATGGACCTGAAATTACTATGGATGGTCTCGCCTTGGAGTCTGCCGCAGCAAAGGCAACACCGGTTGCGACCGACGACGCAACCGGTATACCGCCGTTTTCTTCTGAAGGTATAGATATCGACGACATACATAGAACTATTGAAAAAAATTACTTCGAACAAGCGCTCAGGGCCTCGGGCGGCAACGAAAGTAAAGCGGCCAGGATGCTCAATATAAAACTCAACACCTTCCGTTATCGCAAAAGCAAACTGTCCATAAAATAACTTTCGGAACGTTCTCATTCAGCCTGACGATTTCTCAATTTTTGCATACGGGTCTGCAAATTTCTTCACATTTGTCCGAGCATGTCTACCGGTTGTTTCCACAGGAGGCCCAACCCCCTGAAACAACAGCATTATTTTTGTTTAAAGGTATGGCACGTTCTATGCTCTTCATCGATACAGCGCGTGGTAACTCTTGCATAAAAAAGACGGGAGAAAAAAATGGGAGCACTTGCACAGCCACTGCCTGAACATGCAGAAGAAAAAGATTCAGCGGAAGCACGCACAACAACCTTCTATGAACTGATAGAAGCCATCGGTCAGGAGGTGGGGCCGGATGATGATGAATTGATTGTCACCATAGTAACCGATCCTGCAACCTCGGGAATTATCAGAATTGGTCCCCGGCCGAAGCACGCTCTGTCTGCGTTCAACTGAGCAGTACCCTGTATCGGTGATAATCCCGTGGTAATACAAAAGGATACCATTATTCATCATAGGGCCTAAAAAGGGATGACGCTATGCTTAACAAACCGGCAAGAACGGTATGTATCGCCTTAGCAGTGATGTTTATGACCATGTTTTTCACACAAACAGTACGACCCAACGATAACGATATGCTTCAGCAGGATTTTCTCATGCACCCAATCGGCGAGGTAAAAAAAAGTGAGCATCAGGTTAAGATAATAATTGAAAAACAATATGAACCAGGACTTCTGGGGCTGCATGCTTTCTCTCACATATATGTCCTGTATTGGTTTGATCGCAATGACACGCCCCGCAAGCGGTCTGTTCTGACCGTGTATCCCCGGGGCAACAGACAAAATCCATTATCCGGTGTTTTTGCCACCAGATCACCTGCGCGGCCCAACCTTATTGCTCTTAGTGTCTGTAAAATAATTTCTATTACGGGAAATGAGATTCTGGTTGATAAAATCGATGCGTTGCCCGGTTCGCCGGTGCTTGATATTAAACCGTATATTCCACGTATTGACAGCATTGAAGTGACGTCTCTACCTGAATGGATAGATGGAAGCAGATAACGTTTAATTGCTATAGAAGGGAGCCGGCTATGGCACATACAGGAAATCACATACCAATAGAACATTTTCAGGATCATATGTTCAGGCCGTTGTACAGAAAAATTGCATCATTGGTGGATCGTGTAATTGAACCCCTCTTTTTTATCGTGTGTCTGATCCTCTTGTTCCTGGCCGTTTACCGGCTTGTTGATCCGGAGAGTATGAACGCGCTCTTATGTGAACTTACCTATCCTGTCCCGTGACAAACAATGGTCACCGTCCGACAAACCATGTTTGAGTACCGGATAAGCGGCAGGTAGTATATATTTTCATAACATCCGTTGGCGCTTTCATCGACAAGCGCCGAGGGGCCCGCTTTCCAGTATCTGTAAAACGGCATCAATATCCTTCTTGAGCGTGGGGCTCCCCTTTTTCGTCAGCTGGCGAAGCAGCGCGCGGAGATCCTCCGGAACGGTCCCCGCCCGTCCCTGTACAAAAGGCCGGGCCAGTGTGCGATGACGCACAACAATGTCGCGAAGCGCCTCCCGAATGTGTGGGTGCTTCCGCATAATCGAAGAAACCTCTTGTGCATTGCTGTAATAGGCATCAACCAGCCCTGCCCCGTCGGGGGTGGAGCGCATCAGGTCACGCACCGCCCGCAGTTCATCCAGAGCACCGGGGGACACAATTGCCTGCTCAAGGGGACAGTGCGGCTCCACGGGCACGGACGTTGTGGTTGCCACGGCAGTAGTTGTGGTGGTGGTTGATGGTGATGTCTCTTCGGCAAATGTCATAATAACCGGATCCACACCCAGGACAACGGTAACGGAACCATCTTCCACACCGTAGTCAGCGGCTGCAAATGCCGTGTCATAGCTCACCACTTCCCGGCCCGTTTCGGCCCACGGCACAACCGATTCAACGTTGAGCGTCCCCGGGGCAAAGCCGCTCATAAGCAGCGAACGGGTATCCCCCGCTGCATAATCCGGCTCATCAAAGTGGTCCCACCAGGCTATATAAACGAGCGCTCCATCCTTTTCGATGCTGAACAGGTATATGTGGTCGCTGTCGGTACCATCGTGAAGCATGGTGAGGGTATCCCATTCAGCGCCGTCAAGCATCTCAGTCATTTTTTTATAGGAATAGTATGCCAGCTTCTTAATGCCCATTCCCGGGTCCCCCAAGGCAATGCCGTTGTAAATAATCCCGGTGTGCTCGTAAAACCTTCCCTTTACCTCAGCGTCCTCGAACAGCTCAAGGCCCTCCATGAGTCCAAAGGCGGGAAACACCTTGCTCACGCCCAGTAAAATGGGAAAAATAAATCTTTTAAAGTAGTCGGCCGCCTGCTGCCGCTCCGACTGGAAGGCATAGAACGCTTCCTCCGGATCACCTGAATAGGCAGACATCTCGGTAATCCATATCTGCGTTTCCCGGGAAAAACCGTTATTGGTGAGCACCCCGCGTATGTGGTCGATCACATCGCCACCGGTCTTCGTGTCACGCATGCGATAGTCCCCGGTTGCGGTACCCGCCCAGTGGATATCAAAGCCGTCGGCATAGCTGCCGGCCAACGCCTCAACTATGGGGGTATATCCCAGATCAAACAGCTCAATAAAATTTCTGGGGCTGCTCAAAAAGCCGCCGGCCAGCACGACTGCCTCCGGATCGGCCTCCTTGATAGCCTCATAGGCTATGCGCTGGAGGGCGGCAAAATCCGACCGGTTCTGGTCGTTGGGCTCATTGCCCACCTGCCAGTAGTGAATGGGATTTTCAAGCCCCGGCATGTCGTCAATGCCGTCGCCGTCATAGCGCTCCACCACGGCCCTGACAAAGGCCAGATATTTTTCCTCGTCAACCGGATACCATGAGTCATCAAGAACATAGTCGGGATTTATCGGCGTGTAGTTGTTGATATTGCCCAGGATATGAATATCCGGAGGGACCAGGCTGAAATAGTAATCATTGCGGGAAAAATCATAGGCATCCTCTTCAAGGTCGGGCTGCACAACATACCACTTCACATAAAAGCCCTCCCGGTGCCACCTCACACCGATATTAAGTGCATCGTCAAATCTTCTGCCACGGTATTCTTCGTAATAGATCCCGGCGGGGTGGAATCCAAACGGCGAACCAACAGCATCACTGTCCGCTCCTGGAGCCCATGAGGCAAACAGCGTTATGAACGACGCAGTAACAGCCATGCTGCGGATATGCAGGAAAAATGCTCTCATGACATCCTCTCCGGCATTCGTTGTGAATGGCTATCTCTATAAAAAAACAGGATATCCTCTCACTATATACCACACTTCATCTATTTGGGTAAGTGGGTCGACAAAGTATCGTTCACGCTGTGTGCGTGGGCAAAAAAAGAACTGCTGACCAGTGCACATATGCTCAGCCATGTCGTCCGGACATTCAATAGCGGCAACACCATTAGCTTTTTCTTGTATTTAATTGAAAAATCGTATATTTTGGAGATCATTACCCGGACACATGTGCGTGACTATGACACGCACCACGCCTGTCCGTACTTCTCGTACAGTATCTGAACAAATTGTAACAAACCAAAACCGATCTCAGGGACCAGCACGAACACATTATGAATAAACAAATCGATTATTCATCAGATGCCCGGGAACCATCGGCCGACCACCCTGAGGATATTCTTCTGGGGACCCAGGCGGGGTACAAGGCGATCCTGGAAATGGCCACGGATCTGATATGTGCCGTCAACAGGACCTGTAACATTTTGTATGTTAATCCCGCGGCAATCAACGGTACCGGGTATGCCAATGAAGAGTTGATGGGAAAAAGTATTGTCGATCTTTTCACCCTTCCCTCCCAGGAGCTCATAGCTGATAAATTTGCAGTACTGCTGGAAAAGGGGGCACATCGCCAGGAGCTTGAACTCGTATGCAGGCATGGGTCCGTCATGACAGTTGATTGTGCTGTTTCCGCAATTTATGACAATAGCGGGGAGGTCGGCCTGTTTGTTTTTTCTCTGCGCGACATCACCGAGCGCAAGCAGGCTGAGTTTGACCTTAAGGAAAGCAAGGAACAGCTTGAAAATCTCATTCAGACCTCACTAGACCCCATTGTTCTGACTGACGCAACAGGACATATTATTAATCCCAATGACGCCTTCTGCAAAATGCTGGGACTTGCTGCCGAGGAAATAATCGGAAAGCCGATGTATCAACTTTCCGTTACTGAAGAGGGGACATACGAGGCCACAACCGGAGAAACGGTAACAATTGGAAAAGATTACTTTGACAGAGCAGCAAAGATGGTCGAAGAGATGTTTGAGAAGGGAAGAATATATAACAGGACCTCCTGCATTATGGGCCCCGGCGGCAAACTTGTTCCGGTCCTGGAAAATACCGTACTGCTTCGAAACAATAAAGGAGAGGTGACCGGTTCGTTTGCCATAATTCGTGACATGACGGAACAGCTCAAGGCGACCCGGACAATGCGTGAAAATGAAGTCCGCCAGGCAACCGTATTAGACAGCATTCAGGCGGGATTTGTCATTATCGACGCCGCAACCCATACGATTACCAATGTAAACAAAAAAACCGCTGAAATGTTCGGCGCCGAGAAAGAAGAGATTATCGGTAAAGTGTGCCACCGGTATATCTGCCCCGCAGCGGCCGGCAGGTGCCCGATTACTGATCTTGGCAAGCAAGTAGATAACAGCGAACAGCTGCTGCTTACGGCTGACGGCAGAGAAGTCAACATCTTAAAGACGGTTACCCATGTAGAGCTGCTCAGTAAAAAATATCTTCTGGAGAGTTTCGTAGACATCTCCGATCTAAAGACCATGGGCAAAAATCTGTTGGCGGCCAAGGAACAAGCCGAGGCTCTGAATTTACACCTTCAAAAGCAAACCGCTCTGGCCAATGCCATGGCAGCCCGTGCTGAAAAGGCCAACGCGGCCAAGAGCGAGTTTCTGGCCAACATGAGTCATGAGATCAGAACGCCCATGAACGCTGTGATCGGTTTTACCGACATGCTTTTGGACACGGAGCTGAATCCCGAGCAGACAGATTGTGCCCAGACGATCAGGCGCAGCGGAGAATCACTGCTCTCTCTGATAAACGACATCCTTGACTATTCCAAGATAGAGGCCGGAAAGATTGATTTTGAAGAGACTGATTTTGATCTTGAAGTGCTTGTCTATGATGTTTGTGAGCTTATAGGGCCCCGGACAGACAAAGGCGTTGAAATTCTTTGCAGAATTGGAGAGCGCCTGCCCTCCCAGGTTATGGCCGATCCCCACCGCATCAAGCAGGTTCTTGTCAATCTGATGGGAAACGCCGCAAAGTTTACTCACGACGGAGAGATTGAGCTCTCTGTTGACGTTGAGCAGGAGCGGGACGATGGCATCATGGTCCATGCGCGTATACGTGACACGGGCATCGGCATACCCGCCGACAAGGTTGAGTCGGTTTTTGAGCTGTTTCAGCAGGCTGACGGATCAACGACCAGGCAATACGAAGGTACGGGTCTCGGCCTTCCCATAAGCAGGCAGATAGCCCGTCTTATGGGCGGAGACACCTGGGCGGAAAGCGAGGAGGGAAAAGGAAGCACGTTTCATTTCACCGCGCTGGTTCAACAGGCAAACCAAAAGCAGGTGCGGCGGTTTGGCTCGGTATCTCTGGCTCAGAAAAACGTTCTCATTACCGATGACAACAAAAGAAATCGTGAGATTATTTCCCATGTTTTGGAGTTGGCCGGGATGCGCGCGTTCGGTTTTGAAACCGGCGCCGGCGCCCTAAAGGCAATGCGAGAAAGAAAGGGCGAGCGCGACCCGTTTGATATCTGTATACTTGACATCATGATGCCTGACATGAGCGGCTACCAGTTGGCAAGACGCATCCGCTCAGAGGTTGACGCCACACTTCCCCTCATAGCATTCTCCTCTTCAATAGAAAAAGGGGTGGCCAAGAAATGTCAGGAAGCAGGGTTTAACGGGTTTCTGCCGAAACCGATCAACCGCTTAAAGCTGTATAAAATGATAGAGCGTCTGCTGTGCAATAGCCACGACAAACAAGAGCCCATGGCAGAAAAGACCCCGCTTATCACCCAGTACTCCATGCGGGAGGACGCCAAGCATGGTGTTTCAATACTGCTTGCAGAAGACAATCCGGTGAACCAGAAGCTTGCTGTAAAGCTCCTGACAAAGGCCGGATATAATGTGGAGGTAACAAATAACGGCAGGGAAACGGTTGAGAGGTTTATTGCTGAGCCGAAAAAACATGACATCATCCTCATGGACATCCAAATGCCCGAGTTAAACGGCCTTGATGCCACAAAGATTTTGAGAGAAAAAGGGTTTACCCGGGTCCCGATAGTTGCCATGACCGCAAATGCCATGAAGGGGGACAGAGAAAAATGTCTGCAAGCGGGAATGAACGACTATATTTCAAAACCGATCAAGCGTGAAGTTGTCTTTGAAATGCTGAGAAAATGGGTAATCGAAAACACCTCCTATACCTCATCACGTGCGAAAGTCTGAATTCGATCTTACAGGAGAGAAAAGGGGTCAAACCTTAATTATTAACTATTTATCTCCTTTTCCAGTTTTTCAAACCGCTTCTTCACTTTTTTGTTCTTCTGCATAACTGATTCAAGGCGTTTGCTGTTTACAATTAATGCCGCTCCGCTTATGCCTCCCAGTTGCCTTCCAATTTCAGTCATGTTCATCTTCTTTGTTATGTTCCTGAGACATAGTTCCTGCAATAGTGCACGGGCCTCACGATGAGTACTGTGTTTTCGGTACAATTCTCTGTGATCTGCAACAGAAAATGCTTCAGCAACTTTTTTTGCTATTTCTTCGATGCTTATCGGCAATACTTTCAGCTCTGCAGCCCCTGGCTGCTCCCGCTCATCGACCTTTTTACCCATCAAAAATTTTTCATATATGTGGTCAATGAAACTTTCTGTGCCCATTACTGCCTGGCCTCTAATATCATCCCACATACTCTTTTTCAGGTCTTTGGCCAGTCCGTCAAGCACAAATCCTGCATATTCCTGCCTCCCCTTCCGATCATCCCTGCCGGTAAGCATCTGCAAGACCATTTCATAGGTCACAAATTCCCGGCGCTTTCTCTTATGAACGTACCCGCCGTAACTGCTCCACCTATAGTCTCGTATGGTCTGCACCTTATCCTGTATACTCCTGTTTTCATACTTCTTTATATGCACAGGATTCAAATGCACATACCGGCTGACCTCCAGGAGGTACTCGTCTGCTTCTATCAGGATTGCCTTGTATCTGCCCTGATATAAATGCCCGCTCCTTTTGTGCCTTTTATTAAAATATACTGTGTAGGATGTGTTGAATCGCTGCATGAATTTCTGCAGGTTGGCCTCACATGTCTTCACCACCATATGAAAGTGATTGCTCATCAGAACATAGCAATGAAGCTCTACCCGGAAAATATCCAGGCTCCTGGAAAGTATTTGTAAAAACTCCTCACAGTCCTGATCGTCTGCAAATATATTTCGTCGGTCATTGCCTCGGCAGGTTACATGATACCATGCCCCGGGATATTCTATTCGTATTGCTCGTGCCATGATGTTTGTATAACAGTTTCTGTCCAGACATGTCAATAATTAATTATTTAGGTTTGACCCCTTTCGTTCCCAAAATGACAGGGTATTAAAAATCGGGTTTTGTGTCCCCTTTCATCTTCTTCACATCCGCGATCATTTCACGGGCCATCCTTACGTACTGCCTGGCCATGGCCCGGCGAAACCGGTTTCGCGAGCAGAAGAACCGGAGCTGCTTTAAAAACACTTTGGGCCGCACGTAGCAGCCCACCCAGAAACCGGAAAATGTCTCAGCCATCTTTTCCTGAGAAACCGCGGTTTTAATGACCGATGTCCCGAATCCGTAATCGGCCCAGTCATAACTTGTTATGAGATCTTTTTCTTTTAAATCGTTAAACATATCGGTTCCGGGAAAGGGTACCGCCATGGAGCCGACGATAAAGGAGCAGTGGTCAGGGTACAGGTACCTGCCGTACTCAAGAATGGCCTCCAGTGACTCAACCGTGTCCTCGGGCAGTCCGAACAGCAGGTATATTGAAACCAGTATGTCCAGCTTGCGTTCCAGGGTGTCGAGCATCTGTTCAACGGAGCTTCTGTCAAACCCCTTTTTCCCGCACCGCTTTCTCATCTCCGGGTCCGGTGTTTCCAGACCGAACACGATCTTGAACAGGCCGTTTTCTTTCATGCGCTCCCAAAGGTCGCGATATTCAAGAAAAACATCCTCCCTGGTCTCATAGTACCAGTAAAGCTTCTCGCCGCATGTCTCAAGGGCGTCCAGAAATCCTTCCAATTGATCACGAACGAGAAACGATGAATCATCCTGAAAAAAGAAGGTGTCATGGTTGAAATTCCTTTTCACCCACACCATCTCTTCCACGATCTTTGCCGGATTCCGGTGCCTGACCCCCTTGTGCACTTTCCAGGTGACGCAGTAGGGGCAGGTATAGGGACAGCCCCGGGATGAAGATGTTGCCAGCATGGGGTTGCCTGCCCAGTGATACTTTTCCACAGGAAACAGGTGCCACGCGGGAAACGGAAGGGAATCGATATCTGCAATGGGCGCCCGGTCCTCGTTGCGGATAATGGCACCGCTTTCATTGCGCCAGGTAATGCCCCGGACATCCTGCAGGGGTGACCCGGCATCAACCGCGGCACACAGGTGGCTGATTGTTGCTTCACCCTCTCCGCGCACGACAACATCAAGCTCGGGACACTGGGTAAGGGACTCTTGGTCGGTAAAGGAAAAATGAGCCCCCCCCGCAATGGTGATGATATTACGGCTTATTTCCTTTTTTGTACGGCTGAAAATGGTAAGCGACCTGGGGCTGACCGGCGTCTGGCCCCCCGCGCCGATTATGCGTGGGCCGAACTGCCTGATACGCCCGAGTATGCCGTCGTAGGTCAGGTTCTCCGCTGCGGCATCCACGATCCCGACCTGGTGGCCCTCCTGCTCCAGAACGGCCGCAATCGAGGCAAGTCCCAGGTTGGGGGCAAGGTGCACATCCAGGTGGAACATGGGGGGCTGAATAAGCATTACGCGCATCTGTTCTCTCCATAAACACTATACAACACGTTTTCCGGCACCGCTATGCAGCTTTTTTAATGGCGGTGCCTCATGGGGACCTTTGCCTGGTCGGTGGGCTGCTGCCCCTCGAAGGGCGGGTAGACCTTGATGGCCTCGTAGCCGCAGTGAAATTCACACATATGGCATTTCAGACAGAAGCTCTGATCGGGCGCGCTGGTCTTTTTCTTGCCGTCAACGGTCTTCATTTCAAGCAGACTGACCGGACAGACTTCCACACAGGTGCCGCAACCCACGCATTTGTCCTCGTGGATCCTTATTTCAATGTGCACAACCTCTACATCGCTTATTTTCGGCATGGTTTATTCCTCCTGCAAAAAATCATTTACTTGCCTGTGATGTATGTACCCTGTTTTACCTACACATCATCGCGTAAAGCGTGATGGTATGTATATGACTACCGGCTTGTGCCGTATGTGTTCTGTTTTATGAAAGCCCCTTCATCACCAGGGACCCCATCTCCCGCCCGTAACAGCGCAGCATTACCGAGGTGACCGGGTCCCGGTCATAGAGCCACTCCTGGAGGACCCGCTTGCGCCTGATGCAGTACTGTCGGTGTGCGGGATCTTCGATGGGTTTAGCTTCCTTGACGGTGTCGGCCCACTCCTGGAGATATTTCAGGGGCAGGTTGAGTATGCGCTGCCGGTACTCATCGGTGCCGCCCGACTTTGTCCTGAAAAAGCTGTAGTACGGGCCGGTCAGGGTCCTGAACCACACGTGCAGTGACGGAGGCCCCACAATGTCATAATACTCCCGAAAGATATTGTCCAGCTTGTCGAGGTACTTCATGCGGTAGTCTTCATTGAGCACAATATCGCACAGCGGCATGTGGTCGACCATCCCGTGCCCCGGTCCCCGGCCCTCGTCCCAGTCGATGAGCATGACGGGAAAGTCATAATCATCCCGGGGAAATCCTATTACCGCGCCCGAAATGGAGCGGCCCGACAGCACGTGCCACCACAGGCATACCTTCTCTATCTTGTCGGACTGAAAAACCCGGGTAACGCCTTTTGCCATGGGCGAGTCAAGGTCCTCCATCAGCGGGTCCATGTTGAATCCCTGGTATTCGCCGGTAAGGGGTTGCAGATCAAGAGTCCTGAGAATTTCCCAGCATTCTTCGGGAAACGGGCGTATGGTGGGCACGTTCTTGGCCGGCCATTTATCACAGGTAAAACCCACTTCCTTTTCAAGATGATACTCTTTCATTGTTTTTCTCCCTTTTTTTTAGATTAAAAATCTCTTCCTTCTTCCTGCGGGGGAAGTACGGTAATGGCGCCGGCGGGACAGTTGTTCTGACAGCCGTGGTCCTTCATGCACAGCTCAATGTCGGTAACAACGGGAATACGCTTGCCCGCCTCTTCCCGGTATTCAATGATATCCGGCGGGCAGATCCTTTCACACACCCCGCCGCATTCATCCGCCCCGATACATTTCTGCTTATCCAGAACAAACTGTATCTCCCACATGATATGCCCCCTCACCTGTCTCTCATTGTCTCTTCAAGCTGCGGGTAGACCATGATTGCTCCCTGGGGACAGTTCTGCTGGCAGCTGTGACATTCAATGCAGATCTCCAGATCCACTATTTCCACGACCCCCCGCTTATCATTGACCGCGATGGCGTCGACATGGCAGTAATCAACGCAAACCCCGCAGCCGGTGCAAGAATCTTCATCGATGACAATCCTGTGTTCCCTCTCATCCATGGTCTTTATCCCCCGACCTGCTGTTTCTTTTCCCGGACCATTGTTCTGAAGTCTTCGTCGGATTCGTAATAGTCCTGCATGCCGAAGATAAGGGGCACCAGGGCATACACGTGGTGCCGGGCAAGCTCCATGTCCCCCTTTATCAGCTCGGTGTAGGTATACATCATCTTGGCTTCCAGGGAATTGTCGATAACGTCAAGAAGTATCTTTGCCTTCAGTTTCATCCCGACCTGTGAATCAGGGTCTTCGCCCTCCTCCACAACGTTTTGTCCTTTGACCAGCTTTGTGGTTACGGCAGGCTGGTCGTCCTCAAAACGCCAGAAGATGATATCCCCGTCAAGCTCTACCATCTGGGCGACAAACTCTTCGTCTTTGTTGACCAGCTCCGCGCCCCGCTGCATTATTTCAAACATTGATGCCATGAATGTCCCCTTTCCCTGTAGTTGATTATAGTCTCCCCTTTTGTAACAAATCATCCAATTGTGAACCCTGAATGTATAATCCCCGGCCCGGGCCGGGTTATCACAGGGTTTGGCGTTCAGTCAATTCACGGTATACGTACATAAGATTTGAGAATATAGAGGCCAGGCGCCGGGGCAGGCAAAAATCCCACCTAGGTGTACCCTATCGCGCACACCTTTCCCAGCTCCGGTCCCATGGTGCGGATAAGCACGGAGCCCAGGGGGTCGCGCTGCCGCAGCTGGTTCATAATGAGGCGCTTTCTCTTGTTTGCGTACTGCTTGTACTGACTGTCCTCTACGGGTTCGGCATTATTGACCACCGCTGCCCAGTGTTTAATGTATTCGACCTCACACTGCAGCGCCCTTTCGCGCTGGCCGCTGGGGCCGTCAAAGATCATATAGGGCCCCTGCTGGGCACGAAACCAGCGGTAGGTCGAGGGGGGGCCGATCAGGTCCTTGTACTCGTTAAAAACAGGTTCAATCCCGTCGAGGTATTTTTCCCGGTACCACTCGTGCTCCACACAGTCGGCAATGGGCATGATATCGATAATAATGTGCAGGCGTTTCTTGGATTCTTCCCAGGCCAGCACCAGGGCGGGAAAATCGTAATCATCATTTGGCCAGCCCATCCACATGCCGCCGGCAATGCTCCGGGATATGAGGACCCACATGTGGGCGAGCTTCTCGATCTTATCATTATAAAAATGCAGGAATTTGCCCTCCGCCATGGGCCGCTTGACTCCCTGCTGCAGGGGCGTTAAATCATGGCCCTCGATTTCGGTAAGCCGTTTCAGGCCAAGATCTTTAAAGTGCGGCCAGGTTGTTTCAGGATAGGGGTGGGGCTCAAACCCTTTCGGCTGCCACAGGCTTGTGGAGTCGAAGCCCAGATCGGTTATAATCTCACTCATACATTCCTCATCTTCCTGGATTTACTATATTGATAGTTGTTCTGTTCGGGCTGCCTGTTTCATTTCAGGTCCCTGTTTCCCCATTGCGGGCGATACATCTTATTGCTTAAACCGGTACCCGATCAGCCGCGATGAATTGCCCACCACAACAATAGAGCCGATATTGTGAATGATGGCCCCGATTATGGGACCGATCTCCCCGGTGGATGCCAGGACAAGGGCAATCCCGTTTATGGCAATGGAAATAAAAAGGCTCTGCTTGATGATGGTAACGGTCTTTCGGGACAGTGCGATTGCTTCCGACGCCTTCCCCAGGTCATCACCCGTCAGGGCAATGTCTGCAGCTTCAATAGCAGCATCCGTACCGATTGCCCCCATGGCGATACCCACATCGGCCTCGACAAGGGACGGGGCATCATTGATACCGTCCCCCACCATGGCAACCCGCTCTCCGGCGGCCTTGAGCTTTTTAATATGTTCAAGTTTATGTTCAGGGAGAAGATCTGCAACAATATCGTCAAGGTCGGCTCCTTCCGCAATGGCCTGAGCAACCTTCCGGTTGTCGCCGGTGAGCATGAGTATTGTGTCGATACCCAGGCGCCTTATATCTCTGATTGATTCATGGACATCGGCCTTGAGCACATCCGCTATACCGATGCCTCCGATTATTTTCCCTTCCCGGCCCACCAGCACTCCGGTTGTGCCGGAAGCAGCCATGGTGTCCAGAAACCGGCCGGCCGGCCCTGAAAGTTCAATACCCTTTTCTTCAAACAGTCGTTGGTTTCCCACAAGAATCTCTTTGCCGTCCCGTTTGGCGACTACTCCCCTGCCTACAATGACACTGGTGTCATCCGGCTCAAAGGGCCAGGCCTCTTCTTCCCGGCACCGCTTGAGGATCGCCTCAGCCAGCGGATGCTCGGAATGCTGCTCAGCGGTTCCGGCCAGGCTGATGACCTCTTTTCCTGTTGCGCCGTCAAATCCCTGTATCGTCTTTACGGTGGGAGCACCATAGGTAAGGGTCCCGGTTTTGTCAAACACAAAGGTCGTCAGCTTGCCGATTATTTCAAGTACCGCACCACCCTTGATGAGGATGCCCCGCCGGGCCGCATTACCGATGCCCGCGACAACGGCTGTGGGTGTCGCGATCACAAGAGCGCAGGGACAGGCAACCACCAGAACGGTCACGGCACGGAGCACTTCGCCGGTTACCCCCCACACACACGCCGCGAGGGTCAGCATGGACGGGGTAAACCATGCTGCAAAGCGGTCTGCAATGCGCTCAATGGGAGGCTTTACAGCTTGGGCCTTGTGCACGAGATCGATGATTTTTGAAATTGCGGTTTCAGACGCGACGCGGGTCACCGCGATTCTGAGTACGCCCAGCTGGTTGAGCGTCCCCCCGTACACCCCGTCACCCGGCTCCTTTGCGATAAGCACCGACTCCCCGGTTATGGGGGCCTGGTTGACCTCACCACGGCCTTCCCTGACGGTTCCGTCAATGGGTATTTTTTCCCCCGGCTTCACCAGCACGATATCGCCGATGCGCACGTCATCGATATCAATGTCAATTTCACGGCCGTTGCGTATTACCCGGGCGGTATCAGCCTCCAGTTCCATGAGGGACCGGACCGCCTCCCCCGTTTTAGCAATGGTTATATCTTCCAGGAGTTCACCGATATTCATCATCATGACAACAATGGCCCCCGCAACATACTCGCCCACCCAGATTGCCGCTATCAGTGCACAGGTTACCAGCACTTCCGCATTCAGCCGCTTGTTGGTAATGGTTGAAACAACAGAATTTCTAACGATGGGATATCCTGAAAGCACACAGGCAGCCAGTGCGAGGTATATCCAGGGCGGTTCCGACTCTCCCTTGAGCCAGGCAATGGTGACCAGTATGATACAGAAAACGGGGTTGATGAACTCCCGGTAGCGGTCGATAAAGCGGTCAAAGCCGGTGTCCCCGTGTGTGTGGTCCGGGGCCACCTCCCGCTCAACAATGGATTCCCGTGCAACGTCATGCATCGCTTAGTCCTTTCTCCACCCAAAATTAAGTTTCATAAAGCTCCCCAGCAGCAGAAACAGCGCAACAAGGGCGGTTTCAAGAAACATTCCCGTGAACAGGCCCGCAACCAGGAGCGCTCCCAGCAGCAGCTCCAGGCTGGGCCGTCGACGGGAAATACACTCGAACAGCGCGTTTTTAAGGATAGGAAATATACCGATAACAGCCGCACAGACAATCATTCCTTCCGAGAGATGCCCCGGAAGCCATCGCAGATAGCCGGCTACGATGAGCAGCCCCATCAGTGCCGCGCCGAACCAGTCCCGCACCGGGTCTTTGAATATTTTATGTATTACGCCGGTATGCTCGGGGTGGTGGGTGTGGTGGTGCCGGTGATAGAAGAAATGACCGTGCTCATGCATATGGTTGTAGGCGCGGTCCTCAAACTGTTCATGTCCATGATGCTCATGGGAATGGCCATGGGGGTCGCTCTCATGATCGGTGTAGACCTCTTCGTCATGGTCATGGTCATGCCCGTGGGGAATAGCGTGGTCATGGCCGTGCTCATGATGGTGATCGTGGGCGCCGTGGCTGTGTTCCTCGCCATGTCCGTGATCAGGGTCGTGGTGATGTTCGTCGTCATGAGCGTGGTCGTGGGTGTCATGGCCGTGCGCCTCGGCATGTCCGTGATCAGGGTCCCTGCCTATGGCTTTTTTCTTATTTTTTCGCTTATAAATAAGTGAATCTCGGTGAACGTCATGCATTGGTGTTTCCTCTCTCTGGACAAATTATTCTATTTTCTTCAGTATCTTGGCAGCCTCATCCAGGTGATAGACAAGATGCAGCGTGTCTTCCTCCTTCAGTTTTGCAAACAGCGTCTGGAACTCCTCCCTGCGCTTGTGTATAAACTGCCCGCGGACTTTTTTCCCTTTAGCGGTAAGGCGCACCTTTACTACCCGACGGTCTTTTTTGTCACGGATGCGCTCCGCGTACCCGTCCCGCTCAAGGCGGTCGACCATATCGGTAACGGTGGACTTTTTCACCCGGGCGTTTTCACCGAGCTCACCGATGGGATATTCCCCGTTCTCGTCGACAAACGCAAAAATGGCCTTGATGAACGACGGGGACAGGTCCGTCCCGGTCCCCTTACCATTTTTAAAGACCGTTTCGTTGTAAAAAAGATCGATAAAATCCCGTATAACCAGCATTTTGGCATCAATGCTTTCAAGCTTTCTGCTTTTTTTGAGTGTTTTATGCATTACGGCAGTCCTTTATGTATTTAATACAAAACCGGAAAGTTAGTTATCCGATATTCCGAAACCGGAATATTTAGTAGTTTAATTTACAGTGGCTATAATGTCAAATTTTTTTTTGGAATGTCGTTATCTGCACTACGCCGTTTATTACTCTTTACAACAGGTTGAAAGTTCCTTTGTAAAAGGCAGCCCAGCCGCTATACTGCAGGCTGAAGCAAAGAAACAGAGGCATACACAATAAGGAGTCACGTATGCACACACAGGCATTAACACGGTGTTCTAAGCAGCGTTTTTGATCAGCTTTTTAACAGAGACAATGACATTGAGCCGGTTGCAAAGGACATCGATTCACACAGTCCCCTCATCGTGGCATCCCCCGTGTGGATTCATACGTTATCATCCCCCATAAGGTTTTAAATCTGTTACTATAACAGGTGCTGCTGTGTACCTTGTTCTCACCCGTCAGGGCAATTATACCGATATTGACAAAACGGACATCAACGAGTACATTGAGTCACGTGGGGCTGAGGTTGCGGGACTATACGGCGTGCTTACAAAGGGCAGAAGTCAGGCAGAGCTTCAGCAGGACGCCCGCCGGTTTTTAAAAAAAGCCGGCGTTACCAACGATACAGCAGGGAGGCGATAATGTTTGACAGCACAAAATGCAATGAGTGCGGCGACTGTTTCATGCAGTGCCAGTATATAGACTATTCCCGGGAAAAGGCCGTGGGTGAGATCAAAGCGTTAAAACTGGGAAAAACCGCTGATATACTCAAGGATTGCATCACCTGCATGGCCTGTAACGAATACTGCCCCACCGGGGCGAACCCGTACGATCTGATAGTAAGCCTTCAGGAACAGAAGGACATCAGGCTGGTGCCCAGGGAGATTGCCCAGGGTATCGAGGAGACCCTGGGTAATGTTCCGAACAAAACCATCCAGGGAGACCCTGACAAGCCTGCCCTTTCGCTGTGTGTTATGGCACACGCCTACCCGGAAGATATCACCGACAGCAGGCTGTTTGACGGCTTGACCCAGGTGAGCGGGAGTGATTATTACTCCCGTGTCGTGTTTCTTCACACCGGTATGGAGAGCAGCGTACGGCAGCACGCTCAACAGTTCATCGACAACCTGACCGCGCTCAACAAAGATGAGATTGTTTTCATGCACAACGACTGCTACGTTCTTGCAGCCTGCAAGGCCGCAGAGTACGGCATCAGCGTTCCCTTCAAACCGGTGCATATCGTTGAGTACATGGCGGGGTATCTTAAGGAGCACAAACAGGACATACACCCCCTTGACAGAAACATCGCGTACCAGCGCCCCTGCATATCACGGTATACTCCCGGAGAGGATCTGTTTCTTGATGAATTTTTTCAGCTCATCGGCGCACATCGGGTTGAACGACAGCATGACCGGGAAAACGCCCTTTGCTGCGCCTTCGGCCTTCGCGAGACCGACCCTGAACGGGGTGCGCACATCCTGCAACGAAACCTGAATGATGCAAAAAATCACGCGGCCGAGGCAATGGTATTTTTGTGCCCCGGATGCTACTGGCTGACAAGCGAGGCATGCGAGCAGGCCGGGCTTGGATCAATCTTCATTACCGACCTCTGCCGCATGGCACTGGGCGAGATCCCATTCGCATCACGGCCCTGGAAACCGCACTAGTGTTCTATTATAGTCCTGGCCCGGGACAACCCACTGTTTCAGCTTCACGAATATCACCTTGTTCAATTACTTGTCCTGTGCTAAGTATATGTATATAAGAACAGCACAAAGCATCAATCACGTTTTACACCGCCACCTGACCCTTTCAGCTGCATCCTTTTCAACCGGACACATACTACTGTATGTTTCACGCTCGTTTCATATATAACCCGACACTAATATCTTATCGGGGAGGAACAGCCATGGAAAAAGAAATACAAAAAATTAATGCGTTAATACTGCAGGCTGCTCAAAAGGCCCGCAGGGAAACAAGCAGCGAGCCTGAGCCCGACCTGACCAGACCGGTACAGTGGCCGGTCCGGTGCACCATCGGACCGGGCCTGGAGGGCGGCATCGCATGCGAGACCAAGGTCGGCTATGTGAACGGCTCCAAGGGCTGGCTCATATACCGGGGATATGATATTTTCGACCTGTGCGCCCACACCAGCTTTGAAGAAGTCGCCTATCTTCTGCTGCACGGCAGCCTTCCCCGTGCCGCAGAACTGAAGGAGTATAAACAGGAGCTTGCAGAATACCGGTTTCTCAACAAAACGCTGCGCCTGCTCATGGGATTCCCCGTGGAAAAAATGAATGTCATGGGTTCCCTGCGTCTGGGCACGAACCTGATGCGGCAGGAGTTTACATTCCGGGACCGGGAGGACGGCAGGCTGGAAGCAGTCAGTACCATCAGCAGCGATGAGGACTCCATCGCCATGGAGACAAAACCGAAGGGGGGAAAACGCGCGATTTATGAGTTCTCCTGGAAAAAACTGCAGGAGCACGTGGAACCCGACGAGAAGCTGGAAGACGCGTGCAGTATTGCATCCTGCTACCGTCTGCTTGCCGGCGTTGCCACAATCACTGCGGCAATTGCCCGGGTCCGTCAGGGACGCGTTCCCATTGAGCCCGACCCTGAGCTCAGCCATGCGGCAAATTTTCTCTATATGCTGTCGGGCACACGCCCCACTCCCGTTGAAGAGCGTATAATGGATGTTGCGCTCATACTTCATGCCGACCACGGCATGAACGCAAGTACCTTTGCCGCCATGGTTGTTGCCTCAACCCTGTCTGATATCTACTTTTCCGTCGGCGCGGGCATTGCCGCGCTGAACGGACCGCTGCACGGGGGTGCAAATGAGCAGGCATTCCGCATGTTCGACCAAATCAAGAAAGGTGAAGACGTGGAACCATGGCTTGATAAAAAACTTGCCGACAAAAGCAAGATTGTCGGATTCGGCCACCGCGTTTACAAGGCGTACGATCCCCGTGCCCGCATTCTGGGGCCCCTGGCGCACTATATCGTCAAGGGCGACAGCGCGGCTGAAAAAAGGTTCGACGTTGCCCGGGAACTTGAAAGCAGGGTGGCTTCGCGTCTCGGCAAGGAGAAAAAAATCTTTCCGAATGTCGACTACTATTCCGGGATTGTATATGACCGTTTGGGCATTCCCACGGATATGTTCACGCCGATTTTTGCTGTCAGCCGTGTTGCAGGATGGACCGCCAGGGTTCACGAATACCTGCAGCACAACCGCATCTTCAGGCCCCGGGCCATCTACACGGGGGAGTTTAATAAAACCGTGCCCCCCCTTGATCAGCGGTGATAATAAAACACTATTTATGAGTTCATAACAGTTCTCTACGAGAGCCATTGCCGGGAGCATAGCGACAAAGCAATCCCCGTTGACGCTCAGAGACCATGGCCAAACGGTGGTTTTTTCAAAACGCACACTGGCTGAGACTGCTTCACTTCGTTCCCAATGACCATGCTCTTGACCGGCGCGTGCGGCGAAAGCACCGGGTCTGGCGATAGTTTTTCTTCCCCGGGCCGGGAGGGCCTGTTCGTGTTCTGCCGGTTGTAATTCTACCGAATAAATGATAAGTATATTCTGATTCGGTTTTAAAAAAATCAGCCGTCTAAAAAAGCCACAACCCCGGAGCCCGGTTCTCACTATGCTCGATTTCCTGATTATAACGCTGACCGCCCTGTTGCTGCTTGTCGGTCTTATCGGCACCGTAGTGCCCTTTATTCCGGGCACAGTACTGGTGTTTCTCGGCACATTCGTGTATGCCTGGTATACGGGCTTCACCGTGCTCGGCTGGGGAATGCTTGGGGTACTGGCGGGACTTACTCTTCTGGCCCAGGCACTGGATTCCCTGGCGTCCGTTATCGGCGCGAAAAAATTCGGGGCAAGCCGGTGGGGGATTATCGGTGCTTTTATCGGCGGCATTCTGGGGCTCCTGTTCGGCGGCCTGCCGGGCATTCTTATCGGTCCCTTTGTCGGCGCGCTTCTGTGTGAGCTTTTACAGGGTAAAGGGATGAAGGCGTCATTTAAAATAGGTGTGGGCACCCTTGTCGGTTTTCTTGGCGGGGCCGTCGGAAAAATAATAATTGCCGTCACCATGATAGGCATTTTCCTCATACAGCTGCTGTAATATCTTGCATGAGCAGGCAATAACCATGATACAACTAATAGTAATCCTGCTGCTGACCGGTGTGCTTGCCGGAGGATGCAGTATAAAAGACCCGGTAACCATCGGGCTTGATCAGTACATGCAGGACCCATCGGCATACCGGGACAACAGGGTCATTATCGACGCCGAACTCTCAGATTTGTTGTCGCGTTATGAACAGTACAGAAACAGAAAAGTTACCATAACCGCACCGTTCTCCTATTTCGGTTCAAGGAGGTTCTGGACCTGGTATGTGCTTCTGGAAAATAACGGCAAGAAGCTTACATGCTATACCCACCGGTACAGGGTTGAGCCGGGATGGGATGCACTTCACCTGCTGAGGTGGGCCCGGCATGAAAAAGGGGACATTACCGTTGTGGGAACGCTGAAAAGAGACGGTCTTGACCTTGAAAGGCTCATCTACAAGGAGCAGCATGTGCTCACAAGCTACAAACCTCCCCGGCCGAGTCATTATTTCTGGTGGCCCTATTATTAGGTTCCCGCCGCACCTGACAATCCCGATGATACGTAAGAAAATATTTGAGTGACGTGAATGTCCATGGTATTATTGTTAGGATATACCCATGTGTCGCTTCATTTCATGGGCGTTGTGAAAACAATTAACAGGGCAGGCGTACCTGAAGCACCGAAAAAAGGACCCCCGACATGCAAACGGCTGAATCAAATCTTCCTGAAAGTGTAACCCACATAGCGCTGAATGAAAAACACGTCTACCTTGTCGGTACGGCACATGTATCCAAGAAGAGCGTTGAAGATGTGCGCACAACCGTGGAAACCCTACAACCGGATGCAATCTGCGTTGAATTATGCCCCGCCCGTCACAAAACCATAGTAAAGCGTGATGACTGGAAAAAAATGAATATATTTAAGGTCATCAAAGAGAAAAAGGCTGTTTTCCTTCTTGCCCAGCTTATTCTGTCGTCATTTTACCGCAGAATCGGCGATCAGCTCGGCGTCATGCCGGGAGCTGAAATGGTCGAGGGCATTCAGCAGGCACAAAAAACCGGGGCCGAGCTTGTCCTTGCCGACCGTGATGTTGAAGTTACGCTTAAACGTGTCTGGGGCGGGCTGAATTTCTGGAACAAATTAAAAATGCTCTTTCAGATCACGGCAAGCCTGTTTCTTACGGAAAAAATCGACGAAAAGCTGGTCGAAGATATGAAACAACAGGACCAGCTTGAAAATATTCTTGAGGTGTTTACCGAATCTTTTCCTGAAATCAAAAAACGGCTTATTGATGAGCGGGACATCTACCTCTCACAGAAAATCAAACATGCCCGGGGCACCACAGTTGTTGCTGTTGTGGGGGCGGGGCACGTAAACGGTATTCAGAAGCATATTAATAAAAAACATGACCTGGCGCCCCTTGTTCACATTCCACCCAAGTCAATGGTACCCACACTGCTGAAGTGGACAATACCGGGCTTAATTGTCGCCCTTATTGTTTTCGGTTTTTTCAAGGGCGGGACCCAGCATGCAATGGAGTCTATTTATATCTGGGTACTGGTCAACGGCGTGCTGGCCGGCCTTGGTGCCGCACTTGCGCTTGCCCACCCCGTTACCATACTCGCCTCCTTCTTCGGCGCCCCGTTAACCAGCCTCAATCCCATGATTGCAGCAGGCTGGGTCGCGGGGCTTGTACAGGCATGGGTCAAAAAACCCACCGTCGCAGACCTTGAGGACCTTCCCAATGCCGTCCTGACGGTTAAAGGATTCTGGATGAATCCGGCTTGCAAGATTCTGCTTGTTGTTGTGCTGGCAAACCTTGGAAGCTCACTGGGTACATTTATTTCAGGAAGCTGGATTGCAGCACGTATATTTGAATAAATAACGTTTTACTGCTTAAGAAAAGGAGACAATCCATGAGAAACAGATACAAGAAAATAATCGGTAGCATAACAACATGTATAGTGTGTTTCGTCATGACGGCAACAGTAGCCGCCCAACAAGAGAATGTCGTCCCTGAACAAAAAAAACCCCTAACACAAATCATTAAGGTTCACCATAAAACAGGGATACAGCAGCCAAGCATGAAGATATCCCTGGGGACAACCGTTATCTGGTTCAACGAGTCGGACAGCCTGATAGAAATACAATTTACCGACAAGCAGGTCACCATGGTATGCGCAAATCCCGTAAACTTTATTCTTGATGTCAATGGTACCTTCGTATCAAACAAAATCCCCAAAGGTGCTCTTGCCAGCATATGCTTTGTTGAGAAAGGTTCTTTTGACTACAGTGCACAAAACGTGAGTAAAAACGTTAAAAGTGAAAAAGTTTTTCAGGGCAAAATCATCGTAGAATAGATCGTACGTACACAACCGGGCCCATCACAGGTCCCGTGCCTGTGCGGGGAAGAGATCGGCTTTGGTTTGCGGTTTCGCAATAGCGGCCTTTGCTTTTGCCTCCCCGTGTTGAGCATGGGGTTGCGGCAAAAAAAAGGGGCGTCATCCTCGAGACGTCCCTTGTGGTGCCGGTAAAAAAACAGCCTGGGTTCCCGGCAATATCATACATCCAGTGAAAACCGCTGAACTTCGTGCTTAAGCCCCTCTACCGCTGCGTCCAGTTGGTCGGTTATCTGTTTAAAATCGGTAAGGGCCTCTTTTGTATGGCCGGCTACTTCACTGAGCTGCTCCATGGACTGGCTGATCTGTTCGGCACCCTGGGACTGCATCTGCATCCCCTGGTTAACCGCTGTAAACCGCGGCCCCAGTTCCCTGGTCTGCTTAATAACATGCATTAAATCGTCTCCGATTTGAGAAACCTTGTCCCAGCTGCTTCGCACCTGGGTGGTAAATTGTGTCATGGTTTCCACACCGTTTTCAACGGCGCTCTCCATTTCTTTGACCATCTGTTCAATATCCTGGGTTGAAACGGCGGTCTGATCGGCAAGGCGGCGTATCTCACGGGAAACAACAGAAAAGCCCCGTCCGTGCTCACCCGCTTTGTCGGCTTCGATTGCGGCATTCAATGACAGCATGTTCGTCTGATCTGCCACTTTGGTTATGGTTATGATAACTTGACCGATATTGCGTGCCTTTTCACTGATTGTAAAAAGCTTCTCGGAAATATTTTCCGTTGATTCATGAAGCTGCTGCATGGTCTCTTTTATGTCTGTGAGCCCCTCATATCCGGAACCGGCCATATCAGCGGTATTGGAGGCCTTTTTAGTAACATCGGTTATGGTATCGGCCAGTTCCTGTGACGTTGCCGTAATCTGCTTGCCGGTAGCACTCACCTGGCTGGTGGACGATGCCTGCTCCGCTACTGTGGCCTCAAGCTGGTGCACCGCTGCTGAAATCCTGGTTGCCGATGATGTGACCTGAATTCCCGATTTGCGGACCTGATCCAGCAGCGCAAAGAGGCTGCCGGCCATTGTGTCCATGGCCCTGAAAAGAAGTCCCACTTCATCTTTCATACTGTTTTTATAGGCAGCCTTTCCCGGTCCGGAAGCATACCTGCTCTGCTGAAGCTCTTTTCTGGCCTTCTGTATGTTCCCCTTGGCAATGTCGGCGGCAATGGCGCTGATGTGACCAAGGGGACGGGTAATGCCGACGGATATAAAAACAACCAGTCCGGTTGCTATTACAAGTGCCGACAGCGTCAGCATCAGGGCAAACATTCGTCTGTTTACATAGCGGGAGACATGTTCTTGTAAAAGATCTTCAAGTTCTTTTGAAACAGCTTTACGTAAGGCAGAGCCGGTGCTGCGGGCTTTTGAACCGATAATTATGAATTCTTCCTTGGAGATGTTTGCAGCAGTATCCTCGGATATTGCTTCAAGAACTTTTAACAGAGCATGGCTTGCACTGATATAGTCTGTAAGCACATTCTGTATATTTTCCTGTAAGGAGTGGCCTGCATGGTGAGCACCCTTATTCTCGCGCGACGCCGTTTCAATACTCCTGATGATGCGGTCCCGGTCTGCCTCCTTAAGCTTTGAGGCGTGCACTGCAAACATGATCCGGTCTTCTTTTGTAAGGCTGCCCCAGGAGAGTGACTGGTAACCGAAAAACAATATTTCCCCCAGACGCTCCTGTGCCCTGGGTATGGCAAGAAGAACCACATCCACAAGGTAATTGGTATCAAGGTCGGGATCAAGGACCATATTGGATGTATCACCTATTCTGTTGAGCAGGGTCATGATGTCCCTCAGCAGCACCCTGTGCTTCCGGTTGCTGACGGTTGGTGCAATACGCTCCTTTTGTTTGTGCAGTTCCTGCCAGCTTTTTTGTAGTTCTCCGGGGGAGATGAAGAGCATGTCGATCTGCTGAAGGGCTGTCTCGTCGACGTTGAGCGGTTGAGCATAGCGCTGGGATTCTGCAAGCAACCGCTGAAACGCCTGTTCAACCTTTTCAGCAACCTCATCACGCTGCCGGATTAGCCCGGTTTCACCGAGCAGACAAAAGTATGCAAGGCGCTGATGTTCGGGTATGTACTCAACCAGATCGTGCAGGGGCTGCAGCATCCGGTTCCCATACATTTCTTTGGTTGAAAGATAGATCCTGGCATTAAAAGCCGTGTTCATAAAATACAACAGGACCGCTATCGGCAGGGAGAAGGCGAGGCTGCTGATCAACAGTTTATGCGATATTTTCAGTTTGCTTAAAAATGCATTCATTGATCAACACAACAAATATGACTGATGTTTATTGTTTGTGTGTTTGTGAGCTTACCCTAAAAGAGAAACCGGATCAAGCATTCTCTTGTCCCCGTGTGTAATGCTTCACCTATATCACTATACATCTCAAAAGGCAAGATATTGTAAACAGTTGGCACGAAGCTTGAATAATATAACAGGTCTGGGATAAAAACTAATGAAGATACCCTTTTTCAGCACCTACAGCATTATGGTTCCGGGCAAGGCTCTCACAGGTGAGCAGCAGCTCTCTGAGGCCCGCCTTGCACGCACCGGCACAGAGCACGGGTCTTTCGGCGCGCTGCTGGCGGCCGGCATAAAAAATAATGAAAAAACAAAAGGCTCTGCATTGGGTGGACTGCCCTTGGACACGAACATGCTGCAACAGATTGTTGAGCTTGTTCGCCTTCAAATGAACGCCGTCCTGGTGCTGGACCAGGACAACACTGAAGAAAATATTTACGGATTCGGTTCACCCTTTGACTGGCTTCGGGGTATACCGCTGGGCACCGATCATGCTGCAAGGGCGTCAAATATTAAACAACCCCTTCAAAAAACCGCCGCTCACCGACAGCACGGCAGTGTTGACGACATTATTGAAAAGGCCTCAAGGAGCTATGACGTTGACCCCTGCTTGATAAAATCGGTCATAAAGGCTGAAAGCAACTTTAATCCCGATGCCACATCCCATAAAGGTGCAATGGGACTCATGCAGCTTATGCCGGCAACAGCACAGGAGCTGGGTGTCAGGAACCCGTATGACCCGGTGGAAAATATTCATGCCGGGGTACGGTATCTGAAAAAGCTGCTTGAGCGCTACGATGGAAACGCTCAAACCGCCCTTGCCGCCTATAACTGGGGGATGGGCAATGTTGAACGCCATCCCGACAGACTGCCCGGCGAGACACGGCGGTATATTGCCCGGATAACCACCTGCTACCGTGAACTGGTCCAGCAGCAAAACCGCACGCCGGCGACCCTGATACTGTGAGACACCTCACTCGAATTCAATTGAATATATTCTTACAAAACTTAAAAAATGGTTGTTAATCATTTTTATAAACAATATAATAGTCATTATTATATGCTATTTTAAAAAATCATTAACCGATTACAAGGAGGGGTACTATGAAAAGAATTCTGATTACGGCAGTACTGGCCACCGCAGTTGTAGTGCTGGCCACATCAGCTGTATACGCAATGACAGGCTCATCCCTTGACGGCAAAAGCTTTAATGTATATATGTTCTGTACCGATGATGCGGGCAGTTTCTGTGATATCATGGAAATCACTAACGATACATTCGTTTTCAGCGGGGGCGGTTTTGAGATTGCCAGCTTCGGCAATACCTGGCTGGGTCTTGGCAGCGGCGGCAGCTACAGCGAAAATATGCTGCTGTTTAATGTGGATTATACGGTGGTCAATGAGGCCCTGGACAAATATGTCTTTTCTATGAGCGGCATAAACATTTTGGACACAATCATCATGGGCACCATGGAGGTCACGTTTTACGATTGGGACATTATTTCATATGATAAAGAGGATGAGGCTTTCGTTGTTTTTGTCGGCCTTGTAAAATAATTAAACCTTTATGAAGAAAAAAATTGTTATTACGGGCGGTTCCGGTTTCATCGGCAAAGCCCTCTGCCGTGACCTCATAGAGCACGGCTATGACATCATTGTTCTGAGCAGAAATCCAACCAGGCTGAAACCTGTCGTTGACCGCAACATACTAGTTGCCCCCTGGGACGGCAAAACCACCCGGGGATGGCTCCATCATGCTTCCGGAGCCCACGCACTGGTAAACCTTGCCGGGGAGAATATCGCCTCTTCGCTGCGCTGGACCGAAAAGAAAAAAGAACGGCTCCTGTCAAGCAGGCTTGCGGCCGGAATGGCGGTTGCGGAGGCCGTTGACCTTGCGGAAGAAAAACCCCGGGTTGTCATCCAGGCATCCGCAATCGGCTACTACGGCAGCAGGGACGATACCGTTCTGGAAGAATCATCGCCGCCGGGCAGGGGTTTTCTTGCCCAAACGGCACAACAGTGGGAAGCGGCAACCCGGCAAACAGCATCCCGTGGTGTACGCCATGCTGTTGTTCGAACCGGAATTGTGCTTGGCAGGGGCAGAGGATTTCTTTCACGGGTAACCGTGCCCTTTCGCTTTTTCCTCGGAGGGCACCCGGGCAGCGGCCGCCAATGGGTCTCCTGGATCCATATTGACGATGAAGCAGCGGCCATTAGATACCTCATAGATCATGACGGCCTGTCCGGGCCGTTCAACCTTACCGCCCCCCACCCCCTTACTGCACGGGAGTTTTTTCGCACGCTGGGCAGGGTTATGAATCGCCCCTCATGGTGTCATGTGCCGGCATGGGTCCTGCGGGTCGCCCTGGGCGAGCTGGCAGAAGAATTGCTGCTTTCAGGTCAACGGGTTTTGCCGGGCCGGCTCCTTGCGTCGGGATTTCAGTTCAGGTATCCTGACGCCCTGGGAGCTCTGGAAGAGACGTCCGGCAGTAAGAATCGTCCGTAAAAACCTTTTAGGGACGGCAGCATCTCCAACGGCAGCACTCCTCATAGGATTTTTTCGGTATTTGAAAGCATGTCCTCCAGATCTACTTCCATAACCGAAATAAACAGGGGATCCAGACCGAGACGCCCTGTGCCGGGCAGCCCCACAATGGAAATATTGGGGTCGGGCTTTAAGGAGATGCCTATCTTCTGGAGCAGGTGGTTTGCTACCTGCAGAATGTTCAACAGCGGATCATCCTGGTCAGGGAAGCTTTCAGGATCATGGTGCGTTTCAACTATGCTGCAGAACTTATCATCGAAATTCAGCTTGCGCAGTATTTTTGCCCCTATTGACGAGTGAAACGTGTAGATAATCTCCAGTACGAGCTCGTCATGCAGTTCAAATCCCGAATCCTTTTTTTTCTTGAGCCGTGCCAGGGTGTTCAGGATTGAAATAGTCCCGATGTCATGCAGCAGCCCCAGAAGGTATGCTTCCTCCGACACAAAGGCAAGGCTGCTGTTTTCCGCCACGCGCCGCGCGCATATGCCGCACGCCAGGGAATGGCGCCAGTTAATAGTAAACTGGCTGCGCAGATACTGCCCCCCGCCCCGAAAAACATCCCTAAAGGAAATGGTCATGAGAAAGTTCTTAACAGCCTTGATGCCCAGCCGGGTAATTGCCTGCTCCACTGTTTTTATCTTCACCAGCCCTGCGTACAGGGGTGAATTTGAAAGGTTCAGAACTTTTGCCGTAAGGGAGGGGTCCTTTTCTACAAGGGCCGACAGCTCGGCAATATTGATTTCATCTTTGTGGAGAAGGCCGCCGAGGTTAACGGCAACGTTTTCGGCAAGGGGAAGCTTGATTTCATCCCGGGCCAGTTCTTCTTCGATGATCTTCTTTACCGACACCTTTCCGTTCATTCTAGGTCTCCACCAGTTTTATCACTTGTTCGATTTTGCGAGGTTTCGCGGTATACGGGACATGCCTGCGCACCTCTTCAAATGTCGTCACCCCTCGTAAAACTTTTATGATCCCGTCTTCTAAAAGGGTCACCAGGCCTGTGCTTTCAAAGCTGATTCGTCTGATTTCATAGGACGTCTTCTTCTCAAGAATTGCATTTTTAACCGGCTCGGTTAAAATCAGCAGCTCATAAACGCCGATCCTGCCGCTGTAGCCGGTATAGTTACAGTGCTTGCAGCCGCTTCCTTTGAAAAACTCATACCCTTTTAAATCATCGGGGTTTAATCCCACCTTCACGATATCAATGGGATCGGGGGTATAGGTCTCCTTGCAATAGGGGCAGATAACCCTAAGCAGCCGCTGTGCCACAATGGACAGGACGGTTGAAGAAATCAGAAATGTTTCAATGTCCATATTCATCAGCCTGATAATACCGCCGATTGAATCTTCTGTGTGAAAGGTTGAAAACACCTTGTGTCCGGTCAGGGCGGCCTGGATGGCAACCTCGGCGGATTTCTTGTCACGGATTTCTCCCAGAACAATGATATCGGGGTCCTGCCTGACAATTGCTTTAAGGGTTTCGTCGAATGTTACCCCGATGTAGGGATTTATGGAACACTGGACAATGCCTTCTATGACATACTCAACCGGGTCCTCGGCAGTTATGATCTTTATCGACGGGTCGTTACAGTATTCGATGGAGCTGTACAAAGATGTCGTTTTCCCCGAACCTGTAGGGCCGGTGATAATGACCACTCCCGATGTGGGCTCCAGCACTTCATCAATATATTTTTTCAGGGTTCCCGGAGCGAGTCCCAGTTCACCCAAATCCTTCAGACCGGTCTTTATGCTCAGGATACGCATAACGATGTTCTCACCGAAGACCGTCACATAGGATGAGAACCTGATATCAAACGTATGGTTGTAATACTGGTATTCGATCTTGCCGTCCTGGTGTCGCCGCCTTTCGGCAATGTCAACCTCTGCCAAAACCTTGATCCTGCTGATGATGCTCGCATGGAGGTGTTTGGGAAGTTCGGTCTTCTGTATGAGGATACCGTCCTTTCTGAAGCGCACCCTGATCTTATGGGGAAGGGGTTCTATATGCACGTCACTTGCATCTTCATCAATGGCAGACTGGAGAATATAATCCACAATCCTTACGATTTCGAATTTATCATCCTTGCCTTCAACACGAATCTTCTCTACCTTTGTGACCCCTGCCTTCATCCCGTTAAGGGCTTCCATGATCTGCTCTTTGGTTGCAATGGCCGGAATAATGGTGTCCTTGTAAACTTCTTTGGCAGCTTCAACACTTTCTTCATGTAACGGATCAAAAAATATTACCGTAACACCTTCTTCCGTCTTTGAAAAAGGAATGAAGCGCTGCTGTTCCATAAACTTGACTGATGCCTGTGCCAGAAGATTTTTATCGACAAACTTCAGGTCGGGCTTTATAAACGGACAGTCAAGCTGTTCGGCCAGTGCCCTGCAGAGCTTTATTTCACTGATCATGCCCTGTTCAATAAGAATATCCCCCAGCCGTTTTTTCTCCTTTTTCTGGATTTTAAGGGCCTTTTTCAGATCAGTTTCGGTGATAAACTGCATCTCTATGAGGAAATCTCCCAGGCGAAGGCCTTTTTTGTGCTTTTTCATAACCTCCCGGATCTGGCTTTCGTAGACATAGCCCAGTTTCACCAGAACCTCGGAAAGGCGCTGCTTAACCTCAAGCTTGTCATAGATCCTCATGGCCCGGTCAAGCTGGGCCGTGGTTATAAACCCTTCATCAAGAAGAAAATGACCGATATTTTTTTCATTTTTCTGTTGGCTGTTTGCCTGGGTATTCATGCAGCTCTCCCTCAGAATGCTTTTTGTCCCGAGATTAAAAAAGCTGACGGCACCGTGTCGGCAATCACGGCAGGGGTGTGTATCAATGGATACATGGGAGCCTCGGCCTCTTTTTTGCAGAGCGGTGAAACCATCCGGTTTGGATTTTTTGTATCATAAAAAATGGATTTATCATAAGAAAAATTACGAAATACAGGACGGCATTACCGGTTTGTGAAAGCTTCGCCAAACACGGCCACTATGCATATACCCGGCGGTCACACCACGTCTTTCCGGGGGATGGTGTCTTCTTCACATGGCCGGCCGGCACACTCGACGTTCCGGTCCCCGGTAAGGATACCGCTGTCACCACCGTTGCCGTTACGTCTGCACCGGGCAACTACGGCACCGATGACGGCGGCAGCAAAAATGACAACAAGCACAACAAGCGCCAGTGTCTGGTTATAATTGCGCAGCATGTCGTAGGCCCATATCCAGGCAGCAACGGCAATGATATCTCCTATGATTACCGTGGTAAAGGTAAGCAGGGTGCTCATGCCCAGCAAATAGCCTACAATAGCGCCGATCATGGGACCGGTACTCCAGAAGGGGAAGATAACAAAGGCCATAAGCCCAACAGCGCCGTAGGGAGCAATGCGTTTTTTTTGTTCAAGGGCCACTTCATGCATACGCTTGAGCACCGGGCCGATAATACGCCACCGTGAAACACGCTGATATCCCGACACGAAGAGGGGATACACATAAAACATTATAATAAAATCCTGGATACAGGACTGGAACAGAAGAAAATAATGGCTGAATCCTTTCTGAAGTCCTATTCCCGCATTTCCTGCCCGCCCGCTGACAACATGTGCGAGCACAAGCTGCCAGACCTTATCATAGGGATTGCCTTTCCATATCCCCAGTACGATAAACAAAACAAGCGTACCTATGAGACAGACATGTCCGGCTGTACGTAAATGCAATAGGGTAACGCGCGAGGGTTCACCCGGTTTCAGCTGTAGGGGCGTCGACATGTTCGTATGTGCTCCTTTAATAATTCCGGAAGCGGTTGATTTTTTCATGAATCAGAATAGCGGTCCTGGCAAAACCGGCTGTGGTCCCCAATCCCGCAAAGCGTGATTGCCCTGTGCTCCTCATGCGAAGGGCACGGCTGCTGGGCAGACAATAGAAAAACCTGGCTGGCCCGCGTTATGGAGGGCTCGTTGAACATAGCGGCCTGAATACTGGGCTGTTCTCCTGTACTGCTGTCTGCTGCATCAGATAGAAAGCAATGACTAAAATAAATAATAATATACTTTTTCTCGGTTTTACGTCAAGATTTTTAAAATACACGGCGAGTATGCATTTCTTGTAAAGGTTCTTGGCGCGTATGGTTTTCTAAGGAGCTGAACACACTATGGCAGGCCTGCGAGGTTCCCGGTTCATAACTATTCAAACGGGCTTTCCTGAAGATTTTTTTCTATATAGAAGCCCTTTTTCATGATAAGGTCCCCGTTCTCGGCATAGGCCAGGACGTCAATACGGTTAAACCGGGGACCGATATCAGGCTGGTTGATTCTCCCCTTTATTTTCTTTAAATAGCGGATGTTAAACGTGACCCCCTTTGTATAGTCTTTGGGAAGGCCTGAGACAATATCCGTACGGGGATAGCATTCATATATTTCGGGAACGGTTTCAGTATTGCTTGCCATGATAAACAGGTAGCCGCCGGTTTTCTTGTCTTGCGCGCGGTTTGTGAGTTTGAAAGAGATATTGAAATCAAGTGCAAGGTTGATTCTGACTATGTCCAGATCATCGATATTTAAAGGTGAGCGAAAATGAGGCCGGCTGTTGTCCCGTATGTCCCCCTGCAGGGTATTTGTGGACAAAACACTGTTACCCTGTGCTGCAGCCGATTCATAGTTTAAACGTTTGAAAATAATCTTTTCTGCCCATTGCCGGTACGCGTCGCCCTCGGATTTTTCCATTTCCCGCTCGTTGATCTCCTGCTCCAGGTGCGCGATCTTCCCCGGGAATGTCCTGTTCTGTCCGGCCATGCTGAAATATCGGGACAATGAAAATGCTGTTGTTCCGGCAAGGCAGACAATAAACAGCACCATCATCATAAGGGTAAAAAACGTTACCTTTCCGGAAAACCGCTTGCCGCTCTTTTCAGAGACAAACAGTATTCTAAACTCTTTTCCTTTTGCCATACGCGTTCCTTTTTAGGGGTATTGATTCATCACATATACAGCAGATAGCACGATTTAAAAAAAAAGCTGCTTCGACAAAAAAAATGTTATCAAAATAAAAATACTACCGATATATACAAGCTTGTTTAAATTATTTTTTCGGATAGAAAAGTTAAAAACTTTATAAAAAAAGTGTTTATAACCGCTTAATAAAATTTAATTTTTTATTTTACATGAACGCTTTGACACCTAAAAGCAGGGAAATCAATGCAATATCAATATATTACTATAAAATATCATGAATTACAAATTTGTATGATATGACCTTCGTTCTCTTTTTACATATAGTATTGACGACGTCGCAAATGTCCACGCACGCGGTATTGCGAAAAATCCCGCTCAAACGGGACGGCAATGCGGGTTGTTCAGGCACGTACAGTCAAGAAAAATTGTTCCCTGCCTCCGTAGCCGGCTGCCGCTGAGGACGGGTAGCCCCGTCCCGCCCCGGGCGGAACAAGCGGGGTCTAACCACAAGCGGCACCTATCTAACTATACAATGCAAACACCGTGATGCTCCGCCTTGTAGGGGCATCACGTTTTTTACGGGATACTCAAAATTGTTTCCTCTATTGACATATAGAGAACTTTCGATTATATATAGTAAATTTTAGCATTATAAAACTATTTCCAAAAAGACAGTCGTTATAGTAATCACTATGCTGACGTTCGTCCCGGCAGGACACGTTACTAAAAACGCCTGGGTGCCCATGGCTCTGTATGCATTCCACTGCATAGTACCGGGTTGTGAAAAATTATTTTACGTTACGTGCGGAGATTATCATGCACTATGCAACACTTCACTACGAAAAGCGCGACATTAATGCGGGATACACCGGCAAGCTGCTGGAAATCGACCTGACGGACATGACAATCCGGGCAAAAGACATATCCGATAACATGCGCCGTCTTTTTATCGGCGGCCGGGGATACTGTCTGAAGCTTGTCGGCGACGGCACACATGCACAAACACAATACGACAGCCCTGAAAACGTTCTGGCCCTGGCGGGTGGCCCGTTCTGCGGAGAAACAGGCTTTGTCGGCACCGGTAAATTCATTGCGGGCACAATTTCTCCCCTTACCCGGACATTTTGTGATTCCAATGTCGGCGGTCATTTTTTCTCTCTGGTAAAACTGGCCGGGTTTGATGCCGTATCGGTAACCGGCAAATCCCATCAGGATGTTGTCATTATCATCGACGGCGACAAAGCCGAGATCAGCATCGTCGATGCACCCGACACGCAGCAATCATTGCTTGGGGCCGAGGATGTGATTCGCCAGTGGCAGGGAGACGGCAAGCCCGAAAACGTTGCCTTTGTAACAGCGGGAAGGGGGGCACAAAACAGCTTTTTCGGCTGCATAAATAGTGTTTATTATGATGTCAGGCGTAAACGGTGCCGTTCCAAGCAGGCCGGCCGCGGGGGAACAGGAACGGTTATGCGTGATAAAGGCCTCTGGGGAATTGTGGCAAAATCAAACACATCAAAAGCAAATGCAAACCGGCCGAGCAACCGTGACCGGCTCCGCAGTTCGGGCAGGAAACTACGAAACGTAATCAGAAAAGTCGATCCGACGGCCATGAGCCTCGGTACCCAGGGAACAACCTGTCTTATCGATATGATGAACTCCTTTCACCTTCTTCCGGTAAACAATTACCAGTATGGAATGGACGAACGCGCAGATGACGTGTCAGGGTGCATATTTGAGAAAAGCGTCTTTGAGCAAAAGCATCCTGACGGCTGTTTTCCCGGCTGCAATCTCTCGTGTACCAAAGGCTGCGAGGAGTATACCCTGAAAACAGGTCCTTATGCGGGCACGACGGTAAGTGTTGACGGCCCGGAATATGAAAGTGCCGCCGCCGTTACCAATCTTGGTATATTCGACATAGATACCATCCTTGAATATTCATGGTATTGTGACGAATACGGCATTGACACCATAAGTACCGGCGTCGCCATGGCGTTTCTTTTTGAAGCCTACGAGCGACGGCTGTTGACGTGGGATGAAACAGGGGGACTGACTCTGCAGTGGGGCGACACCACAACCGTCCTCGAACTGCTGCACCGCATAGCATCAGGCAAATGCACCTTCTCCCGTGAAGCAGGCAAGGGCGTGCGTCATATGAAAAACTGGATTGCCGAACGCGCAGCCGAAAGAAACGGCGGGACGCGCCAGGAATATTACGATGAGCTCAGCCTGTTCGGCATGGAAGCAAAAGGCCTTGAATTTTCCATGTACATAACCAAGGAATCCCTGGCACAGCAGGGCGGGTACGGGTTCGCCCTGAAAGGGCCACAGCATGACGAAGCATGGCTCATTGCCATAGACCAGCTCAACAATGAGCTGCCGACGTTCCAGAGAAAGGCAATAGCCCTGCAATGGTTTCCGCTTATAAGAACCTGGTTTAATATTGCGGGCCTCTGCAAGCTGCCGTGGATTGATGTGCGCCACCCTGAGGCAAAGAACACGGAACTGCCTGCCCGTAATCTCCCGACCCTCCAGTATTATCTGGAACTGGTGAACAGCACCCTGGGAACCAGAAAAACACTTGATGATCTGCTGGCCGAGTCTGAACGATGCTATCTCCTGCACAAGCTTATAAACCTTCGTCAGGGATTCGGCACCCGGGAGCATGATGCTATTCCACTGCGGGCCATGGCGCCGGTTTTTATTAATGAATACCTGTCCCGAAAAGAGTATTACATGAGCCGGCTCAAAGACGAAGCCGGTTTTGATATTGACGGCAAAAGCGATGAAGAGCTTCTTGCCATGCTTCACGAATACCGAAAAAGCCAGTATGACAAGCTTACTGATGTGGTTTATGAAGAAAAAGGGTATGACAAAAACGGCATTCCGCGTGACGAAACCCTTAAACGTCTCGGACTGGTCCAGGAAGACTACCTGGAGATCCTCCGTACTGCCCGTACACGGGTTGAAGAACAAAACGGTGAATGCCTGGCAGAGTACGCAAACTGATCCGCTGTTACTGTAATAAAAAAGACCCCCGGGCCTGTTCCCGGGGGTCTTTTTTTATGTCCGTGCATGCCGTTATGTCACATGCTGAGAAAAGGAAGGAGGAGGGTTGAAAAAACTTATGGATTGTGGGAGGAGACTCTCACCTAAAAAGTTTATAGTATATAGCCTTCCACTGTTGCGTGGATTAACCACAAGATATTTGTGGTGAGACGGTATAAATTATTTTTTTTGCCCAAAAGGTTTCGAGCTGAAGCCCACCCCCTTCCTTATATGTTACAAGTATAATGAATAAATGCATTTTTTCAATAGGCTGTTTGAATTTTCCGGATTCCGGGGCGTGAATTGTTCCGGATCCCGGCCTTGTCCTGTTGACAATCAAGCCGTGAATACTTATTGTTTAAGGTAACAAAGCACATACGCAGTAAAAACATGGTACAACACATTTCATAAGGAGCATCACATGACCAGGCGAAGTTTTGAAACTGAAGTAAACCAGCTATTGCATCTTATTATTCATTCACTCTATTCACACAAGGAAATCTTTCTCAGAGAACTCGTTTCCAACAGCTCTGATGCGCTGGACAAGCTGAAACACCTCACGCTTACGGATAAAGCCTTTAAGGACTCCCCATTCGCACCGCGGATAGATATCACCCTGGACGCCGTCAATAACACGCTCAGCGTCAGTGATACCGGCATCGGTATGAATGAGCAGGATCTTGTGGAACAGATCGGCACCATTGCCCGGTCCGGCACAAAAAACTTCGTGCGGCACCTTACCGGCGACAGCACAAAAGACCTTAACCTTATCGGCCAGTTTGGTGTCGGTTTCTATTCATCATTTATGGTTGCTGAAAAAGTCGAGGTCATCAGCAGAAAAGCAGGTGAAACCGCAGCATACAAATGGATAAGTGACGGAAAAGAAGCATATGAAATTGTTGAAGCGCAACGGGATTCGGCGGGCACAACCGTCGTAGTGTATCTCAATGAAAACGGCAAAGAGTATACAAACAAATGGGCCGTAGAGAACATAATCAAGAAATATTCAAATCATATTCCTTTCCCCATTTATGTGCACTTTGAAGAAACACGATATGACGGAGAGGGCGATAATAAAAAGGAAATCAAAGAGCAGAAAACCGAGCAGATCAACGAAGCATCAGCCCTGTGGAAACGGCCGAAAAGCCTGCTCAAGGATGACGATTACAATGAATTCTATAAAACCCTCTCCCGCGACAGTGAAAATCCCCTTTTGTATGTCCATACCCAGGCAGAGGGAACCCTGGAATATACCACCCTTTTTTATGTGCCCGCCAAGGCCCCTGTTGACCTGTATTACACAAACTATCAGCCCGGTGTTAAGCTCTACGTAAAACGGATATTTATTACTGATGAAGCCCGTGACCTCATGCCCCGCTACCTTCGTTTTGTTCGCGGTATCATCGACTCTGAAGACCTGCCGCTTAATGTCAGCAGAGAAATACTCCAGGAAAACAGGATTCTGGCAAAAATACAATCCTCTTCGGTAAGAAAACTGCTCGATGAATTCAAAAAACTTACCCAGGACAAAGACAGATACGACACGTTCTACCAGGAGTTCGGCAAACCCTTAAAAGAGGGGCTGTATCAGGATTATGAAAACAGGGAGAAGCTTCTCGAACTGGTCAGGTTCAAGTCGACAAAAGCAGACGGTTTTACCGGCCTCGGCGAGTACAGGGACCGTATGAAGCCCGAGCAGAAGGCAATTTATTACATTACCGGAGAAAAAGAAGAAACGCTGCGCACATCGCCCCTCCTTGAAATGTATAATGAAAAAGAGATAGAAGTGCTCATCATGGATGATGAGATCGATGAGATCGTTATGCCGTCTGTGGGAAAATACGGGGATATTGAGTTTAAATCCGTCAACAGAAGCGATGCTGCCGAGGACCTGAAAACAGATCAGGACAAAGAGACGGAAAAACAGATAGAGCCCCTCATCAAACGAATCAAAAAGGTCCTGAAGGACGAGGTAAAAGAAGTAAAGGCAAGTACGCGCCTGAGCGATTCGCCCTGCTGTATTGTGGCTGACGAAAAGGACCCCACCGTCCAGATGCAGGGGATTCTCAAGGCAATGGGCCAGCAAGACATCGGGGAAATCAAGCCGATTCTGGAAATCAACCCCAACCATGCAATAGTGAAAAAACTCTCACAACTCAAGGAGGATAAGCTCTTCGGAGATGTGACCCGACTGCTTTTTGAACAGGCCATGCTTATCGAAGGTGTCCAGCTGAAAAATCCCACCCTCTTTGTATCCCGGCTCAATGATGTTATGGAAAAGGCACTGTAACAACAGTTCCTCTTTCTTGTCGTGATTGAAGCGGGCAGGATCTGGCCATAAAACAAGCTGAAAACATGCGGAAAACAGCTCAATAATCCAGCGCAGCAGCACGGCTGCCCCCCCCTGGTCTGTGCCGTTGCGGCAAGCGGCGATTCGAAGGGTACGGTCATGGACCGCTTCAGACAATACGTCTTTGCGGCCTTCATTGCCAAGCCCTTCACACAAACACCATTAACCACCTTGCTTAAAACTATGTAAGAATCCGCCCCTGTATCCGATTGTCCTTGACATTGATAGAGCAATAATTTATTAAAGATCGATAATCTATAATAAACCAATACTCTTTGTACTCATTACCCGGCTGCTCTTAGCCGGCATACAGCCCGAACAAGCCTTACCCGGTGGTATATGACGAATACTATCAAAACTGTTTTAGCACAGCGCAAAAAATCTGAGCGCAGAAAAAGGATAAAACAGATACTCAGCGCTGCCAGGAAACTGTTCCTGCAAAAAGGATATGAGCAGACCACCATACGTGACATATGCCGGGAATCCAAGCTGTCAAACGGTGCGGTCTTTTTCTATTTCAAATCCAAGGCGGAAATTTATGCTTGCATTTATGAAGAATGCTTCCGTATGCTGATCGATTATATCGACGCATCATACCGGCACAGCATGCCCTCACTGAAAAGAATAGAAACGGGCCTGAAAGCATATGTCACATTCTATCAGGAGCACACCCAGGAGTGGAACATCTTGGACATAAGCTACCGTACCCTTAATATTTCCAGCGAGATCATCACCCGTTTTGACGGCCTGCTCCTTCAGGCTTTCGCACCGTTGCATGATGCCGTTTCCGATTACCTGAAAGAACAGAGGTTGTCCAAAAAGTTTGATCCCCTGGAGTTAAGCGTCCTTCTTATCACAAGTATCGACGGGCTTCTGTATAACCACCGGCAACAGTTTTTTAAAAACATTTTAAAAAACACCACCTTATCGCTGGAACGGATGGTGGACACGCAAATAAATATTTTTCTTCAGGCTTTGGAACAATGAAGCGCTACCGACGAATTATCGTACTTCTTGTAGTGGTGTCAGCAGTTTCAGGACGGCTCCGTGCGGAGGACAGGGTTCAGCCCATGAGCCTCACACAATGCATCACCACAGCCCTGGAGCAAAGCACCCTTGTCCGCTCAGCCCGTGAAGCCGTTAAAAGCGCAGACTATGAGCGAAAGGCAGCCCGCACGGACTTCTTTGCCAAAATCGGCACCCAGTTTTCATACACGCGATTTAACGAAGATCCCCACTCAAAAACACCGGCCGGCGGAGGACTGCCCAATGAACTGGACATGAAAACCGGCAGAAAAAATCGATACCAATGGGATGTGTACATCGAACAGCCCCTGTTCACCGGCGGCAGGCTTCACGCAGCATATGGCATTGCCCGCCTGGGCAAGAATATAGCCGATCAGCATTTCAGTATGGCACGGCAGGACCTGATTTTAGAGGCAAAGACCGCATATTTTTCAATATTAAAGACTGAAAAAATCAAACAGGTGGCACTGCAGGCTGTCAGGCAGGTAAAAACCCATGTCGACGTTGCCCAGGCCTTCTTTGAGCAGGAAATGATTCCTAAAAACGATCTTCTTGAGTCATACGTACGCTATGCACAGGTACAGCAAAACCTTATCAGCGCTGATAATGGTGTTCAGGTGGCAAAAACATATTTCAATACCGTTTTGCGCCGGGACGTAAACGAGCCGGCTGTTGTGAAAGATATTCTGGATAAAACGGAAAAATTTCTTCCTTTGGACGCAGCTCTTGACGAGGCCCTGAAGAACCGGCCGGAGGTTAAAGAATCCCTGTACAGGCACGACCAGGCGGAGAATGCCGTTGCTTTGGCAAAAAGCAGTTTCTTTCCCCAGGTGTATCTTGTTGCGGACTACCGTAAGATGGGAGACCATCCCGACCTCAGAGGCACCCCCTATGAGGACCCTGAAATGTGGACGGTGTCAACAATGCTTACCTGGGATATCTGGGAATGGGGCAAGAAAAAGTACCGGCTAGGCGCATACAAAGCCCGTGCCAGGCAGGTTCATGAGCGTAAAAAAAGGGTCGCTGATATCGTGGCATTCGAGGTAAAAAAAGCATGGCTGTATCTCGTGGAGGCGGAAAAAAATATTACCGTAGCAAAAAGCGCGGTTAACTATGCACAAGAAAATTTCAGGCTGCAGAAAGAGCGCTACAATGAGCAGATGGCAACTACCACAGACGTGCTCGATGCTCAGACACTGCTTACCCAGGCACGAACAAACCATTATAACGCTTTGAGTGATTACCATGTTGCAAAAGCACGCCTGGAGCGTGCCATGGGCAGAATCAGGTAAAAAAAGGAGCACGGCAGGTTATGAAATGTACTTCCACATCATTGACCATCATATGTATGGCGGCTGTTCTTGTATACATTAATACAGGCTGTTCAGAAACACGCGACCCGACACAGGGTATGGAAAACAGAAAAATTCCCGTACAATGTGCTCCCGTCCTCACAGGAACGATAACAGCACACCTGAAGGTTTCCGGCACCATCCAGCCGCTGGAACAGGCGAAAGTGGGATCAAAAGTTGAGGGAACAATCAGCAGCATTCTGGTTGATGAGGGAGATACCGTAGAGAAGGGCCAGGTGCTTGTCCGGCTCGATTCACGCGATTTTCTGCTTGATATTGATCGGACAAAAGCAGCTGCAGGAGTTGCCGGGGCAGAGCTTGAAAAGGCAACACACGACCTTGAGCGGCAAACCAAAGACTGGGAACGCATCTCCCGTCTCTATGAACGCCGGGTAATTGCAAAGCACCGGTATGACAGCATGAAAGCATCCTATTCAATGGCCCGGGCGAAAGTAAAGGAGGCCGGGGCGCTGCTTGATCAGAGAAATGCCGAATGTGCCCTCTCCCGGAAGCGCTATCATGATTCCATCGTCCGCGCTCCCTTTGACGGCGTGGTAACCAAAAAGCTGCTCCATGAGGGTGAGGTGTCGTCCCTGTGGGCATACAACTGGGAAACACTTGAGATCATGGACCTGAGCAGTGTAAAAATCGAGTGTTCCCTTTCAGAGAAATACAAAGCACGGATAACCACCGGCATGGATGCTCGGGTCGGGGTTGACGCATTTCCCGGCAAAACATTCAGCGGTAAGATCACCACCGTAACTCCCCGGGTTAATCCCCGGCATCGAACATTCAGGGTGAAAATTGTAATACCGAATCCTGACCTGCTCCTCACTGCAGGCATGTTTGCCCGCGTAAAAATTACCCTCGAAACGCGCCGGGGTGTTCCTGTTATTCCTTTACAGGAAGTTATTGAGCAGCCTGACGGCAACTATATATTTACGGTTGACAACGGAATTGCGAAAAAAAGAAAAATCGCTCTGGGAATCAGAGAGGGCGACCGGGTTGAAATAACCGAAGGCTTAACTGCGGGGGAAATCATTGTGGTTGCCGGAAGCCACCGGCTCCAGGACGGGTATGCCGTTGAGCAAACACGTGGTGCCGGCGACTGATGTTGTGTCCGGATATACTGTATTCTATCTGCTCCATACGTGACGTATACACCGTGGGAAAAAGCACCTAAACATGTTTTTTTAGTCCCATTTTGATCGTGCCGAGTCTGAGCACCTTGCTGCGGGAAAAAGGGCCAAACTGTCTGAGCGAAGCGAGTTTTTGGCCCGCCGCTGCAAGATGCTCAAGCGAGGGCAGCCGCAGGCCCGATCAAACGGGTGCCTTTTCTTTTGAATACTTTTCTTTGGGCAAGCAAAGAAAAGTATTATTATATTTCTGTTCGTTCCTTCGGAGACAGACTTATTCTCCCCGAATTGCTCAAAGCTCTTCGGGCCGCCCGGCTAAAAACCGTGGTTTTATAAATAAACCTAACTGATTAACATATTCATTGATCCATGAAGATTTCTGACTTTTCTGTCGACCATCCCATCCCGGTAGCCGTTTTTTATATGGTCCTTTTCGTTCTGGGCACAGTCGCCGTGACCCGTATAGGCCTTGATATGTTTCCCGACATCGACTATCCCGTTGTCGCGGTAATGGCCCGCTACCGCGGTGTGGCACCCGAAGAAATGGAAAAGCTGGTAACCGAACATCTTGAGTCTGCCGCTGCCTCAGTTGACGGGGTAAGAAAGGTTAAGGCTGTATCGCTCCAGGGCGTATGCGCCATTATGGTGGAGTTTGAATGGGAGGCTGACCTGAACGTCGGTGCCCAGGACGTCAGAAACCAGATCGAGCTTGCACTTGATTTTCTTCCCAAAGAAGTAGAGCGGCCTGTTGTGCTCAAATTTGATATGGACCTGTTGCCGGTCATATACTACGGGATATACAGCAACGCCGGAAGAGATCTGCGCACGCTCAGGAAATTCACAAAAGACGCTGTGGAAAAGCGCCTTGAATCCCTGCCCGGCGTTGCATCCGTCATGCTTCAGGGCGGCCTTGAACGTGAAATCACGGTGGAGGTTTTCCGTGATCTGCTCAAATCAAGAAACATCACCCTTGACGACATCTCTGAAGCCCTGCGTCGGCAGAACATTGATTTTCCCGGCGGCCATATGGATATAGGACGAAATGAGTTCAGTATCCGCACAAAAGGTAAATATACGTCGTTAGAGGAAATTGAAAATACCATTATCACGGTCCATGAAGGCTCTGCTCTCTATATAAAGGATGTCGCCCGGGTGGTGGACGGGCATAAGGAGGTGCGAAACCACGCACGGACCAACCAGCATGACTCGGTTATGCTTACGGTAACCAAGGAACCGGGTGCCAATACCGTGAATGTTGTTGATGCTATAAGGGCGGAGATGGCAAAAATCAAGGAAAACCTTCCGCCTGATATTGAAGTGGTGCATATTTATGACACGTCACGGCTCATTCGCGGCTCCATCAAACAGCTGTCCACCAGTGCCCTGTGGGGATTTTTCTTTGCCAGTGCCGTGCTGTTCTTCTTTCTGCTCAGTGTTCGCACCACCGTTACCCTGATGCTCTCCATGCTCAGTGCCGTTGTCGCCACGTTTATAGCGGTGTATCTTTTCGGGGAAACGCTGAATATCATGACCCTCAGCGGCATTGCTCTTTCCATAGGCCTGATCGTCGATAATTCAATAGTGGTGGTTGAAAATATCTTTCGGCACATAGAAATGGGGAAAGAGGAGAAGTCGGCGGCAAAAACAGGCGCAAAGGAAGTCGGGCTTGCTGTTTCCGCTTCAACACTCACCACGGTAATCGTCTTTCTTCCCATGGTCCTTGCAACGGGGGAAACCGGTATTCTTACCCGGTCGCTCGGCGTTACGGTTGTTGCTGCAATTCTTGCTTCCCTGGGCATTGCCCTCACGCTTGTTCCGCCTTTCGGGGCCAGGGTGTTCAGAGTCAAGCGGCTCAAAGGAGACCCCTGGCTGCTGCACAAGACGAAGCACTACTACGGCCGCACCCTTAACGTGGTGCTACGCAACCGCGCAAAGACCATTGCCTGCTCTCTGCTGCTTGTTATTATCGCTGTTGTCATGATGGGCGGCGTTGGATCAGAGTTTATTCCCAAGCTTGATGAATCCGACGGCACGGCAGTCATCAAACTCGAGCCCGGCCTTTCGCTGAAGGATACCGATGCGTTCGTGCGCGAGATGGAACAGGCCATTGCATCTCTGCCCGAATTTGTTTCCATGGAAGCCATGGTAGGCCTTTCAGAAGTAAGCACCATAGACATGGTTTTCGGCGTTGCGGCTTCCGACGTTAATGAGGCATCAATGTACTTTGAACTCAAACCCCAGAAAGAGCGCACGCGAACGTTCCGTCAGATATGTGACGATATTTATACCAAAATCAACCTCCGGGAAGGATGCATTGTCTACTTTATGGACACCATGGATTGGTTTTTAAGCGGCGGCGCCCGCCCGGTAGAAGTTAAGCTTTACGGCAGCGACCTTAATGAGCTTGAGCGATTGGGAAAAGCCGTTGAAAAACGCATGCGCCGTGTCCATGGCATTACCGACATCGACAATAGCCTGAAACCGGGAAAACCCGAGCTGCAGATAAAGCTTGACCGTGAAAAGGCATCGCGCCTGGGTATCACCGTTGACGGCATCGCGTCTACAATCGACACCGCCTTTCTCGGCAAAAAATCAGGGAAGTACCGTATCAGCGGAGATGAATACGACATACGGGTCAAATATGCCCGGCATGACCGCAATGATCCCCAGGACCTGGCCGGTGTTATTGTCCCCTCTCCGCTGGGTTCAAACCACTATGTTCGTGAAATAGCAGCTATTGACAAAGGTGTGGGACCGGCCCGCATTCATCGTGAGGACCAGCGCAGGGTCGTAAACGTAAGTGCAAATGTTACCGGCAGGGACCTTGGTGGTGCTGTAGAAGAAATAAAGGAAGCGCTCTCTGATCTTGTTCTGCCTGAAGGATATTACATTATTTTCGGCGGGGGCTATGAAGACATGGAGGAGATGATGTCGGCGATGTTTCTTGCCCTGCTGCTTGTCATTGTACTTGTGTATCTTGTGATGTGCGCGCAGTTTGAGTCATTCACCCAACCCCTTTCTATTATCTTCGCCGTTCCCATGGCACTCATCGGGGTTGCTGTAATACTGTCGCTGACCGGTGTGACGCTTTCTCTCATGTCGTTTATCGGAATTTTAATGCTGGTGGGAATAGTGGTCAACAACGCCATTGTTCTTATCGATTACACCAACCAGCTGCGCAGGGCAGGGACAAAAAAAGACAACGCCATTATTGAGGCCGCACTGACCCGAATCAGGCCGATCCTGATGACGTCTGCAACCACCATTCTCGGCCTGCTGCCCCTGTCGGTGCTGCGTGGTGACGGCTATGAAATATTTTCACCCATTTCAATAACGCTGCTGGGCGGGCTGTTCACATCGACAATCCTTACCCTTCTCATCATCCCCGCATGGTACAGCCTGCTGGACAGCGCTGCCGAAAAACTGACCGGAAGGAACAATTACCGGCCATAGCCTCTCCCGAACAGATAAAGGGCCTCGACGGAGTGCGGCCACCCACCTGCATCAAACACGGTCATTGCGAGCCCCGCCTTTGGCGGCAGCGGTATATGGCTACGACATACTGCGAAATGCTATAAACCTGTTGCTGACTTTTTCCATTGCCTTGCAAACAAATCTATTTTATACTCCAGGTACTCATCTCCGTACTATCTTGTGCAGTCCCTGCTTGACTGCTCCCGGCAACAGCTACGGGCTATATAAACGTTATAGGCTTAGGATAATGGAGAACCTTGCTTTTCAGGCATTCCTCTTCGGGCTTCTCAGCGCCGCCTCTCTTCCCCTGGGCGCTGTGTTCGCCCTGTTTTGGAAACCCAAGCAGAAAGTTGTTGCCGCACTCATGGCATTCGGGGGCGGGGCACTGCTGGCGGCCCTGACCATTGATCTGGTCGGCGACGCCCTTGAAAAAGGGGAGTTTTACCCCCTGGCATTCGGCTGCATTATGGGCGGCCTTCTTTTTGACGAGCTCAATCAGGCAGTTAACAAGAAGGGCGGTTTTTTAAGAAAAATGGCAACGACAATAACGCACCTCAAGCAGGAGAAAATGAAGCAATTTACCCTCATCTTCAGAAAGATGAGCCGCATTCCCATGTTTCACCACCTTCCGCCCGAAGAGGTGCATGCTGTTTTGCACTGCGTGACCGCCCGGACATATAAGAAGGGCCAGACCATCTTCCGTCAGGACGAGCCCGGAGACAGTCTGTGTATTATCGAAAGCGGAACAGTGAAGATTGTCGATGAAAAAAACGACAACAAAATAATCGCCACGCTAACGGCAAATGATATCCTGGGTGAAATGTCCCTGGTTATCAACCAAAATCGTACCTTCAGCGCCATTGTATCGCACGACACCAAAGTATGGGTAATCTTTAAAGAGCATTTCGACAGGCTCCTGCAAACCTGCCCTGAGCTGGCCGCAGCTGTTAAAAAGCTGGTGAGCACGCGCGTCAACGACCTCATGGACAAAAAGAGCATAGAACCTGAACGGGCGGAGAAATGGGTTAAAAAAGCGGTAAAATATATTGACACAAAAGTGGTTATGCCCACCGAGGTCGAAATTTCAGAGGCGGTATCCACCCATGGCGGAGCACCGCTTGCCATATGGCTGGGGATTCTGCTTGACGGTATCCCGGAATCTCTGGTGATCGGGTCCAGCATACTGCACGCCAGCATCAGCTTTTCTTTGATCGCAGGTCTTTTCCTTTCAAACTTTCCCGAAGCCCTGTCAAGTTCCACGGGCATGCGGCAGCAGCAGTATTCATTTAAAAAAATACTCTTCATGTGGACCTCCATTATGATTATTACCGGCGTCGGCGCCTATGCCGGCAACATCTTTTTTGTCGGCGCGCCTCCCATGCTGTTTGCCATAGTAAACGGCATGGCGGCAGGTGCAATGCTTACCATGATTGCCGAAACAATGCTGCCGGAGGCCTTCTATAAAGGCGGCTCAATTATCGGCTTCTGCACTCTGTGCGGGTTTCTTGCCGCCATCTTTTTCAAGACGCTGGAGTAACTATCCATACAGCAATGAAACAGCCCATCACTCCCGACAACACACGAATTGACACCCTCTCCGGCGACTTCATAATTGTTCAGCCCGAGAACGGACAGCGCTACACCACGGATGATATGCTGGTCGCATGGCTGGCGGTAAAGGCCGTGCAGGATACCCCTCCGGGGACATTCCTGGACCTTGGATCAGGGCTGTGTTCGGTGCCCATGATCATCCTCTGGGCATTCCCGTCCGCCGGGGGAATTGGTATTGAAATCAATCCGGAGCGCCTCTTCCTCGGGCGCCGGTCCCTGAAAGCAAACGACCTCCTGTCCCGGTTTTGGCTCATCAACGGTGATATTCGAACGACCCGGCTGAAAAGGCGTTTCTCCCTGGCAACCTCATCCCCCCCGTACTACGAAAAGCATGAGGGCGTGATAAGTCCACACCGAGACAGGGCCGGCGTCCGGTTCGAGCTGAACGGATCAATTGAGGACTATTTCACAGCAGCGGCAAACCATCTTGACGAGGGCGGGATCTTTACGACGGTTTACCCGTACCGGCACGCGGGGAGGGTTTTTCGGGCTGCGGAAAAGAACGGGTTTTCACGTGATCTCAGGATTGATGTCGTACCACGGGTGTCCAAACCCCCGCTCATATCACTTTTTGCTTTTAAAAAAGGCCGGGGAGGAAGAAACAGTACAGAAACGCTTCCGGTCAGAAACAGGAATCAAAGCTTTTCAGAAAAATATAGAATTGTCAGAAAGGAAATCGGCTTTCCCGAGCCGCGGTGAATAAGCAAGGGGCTGTGCTAGCCGAACCGGTTAATGCGTTTGAGGGCATTTCGTTCCTGTTCAAGGATATAGTTAACGAGCTTTTCCCTGGTCTCCTTTTCAATGTCGACAAATTGGGCACCGCAGTAATGGTGGTACGGCTTATTGTCAATGAGAACGGGATAATCGATTTTACTCAATGTATAGACAATAACCAGACACTGGATCACCACTGATCCCGGCAGGTCAATGAATACATTTCCGAATTTTCTGTCCGGCCACAGCACATCCTTGTCGAGATTTGTGTAAAACCCCACCCCGCCGGCGCTGATATTTGCAATCTTTTCACTGGTCTTCTTGCCTTCAAGATCAAAGGTTATGTAGAGGGGTTCATTGACGGACGGGCTGATACGCATGTATTCTCTTTTCTGCTCCCGTTTGATCTCCTCAGGATAAGAAATTCTGAATGCGGGATAGCCTTCCAGATTTTCTCCCTGGATAAACGTTGCCGTGAAGCTGTAGGGTATGTTCTGTCGCGTCTGCCCGCTCTCCAGGACTGAAAAGTCCACCTTGATGAAATCCGAGTACTGTATCAGCTCGTTGCCTTCTTTGGGGAAAAGGGAATCGATGAGCAGCGTCGGAGGAGTTCCAAGGTGCTTTGCTTCCAGCAGCAGTGAATTATAGGACGTGCCCCTTCCATTAAGCTCTATAGATATTCGCACCCGCTGGTCTTTAACCTTATTAAGAATCTGTGCGGTGCCGCTCAGGGCTTCAACTTCCAGAGAGGCAAGCCGCGTTTCCAGGCGGTATGAAAGTTTGCGTCTGCGCTTATAGAGAAGGTAGGCAAGAACCACAAAACTTATAAGAAAATAAAAGACCAGTAATATCGTGATTACCTTAACCATAATCTTATAAGCTGTTGTGATTTTTCTATGAATTGGGAGTGCTAAAGATGGTAATAATGTCACAAAAAAATTTAAAATACAACATGAAATAGTGTGTATAAAAAATGTATCGCGGGGACGCACCACTACGTGTTGCCCGCCTTTCCTTGCCGGGCTTTTTTGATCACATAAACGGTGTCCTTGGGACGCGTGCGCCTGTTTGTTTGCAGTGCTACGAGGGTTCCTTTGTGCGCCTCGTTGATCTTGACATGATCCACTTCAATGGAATCGGCCGTCTGGGTGAAAAACCCCGTTGTCTTGCCCTGGAATAGGATTTCGTCCCCCTGCTTAAATCCGTTGCTTTCCACTTTTATTTCGGCAACCCCCTGTTTTTTAAAAAAATTGGTCACGACACCCACATATTCTTTTTTCACCGGTGCTTTGCTGCCGGCAGTATCGGTCCACTGGTCAACAGGTTTTCCCAGGAAAAATCCCGAGGAAAATCCCCTGTTATAAACCATCGTCACCCTGTCCACAAGCCCCTGTTTTAACGATTCGAACGCCTGCCGGAAGCCGCGGTTCCCTCTGTTTTCCACATAGTAGTCGACAGCCTTCCTGTATGCGGCCGTGACCGTGCCGACATACTCGGGACTTCTGTTGCGGCCTTCTATCTTCAGGCTCGAAACCCCCGCATCTATCAGCCGGTCGATAAACGGCAAGGTGCACAGGTCCTTCGGGCTGAGGATATAGTTAGTGCCCACAGAGAAGTCCGCCTGATCGTCGCCGGCCACAACCCGGTACTCCCGCCTGCAGGGCTGAATGCACTGCCCTCTGTTGGCTGACTTTCCGTACTGAAACTGGGACAAAAAGCAGCGGCCGCTTATGGACACGCACATCGCACCATGGGCAAAAACTTCAATCTCAACAAGAGCTGCCTTTTCACCCAGGCTCTTTGCAAGCGCTTTTTTAATCTTTTTCATATCACCGAGCGAGCATTCACGGGCCAGGACGAATCTTCGGACCCCCAGGTTGTTAAAGAAAAAGAGCATGCTCTGAGAATTGGAAACCGACATCTGTGTTGACAGACAGACCGGAAGGTCCTGTGCGAGTGCTTCCCGGATCACCGCGAAATCCCAGCAAATCACTGCATCTATCTGTGCTTGCCTGGCCTTGGCGATAATGTTTCTGAGCTTTGTCAGCTCACGTTCATATATGATGGTATTCAGGGAAAGGTATGCACGGACATTGTTGCGACGGCACAGGGCCGCTATCTTTTTCAGGTCGGCAAGCGCAAAGTTCTCAGCCCCGGCCCGCATGTTCAGCCCCCGCAGGCCGAAATATACCGCATCGCACCCCGCCTCAATGGCTGCCCGCAGGTTCACCCAGTCTCCGGCAGGTGCCATGATTTCAGGTCGTCTTATTGCCTGTGTAGCGTTACATCTCGTTGCCGTCATCATTTTCCTGTCATAAACCACACACCGTCCCGGGTATCCTCCGGAGGGTTGTTCCTGGGGTGGTCGGACCGGCGGAGACGGTGGTCAAAAATTTCGTTTAAAAGGATTGTTTTTTCGTCCATTGCACCCGTTCCCTCAAAACATTTTTTCTTTGCGAATCTCTTTTCAGGCAGATACTCGGGGCACAGGCGCGTGGTCTTAGAAACTGACAATGTTCATTGTACCATAAAACACACGGCCTGTGTAAAAAAGCACTGCGGTGCAGGTGCTTTAAAAATTGACACATACGTCACTTTTTTTTAGACTGTAACGATGCGTAACCGGTTATGATGCCGACAATGAGGAAGGATATGAGCATGCACGACATTACTGCAGAAATTCTCCAGCTGAGCAAGCTTCACTTTGATGATATCGTTTCAATCCGCAGGGATATTCACCAGCATCCGGAAACAGGTTTTGCCGTTCACAGAACAGCGGCAATTGCTGCCCGTGAGCTTAAAAGCCTGGGCATATCCGTTAAAACGGACATAGGTAAAACAGGCGTCGTGGGGGACATCGAAATACCTGAAGCAAAAAAACGTATTGCTCTCAGGGCTGATATGGATGCGCTGCCTCTCCAGGAGCTGGGAAACAGGCCCTACAAATCAAAATTTGTGGACAAGGCGCATATGTGCGGACATGATCTTCATACCGCGATGCTGATCGGAGCAGCACGAATAATCAGCACAATGCGTGAGCGTCTGAAATGCAGCGTACGTTTTGTTTTTCAGCCCTGCGAAGAGCGCTATCCCGGCGGCGCACAGGCCATGATTGAAGACGGTGTACTTGACGGCGTGGACGAAATATATGCCCTGCATGTATGGCCCCTTCTCACGACAGGACGGATCGCCGTCTGCGCGGGAACGGTTCTCGGCCAGGGAGATTCTTTTACCGTGGAAATAACGGGAAGGGGCGGCCACGGCTCAGCGCCCCACCTGTCCATAGATCCCATTCTTATTGCCTGTCAGTTTATAACGAACGTACAGTCCATTGTTTCCCGGAATGTTGATCCCCTTGACGCAGCTGTCATAAGCGCGACCCAGATCCACGGCGGTACTGCCTTCAATGTCATTCCCGCTTCAGTGGAAATCACGGGAACAGTGCGCACGTTAAAAAAGACCGTACAGACCACTGTACGCAAGCGCATGGAAGAGGTCCTTGCAGGCATTACTGCAGCCAACGGTGCGTCATACGCCTTCAGCTATAATGAAGGCTATCCGGTTACCAGCAACCAGGCCCCCTGCGTCAAAAGGGCTGTTGCCGCTGCCGAAAATCTGGTGTCCGATAACGATCTTATATATCCCTATCCGCCGAATTTGGGCAGTGAGGATTTCGGATTCTACACCCGGAAAGTCCCCGGTTGCTTCATATTCCTCGGTGCCGGAAACAGGCAGTGTGGCATGGAACATATGTGCCACGATCCGCGTTTTGATGCAGATGAACAGTGTATGGTCACCGGCATGGCAATGCATGCAACACTTGCTCTCGGTTTGGACAGTGAGTGACCATGCTGCCCGGTCCGCCCTGGCCGGCCCGGGCAAACCCGTTATTGAGTGCAGGGCTGAAGCGCGCTCACCCCTTGTACGGGATTCGTCCTGACGCCTGCCGCCCGTTACAGCGCTGATCGTCAAAGCATAAACGGCGCCCTGCAATCCCAGCTGTTGCCGGGGCCCTTTCTGCTTTTGTGTTGACACCCAATAACTTTTCTTTTATTCTCTAGAGTATTTATAATTGTATCTGACAGGAAACGCATATGACCGATCTTCCCCCAATCAGCATTGATCCTGAGTCGTTTTTGCACCAACACTGCACGCTGCCCCCGCTGCCGCCCATGGTAGACCGCGTTCAGCAGATTATCAGCAGGGCGGAGTATGACGTCGACGAGGTGGTACAGCCCATCAGCAGCGACCCCGCCCTTGTTGCACAAATTCTTAAAATCGTTAACTCAAGCTATTACAGCCTGCCCCGGGATGTTACGGAAATGCGGTTTGCCATTACATTTCTCGGCATTCATGAAGTATATCGGATGCTTCTCTCCGTGTCGGTTATTAAGACACTTGATATAAAGGACAGGGACGCGTTATATAATTTCTGGTTTCATTCCTTTTATACCGCCCTGTGTACCAAGTACCTGGCAAAAAAATTCGAGCCCCACTTATCATTTGAAGAGCTCTGGTCTGCCGCCATCCTGCATGATATCGGTAAGCTGATATATCTTAAATTCTTTCCCGACCATTATAGAGCCCTCCTTGATTTTTGCCGGGAGCAGGGCTGTCTTTTCAGCACAGCTGAAAATCATCTTTCCTTTCCGTCAAGCGCTGAGCTGGGCGCATTGCTGTGCAAGCACTGGAGGCTGCCGGCCAAGATAAAAATTGCCTGTGAGGCCCATCGGTTCAGCGATTTGTCGAAAATTGCTCCCGACTCTCCCAACAGGAGCTTTTGCCGCATAATCTGCATGGGAAATCTTATGACCATTCTTTGTACGGAACAGCTGAACGAAGAGGTGAAACACGAGTTGGCTGATGAGATACAGAAAACCTTCACCTGTTCCGAATCAGAATTCCTGGCCCTGATGGGAGACATCTACGACCTGCGCATAGAAACCGAGAGGTTTGTTAAAATGCTGGTCTGAGTACGCGTAAAGCCGTTATCTGAAATTTCTCCCACGGCTTCCTTACCGTGGTTTTTTACCTGTAGTATGGACCCTCTTATGTATATACCGGACAATCCGCAATCCGTTGAAAAGTATTCGGCGGCAGTCACGCTGTCGGACATGGAAATCTTTATCTTCCCTGAGCTCATGTATGCTCTTGTTCTTGCAAACATCATGTCACCGCTTCTGTGGCAGTGGCGCCGTGACCCCTGGTTCGACAAACTGGACAGCATGAGTGAGTACCGGCGGCTTCTGCGTACCAAGCAGTTCATAATGAACAATTTTACCTTCAACCTGGACCTTGACACCTGGGGGCTGACCACAAAGGAGAAAGAGCTCAGCCGGTTTTCTGCATTTATTGATGAATCGGTCCTTGCTGAAAGCAACGCGCTGTTCGGATACGAGGGGGACAAGTACTATTTCGATCTTGACATACGCAGGCACTTCGGCCTGGATAAGTACACATCAAATGTTATTCCTTACTGGAAAACGGAAACCATCGAGGCAATGAGCGCCTTCAGGTATAAAAACGGATACTCCATTGGCGCCGGAGAATGCGTATCGCTTGCCGCGCTGTACATGAGCGCCCTGTTTGTCATTGCCCGGATACCCCTGAGCAAGATGTACATGCTGGCCACCCCGCTCCACTCCCAGAACTTCGTCGAAGTAAACAAGGGTGTTATCACCAACAATCGACGCGTCGTTACCAAAAACATGTGGAACAACGGCACGGAGCTTTCCGCAAAAGCACGCAGGGCCCTGGAAAACGAGCGGGTGACCATTCTGGCCCATAATACCGGATACATACACACCCTGTACCGGGAGGCGACAATCCCGCCCGATGTGTATCGCCGTTTTTCCGACAAGCTGAAAAAGTTTTTATCAACTGACATCTCCTTTGAAATCCTGGCAAATTTTCTGCGCTCAAACAGAAAGCTTCAAAGCTGTTTTCAGATCGCCCATACATGCTGCGGCAAGCCCCGATACATAGAAGCCGAGAAGGTGTTCCACTATGAACACAGCAGCAAATTCCGCGTCGGCCACCAGACCCAGGAAAAACTCATACACGAAATAGACGAAGACGAATTTTACACCGATCCTCTTCCCGACAGGCTGCTGCTTGACGAGCTGGAATCTTTTTTCAGAGAAAACCATATAGCAATCGACAATGTCGGTAAAATCCAGCAGATGAAAACAAAGCTGCGGCACTGCTGCTACAATGTCGAGGAGGTAGTGACCGACCTTATCAAGTTCTGCAGGATTGAGCCGAGGATGCCCGACAGAAACAAAAGCTGGGCGTCCCGGGACCCTATAGAGCTTGACGGCATGACCGGCAGGGAAGACGTTACCGCGTATCTTGAATCGATCAGGTCAGCGAACCCCACCGTCGACCTGGCGTTCATGGCCTACCGCGATTTGGACAGAGCACCCTGGAAACCGTTTGTCAAGGCCGCCCTGGAGCGCAATCCCGTGTGTGTTCACGCAGCACAGGATCTTGCCATCGACCACGTTGCGGAAAAGCTGCGGCTCAGGGACAACCGGTCAATCTATGACGGGCCCCGCATGGCACAGCCCGATGAAGTGTGGAATTTCGGACGCGGGGACGGGCTTGAAAAGGCCGTCTGCCTGATAAACATCATCCGGCAGCGGCAGCCCGATGCCGACATCTCACTGACCCGTACGGGCAGCACGGTTACCGTGCTGCTGGGCACGAAAAAGAAATACGCCTTTGAGACCGCAAAACAGGTACGGCTGCCTGACGGGGAAGATTTTGCCCTGTCTTAAAACAACATATCACTGCAACAACAAAAAGGAACCGTCTCTTTTTTACTCCAAAAATACGTAAAACCTAGACCCCTATTTTTCACTAGTTAATTGTTTAGGTTTGACCCTCAATTTTCCTTAAACCATCCCTTTTTTCACTCCAAAATCAGACCTAATGCTCACCGAGATTAGTCAAACGTAGACCTGACCCCTGATCTATAGAAACCGAGAGGTTTGTTAAAATGCTGGTCTGAGTACGCGTAAAGCCGTTATCTGAAATTTCTCCCACGGCTTCCTTACCGTGGTTTTTTACCTGTAGTATGGACCCTCTTATGTATATACCGGACAATCCGCAATCCGTTGAAAAGTATTCGGCGGCAGTCACGCTGTCGGACATGGAAATCTTTATCTTCCCTGAGCTCATGTATGCTCTTGTTCTTGCAAACATCATGTCACCGCTTCTGTGGCAGTGGCGCCGTGACCCCTGGTTCGACAAACTGGACAGCATGAGTGAGTACCGGCGGCTTCTGCGTACCAAGCAGTTCATAATGAACAATTTTACCTTCAACCTGGACCTTGACACCTGGGGGCTGACCACAAAGGAGAAAGAGCTCAGCCGGTTTTCTGCATTTATTGATGAATCGGTCCTTGCTGAAAGCAACGCGCTGTTCGGATACGAGGGGGACAAGTACTATTTCGATCTTGACATACGCAGGCACTTCGGCCTGGATAAGTACACATCAAATGTTATTCCTTACTGGAAAACGGAAACCATCGAGGCAATGAGCGCCTTCAGGTATAAAAACGGATACTCCATTGGCGCCGGAGAATGCGTATCGCTTGCCGCGCTGTACATGAGCGCCCTGTTTGTCATTGCCCGGATACCCCTGAGCAAGATGTACATGCTGGCCACCCCGCTCCACTCCCAGAACTTCGTCGAAGTAAACAAGGGTGTTATCACCAACAATCGACGCGTCGTTACCAAAAACATGTGGAACAACGGCACGGAGCTTTCCGCAAAAGCACGCAGGGCCCTGGAAAACGAGCGGGTGACCATTCTGGCCCATAATACCGGATACATACACACCCTGTACCGGGAGGCGACAATCCCGCCCGATGTGTATCGCCGTTTTTCCGACAAGCTGAAAAAGTTTTTATCAACTGACATCTCCTTTGAAATCCTGGCAAATTTTCTGCGCTCAAACAGAAAGCTTCAAAGCTGTTTTCAGATCGCCCATACATGCTGCGGCAAGCCCCGATACATAGAAGCCGAGAAGGTGTTCCACTATGAACACAGCAGCAAATTCCGCGTCGGCCACCAGACCCAGGAAAAACTCATACACGAAATAGACGAAGACGAATTTTACACCGATCCTCTTCCCGACAGGCTGCTGCTTGACGAGCTGGAATCTTTTTTCAGAGAAAACCATATAGCAATCGACAATGTCGGTAAAATCCAGCAGATGAAAACAAAGCTGCGGCACTGCTGCTACAATGTCGAGGAGGTAGTGACCGACCTTATCAAGTTCTGCAGGATTGAGCCGAGGATGCCCGACAGAAACAAAAGCTGGGCGTCCCGGGACCCTATAGAGCTTGACGGCATGACCGGCAGGGAAGACGTTACCGCGTATCTTGAATCGATCAGGTCAGCGAACCCCACCGTCGACCTGGCGTTCATGGCCTACCGCGATTTGGACAGAGCACCCTGGAAACCGTTTGTCAAGGCCGCCCTGGAGCGCAATCCCGTGTGTGTTCACGCAGCACAGGATCTTGCCATCGACCACGTTGCGGAAAAGCTGCGGCTCAGGGACAACCGGTCAATCTATGACGGGCCCCGCATGGCACAGCCCGATGAAGTGTGGAATTTCGGACGCGGGGACGGGCTTGAAAAGGCCGTCTGCCTGATAAACATCATCCGGCAGCGGCAGCCCGATGCCGACATCTCACTGACCCGTACGGGCAGCACGGTTACCGTGCTGCTGGGCACGAAAAAGAAATACGCCTTTGAGACCGCAAAACAGGTACGGCTGCCTGACGGGGAAGATTTTGCCCTGTCTTAAAACAACATATCACTGCAACAACAAAAAGGAACCGTCTCTTTTTTACTCCAAAAATACGTAAAACCTAGACCCCTATTTTTCACTAGTTAATTGTTTAGGTTTGACCCTCAATTTCCCTTGCAAATTTATCAGAGGCACTAATTGAAAGATGAATATAAGTCTCTGCTAATTTAGTCATGATTTTTTACCTCTATACCACGCCCAGCTTGAGAGGTGCGAATGAAACGCAGCGGAATGAACATCCTTCACAAAGCTGATGTTAGCCACTAGATTTAGGTATAAGATTTTTGGCAACCTCAAAAACTTTTATATCACTTTCAGTGGATGAAGAATTATCTATATAACCGGATGCAACATTACCGAAAACAGAACGAGCTGCCTCTAATACAACTGCATCCTTCATTGAAGTGTCTTGAACGGCAGCAGAAAAAGCTTGTAATGTTTGTATCCCAAGAGCCCTATGTTTATTGACTGTAGATTGGTGCATGAGCGCTTTATATATTTTACCACACCAAAATGTTCCGGATATCAATATCCCAAGTATTGCCAATTTTGTTCCTAATTTTTGCCATAGTTGACCCTTATCCAGTCCGGGCTCAATGAAATACCACATTCCTACAGCAGCGATTAATGTTAAAACTCCTATAATTCCTGTAACCCACAACCAATTTTTTGCACTATCTTTTGCACTATCACTTTCACGCATGAAATCTTTTGTGAAAATAGCAGCTCCAGCAGCAGCAGAGGCTTCCCTTGCTTTAGTAATAATATCTTGAATTTCTTTTTCCTTTTCAGAGATGCTGTTTTTTGCATTTTCAATTAACTCTCTTGCTTCTTGGACTGTTTTGGTAAGGGCTTCAATATTTTGTGATACATCACCTTTTTGATAAGCGAGGAATGGTATCCAGGGAGACGCTTGGGTGTATAGAGCATCAGCCTGATTTTGTATTTGAGTAATAAAATTATTTCTTTGACCAGCAGGATCTGCAGATTCAATAGAAAATTGATTTATTTGTTCAAAATTATCATTGACTTGTTTTACTGCGCCTTTGATAGAGTTAATGGCATTAATAGTTAGAATGTCTATCGGCAAGATATTTAGATAATTAATTATATCATATATCTTATCAAAATCGGGTCTTGCTTCTTCGAGGTTAATGGTACCCCACTCAGACCTCTTTATTAGGTTTTCTTTTTCATACCCAGCGAATTTTTCTAATTCTTGTTTTAATTCAGCTAATGGCTTTTCATTTCGGGGCATTTTATCCCTCCAATATGATTGTGGCTAACAATTATTATATGTATTGGTTATTCAACAAAAAAGTTGCTCTTGTGAAAGAGCGAACTATATAAAATATTTATGAGAATATTATTTTATGTCATATTTTTTATTTCTATAATGATTTTTATGCCTGTAATATCAGAAAAAACGTATTAAATATATTATAGGAAAATGTACAAACCATGACCATATGGGATAAAAATTTGAATTTTAAAACCTGTCCGGAAGAACCATAAGAACTCCTTTGTTCTTTTGGTTTTAATTATAAAAGACCGCCAACCAAACCGTAACATTATCCGGATCCGTCCAAGCTACCCTGTGCTTTTTGTGCGCAGGTATATTTACGTGATGGCCGACATCCAGACGAACATCTGTTCCATCATCGAAAACGAGCATTGCACTGCCTTGCAATACAATGACCCATTCATTTTCATCCTGGTCGTACCATCCGGCATCAGGTGACGAATGGCCTTTTGAAAGAATACGCTCAATCCTGATATTTTGTGACGTGAGAATCTCCTCGAAAACTTCCGATTCAAGTTGTGCCGGGATTGATTCAAAAATATTTTGAGCTGACATAAAGTATGTTTTAAGAAATTTACATAGCCATTTATTAATACGATCATTTGCCCTGACAACATGGAAAAACGTACTTGTCGGGGTTTATATTTTTTGAAAGAAAGGATTTTTGAACAGAGTCAGGGGTGAAACACTTTCGTTTGCCGGATCAGATCAGAACAGCCGCGGGAGTGGATTACATAGAATATAGCCTTTTTCAGCCGGCTTGGCAAGTAGGTATTTTATTCATTGTTTCTTCATATATTCATTTACGCTATTCACCTATGCACCCATCTATTTCACGATGCAAGGCGAAAAGTATTCACAGAATGCTATTGGATTTTCGGCGGACGTGACATGCCGGCAGTAACAGGAAATTACAAAAGCAGGTCAAACGAGATTGCTTCGTCATTTTATTCCCCGCAATGACTTTTCAACAAACCACCCCACCGCCGCACACTCAAGCCCGAAGGGAAGATACCCGGCAAACCCGGCAATGGGCATTTCAAACACCTGCAGCACGTGAACATAGGGTACCGCGTACACCCATTTTGCCAGGCTGTAATAGTTCCACAGCTCCCAGAAAAAACCGCACACAAGACCCGCAAGGGATGCTGTTATGATCCCGCTCCAGTCGCCCCGGGTCACCGGAGAGAAAAGATGCTCCTCGCCGAACAGCGCCTGGAGGCTCACCAGTATCAGCAGCGGAGAAACCCACAGCAGGGGAAAGAGCACACCGGGAAATATGCCTATCCCGGCAAGGCCGGCACCCGACAAAATCAGCACAGCCGCCCCCAGGATTTTCGGCCGCGCTGTGCTGATTTTCGCATAGTCCTTAAAAGCCGTTTTGAAAAAAGAAAAGGTGCGCAGATACTCCCGGGTTCCCAGCACCGCGGGAAGCACCGTGCAAAAAGAGAGTGACGCGAACAGCACATACTCTGCAGGGCTGAACCGGTGAACCTCAACATAGTACCAGTTCTGAACAAACCGGTTAAGGTACTCAAAGAACCACCAGAAAACTGCGCTCGCCGGGAACAAAATCAGGAAGTAACGGGGCCGCCCGAGCATCATGCACGTGCCCGTGCGTTTAACGGTCAGGGCGTTTATGATGACAATATATGAGAGCCACAGGGGCGTGAACGTGTGGAGCTGAAACATGCCGAACCAGTCAAACCGGGTCCATGCAAGCGCCCACGCTGCCGCTGCCGCCCCAAGACCCGCCCACCCCCACCAGGGGAACGGATATCCACAGGATTTCTTCCCTGCTGTTTGACCGCGAGACATGAAAGCCTGTTTCAAAAACGGCAGCGTGCATGCAAGCACAAACAGCACCAGTGCCGCAAAACCCCACACCGAAAATCCCGGGTGTTGCACATACCGGGTTATGGGAGGAAATTCGAGATAGTGCAGCAGCGGGCCTCCGGAACAAAACACTCCGGCAAGGGGAAGGCCGAGCAGCATGACAAACAGGATAAGAATTTTTACGGCGGGCAGTTTCATGATTTACGGCTATACGTGCGTGAATCCTGTTACTGCTAAAACAAGTCTACTGGTTTTTTCTCACAATGCATTTCGTGATTCAGAAGTCAGGAGTCGGAATCCAGAATTGATTATAAAACCACTAACTGGAAAATTTCCAAGATCTTGTTGTGTGGCTTATGGCAAATACTATGTTCCTGGATTGAGCTTTTATGCACGCCGGCTTGCCAGCCGGTTGGCTTGTTCGCTTTTTTTTGTGGCTCCTGAATTCTTTTTTACTTCTCTTCCTTCAGGCTGTCATAAACGTCCCGAATGATCTGCTCTGAAATTTTTCTCATGGCACGGCTCATCCCTGCCGCCACTTCCTGGGGGGTCCGCAGCGCGCAGCTTTCCCTGACACGGTAACTTTTTTGAAATTTTATTTTTTTACTGACATCCGGCTCCTTTTCTTTAATCAGTGTTACGGTAACCGACAGCACCGCTTTCCAGCCCTCGTCGGTGTCCCACTCAAAGAATTCATCAACCGATCCTTCCATGAGGAATTGGGTGGGAACCCTGCTCTCCCAGGGAACAACCGCGGTAAACAGGCCCGCGGCCCTCATGTCCCGGGTTAAAAAATGGGATATGAGGTCACCGGGAAATGCGCGCCATTTGTGATATGCATACGCGTCCCGTTTAAATGACGCATCGCGGAAAATAATTTTGGCGCTGTTGTAGGCAGGAGCAACACCAAAGCGATGAATCCGTACCGCACAGTCAAGCGTGACGCCGTCGGCAACATGGGGCGACTCATATTCAAGGGTATAGTATGATACTTTGTTGGGGGGCTTTGCAAGGCCCAGGCACCCTGACATAACAATAAGCAGGCACAGTGCTGTAATGGAAGCTTTGATGTATGCATTCATAAGATTACCCTCACGGATTAAAGATTGTTGCTGAACAGCAGTTTTACATGGATTCACGCAGAGCTCACTGTTGAAGGAGCTTCTGCCTGAGATGATTTTTAATTACTCATTAACTTTACGGGGAGCCGGCTGCCGGCCGAAGATGAGCTGTGACGGCTGGTCTGCAACCAGCTCCAGCACGTTGTTCAGATTGTCCGTCGCGCGTTCAAGGTTCTGGGCAATCACCAGAAGATGTCGTCTCATTTCCAGCAACGATTCATCGGTGTTGCCGATCAGTGATGTTCCCTTCTGCAGCAGGACGGTTGCGTTCTCCATGGTGTTCTGAATATCTTCAATGGCCGTTTTAATCGTGTTCTTCTTCTCTGAGACGATACCCTCAATGTGAGCCAGGGTCCGTTCCACCTGTGTAAGGCTTGCGCTTGTCTTTTCAAGCACCGTTTTCAGGTTGTCGGATATTTCCTTGACGTTTGCATCCACAAGAATTGTGTTGGTTGTTTCAAGCGTGACCTTGATTTTATCGGAGATACCTGCCAGATCAAGAGACCTGATCTGGTCCAGCACATCGTCAACACCTCTGATCAGTTCGCTTATATCAGACGGTTTTGAGGGCACAATGGGATACTCGGCCGGAAACGTAAGTTTGGGAGAGCGGTCTTTCTCTGCCGCCTTTCTGCGGTCAAGCTCTATAAACATACTGCCGGTGATACCCACCGCTTTGAGCTGGGCTATAATATCGTCATCAAGTTTTTGTCCCGACTCAATTTTCAGCAAAACCTGTATGAGTTTGGAATCCGGTGCAACACCGATCTGGTCCACCCGCCCTATTGCCACGCCGCGGTATTTAACAGGTGAATCCTTATCCAGCCCCTGTACCGATTCATTGAAGTAGGTTACATAATAATTACCTTTTTCAAAAAGACGTGACATACCAAGCCAGATAAACACTACAATGGCAATGGAAAAGCCACAGGCGACAAAAAGTCCCACGGTAAACTTGGTTTTCTGAGAAGCCATGAAGCATGTGTCCTTTCACGCCGTGCCGCCGGATTCGGGCAGGCGATTAAAAAAGTTTTTGACAAACGGGTTCTGACTGCTGTCACGCAGGTCCCGGGGATCTCCTTCGGCAATAATGGTCCTGGTTCGCTTGTCAAGCATTATGATCCGGTGGGCGACGGTGAAAATACTTTGAAGCTCATGGGTTACAATAACCATGGTCGTGCCCAGGTTTTTATTGAGATTAATAATCAGGTTATCAAGTTCTGCAGAAGTGATGGGATCAAGACCGGCTGACGGCTCATCAAAAAAAAGTATTTTGGGATTGAGTGCCATGGCCCGGGCAAGCCCTGCCCTTTTTTTCATGCCGCCGCTTATTTCCGAGGGAAGATGGTTCTCATACCCGTCCAGATTAACAAGGCCGAGCTTAAGCCGTACCAGCATGTCCACCGCTGATTCGGACAGGTCGGTATACTCCCTGATGGGCAGGGCAATGTTTTCGGCAAGCGTCATCGACCCTAACAGGGCGCCGCTCTGGTAAAGGACACCGAATTTTTTCAGAATGCGTGTGAATGTTGCGTCATCGCAGCGGCAGATGTCATCGCCGTCAATAATGATCCGGCCTGATACGGGCTTCATAAGCCCGATTAAATGTTTAAGCAGGGTGCTTTTACCGCACCCGCTCCCCCCCAGAATAACAAATATTTCTCCATTGTAGACATCGAAGGATATGCGGTCGAGAATTATGTCATCCCCGTAGCCGGCAACCATGTCTTTGACGCTAATGATAGTCTGTCTTTCCATTCCGGAACCTACCCCCAGTAGCGAAGGATTACGGCACACAACGAATCGGATAAAATAATCAAAAAGATGCTGGTGACCACCGCGGAGGTTGTGGCCTGGCCGACACCGGCCGCCCCCCCCCTGACCTGAAAACCCCTGAGGCATCCGATGCCGGCAATGAGGAGCGCAAAAATACCGCTTTTGAAAAATCCCCATGCAACATCAAAAAGTGTCAACGTCCTAAACGTCTGTGCCATATAGGAATTGGCCGTCAGGTCAAGCATGCCTATTCCCACCACAAGGCCGCCCAGTATCGCGAATATGTTGGAGAAAAGCACCAGCACCGGCACCACAATCACGGCTGCAATCATTTTGGGAGCAACCAGAAACAGGGTGGGATCAAATCCCATGGTATACAGTGCGTCAACCTCCTCTGATATTTTCATGGTTCCTATTTCAGCGGCAAAGGCCGACCCTGATCTGCCGGCAACAATTATTGCGGTCATTATGGGACCCAGCTCACGGACCATTGCCAGGCTCACAAGGGACGCCACATAAATATTTGCACCGAACTGCTGCAGCTGCACCGACGACATAAAGGCCATAATCAGCCCCAGCAGGAAACTGATCAGCCCCACAATGGGCAGGGCATCCACGCCTGCCTTTTGCATATAATCAATGGTGTCATCACGGCGCAGGGTCCCGGGATGCCTGCACACGCGAACCAGACACAGGCACACATCGCCGATAAATGAAATAACCTCTTTCATGTCTGCAAGCTGCTCCAGCGTTGACTCGCCCATACGGACAAGGAGGCCGGAACTGCTCTTGCCCGAAATCTTTTTATGGTCTTTGAGCGCGTCGAATTTGAGAACTGAAAGCATTTTTTTGACATTGTCCGCCGGGTTGGCAAGATGAAAGCTTCCCCGCACACCCCGCGCAATCTGCCTGAGCTCACCGAGCACCAAAACGCCGAAGTCGTCGAGATAGGTGACCTGTGCGAGGTCGACGGTCAGCTCCATGCCGGGCCGCTTCCGTATCGTTGCGCGCAGCTCTTTTATCAGGAACGCAGTGCTTGCGGCGTCCATTCTGCCCTGCAGGCTAACGGTCACGCTACCGGCCGCGTCATCTGAAACCCCGTACCGGCAGGTCTGCTTGTCGGATGATTCATGCATATATTACGCACCCGTAAAGGTAAATTTTTTCAAGTCATCCACGGTGACACCGTAGGTCTTCTCCAGCAGCTCGACATTCATCTGGAACACCAGCCAGCCCAAAAAATTATCGTCTTTACGCATTATAAAGGCAATTTCAATACCCCGGTGGCCCAGGGGATGGCTTTTATCGGTTCGATACAGAGCAAGCACGCGGTGCAGTGAGTCTTCGCTCCCCTGAAACGAGATGCCTGAATAGCTTGTGCCGGCCATCTTTTCTGTCTGCGTGCCCGCGTTTATGGAATATGCCTGACGCACTTTCTTTTCAGTATCGAGCACCACTATGCCGTCATAGGGTGATTTCCCCGGTTCCCGAAGAGAAAAGAATTCTTTTATGACCTGGTCAATTTTATTACCGTCTTCTTCCGCTACCGGACCAATCAATAATGACTTAAGCACAAGATAGTCGTTGGCCAGCTGATTGCGAAGTTTCATCTTCTCTGTTCCCAGAGACTGGTAGCCTCTGGAAAAGTGGGGATATCCATAGAAAAGGGCCGCTCCCAGCAGGCAAAGAAGGACAAAACAGGGCAGCAGCCAATAGCGTATCATGCGGTACCGCCGCTCCAGGTTATGCACAGACGTGACGTCCCTGCCCAGCGAAAGCACTCCCTGGAAATTATGGTGACCGTCATAGAGCACCGTCGTGCTGGTAGAGATACAACGCACCCCCAGTTCAGGGTGCCGTATCTTGAGCACTTTTTCACGCACAGAATAGTTTTCCTGAACATCTTTGAGAAATTCCTCGTAGACCTGGGGCTCTTCATAGATATCGGCTACCGACTTTGTGCGCATCTTGCTGTAATCCATGCCGTAGAGCTTTTCGGCGGCTTTATTGCAGGAAAGGATTTTGTCGTCCCGGCCGGTCATGATAACGGCGTCGGGCAGCTGGTCACAAAACTCTTTAAACCCGTAGAGCACCTGGCTGGTCTCTTCAAGGCGCTGGGCCAGAAGCCGTGTGATCTTCTGGGCCACGTCGGGGAATTCATTGAGAAAGGCGGTGATGTGCTCTTTTGGGATACAGATGGTTTTAACATCGCTGAGCGCTTTAACGGTAGAGGTTCGGCGTGCGCCGAGGAAGAAGGACATCTCACCAAAAAAAGAGCCGGGGTCTGTTATGCCGGCAATCTTATTCTTTCCCTTGAGAACATCAAGCTCGCCGGAAACCAGAATGAACAGGTCCTGGCTGTTGTCCCCTTCCAGGAACAGGGTCTGGCCCCGTTCATACACGGTAATGTACTTCTTTAGATCCGGATTGTTGATAAGTTCAACCAGCATACCCTGCCCCCCTGGTTATCATACACATGGCACATAATTGTTGCTGACCCTGTAAAAAAGGCACGGAAACGGCCATTGCTTCACCGCTTTCCACCCTCCGTAGCAAGGACGGGCGCTCCTGGCAATGATGCGTGGGAAACCTTCTTTACAACGTCGGCAATACTACTATCTCAACAAAACGTCACAGAAAAAACGGATTTTCCTGATGATCCGCCCCAGCATGTTGTGGTGAATATTACGGCGAAGCAGCAACAGTATCTTTCGTTGTATCTGAAACCCGTCAAGAGGCGGTTTTTTTTGCTTTACACCTTCAGCCCTGAGGCTATCCAGGGGGGCAAACAGTTCCGGACCGGGATATCCCCACGTGTTCAGGTCTTCAGGGTCCAGCATGCCGGTCATCTTGTGTATAAATTCAGCCTTTTCATCATCAGCCAGGAGCTCCCGGGCCCACTTGTGGACCGAATCGGTAACAGGACCGGTCTGCCGGTTGACCGACACAGGGTCGCCGAGGCCTTTTTCCGTCCGGCGGTGCTTACCGTACTCAATAACGCTCTGCTCAAAGGGAAGCGTTAAATAAGCCAGTATCTTTTCCATCTCCCGTTGGGGAGCTGAAACCAGATTTTCATACCGGACGTGAACCAGGGAAACCGGTGGTGTTTGTAAAAAGCGGGCAATGGCAGGAACGTATCGTTCGAGAATGGGATTGAAATCGTGTGCGGCTTTGTAGTCACCGTTAAAAAAAGAGCTTGCATAAGAGGTAAAAATTGCGGCGGGATGGCGGGTCAACACCACATAGGAAGCCCCCGGATACAGCTTGCTTAAAAAATCAAGCACGAGAGCATAGGCCGGTGTTTTATCCAGAAAAAGTTTTTTGCCTGACCGGTCCAGCCTTCTGCTGTACAGCACATCGGTATACGCGCGGCAGGCATCAAGATAATCTGCTTCTTTGCCGGGAAGATTGTCGACAAAATCCCTGATCGCATCCACCCCGCGCAGGTGGTCATACGGTGCCTTGTCCACGCTGTGGTAATACCCGAGATGCGCGAGGGGTGTTATTATATGCGGTTCAGGACAGGTATATATGGCCGAGTGCGCTCCGAGCATGCGCTGGAGCAGTGTTGAGCCGGAACGGGGCGAACCGATCACGAATATGAGCTTTTTCTCCATGGTCAACGCACCACTGTTTTTTTAAGTGCTTTGCTATTGCCTGAAGCGTTACTGCCGCTTCACTGCAGTAATAACTAAAAAAATATTTAAAACTCATACCATATATAAACAGATTGCTTCAACTATAATTATCGGCCGGCAAAAAACCATCGCTTCGGTTATAATATTTTTTCCGGGTCAAACGGTGAAAATTGCAGAAGGAAGGGTGGTTAGTAATGAATAGAAGAATCCAGGAGTCAGTGTAATAAACCGCGTGAAAATTTTCAAGATTGGTTGTGTGTGTATGGTATACACTCTGTTGCCGGGTTCTGCTGTTATGCATGCCGGCTTGCAGGCCTGTCGGCTTGTTTGCTTTATGTAATAACGGATTTATTGTGAAGTGTCTTTTTGTTTACCAGAGAATCTATCTGCATGGGGGTCAGGATACTGTTCTGAATAAAAAAGTCCCCTATGGGGCGCTGGAGCAATTTCTGTTTACCCAGCAGAGCAAGATGCTGGAAATTATTAATCATGCCGATGCGACGTGCACATTCTCCGAATTTTTCATTCAGGGTTCTTTCTGACAGGATTTTCACAACCTGTTCCGGGGCAAGGATATTCCAGTCCACAGCCAGCTCTCCCATTCTCGGACGCTGTTTTCTCTGCCACGCTATGGAATCAATGAACATTCTCCATGAAATAGTGCCTGAATAATAAAGAAACTGACACAGTAAAAGTTCACGGTTCGGTATGCAGCCGCTGAAAAAGTGGTCCCGGGCCTTTTTATTCCAGTACGTGCTTTTGTCGGAGCTTTTCCGACTGTATGCTTTTTCCCTGAAATCATGCTGTGCGGCGGTTTTCGGGCGGTAATGATATGAAGGCGTCGGTCTTTTTTGGCGCCGGGTAAAAACAGTATCTTTCAGATAACATTTGCCGCCCCCTTCCAAAAAGGAAAGAAGCATTTCATAGGCCTGCCTGACCTCTCTGAATTTTTCATTCAGATCATCCGAAAAAATTCCCAGTGCTCTCGCACGGTCAGGGTGTGTTTCCAAGGCACGCTTTCTGTATGCGGTTTTGAGGCCTGACAGTTGAATGTAGTGCAAAAAATCCCGTGTAGCATTAATCTCCTGCCCAAAAATCGTTGAACAGGCACTGAGAAGCTCTGCGGTGCTGGTCTGCATCTGCGTTACCTACATACAATATATTGACATTATTGTGCAGTATATAACAATATATGCGCTGATTATCAAGCATAAAATATAATTTATCAAGGCTCCCCGCCTATTGAAAATCCCGTTGCGTGCGCGGGGCGGGACGGGGATTTCGCGGCACACGCCGGTTACAAACCATACACCGGCCCTTCATGTATTTTTTATCATATAAATTTAGGGATGCACTGCGTTGGCGGTAAAAAACAACACGGTAATGGAAAGATGTAATAACATGCTGCTGCACAGGTATATTTCACGTGTATGGACAAACAGCCGGGATGACATCCGCAAACAGTATTATGGGTAAAAAAAGGGAGGGTCTCCTTTATGCAGCTTTGCCTTCATCCTTCTTTTTTGTTTCCTTCTTCTCAGATGTGGTACTGTCGGTTGTTTCTGAGGCTTTTGTGTTCTCTGTCTTTTTACCGGGTGCGGTATTGTTTGCCCCCTGTTTCCGTGCATAATCTGTTACATACCACCCGGTACCCTTAAGCTGAAATGAACAGTTTGAAACAAGCTTTTTAATATTTTCGCTCTGGCAGAACTGGCAATTTTTTACCGGTTTGTCGCTGCTCAGCAAAAACACTTCAAAGGTCTTCCCACAATCGCCACATTCATACTCGTAGATCGGCACTGTTTAGTTCTCCTTTATCAGATACAGCTATTTATATAAATTCAGCATAAAGTTAACTCTATATTTATAAACATCATGGGGACATTTGTCAATAGGCGTGTAAAAAATGCAGGAAGAAAGATTATATGACATCTCTTGCTTTCAAGAGTTCCCCGTACAGCCTCTCCTGGTCCAGAACCATTTTGTTACAGTCAAATTCCGCCACCAGTTCGCTGCCGAGCTTTCCCATGGCCCGGGCCCTCTCCGGGTTCTTAAGAAGGAAAATCACCTTCCGGGCACATAGTTCGACATCGCCGGGATCGACAAGGAATCCATTCTTTCCGTCCCCGACCGCTTCAGGAGATCCGTCTACCCTGGTGGCAACAACAGGAACCTGCGCGGCCATTGCCTGTGGAATCACCCGGGGTAGACCTTCCCACAGGGACGTGAGGACAAGCACATCGATTTCCTGCATAATCTCGGGTATATCTCTTCGCCAGCCCAGAAGGTGAACACAGTCCTGAAGATTTTTTTCCGTTATGTCCTTTTCCACGGCATTGCGGAGGGCCCCGTCTCCTACCATAAGAAAGTGCGCGTCGGGCACCTCTTGATGAACAAGCCGGCATGCCCGGATAAAATCCAGGGGCGCTTTCTGGGGCTTAAGACAGGAAACATTTGCCACCACCGGCGCATCAATGGGGATACCCAGCTGCTTTCTGATGGGGGACCCGGCCCGGGAGGCCTTACGAAACCGCTCAAGATCTATACCGCTGCGAATAAGTACGGCGCTGCCGGGAGGGAAAACTCCTGCGGCTGTTCCTTTTGCAATATTTGCCCGGGAAACGGCAATGAATTTTGTGGTAATCCGCGCAGTCAGCCTCTCCAGGAAAATGTACAGCCATTTCGACCAGGCCGGTTGATAATCGTGAAAGCCGAATCCGTGAATGGAATGAATAATGACGGGTATACCGAAAAACCATGCCGCCCAGCGGCCCACGATACCTGCCTTCGAGCTGTGGGTATGAACAAGCAGGGGGGCCCCGGCGGGCGGACTGTTTTTTATCGTCTTTAAAATATCGACTATCTGGAAAAATGCTTTTATATCCCGCAGCGGCCTGATCTCGCGAATCAAATCAGGTGCAATAACTGTTCTTTTACAAGCCTGTGATTCTTCAAACAGTTCCCCCCCCTTGCCGGTAACAAGAAAGGGCAGGTACTTTTCCCGGTTCAAGTGCAAAACCGTATAGAGGGTGTTTTGCTGGGCACCTCCCAGCTCCATCTTGGTTATTACATGAATTGCTTTTACTTTTTCCATCTCAGGGCCCTTGCCGTCTCTTTTCCCTGAAGCAGCGCGTCTTCCATGGATGCATACATCCATGAGCCGTACCGGCCGGCTGAAACGACTTTGCGTCTTTTGAGATAATGCAGGATATCGGCCAGCTTCCTCTCGCGGAACAGGTTGTATACGACATAGCCGCAGTCTATCACGATATAATTCTGCGCAATTATTTTGTCCTTCTTCTTTAATATGCCGCACCGCCTGAGGCCCTCAATCGAAGCTTCCATGACCGTGCCGGGATCTTGGATCGTTCGGGAATCGGAGGATATCTCCACGTACAGGGAGCTCGTCTTCCGGGGGGCCAGTGCCGGCGAGATATTGGAATAACATCCTACCCGGTAAAAGGGGTATTCGGGTTCCGGGAAATAGGTCCAGTGATAGTCGCTTATACCCGGCCGGTTAACACCGATATTCACGTTATGCACCCTTACCCGGGAAAGCCGGGAAGCGGCCCCGGCGTACGCAGCAGGCAAATCCTCGATAATGGTGAGAAGCCGGGGAAGGGGAACGGTTGACACAAGGGTAGAATACCCGGCCTCATCCCCGTCAGCAAACCGAACACGTTTTTTTGACAGGTTTATGCCGACGGCTTTTTTTCCCAGGGCAAGGTTCTTAACATTATCGCTCAATGTTTCAGGCAGTATCTCGATACCGCCCCTGCGGGGATAATAAAAAGACACATTATATCCCATTGCGCTGTTGTGCATGCCCAGGGATCCTCTGATCACCTCCTGCAGTGTGGGGCGGGGGATGGACCAGCTTGCCCAATCACTGGTGAGCTTACGCAAATCCATCTGCCAGAATTTCTCATTATAGGGAATAAAAAAATGCTTTGAAAAGCCTGGGCCGAAGGTTTTTTTGACCCATGACTGGAAGTTTGCCCCGCCCCTTTTATCGCCCCGTTTCATCCAGGCTTCAATAAAACCATGCACGCACTCAAAGGCCGTCTCTTTGGGGAGCCCGAAGGTGTTTGCCTGGAACGGATAGGGGACATAGGTTCCCTTGAAAAAAACGGCGGCGTTACGCTCCTTCTTAACAAAGGTTCCGGGCACAATGGTATCAAGCAACCGGCGGGTAGAGGAATTTCTGGTGTGCAGCAGATGACCGGTATAATCAAAGGTAAACCCGTCAACATGCACCGAGCGGCAAAGCCCCCCCGGACGCTGCTCTGCTTCAAAGACAGCATAGGGGGTACCTTTCAGGTAGTAGGCCGCACTCAGTCCGGTAAGACCTGCACCGAGAATAACGATCATAACAGCAAGACGCTCCTGTCGCTCATGTGATGTATTGTGCCCCGCAAGGGCTTGACTCTTTTTAAATTTTTTATCACATGGTCATATCTATCTTTTTCAAAAAATACCCCGCCACGAGACCCGCTGCAATGATACACAGAACAATCGCGCCGGCAGTCTCATTAGAGGGGCAGAGCATCATTACAATACCCAGCCCCCCCAGCACCGCACTTACCGTATAACTTGCAATTACGGTTTGTTTGGTAGAAAGGTTCCACTTTCTCAGGCGGAGTGCAAAATGGTCGGGGCTTCCGTAAATCACCGGCTTGCCCCGCCGCCATCTGATATACATAACAAACAGTGTGTCAAACAGGGGGATCCCTAAAATTATCAATGGGGCGAGACACCCGAACGTATTGTGTTCGGTGTAGCTGCCTATCATGGCAAGTGCTCCCAGCATTAACCCGATAAACATGCTGCCGGAATCACCCAGATACATGGTCGCGGTTGCAAAATTATGGCGCAGAAATCCGAGAAGCGCCCCTGCCATTGCTATTGTTAATACCGCGATCATTGGGCGGTCGTTGATAAGTGCGACCCCAAAGAGCGTAAGGGCACCGATAAGTGCGGTACCTGTTGAAAGGCCGTCCATAATATCGATTATATTAAAGGCATTAATAATGGTCATAAGCCAGAAAAACGTGAGTATCAGGCAGACGGGCAGGGGCAGGAAAATAAGCTGTATGTAAATACCCGACTTCATGAGAACCAGAATGGCTATCGCCTGGCCGGCAAGCTTCAGCTGGGGGCTCAGCGCCTTGAGATCATCAATTATTCCAAGAAGTATAACAATTGTCCCGGAAAGCAAAAGGCCCAGCACCTCATTGCTGAAATGGAACGTAAGGCCGAGGGTAAGTAAAAACGAGACATAAACAGCAAGCCCGCCCAGATAGGGGACGGGGCTGGCGTGGTTTTTAAGATTGCCGTCCGGCTTGTCAACAATGTCATATTGAAGCGCGGCCTGTTTGACTATGGGTATTATATACAGGCATAAAAAGAGTGCCAGCATAAAGGTAAAAAAGTAGGTAAACATAATCCGAACCCTGTGTTACCGGTGACGTATGGCCGGCGCTCTGCAGACACGTGTTTCCCGTTGCCCCGCTTATCACGCGACAGCCCCTGTCCGGTGCTGCTTATACTTCAATATCAGATGCCTGCATTATGTGCCAGAAGATTTTTATAGACCGCAACGGTCTGGTTCACGGTATTTTCTATTGAAAACATGGTCCGGGCCCGCAGCTGCCCGGCCGCGCCCATTGCCCGTCCTCGCTGTTTGTCCCGGATCAGCATAACAATGGCATCGGCAAGCGCAGCCGCATCTCCCGGCTGAAAAAGTATTCCCGTTTCATTGTCTGCTACAATTTCATCCATACCGGCAAGGGCGGACACAACTACCGGCCGTGCTTCCGACATTGCTTCAAGAAGCACGTTGGGAAACCCTTCCCACAGGGAGGGCAGAACAATGATGTCCAGCCGTGCAATATAATGGGTTATATTTTCCACCGTTTTCATAAAAACGACATGATCTGAAAGCCCTTCATCAGAAACCATATGCCGTACAGCTCCCTCCTCAGGCCCCTCGCCGAAGAGGTATGCCTTTATCCTTGGCTCCCGGGCAACGGCGATCTTCAATGCCGCAACAAAAACAGTGTGGCCTTTCTGCGCATGAAACCTTCCCACGAGGCCGATGGCACTACAGCGTGGATCAATAGCCACGGGCCCGGTGTCTGCGCTGTGGGTTTTCCTGCCCCCTGTCCCGGCAATTCCGTTATATATGGTAACAATCTTCTCCGGTGACACGTGTGACGTTGCTATGGTAAAACGCCTGACCGCTTCCGATACGGCAATATATTTATGCACCAGAGGAGCGGTAAGCCGCTCGATAATATGTTTAAAAGGTTCATTGTGTTCGATAACCCGTATGGAAGAAATACGAACAGGGACCTTCCCGAGGGCACCGGCAATTCTGCCCAGGATATTTGCCCTGAAAAGGAATGAATGAAGTATGACCGGCCGCACACGGCGGACCAGCCTAATCAGCCGTATGAGTGCAGGAAAAAAATTCAGGGCAGCCATGATGCCCCCCGATTCACCCAGGCCCAGGCAATAGAACCCGTCCGCAACGCTTTCTATACGCGCGGCGAACCCCCCCGGTTTTTTTATGCTGCACACATGCACGCGAAAGGCGGTTTTATCAAGGCGCTGGATAAGCTCAAACAGTGCTTTTTCCGCCCCGCCCACATTTGTGCTGGTTATAAGGTACAGGATGGTATGCTTGTCCGACATGAAGGCCCCTGTCTGCCATGGTCTTTTTTTAGGCAACGTTACCCTTTTAAAAATAAAGTTTCAATAGTTTTTTATATGGGAAAAGCAGCCGGAGATGGTACAATTGTATATAGCAGGGTTGTGTTCCGTGTATAGCCGCAATAGACTCGGCCTGTTTGAACGGCATGTCTACTACAGGAGAAAAGGGGCCGAGGATTCCAGGATATCAAGTGAACTTCACAGGAATAAAAAAACAGGGTTCTGTGATGGCAACCTTCCCGATGCAACATTCCGACTGGCGCATTACCCGCAGGGACTTCCTGAAATACCTAGGCACAACCTTCGCGTATCTGCCCCTGTCATCGGTTGTCCGGCCCGGCCGCCTCTGTGCCGGCGGGACACAAATACGTTTCGGTATGGTTACCGACTGCCACTACGCTGACAGGGTCCCCCGCGGCACCAGGTATTACCGCCACTCTTTTCAGAAGATGACCGAATGTGTCGAGGCGCTGAACGAGCAGACGGCCTTGTTTCTGGTTGAGCTTGGTGATTTAAAGGACAGGGATAAACCGGGAAATGAACACAGGGTTCTTTCCTATCTCCATATCATTGAAGATGTTTTGCAGCAGTTCAACGGAGCGACCTACCATGTGCTGGGAAACCACGATATGGACTGCATCTCAAAGTCCCAGTTTCTTGCCGCGGTTACAAACACCGGCATACCGCCGCGCCGCACCTACTATTCCTTCGACGCAAAGGATATACATTTTGTGGTGCTTGATGCAAATTTTCTGAGCGACGGCACTCCCTACGACCACGGCAACTTCAACTGGAAGGATACAAACATACCGGCACATGAGCTTGCATGGCTCGGCCGCGACCTCGCGAAAACCCCGCTGCCCGCGGTGGTCTTCATTCACCAGCCCCTTGACGGCAGCGGGAGGTATTACGTCAACAACGCGGATGCCGTCCGCGGGGTGCTGGCGGCATCCGGCAAGGTCCTGGCGGTGTTCCAGGGCCACTATCACCAGGGGGCCCACACGTGCCTGAACGGCATTCATTACTACACGCTGCGGGCCATGGTTGAAGGCCCAGGCACGGAAAACAATTCGTTTGCCGTGGTGGATATATATGATGACTGCAGCATCACCGTGACCGGTTTTCGCAAGGCGGCAAGCAGAAAGATGCCCCGAACCGCTCACAGCCCTAATGCAGTGTCGCTGTAGCACCCCCCTGCCCGTCGGCGGCACCTACTCAACCTTTTTTGATCATACGCACCGGAATAATCCCGGCAGCATGTTTTTGCATCAAATCTTCAATCTTGGAACGTAAAATTTTCTTTGGCAATCCTTGAGCTTGGCGGGGTGTGCGAGGGGTAAGCTTTCCGTTAAAATTTGGTCTGCAAAATATATAATCTGCTACGAAAAGTACTGGGTTTTTTATACATCATTCGTGCAAAAACGGCCATACATTCGTTGAAAGTACCTGAGCTACTTACACGGGCCTGATGGTAATGACATTGGCTGAAGGGTGAGATGGCCGGGATTGACGGCACGGAGCCCGTCACTGCACCATATCCCCGGCGGCCTGAATAATCGAATCCTACCGGGGATAAAGAAACCGCTCAAAATGGCTACCGAAGCCGGAAAAAACCGCCAACCTTCAGGACCTTTTGATATACGCACTGAGGGGAATTGCGGTGTGGGCGGAAAAGGCCGGGGAACTGGGAATCAACGACAAGGCAACCGGACTGTTTGTGGCCCGCGGTCTTTTTACAACCATCACTAATGTAAACTGGGATGACGATTGTCTTGCCGATCTGATTAAAGAGGCCCTGAAACGCCGGGATGCCCTTAAAGACAAATTTATAGCCGCCTACAAGGAACAAAACGGCAAGGATTTTAACGAAACGCTGCACCATTCGGCTACCTGGTTTGCCGACAATAAGGATGAATTTTTAGAAAAGGCCAAGTCCGTCGGTATCCTGGCAACGGAAAATGAAGACGTTCGTTCACTGAGGGAACTTCTGATTATCGGCCTTAAGGGGGTGGCTGCCTATGCAGATCATGCCGCCGTGCTGGGCCTGGGAAAAGATGAGATTTATGCTTTTCTGATGGAAGCACTGGCCTCCACCACCAAAGAGCTTTCCGTGGACGAAATGGTCGCAATGGTCATGAAGTGCGGCGAAACCGCGGTAAACGCAATGGCGCTTCTTGACGAAGCAAACACGTCGGCCTACGGCCATCCTGATGACCACAAACTGTATTATTCCGATTAAGGCCGACACCTATCAGGACCGGATTTTTACTACCGGAAATACCGGTTATCCCGGTGTGCAACACATACCGGAAAGCCCTGGAAATGGTGCAAAAGATTTTTCGGCAATAATTGAGCTGGCTAAACAATGCGGTCCTCCCCAGGAAATCGAAAATGGCAAAATTGTGGCGGGGTTTGCACGCAACCAGGTACTTTCTCTGGCTGACAAGGTGATTGAGGCCGTTAAGTCCGGTGCAATCAAACGCTTTATTGTCATGGCCGGTTGTGACGGCCGTCATAAAACGCGTAGCTACTATACCGAAGTGGCTGAAAATCTACCCTCTGACACGGTTATCCTGACCGCAGGCTGCGCAAAATATCGCTACAACAAGCTGAACCTGGGTGATATCGGTGGGATACCCCGGGTGCTGGATGCCGGGCAGTGCAATGACTGTTATTCCCTGGCCGTAATCGCTATGAAACTGCAGGAAGCATTTGGCCTGAAAGATATCAACGAGCTGCCCATATCCTATGACGTGGCCTGGTATGAACAAAAGGCCGTGGCAGTCCTGCTGGCACTGCTGCATTTGGGAGGCAAGGGCATCCGCCTGGGACCGACCTTGCCGGCGTTTGTATCACCAACTGTACTGAATGTTTTGGTGGAAAATTTCGACATCAAGCCCATCGGTGAAGTGAAGACGGATATTGAGGCAATGATGGTTGGGAAATAGTACAATAAACCATGGTATTAACCGCGGAGGACACAGATTCTGGTTTAAAAAACGGACATGACGCTGATTTGAGAATTTTGTGTGCTCTGCGGTTAATCAATTGCGTTTAATATAAATAATGGAGCTATTATGAAACCGCGAAAAATAAAAAACCGCATTTACTGGATGGGGTCAGTAGATTGGGACAATCGTCTGTTTGACTCTCTTATTCCTCTTCCGGATGGGACCAGCTATAATGCTTATCTCGTTGAAGGAAGTGAAAAGACTGTTTTGCTGGATACGGTTGATCCGCCCATGGCTGATGAACTTCTGGCACAGCTTGCTGGCATCTCTAAGATTGATTACATCGTTTCACAGCATGCGGAACAGGACCATTCCGGCACAATTCCCCGTGTTCTTGAAAAATACCCTGACCAAAGCTCATTTCAACCCCCCAGACACAAAACATGCTTGGTGATCTTCTGCAAATCCCTGAAAAATATTTTGTACCCGTCAAAGACGGGGAGACGCTGTCTCTCGGGGATAAAACATTGAAGTTTATCCATACACCCTGGGTCCACTGGCCTGAGACGATGGTGACTTATCTGGAGGAAGACAAAATCCTGTTCAGCTGTGATTTTTTTGGTTCCCACATCGCAACGACTGATTTATTTGTGACGGATGAGGGCCGGGTCTATGAAGCGGCTAAACGCTATTACGCCGAGATCATGATGCCCTTCAGCAGCGTGATCAGGAAAAATCTTGAAAAACTTGCATCCTATGATGTGTAAATGATCGCTCCCGGACATGGACAAATATTTCCGCGCCCGGCTTTTATTCTTGATGCCTACCGTGACTGGATGCCGGGCTCCCCTCGAAACACGGTGGTTTTGCCTTACGTATCCATGCACGAAAGCACGAAATTGATGGTTGATCATCTTGTCGCCGCGCTTGTGGAAAAAGGGGTTCGGGTCGAGCTGTTTAATCCGGCCGTCACAGATATCGGCAAACTTGCCCTGGCTTTGGTTGACGCCGCGACAATTGTTGTTGGTACGCCCACTATTTTAGCCGGTCCTCATCCCTATGCAGCCTATAGCACGTTTCTGGCGAATGCCTTGAGACCTAAGACAAAGTTCCTTTCCATCATCGGATCTTATGGTTGGGGTGGGAAGACCGTAGAAACACTTGCAGGTATGGTTCCCAACCTCAAGGTGGAGATTATAGAACCAGTACTTTGTAAAGGGGTGCCGTCGGAAAAGGAGTTTAAAGCATTGGATGATTTGGCTGCCACTATTGCTCATAAACATAAAGAACATGATTTAACTTAAAACTCGGGACGTGCTTTTTATAAGGAACAGCGTACTGAAATAAAGAAAACTGTAAAACAAACAATACCTGTTTTAAATTTAGCCACTACGTATTTGTTGACACACAAGCGCCCTCGCTTTATACTTTCTGCATCATAAAAAAAGTTATTATCGATCATCGTTTCATTTATGCTGTATTAGTTGATCCGCGATTATGTCAGCGAAACACGAACCATTCCCGGCCGGATAGTGCCTGCACGCAGAAAGGGTTCTTATGAAAAACACCAGACGATTTCAGTGGGAGATACTTCTGGGCGCAGCCCTGCTCGGCCTGTGCACCCTGCTGTATGTTTTTCACTTCCTGATTTTTCGGGACACTCACCACATTTTCATTTACCTGCTGGGGGATCTGGCGTTTCTGCCGGCAGAAGTTCTACTGGTAACACTGATCATCGACCGCCTGCTCAGCCGACGCGAGCGCAAAAGCAGGCTCGAAAAGCTCAACATGGTTATCGGTACCTTTTTCAGTGAGGTAGGTACCGAACTGCTCACCTACTTCTCCGACTGCGATCCGCTGATCGAAAAGATCCGAAAGGACCTTGTGGTCAAGGCCGACTGGACCGATCCTGAATTTGCCCGGGTCAAAGAAAGGCTGCCGCTCCATGACTACAGCGTCGACACTCATACCATCGACTTAGCCTCCCTGCGGAGTTTTCTGCTCCGCAAGCGCGAGCACCTGCTCAGAATGCTTGAAAACCCGGCGCTGCTCGAGCATGAGTCGTTTACCGATTTGCTGCGAGCCGTATTTCATCTCACCGAAGAGCTCGAAAACCGCAAGACCGTCATTGACCTGCCAAAACAGGACCTCGCACACCTCGGGGGCGACATCCGCAGGGCCTACTCCTCGCTCGTCGTTGAGTGGCTGGCGTACATGCAGCACCTCAAAAACAACTACCCGTATCTGTTTTCGCTTTCCATGCGGACCAACCCGTTTGATGAGACGGCAACCGCCATCATCAGCTGACACGTCCGTATCCCACACCATGCCTGTGCGGTTGCCGCGCTCAAAAACTGAAGGGTACGGTCAGCATCTATCACATGAAAACGTTCAGTTGAAAATCCCGTAATCAAAGCAGTTAACTCTGGAAACTGACGATGGTTTTTGAGTAACCCTAAGCGCTGGGGGATATGAAAGAGTTAGGGATTTGTTACGAACAGAGCATGGAAATATTGAAGACAACGCGATGGTGAATCATGTATTGCTGAACAGCCCTTTTTTTATGTCCTCCACTGCTTTTTCTGCTTCCACCCGCAGTTCATCGCGGGTTCTGCCTTTGGTCTCGAAGTGATAATGGAACGTAAATTCTCCGCCTGTGTCATCAAGTTCCCTGCGGGCCTTTTTTCGTTTGTCGTTAAGATAGTCTCTCAAGTATCTCTTGAGCCATGAAGCATCGTCACCGTAGCGTGCATATTTTTTTATTGAAATATTTGCTGTGGTAATCAATATCAGATTTTTGCCCGTGAAATCGTTTCTCAAGAGCAGTGTATGCATTGGGGTTGCAAGATTCCAGGACCATATGGGCGAAGCAATAATTATGCTCGAATACCCTGAGACATCCATTCGATAGGGGTCGATAATGCTGTGCCGGTCCAAAAATGCATCAAAACCGGCTTTTATAAACCCCCACACCCCGGAACGATCCTTATCTACTTCAATAATTTGGATACAGTCTGCACTGAGGCTCCTGGCGACTGTTTCAGCAATGATTTTTGTCGTTCCCGTTCGCGAATAATAAACAACCAGCGTTTTATTGTCTTCTGAAAAAGCTGCTGTCGAGAACATAAAAACCAAAACGAAAATACTTGTTGCAACAATAATTTTCTTCATCTACAAGCCCTCCCCGGGGTTTTTATATGCACCGTTATTAAAATGGTATATATGTGCAATAACGCTATCGGAGTTTAGGAGGCCCGGAAAAACAGCGTCAGTTTGGTTCCTTTATCAACATCGCTCTTTATTTCTATTTTTCCTTTATGTGCATTCATGATTGTTTTGCAGAGACTTAGTCCTAACCCGTAGCCGCCTGTCTTCCTGTCCCGGGATTTGTCCACCCGATAAAACGGTTCAAAAATATGCGGGAGGTCTTCGGCAGGAATTCCTTTTCCCGAATCCTCAATTTGGAGCAGAATATATGGATGTTGCCGCTCCAGCGAAACCCGAATAACTCCGGTGCATCCTTCAGAATATTTGATCGCATTGTTTAGGATATTTTTGAGAACAGTTTTAATTCTTTCCCGGTCAAGATTGAGCACAGTATTTTTCGTCTTGTTTTCAAATATAATATCGGGATATGTATCCGAAGCAAATCCGGTAATAACCTCTTTTATAATATCATCCAGCCGGGCCTGTTGAAGCTGTAATCCACCATGTTCGCTTTTCAGCCTTTCTGTCTCAAGAATTTCAGAAATCATGGTTTCCATTTCTGAAATATCTTCCTTCAGGTTTTTCTTTACAGAAGTTTCCGGCAGAAATTCCATGGCAACTTTCATGCGGGTCAGCGGTGATCGAAGCTCGTGACTTACATTCAGCAAAAGCTGTTCCCGGGAATGCAGCATCTCTTTAATGCGGGCAGTCATGGAATTAAATGCTTCGGCAAAGCTTTGATGCTCATATGATTTAATAAGATCAAAGGTGTATTGGTTCTGCCCAATCTTAAATACGATGAAAGATTTTCCCTGGGATCTGCCGATAAAAATAAGAGGATGTTCAGTGAACTTTCGCAGGTGCATATCATGCACCGGCGGCAGCGTTTGTGACGTTGTCCATGTTGTATCAGGGCCTTCACAACGTATTTCAAGGGATAATTTTTGTGATAGTCCTTTTGCGCGCTGGTAATCCGGAGGGAATCCAAGATCATGAATTACGTACTCTAAATACTGTACTACATTTTTCCTAAAAGGGGTGTTCTGTACAGAAAGCATGTAGAAATACATAAAAAATCCGCCGACCACCAGATTTATACACACCCCTGTTATGACAATCACCAGCAGTAATTTCAAAAAAACCGAATTAAGAATCTTGTGAAACCGACTATTCTGCATCTGACTGTTCTTCTGCAATAAACATGTATCCTGTGGCCCATACCGTTTTTATGTAAACGGGATTTTTGGGATCATCATGTAATTTCTGGCGCAGGCGGCTTATGGTAATATCAACGGAACGATTAAAGGTATCACATTCAATACCCCTCAGTTCATCAAGGATTTGATCACGGTCTAAAACCCTGTTGGAATTTCGGGCCAGCAGACTGAGCGCGGCAAACTCAGTTGTCGTCAGATCAATCTCCCGCCCATTCATTTCGACACTGTGTTTCTGAAAATCTATTTCCATACTCCCGAATCTGCGAACCTGGTTATCTTTAACAGGTCGGGTCCTCCTCAGCACCGACTGAATACGCGCAACGAGTTCTCTGGGCTCAAACGGCTTTGCCAGGTAATCATCGGCCCCCAGTTCCAGACCCACCACCCTGTCCATCAATTCTCCCTTGGCGGTCAACATGATAATCGGGATGCTGCTGAACGTGCGGATTGTTTTACAGACCTCGAATCCGGTCATGCCGGGAAGCATGACGTCAAGAATTACAATGTCGGGAGCCTGCTGCTTTATTTTTTTCAGTCCCTTTTCGGGATGTGTCGCAGTTATTGTCCGGAAGCCGAAATCTTTTAAAAATTCCTTCAGCAGCAGATTGAGCTTTTCATCATCGTCAATGACGAGGACCGTCGGATTCATACATCCCCTTAAAAAATGTTTTGTCCTGTATTACCGTGTCCCTGTTTCTCCGTTGTGCACCAACATATCCTCTACCGGGCCATTGTTCTACATGCTTTTGGGGCAGCGGCCCTTTTTGTATTTTTGCATCTTGTCGAGCTTTTCTGCCGGAACTGTTCTCTGCCCGGGTGTCAGTAAACCGTGAAACTCAGCCAGCTTTTCAATAGAAAGCGAGATGAATTCTTCTTGCAGTGCTGCTGTCTTTGAATATGCGCTTTCCAGCTGTTTTTTGTCAAATTCACTGCCGCGCAGTTGCAAACTCATTTTTTTCATAATGTTTGCATAAGCAATCCGTAATGCACGCCCTTTTATTACCATTTCTGTTTTTGATATATCAAGCTGCTCTTTTTGTGCGTCGGTCAACTGCAGCTCTCTGCTGAACTTTTTCATCATCCACTGCATGCGCTTCTCAGGAGAATGGTAGCGGCATGCACTGATGAGAAGCATGGAAGAAATAACAGCAAGAAGTACCAGACCGCACAGAGTCTTTTTTAAGATACTTTTTCCCTTCTTTGAAATATATTACTTTTGAATACATTTGCACCTTTTTTTTAAAACAGCACCGTTTGGAAAATTTGTGATGGGTAGACAGCTGCTTGCAGTAAACTATAATACTGCTTTACGTTTATTAGAACGTGATGCGAATGCAGCGTGATTGTAATCATTACAAACACCATGGCGGTTTTTATTGTTTTACGGTACGTATGAATATATGAGATTTTAAGGGAACCCGGTCGGCACAGATTCTTATCACCCACCCGGACTTCTGAGGTGCTCTGAATCAGCAGGATTATCAAGAGCGCTGTTTATTCAGGTGTGTAGCGTTTCAACAAAACGTGTATCGATTTTATAGGCGGTTTCAGTTTTTAATAACCACTGCAAAAGGACAAAAAGTGTCACCTGGAACCCTGAAATGTTCACAATACACTCGTAGGCAAGAGGAGAACCAATGGTCACAGAAAAACCGACGACAACACGGCTGGACACACTTTGGAAACGCGGGCAAGAGCTTTTGGGTGTGCAATATTCCATTATGTGCGGGGCAATGACATGGGTCAGCGAACCTCATCTGGTATCCAGGGTGTGTAATGCCGGGGCATTTGCCATCATATCTTTTGATTCTTGACCCACGGGCTGTTTTTTCCTATACTTCTACCGTCAAAAAGCAAAGCCCTAAAGGTGTATCAGCCGGCGGGTGCGTAATCCGATAACTTCGAACACCTAATCCGATTTATTATAAAAAAGTGTTCGCTCTCTTTCGGAATAGGTGTTCGAGGTTTTCCGGATTTGCTGTTCGAAGTTATTCGGATTTAGTGTTCGAGGTTTATCGGATTATACAGGCGGGATTCGTTGCATTATTAAAACTTTTTCATGGGGGATCTCATATGATTCAAAAACAGGTTTTACTTGACTGCCTAAAAAAGCCTATGGACCGGTACCATCAGCAAATGATAGAGAACATCGGTAACTGGAGGGGGCTGGTGGATGCTTCAGAAAAAATTCTTGCCGGAGAAATGGTCGATGAGACCGGGTATCCTGAATTTTTTTCTGCAGGCATTGGAATGATGCAATTAATTATGAAGGTAACCGCTGAGTCGACATGGGACTGGACTGACCCTGCTATCCAAAGCGCTTATAAAAAAATCGCCGACACTGCAGTTTATAAAATGTTTGAAGATACTACCATTGCCATTGTTGCTGCAATTATCAAGGAGGTTCCAATCGGAACACTGGTAGAAGTCGGTACCGGTCCGGGACATGTTACCGAAGCTTTGTGCAGAGAAATGACAAACAGTAACATTACTCCTCCCGTCATTGTTTCGGACCGCGCTCCGGCTGTTGCACAGACTGCCGAACGGCTGCGGACAACCTTTCCTCACCTTACTATTCATGATTTTGTTTGGGATGTCAAAAACGATGCACCTCCCCAGTTGATTGCACATTAATGCACCGGTAACAGACTTTACCCTTGCAATGAGATGAAACACAAAGAATAAAGCCCATGGGTCGTGGTTTTGGGTAACAACACGCGGGGTGGTTAATCCCTCGTTATTACGAGAATAATATCCTCTCCTTCTTCTTTGCTCTGTACGGACCAGCCGGTATGTGTGGCCATTCTGGTTATATTGTCACGGGACGCTGCCGTGTCGACGATAACACGCAATGTGCCGCGCCCGATCTCACCCATTTTGTTGCGGGTCAGCATAACAGGCTGGGGGCAGGAAAGGCCCCGTGCATCAACGGTCTCATTCATGTCAGCACTACTCCTCTATATTTTTTTTCTCATGGTAAGGCCGATAACCAGGCATGCGATGATTCC